>Ga0326728_10000226_pt1 | contig 228560 bp, 235 predicted proteins | sample MB3enrmetagenome_FD_207602 | JGI IMG/M metagenome (GOLD analysis project Ga0326728, IMG submission 207602) | Lab enriched peat soil microbial communities from McLean, Ithaca, NY, United States - MB31MN | ecosystem: Environmental > Terrestrial > Soil > Wetlands > Peat | place: USA: New York...
GCCCCGTAGGGCCTGGATTCGTGTCTCAGAATCCATCTCCGGGCTCTTGCTCCCACAACCCGTACCGATTACAGGCTTGTTGGGCCGTTACCCCAACAACAACCTAATCGGCCGCAGACCCATCCTACGGCGGCGGACCTTTCGACTACAGAGCATTCCAGCTTCCATAGTCTATGGGGTATTATCCCCAGTTTCCCGGGGTTATCCCCCTCCGTAGGGTAGATTGTCCACGTGTTACTGAGCAGTATGCCGAGGTCTTGCACCTCTCGACTCGCATGGCTTAATCGAACTCCGATAGCAGTGGCCTCTGGCAGGATCAACCAGAATTCTACCAATATACGCACACTATCTGAACTGTTTCGAGGAATTAGCGGTTACTAAACAAATTTCCGCATTGCCAGTATCAACGTCAGAACCAACTCCGGTCATGCCGGGTATCGTTGGATCTCCATCAAAGAAAATTTGTGTTACGCTTCGTCGTGTTGTTTGATTGAACACGGGCTCATAATGTATGTCTCAAGGATATTTATACCTTGTGACCCGAGCCATCTCCCGTCAGAACCAATGCCGTGAAAACCGGCCTGCTTGGTCCTTCATTGTGGGTGCCTTATTGGGTGAACTTCGTCGTGATTTTTGACGCGTTCACGGGCTTACAATGTAGGTTAGAGGATTATTTATACCTTGTTGCTTATCTTGTATTTTTTTGTCGGAGCCGACACCGGTCCCTTGCGGGGCGGTCTTCGTCGGTTCGTCATCCGATTTTGCAGGAGGTATTATAGGAGAGCCGGACATTTAAACATTATCTCTGGCGTGTCGCCGGCACTGCCCGCCGGATCTATAGGCCCGGAAATATACCCGGGCCGGATAGAGCAGGAATAGATCCTGAACCTTTCATTTGAGGTGATTTTGAGATATTCTGTACATTTTTTCAGGGCCGGCTGGTTGGCTCTGCCGAAGTCCCAGGAAATGGCAGGTTTTGCTGAAAAATGGTGAGAGCGCGGTATGGGAAATGCGTCGCAGCCGAGAACAGGCATGAAAAATGTGGCGGTTGAGGAGGGGCCGCAGCCCCATGTTTTTTAGGAAAGTAGATTACCACTTAATTTGCTCATTCCACAACTCGAGGGATAGTATCTCAATAATTCGTTTAGAGACCCACAGTGCCTTTTCTGCATCATCTATTGATATTTCACTATCACTTCCAACTCTAGGATGTGTTAAAGAATCTCTAATTTTTTTAATTTGCTTTAAAGGAGTCCAAATATTAGAAGTTTTTATTGGAACACTTAAAGATTTTCCGCATTTTGAGATTAGAAATAATAGTTTTTCTTCAATTTTTACATACGAATCTTGATTCGATACAATGAATTTTCCGGCATTTTTTCCGGCGATTTGAAGTTTTACTTGTTTCTCCTGTAAAAATCCTTTTTCGTGCTCAGAAAGATATCCTTCCGGTAAAGCAGCAAAATCCGCCATACGATTATTAATGAATGATTCCATGGCAATCCACGAAAAGAGGATGCTTCCAATTATGTATGGTTTTGCCGACCAATCTTGATCTTTAATCCTTGCTTCATCTAAAAATTTTTCTGAATATTCAATATAATCGCGAAAAACTGGCATATTACGCGTAACCTTGTTGCATCATTTTTGTTCCAGTAAGCTGATTAACAGCCTTGTTCATGAGATTTTTATCAATAATTCCTTTTTCACTTACAGATCTCGCTAAAAAAACTTGAGTTAATCTTTGTCGTTCTTTCATCGATGATCGAGTACCTAATCCACGATAATTCCTATCATCAGAGTCATGATGAAATTGTGCCATCTGTTGCGCATTTAATGGATCGGGGATTGTTTTTGAGGTTTCAGGTATTTTGTAGTGTTTTTAAGCCGGATTGGATCGATTTGAAGTAACCCAGCAACAAATGCCCATGCAGAAATCACAGATTCAGTAATTGCTTTGTTTTGGAATTCCTTTTTTTTAGAAATTTTATTTGCTTTATTTTTCACTGAATTTTGTTGAATGCTATGTAATAAAGCGAATGACTTTCCAGCTTCAATAAATTCTTTATTCGACCATAAAGAATCTTTATAAATCGAATTAATCCGCAGATATTCATCATCAAGATGAGCTCCTGATTCACAAATGTGTGGTTCATAAATTTGTTTATCAAGGATATCAGGAGTCAATGATTTCCCTTTTTCATAGCCTAAATAATAATTAGTGACAAATGTTCGAGCTAGCTTGACTGAAATTTTATCAGTACCTGCACGCTTATCAGGAAAATCATCTTTCAATAATCCAACAATTTGACACCAATTTCTTAATCTTGCCCCGATGAAGGTCTCTTCTTGTAATCGATCAAATAAATCATTTGAGACATTCATATTCGTATTCGAAACGAGTGCAATCTCCGTTCGTTGGTTTTTATTCAATTTAAAAAAAACTTTAAAACCATGATATCTGGAGATTCTATCGCTTTTAAAAGCTTCTTGAATTGCTTTTGAACGATGCTGACCACCCCAAATTTTCAGTGGCGTATCTTGATTGTAGTCTTTGTTATATTCCACTATGATATCGTTGAATTCTCTACCCTCAGAAGTATCCGACTTCATCCGGAGATAAGTATTATGAGAGAGCAATAACTCTCGATTTGCTCGAAAACTATCGACATCTGAAGGACTCAATTTTGCATCGAAATCTAAACGATTCACCGCATTTTTTGCAGTGATTTGGCATTTTATATAGTATCCTTTACTTTTTCCATCTTGGAAAATAATCACTGGAGCATCTTTCCCTTCTTCCAATGTTTTAATTTCTTTGAGGAATTTTTCTACTTCAAGTTTAATTTCATCTTTTTTTTCGGCATAGTCATCAAAAATAATCTGCATGAGTGAATAATTAAAGACTAAAAAAATAAATCTTCCCATACTAGATTTCTTTCGATAAACGATATTATTGGCACGATTTTGTGTTTTAGAAATGAACGAATGCTCAAGCCCGGGTTGTGCAGGCCCGGTGGCGTTGCACGCGATCCGGGATCAGCAGCAGCGGAGCCCGGACATTGAGTCTGCCCCTGCCCGACCCCCCTCTGGCAACTGACCGGAAATCATGCTCATTTTCCGGAAAATCCACACCGGAAAATCCCCGTTTCACGCTTGCAGTTCCCGTGATTGCGCAGGGGGGGTCGGGCAGGGGCAATCGTGTTTCCGGTCGACCCGCGGGGCTGCCCGGAACGGAAAAAGCCCGGGATCGCGGGAGCGCTGGTTACCAGTCCTTCACCGGAACCGTGGATACCGGCCCGCGATCGCCCCGATCATACCGCAGCGCTGTTTGCGATCGCGTGCCCCTGCCCGACCCCTCAGTCCGACCACCAAGGTTTTAATGCACCCGCCCGATCTCACTGTACATGCCGGATTTCAGGGTAAAACCGGGAACAACGAGCACATTCCGCAGGCTGAAGAGCCCGATAGCGGATATCGCTGCTTTTGATGAGATCATCCAGACGCTGATCCACAGAAACCCGCTCGGGTGTATATCGTATTATGCCCGGCAGCGGCACCATCCGCCGGTCGAGAAGCTGCGGGAGATGTACACGGCAAAGTTCGAGTACAGGAACGGAAGGGAGAAGCGGATCGGGACCACTATCGAGATGTATGATTCCGTGGAGGGCTACGAGACCGGCGTTGCTGCCGTCATCTCGAACATGGCCAATATCGCCTCCCATCGCGGGAAAGTCCGCCACCGGAAAAAGGCCGACCTCTTCTCCGTCATGCTCCGCTGCCACGACCCGAACGGGGAGATGTATTTCCTGAGCCTCGCACGCGACCGGGTGACCGTGTCATCTTATACCGATGACGAGATCCGCCGGCGGGTTGAGCGGTGGACGGACGGGGTGCCGGGGCTGGCGTAAAAAGACAATTTAAAAGTTTAACTGAAAATCAAAAATCCCGGTACGAATGCTTCCGGTGTTCGACTTCCAGGACATGGATGATCAGGACATTATCATGAATTGAGAGCAGGGCACGCACCTCCCGCATGACCCTGAATGAATACACGGGGTGTTTCGGGTTTGATGCCTTCATTTTCTTTACATATTGGTAGGGATCAGCCCTGATGCCATGAAGTGCACTGACAACTTTATTTGCGATCGACGGAGAGAGTTTACTGAGGTCCCGGTCTGCACGGGGAGCATATTCGATCCGGTATTCCCTCATTTAACACCATATTTTTTCATGATCACTGATTCCGGAATGAGCCGCCCCTGTTTAACCTCCTCAAGGGCTTCTTCCAGTCCCTGGATCGCCTCCTCACTGAGTGGCTCATCATCGATTGCAACAGAAACGAGGCGCTCGATGACGTCGCTGTACGATTCTTTCGGATGCCTTTTAAGGTCATCCAGCTGGCCTTTGAGATCTTTCCGGATATATATCGTGGTCGCTGCCTGCATAGTAGTAACTCTATGCACCTATAGGTATTAAACCGGATGGTTCTGACAAATAACGGCCGGCGGGAGATGTGACCGCTGAAATGCCATGACCTGAAGGGTATTCTCGATCAGGATCCGTCCTTATTGCCGGAGTATTATCTATAAAAAACGGGAGAACCTACAATTTCCTGACAGGTTCGACATTAATGCTCACTCTCCGCCCCATAACCAGCGACGACATCGCCGTCATCCGGGGATGGCCCCCCTACCAGCCGGAATTCCGGGACCTCGACTATGCCCTCAGGGAAGGGGGCTGGATCGATGAGTACCGCGAAAAAGCCGGTACGGATATCCTTGTTGCCGACGATGACGGGGAGATATCCGGTTTCTCGATCATCGCGCGGGAAGCCAGCGGCAGTGCGGAGTTCCGGATCGCCCTCCACCCGGAGAGGCTTGGGCAGGGGACAGGAAAGATCGTTACACGCCTTTCCCTTGCGCACGGTTTTTCGGACACCGCAACCACCACCATCCGGCTCATCGTAAGGAAGAATAACCCGCGTGCAGAAAGACTGTACAAAGACCTGCATTTCCGGCATACCGGTGAGTGCACGGAGAAGATCCAGGGGCAGATGGTAGAGTTCCGGCGGATGGAAATTGACAGGGATACATTTCTCGGGGTAAAACTATGACGAAGGAAGCATTACTGGTCATCGATGTCCAGAACGAGTATTTCACAGGTAAACTGCCGGTCACCTACCCGCAGGGGAGTCTGGTCTATATCCTGCAGGCCATTGATGCCGCACGCGCTGCGCAGGTCCCGGTAATCGTCATCCAGCACGCTAACCATGCGCCGGACGCCGCAACGTTCCGGCACGGGACCTATGGCTGGGAACTTCATCCCGAGGTGAAGAAACGGCCCCGCGATCTGCTGATCGAAAAGACCCTGCCGGGAAGTTTCAGCGGTACCGCTCTTGACACCTGGCTCAGGAATCGTGGCATCAGCTCGGTCACTATTTCCGGGTACATGACCCAGATGTGCTGCGACACGACCGCACGGCAGGCATTCCATAACGGGTACGGCGTGAAATTCCTCTCGGACGCGACCGGGACGCTGAGCGTCACCAACCGGGCCGGGACCATCAGCGATGCCGACCTGCACCGGGCAATCCTCGTCACCCAGCAGATGAGGTTCTCGCAGGTCATGACAACCGCAGAATGGATACAATCATTGAACCTTGTCTTCGATTAGCGGACAGGGCAGAAAGAGAAATATCCCGGACAACGAATGAAGATTATGCACCGGGAACGAATCAGCCCTGCCACCTGTTTTATCCTGATCGGGGCGGTCTTCCTGATCGTGTGCCTTTCCACAGCCGCCCACGTATCAGCGGCTGAACCGGCCGGAAGTATCCGTGTTGATGCAACACCTACCGGAGGAGACGTGTGCCTTGACAGTCCCGATAATTCCGGGAACTGCATAGCATTCGACAGCGGTGGGTTTGCCGAATTCTTCAATGTGCCCACGGACAGTTACCATACGGTCTCCGTCTACCTTGACGGCTACCGGACGTACACGGTGTCGGTCTATGTACCACAGGACCAGGAGGTCGAGCTCCATGCAGACCTGCAGCCGAATCCTCCTGCAACAACCTCCCCCATCCCGACCCCGCAGACAACAACCACTCCGGATTTCCTGCAGGGCCTCATCACCGCGATCCGGAACCTCTTCTCCGGAGCCGGTCCCGCGAGTACCGGCAATCCTTCCCAGACCGACGGGGCAGGTACCGGAGTTACCGGGAGCAGCACGCTTGTTCCCGGTGCCTCTTCAAACGGGAAGGTGATCGCCGCCTACTTCTATCTCTTCGACCCTGCCTACGATGCCGCTATCTCGGTGCAGGACCAGATCCCGTGGAAGAAGGTCAACCGCGTGTATATCGGTTTTGCCACGGTCCAGGACGGCGTACTGACCGATTTACCGGCTGGCAGCTCGGCAGAAGAGACCGCACAGCGTGAAGTAAATGAGGCAAAGATCCGGAATGTCATCGCATTGTGCCGGCAGGGCAACCCGGACGCCGAGATCTTCATCACATCCAATTTCGGGGAGGGCATGGACGACCAGTACCTCCAGGCGGCACAGGATCCCCGGAAATTCGCGGACAGCGTCGTTGATTACATGAAGGAGTACGGCCTCGACGGCTACGACATGGACTGGGAGAGCCGTCAGATCGACGACTACGCCCCCCAGCTGACCACGCTCCTCTCGACATGCCACGCCACCTTTGCAGCGGCAGGGAACAACCCTCACGGCCGGCCCTTCGGACTGACCCACACGGTCTGGCCCGGGGTCGAGTCGGCGCAGACGGTTGCCGGCCTGAAAGAGAGTGTAGACCAGATCAATATCATGTCGTACGGGCCCGGGGACACCTATGACCTCGCATCCTATGCAGACGCGTATTACCAGGCCGGGTTCCCCTATGGGAAGATGATCGGGGGCGTAGAGAGCGAGTCCGGGTATCCCGAGAGTGGCGGGCCGGATACCCAGGCCTCGGTTGATGCCAAATGCGCGTATGTGAAGGCAAACAACCTGGCCGGCCTGTTCGAGTGGCGCATGGACAACGATATGCGGGCAGACAACGGCCCGCCGACATTCCAGGTGACGGGATGGATGAGCGGTTGTCTGGCAGGATGATTCCAGATTATCATGGTGGGGATTTAGACCCCATACTCCCGATAGCGATGAACGCCGTTGGCCCCGATGGGGCGCCCCCGCGGCGGTTCTAGTTCGATTATTTTTAACATACTGCGCAATACCGATGATTAAATACAGGGATTAAAGAATAACCAATTAAGATTATGGATTTGTCGATAAAAGATCGTAAAAAATTATGGAGCACAGCTTCCGGAATATGTTCCTATCATCATAATGGCGAAAATTGTGAAAGAAAACTATTTGCAGCGAATGGGACGATTGACACCAACTTAGGTGACGAATGCCATATTATCGGTGAAAAACCCGGCGCTGCAAGATATCAAGAAGAATTTGTTGAAAAAGAGACTTACAGCAATGCAATTGTCCTATGTAAAATTCATCATAAAATTGTTGATGATAATCCCGATGAATACACAGTAGATGTCCTAAAAGAATGAAAGATGAGCATGAACGTATAATCTCCGATAGATTAGCAAAGAAAAAAATTATACCATTTATTCTAAATGATTGTCAGATTTCGCTTAAAGTTGATAAGGCAAAAGAAGACGTAATAGGATTTGATATTCAACGACCCACAATACTTTCGAATGTTGGTGTAAATGTTCAAGTAGGGGAAGCCAAGACCGCAACTGGAATGAAGGTTTCAGGAGGGCTCACGGTAACAATGGGTTATTGTCAAAATTGTCGAAGATATTTTAGTAAATCCTTCTCAGGTCAACAAGATACACAAATTAGAGAGTGCCCTTATTGTCATCGGCCCGTATAAATCTTCCAGCCCCGCCGTGCCTCGGAGAGGCCCTGAGGTGGGGGACGCTCATAAAATTGAATTTTTGTTTTTATGATTCAGATATGAATTCAACGGGAAATCTATTTTTGCTAGAAAAGAAAGAGCCTCGATTTATTCCACCGCAGACCCGGGTTCAGGCACCTCGGCCTCCACCCGGCATATCTGCACAAAGATGTCCCCGAAGAACTCCTCCTGCCTGAGCGAGCACCGCCCGTCCAGCGCGAGGAAGAGGAGCGGGATGTACACTTCGGGAATCCCCCACTCCATCTGCCGGCATAACTCCGCAAGTGTCATCTCCTCGTCTATCTCCAGCCCTTGTAGGTACTCCGCGAGCCGCACCATGGACGACTCCTGGAACCCCTCTTCGTGAGCGATACTGACGACATCGTCCGCATCAATCAGGAACGCCTCCCCCGGGTCCGCGGCCATTCTTCGTCGCCGCCGCTCCTCTTTCTCGATATTCTTCAGCTCGGTGATGAGTTCGAAGAGCGTGATCGGGCTCTTGCGCATGTTCTTCCGGTCGAGGCGGCGCTGGATCTCGTGCTCGAGCCGCTCGATGGGGCCGAGCCTGCCGCTATAATCGGTCCCTCCCGACAGGCCGCCCCCGAAGTCATCGCCAAAGAGGTCGTCTCCCTCACCATCCCCCTCGTCTTCCGCAGGTTCTACGACCACGAGCTGCTCTGATTTCAGCCGGACGAGGGTTGCGGCATAGAAGAGCGTCCGTCCCGAGAGCTGGAGGTTCAGCTCCCGCCGCCGCTCGAGCTCGTTGAGGAAGCGGTCGGTGACTTCGATGATATCGATGTTCCACGGATCGATCTCCCCCCGCTCCGCCAGGCCGACGAGGATCTCGACCGGGTCCTCGACGATCCCTTCGGTCCGCGGGAGGTCCGCAGTGTTCCCGCCTGCCGGGACCACCCCGTCCGTCGGACCCGGCTCCTGCCGGGAGGGAGCGGCCGGAGCGCTCTGCTCCGTCCTCTCGGTATCACCGGCAGGGGGGTTGGGGTTGCCCGCGTTCCCTGCTGACGGAGGTTCATCCGCCGGCATTGGCCTTCACCCCGGTAACGAGCGTGCTCTTGTCGGACCGCAGGGTGACCCCCATGATCCGCTGTGCCGCCCCGATCATCGGCTTGCGCAGGGAGACGATGACGAACTGGGAACTGGGGGAGAGTTCGGTCACCATCGAGGCTATCCGCTCGACATTCGAGCCGTCGAGGGACATGTCGACCTCATCGAAGGCGTAGAACGGGGCCGGGATATACCGCTGGATTGAGAAGATGAACGCGAGCGTGGTGAGCGACTTCTCGCCACCGGAGAGGGAGGAGAGAAGGTGCACCTTCTTGTCCCGGGGCTGGACCGCAAAGGTCATCCCGCCGGCGAACGGGTCCTCCTCGTTCTCGAGCACGAGGTGCCCGCTCCCGCTCGTGAGCCTGGCGAAGATCTCCCGGAAGTTCGCGTCGATTGCACGGAACGCTGTGGTGAACGCTTCGTACTTCATCTGCTCGAACTTCTCGATCCGCTCGATCAGGGTCTCCCGCTCGCTCGAGAGGGTCTCCTTCCGTTCGGTCCGTTCCGTGACCTGCCGCTGGACCTTCTCGTACTCCTCGATCGCGAGCATGTTCACGGCGCCGATCTTCCTCAGGGCTCCGTCAGCCTCGGCGATCTTCCCCTCGATCTCCGGGAGCGTGAGGTTCGTATCCATCTCCCCGACCTGCTGCCTGAGCATCCCGACTTCGATCCCAAGGGTCCGGGCACGCTCCTCGATCGCCCCCATCTGGACCGTGAGCCGCTCCTTTTCGGCATCGAACTTCATGAGGTTCAGTTCGGAGTTCTGGATACTCCGGGAGACCTCGCCCCGTTTGGCACGGAGCTCGTCGAGCTCCCCGGAGAACTCTTTCTGCTTCTCCTCCAGCGCAGCGATCTGCGACCTGTTTGCCGCGATCTGTTCGTTCGAAGCCGCGATCTCGGCATCGATCTGGCGGTTGCTCCCCTCGTAGCGCTCGCGCTCCCCGCCCATCTCCCCGAGCCGTGCCGAGAAGTGCTGGCGCTCGCGCTGGGCGTCGCTGATGTCCCCGTCCTTGTTCCGCAGGCGGCGCTCCGACTCCTCGATCTCCCGGCGCTTCTTCTCCATCTGCTCGGTCAGCGCCGGGATATCGGTGTCGTCGAGCCTTTTTTTGATCCCCTCGATCTCTGCATTGATCCCGTTGATGACTTCCGCGATCCCGTCGAGTTCTGCCTCGAGCTCCGCGAGCCCGGAGGCCCCGTTCCTTGTCTCCTCCTGCTGGCGTGCGACTGCCGCCTCGATCGTCTGCTTCTCGACCGTTATCGCTTCGAACCGGCGGGAGAACTCCTCGGTGAACATCCCGAACCGGGCGACCTTCTGGTCGATCTCGTTCTTGGTCGCCCGTTTCGCATCTCCCTCTTCGGTCAGGTGTCTGACCCCCGCCTCGATCGTCGATGCCTCTCCCTGCAGTTCCGAGAGGTGCGCCCGAAGGCGGTGGATCTCGTCGTCGACCGCGGCACCGAACCCCCGTCCGCCCTGTTTTTTGGTTGCGCCACCGGTCATGGCACCGCTCTTCTCAAGGAGTTCGCCTTCCAGCGTCACCATCCGGTACCTGCCGATCAGCTTCCGTGCCCGCTCCAGCGTGTCGACCACGACCGTTGCGCCGAGGACGACCCCGAACGCCCGGTCGTACTTCGGGTCGTACTCGAGCAGGTTCACGGCATAGTCGACAATGCCCGGTTCTTTGAGGGGGGGCAGGGCCGGGGGCCTGAGCTTGTTCAACGGGAGGAAGGTGACCCTCCCGAGCCGCTCCTCTTTGAGGTACCGGATCGCGTCTGCCGCGATCTGGTCGTCATCGCAGACCACGAACTGGAGCTTGTTGCCTGCGGCGATATTGAGCGCGGTCGAATATTCTGCCGGGGCCTTCCCCAGCTCGGCGATGGTGCCATGCACCCCTTCCATGGCCGCGACCGCCTCGATCGCCCTGCCCCCGGACTCGCCCCGGGCCTGCTGGGCGGCCTCGAGCCGGATCGCGTCCTGCTCGTTCTCGCGTATCTCCGAGCGGAGGCGCTCGAGGGTCGTGCGCTGGGCGAAGAGGGAGCCTTCCAGTTCCGAGAGGTTCCGGTCCAGCTCCTTCTTCTCGTCCAGCAGCCCGGCGACACTCTTCTCGCTGTCCTGAAGCTGCGACTGTTTTGCCGTATACTCCTCGTCCAGCTGCCGGAGCAGGGCGGTGAGGCGTTCGAGCTCGGTGGTGCGCATCCGGCTCTTCTCGATCAGCATGTCCTGCCGGTGGAGGATGCCCGAGCGCTGCCCCTTCTTCTCCTCGGCCTCCCTGAGGAGGGAGAAGAGCTTCTCGCGGGCACCTTCCGTGTCCTCGCTGTGCTGCCTGAGCCCGGTCTCGATCTTCTCGAGCTGGGCCCGGGACGCCGCGACCTCCATGGCGATGTTGGTCCGGTCGATGGTCAGCGTGCGGATCTGGTCGGTGCATTCAGCCACCCGGGCCTCCGCACGCTTGGTGTCCATGTACACCCGGTTGATGGCCTCGAGGTTCGTCTCCTTCTCCCTCCGCAGGCGCACGATGGTCTGCTCGGCGAGCTTGATCCCGCTCTTGGCTTCCTCGAGTTCCGCGATCAGCTTGAGATAGTCCGAACCGCTCTTTTTGTTGATGAGCTCGTCGATATCCTTCAGGTCCGCTTTCACGTAGGAGAGCTCGTTCTCCTCGAGGCCGCGGTCGGATGCGAGCCGGGTGAGCTGGATCCGGTGCTCCTCGGCAGACTGCGTGAGGGTCCTGAGCTCCTTCTCCCGGTCATGGAGCTGGGCCGCGGAGCGGCAGTTCTGGAAATAGGAGAGCTCCTCCTGCCATTTCTGGTATTCGAGGGCATGTTCCCGCTCACGCTTCAGCTCGTTCGCCCGCCTTGACAGTTCGATGAGGAGGAGCTCCTCGCGCTCTATCCGCTCCCGCACGATGTCGAGCTCGGCAAGCGACTGCTGCTTCTTGGTATCGAACTCGGATACCCCGGCGATCTCGTCGATGATCTTCCGCCGCTCGAAGTCGCTCATCTCCATGATGCGGGTGACGTCGCCCTGCATCACGACATTGTAACCATGGGGCTTGATCCCATGTTTCGCGAGGTGGTCGACGATGTCGCTCTGCTTGCAGAGCCGCTCGTTCAGGTAGTTGTAGCTGTAATACCCGTTCCCGGTCCGCTTGATCCGCCGGCGGATTCTCGTCCCGTCCGAGAACTCGAGCGAGACCTCGGCGGTGTTCCTGCCGGAGTTCAGGTTGATGAGGTCCGTCAGTTTCTCCGCCCGCAGGTTGCGGGAACTCGACAGGGCAAGGACAAAGAGGATGGAATCGATGATGTTGCTTTTGCCCGAACCGTTGGGCCCCGATATAACAGTAAAGCCCTCTAAAAAGGGAATTTTTGTCTTTTTTGAAAAAGACTTGAAATTATCGATCTCCAGTCCCGTGATATGCAAAGATCCGGCTCCTTACTTCTTTGCAGGATCTGACTTGTCTTCTTCCGCGGCATAGATCAGGTCGCTCTGCTTGGCCTTGACAGATGTTCCCTTCTTGTTCCGCCCGTAGCCTGCCGATGCTACGATGTAGTTCTTGTCCCCGCGCCGGGGCTCCAGCTTCATCGTGCCGTCAGACTGCATGATCATGTCCATCGCGGGTTCAGCCGGTTCCGCGGGGATCTCGGGCTGGCGGGCGCTCTTAGGACGGATCACCGTGCTCCCGCTTGCGGACGGGCCTGCCGCGGGTGCAGCCGGCGATCCGGGCTGTGCGCCCTGGACGATCGGGCCGCGCCTGAGCTCCTGCCTGCTGCGCTCTTCGGTCTGCTTGGACAACTTCATGGCTATGGACTTGAGGTCGAGCAGCTCCTGGGTCAGCCCCTTGACAAGCGCTTCCATCTCCCGTACCTTCTTCTCGAGGGCTGCAATGCGGTCCTCGCTCCCTCCTGAACTTTCCAACATCGTAATCAGTCTCTCCTCTCCAAAGTTCGTACTCACGACTTCACGTGATCTTTGCATCAGGCCGCACCCGGTTCCGGTTTTTACCGCCCCGGTGCGGCTTACTCCTTACTGATTATAGTAATGATCGCCTGATTAGGAAAAAAGGTTTGTGATCAGAAAAAGCCCGTAAGGGCTTTGATGAGGAGAAGATTTCATCAGAAATCTTCGAATTTCGAGCGGTCTAAAGACCGCGAGCACGAGAAGAATCCCTCAGGATTCTTCGCTGTCCCGAAAGTCCTTCAGGACTTGAGGGTGGTAGGGAGGTCGGGTTCATAAGAACCACTCGGAAATCGAAGAATTGTTTCGCAATTCTTCTCCAGCTCGTGGTCCTGACGGACCGCTCGCTTAAAGAAAAGGTATTACCTCTTCACAACGAACCCTTCTCCATATGTCGTATCTGTCCAAAACGGATCCAGCAATTGCAGATATCATCGAGAAAGAGAGGCTCCGGCAGGTCAACGGCCTCGAGCTGATCGCTTCCGAGAACGTCGTCTCCCATGCAGTGCTCGAAGCCATGGGATCGATCATGACCAACAAATACGCCGAGGGCTACCCGGGCAAACGCTATTACGGCGGCTGTGAGTTCCACGATATGGCAGAGAACCTCGCCCGCGACCGGCTCAAGAAACTGTTCGGCGCAGAGCACGCGAACGTCCAGCCGCACTCGGGCACCCAGGCGAACATGGCGGTCTATTTTGCGTTCATGAACCTGGGAGACACCTTAATGAGCATGAAGCTGACGCAGGGAGGCCACCTTTCTCACGGCTCTCCGGTCAGCTTTACGGGCAAGTTTTACAAGGTAGCCCAGTACAGCCTCGACCCGGAGACCGAGATGCTCGACTATGGCGCAGTCGAGGAGATGGCGCGCAGGGAGAAGCCGAAGATGCTCGTCTGCGGTGCATCCGCGTACCCGAGGACCATCGATTTCAGGGCGTTCCAGGAGATCGCAGACAACGTCGGGGCATACTGCATGGCAGACATCGCCCATATCGCCGGGCTCTGCGCAACGGGCATCCACCCCACTTCGGTCGGAGTTACCAACTTCACCACCACGACGACCCACAAGACCCTCCGCGGCCCCCGCGGCGGCGCGATCATGTGCAACGGTGAGTATGCACAGGCGATCGACAAGGCGGTCTTCCCTGGCATGCAGGGCGGCCCGCTCATGCACACCATAACGGCAAAGGCTGTCTGTTTCGAGGAAGCTCTGAGGCCTTCGTTCACGGAATACAATAAGCAGATAGTCAAGAATGCGAAGGTCCTCGCTGAGACCCTGATGGCAAACGGCCTCCGTCTCGTCTCCGGCGGCACTGACAACCATCTCATGCTCCTCGACCTGACAGACCAAGGGATCACCGGCCTGGAAGCCGAGACTGCGCTCGGCAGGGCCGCCATTACCGTGAACAAGAACACCATCCCGAACGAGACCAAGAGCCCGTTTGTCACAAGCGGCCTCCGGGTCGGGACCCCGGCAGTCACCTCGCGGGGGATGAAGGAGGCCGAGATGCGCCTGATAGGCACCTGGATCGCCTCGGTGGTAAAGGACATCCACAACGAGGCTGCCATAAAGGACACCCAGGCCAAAGTAAGGGCTATGGCGGGGCGGTTCCCGCTCTACCCGGAATGAGGAGGCAGAGGAATTTCCGATGGCCACGATCCTCGACGGCAAAAAGACTGCAGACCGGAAGCTCGCGGCCCTCAGGGAGAGGATCGAGGACTCCGGTCTCTCCCCCCACCTTGCCACGGTCATCGCCGGCACTGATCCGGCCTCCCTGATGTACGTGCGGATGAAGCACAAGGCCTGCGAGCAGGTCGGCATCACTTCGGTGGGGATCACGCTTCCCGCCGACGCACCTACCAGGACCGTTGTGGATGCGATAGTGGAGCTGAACCGGGACGCTGACATTGACGGGATCCTCGTCCAGCTGCCGCTCCCGGCCCATGTGGACTCCGACCGGGTGATTACAGCGGTCAGCCCGGAAAAAGACGTGGACGGGTTCCACCCGGAGAACCTCGGGCGCCTCTTTACCGGGAGGCCGGGGTTCACCCCCTGCACCCCTACGGGGATCATGGCCCTCCTTAAGGAGTACACCATCCCTGTCGCAGGTTCCCGCGCGGTTGTCGTGGGCCGGTCCATCGATGTCGGGCGACCGATGTCGGCCCTGCTCACCAATGCCGATGCGACCGTGACCGTCTGCCACAGCAAAACCAAAAACCTTGAGGAAGAACTGAGGCGGGCTGATATCCTCGTCTCAGCGATCGGCAAAGCGCATTTCATCACCCCCGCAATGGTCAGACCCGGGGCGGTCGTCATCGACGTGGGCATCAACCATCTTGAGGGTAAACTCGTAGGGGACGTCGACTTTGAAGCGGTCCGGGAGATCGCCTCGGCAATCACCCCGGTGCCGGGCGGTGTCGGCCCGATGACGATCGCCACATTAATGGAGAATACCTGCCATGCGGCAAAGGAGCGGGCATGCGGCCGTGCGTTGTGAACAAACTCACCATCGGCGGCGATGCCCCGCCGAGGGTCATGGGCGTCATCAACTGCAGCCCGGAGTCCTTCTACCACGACTCGTTCATCCCGACTGACGAGATCCACGCGAAAGCTGTTGAGATGATAGAGGCCGGAGCGGATATTCTCGACGTGGGGGCCCGGAGCACCGCCCCCAATGCTCAGGCGATCAGCGGCGCCGAGGAGGCGAGCCGGATCGATGCCGCGCTCAGGGAACTGGACGGCACAGGGTTCACGATCTCTGTCGACACCATGAACCCTTGGGTGCTCGACACCTGCCTGAAGCACGAGATCCACGCGGTGAACGACATCGCGGGTTTCTCTTCGGAAGCTTACGTTAAGCGTGTGGTTGACGCAGGACTGCCTGCATTCCTGATGGCAACCGATTACACGCCGGGGGATGCCGTCGGTCCTGATGCCACGGAGAAGACGCTCGGGACCGTCGTCGCCCGGTGCGAGGCCGCGGGGATCGACAACTACGTGCTCGACCCGGGTGTCGGGATCTGGACACCATTCCGCTCCTATGACGACAACTGGGAACTCTGCCGGCACTTCGACCGTTTTACCAAGTTCGACCGCCCGCTTCTTGCCGCAGTCTCGCGCAAGAGCTTCATCGGTAATCTCGTGAACCGTGAGCCAGAGGAGCGGCTCGCGGGCAGTCTCGCGGTCACCATCTTCCTTCTCCAGAAAGGCGCTGCCATCGTGCGGACTCATGACGTGAAGGAGACCGTGGATGCCGTCAGGGTCTACAACCGGATGGTGAAGACGCCGTGAACACCTCCTTCGAGGTGTTCGGGCTTTCCACGGGGCTCATCCGCAGCGGCGATCCCATCGCGGCACGCGTTCTTGAAGCAGCGGAGCGTACCTGCGGCGGATTTGAGGAGGGGGACGTCATCGTCCTTGCCGAGACTGCCGTTGCGACATCGGAGTCCAATGTCATCGACCTCTCCACGATCGTTCCCTCCGCACGGGCGGAGGAACTCGGGGAGAAGTACCGCATGGACCCCCGCACGGTGGAAGTCGTCCTGCGGGAGAGCGATTCGGTGGTCGGGGGCATACCGGGATTTCTCCTCTGCATGAAGGGAGGAACCCTCCTCCCGAATGCCGGGGTGGACGCCTCGAACGCCCCGCCGGGGTGTGTCACGCCCCTGCCGGCCGACCCGGACCGGAGTGCTGTCAGGATCCGGGCTGCGATAGAAGAGCAGTGCGGGGTGCACGTGGGGGTCATCATCGCGGACAGCCGCACCCATGCGATGCGCCTCGGGTGCAGCGGCGTTGCCATAGGATCGGCCGGCATCCCTTCGGTCATCGATGACCGGGGAAGGAGCGACCTGTTCGGCCGGAAACTCGAGGTGACCAAGCGGGCGATCGCGGACAATATCGCGTCCGCCGCCGAACTGGTGATGGGCGAGGCGGACGAGTGCACACCGGCAGCAGTCATCCGCGGGATCGGCCTTCCGGTCGGCGATTATGTCGGCGTGGAGACCATCGATGCCGGTGAATGCCTGTTCATGGGCGTGTTTGCCAAGAACCGGATGGAGTGACAGACTTTTTTATATCCCGGCGTGGATTTCCGAAGGGGCTGATGAACGGGCGCGATCGTGGCAGGCCATGACCCCCTGCTTCAGGAGGTGAAAGAGATAGGTGCATGAACTCCATGCCACAGGAGCTGTCACCATTTCTGCCGGAAAGAGCCGCAAGAGGTATCAGGAAAGAGCGAGAGATGATGGCGTACCAGGAGCGGGATCTGAAATGACAGCTGGGCTTTTTGGAACGATCCTCGTTGCAACGGACGGATCGGAGAAGAACCGGGCAGCAGTGGAGGAAGCACTCCGGATCGGCAGGACCGGTGGGTCAGTCGTCCACGCGGTCTATGTGGCCGACACCCTCGATTCGGCATCCGCAGACATCGGGATCAGTGACACGTGGGATCTGGTGCAGCGCGAGGGAGAGCGGGCACTGAACCGGGTCCGGGGCATGGCAGGCGGGGTCCACCTTGAGATCGCGATCCTCGAGGGAAAACCTGCGGCAGAGATCGTGAAGTATGCCGGGGAGAAGGGGATCGACCTGATCGTCATCGGCACGCAGGGAAAGCGGGGGATCGAGCGCATTCTCCTCGGGAGTGTTGCGGAGAACATCATCCGGGCCGCATCCTGCAAGATCCTCGTGGTAAAATAAGAAGGAGCGGACGCACTACCTTCTCCGCCTCTTCGCAAACGCGATCTTATCCTCGAGAGCCTTCATCTTCCCGCTGATGAGGCCGGGATTTGCACGGTCCGCCCTGAGCGACGCGATCTCTGCAAAGTCCCGGATCATGTCTGTCTTTTCCGAGTCGGTAAAATCTTCCCGGGATATCCGGTCCATGAACTCGGCTTCCCCGTCAATCGCCCTGTCGGGCCGCGGGTAGCTCACGCGGAACTTTGAGCGGCAGTACCGGCACCGGGTATCGTAACGCCCTGCATTCCGTCGTTCCCGGGTGAGGATCCTGAAGTTCAGGCCTTCACATTCCGGGCATTTCCACTCGAGGGTGAGGGCTTTCAGCGTCCCTGCAGTATCGTGCCTGAAGAACCTGTCAAGCATCAGTGCCACCGCGCTTCATTCCGGATTACTCACCGGTTTACTCCGGAAGCATCATTAATCCTGTGGCAGAGGCAAACGTGGATGACCTCTCCGATCCGAAATGCGGTGTCTCACGCGGCCCGGGAGAATGGGGGGCCGGGAGTTCAGTGCTTTTTACCGGTATTTTCGAGAGCTTTCTTCGCTGCAGCCTGTTTTGCCAGCTGGATACTCTCGCCGCTCCCCTCGCCGAGCACTTCGTGGTTGAATACGACCTGATAGGTGAAGAACGGTTTATGGTCCGGGCCTCCCCTTGCCACTTCCCGGTATTCCGGAAGAGCACCGCCATTTTTCTGGAAATGCTCCTGCAGGACGCCGACCACGTTCTGGTCCGGGGCGGAGGGACTGATCGCATCTCCAATGATCGCGTTGACAAAGAAGGCGACTTCATCGATCCCGGCCTCGCAGTACAATGCACCGATAAACGCCTCGAACGCTCCGCCGGTTACACGCTCCCCGTATGTGTTCTGCTCCGCGATGGATTTGGGGATGAGCCGGGCAAAGGCGTCGCCGTACCGGCGGGTCAGGCCATCGAGCGCCCGGTTTGATACCACGGAACTCAGGATCCGGGTCATCTCTCCCTCGCTGAGCACAGAATCCCGCTGGGTAAAAAGGGTCTGGGCAACGATCAGGTTCATGACACGGTCACCGAGGAACTCATAGCGCTGCCATTCCTCCTTTGTTATGTCCCACTGCTCCCTGCCCGTTACCCCGTACGCGGCGTTGAACCGCGTGACAAAAGTACTGACTATACGGGGGACATCGGGACTGGAAGAGCGGAGGAGTTCAATCAGCGAGAGGTGGGGCGGGTCACTCATATGATGCCATTCCGTCGAATATCCTGATAATCTTATCGTCTCCGGGTGACACCCACCCGCCCTTTCTCGACCGATAGGGAAAACCCGAGCCCTCCAAGATATTCCCGGCTTTTTCCCGTACCGTGGATCAGCAGTTCGGCAAGGTCCTCCTCCTCGTCGATGTCTGTGTGGAGCCGGAACGAATCGACCACTTCGACGGAGAGGCCGGCTTCCTCAGCGATTTTCATGTGCTTTAAGAAACTGGTCCCGTAATAATCCACATGGAACTTCGTTGGTTCCCTGACATAGATCACGTTGGTGCCACCGCCGCGTCCCGGCACGATGGCCATATCCTTTTTGGTCGAGATTACCCGTCGTATGGACTCGGCATCCGCCAGCGGCAGGTCGGCCATGATGATCAGGCAGTCCGTGACCGATTGGGGGAGGATGGCATTCAGCGTCCCGTTCAGGTCGGTATCCAGGATGGTGACCTGGACGTCCTCACTGTCGAAAAGCTCCGAACATACGAGGACCGGGCTGCACATGGCATCTTTTGCCGCGGCTTTCACATCCTCGAGCATCACCCGAGCAAACTGCTCCCGCTCTTCCTGGCTGAGGACAGCGGAGAGACGGGTCTTCGGGTTTTTGGGTTTGAACGGGATGAGGGCCGGGGGACACATGGTATACCGAGGTATGCCGGCTGATACAAAAAAGGTGCTGATGTGGATGCAGCGGGCGGGGGATGGTGAAGATCGCGGTGTTAACCGTCTCCGATGCAGTACTCCCGGTTCAGGCCGCCGTCTGAAGGTCCCCGCCATCCATCCGGAACATCCCCTCCGGGATGCAGATCTCGAAACGGGCACCTCTCCCCGGCTCACCGCTCTCTTCGATGGTCATGCCGGTCACGGCAAGGACCTCGCGGACCAGGAAGAGTCCCCAGCCGGTCCCTTTTCCGTAGCCGCGTTCGAAGATCTTCACTTTCTCTCCGGCAGGAATTCCCGCGCCGTTATCTTCCACGGTCAGGACAGCACCGGGCCCTTCCCCGCGGAGGGTGATGCGGATCTCGGTCGCGCCGCTGCCGTACCGGAAGGTGTTGTCGAACAGGTTGGAGAGTGCCCTGCCAAAAAGGGGGTCGGCGTACACGGCAGCGTCACCGGTCTCGCAGGTTATCCGTATGGTAGTGGCGTCGAACTCTTCCCTCACCCGTGAGACGGTATTTTTCAGGTGCTGCCAGAGGGGAGGTTCCGTAGCGAGGTTCTGGTAGTCCTTGGCAAACTGGAACTGGCGGCGGATCTTGTCGATGGCCTGCCGCTCCTTCTCGAGGAACGATCTGACCTTAGGGTCCTCGATCATCATCGCCAGCAGTTCGTTGTACCCCAGAACTGCGGTCAGCTGGTTGAGGACATCGTGCCGGGTGACGCTCCCGACCAGCTGGAGTTTCTTCTGTAAGAACGAGATCTCCTCCCTGAGCCGCGCATTCTCTGCCTCAAGTGTAACCGGCTGCCCGCCGCCTCCCGCCGGATCTGCTTCCTCATTTCTGCGATCTCCCAAAGACATACACCCCCGGATACTGTGTAGTCGAACAATGTATCCTGTTTCGAATGGTGAACATTGATCCGCCCGGCTCTTTATGCTTGCTCTCTGTCCGTGCAGCGGCTGGCAGGCGGCCTGAACAGAGCATTAACTTTCAATAGATACAAAAGAGAACCTCACTCCATGGAGCACCGCACGATCACCTTCTCACGGAACGTATTCCTCCCCCTTACCACGGTCTGCAGGAACCGCTGCGGCTATTGCTGTTTCCGCACGCCGGTGCAGGAAGGCTGTATCCTGACGCAGGAGGAAGTCGAGCGGACGCTCCGGGCCGGGGCAGCGCTGGGGTGCACCGAGGCCCTCTTCACCTTTGGCGAACGCCCTGAGGAAGAACCGGGTTTTTTGGGGATGCTCCGTCCGCTCGGCTATGCAACGATTCTTGATTATTGCGAGGCCATGTGCAGGAAAAGCATCGGGTACGGCGTCCTGCCCCACACCAATGCGGGTATCCTGACGTACGGGGAACTCGAGCGGCTGCGTGCCGTGAACGCGAGCATGGGCCTGATGCTCGAGACCACCGCGGAGATACCGGCGCACGCGACATCAATGGGAAAGGACCCGGCAACCCGCCTAGCCATGATGGAGGATGCGGGAAAACTCCGGATACCATTCACGACCGGCCTTCTCCTCGGGATCGGCGAGACGATGGCAGACCGGGAGGACTCGCTCATCGCGATCCGGGACCTCCACAAACGGTATGGCCACATTCAGGAAGTGATCCTCCAGAACTTCTGCCCGAAACCCGGGACCCCTCTTGGGGGGTCGCCCGTGCCGGGGACCGAAGAGATCTGTGCAACGATCCGTCTGGCGCGGGATATCCTCCAGCCGGAGATCGCCATCCAGATCCCGCCGAACCTCACCGACGCCTTCCTGCTCATCCCCTGCGGGGTGGACGACCTTGGCGGCGTCTCCCCGCTTACCATCGATTACGTGAACCCCGAGCACCCGTGGCCTGCGCTGGAAGAGCTGAAAATGATCGCTGGCTATGCAGAACTCAGGGAACGGCTCTGCATCTATCCCCGGTACATCGAACGCGGCTGGTACCATGCGGATTTGCAACCCCTAATAAACCGGCTCGGACAAACAGTTAAGGCAAGGAGCAGTGGACGTTGAAGCAGAAGGGACTCCTCTATACCGGCAAGGCGAAATCGATCTACCGGACCGATGTGGAGGGAAGACTGATCGTTGAATTCCGGGACGACATCACCGCGTTTGACGGCGGGAAAAAGGACGTCCTGGAGAACAAGGGCAGCTACAATGCAGAGGTCTCGGCATTTATCTTCGAGTACCTGGAAAAGAACGGCGTGAAGACACATTTTGTCGAGATGCTCGACTCAAAAAGGATGGTCGTGCGCGAACTCGGGATGATCCCGCTCGAGGTGATCGTGCGGAACGTCGCTGCCGGGTCCATTGTCCGGAATTACCCGTTTGTGGAGGGGACAAAACTCAACCCCCCTGTCATCGTGATCGACTACAAGGACGATTCGCGGCACGACCCGATGCTCAACGACGACCTGATCGTGTCACTGAAGCTCGCGACCCCGAAGGAACTCGCGGAGATCAAAAAGACCGCGCTCAAAATCAACCGGCTCCTCGTAAAACTCCTCGCATCGCAGGGGATCACCCTCGTGGACTTCAAGATGGAGTTCGGGAGGGCGGGCAGGACGATCTATCTCGGAGATGAGATCAGCATGGACTCGATGCGCCTCTGGGACAAAAAGACCGGGGAGTCGCTGGACAAGGACGTGTACCGCTTCAGCAAAGGGGACGTGATGGCCACCTACGACCGGGTGGCCGGCAGGATCACAAAAAAGGCGGCCGCAAAGGCCGGACCTGCAAAGCCAAAGCAGAAGCAGGCACAAAGACGCTGATGCACGGCGGTCATGACGTGGCAGGGAACGGTCGCGGTCCCGGAGCCCCGCGGACTGCTTCAGCGGGATCTCCTGCTCTCCCTTCGCTCAATCGCAAAGACTAATGACAAGGATGAGCAATCTATCCACACGAAAGACCTGATCGGGTACCATGTCAGATGTTAATGCAGAAGAAGCGGATATGCTCAAGTGGGCAAAGGCCTATGCGCACAAGCACGGCTGGTCCCTCAACACCGACGAAAAACAGCTCTCTACCGTGATAAGGGGACTTGTGCGGAACAAGACCAGGTTCGGGAGGCCCTACTGCCCCTGCCGGCTCCGCAGCGGTGACGAGGAGAAGGACAGGAAGATTGAGTGCCCGTGCATCTACCACAAGGACGAGATCGGGAATACGGGGCACTGTCACTGCAACCTGTATTTCAACGAGCCGGAGCCCTGATTCTGTTTTTCCTCCCTTTGTATGACCGGTCATTCGCTGTATTTCCCGGCTCCATCCTCCGGCCTTGGCCCGGTCACCGGTAAGGATCCTTTTGTCCTTATCCTCGGAAGTTTCCCCAGTATCCTGTCTCTCGAAAAACAGGAGTACTATGGGAATCCCAAGAACCGGTTCTGGGCGGTCATGGAAGAGCTCTTCTCCGTCCCGGCCGGTCTGCCTTATCCGGACCGTATCGCGCTCCTCACGGGTAACGACGTCGCGCTCTGGGACGTGATCCGGGCCTGCGAACGGGCGGGAAGCGCGGACAGCCGGATCCGGAACCCCCTGCCCAACGATATCGGAGGGTTTGCCCGCGCTCACCCGACCCTGCGGCTTGTGGCGCTGAACGGGGGCACGGCTTGGCATTACTATGAGCGGTTCAACGAGATCCCGGGCGTGCCAACCGTGGTCCTCCCCTCGACGAGCCCGGCCAATGCACGCCTCCCGTTCGCGGAGAAAGTGAGACGGTGGGAAGCGATAAAAATCCGGGACCCCGACGATCAGGAATGAAAAAACGTTACCGATCCATGCGGAACCTGAGAAAGATCACGTGGTAGATGGCATAGAATCCGACGAGCACCGCTGCCGTGTAGCCGGCGATCGCAATGTAGGAGACCTCTTTGGGCAGCACGAACTGCGATGACTGGAGGACCAGCGATGAGCCGACGACCAGTGAAGCGACGACGAGGCCGATCATGATCTTGTCGCTCGCTTTGTCGAGTGCCATCTGCAGTTTCTGAAGGTCGGTGTCAACGATCTCGAGCTTGAAGGTCCCGGTCGAGAGCCGCCGGAGCATCAGGTTGACATTGCGGGGCAGGTCGAGGATTGCGTCCGCTGCCTCGAGAAGCGACATGGACGCCCGCTTGACGTAGCCCGCGGAGAGGTTGTGGGCATCGGCTAGCTTGGAAAGGTACGGCGTGACCTCGGTACCGAAGTTGAACTTCGGGTCGAGGCGGAGGCCGACGTCGAGGACCATCATGAGAACCTTGAGGAGGAGCATCAGGTTCATCGGCACCTTGAGCTGGTACCGCCGCATTGTCTCGGTGAGCTCGTTGACCATCAGCCGGAAGTTGAGCTGGGAGACGCCCTCCCCGCCTCCCCCGCTGAAGTCGTGCATCATAATGTAGAGGTCGTCCCGGAGCCCTTCCCGGTCCTGTTCCGCAATCACGATGCCGAACCCTTCGAGGGACCTCATCATCAGTTCAATATCGTCGTTCACGAGGGCAAAGAGGAGGTTGATGAAGTTCTGGCGTTTTTCCGGGCGGAGGATGCCGACTATCCCGAAGTCGAGGAAGACGATATCCCCCGCTGCGGTGACCAGCAGGTTACCAGGGTGGGGGTCGCCGTGAAAGAAACCATCCTCGAAGATCATCTTGAGGTACGCGTGGAACCCCCGGACGCCGATCACGTGCGGCTCGAAACCCATCGCCCTGATCGAGTCGGGGTCGTCGATCCGTACCCCTTCGATAAACTCCATGACGAGGACACGGGAGGAGGAATATTCCCAGTAGATCTTCGGGAAACGGATGCCCGGGACGTCCCGGAAGTTGCGTGCCATGCGGTCGGCATTGCGGCCATCACGGGCAAAATCGAGTTCTTTGACGATCTGATGGGAAAAGTCCTCGACCATGCCGACAGGGTTGTAGACCCGGGTCTCGGGAAAGACCGTCTCGATGCGCTCGGCCATCGACTGCAGGATACCGATATCGGTCTCGATGATCTCTTCTATCCCTGGCCGCTGGACCTTGACGGCAACCCGGGTCCCGTCCTTCAGGACGGCGCGGTGGACCTGCCCGATCGATGCGGATGCGACCGGGGTCTCCTCAAACTCCGCAAACCAGTCGTCGATGCTCACGCAGCTCTGTTCGATGACCGCGCGTATTTCAGAGAACGGGACGGGTTTTGCATGGTCCTGCAGTTTCTTGAGCTGGTCGATCATCTCAGGCGGCAGCAGTTCGGTCCTCGTGCTCATGATCTGCCCGAACTTCACGAATGTCGGGCCGAGTTCCTCGAGTGTCAGCCGTATCCGCTCGTAGATGGTCGAGGTCTCGGGCGTCTTCCCTGCCGTCGGGAGCCGGAACCTCGCACGACCCGGGAATAACTTCTCAAGACCTATGCCGAAGCCATACTTACTCAGCACGTCTACGATCTGCGCATACCGCATGATACGGGTGACCATGGGTACACCTTGGATGTTGTGATACTTAAGGCGTCCTTTTCCCCGTAGGAATTCTGGAGTTCAGGTGGAAAGACCGGGCCGGAAAAGGGGATGGTTGTCTCACGGCACTATGCTTCCCAGGTCGTCATCCACCCGTACGCTCAGGTCAAGAGGTTCAATCGTAATCGTGGGATTGGGAGTAACGACCGGGATGGGTTGTACCGAACAGCAGCTGGAGGTATCCGTGGACGGCAGCCATACTCCCTGGCAGGTCAGCCCCGGTGTCGCGATGGCGCCTCCCTGCATGGCGCAGGTCTGGTTCACGGAAGATGCAGCCGGTGGAACGGTTGTTGGTTGCCGTATGGGAAAATTCCCGGTCATGGGTACGGTTTGTTCCGGGGTGGCCTGCACTGCCTGAACAGGTGCCGGAGGAGCGGTTGTCGCTGTTGTCCCGGGCCCGGATCCGGGACCGGGGATCGATGTGCACCCGGCGGCTGCCAGGCTGCAGACGATGAGGAGGGCCACAAGGAGGAAAGGGAACGTCCGGTCTTCCATCATATCGCCCCCATCTGGACGGTTATATTATCCAGCTGTCCGGCCATACTGCCGAGGGAGGCCGAGAGGTCCGGGGGCAGGTCAGCACTGTGTTCCAGGTCGCGGTAGGCTCCTGCCAGGTCTGTCAGGTCCTTTTTTACCAGTCTGAGGGGGGTTTTTGCCGACTCGAAGTTTCCGTTGTTCTGTAATAACCTCGCAGATGCAAGGTCTTTTTTGGTCTGCGCAAGGATGCTGTCAGCCGGGCCGATATCGAGCAGGATGACCGTAAGGTTGTAATTGATCGTATCCGCCCTGCCCACCGCCCGGTCTGCCTGGTCGATGAAAAAACCGGTTGTGGTATTGTCGCTGACCTGCCCCTGCACATCATTGACTTGCTGCCCGAACTGCTGCGACATCGAAAGAATCTGGCTGTTCATGGACTGGATCTTGAGCTCGTTTCTTGAGCCAAGGGCCGCAACCACGTCGGGACGGCGGGACGAGATGAGATCAAGACTTCTCTGTGCACCGGTCGTATCGTACCCTTCACTCTTCAGCGTGTCCAAGGCCTGCTGCCCCTGCAGGATCCAGGCATCGAAATCTCCCATAAGGGTTGTTTTCCGGGTATTCCAGTAATTGTCCTCCTTGTCTGCAATATACGGGTTTTTGCCTGTTGCACTGGTGATCTGCTGGTTCAGCGTGTCCCAGTTCCCCTGCCCGGTAGTCATCTGGGCTATGGTTTCATTCCGGAACTGCAGGGTAATGGACTGCAGGTCAGTGGTGATTGCGTCAAGACCTGCCGAATCCGTGGCAGAAGGTATGAAGGATTCCTCGTTCCGGAAACCGGTCAGTAGACCGCTCATGGTGCTGGTATCCGTGCCGAACAGCGTAGTGCAGTAGCTGATCGCGGTATCCATCTCCACTTCGGTCTGGAGCGCAATCCACTCGAGGTGCGCCTGCCGGATAGCTGTCGTGCTGTCGGAAGGGAGAGGGCCCCCACCGGCGGCACTGGCAGGCATGAAGAGAAGGAATGCGATGACGAGGGCAATGAACAGCGGAATGTAGATTCGTCGTGACGCCATTATCGGTCACTCCATAAATCGCCATGCGCACCTGCCATGTAAAAGTTCGTCTCCACCCTGATCACTCGTAAAATGAATTATTTTTCAATTAATATCAAGATTTGCAGGTTTTTTGCAGTCCTGCTGGAACCGGGGGATCCCATGCGGTTCAGTCCTTCCGGAATACCACAATCCGGTTGGTATTGGTACCGCAGGTGTTGTTCTCCACCCCCCAGATATTTGAGGTCTTGGTAAATACCTGCTGGTTGATCAGCACGCACTCGCAGGAGAACCCGGAAGCGGTGCCGAGGGGGACGACATGCTCCTCCAGCCGGATCGTCTTCTTTCGTACTTCACCTACCTCAAATGCGACGTGAGCCCCGGGGCGGGTGATCCGGAAGAGTTCATCGAAGACCCTGCCCATGGCCGAGGTCCATTCATCAACGGCCCTTGCCAGGGTTATCCTCCTGCCGATCGCTTCCCCGTCAAGCCCGTTGAACCAGCAGCGGAGCCAGTTATCTTCGCGGTACTGCACGATATCGAGAAATGGTGGCGAGATCACGGTCAGCTGCACAGCCTCATCGGGGATTTCCCGGGTTTTTTCGGCATCTTCCACGAGGAGCATGGCCTGCCTGCCGGCCCGTGTCAGGCTCTTCTTCTCCTCAGGAAGGAGCGTCCGGAGTAGGCTCTTGGTCTTGTTCAGAATTATGCGGCGCGTGTCCCGGTACTCCGGGGCCTGACCGCGTTTCTCGTTGATCTTCTGCTGGCTCCGGGACGAGACTGCCTGGTTGGGCGGGAGGGTATAGACAGAGAAGAAGCCTTTCGAATGCCCGGTCAGCCGGTTGGTCGCCACCATCGCGATCCAGCGGTCGATCATGTCATCCCGTGCGATGCGTTTCCTGCCGAGGAGGTACTCCCGAAGGGCGACGATCTCCTGTTCGGTATCCGGATGGTAGAACATGGAGAGGTCGATATCGGAACTGCCCCCCTCCCGGGGGATCGAGAGGAGACGCTTTTCTATTGCCGGAATTTCTGGCGGGAAGAAACGCGGCTCGGTTATGATCCGTGACAGAGGGTTTGCGTCGTTCGCAATGACATTGCGTCCCATAAGGCCTGCTTCAATGACGGTCGTCCCCCGCCCGCTGAAGGGGTCGTAGACCACGTCCCCTTTCCGGGTCAGGAGGCCGATGAAGAACCGGGGGAGCTGCGGCTTGAAACACGCACGGTAGGAGATCTCGTGGATCGATCCTGCCTGCCGCTGCCGGGATGTCCAGAACTCCCCGGTAACCTTCATGAACGTGTCCGATCCTATCGTGACCTCCTCGCTCTGCACGGGAAGTCCCTCAGGATGCGCATACGTGCGCAGGAACCCGGGAAGGCCGTCCTCGCCGGGTGTGCAGGATCTGGTCGCCATAGCTCAGGGTACGTTGGCGAGCGAAGGTATAATCCCGTACGGTCCGTTGTGCCCGCACCGACAACCTGACATGCCGGGTGACATACATTGAGTCCTGAGGAATTGATATGAAGCCGCCAGCACCGCCCGGTCCCGGTTCACCCGGCACCGGGCAGGAGTTTATGGAGAGGACGAAATACCGGTCTGTTGGGAATACTGACCAGCAGAAAGGGGTGCCCCAGCCACCCCTCGAGGTCCCGACCGAACCGGACCTGCCGTGTATCGATCTCAGACAACCGGAACTGCTTGAGATCCCCCCGCTCGATCTCAGGACCGCCATAGAACGTCGGCGCAGTGTGCGGGCGTATCTCCACGAACCCGTAAACCTTGACGAACTCTCCTTCCTCCTCTGGTGCACACAGGGGGTGAAACAGACCTTCGGCTCGCAGGCCACCTTCCGCATGGTCCCCTCAGCAGGTGCCCGCCATGCCTTCGAGACCTTCCTGCTGGCAAACGACGTGGAAGGCCTGGAACCCGGGTTGTACCGCTACCTCGCGCTCTCCCACCGCCTCCAGCAGCGGGATACAGACCCCGCCCTCGCCCACCGGGTCACATCCGCCTGTTTCGACCAGCAGTTTATCTTGCGAAGCGGGGTGGTCTTCCTCTGGACAGCGATCCCGTACCGTATGACCTGGCGTTACGGGGAACGGGGATACCGGGACCTGCACCTCGACGCCGGGCACGTCTGCCAGAACCTCTACCTCGCGGCCGAAGCAGTCGGTTGCGGGGTCTGCGCCGTCGCGGCATTCGACGACGACGTTATGAACGGGCTGCTCGGGATCGATGGTAAGGACCAGTGCCTCATCTACCTTGCGACCGTGGGAAAAAAAGAGGAAAGGGCCCCGGCTGCTGTTTAGGAGGTGTGGGCACCCACCGCATCAAAAGCCGGGGGATATCGCACGGTGCCAGAGATCCCGTCCAGTGCACTGGCGACAAGACCCCGTACCATGAACGCTTCGTCCGGGCAGGGAAACGGCGCATGGATCCCCCGCTCCCGGGCCGGGATGAAGCCGAAGCGGGGATAATACCCAGGGTGGCCGACCACGACCACGATGCGGTGGCCGCGGCGTCTGCATTCCCTCAGCCCCTCGTGGATGAGTGCTGCGCCGATTCCCCGGCACTGGAAATCCTGGTGGACTGCCAGGGGGGCGAGGGCGAGCGCAGCGGTCTCGTCGGCATCGGAAACGATAGTGATCGGCGGGAACAGGATATGACCGATAACCCTGTCGCCACATACCGCGACGAGCGAGAGTTCACGGAGATAGTCCCCGTCATTCCGGAGGGCATTCACAAGCCGTGCCTCGCCATCCTGCCCGAACGCCTGGAGATTGACCTCGAAGATAGGGGGGATATCTTCAGGAAGTTCAGACCGGATAATAAACGAATCCATCCTGTTCTCTTGGACGTCTGAGGTGATAAGGCAGTGTTCTGATCAGTCGCGCTCCGGCCGGCGACCGGCCTTACCAATGAAAGTTTGTAAAAGGATGCAGCGCTCCGGGTGCTCCCCTGCTTCCATGCCGCGATGGTGCTGTACGCGGGCGGGATTGTACTCTTGGCACTCGCGTAAGAGATCCTCTTAACGTTTTTATCCCCTGCTCCCCCAGGAGATGCTATGAAAGTCCTCGCATTCAACGGAAGCCCCCGGAAAACATGGAACACCGCTACGCTCCTTGACCATGCACTGCAGGGTGCTGAATCCGAAGGGGCCGGAGCCGAACTTTTCCACCTCTATGATCTCGATTACAAGGGCTGCACCAGCTGCTTCTCCTGCAAGCGGATCGGCGGGGAAAGCTATGGTCATTGTGCAATGAAGGACGACCTCACGCCGGTATTCAAAAAGGTGGAAGCAGCCGACGCGCTCCTCATCGGTTCCCCCATCTATTACGGGATCACGACCGGTGAGACTCGATCCTTCCTCGAACGGCTGATGTTCCCGTACTCGGTCTACGACCCCCAGCGGTCCACGCTGTTCGGCAGAAAGATAAGGACCGGCTTCATCTACACTGCGGGTGCTCCAGAGGAGGCGGTGAAGGAGAGGGGGTTCGACCGGAACGCCCAGGGGACGGAGCAGGCGATGGAGAGGATCTTCGGGTCGTGCGAGACGCTCTTTGTCACCGATACCTGCCAGTTCGACGATTACTCAAAATACGTCTCCACGGCATTCAAACCGGAGGAGAAGAGGAAGCGACGGGACGGGGAGTTCCCCAAAGACTGCCGGAAAGCATACGAGCTTGGGGCGAGGCTGGTCCGCAGGACGCCATGATCAGCGGTCCAGAACACGAATGCCCGGTTCAGATGCGTTAACCGGAATATTTCCAATACCCGTTGTGTCCTGAGTTATTACCCATATTTCCGGGATTTCTGCCATGTTTGAGGGGGTATACTTTAAATGACAATAAGTAAAATATATGTTACATATTACACTCATCGGGTTCGCTTGATCCCTCATCGGGTTTCACTTGATCCATGAGATTGAGGATTGTTCAGTTTGCAATTGAGTCTTTACACTACCAAAACAGGGTATATTGCCATTTTCTCAAAAAACAGGGAGGATTTCATGAAGAGACGAGTTGGAATTTTTAGTTTCATCCTGATGCTGCTCATCCTGGCAACAGCCTGCGCCGCCGCAGATTCAAGCAGTTCAACGACAACGGGCAGTTCCAGTTCAACAACAAGCAGTACGTCAAGCAGTACGTCAACCAGCACGGCGGTAGACAATTCAGCTCTGGTCACGGTATCAGATCTCAATATAAACCCGGGAGTCTTCTTCCCGTATGAAGATGGAACGATCACGGTGACCCTGACAAATGCAGGTACATCAGCAATCGGGCTCTCGGATCCATCTATTCTTAGCAAACAGGTACATGTTGTACAGGCAGAAGACTGGGGTACAAAGACATATATCGGTGCCGGCGAGACGGTAACCTATACGTTCGATGTTACCGTAGATCCCCCAGAGGGGACTTCGTACGCATTGTTTACCGTCGGCACCGTGGGCGGCAATCCAGTCCATTACCCGATACCCATAGTGGTGAGTTCGATGCCCCTGGAAGCCGTCATAACGGATAAGCCCACTTCATTCTCCCTCTCAACGCCGGCTAACGTGACGCTGAGCCTAGAAAACTGCCGCGACGCAGGGGTAAATAATGTTATCGTTACTGCTGAAGGAACCGGCGTAGATGTGAGCCCCCAGCAGGCCCTCATCGGATCCCTTGGCGGGAGTAATTCAACGGACGTTGATTTCGTGGTCATCCCTCACCAGGAAACGAATGTCACGTTTTCCGTCACGTACCAGAATGGTGACAATGACCACAGCGTCAACGTCACTCTTCCGATAGCCATTGGTGCGGACAAAACGGCAGCAGTGCCCATTCTCAACGACGTCGTGCTCACGACATCCGGCTCAGATTACGATATCACCGGTGACATCACCAATGCCGGAATTTCCGATGCTGAGGGGGTCGTAGTTACCGTCGGATCTCCTGCAAAAGCCGCAGGGATCTACCCGGAATATGCCATTGGCAGTATAGCTTCTGATGATTCCGGAACTTTCGAGGTAAGCTTTACCAGCAGCGATCTCTCCTCGGTCCCGGTGATCATCAGCTGGAAGGATTCCCAGGGTGATGATTTCAGTCTCACAAAAACACTCGATCTTTCCTCGTCATCCGGATCCGGCAATGCGACCAGCAGCAGTCCAAGGACTGCATCCGGTTCCTCAATGAGCGGCGGCCCCGGTGGAACGGGTCAACGCTATGGAGGCGGAGGACGCAGCAGCAGCAACAGCAACAGCATTTTCGGGGGAATAACCAGCGGAAGGGGCGGCGGCATCAGTTCATTCTACCCACTCATCGCCGGCAGTATCATCGTTGTGATCGGTATCGTCCTGTGGACAAAGCGGAAATGGCTCTCTGCAAAACTGAAGAAACAGTGAGAGGGATCGGATATGACCGGTATCCCCCCGATCCAGTTTGCCGATGTGACGGAACCCTATTATCCGGAGAGTGGGGATATTCCTGCGCCCGACCATGGTTCTCACGGCGTCCGGGAAGATGATCTCATAGAGTTCATGAAAATCCGGGGTAATCTCAACAAAGACCGAGAGGCCGTGATCCGTGCGACCCGGGACCCCGGGATCGCCGGATATGCCCACCATAGCATACGGCCTGATGACGGCAGGAACACGGAGGAATCATGAGAGATATTTTCTTTGACCTCTCGGTCAGGAGCGTCCGGCTGAATTTCCTGCGATCTATGCTGGCCGCCATCGGCATTGTGATCGGCGTCGTTGCCATTGCCTCCATGGGAATGCTCGGCACCAACATGCAGCTGGAAGTAAAAGACCAGCTCTCATCCAGCGCAAATACCATCGTCATATCATCAGATTCGGTCAGGATGGGCCCAGTCGGGACCAGGCCGCCGTCATCCGCGTCTACCGGCGTGACCAAGAGTGAACTCACGAAGATCACCTCGGTCGTGGGATCAAATGGCACCGTGATCCCCATTTATTCAACAAACAGTGAATTTACCATCAATTCAATCCCGGGCCGGGGCTCGATCTATGGTATCGAACCTCTTGATATTCCCAAGTTCCTCACCCTTAACCAGACGTATGGCAACGGGACAACCAGCATAGGAGTAAATGAGGTCCTGGTCGGGGCAGATATCGCGGATAATTTTAACCTCAAGGTCGGCGATCGCATCAGACTTGGATCGTTCTCATCTTCATCCAGACCCGAGCTTCGCATAGCCGGGGTCCTTAATCTCCGGGGAACCGTTGCTGATGGTGTCTCAACGGATAACGGGATCGTTGTGCATGATCAATGGTATACTGATCAGTATGGCGGGGAAGATGAGTGGAGCCAGGTGAATGTCATAGTCAACGATATCGACAACATAGGTGACATAGAAACTGCCATTAACGCGAAAATTAACACCAATCCGAAAACCCCGGCAGTCCGGATCAGGGATGCCACATCACAGCTTGCGACAGAGACCTCAGCCCTGAGCACCGTAACAACGTTCATCATGGCGATCGGCGGGATCTCACTCCTCGTTGCAGCCGTGAGTATCTTCAACGTGATGATGATGTCCGTGAGCGAACGGATAGAAGAGATTGGTATCCTGCTCTCAATCGGTACAGAACGAGGAGAAGTGCGCCGGATGTTCCTGTATGAAGCCTTCATCCTCGGGCTCCTTGGTGCCGGCATCGGCGGGATCTGCAGTGTAGCTATCGGATACACCGTGGTGGAGGCGATGATGGGAACAACGGCATATTTCTTCCAGCCGGCAAGTATCATGTACGTCCCGGCCGCAATGTCTATCGGCATAGCAGTCTGCGTCATCTCCGGGATGTATCCGGCCTGGAGGGCATCCAATATGGATCCCATCGATGCACTCAGGAGCAGCGAGTGATCTTCCGGGGTCTGGTGATGACGGGAGATTTTTTTTATGCGGTACCTTACGCGCAAAACGAATCGAAGCCTGATGGCTTCTCTGCTTCATGGTTCTGCTAACCACTCCCCTCTCGAAGATTTTGCCTTCGCGAATCAGTCCTCGCTGTGTGACGAATGAGCACGAGAAGAGAGCCATAAGGCTCATTTCGCTGATGCGATGACTGATACCCGTCGGGTTTTGCACTATTCCGTACTTGTTCAGCTCTCCGTTTTTTCTTTTAAAAAGAATCCTTGGCATAGGGAAAGATCACATTGTGCCCCGTCCCCCAACAGGGGAAGACTGCTGTTCCCGAAGGGAAAAGCAGGCTAAAGAAGAATCCCGCGGATTCTTCGATTTGTCGAATCTCGGCAGAGATGAGACAGGGAAAGGGCTTCAAGGCTCTTTGACCGCTGGTGGCACAAGAGGGGGGCTGAACATCGAAATAGTTTCACAATTGCAGAAGGCGAGACCAATCTCACTATCCTTATATTCTCAGCAGCCGCTCGTTCTCCCGCAGCCACGTCCTCCGCCGCTCGTAGTCCGGCAGGATCTCCCGCACCTTGTTCCAGAACTTCTTCGAATGGTCCGGCTGGCTGATGTGCACGAGCTCGTGGACCACAACGTAATCAACGATCTCTGGGGGGGCCTGAACGAGGCGCCAGCTGAAGTTGAGCCCGCCCTTGTGGGTGCACGACCCCCAGCGCTGCCGGGCATCGGTGATCCGGATGGATGCCGGGACATGACCGGTGGCCATGGAGAACCACATGCACCGCGCCCGGATCTCCTTCCGTGCCTCGTCCATGTACCAGCGCCTGATCCGGTGACGGATATCAGGCAAAAGACTGCGGGAGACATTCAGCTGGTCCATCCGTTCGATGGTGCCGTCCTCGTTCTCAGCAATATGCAGGGGGTACGATCTTCCGAGGAACAGGAACAGCTCGCCTTCTTTGTACTCGTGGACCGGGGCGGGCGGCCGTCTCTTCATCTCCTCCAGTTTCCGCTGGATCCATGCGTTCTTCTCCCGGATCATCTCCTCGATATGCACGGCTGGGGTGCGCAGGGGGGCCCGCACGATCAGGGTGGCATCATGGGTTACTTCGAGCGCGATGGTCCTGCGGCGCGAGCGGATGAGTTTTTCAACCCGTATTTCGTGCATGGTCATGGATGGTATAGGGCACCGGGAAAGAAAAGAATGCTGCCGGAATCCCTCCCTCAGTGGATGAAAGACCCGCTGGTGCCATCGCTGATGACTTTGCCGTCTTTAAGCCGGACGATCCGGTGGAAATAGTCCTTGTGCCAGTCCTCGTGGGAGACCATGACGATGGTCTGGTGCATCTCCTTGTTGATCTCGCGGAAAAGGTCGAGCACCAACCGGGAGTTCTCCGTGTCGAGGTTCGCGCACGGCTCATCGGCAAACAGGATGTCAGGCTTGTTCACCATCGCCCGGGCGATCGAGACCCGCTGCTGCTGGCCACCCGAGAGTTCTCTCGGGAGGTGGTCCTGCCGGTCGAGCAGGCCGATCTTCCTGAGGATGTCGATGCTAGCCTCGCGGTACTGCTCCTCGGTCCGGTCCTTCCGGAGCATCGCCGGCAGGGAGACATTCTCCATCACCGTGAGATCGGGGACCAGCGCGAAGTCCTGGAAGACGTACCCGAGCTTGTAGAGCCGGAACATCGTCCTCTCATAATCGGTGAGGGTGCCGACGTCGGTCCCGTCGATCACGATCCTGCCGGAGGTGGGTTCGTCCAGAAGTCCCAGCATGTGGAGGAGCGTGGTCTTACCGCTCCCGCTCGCCCCCATGATGCCGAGGAACTCGCCTTTCCCTATCTCCAGCGTCACGCCGTCCAGCGCCCGAACCTCGACACTCCCCATCCGGTAGATCTTCGTCAGATCCTGGATCTCGATCATGGCATCAGGCCCTCATGGCAGTCTGGATATCCTCGCGCGACACCTGGTAGGCAGGGACATACCCGGCAACGACAGCAGCGACAAAGAGGATCAGGGAGTTCATGAGGATGTCCGTGGGTGTCAGGTACAGGGTTGCCGACCATGCGGGGGTCACGACAGGGTGAAGGGTCATGTATACCTCGAGCAGCAGCGTGAGGAACACCCCGAGGATGATGCCCAGCACCGCGAGAATGATGACCTGGAAGCCATAGTTGTGCATGATGACCTCCTTGTCCACGCCGATTGCCTTGAGGATCCCGATCTGCCTCCGGCTGTTGAGGGTCTTAATCGTGATGACGATGAAGAGGACGACCGTCGTGATGATGATGCTCACGATGAGAGAGACCAGGTTGATGATCGCAAAGGACTGGAACGCCGATCCCAGGCTCTTGGAGAGCAGGTCAGAGGTGGTCTGGACCGTATCCGCCACCCCGTACTGGATCAGTTCGTTCTTGACGAAGGTCTCGGAGAAGCCGGGTTTTGCCTTGACTGTGATATCCGATGCATAGTCGAGCGGCCTGCCCACGACCTGCTCCATATCCGTCCAGGAGACGTAAGCGGCACTGTCCGCCTGGCTCCAGCCGGTGGAGTAAATACCCTTCACCCGGTAGTTCCTCGTGTAGCCGTTGGCGTACGCGACCGTGACCGAGTCCCCGACCCGGACGCCGCCGAGCGAGGGCTGGTACTCGTCCTGCTGCCGGACGTTTACATCACCCGCCACGGGCTTCCCGATGATTATCTCGCCCGTATCACTGTCACCAAGGTAATCACCAGCGATCATTTTCGTGTAGAGGGGGGAGACGTACTTCTCGTCGTCGGGCATTATCGCCCGGACCGAGACCCCGAGAATACGCTGCCGGTACGTGAACGTGGCCCCCTCCGTATAATGGGGAGTCGCCCGTTCCACACCGGGCAATCCGTTGATGAGGTCGAGCGTTGCACCAAGACTGGTGACATACTGGTCGCCCGTCCCCGTCTCGGGGCTGACAAGCACGTTCCCGACCTCATAGTCCACGAGCTGCTTCGTTATGCTCTGCTCAATCCCGCTGAACAGGGCGGGCAGGAAGATCATGTTGGTGAAGCACATCCCGACGATCAGGACGGTCAGGATCACGCTCGACCTGCTCCCCCGCTGGAGCGATCGCAGGGCCAGGAGAAACGCAACCTTCAGTTCTTTTTTACCCATGGGAAGGTTCCGTCCCCTTTCTTTGAGGGTTGGTACCAGTAGCGGTAGGCGAGGAATCCGAGGATCCCAATGACGATGAGCGCGAGGACGATATTCCCGGACCTGTCAGCTGGTGGTACCCGCATGTTCATCTGCCGGGTGAGCGTATGGGCACCCATGTCGTCCACATAGGAGATCGTCAGGTTGTACGGGTAGTCCCCCCCCTTCATGCCTTCGAGGAGGAAGAGCGCCGGGGCATCGTTGCCCGGCGTGATCTTGCCGATAAATGCCTCTCTTGTCCCTTCGACCGGCAGGTCGACCTTTGCCGAGACCTGCTTTGCATCGCCGGTACCGGTATTCTCTATCCGGACCGTGAGATCGAACGGCACGTTCTCCGTCAGCCGGGCCGGGTCGGTGTCGACCGATACGAAACCCAGTTCCGCCTTGCCTTTCAGCATCATGTCAATATCGGCAGTCTGGGTGGTGGGGGTTCCGTCGATCGTTGTGTAACCGATCGTCACCGGGACCTGTATAAGGCCTGGATTTGCCGTTTTGTCGGTGAGCAGGACGAGATCGAGGGCCTCCTGCTCGCCTGGTCCGATCGTACCGAGATGGTAGAGATCGCTCGTCTTCGGTGCCACGGTTCCGCTTACATTGGCTATGCTGAGGGTGACATCATCTGCCAGGACCTGGCCCGCGTTGGTGACCGTCAGGTTCACCGGAGCCTCATCACCGGGAGTTATATCGCCGGTGAGTGAACTGTCTAGGATCAGGATCGCCTGTTTCTGGATGCCGATTGCGGTGTCAACGTTGACAGGGATCGGGTATTTCGTGCTCCTCCCGCCGTTTGTATCGATCCAGACTTCAGGAAAGAATATCCCGCTCTGGTCCGGGGCCTGTATTGAGAAGGTGATGGGGAGGGACTGGCCGGGGCCGAGCTCTCCTACCTGGGAAAAATCCTTCGTCAGGACATCGATCCCGTTACCCTCGAGGTGGACATTCTGGATATTGACATTGATGTCGGTGGTTTTTACGGTCTGGAAAGTGTTCGTGGTTATCGGCCCCGAGCTCTCGCTCACCGAGGCACTCGATGCCGTATTTTCTATCGTTACGGTGATCGTCCCGAGGCTGTCGGGCATGAGCACTGAAGGGCTCACCTTGTAATCGGAGATAGTGACAGTCGGTAAATCTGCAGATACCGGCAGGATGCACACGGCAAGGACCACGAGCACCATGATCCCGGATATAAGGAGTACCTTCCGCGGGAGGCGATCATCTTCCCGACCCGGTCTGTTTCCATCTGGTGATGACATCGGTTTTGTCATGAACATTCTCCGCGCCGGCCATGACCGGGAGTTGGTTGGTATAAGGTGAAATACCCAAAGGTATTAAACTTACCATGGGTAATGTAATCATACTATAGGTACACCCTGAAAACGCAGCGGTTTTTGTCATCCGCGCGGGAAGGTGAACACCCTGCCGAGAATACTGCCGGGATACCGGGATGAAGTCAGGAAAAAGATCGTGACCTCAGCCCACAGCCTCTTTCTCCGGAAAGGTTACCACGGAACCACGATGGAGGAGATCGCCGACAGTCTTGGCGTGACCAAGCCGGCGCTGTACCAGTACTTTCCCGGGAAGGAGGATCTGTACGCGGCGGTTGCCGAGCACAGCCGGGAGGAGCTTGCAGCGATCCTCGCACGGTCATATACCAAAAAGGATCTCAGGACAGGTAGTACCATACTCTTTAATTCCCTCGTGAGGTACCTCCCCCAGTTCAATGGTATGTACTCGGAGCTGATGCTCCTTGCAGTGCATAACACCAAGATCCAGAAGATCCTCGCCCGGGACAGGGCTGAGGACCTCCGGGTCATCGAGCAATTCATTGCCGGCCAGCAGGAGAATGGGCTCGTCTCGGACAGACTCAACGCCCGGACGCTTGCAGTCGCCTGCGACGCCCTGATCAACGGCCTCCTCATGGACATCATGATGGGCATGGACATGGAGGAGGCCCGGGGCATCTGGCTGGACGCGGTGACAAGACTCGTACGGGTCGAGTGATCCAACATCCGGGGTAATCACCTTTCCTGACCTGAGACACGGTCTTCAGTAACGCACGCGGGCGGACCTGAACAGGTAAACGGTTGTTCACGGACCAGAACGATCCTTTCCGGGAGACGTTTCGGTGGTCGGGACAATCCAGACGATACTTCCGGGAATCCTTTTCTCAAGGGAACGTTTCAGAGAATCGATGAAATCCTGAACTTCACCCATCGCCCGGTCCCTGTCGAACCCGAGGAAGATCTCGATATAGATGGAGCTCCCTGACCGGCGCGAGCGGACACCGTGGAATTCCTGGTACTGGTGGAAGCCCGAACTCAGTTCCCCGAGTATGACCAGCTGAAGTTCTTCTTCAAGCGTCCTATCAAAGAGATCCGGAAGGGAGGACGAGAGTTCCCGGTACCCGGCGACCAGCAGGAAGCCGATGATGATAAAGGAGACGGTTGGATCGATATAAACTGCCCATACATACTTTACGAGAGCAAACGACAGGACCAGCGAGAGGAGGACGCAGATATCAGAAAAAGCCTTGGCCCTCCGGAGCCTCCACTGGGATTCCATGACCGGCGATGGATCGTGCTGCGCAATCCGGTAGTTCTTCCTCCAGAGATAGGTGTCTGCGATGCCCGAAACGAGCATAAGGGGGATGCCGATGAAAGCACCTTCCGGTTGAAGGGGTTCGGGATTGAAGATCCGGTGAAAGGTAGCGATGAAGATGATGCCGAGAGAGATCAGCATCACCGCACCCGTGATGGTCCGGGTGATAGTCTCGAATTTTCCCATCCCGTAATCATACGAAAACTGAGCGCTTCTCCTCATTCTCATCAGGATCAGGAGCGCAATGAAGGTAGCAAGGATCTCGTTGCCGCACTTCAGAACATCGGCAAACATGGTGACCGAGCCGGAGAGGATGACCGCGACGATCTCCGGGATCCAGAGGAAAATATCGAAGCACAGGCTGAAAAAAACGGTCCGTTGCTTCGATGGTGACAAGGTGGCTGTTTTTAATTCACCTGTATCGGGACCGTGGTTTTCGCTGCCCATGGCTATGGTGAAACTATTTGTCAGGAAAAGGATAAAAACCTGCAGAACCGGAGTGATGGTTCAATTGGCGGCATCTCAGAACGCATGTCCCCTGCCCTCTCAGCCCGTCCTGTCAAGAACGGTAGTCCTCTTTTAAATCAAGACCTCTTCTCTTTAACGTTGATCGATTCGATGCTCCATAGCACTATTCCTCACTGACGGTCAAATTCTCTATTCAGGTTAGGGATAGGAAGCAGAACGTTGCCAACGCTTTGTCAGAATAGCCGAAGATCCGCCCGGGATGCAGCACCATTTACTTCTAAACCTTTACAAAACCGATGGGTGCCCCTTACCAACACTCCTTACGAACAACTCGAGACCTTATTTTAAGCAGGTTTTTAATAAAATAGCACATAATCTCCACATTACATGGGAAGACGGAAAAAAAAGGGCATCCCCTCAACGGACGCCCCTGTTTCTGTGAATGAAAACTCCACCAGTACACCAACCAGTATCATCAAGAAAATTTCATCGCAACTATCTGAAAATAAGATAGTAATCGGAATTTTTATTCTCTGTTTTGTTCTCTACAACACGTATACCTACGTTCGGATGAGTGGAGATACCGTACCTGCTGCATATCTCCCATTCAGTGTAATTTTTTACCGCAACCTGTTCTTTGAACAATTTTCTACCCCGGATTTTGCTGCCAATGCATATGCGTTTGCGAATGTCGGCGGGCACCTGATGTCCATTTTTCCTATTGTAACACCGATCCTTGTCACACCGTTCATATTTTTAAGTACGTTCGGAATGAGTCCGGATCATGTCACTCTTTATATCTGGCAGATAGCAAGAACCACCTCTGCTGGGGTTGCAGCACTCGCAGTATGCATTTTTTACCTGGTAGCAATACGGCTGGTTCCTAAAAAAATCGCGATAATCTCCTCGTTGATCTTTGCGTTTGCAACCAGTACCTGGTCAACAAGCAGCCAGGCACTCTGGCAACAGGGTATGGTTGAGCTGCTCCTGCTGCTGATGATCTACATAATCATCAGAAATGAAGAGGAAGTCTCCTTGAGATCCTTCATCTATCTGGGGATTGTCTCAGGATTATTTGTTTTCTGCAGGCCCCCGGATGCAATATTGTTGATACCCATCCTCGGCTATGTTTTTATCAGGTACAGGAAATATTGTGCCCACTATATCACATCTGCGGTTATCAGCGGTCTGCCATTTTTGGTATATAATTTGTATTTTTTCGGGAATGTCTTCGGGGGGTACGTCCAGAACCTCCAGAAATTTGATCTCTCCCTGAACTTTCTGTTCAATTATCTGGGTCTCCTCATCTCCCCGAACAAGGGCTTACTCATCTTCTCGCCGATCCTCATTCTCGCCGTTTTTGGCTATTTACACGTGAATTCACTTAAGAACAAAAGCATAATGGCACTCTTCCAGTGGTTTGGCCCCGTCCTGATTTTAAGTACCCTCGTTTACAGTTTTTTTGAGGACTGGGGTGGCGGGTATTCGTATGGACCACGGTTCCTGACTGCTTTGGTTCCCATCCTGTGCATCTATGTGGCAATCTTTTTATCGGAATTTCAGGCACACTTCCGTGCCGGCAGGTTCGATTATATCAAAACCGGCGTGATCGTGGTACTCCTGATAATCTCCATCGTAATTCAGTTTATCGGGGTTTTTTATTTTCCCTATCTCAGCGATACACAATTCCCCGAACCGTGGGATGCCTCCAGACCGATTATCATCAACAGCCTGAATGATGGCATCACCCAGATTGATACCTTTGCAATACAGTCAATTCCCCCCCTCCCGCCATTTTTTTACTATTCTAAAAGTGATTACCAGAGTATCATGTACGCCGTGAATGCACGAGAAGCCGGAGATTATACAACCGCAGTCTACTATTATAAAAAATCCATCCAGACCAATCCAAATTCATATGGCGTGTGGAATGATCTTGGCAACTGCCAGATGATCCTTGGCCAGTTTGATGATGCATTACAATCGTATGATCGTGCTCTCGCCATTGATCCAACGAATGAAATCGTATCGTCTAACAGAGCACGGGCATTACAATCCATTCAGGCATATAATGAATCGCAGGAAGCGAACGTTTCTCCCCCTCCTTAACCGAACATCCCTGAATGCAGGAATACCAATACGGGGAGTACATCCCGGGCCTGGACAGGAAGTCCGGCGTCCGCATCTCCCACGTTCGGTTTAAGGTAATCCAGGTTTTGTTGAAATCCTACTTTTCTGATCATCTGCTTATACTCTGCTGCGGTGAGGAGGGTGACCCCCTCTCTCATGTGGAAGAGCCTTCGGCTCTTCTTATATCTCATCTCTTTGGAGATTCGAAAAGTCGAAGAACTCTGATGAGTTCTCTCATCCTCGAGGTTCGAGGGGTTATCAAACCCCGAGGAGGAGACGGGAGGCAAAAGCCGACCTTCGATATTCGGATGAACCTCTTCGGAGATCGAAGAACCTGCAGGTTCTTCTCCATCCTGCTCTTCCCTTCGGGAATCTGAAAGATTCATCAGAACCTTGAAGGAGAGAAGAATTCGTAAGAATTCTTCAAACAGCAGTCTCCCCAGACGGGGAGGCAGCGAAGATGCGAATGCATCTTCTCGATTTCGTAGTCTGCTGACTATTCAATCATCCCAAGGGGGGCATCCCCCTGAATCTCTGAGAGGTCTTCAGACTTCGAAGAGGAGAAGATTTACAAAGTAAATCTTCGACCCCGTTTTCCGGGGTTTTTCATCAACCTTCTGAGGGACTATCCCACTATGGGGGATGCTGTCATCGCCAAAGGCAAGGGCAGGCAAATCGGAGAACGCTCATGCGTTCTTTTCCTGTCTCCATGACTCTGTCATGTCGACATCCCCAAGAGCGACTGCTTGTTTCTCTGAGGATCTCAACAGAACCGTAATCCGTTAAAGATTCCCGGTTCCACTATCAGCATTACCCGCGTCCACCATCTATTCGTTAAAAAAATAGGTAAAAATCACTTGTGCGTGAAGTACGCCAGCACCCTATCGGCGTCCGCTGCATCGATCTTCGCAAAGCCGACCCGCTCGAACTGGACGATCTTCCCCATCTCGTTAACGACGGCAGGTTCGCATGCGCCGGTGATATCGCCTTCCTGCGTCCGGAGCGTGCAGGGAATCTGGTCTGCAACGGGCAGCCACTGGATGATCGGAGCCTTTGCCGCCCGGGCATCGGCCAGCGAATCGCCGGCATAGGTGAGATGCGGCCTGCCATGGTCGTGCTCCACCGTGACATTGAACAGGTCCTTGAGCCGGATCATGGGCCGGTCTTTCTGTTCCAGCTCCGCCGCAGGGACGATTACGGCGCCGGTAAAAGCGAGCGTCCGCACTCCCCGCTTCTCATCTGCTGGGTGGAGGAGGGCGTGGGTTGTCAGTTGAGGGGCGGCATGGACATTAATGGTCACCGGGTCTGCTACAAAGAAGTACCGGTTCGCCACGAGATCCACGAGTTTCCTGTTCTCGGCATAGAGGTTGTCCCACGAGAACGAGATGTCCACATCCCCGATGCCGATCGCGATCATCGCGTTCTTCACCGCCTCCGACAGGATCCCGCGGCGGGCGAGGGCCCGGAGGGTACCGAGCCGGATATCGTCCCAGCCGGTATAGGTCCCCTCTTTAATTCCAAGACGCATCTGGGACGTGGAGAGGACGACTCCCTCAATCCCCATCCTTCCGTAGTGACGGTAGACCGGGACCTTCCAGCCGAAATGGTCGTAGATGTAGCGCTGCCGGCGGGTGTTCGCAATATGGTCCTTGCCCCGGATGACATGCGTCACGCCGAGGAGGTGGTCGTCCGCCACCACCGAAAAGTTCATCAGCGGGTAGACATGGGCCTTCACCTTCGGGTGGGGAGGCGAATCGAGGATCCGGAACGCGGGAAAGTCCCGCATGGCCGGGTCCGGGTGGCTGAGATCGGTCTTGATCCTGACCGATGCCTCGCCTTCACAAAACCCGTGGTCAAGCATCTTCTGCCAGAGCCCGAGGTTCTTCTCCACCGGCTGGTCCCGGCAGGGGCAGGCCGCCTTTGCCTGCTTGAGCTCCCTGAACCGCTCGTTCTCGCAGGTGCAGACGTACGCCCCGCCCCGCTCGATCAGCTGCTTACAGAGGTCGTAGTAGATCGGGAGGCGCTCGCTCTGGGTCACCGTCTCCGTGATGCCAAGCCCGAGCCAGCGGATGTCCTCCCTGACGGTCTCGTAGGCTTCCGGGTCCACGCGTTTCGGGTCGGTGTCCTCGATACGGAGGATATACCGCCCGCCATACTGCTTCACGTAGGCATCGTTCAGGGCAGCTGCCCGGGCGTGCCCGATGTGGAGCGGACCGGAGGGGTTCGGGGCAAACCTCATGACGACCCCGTTTTCCGCCCCCTCAAGCCCGGGGAGCACCTTCCTGCGCTCGTGCTTCTCAGACAGGGCGGCAAACATCTGCGGTGCCCGTGCCTGCAGGGTCGCGACCCGTTCGTCGGGAGACAGCGCCGCGACAGCCGCGATCGCTTCCTTTGCAAAGGCGGAGACCTCCTTCGCCCTGCTCCGGAGTTCCGGGTGGGCACCCATCACCATCCCGATGACCGCCCCTGCCTGGGGAACTCCGCCGTGTTTCACTGCGTTCTGCAGTGCACACAAAAAGAGGATCTCGCGTGGATTGTCCCCGGCCATCCTAATAGCTCCGGGTCACGAAAAATTCGCCGATATCCATCAGGAGCTGGCGTTCTCTTGAGGGCGGGAGGAGGGAGAGGTGGCGGTTGCTGTCGGCCACGAGACCGGCTGCGATCTTCTTCACCTCATCGATCACGCCGGAGTCGGTGAGCTCCCTGACCGCTGCCTCGATGTCGTCACTGGAAAGTTCCCGCCGGTATTTCAGCAGATCGACACCTTTTTCCCGGGCCTTGATCATGATGAGGGTCTGTTTGCCCTCACGGAGGTCGGAGGCCCTGTCCTTCCCGCTCTTCTCGGCGGGGGTCAGGAGGTCGATCAGGTCGTCCTGGATCTGGAATGCGATGCCGGTGTTGAGCCCGAAGTTGTAGAGGGCCTTCACCTGGACCGCATTGCCGCCTGCGAGGACCGCACCGATACCTGCTGCCGCGGCATAGAGGACCCCGGTCTTCTTCCTGACCATCTCAAGGTATTCGCCTTCGTCGACATCCGTGCGGTGCTCGAAGGACATGTCCATGTGCTGCCCCTCGCAGATATCGGCACAGGCCCGGGCGAGCATGGTCACGGCGCGGACCTTGGCATCGTCCTTCGCGTTGACAAGACAGAGGTGCTCGAAGGCACGGGCGTAGAGCACGTCCCCGGCGAGGATGCCGGTGGGCATGTCCCACTTCGTGTGCACGGTCTGCACCCCGCGGCGCAGGCTGTCGTCGTCCATGATATCGTCATGGATGAGCGTGAAGGTGTGCGTCACCTCAAGCGCAAGGGCAGCCTGCAGGATCTCGTCCGAGCTCCCGTGTTTCACCGCATCCGCCGCCAGCAGGACAACCGCGGGGCGGAGCCTCTTGCCTCCTGCAACAAGGAGGTGGGCGGAGGCCTTATTCAGTTCACCAGCCTTGTCAACAAAATAGCGGTCGATCATGTGATCGATCTGCTTTGCGACTGATTCCAGATACGGTGAAAGTTCCGACATTGGTTCTCCCCGGATTTATCAGTTGATCTTGAGCCTCTGCCCGTTCTTCATCAGGTGGACCGTGGAGTGGGCGGTATAGCCGAGCTCGCTGACGAAGTCCGTGTAGCTTGCCGTCATCCGCAGAGTGCCGTGGGCCGGGATGACGTGCTGCGGGTTCAGCAGGTTGACGAACTCGTAGTGGTCCTCCCGGTACGCGTGGCCGCTCACGTGGAGGTCCTCGAAGATGCGGGCGCCTGCCAGCTTGAGGTGCTGCTCGACCAGGTAGCGCTGGCCGAAGTTGAGCGGGTTCGGGATGACCTTTGCCGAGAAGATGACCTTGTCGCCTTTGGTCAGCTGGTACGGCGTATCGCCCAGTGCCAGCCGGGTGAGGATCGAGCCGGGTTCGCCCTGGTGGCCGGTGACGATCGGCAGGAACTTGTCTTTCCCGGCCTTCATCATCCGGCGCATAGTGCGGTCGACCGTCCGCCGGTTCCCAAAGACGCTTGTGGTCTCCGGGAACGAGACGAGCTTCATCTGCTCTGCCGTGACGGAGTACTTCTCCATCGAGCGGCCGAGAAGGACAGGTTTTCTCCCGATCTCGTGCGCGCACTCGGCAATCGTCTTGACACGGGCGATGTGGGACGAGAACGTAGAGACGATGATCGCGTTCTTGTCATCCTCGTAGCTCGTTATCGTGTCCCGCACAAGGTCGCGGGCGATCCGCTCGCTCGGTGCCCTGCCGGGGAGATCAATGTTGGTGCTCTCTACGATCAGCGCAAGCACGCCCTCCTTGCCGATCTGCCGGAAGCGGGCAAAGTCCGGGGGCTCACCAATGACCGGCGTCCGGTCCAGCTTGAAGTCACAGGCATACACGATCGCGCCGTGCGGTGTGTGGAGGACGGGGGTCACCGTATCGATGATCGAGTGCTGGGTCCTGACAAACTCGAGCACAAGGTTCTGGGAGAGGGTGTACCGCTGCCCGGACTTGAGCGCGAAGAGCTTGTTGTTCACGCCGAACTTCTGTTCCCCGGAGATCTGCTGCCGGATCAGTTCAGTCGTGTACGGGGTGGAGATGATCGGTGCGCTGTACCGGTGCGCCAGCTTCGGGATGGCCCCGATGTGGTCGAGATGCCCGTGGGAGCAGACGATGGCCCTGACGGTCCCTTCGACCGAGTTCATCATCGTGTCATCCGGTATCGCCTTGATCTTGATAAGATCAAGGGAGTGCATATTCTCTATCTCCGCGTCCTCGTGGATCATCACCTGGTCTAGGCGGAGTCCCATGTCAAATATGACAATTTCCTTTCCGCAGCGGACGGCGGTCATATTCCGCCCGACCTCGTCGTATCCGCCCACTGCAATAATCTCTATATCCATGTTGTATCTCCTGTGTTTTCATCCAGGGTATTTTTGGTAAAAATTCCCTGTTCTGGTGTTTTTGTGTGGAATTACTTCCTGATTCTCGCAGGATTGTCCTTGTCGATCATCTGGCGCGTCCTGCCCGTGAGGTAGACTGGTGCCTTCCTGAGATCGGCAACCCGGGCCGACCCGGTCAGGAACATGGCTACGGTCAGTTCACGGTGGATCGCGTCGATGGTGCTGATGAGGGCCTCGTCGCTCTCCATGGCAGGCGCGAGCAGTGGCAGTGCCATGCCGCAGAGGTCTGCACCGAATGCAAGCCCCTTGGCAATATCGAGACCGCTCCTGATGCCGCCGGAGGCTATTACCGGGCTGCCGGTCGCGATCACCTCAGAAAGGCTTATGACGGTGGGGATCCCCCAGCCGGCAAAGTCCTGCCCGAGCGTTTTTAAAACCCTGTCCTTTTTGGTGGCGCTCTCGTCTGCCCGAACGCTCTCGACCGCGGCCCACGAGGTCCCGCCCCATCCAGCGGTGTCGATGGCCCGGACTCCCCTGCCCCAGCACGCCCGTGCCGTGGCTGCAGATATCCCGCACCCGGTCTCCTTGACGATGACCGGGGTCTTGAGATCGCAGCAGAGTTCCCCGATCGCGTCGAGGCAGCCGGTGGCATTGTGGTCGCCTTCCGGCTGGATCGCCTCCTGCAGGAAGTTCAGGTGAATGGCGATGGCATCCGCCCCGATCATCTCGACGGCCCGTTCCGCCCATCCGGTGCCATGGTCCCGGAGCTGGACTGCACCGAGGTTGGCCACGAGAAAGGCGCGGGGGGCCTCGTCCCTCACAATGGAGAATGTGTCCGCGAGCTCAGGGTTTTCAAGAGCTGCCCGCTGGGAACCGACACCCATGCCGATCCCGTAGTGTGCGGCGGCCCTCGCGAGCCGTGCGTTGACATCTTTTGTTCCGGGGTGACCCCCGGTCATTGCCGATATGAAGAGGGGGGAGCGGAAGGTGCAGCCCAGGAAACGGGTGGCGAGGCTGATGCTCCCCATGTCGCATTCCGGCAGGGCATTGTGCACGAACCTGATATCCGAAAACCCGGCGTCGCCGCTCTCGACCTCCTTCTCCGCGCAGATGCGCAGGTGGTCCAGTTTCCTTACCGACGTGAACTTCAGCTTGTCCTTCATACGCCCTGCTCGCCTCTCACCCGTGTCCCGCCATGGTCGGCTCCTGCAAGGAAGTCGCCGACCCGCGAGACATGGAATATGTCCGACCCGATCCCCTTATCCGCGAGACCGAGCAGTTCGTCAATTTTTCCTCTCATTCCACCGGTGACATCGGTATGTCTCGAGTCGCCGATCTGGAGCGACGCAACCGTGGACCGGGTAATCTCCGGCACCACGCGCCCTCCATCCAGCACTCCCGGTACATCGGTGGCGAGCCCGACACGGTCGAACGCAAGACCGGCCGCGAGGTAGCGCACGAGCTGGTCGCCCGATACGATACAGGCCCCGCGTGAGAGGTCCATCACCACGTCTCCATGGATCACAGGGACCATCCCGAGCGAGAGCATCCTGTCTAGGTGCCGGCACTCGAACCCGGCCAGCCTCCCGTTGTCCGCCACCCAGGCATGCAGGGGGTGGACGCCAACCGCGGCAACGCCCTTTTCCCGGAGCGTCCCGACGACCGCATCGTTGAGGCTGCTGACCGCCCGGTGCGTCACGTAAATCCCTTCGGTATGCCCGGCTGAGGCACCCTTGTTGAGATGGTAGCGTCTTGCTTCCGGGTGGCCGCAGGAACCTGCACCATGGATGACCACGATCCCGTCAGTCGTTGCGCCGGCGATTGCCGTGGCAACCTCTGAGAGGCGACCGTGGTTGATGGCGCAGTCGGCACTCTTGTCCGTGATGACGCTCCCGCCGAGTTTCAGGATAACGCGGTCAGACATTTTTCTCCTTGCGCACGCCTTCCGTATCGATACCCGTGACGATCGCCCGGGCCTCGCAGGCCTCGATCGCGCCCGCGACCCGGTGCTTGAGCGGCTTGGGGCAGAGCGCCACCATGCACCCGCCCCCGCCGGCTCCCGTGATCTTTGCGCCGAACGCACCTGCCGAGCGGGCAGCGAGCACGAGTTTCGAGAGCTGCGGGTGGCCGACCCCGAGCACTTCCAGCAGGGCGTGGTTCATGTTCATGTACCTCCCGAGTTCCTTCGGGTTGCTGAGGTGGTGGATCGCGCTCATGCTCACTCCTTCGATCGCGTCCAGGACCGGGTCCACGATAGCGGGATGGTTCTTCTTGAGCTCGCTCACCTGTTCCACCATCTTTGAGGTATTGTGCGAGACCAGAGAATCGCCGATGACGAGGTGCATGTTCTGGGGCGGGAGCCTTCTCCGGGAACCACCGCTGATGAGGATGATCCCACCATAGGTTGAGACCGTGGTATCCGTGGGGCTCGCCCGCCCTTTCTGCACCGTCTTCTCGATCTCAAATGCCATGTCTGCGATATCTTCCCGGTTTTTATGGAGCGCGAACTCGTCGTTGATCGCCGAGAGGGTCGCTACGGTCACTGCAGCGGACGACCCGAGCCCCGAGGAGCTCGGGATCTGCGAGTTGATGTACACGCTGCCCATAACGCCCATCGCTTCGAAACACCCGTCGATATAGGGCGATTTTGCCCGCTGGGCGTGCCGGGTGTTCCGCACGGTGACAAACACGCGGGGCTTTATGGCCATTGCTATGCCGGGCTTTCCGTATACTACTGCATGCTCGCCGAACAAAAATACCTTGCCCGGCGCACTCCATGTTGCCAACCTAGATCACCGCAATGGCTGCGTACCCCACGACCTCGCGATAATCGCCTGTCGTATCCCCGCTCGTCGCGTACCGGATGAGCTGTGCCGCCTTCGCCCCGAGCCTGCCGCACGCCGACACCATGGCCGAGATGGGCCCATACCCGCAGGCAGTCACCCGCCGCTCCTCGATCCGCCGGTAAAACTCTTTCGTGTCAAGAGCCAGGAGCGGTTCGATGGCATAGAGGTCATCGGACTTTGCCCTGCTCTCCGGCACATAGTGCGAGAAGTCGCTCGACGCCACGATCCGGATCTCCCGGTGGGTCCGCCTGACTGCCGCAAGGATCTTCTCCGCAAGCCGCATCGCGCTCGGGTAGTCCTGCTGCCCCATCATGACCGGCGCTATCCGCGCCCGGGGGAAGCGGTACTTGATGAATGGCATCTGGACCTCGAGGGAATGTTCGTCCCGGTGGGATATCTCGTCCGTCTCGATACTGAGGGCCTGGACGAACTCGGTATCCGTGTCGATCACCCCGAACGGGGTCTCCCACGGGATCTCGGAGACGCAGTTGATGTACCCGCGGTGGGACGGGCCGATCACGACGAACGTGCCTGAAAAGTCAGGCACTATCGAGCTGAAGGCATGGGCGGCGACCTGGCCTGAATAGATGTACCCGGCGTGGGGGGATACGATGCCGAGCGGGTTTTTGCCTTCCGGTGCCGTGCCCGAGAAGAACTTCTCCAGCAACTGCTCCAGGTGGGAGGGCTCGCGCGGATAAAACATGCCAGCCACTGCGCATGTACGCATCTTCATCAAATCAACCCTCTGGTCGAACTGGTATATCTAACGATCGGTTGCCCAAAAAAAGGGGACCGGCCTAGAATTCAGTCTCGAAGTCCTCGGGGGTGAGTGCCGTCGAGATCCCGCGGAGCCGCAGCATCTCGCGGGTCAGGAGGAAGTAGATCATCGAGAGCGCCTTGCGGCCCTTGTTGTTGGTCGGGATGACCAGGTCGACGAACTTGGTCATGTTGTTGGTGTCGCAGAGGGCGAGCACCGGGATCCCGCACTGGACTGCCTCGTTGATGACCTGCGCGTCCCCGATCGGGTCGGTCACGACGATGACCTGCGGCTCGATGTAGCCGTCGAGGACCGGGTTGGTCAGGAGGCCCGGGATGAAGCGGCCGGTCGCCGACATGGCGCCGATGGTGTCGGCAAACTTCTTGGCCGGGTACTGACCGTACTGCCGGGAGGTGACGACGAGGATATTCGGGGCCTCGTACTGATTTAAGAATTTGGCGGCGGTCTTGATCCGGGCGTCGGTCTCGCGGATATCGAGGATGTAGAGGCCATCGCCGCGGACGCGGTAGATGAACTTCTTCATGTCCTCGCTCTTCTGCTGGGTCCCGATGTGGACGCCGGCAGCAAGGTACTCCTCGACGGGGATGAGCGGTTCTTTCAGTTCGATTTCCATTTCGTTTACAGTGGTCATAGCTGTTCCTCTATGCGAATCAGTTCGTTCAGTTTTGCAATGCGTTCCCCGCCGACAATACCGCATTTTAAGAAAATACAGGAGAAGGCAGTGGCAAGATGCGCAATCGAATTATCGGTCGTCTCCCCGGACCGGTGGCTCATCACCGTGTCCAGCCCGTGGGTGTGGGCGAGCTGCACCGCTTCGAAGGTGTCGGTGAGGGTCCCCACCTGGTTGGGTTTTATCAGCACGCAGTTTGCGGAGTCCTTCTCGATGCCCTGCTGGATGCGGTCGACCTGCGTGACGAAGATGTCGTCCCCGCAGACCAGGCAGCGGCTGCCCACCTGAGTGTTGAGTTCCGCGAATGCATCGAAGTCGTCCTCGTGGAGCGGGTCTTCCACATAGACAAGGTTGTACTTGTCCACGAGCTCGGCAATGTAAGCAACCTGGTCTTCGGTCGAGCGCGCCTTCCCGCGGTACTGGTATGCATCCCCGTTCCACATCTGGCTTGCTGCGACATCGATACCCATGTCGACCGTGATATTCATCTCGTCGGCAACTGTCCCGGTCGCCTCGGCAATGAGCTCAAATGCGAGGGCATCGTCGATCTGGGGTGCCCATGCACCCTCATCACCCTTGCCTGCGGCTTTTCCCTGTTTCTTTAAGAGTTCCTTCACCTGCCGGTGGACGGCGGCGTTGGCGAACACCGCTTCCTCTGCGTCGGCTGCGTCCCCGGGGACTACGAGGAATTCCTGAATCTCGGTCGAGTTGGCCGCATGCGCCCCGCCACCGATCACGTTCCCGAGCGGGAGGGGGAGTTCCCTGACGAATGCCCCGCCAAGGTAACGGAAGAGCGGGATGCCCAGCGCCGAGGCCGCGGCCTTCGCATTGGCAAGCGAGAGAGCCACGGCGATGTTGGCCCCGATCTCAGCAAAACTGGCAGTCCCGTCGATGTCCCGGAGCTGTTCGTCAAACCCTTCCTGGTCGGATGAGTCCATCCCGATGAGCGCGGGAAGTACGTTCTGGACGGCATAGTCGACCGCCTCCTTCGGCGGCCTGACCTTCGCCTCAAGCGAACCGGTGCTGGCGCCGCTCGGGGCTGCCGACCTGCCAAAGCCGCCCGACGTGTAGATATCGGCTTCGACGGTCGCGTTGCCCCGGCTGTCCAGGATGGTCCGGAGTTCGATAACCTCAATGGTCGTCATACGTCCTCTACTTCCTCTTTACGGTAATGGGGATGGTGTTGTTGTTGAATTCCTCGATCGCTATCTCCAGCGGATCGATCCGTGTCGTGGTGATAAGTAACGGAGCACCCATTGATATCTGCAGAGCCCTTGCTCCAATGATCCTTGCCCGTTCGTACCGGGTATAAGTCTGCGTCTGCATTTTTCTTCCTCAAAATGTCTGCAATCTCGAAAATATGGGGTCGCTGAGATTCGAACTCAGGTCACTGCGTCCCGAACGCAATAGGATGGTCCAGGCTACCCTACGACCCCGCGATCATTTTGTTCTCTCTTACTGGTACGGGTTGAGCTCATCAATGATCTCTTTGTGGGTCAGGAGCATGCGCCTGCAGCAGTAGCGGGAAATTTTGAGATCGTCGAGGATCTTCTTGGGGTCCTCGCCTCTCTCCCGTCTCGCCCTGAACTCTTCCCAGGCTGTGGATATCGGTTTCCCACAGGTGAAACATCGAACGGGTATCACGATTTTAACCTCTCATCATATCTTCTGGTTCAGCGATAAGACTTTTGGAACTTCTTGCGTGCACCGCGGCCGTGCGGCTTCTTGGTCTCTTTCTGGCGCGAGTCGTTGACCAAGAGCGTCCTGTCATATGCAAGATAAATGTCCTTGATCGAGGGTTCGTTATGCCATTTCAGGATGCCGCGGGCGAGTGCTGTCCGGACCGCTTCCGCCTGTCCCATGACACCGCCGCCGGCGACGTCGATGGTGACATCGATGCCGTGGACCGCGTTGGGGACGAGGAGGATCGGTTCGGCGATCTTCATCCGGGTGGTGTCGGAGCCGTAGGCTTCGAGAGGTACCGAGTTGACCCGGATCACGCCTTTTCCCGCCTTCAGGGTCGCCCGTGCGATCGCCGTCTTGCGTTTTCCGCTTGTGTTGATGATCTTTACCATGGTAGCCACCTTAGAACTTTGCTCCGAGGAACGTGCACACTGCTGCGAGCGTGACATGGTTCGGGTTGTTCAGACGGTTCATGTGCGCCTCTTCGGGCACTTCCATCTCCTTTCCAACAAGATCGACCGGGATGCCGACATAGCACCTGATGGCCTTCATCGCCTCGACGCCGCGGGGGCGCTTGTAGGGGAGCATGCCGCGGATCGTCCGCTTCATCAGGTGATCCGGCCGGCGCGGGATGAAGGGTCCCCAGCGGTTGCCGGAGGCGCCGCGTTCCCTCTTGTGCCGGTAGTTGGCAAGCACCCGGGCGCGGCTGCCGGAGATGATCACTTTCTCGACATTGACGATTGCAATCTCTTCGCCGGCAAGCCCGCGCTGTGCGACAAGGCTTGCAAGGCGCCCGAGGAGCAGTCCGTCACCGTTGATTACTGTAACCATATCGTGTTCACCTCAGGATCCGGACACCGCTCCCTTTCGGGTTGTCCGCAAGGAGCTGCTCGATCGTCATGCACTGCCCTTTCGCGTCCCTGATCTTGCTGGTTGCCGAGGCTGAAAAGTTCAGCGCTGCAACTTTCACGGACTGTTCCAGCACGCCGCTGCCCAGTACCTTTCCGGGTACGATGATAGTCTCACCGTTCTGGGCATAGCGGTTGATCTTGGACAGGTTGACCTCCGCATAGTTCCGGTTCGGGGTCTCCAGCCTGCTCGCGATCTCGCGCCAGATCTTGGCCTCATTCTCACGCGACTTGTTCTTCAAGAGCGAAATGAGGCTGGTAAGACGGGGGTTCGTCTTCTCCACAATTCTTGTCATCTCTTCTCATCCCCTGATAGTTCGCCTAGCTGTTTTTCCAGCTCGTCTGCATGCTCCCTGATGTACTGCAGTGCACGGTTCATGATCTCTTTTGCCGAAAGCGACCCGTCGCTCTCGACCACGAAGATAAACCGGTCTTTCTCGGCGGATATGACGATTGCCGGTTCCTCCCCGATGCCGCTCGCAAGGCATGCCCGTTCGCAGAGCCTGCACATGGAACAGTCGGGGAGTTTTCCATTGACTACACCGACTTTCTTCCCCTTCGCTTCCAAGACACCGCGCGGGCATTCGTCAACGCAGAGGGCGCAGGCGTCGCAGGCGTCGCTGATGGTCACGACCGGGTGGTTCTTGTACCCGCAGACGAGCGTCGGCTGCCACTTGGCATGCATCCTGCCGGTGTTGAGGGTTGCACGCGCCTCGATGACGAGTTTCTGCCCTTTCGTGAGTTTCACGATCGGGATGTTCCCGTGCACCGGTGCCACTTTGGGGTCCTGAGGGATGAGGTCGCTCGAGGTGACCACCCGGGGGCCCTCGACACTGAGCGTGTAGGTGGCCGTGCAGGCCGGGCATCCCGCCCCGCCGCACGAACAGGTGTCCTGGGTCGAGTAGCTCTGGAGATCGGTCTTGATGGGGATGAGCCCGAGGCGGTGTGCCAGCATCTCGTCGAAGAGTGCGCTCGTGTTGTCGTAGATGCGCACGTCCTCGATCGCGAGGGTCGGCACTTCCCCGATCATTGCCCGCCTGAACGCGTTGGCAAATGCCGGGCTCGCTCCCGAAAGGGTGAATCGTGCGAGGGAGTCGTCCAGACTGGCGATTACGATCTCCATCACACTCTCCTTCCCCGCCTGCCGCCTTTCGGCCTGCAGGAGTCATGGGGGATTGGCGTGACATCTTCGATACGCCCGATGCGCATGCCGGCACGGGCGAGCGCACGGATGGCTGCCTGGGCACCCGGCCCGGGGCTGCGCTGCTTGCCCTGCCCGGGTGCACGCACCCTGACATGGACGCCGACGATCCCTTTCTCGCGGGCGGTCTGGGCCACGTTACTGGCCATCTGCATCGCCGCATAGGGCGAGGACTCGTTCCGGTCCTGCTTGACGACCATCCCCCCGCTGCTCTTGGTCACGGTCTCCGCGCCGGAGAGGTCGGTGATGGTGATGATCGTGTTGTTGAAGGACGCGAAGATGTGGGCGATCCCCCACTTTTCCTTCTCGTTTGCCGCCATGGTCTATCTCCTTCCACCCCGTCCCTGGTACCCGCCGTATCCGCCGGGTGCCGGCTTGGGGTTGGACGCGGGTTTTGCAATCCTTACCTTCTCGGAGTGGGAGTCGGACAGGAACGGGGACGTGCCATAGTAGGCGATCTGGGTCTCCTCGGTCCTGTTCACGCGGTAGCCGGGGATGCTGGTGCGCCTGCCGCCGATCGCGATGTGCCCGTGGGTGATGAGCTGCCGGGCCTGCTTCGGCGAGCGGGCCAGTCCCTTGCGGTACACGAGGGTCTGCAGGCGGCGTTCGAGCTGGGCCTGCACCTTGAGCGAGAGGACATCTTCGATGTCCGCGTCGGGGCCAAGAAGCCCTCCCCTCTGCAGGGAGGTGATGAGTTCTGCCTTCTTGGCTTCATACAGCGCTGCATCGGCAGTGCTTGAGCCGAGGGCCAGCAGGTTGCGGGCGCCTTTCCGGTACTTGCGGAGCACGGCCTGGGCCTTCCAGACCTCGCGCTTGTTCCGGAGACCGTACTCGATCACGAGACGGGTCTCGGCCTCGATACGGGTCTTCTCGAAGGGGCGCTTGGGGGCCTGGTAGGACTTGTGGTTCTTTCCCGGGTATCCCATGGCTTACGCGCCTCCCTCTTTCTTCCTCTTGACACCGACGGTCGTTCCCGTCCTCCCGGTCGACTTGGTGCGCTGCCCGCGGACTTTCTGGCCGGTCTCGTGCCGGATGCCCCGGTAGCAGCGGATCTTCCTCATCAGGTTGACGTCCTCGTCCTTGGAGAGCGCGACGTCGGGACCGAGCAGGTGTTTTGCCTCGCCGGTGTAGACGTCCTTGGGACGGTTTGCCATCCAGGACGGGATCTTCGATGAGTACTGTTCTACAGCGGTGCGGAGCCGGTTGACCGAGTCCTCGTCAAGGCGGCCGAGCGAGGCGTACTCGTCGACTTTCGCCATGCGGGAGATCACCGATGAGGTATGCCTGCCGACACCCTTGATGCCGGTGAGGGCGACCCTCACGGATTTGGTACCATCCAGATCGGTAGTGCCAACCCTTACAAAGTATCGTATTTCTTCTTCCTGAGCCATCCAATCCCCTCGAAACGTGAGATTTTCTCTTTGAGCGCTGAGGGAGGGATTTGAACCCTCGAGTCCTTTTGGGACACAGGTTTAGCAAACCTGCGCCATACCAGGCTTGGCTACCTCAACAGAGGAATCTCGCATCTTACTACAGACACTCGCAGTGAAGAGTCACTGCTCCATGAATGGTGCTTTATAATATGGGCAGGTACGGGTAATAAGTGTTGCGGGTAAAATACTAAGATCTCAATAATAGGATAGACTATGATAGATTTTGTGACGATTGAATTATTTTCTTTAATGAAATTACTTCGAGGGGACAATCCCTCCAATCATCCTCCCAACATACAATGATGTCACACAATTCAGGATCATGACCGTGTTCCCTAAAATTCGAACTTTTGAATTCGAATTCGATTTTCACAGGTTCCCATCGTCCTTTTTTCCCGGAGATCTCCCTTTTCCCTTCGCAGTCAGGAAAATCTGTCCGAATAGCTTCGATGATAAATCCCAAATCCTTACTAATCATTCCAAAGAGATACACTACACCTTGTTCATTGATAGGTGCGTGTCTCAATCCGCGAAAATTGATGGGTTCACCATATTCGATTTTCTTTAATGGCTTTTTTGGATGAGAATTCTTTTCAGGTAATATCAAAGATTCCTGATTCTGAATTAACGATAAATCACTTTGAGTTTGTTTAGTCTCTTTCGTGTCGTTCCACGTGATGAACTCATTTAATGCATTGGTGAAGGACCCAAACCGTAGCTCATATCTTTTAGTGCTATAAGGAGAATGATATTTTTTTAAATCACGGTATGTAGGCGGATTTCCTTTTTGATCCCATATTTTTTTCAGATTTTCAAAAAGATACTTATCGTCAACATTATACTCTCGCGAGATTTTCAATCCAGCAGCTACTAATGCATTGTTCCAAGATCCGAACTTATTTCCAATTGCACGAACGCCTATATGGCCGAATTTCTTTAAATCATTTTGCGTTATTGTATCCTTATTCAAAACTTTAGCGACTCGCTGCAATTCTTGAATCATACTCTCTTTCGAATGATCTGTTAAGCGATTTAAAGTGTAATTCATGTTTCACACGCTACGAGCTCAATTAACAATTATATGGAGCTCTCATTGACGATTTAAATTATTGTCGGGCGAATAATCAAGGAATGACGGATTGGCTTTCTTATTAAGTTCCCCAGTCCGTTGCGGGGAGCCAATCGTCGCGCCAGCGAGGATTGGCTGGAGAAGAGTCTGTCAGGATTCTTCGAATGCGCCCCGCCGGGGGAGGCGGCGTTCATCACAATATCAGCATGTATTAATTATCCCTAGTCTGCAGATCGCGGGTGCACTCATACTAAGTGTACTGCATTCATGGAGGGATTGCCTGATGGCGTCTCGAGTCCAGCAGGGGAGATGGGGGGTCGGGCGGGTACATTTCGTTATTATGACCTGGTGTTCCAGGTTCGTTATTTCCATTCAGGGATTGCCTGATTTCTGTCGTGGAAATACAGCAGGCCCCGGTCGTTGCGGGATCTTTTTGGAGTCCGATAGTCCGCCTGGTTTTCATTTGTACCCATGCGACCCCCTCCGACCTATTTTGTTTTTTTGCGTGGACCGGCAAGAAAAAGGTTCGATTTTCCGATGATAATTTATCATTCTGAAGCGATCTGGGCGGAGATAGTATGATGAGGGGGGTCGCATGGGTACAAAGGTTCTTCGGGTTCTGAGTGGTTCATCAGAACCGCGAAGATGAGAAGGTTGGAAACCTTCGAATGCTGCGGCGTTGATCGCGACGTCGAGTGACACGATAGCAACTTTGACCGATTCAGGGATTCCCCTGAACCCTCAAGACAAAATCCGCCGAGTCCCACCCGTTATCATTGGCGGTCCGGTTCACGTCGGTAACATACACCTCGAAGCGGTTGGTATCATCGATCCTGCCATTTATCCTTGAGATTACAAAATGGTCGGGGGTCGTGTTTACCAGAACGGACCACGTGTTTATCCCGCTCGAACTTCCCTGAACCTTTGTATATTCAACGTAACTGGATATATCTCCGCAACACCCTATGTTTCCAATGTCAGTTGCTTCCCGTTTTGCACACGGGAGAAAGCATAACGAACTGAGCTCGATCGAAAGATTTTCCCCGACTCCGAAATTTGTAGTTCCGTTGACGAAGAATGGCCCGGTATAATCATATGCTTCCTCCGGTGGAATAGAGATGTCCTGGAGAGGATCCATGTGAATCCACATGTTGTGTCCAGACGATGTGAGATTCATCGCATTCTTGACGAGCAGGAGATCAAAACACTCTTTGGTTGTCGTATAATCCAGGCATATGTGAAGATAAGGGCTGACACCCAGATTATAAGGTGAATAATTCAGCATAGAGGTATATTCATCCCATAACTGTTCTGTACTATTCCCGCCGAGAGTAAAGGTAAACGTCCCATTTGCATTTACCGGAATTGACATGGGAATGGATCCCTGGTATTTTGAACCTTTGACCAGAACGCCGACTGAATGGATGTTCGTGTCGTTGACAATCCCCTGATAGGTAAAGGGATCTCCCTGAATTACGGTATAGATCTTCGGTTCGTTAGCAATCGACGATGGCTGGACTGGCGTTGTTTTAGTTTGAGCTGGAGTTATGGATGGAGCGGAACCTGTGACGGGAGCAGACTGCTGCCCCGCACATCCCGCCGCCAGCAGCACTCCCGCCATCACCAGCACCAAGGCAAGCGTAATGCGGAAGGGGGTCATGAGCGGTCACCGTTCAAGAAACGAGATCACGGTCCCGGCAACCTCTTCCGGGCACTGGTACATCAGACCGTGCCCTGCCCCGCCGACAGGGACTACCTTTGCACCGGGGATGCATCTCTCCAGTGTGTAGGAATTTTCCAACGGGATGATTACGTCATCCGTTCCGGTCAGCAGAAGGGTCGGCGCACGGATCCCAGATAACCGGTCGTAGCAGCCTGCCCAGGAAGAGAATGCCGCGGCCTGCCGGGCGGCACTCTCCTCACTTGTCGTCTCGTACACCTCCGGGCAGAACTGCCACGGGTTATGGGTTGCCAGCCACCCCGGGGTGAAGAGGACAGAGAACATCCTGTCAGCCACATCGGTTGCGGAACCGCTCTTATCCGAGAGCGTGGCCCATACTCCAGGCTGCATCGGGGTCGCTTCCTTCCCGCCGCACTGTCCCGAGACGAGGACCAGCTTCTCCACGAGCTCCGGGCGGGTGAGCGCGAGTTCCAGAGCCACACAGGCGCCCATCGAGTGGCCGAGCACGTGCGCCCGGGAGATATCCAGGGAACCGAGAAGAGCGGCGGCGTCCTCCGCAAAGAGAGGGAGGGAGAACGGCGTGTCCGATGACGATGAGTAACCGGTGCCGCGGTTGTCGAAGATGATGACCCGGAAATGGCCCGAGAGGGCGGAGAGGAGCGGCGGGTTCCACATGTCCATCGTTGATGCAAAGCCGTTCAGGAGAATGAGCGGAAGACCGGTGCCAAGAACGCGAAATGCGAGGGAGATCTCCCCGGAAGTCGCGAAATTCAGAGGCGGGGATCTGATATCCGGTCCGGTCATGCTATTCCCCTTTTCGGGTGCAGGGAAGATATACCCGCGCTTTTCATGGGGGCCCGCACATCGTGCAATGCCGGGCTGGAAAGGGCACCCCGATTCATTTCACCTGCTCACCCGAGCTCGAACGTGATGATCCCAAAGATCTTGCTCTGCGGCATCGGCACGGGGCCAGGTGTTGTGCAGAGCCGGGCGGTGAAGAAGAACGGTTCGCCGGGGATCCAGCGTGCTGTGACCCGGACAATCGCTCCTGACAGGCACATAATACTTATACCCAAAGCCTGACGTTTTATGGGAAGTGACCAGATGAAGCGACCAGCACTCCTGATCATCGATATGCAGAACGACTTCGTGCTTGAGGGAAGACCGCTCCGGGTGGCCCAGGGCCGGGCGGTGGTGCCGAAGATCCTCGGGGTTCTCACCCTCTTCCGGGAGAGGAAACTCCCCGTCTTCCACATCCTCCGGGTCCACCGGAAGGACGGCTCTGACGTTGAGATCATCCGGCAGGACCGCTTCCGGGACCAGCCGTTTGCAGTAGAGGGGACACACGGGGCCGCTGTGGTCGATGAACTCTCACCTCTCCCGGGCGAGTACGTAATCCCGAAGGTCCGGATGAGCGCGTTCATCGGCACGGAACTGGACCTGATGCTCCGGAACCTCGGTGTCACGGACCTTGTCGTGACCGGGATCCAGACCCCCAACTGCATCCGCACCACGGTCTTCGATGCGATCGCATACAACTACCCTGTCGTGCTGGTGGACGATGCCGTCGGGGCTCAGGACAGCGGGATCCACAGCGCCAACGTGCGGGACATGGCCAATATCGGCGTCCGGATCCTGAAGGCCCGCGACCTGGCCGGCATCCTCTGACCGGGCACTCCAGGAACGGGAAATGTTCTCCGGGTACGAATTCGCGATAGCAGGACTGGCAGCAGGAGCCGCCGGCATCATCAATGCCGTAGCGGGGGGAGGGACCCTTGTCTCGTTCCCCGCTCTCATTGCACTCGGGATACCAGAAGTCGCTGCAAATATCACCAATACCGTGGCGCTCTGCCCTGGCTACCTCGGCGGCGCGATCGCCCAGCGGAAGGACCTCGCGGGGCAGGGACGCCGCCTCCGGCTCCTCCTCCCTGCCGGCATCATCGGTGGGATCGCTGGGGCTGTCCTGCTGCTCTACATCCCCCCGCAGGTGTTCCGGGTGCTCGTCCCGTTCCTCATCCTGCTCGCAGCCGTACTGCTGGCGGTGCAGGACCGGATCAGGAACTGGGTACAGGAACACGCCACCCGGACGAATGACAAGGCTGACAAGGACAAAAAAGCACTGGTACCGCTCGGGCTTGCCGCGGTCTACGGGGGCTATTTTGGCGCGGGACTGAGCGTCATCGTTCTCGCGGTGCTCGGGCTCTTCCTTGACGACAGCCTGACCCGGCTCAACGCGCTCAAGCAGTGCGTCTCTCTCGCCGTAAATGTGGCTGCAGCGGTCTTCTTCCTCTTCTCCGGCCTTGTCGTCTGGCCGGTTGCGCTGGTCATGGCCGCCGGGGCACTGGCCGGCGGGGCAATCGGGGGAAGGATTGCCGGGCGGGTGAATCCGGAACACCTGCGGTGGACTGTCGTCGTGATCGGGGTTGCCGTCGGCATCATTTTCCTGTTCCAGCTGTAGTCCTTCGGTCCGGCATCCTGACTGCAGGTCTCATGAAATCCGTGTCATTATTTCCGGTGCCTCCCCGCTGATTGCCTGTATGTCACCTGTGCTGTCACCGGGTTCTGGCTTCAAGACCGTAAAGCCGGAAAAACGGCTCTGTTGAGATCCTCAAAGAAAAAAGCAGTCGCTCTTGGGGGCTTCAGCACTTCGTGCTTCCGCCCCAGCCGCTCGGGCATCCCCCTATTGGGATAGTTCCTCAGAAGGTTGATGAAAAACCCCGGAAAACGAGGTCGAAGATTTACTTTGTAAATCTTCTCCTCTTCGAAGTCTGAAGACCTCTCAGAGATTCAGGGGGATGCCCCCCTTGGGATGATTGAATAGTCAGCAGACTACGAAATCGAGAAGATGCATTCGCATCTTCGCTGCCTCCCCCTCTGGGGGAGAGAGGGGGTCACCCTCCTTGCCTCAAAAGAATATAAGCAATTGATCAGAAAAATAGAGTTTCAACAAAACGGTAAAATAAAAAATAAAGACGGGATTCTACAGCGCGCCCACCAGCGAACGGCGGGTGACGATCCCGAAGAGCTTCCCCTTGTCCATAACGGGGATCGAGCTGATGTTCTTCCTGATCATCATGCCCACGACGTCAGAGACCGGCGCATCCCTCTCCACCGAGAGCAACGGGCTGCTCATGATGTCCTTGACGAGCATGTTCCGGATCCGGTGGTCCTGGTGGTTGTCCGTCACCGCCTCCCGGAACCTGCGCATCGCGATGGCAACATCGGTCTCGGTCACGATGCCGGTGTATTTCTCGTTCTCGGAGACCACGAACCGGGTGATATTGTCGTCGAGCATCCTGCGCCTGAGGTGGACGACCCGCTCGTCTGCCTCGATGGTCACGACTTTCTCTATGGCAGGGTCCAGGCCGTCTGCCGGTGGGTACTTCTTCAGCAGGTCGCCCGCGGTGACCTGCCCGATGAGGCGGTGGTCGGTATCGTACACGACAACGAGTTTATACCGCTGGAGAAGCGGGATGAGCACGTTGATGCTCTCGTCCGGATAGACGCTGGTGAAATCCTCTTCGACCACGCTTGCCACGTGGATGGCAGCAGGTGCAATAACGGAGTTCTGCCTGCTGCCCAGCTTTTCCGCGATCGCGTGCCGGGATACCGTCCCGACAACCGAGTTATTATTGACCGCGATGAGGGGATCGATCCCTTCTGCAAGCATCTTATCGAGCGCTTCGGTGATCTTTGCCGATTTTGCTATGGTTGCCGGTTTTACCATTACATCCCTGATAAAAACATCTTTTGTCATTTGGCCACTTCCTTTATGATATCATCGCGTTTTATGATCCCGTAAATTGAGTCCTTCTCCATGACAACGAGGCTGTTGACATGGTGTTTTGCCATCAGTGCTATTGCTTCGGGGAGCGGGGTCGCCGCCGGGACCGTGATGACGGGAGACGTCATAACGTCCTCCGCGGTCACCGATGCGACCACGAGTATGCCCTGCCCGCTCGACCCGTCCGCCTTTTCACGCCGTGTTATCGTTACATCTTTTCCAACCACACCTGAGATCTTTGGTTCGTCGTCGAAGAACGCGAGGTTCGTCTCGGTGATGATGCCGGCAAGCGTGCCGTCGTCGTTCAGCACGAGTACCTTGTCATCGCGCTCCCGCATAACATTGATCACGTGTTCAAGCGAGTGGTAACGGCTTACCGTTGCCACATCTTCCATCACGTCCCCGACCGTGCAGTTCAGTTCCCGGACGAGGGCGGATTTCATCAGATCGGTCTTGGTCACGATACCGGTCATGGTCATAGCACCATTCTCCATGACCGGCACGCTGCTGAAGTTCCGGTCAACGAAGATCTTTGCGATCTCGCGCACCCCGGTGTCGGGGGAGATAACGACCGGGGCGGAGGTCGCAAGCGCGCCCACCGGGATGCGGTCGAGCGGACGCCGCCTCCAGGCCGGTTCTCCCTGGCGCAACCGGTAGGCGATGTCCTTCTTCGTGATTATCCCCACAAGCCTGTCCCCGTCCATGACCGGGAGCCGGGAGATATGATGCCGGACCATCAGGTTCCGCGCATGGGCTACCGTCGCATTGGGCGCGACAACATACACCGGCGCGGTCATCACATCGCGTGCGAACATGGCAGTCACCCCTTTGCAAATGCCCGGACGAGGTCGAACTCGGTCACGAGCCCGATCAGCCGGGAGTCCTCGATCACGGGCAACGCGCCGACATTCCTCTCCAGCATCTCGCGGGCCGCCTCGTTGATGCTCTTCTCCGGGTTCGTGGTATGGAGTCCGCCCGCTACCAGCGTGCGGACCGGCAGCCCGGTCACTTCAGCAATATTCCCGGTCGTGAGCCGGGAGAAGACCTCCCTGCTGCCGAGGTAGCGCATGATGTCCGTGGCAGTGACGATACCGTAGAGCACGTCGTCGCTCACTACGGGGAGACGCCGGAAGCGGTACCGGGTCATGTCCCGGGTGACCGTCGAGATCGGGCGGTCGGGCGAGGTGACCCGGAGCGACGAGCTCATCACGTCCTCGACCCGGAGGGAACTTCTCTCCTCACCGAGCACCCTGAGCACATCGCGTTCGGTGACAATCCCGGCAAGCACCCCTTCTCTGTCAACAATCGGGAGCCCCCCGATCTTCTTTCCGACGATCACATCGACCGCGTCCCGAATGCAGGCATCGTGGGGCAGAGTCGTGACCTGCTGGGTCATTATGGCCCGCACGTTCTCGTTCACCGCAGCGATCAGGTTCCCGTTGTGCCGTACCTTGACGAGCCGGTACTTGTCGCCCCCGCCCATGAAGTTGATCACGTCTCCCGAGGTGATGATCCCCCGCAGTCTCTTCGTGCCGGGGTCCGTGACGGGAAGACGCCGGAAACCGCACTTCGTCATCTGTTCCACCGCTGCGATGATGGTCTGGGTCGGCGGGACGGAACTGACCTCAAGGGTGGCAATCGCCATGATCTCTCCTTCCTGTTCAGCGATATGGGATTTGAACTCCACCGGGCCCCGGTCGAGTTTTCCCTGCATCTTCAGAAGCCTGTCGCCCTGCTTGATGCCACGGTCATTCTGGTGCATCATCACCCTCCGAAGGGCTGTGTGACCCTTTTCCCTGATAACACCCATACGGAACCGTTCACCGGTTGCCGGGGGGTCCTTCTCTCTTCTCCGCTGGTTTTTCGTTCACGCGAGCGCTGCCAGGACGTCATGGCGGTTCACCACCCCGACAAGAACTCCCTCTTCCAGGACGGGAAGCAGACTGATGTCGTGCTTCACGAGCAGTTCTGCTGCGGTCGCTATCTCCTCACCGGGCCCGATCGTGACCACGTCGGTGGTCATCGCATCTTCGATGGTCGTATGGGCATGGTGGGCGATCGCCGACCGCACCCGCCGGCTGCTGATCAGGTCGCGCCTCGAGATGATCCCGACCAGCCGCTTCTTCCTGACTACCGGGAAAACAGAAAAGCCGCTCTCCATGATCATCGGATATATCTTCTGGAGCTCCTCGGCCGGGCTGACGGTGACCACCTTCCCGGACATCCGGGAACCGACCGTGCCGTGGAGTTCATTGCGCGAGATGATGACCGGGAACAGGTCCGCGAGGAGGACCCCTCCCACGAGGTGCGGCTTCGGGCTGACGACCGCTGCACTGTCCGTACGGAACTCCCTCATCGTTTTTGCTACCTGCTCGATCGAGTCCGGTGGGCTGGCGGAGGGCGCTTCCCTCATGAATCCCTCGACGGTCACGTTCGACTTTGTCGCGGTCACCCGCAGGCTGTCCGTGATGTCAATGTAGCCGAGCAGGTTTTTCTTCGCATCGACCACATAGACCTCGCGGAAACGGTCATCTCTTAAGATCTGCCGTGCCCTGGTTATCAGGTCGTTGTATTTCAGCACAGGGATCTCAAGGATGAAATCCTGTGCTGTCCTCATGTGATGTTTTCCTCCTCACGGCAGCGGGGGCAGAGCATGACGTTGTCTACCCGCTTCAGATCATCAGACATCTGGCTGCAGCGGTTACACAGGCCCTGCTCGACGATCTCTTCCCGGTTGATCTCGATGAGATCGGTTAAGAGTTCGTTGAGTTCGTTGGAGACGGTAAGGAGGTCCCGGACGGTCACGATACCGATCACTTTCTTGTGCTCGTCAACGACCGGGAGTCTCCTTACCTTATGCTTCACCATCATACGGGCAGCGTCTGCCACAGTCTTCTCCGCACTCACCGTGATGAGTGGCGTGCTCATGATTTCGTTTACATGTACAGAACTCGGTTTGAAGTCCTTGGCCACAACCTTGCAGGCGAGGTCTTCCTCGGTCACGATGCCGATTGGCTTGTTGTTCTTGAGGATAATGACACTCCCGACCTCTTCGTTGCACATGGCTTTTGCCGCCTTTGCAGCCGTTGCCTCGATGCCGATCATGATCGGGTTCTTCTTCATGACCTCCCTGATATGGACCTGGGTTTCAAACCGGATAGCATTGGATGTCTTTTTCATGAGTCACCTCCTTGAAGTGCTTGCTGATGATTACAATTAGCATACTCCCTCCCCTTGTATAAAAACAATGTGGCAGAGGCAGATCCCCGATGCGGTACAGTAATACTGGTGCCCCCGGGAGGTACTTTACCGGCGGGTGCGGCATGTCCGGGATAAGAAACATAATAAACAGCGTATTCTATACACTACTAACGAATGATGGTAAACCCATTGTACTCGAGTACAATATTTTGCTATCGAGGTGGAAAGTGAAGATATTTTATCAGACCTTTGGTACGGCAAAAAAGAAATTTTCCAACTTCCTCAACAGATTTTTCAAGAAGAAGAAGACCCGGATCGGCATTTACGGTCCGCCAAATGCAGGCAAGACGACGCTTGCCAACCGCATCGCCCGTGACTGGACCGGGGATGCCGTCGGCCCGGTGAGCGAGATCCCCCACGAGACCCGGAGGGCACGCAAGAAGGAGGACATCATCATCTCCGGCGCAAACGGCAACACGATCACCATCGATATCGTGGACACCCCGGGGGTCACCACCAGGATCGATTATCACGAGTTCCTCGAGTTCGGGATGGAGAAGGAGGAGTCGATCATCCGGGCACGGGAAGCGACCGAAGGCGTAGCCGAGGCAATGCACTGGCTGCGCGAGGACATCGACGGCGTGGTCTACATGCTGGACTCGACCCTCGATCCCTTCCTGCAGGTCAACATCATGATGATCGGGATCATCGAGGCCCGTAACCTGCCGGTCATCATCGTGGCAAACAAGATCGACCTCCCCGACGCGGCCCCGGGACGGATCCGCAGCGCGTTCCCCCAGCACCCGGTCGTCGCGATCTCGGGCCTTGAGGGGCGGAACGTGGAAAACCTCTACGAGACGATGCTCGAATACTTCGGGTGAACAAAGATGCCGCACAAGTGTACGAAATGCGGGCGGGAGTACAAGGACGGGTCGACCGAGATCCTGAAAGGGTGCGCAAGCTGCGGCGGCAAGAAGTTCCTCTACGTCAGGGAGGCAGAGATCAACAAGGACGTGCTCGAGGAGAAGTCCATCGACGAGATCGCTGAGGAGACGCACGAGGAGATCCTCGAAATTGTCGAGCCGAAAGCGAAGACGGAGGTCGAGATGTACGACCGGGTGGAGACCATCCGTATCGTCTCCCCTGGCTCGTACGAGATCAACCTCGAGAAGATGGCGCAGACCGATGAGCGGATCGTGAGCGTGGGGAAAGAGGGTTCGTATATCATCGATCTGATGTCGATGGCCAAGGACGAGCCGAAGAAGAAGCGCCGGAAGAAGTGAGGGGTACTTCTTTTTAGAGAACTTTTATAATTCAAAAAATTCGGAGAAAGGAGGGGACAGTGCCACAGCGAAGAACCTTATGGTTCTTCTCGCATCATACCAGCCCTTTGGGGCAGGTACGCTGTTCCCCCGAACCGCCCCTGCGCTTTGGGATAGTGCCGTATTACCCAGCCCCCCCTTGCGCCAGCCCTGCCCCCGCTGGGGGCGGGGGCGCATTGGGATGCCTCTGTATTACCTGTTAAGAAAAAGTCTGTACTATGCACTATTTTGTACAGGTAATACGTCACTATCCTGTCGTGAGGAGACTGCCGTCGCCGTAGGCGAGGGCAGTCTCGGGAAGATGCCAAAAGGCATCTTCGAGTTGATCCAGCGGGTGGGAATACATTGTCGTATCCGACTTCAGATTACCTCGTCCCCAGCTCTTCCCTCACGCCCTCGTACGGCACCGGCAGCCCGAGCCGCCGGAAGAACTCATCCGTGAAGACGATGCTGTTGACGATCGCCCACTCGGCACACCCGTGGCCGAGGCACTGGTCCGGGAAGAAGGGCAAGTTCCGTGCAGCGAATGGGTTCGTGGCGAATTTCTTTCGCAGATGTTGTGCGAATTTTTCGCCAGTGGTCCCCTCCCCCTCGCCATGACTACCGGTTTTTTGGACTTCGACCCATTCCCGCTTGTAATGCATAAGATGGTTGCGGATCCCGATCAGCTCCCTGACGTTCGAAAACGCAGGATCGTCCTCACTGAACGGGGGCTGGCCTGCAATCGCGAGGATCTTCTGGTACTTGCTGATCATCGGGGCACGGTCGAAGTTCTTCCCGTTCTTCCACTTCTCCGCAATAGTCCTGAATAGAACCTCGGTCTTCTCGTCAGCAAAGAAATAGGCATCGTCGGCCGCATCGGCATGGAGCTCATTGATGGTGGACTCGAGGAAGGCAACCGTGGAGAGGATGGAATTGAGGATGAACGCCTCGTGCCGGAGGAGGAGCTCCTGGGACGGCCCGGGCTCCCGGGGAACCTTTTCGATCTGGTACCCGAGCCTGCAGAGCAGGGCGGCAGACTGGACGTACCGGACGGAGAAGCAGTCCCGGAACCGGATGGCCGATTCCTCGCCCGTCATCTCAAGGGGGATCGTGTCCATGCGTACCATGCGTTCTCCCTGCAAGGGTAAAAAGAGTGGGGGAGTATTCATGTGACGGCGGAGCAGAAGTCAGGTTTTACCTGTGGTAACCGGTGAGGGGGACACAAGTCTGTTGCCATCCTGCCGCCGTAGTGGCAGGAAATGGGAACATGGACCTGCCCCGCCGGATAGAGTCCTATTCCCCGCTTCCCAGCCGGAACATCCCTTTCGGCACGGTGATCTCGAACCGTGCCCCTTTGCCGGGCTCCCCGGTCTCCCGAATGCTCATGCCGGTGATGGCCAGGATCTCCCGCACGAGGAAGAGGCCGAGGCCCGTGTTCTTCCCGAACCCGCGCCTGAAGATATGCTCCTTGTCCGCCACCGGTACTCCGACGCCGTCGTCCGCGACGATGAGAATCCCGTCGCCGTGCCGAGGCTCAAACGAGATACTCACCTGAGTTACATGCTCCCCGTGCCTGGCGGCGTTGTCATACATGTTGAAAAATACTTTTTCAAACAGCGGGTCTGCAAATACCTCGAGCGGGCCGGTCCCGGTGCTGACACGGATCCCGCCGAACCCGCCTGCCCCTGCAACCCTCCCGGCAACCTCGTCCACCCGCTGCCAGTCCGGGGCCTGCACCCCCAGTTCCTGGTAAAATCTGGTAAACGATATCTGGTTATCGATAACTTTTACAATTTCCATCAGCCGGTTAAAATATCCCTGGACCTTCGCATCTTGCTGGCACTCCTCGTGATAGAGTTCGAGAAATCCCTGGATTGCGGTGATCTGGTTGAGGATATCGTGCCGGGTGATGCTGTTCAGGATATTCAGTTTTTTGTTGGCCATGGCCAGCGCATTTTCAGCCCGTTTTCGCTCGGTAATGTCCCGGACGATCGTAGATGCACCAATCAGGTCGCCGTTTGCGCTCTTGATCGGGGACACACTCAGCGAGACGGTGAACCGTTCACCATTCTTTCTCACCCGTGTTGTTTCATAGCTCTTGACCGGTTCACCGGCCCGGATCCTGATCAGGATAGATTCTATGTCATCAGCGTATTCCGCGGGGGCGAGAAATGAGACGTGCTTCCCGACGGCCTCTTCCGACGTGTATCCGTACATCTTCTCCGCACCCGCGTTCCAGCTGGTGACGACACCCTCCAGCGTCTTGCTGTAGATGGCATCTTCCGAATGGGTGACTATCGACGCGAGGAGAGCCTGTGCTTCCTCGGCTCTTCTGCGCTCTGAGATGTCGCGTATGATGGAGACGAGGACCAGCTCGTCCTCGACGACCATCGAGACCGAGCTGACTTCGACCGGGAGATCGCTCCCGTCTTTTTTCCGGTGCAGCGTTGTAAAGACCAGTCCATCCTCTGAAGCCCTCTCCATCTGGCCTGCTACGTATTCGATCCTTTCAGAGGTCCGGAGCTCAAAGATGGTCATGCCGAGCAGCTCTTCCCTCGTATACCCGTACGTCAGGACCGCGGCCTTGTTTACCTCGATGATCCACCCGTCACGCTTGCGGATGAAGAGGATAATGTCGTGGGCGTTTTCCGTGAAGATCTTGTAGAGCGTCAGGGCTTTCTCGGCCTTCCTGCGCCCGGTGATGTCGTCAAAGACTGCCACGAAGTAGTTTTTTTCCGGGGAGTATACCGACAGGTGCAGCCACTTGCCCAAGGGTTTGAAATCGAGGTCGAATGATTCCGGCCTGCCGGTGAGTGCCACTCTGCCATAAATTTCAAACAGTTCCGGGAGCGCCTCCTTTATCCCGGGAAAAACTTCGGTTACCCGCCGGTTGATAACGGTCTTTACGCCGACAATCCTGTCGAATGCCGGGTTGACCATGAGATAGATAAAGTCAACCGGGGACTCATCCTCATCATAGATCATGCGGCAGTAGGCAAACCCCTCCAGCATGGTCTCAAAGAGAGAACGATATTTCTCCTCGCTCTCCCGTAACTCCCCCTCCCTCCGCGCGAGCTCATCGATGTTTGCCCTGAGCTCTTCATCCGTAGCGGTGAGTTCCTCGTTCATAGCGGTGAGGTTGTCGTTGTTGCGGGCGAGTTCTTCTTCGGCTTCCCTCCGTTTCCGCTCCTCGGCCTCCAGCACCATGCCAAGTCCCCGGGATACCCTGATGACTACGTAACCCGTGATCAGGGAAAATGCGACGAGGATAACCGAGACTTCAAGGGCGTACCGGGTCGTGCTGAACTGCGGCAGCATGACGTCGAGAAAACTATCCAGGAGGACAATGGCAAGCATCAGCGGAAGAAACGTGCGGAGGAGGCGGGCGCTGATGGAGGGACCGATGAAATACCGGAGCGGGAATGCTGCCGGACCCGCAGCCGCCATGAGGCCGATCCCGATACAGGTCAGCGCGAGCGTCGTTGGTACTGCGATGGGGATCAGCGGTGTCCCGTAGAGGAACGGGGCCCCGAAGATGTAACTCATGAGGAAGGTGAAACTCACCAGCACTACGGCAAGACCGGCCAGGCAGATCGCATCCAGTTCACGCTGTCGCTCCTTTGACGGGGTGGGCCTGATGAGCAGGAGAAAGAACCCGATCGAGACCGCGATCACGATGCACAGGGCCACGGGAGAGATGGGTGTGGTGAGCTGGCCCGCGATGGCGTTACCGGCCTGCACCATCAGCGCTTCGAAAACGAAATGCTGTCCCTGGAGATTGAACGGCAGTTCCAGCGCACCGATGACCGCGATAGCTGCGACTGCAAGCTGGATGAATACCCGCATCCTGCCCGTGAACGGCCGCAGGGTGTGGGAGACCAGGACAGTCCCGAACAGGATGGAGAGCACGGCTGCGCTGAATGCCATCGGCTGGTATCCCGGATAAATGCTGCGTAACACCGTAAGATTGAGATACAGCCCGATAATTCCCAGGACTCCGATAAGGGCGGTCACGGCCCCGAAGAGGAGGGCACACGTTTGTAAACCCGGGTGATCAGCAAAAAGGATGGTTGTGACGGTCGTCTCCGGCCCAGCTGAATCGGTCTCGATCACTACAATTCTGCTCCCGCGGTGACTCTCGTTTAATATATGTGATGGTAGTTAATCGGATCACGGAAATAATTATCGGATGAGGAACCCCGATCTGGCAGATGCGGGAGAGTCGGGTAATGGGCGGTGAATCTGCGGGCTGATCCGGACAGGACGCAGGAAGAACGGTTCTCCGAGGCGCTGCTGTGTACCCGTATTGTCCCGGGCTGCCTTCCTCCCGCCCTTGTTCACCTCACCCATACCCTTATTATCCCTCCACCGCAAATAGTAAGACAGCACTTTTGACATGTGCTGACAGATGTAAGTCCGACGTGCGACACCGCACTGCCTCAAGCATGGCTTTGGGATTACAGAGAGTCAGTAACCAGTACTGCACTTTTCTGGACTTACGTTTAGTCGATTAGGAGGCTATACTATGGCACGAATGCATGCCCGAAGAAGGGGCAAGTCGAGCTCAGTCCGCCCGTACCGGAAACAGGCACCCTCGTGGTCGAACACCGACTCCGCGGCGATCACCAAGATCATCCTGGAACTCCGCAAGGAAGGCGCATCGAGCAGCAAGATCGGTCTGGTCCTGCGGGACCGCTACGGCGTTCCCGACGTGAAACTTGCCACCGGCAAGCGTATCGGGGACATCCTGAAAGAGAACAAGGCAGCGTCCGAGATCCCCGAGGACCTCCGTGACCTCATCCAGAAGGCCCTGGGCCTGCGCAAGCACCTCTCCGAGAACAAGAAGGACCTGCACAACAAGCGGCAGCTCCAGCTCATGGAGTCCAAGGTCAGGCGGCTCGTGAAGTACTACACCGGAAGCAGGAAGCTCCCCGCCGGCTGGGTCTACAAGCCGGAGAACGCAGAGATCCTGCTGTCCAGATAATCCATCACCATCGTCCACATACCCATGTCGCTCGAGACCGCAGCCGAAACCGTTGCCGAAAAGATCCGGAAACAGGAGTTCGTCGAGGTGTTTGCGCACCACGATGCAGACGGCATAGCAGCCGCCTCGATCCTCTGCCACGCGATGCTCCGTGCAGGGATACGGTTCCGGCTCCGGGTGCGGCAGGAGGTCAGCGTTGCCGATCTTACCGGGGATGCCGTATACCTCCTCTGCGATATCGGCTCGGGCATGGAGAACCTCCCGCCGGCAACCATGGTGGTCGACCACCACCTCCCGCTCTTCGAAGGGGAACTCCACGTGAACCCGCGGCTCTCCGGTATCGACGGCGACCGCGAACTTTCGGCGGCAGGCACCGCGTACTTCGTGGCCCGGCAGATGGGCGACAACCGCGACCTCGCCGGGCTCGTGATCCCCGGCATCATCGGAGACGGGCAGGAGATCGTGGGGAAGAACCTCGAGATCTTCAACGAGGGGATAGCGAACGGGATCATCGTGCCGGACCGGGGGCTGAAACTGCCGGGCCGGGACATGACCGAGCGCTGGTACACGGCCATCAGCCCGTACCTCGACGGCATCAGCGGCGCCGAGCAGGTCATCGCTGACCTCATCGACCAGGCCATGGACAAGGCGTCCGGGGAGAACCCACTCCGGCTCGATACCCTGCTCTCGCGGGTGGTACTCGAAACGGCACCGAAAACGACCTTTGCCGGCCTGCAGGCTGTCTACGGCGATACCTTCCACCTCCAGCGGGAGGTGATCGAGGACGCCCACGCCCTCACCGCGGTCATCGATGCCTGCGGCAAGAGCGGGAACGGGGATATCGGTGCGACCCTCTGCCTGAGATCGTCCCACGATCTCGACCGGGCATGGGAGATCGCCCGCCAGCACCGGGTGAAGGTCATCGGTGCGATCAGGGATGCCCATCCGCTCGGCGGATTTGCGGGAGTCTACGAAGTGAAGGATCCGGCACTCGCGAGCGATGTTGCCGATATCCTCGCCCGCGACATCCCCGCCGCAGGCCCGGTACTGGTCTACGCGAAGAGCGGCGACTCGTGCCGCATCTCGGCCCGCACTCCCGCCGGTTCCGGTGCAGACATCGGGCCGAAGATCCGAAAACTCGCAGCGGCCTGCGGGGGCAACGGCGGCGGGCACAACCGCCGGGCCGGTGCAACCGTCCCCTGCGACCGGATCGGGATATTTGCGAAAGGCTGGCAGGAGGCGCTCGCAGCATGATGCAGGTCAGCGGCACCATCACCACCCGGCACACCAATGCCGGTTGCGTCGCCGCTGCGCTGGCGCCGGACAACCTGCGCAGCATGTCGACGACGGCAGAAGGAGACCGGGTCATAACGACCATCACCGGTACACAGCTCCGGTCGGTCATCGCATCAGTGGACGATTATCTGATGAACCTTGCAGTAGCACAGGACGCATGTTCGCTCCGCAACAACAGGAAACCAACCAGGTGATACTATGGCAAAGAAGAAACAGGTAGGAAGAAGAGTTGAAGGCTGGAAAGCCAAGAGCTGGTTCAAGGTGCACGTCCCCGACAACCTCGGGAAGGCGTACATCGGTGACACCATTGCAAACGATGCTGAGAGCGTTGTCGGCCGCATCATGACCGCAACGCTCGGCGAGATCACCAACGATTATGCCAAGCAGCACATGAAGATGAGTTTTAAGATCCAGACCGTGACCGGCGACTCGGCATACACCGAGTTCGTGGGCCACGAAGTCACCCGCGACTACCTCCGCTCGCTCGTCAAGCGCCGGAGCTCCCGCGTGGACACCATCGTCCCGATCGTCACCAAGGACGGCAAGAAGGTCAGGCTGACGGTCTGCACCTACACGTTCGCCCGTGCCAACCTCTCGCAGGAGCACGCGATCCGGAACGCGATCCTGCAGGGCATCGCCGCACAGGCATCCGCATGGGACCTGACCACGCTCCTGAACGGGATCGTCTCGGGCGAGATCTCCCGCGACCTCTTCAAGGCGGTCAAGACCATCTACCCCACCCGCAGGGTCGAGGTCATCAAGTCCCGGGTCGAGCAGGTGGCAGCACCGATCTCGACGGCATAAACTTTTTTGAGAATAATACCCTCTGACCACAGAACTCGTGACCCGATTTCACGGGGAGGATGGTCAAAATTCAATGCCCCGATCCAAGTCAGAACCGGATACCCGGGTTTTCTTCCTTAAAATGCGGTCCGGATGTATCGGAGAATCACTTTTATGATAAAATACGCCACTATAACCACTACGACGAGGAGCGCGATTGCCTCAGGAATCTTATCCGCAGGTGGTATTATCCCCCACATCTGTTTTTATACAAATATCTGTGATAGCATAAAGGTTTTTGATAGGATCCGGGGAGGATCTGGTCCGGTATCTGAAAACGCACAGTGCCGGATATAGCGGACCGTCCGGCAGGACAAAAAGAGCGGGACTACCTCCCGCTCACGAGATTGTGCTGCTGGATTATCTTGGCAGCGATGATAAATACGAGGATGACCACCAGAAGCGCCCCTGCATCCACGGCCGGCGGGAAGACCGCATCCCCGGTAAGGGCCGCATGGAACAGGTCGACGAGGTACGTGAGCGGGGAGAGCTCATTGGTCCAGGCCCATTCCCCCAGCTGGCTGAGCGGGATAAAGATGCCCGAGACGAAGATGAGCGGGAGCCGGACCAGGTTCGAGTACATCATGATATTCGACGGCGTCTCGGTTGCCGGCGAAGCGAGCAGGGTGCCGAGGGACGCAAAGGTCAGCGAGCCCAGCAGGAGTGCAAGGAGAAGCATCAGCGGGCTCGCGAGGTGCAGGTGCAGGATCACCGTACCACCGATCCAGACAATCGTGGTGATCGCCATGCCGAATATCGCGCCGGAGAGGATATCCCCGAGTACGATACTCTCTATAATGACCGGCAGGGAGACGAGCCGCTCAAAGGTCCTCTCCCGCTTCTCCCACGGGGTGATGAGGGGGCCGGTGGAGGATGCGGAGAAGAAGAGCATCATCCCGAGGAAGCTCGGGAAGAAGAGTACTACATCAAGGTTCCTGCCGATGAAAAACGTCAGGAACATGATGAACGGGAAGAGCAGGCCGAAGATGACCACGGACCCCTTGTAATAGTAGATCCGCATATCCTTCTCGGTAACCATGAGGACGCTGTGGGCAAACAGGCGGAGATCCATCAGGCACCCCCGGTCAGCTGGACGAACGCCTGTTCCAGCGTGGGAGTGGAGGTCGCAATCGAGACGATGGTCAGGTTATCCTTCTCTGCCATGGACGCAAGCTGTTTCACCGCGTGGTCTGCGTTCTCCGTATACACCCGCCATTTGTCCCCCCAGGGTTCTGCCCGGGAGAAACCCCGGGTCCTGAATGTCTCCTCACCGACAGGCTGATCGAAGGATATCTCGATGAACCTCCTGGTGTCGAACCGTTTCTTGAGTTTCTCGGGGCTGCCGGTGGCGATGATCTTTCCCCTGTCGATGATGCTTATTGCCGAGCAGAGTTCGTTTGCCTCCTCGATATTATGGGTGGTGATCAGGACTGTACTGCCCTCCTTGTTCATGTAGCGCACGGTATCGAGGACCAGCCTGCGGCTGTACACATCCAGGCCTGTCGTGGGTTCGTCAAGGAAGAGGACCGGCGGGGAATGCACGATGGCGCACGCGATACTGATCCGCTGCCGCATCCCCTTGGAGAAAAACCGGACAAGATCGTTCCTCCGGTCGAGCAGGCCGAGACGGGCCAGGATCTCGTCGCACCGCCGCTTCCGCCCGGCCCTGTCCATGCCATAAAATTTTGCTGTCCAGAGGATATTCTGTTCGGCAGTGAGATCGCTGTACACGGTCCCGTTCTCGGGTATTACCCCCATCTTCAGTTTTGCCTCGAGCGGGTGTTTCAGGATATCCACCCCGCCGATCCGTACCGATCCGGAGTCCGGCGTCAGCACTCCGGTCAGCATGCGGATCGTGGTGGTCTTCCCGGCACCGTTCGGCCCGAGGAAGCCGAAGATATCGCCATCCCTGACGTCAATACTGACATCATCGACCGCGGTGACCGGGCCAAACGATTTCCAGAGGTTGTGGGCTTCGATTGCATTCATGAAATAACCTTCCTGATCAGATCTCACAGGGTGCCTATTTGTATGATTTGCTTAACAAATTGTAAAATTCCTGCAATTTTTTCCTGGTGGGAAAAAGAGATCGCAGATCTTCGCTCAACAGATCCTGATTCCTCATGTGCCTGATCTGATGGTTCCTGCGTTCCGCATGCGGGTGAAAGCACCAGAACGCCGCACCACGGTCCCGGCACTATTGAAACCGTCTCCTCAGTCCTCAAAAGAGGGCTTGGGTGATCCATCGGGACATGAAGATACGGTTCACGTGGCATTTGGCACCATGATGGAGACAGTCACCATTATGGATTGATCCTTGCGATGTGAGAACCACGTTTACCCATTTTTTTCATTCTGCCCATGCCAACCGGGAAACATAATTATCCCCCGCACCCAACCATTCCATACGCATGACCGCACACAAGATCCTGTTCATCGTCCTCGACGGGATATCGGACCGCCCCTGCCCCGAGCTCGGGGGCACCACCCCGCTCGCGGCCGCAAGGACGCCGGTCCTCGACAAACTCGCGGCCGAAGGGATCTGCGGGATCATGGACACCATCGCGCCCGGTATCCGCCCGGGGTCCGACACGGCCCACCTCGCCCTCCTCGGCTATGACCCGCACAGGTATTACACCGGCAGGGGACCGCTCGAATGTGAAGGTTCGGGGATCCACATGGAGCCGGGCATGATCGGGTTCCGCTGCAACTATGCCACGGTCTCGAAAGAGGGGATCGTCCTCGACCGGCGGGCGGGGCGGATCCACGACACCGCTGCGCTCAGCATGGCGATCCAGGACGGGGTCGACCTCTCGGAGTTCGGCGTGGAGTTCACGTTCCGCTCCGGGGCCGGCCACCGTGCAGCACTTGCCCTCAAAGGCCGGGGTCTCGGGCACTGCGTCTCCTCTAACGATCCCAAGGTGGAGGGAGTAAAGCCGCTCACGGTCACGGCGGTCAAAAAAGGAGCGGAGCACGAGAAGACCGCCGCGATCTGCAACGAGTTCGTGAAGCAGTCGACAAGGATCCTCTTCGATCACCCTATCAACAGGGACAGGCTGAAAAAAGGGCTGAACCCGGCAAACATCGTCCTGATGAGGGGGGCAGGCGAGATGGGGAACTTCGAGCCGTTCGAACAGAAGTACGGCCTCTCAGGCAGCGTCATTGCCGCCGCGAGCCTCATCACCGGCATCGGCAGGGCAGTCGGCCTTGAGCACGTCCCGGTGCCGGGCATCACCGGTTCGCAGGACAGCAATATCGCCGGGAAGATAGCGGCGGCAGAAAAGGAACTGGAGACTAAGGACTTCGTGCTGGTCAACATCAAGGGCGCCGACGAGTCCGGGCACGACGGGCTCGCGGAACAGAAACGGAATTTCATCGAGAAGATCGATGCCGTGCTCGAACCCCTGCTGGCCTGCCGCGACTGCATCATCATCATCTGCGGCGACCACTCCACGCCGTGCACCATCAAGGACCATTCCGCCGACCCCGTGCCGGTCATCATCCGGGGAGAGGGCGTCCGCATGGACGACGTGGTCAGGTTCGATGAGTATTCCTGCGCGAAGGGCGGCCTCTCCCGCATCACCGGCCCTGTCCTGATGCCGATTGCCCTCGACCTCATCAACAGGGCGCACAAGTTCGGGGCGTAAGGGCACTTCCGGGGTACGAATGAGAGAGAGAACCGTAAAGAACTGGCACAAGCACTGCCTTCTCCCCGACGGGACCGAGCTGCAGGAGCACAGCATCAGAACCTCAAGGAACATCGTGATCGGCGAGTTCTGCCAGATCGATTACGGGCTGCGGGGGGCGGATGTCTTCGTGGGCGAGTCCTCGAAGATCCGCGAGTACGTCTGGGCAAGCGGCGACGCCCGGATCGGGAACTGGTGCGAGATCGGCGGGGACGTGATCGCACACCAGGACGCCTACATCGGCGAGGGTGTGATGATCAACGGGAAGCTCTCTGTCTCGGGTGCGCTCGACATCGGCGAGAAGGTCACGATCCGGGACGGGTTCGAGGCGACGGGCGACATCGAGGTCCGTAACCCGATGCCGGTCTTCATGTTCATCCTCATCTACTTAATGACGCTCCTCAGGATCGAGAACGAGAAGGAGCTCGACCGGATCCTCGACGACCTCTTCTCTGAAGAGGAGGAGAAACTGGAGGTCCCGCTGATGATCCCCGCCCGTTCGAAACTGGACATGAAGGTATTTGCCGTCCCCTCCACCATGAAGATCGGGAGGGGTTGCCGGCTCCACGGCAACATCCGGGCCGGGTCCATCGATGTCCAGCAGAACACCGTCATCTTCGGGAGCCTGCGGGCCAGAAACCGGATCGCGGTCGTGGAGGGCGTCACCGTCCACGGGAACGTGGAGAGCGGTAGTACCGTCTATGTCAGGAAGGGCGCCCACATCCTTGGCGACGTGAAAGCGAAGTCTATCGTGCTCCACGAGGATGCACGGGTGGATGGGACCATCGAAGCACCCCATGGGCTGCGGATCGAGCGTGGAGCATGAAAGCATCAGAAATTCTCGGCGTGGAGACGGTCGTATTTGTCGAGCCGGCGTTTGCCGCTCTGACCGACATCGGTTTCAACATGGTGCTCGCGGAAGCGGTGGGCGACGAAGGCCGACTCCTCGTGGATGAGAACGAAGAGCCGCTGGCGATGGCATTCCGCGGGCCGGACGGGTGGACTGCCGGTTCTTTTCTCTGCAGGAACCCATCGGTTGTCCTGATCGACCGGTTCGAAGGTATAAACGGCGAGATATTCCAGGAAGACCGTGCTGTATGGGCGGCTGCGGTGCGGGAGTATTTCAGCGAGGCACTGCGGGCCGCCGTACCCCCGTCCGTTGAAGACCTCAACCCGGTCCGGCGGGGGATCCTGAACAACCTCATCTCCGGGTACTGGGGGGACACGAGAGGGGAGACCTGCATCGACTGCTGCTGCGGCTCCGGTGTCGGGTCGCTGGTCCTGCGCGAGCTCGGCTACTCCCCGTTGTCCTACGACAATGACGAGACCCTCCTCAGCCGGGGACTGGCAGAAGGGCGGCTGCTTCCGGGGGAGACGATGTGGCTGGACGCGACCATCGCCACGCAGTACCTCGATCCGGTCCCCAGGGGGATCGGGATCATGATGGGCGAGATCAACAGGTTTACCCAGGAGATGTGGAGGCAGATCATCAGCGAGCTCTTCCTCCTGACCCGGGAGACCCTCATCACGGTCGGGACCGAGCAGGAGGCGCTGCTCATCCGCGACTGGGGAGAGGAACTCGATAGAGATGTCGACGTGAGCGAGAACCCGGCCGACCCGATTTACGATCTCTGGGTGTGCCGGTCGAAAGGAAAAGAATAAGACAAACGATCATTCCGCCGGCGGCCTGACGCGGCGCAGGCGCTCCCGCACGAACAGGCCGCCATGGGCAGACGATTCAAAAGGGGGAATGCAGGCCCTGATCCCCCGTTCCGGCGAGAACATCACCCCGATGTCGAGGTTGTCCGCTGTCAGGGCCCGGGTAAGGTACTGGAGGTCCTTCTTTACCTGGAGGTCCTGGTCGTCCCTGCCGTTCATGTTCATTAATAGTTTGTTCCACCTTATAAAATTTCCGATTCATTAAAAATCATTTTAAATCGACTGAAAGACAAAAAAGGGTTATTATCAGCGGATTCCGGGGTTTTCCCGGCAGCGGCTTACCGCTTCCGGCCGCGGCGGGGAGACTCCTTTTTCCCGGCTGCTGGGGGCTTTGTCTCCCGCTGCAGGTCTTCGCTCTCCAGTTCTGCGATGATCTCAACGGGATCCTCCATCGTTCCGGTAAGCCGGATGACCTCGAGCAGCCGCTCCATCCCGATGAAGTGCTCCGCCATGACCCGTGCGAGCGGCGTCATCACCAGTTTTGTACCGCGTTTCTCCACAAGGCGGTGGGCCACGAGTTCCGGCAGCACCGGTTCCATGCTGCCGACCATCAGGCCGTTGATCCGGTTGAGATCAGCTTCCTCGCCATCGCAGGCAACGGCATTGGCAACATACTCCTCGGAGCTCTTCTCAAGGTCGTGCTCGGGCGCCACTTCCTCCATCTCGCCTTTCAGGAGCCGGATCGCCACCTCTTCTTCAGTGAAAGGGTTCTCACGGGAATAACTGCCGCCGGGCTCGGCGAGGATCACGACGCGGCCGAGGTCGTGGAAGTCCGGCCTCCCGGCCCTGCCGCCCATCTGGTTGAACTCCTGCACTGAGAGCCAGTCCCTGCCCATGGCCAGCGCGTCGAAGATCACCTGCGAGGCCGGGAAATCGACGCCGGCACCGAGCGCTGCAGTCGTCACCACCGCCATGAGCCTGCCCTGCGAAAAGCGGGTCTCCACGTCCCGCCGCTCCTGCGAGGTGAGCCCGGCATGGTACGCCGCCGCCCGCATCCCGAGCGCCTCGGCGATGGTGTGGCAGCGGGCCCGGGCGTTGGTGAAGATGATGGTCTGACCCCGGTAGCCCTTGGACGACGTCCGCTTGTACTCTTCGGTCGTCATCTGCTTTATGGTCGGGATCTTCTGCTTGCGCTCGACAAAGAGGAGGTAGCGCTCCAGTCCTACAGGCCGGTCGGCATACTGTACGAGCGTGCAGTCCAGTTTTTTCGCAAGAACCTTCGGCGACCCGATGGTGGCAGAGAGGTAGAGGAACTGGGCCTGTGGCGCAAGGTACTTGAGCCGGGCGATCATGCCGTCGAGGCGGTGCCCCCGGTCGTTGTCCTCGAGCATCTGGACCTCGTCGATCACCACGGTCGCGATGTTCTTCATCTTCTGCCCTCGCCGGATCATGTTGTCCACTCCTTCGTAGGTGCCGACAATGATGGGCGCCTGCGGGTTCCGGTCCCCGACCTTGCGGGTCTCGGGGAGGTTGAGCCGGCTTGTGCCGGTCAGGAGCCCGGTCTTCGCAAATTTCCCGTACCGTTCGGTGAACCTCTCGTACTTCTGGTTTGCCAGCGCCACGAGCGGAACCAGGAAGAGCGTCCGCCCCCGCCCTTCGAGAAAGTTCTTGATCCCCGCCATCTCTCCGATGAAAGTCTTGCCGCTCGCCGTTGCCGCGACGACCAGCAGGTCCTTCCCGAACAGCAGCCCCGCCTCCACGGCAAGCTGCTGGGCCGGCATCAGCTGCTGTACGCCGGCCGCCTCGATGAACTGGCGGGGGAGGGGGAGCTCCTCTACCGGGGACGTCGTCATCACCGGGTGGGGTTCGAGACGGTCGAAGAGCGCCGCCTCCATGGTCAGTTTCTCGGGCTGCAGGGTGGCGAGCACCCGGTCGAGGTTGCGGAACTGGAGGAGCAGGTTTTCGAGATGACTGATCCCGTCCCGCCCAAGCCTGCCGAGGTGGGAGACCTCCCGGCGCAGCTCCCGCCGCCCGCAGTCGAGGCAGATCAGCTCCCCCTTGCCGAACACCACCGTGTTGTTGTCATCGAGGGGCGTGTATTTCTCATCGAGGAGACACATCCGGCAGGCACTGACCGTGCCGGCTTTAACCTGGAAGTCGTGGAGGAACAACTCGAACTTCGGGTCATTTTTGACCATCCGCACGTCGGATTCGCGGAGGTTTGCGATCAGGTCCTTTGACGGCGTGTGCCTGTACTCCTTTTTTCCGCCCCACTTCACCCGGTACTTGGTCGGGCGGGGGCCCCTCGGCGTCTCCATCAGGTCAACGTACCCGGCCCCCCTCGTGTTCCTGCCGTCGACAAAAAGGAGTTTGTAGCTGCCCCCTTTCTGGGGCTGGACCAGGATCTTCATGGCGAGATCAGGTCATGGATCACGTAGGCGAGTTCCACGCTCTCCAGCCTCTTGAGGAAATCGGTGAATTCCTCGTCCACGATCACGATCGCGCAGTCGATCCCGTGGAACGCCGCCTCGATGACGCCTTCGCGGGCGCCGAAGAACATGTCGGGCTTCCTGCCCGCGGATCTCAGGGCGATGCAGGCCTCGAGGCCGACAGCGGCGACCATGCCTGCCGATCCGGTGACCTCCAGCAGCTTGTCGTGCCGCACCTTCCGGGAGCCGCCGTGCTGGATCCGCGGGACCTTGCAGACGTGGACAACCCCTTCATGGTGGTCGATGATCCCGTTCAGGCGGGCCACCCCCACGTCCTCACCTGTCTTCGCGTCCGCTACCACGCTGCCCGTGGCTGCAAGGGGCTGTTTCCCGGCGTAGAGGAACCCGGCCTTCATGTACACGCCGACTTCGTCGCCCGCCCTGAGATCCTCAGCCGCAACAGCGGTCCAGACCGAGACCTGCTGGATGATGTCGCGCCGGATGTGCCGGGCGTACGACTCGAGGGACTCGGCATTGGCAAGCACCCACTCGATGCCCGATTTGGTCACCTCGTAATTTCCCCTGCCGCTCGCCGAGACCATCCCCTCCTCGACGAGCTCGCGGATGTACTCCGAGATCGCCTGAGGGGTCACCCCGAGTTTCTCGGCGATCTCCTGCTGGCGGACCGCGGGCTGGTGCTCGGCGATCTCTACGAGGATCTGCATGCGGGAGACCTCGCGCTTGCTGCGCAAAATAGAATAGAGGGGGTCCTTAGCGCCCGGTGTCAAGCAGTACCAGTCCCTGTCCCTTCACGTCCATATGGGTGATTCGTTTGGCAAGTCCCTTGATGAAGACGGAACTGACGCCGAACTTCCGGGAGAGGTCGTTGATGGAGCTGTTGCCCTTGTTCAGTTCCCCCTCGATCTGCTCCACGATATCGCGGAGGTTCTCGTCGTTGGAGAGCGAGATGTACAGGATATCGGAGAGGTCCGCGAGGTTGCACTGGAAGTTCGCCCGGAATTTATTATAGGTGGCCCGGAACTCTTTCTCCGGCTTGGCGCCGGGCTTCGGCATCCGCCACTGCTCCTCGACGAGGTTCCCCTTCTTCAGGATCTGGAGGCACAGGGCCACGCTGTCATCATTGACCTGGGCCCTGATCTCGTCTTCGGTCAGCCATGATTTGTTCAGGAGTTCGTAGACCTTCTTGAACGTGGGGTCGTTGAACGTCATCAGGAGAGGAACAAGCTCTACGGGATCGTTTACGATTCGGATATGGCCCGGCACAGTGAAAACCCTATACTTATATCGTGCCGCGAATCAATAAAATTTTGCGACAGCATCATGCAGCAAAAGGGCAGAATTACCGTTCGCGGGATCGTTCAGGGTGTCGGTTTCCGCCCGTTTGTTTTTGCACAGGCAGAGGCGCTTTGCATCTCCGGGACGGTCAAGAACCTCGGCAGCGAAGTGGAGATTTACGCGAAAGGCGACCATTTTGAGGAGTTTCTTGCCGCAGTCTCCCGGGGCCCCCCGCTCTCCCGGATCGATTCCGTGGAGGTTGAGGACGCCAACCGGGAGATCCCTGACGGCTTCCATATCCTGAAGAGCGGGACCGGCTCGTTCAGCGGGATGATCCCGCCCGACATCGCGATCTGCGACGACTGCATTGCCGACATCTTCGAACCCCGCGGGAGATACGAGCATTACTGGGCAACCTCCTGCGTGAACTGCGGGCCCCGGTACAGCATCATCAACGAGATCCCATATGACCGGGAGCGGACGTCGATGGCAGCGTTCCCGGTCTGCCCGGCCTGCGGGAAGGAGTACGGCGACCCCGGCTGCCGGCGGCACCACGCGCAGACCATTGCCTGCAGCACCTGCGGCCCGGGACTGGAGCTCCTCGACCGGCTCGGGCAGCGGGTGGACTGCCCCGACCCCATAGCAAAAGCGGCAGCCCTCCTCGACTCGGGGCACATCATCGCCGTGCGGGGTGTCGGCGGGTTCCACCTTGCCTGTATTGAGGAATCGGCCGACAAGCTCAAGCACCGGCTCGGCAGGATCGAGCAGCCGTTTGCCATCATGGTCCGCCCGGACCATATCGATACGCTTGCGTGTGTCTCGGAGCGGGAACGCCAGCTGCTGGAAAGCCCTGTCCACCCGATCGCGGTTCTTGGAAAGCACGACCCGACGGCGCACGCCGCGATCAGCAACCTCCATACCATCGGGGCCATGCTCCCCTATACCGGCCTCCACCACCTTCTCTTCCGCCACCTCGCCCACCCGCTCCTGATCATGACCAGCGCCAACATGCCCGGCTACCCGATGATAACCGACATCGGCCACGCGATGGCGAAGCTGAACCGGGACGCGGACTACTTCCTGACCCACAACCGCACGATCGTCAACCGCTGCGACGATTCGGTGGTCAGGGACGGGTACATCATCCGCCTCTCGCGCGGGATCGCCCCGAAACGGACCGCGATCGATCTCGGGAGGCACTGCATCCTCGGGGTCGGCCCGGAGCTGAACGCGAACGCCACGATCTACCGGAACGGGTTTGCCGTCACCTCCCCGCACGTGGGCAATGTCCGGAACCCCGCAACCCTCGAGTACCTGCAGGAGACCGTGCGGAACCTCCAGCGGATCCTCGGCGCACGGTTCGATGCTGTCGCCCACGACCTCCACCCGCAGTTCCTCTCCACCCGGTTTGCCCGCGAGATCGCCTCGGAACACGGCCTTGACCTGGTGCCGGTGCAGCACCACCGGGCCCACATCGCGGCCGCGACCACGGGGCCCTGCATCGGCATCGCGATCGACGGGGTCGGGTATGGCGACGACGGCACGGTCTGGGGCAGCGAGATCTTCTCCGGTCAGGTGCCGGACCTGCGGCGGGTCGCCCACCTCGAAGCGGCGGGAATGCCGGGCGGCGACCTCGCGACCCGGTTCCCGGAGCGGATGCTCTACGGCGTCCTCCCGGACGAGGAGGTCCTCGGGCTCCTCTCCCGCCGCGGCTGGACGGATATCGAGCTGGGCGTGCTGAAGAAGCAGGTGGACACCGGGTTCAATGTCACGATGACGACGAGCACCGGCAGGGTGCTGGACGCCTGCGCCGCACTCCTCGGCATCTGCCGCGAGCGCACCTATGACGGCGAACCCGCGATGAAACTGGAATCGGCCGCCGCCCTCGGGGTTGCCGAACCGTGGGAACTCGGGTTCTCCACGCGCGACGGGTGCGAGGTGCTCTCGACCCGGTCACTCATGCAGACCGCGCTTGAAAAAGTTCAGGCAGCACCGGCGGGGGACCTGCGGGCGGTCCGCTCCACCGCCGCTTCATTCCAGTTCAACCTCGCCCGGGGGATCGCCCGGATGGCCGTCCGGGCTGCCGGGCGGGACGGCATGAAGACCATCGCGCTGAGCGGGGGGGTAGCCTACAACCACGCGATCCGCGAGACGATCCGGCAGGAGATCATTGCGCAGGGCTTCGACTGCCTCATCAACGCCGGTTACCCGCTCGGGGACGGGTGCGTCTCGTTCGGACAGTGCGTGTACGGGGGAAAGGCGCTGGCGAAGAGAGGCTGAATGTTGCAGGAGCGAGAAACGGACCTTGACGGCCGGTCACCTTATTATGCTAAAAAAGAAAGAAGAAATCAGGAGCAATGGACCCGTCTGACCAGATCACCAACCAGGAGAAGAAGATAAAGGAGCTCGAACAGGGCCTCAACGACCTCCGTCAGGGCCTCACCCTCGTCAGGGACTATTACCGGGACCTCGAACCCGTCTCCCGCCAGCAGGACGCGATAGATGCCGTCGATGCACAGGTCACCCGGCAGCTGATGGACGAAGATATTGAGTTCGAGGGTATCTGGAAGTTCCACGAGGACGCCCTCGTCCCCGACCCCGGGGCCCGCGTGCCACTCGGGGAGATGTACGAGGCGTTTGTGCGGTACTGCGCACAGAACGGGAGGAGCGTCGTGGACCAGGACGCCTTCGAGTTTGTCTTTGAACGCCTGGAGAACCCGAAGCCGGATATCAGCTGCGGGGAGTGGATCGGGTACCGGCTCCGGACGGACCGGGGCTGACCGGTGCGGGAGCCCGGCCCTTTTGCATGAGCCACGTCAGGATTGCCCGGGATTCCGGGATCCCCCTCGTCGGTTCGCTCTACTTCGGTGTCGTTGACCGTGGCACGAGCCTTCTCCAGGTGCGCCCGAGCTGCGGCTGCAACCTGAACTGCCCGTTCTGCTCCGTGGACGCAGGGCCGGCCACGCGGACCCGTGCGACCAGCTACGAAGTCGAGATGGAGTACCTGCTCGAGGCTGTCGGGGAGATCGGCCGGTTCAAGGGGTCCGGCGTCGAGTGCCACATCGACTCTCCGGGCGAGCCGCTGATGTACCCCAAACTCCCGGAACTCGTCGCGGCCCTCCGGCAGATCGACTGCGTGAGCGTCATCTCGCTCCAGACCAACGGGACGCTCCTGGACAACGCAAAGATCGCAGCACTTGAGTCGGCGGGGCTCGACCGGATCAACCTCTCGATGCATGCGCTCGACCCGGCAATCGCGAAGACGCTGGCCGGTGTTGACTGGTTTGACATCGAAAAACTCAAAACGGCTGCAGAAGCGGTCGCCCGGAGCAGGATCGACCTCCTGATCGCCCCGGTCTACATCCCCGGGATCAACGATGCCGAGATCCCCAAACTGATCCGGTATGCACAGGAGATCGGGGCAGGCAAACGCTTCCCCCCGCTCGGGATCCAGAAGTTCGAGCGATACAAGTACGGCAGGGCCCCCCGGGGCGTGAAGGCACAGAGCTGGTGGCAGTTCTTCAACCGGAGCCTGAAGACGTGGGAGAGGGAGTCCGGCCTGCGGCTCAGGCTCGACGCGGAAAAAGACTTCGGCACGCTCAGGCGCCCGTTCGTCCCGCTGGCTTTTAAAAAAGGAGAGAAGGTGACCGTCGAGGTCCGGGCGCCGGGCTGGATCAACGGCGAGATGCTGGGCGTCGCCCGTGACCGGGTAGTCTCCGTCTTCAACTGCCCGAAGGAGTCCGGGCAGGTCCGGGTGAAGATCGTGGCAACGAAGCACAATATCTACGTCGGCGTGCCGGTGTGACGACGGGGGTCGTAACCGTTTCCGGCTCTATTTTCCCCGGGTATTTTTAGTGAAGAGCCTTGAACCCGGCCTGCCGAGACGTATACCTCTGAAATTCCGTAATTACTGCGGTTGGTGCCCTTGATCCGTCTGCCCTTTCTTCTCGTCCACTATCGTTTTTGCAAGCGCGATGGTGCCCGTCGTGTCCCCGAGCGTCATGGTCTGGAGGGCGGTTGACGGGACGATAACGATTGTCGACTGTCCTCCCTTCAGCCCTTCATAGAGCATGTTCATCGCCCGCAGGTGGAGCGCGGTAGGATTGTTCTCGTAACTCTTCGCAGCCATCTCAAATTTCTCGGCGATCTGCCGTTCGGAATCCCCGAGAATGACACGGGCCTGCCGCTCGCGCTCTGCCTGCGCCTGCATGGACATTGCGTCCTGGAGCGCGCCAGGGATTACCACATCGCGGATCTCGACGGAGAGGATCTTGATCCCCCACCCGCTCACCCGGTTCCCGATCAACCTCTGGAGTTCAGCGTCAATTGCCTCCCTCCCGGTGAGCATGTCCGAGAGAATGGTTTTGCCGATAACGTCCCGGAGCGCGGTCTGCGATGCCAGGGAGATCGAATCCTTGTAGTCCTTGACTTCTAGCGCGGATTTCTCGACATCAACAACCTGCCAGAACAATACCGCATCGACGTTGACGGGGACCGTATCCTTTGTCAGGGTCTGCTCGGCATTGAACGACGTTGTGATGACCCGGAGATCGATCCAGTACGCAACACGACTCAGGAACGGAACGATGAGAAAGAGTCCCGGTCCTTTGATCCCGACGAATCTCCCAAGGAACAGGACCACTGCCCGCTCCCACTGGTTGGCAATCTTGATCGCCATCGCAAGAAGCGCAATAATTACGATCAGAACTACTCCGGTAATCATGAAAGTGAAGGTATCCATTTTCAACTTCTCCTGAAACGGTCTATCCGATGGGCAAGCGGTTATCGGCTGGAGTATATATGTGTGGCGATGGCTCCACGCAGGCCCACTTCACTGAGGGCGGGAAAATGGTGTTGGGTTTGATTGAAACGTCATCCGCCATCCGGTACGGGGCCACGAAACAGGTCTGCCATGGGCGGCATGAACCGGCAGGGGATGGGCCTGCCTCTCCTTCCGGGTGTCGCTACCTGCACTCGTGCGTGAGATCCGGATCCGGGCTGTCGTTGCACCCGTTCGGGCAGCTGAACTCGGTATGGTAGTATACTTCACCAACGATCGGCTTTACCGGAGAAAAAAATATGGTTCCACAGATCTTACACTGCAATTCTCCGGAATCCGGGTTGATGAGCAAAGTGGTCCTGTCAGACATGGTTCATTACTTCCCGATAGCCTTCCGGTCTTCAATGCAGTCCTTCCCGCGGGAACATCCCTATCTCCGGTTTGGAGCTCCCGGATCGTTCCAGAAGATATGATACAATCTTTACCGGATGACTATGAGTAAAATAAAAAATGAAACCATATATTACAACCTCTTTGAAATTTTTGATAACCTTATAACCCTTCCGGATACCGGAACCGGTTCGGGTCCATTTATTGGATCTTTTAATTACGAAGGGTCGGAGACAGTCTAAAATATTGAATGAAATGTCCTTGAAATTGTCCACAAATTGAGATGGCTCACTCCACCAGCATACCAGAATTAACACAGATCGAAAGAATACGTTTCGACCAGTTACAATTCGGGCATGCGAAATATTCCGGAAAACAGAATCAACAAAACACTGTTAAAAAAGCCGAAAAATTCTAAACGATTCTGACGAATCGTTCAGAGAGAGAAGTAAATAAAGAATTCGAAGATTTCCTGCGGAAATCTTCTCTTCCTCCTGGTTCTGACGAACCAGTCGGATTTAGCCGAACAGGGCACCGAGCCCTGCCATGCCACTCTCTTCGTCTTCCTTCTTGTGCTCTTCCTTCTTCTCTTCCTTGGCTGGTGCTGCGTGGGCTGCTGCGGCTGGTGCCGCTGCGGCTGCAACGGCGACCGGTGCTGCGGCTGCCTTGCTGATGGCCTCCTCAATGTTGACGCCCTCGAGGGCGGCTATGAGTGCCTTGATCCGTGACTCGTCTGCCTTTACACCTGCGGCGGTAAGGACTGCCTTGACGCCGTTCTCGTCTACCTTCTTGCCTGCCTTGTGCAGGAGAAGTGCTGCATAGATATACTCCATTTGATTCACCTCAATACTACCAGATTTTATTTCACCAGGCTCTTGATTGCCTGGCCTTCTCTGTACGCTTTACCGATGATCGCATCGACAACGTCTTTCTCGTAAACGCTCGCCTCGACCGCAAGACCGCGTGCATCCCTGACCGCCTTGACCAGGATCGCATCTATCGAGTCCTTTGTCGGGATCGCTGCTTCGACCGAGAGGGCGAGTGCCTGCCTGGCTGCGAGCTGGATCTGTCCGAGGGTGACGGTCTCGTCAACTGAGAGCACGGACGGCTCGTAGATGCTGCCGTCGTGGAATGCTGCCTGGAGGGCGAGCCCCACGTCCATGGGCTTGATGTCGAGCTTGACGAGCACCGCGGCAAGTTTTGCCGAGATGACACCGCCTTTCTTGACGACGGTCCTGGTCTCTTTGATCTTGACCTTGCCGCTCTCAATAGCCGCGGGGATGCCGGCCTGCTGGAGCTCACCGACAATCGGGCCCGGCTTGAAACTGGTCGGACCGCCAGGGATGACGATGTCTTCCGGCGCTTTCTCACCGGGCTTTGCCGCCATCTTGGTCTTGGTCTTCTCCAGCTGCTTGTACAGCCTGAACGGGTTGTCGTTGGTGAAGATGATCGCCGAGTGACCGGAGATGAACTTCGAGAGGTTCTTGACCTCCCCGCCGATCTCCTCGAACGCGTGCCTGATCAGGGTGTTCCTCGTCACCTTGATGACCGCCTTGCCCCGCAGGTTCCTGCGGATCTGCTGCACCTGCTGCGCCGGGATGCCGTACATGTCGACAAGCCCGATCAGCTTGTACTGCTTCGCGTTCTTCTTGATGTCAGCGACCTCGTCCTTCTTCCACGCGGGAAGGTGGTGGGTGTATAACGCCATTATTCCAGCCTCACTGCGGGACCCATCGTGGTCTTGACAAAGACGGATCGGACGTTCAGGTGACCCTGTTCAAGGACAGACTCGATCCTCTTGACGATCGTCTCGATGTTCTCAGCGACCTGCTCCGGCTTCATTGCCGTTGTCCCGACCTTGGTGGAGAAGACCGTCTTGTCCTTGGTACGGATCTTCACCGAGTTGCGCAGGCGCTCGACGATCGGGCGGATATCCTGCCCGCCGGTGATCGGCATCGGCATCCTGCCCCGCGGACCGAGCCGCGGACCAAGGTAGCGCCCGACACCGGGCATGACCCCTGTCTCTGCAAGGAAGTACCGGTACTGACTGGCAACTTTCCGTGCTTCGCGGGGTGCACCGCCGAGCCGCTCAACTTCTTCAGGGCCGATGATCAGGTCGACCTTGGCATCCTTTGCCTGGGTGACGATATCGCCTTTCCCGATGACACAGATACCGATCTTCTCGCCGGTACCGTGGGGGAGCATTATCGTCTCGTCGATACGATTCTTCGGCTGCGCCATGTCGATATTCTTGAGATTGATGGTAATATCGATGCTCTCAGAGAACTTACGCTTAGGCGCCTTCTCAATCGCCGTTTTTACGGCTTCCAAAATTCTGGCCCTATCAACCATCAGTTTCCTCCATAGTTCTGCGACCTTTCGATCTCCTATGGTTTTCTTCAGTTTATTTCACGAGTACGCTGTCGTACTTGCCTTCATTGATGAGGGCGAAGACATCTTTTGCCTTCTTGCCGTCAATGGTAACTCCCATGCTGACGCACGTGCCGACGACTTCCTTTACGGCAGTCTTCAGCTCGTAGGAGAGCATGCCTTCGAGTTTCATGTTGGCAATCCTGACAGCGGCCTCGAATGGCAGGTTGCCTGCCACTTTGACGTTGGGCTCTGCGGAACCTTTCTCGATACCGGCCTCTTTCTTGATGAGGGCTGTCGTCGGGGGGATACCCACCGTGACCGTGAACGCCTTCTTGGCGTCGACTTCGATCCTGACCGGAACCTGCATTCCGTTGAATGTGGCGGTCTTCTTGTTGATCTCGTCGACTACTGCCTTCACGTTGATACCGAGTGGTCCGAGCGAAGGTCCAAGGGGTGGACCTGCCGTAGCCTTTCCGCCGGGTACTAAAACCTCGACCACTTCTGCCATAGTCTTTGCACCATGCCGTCCCTTCTATGAAGGGCACCTAGCTTGGGTCTGTTAAATTTGACGGGAAGGGAGATAAAGGTGATCGTGGTGGGGCGAGTGAAAAAAGATATATTTAGAGTCAAGCGTCTGAGAATAATTTTTGATTTATGAATGTAGATACCTTTCTGATATTGAATGAATAATTTGAAAATTTTTAATTCGATTTTCTACAGGATGTTCACAACCTCTAGAAATAGAATAATTCGAACTCAGTATCTCGATTTGTTAGGGCTTTACATTCCTATGGATTTTCCATCGGAAAATTATCAAAAAATTTTTATTCGATTTTTGGAAATGCTGAAAGACTCGGGCTATGATAAGGTCACATACTTCGAATTTGTTAATTCATGGATCTCTGTTGCAGATCGTTTTTCTTCAATGACTTTTGCAGATTATGAATTTTCAAAACAAAGAGAGAAATACGGTGTGATTCCACCAAATCCAAGAGCGAGAGAGATTCAAGATACTGCCTTATTTTCGTTTTTTATTAACTCTCAATCTTTCATTGAAAGCTTGAGTTATTCAATATACATTCTTGCGTCATTAAAAAACCAACAAAATTTTCCACTGAAATATGATGACTTAGAAAGAATTCATCCCGAATTAGTTAGTGATAAACTAAATTGTTATTTTCCATCCGCTCAATTGTCGCTGGAATTGAAAACGCTGACAAATTCGAAGGAATATGCGGAAATGAAAATGATTCGTAACACATTAATTCACAGAACCAGGGGACCTCCTCGAAGACGATCTTTCACACGAATGAAACTGAAGGGTTTCGGTGAAGTTGATATTCCGCTCGATTCTTGGATCATCGAAGGAAAAATTAAAGAAACCGTAGGAGGTGTAAAACGACCGATTGATCATAGGGTTGACCTTTCTAGTATTACATCGAAAAATAGAGAATGGACTTTAAAAAATACTACCAGACTATTGGAATCCATGCGGATTTTTATTCTAAACGATTCGGTCGCACTATAATCCGCGTTTTTTTTTTGCTTTGATTTTTTTGTTTAGACAAATTACCCAGCGAAGCCCCGATTACGCAGCCGAGCGACTCCCATCAGGGAGTGGGCAGACTCGCTCCATAGGTGAGGGGTAGTGAGATACACAAATCCGGCCCCGAATCAGCCCCCGTTTGCCCTCTCCGGGAATACCAGAGACAGTAATTCGCCAAAATGAGACATTAATTCATGCAATTCTGGCATTCCTGCCGCCTGAAAACTCGAGACGCTAATTAGCACTATTTGGACGCACGATCTGCACCAAAAACATATTCCGGGACAATACCCGGAAACCCGCCAAAAAAACCCTGTTAAAAAGCCTCATGTATCCCCATTTTTCGGGCCGAAAAACGGGTCCAGACCCCAAAGGTCGATCCGGGCTTGAGTTTCGCCTCCCAAAAGGATCTATTAGCGCACATTTTCCTGCCCGTATTTTGCCTCGTTTGGCGTAAAAACGGCATATCGTACCCGGTTCAAAAACCGTATGCATAATTCCCCTGTTTTTGCACGATATTCCGGAAAGTTGTCTTCCGGACAGGCAATCCGGGCCCATACTATGCCCGGATTGGGGGTGGGGAGAGCCAGCCATTCATGAGAACGGCAGGCTGGAGAATGCATCATCCTTTAAGGATGAAGCAGAGGGAGTTTGGAAAAATTCCCTCTTTTCGAAAGTCGTCAGACGTGAGACAAGAGAATGCTGAGGGGCATCAGACCCGAAGCAGGAGAAGACCATCGGGTCTTCAACCGACCGTGGGTCTTCGAAGATTGTGGAACAATCTTCGATTGTGAGGTCCCCGGAGCATGGTACCGGAGGAGGCAAGAGGGAGTCTCCGAAGGAGATCTGCCTCAAACTCCAACCCCGGTGATCCGTGCCCCTCTACCGGGAATGATATCCTCATCGGGTTCAAGATACAGCGAGATTGCTTCCTTGATATTCTGTTTGGCTTCTTTGATAGTCCGGCCCTGCGAGATGCAGCCGGGAAGGGAGGGCACGGTAACGACATACCAGCCGTCTTCGCCTTTCGTGATCACAACTTTGAGGTTCATAATCTGCCTCCCATCAGTTATCGTACCTTTTCGAACCGGCAGAGGATAATCTTTGTTGTGATTCCATGAGCCTCCTCTTCAGAGTCCTATACCGGAATCAGTCATCGGACCAGCGACTAGACCCCGGAGCCTGAACCTCCCAAAAATTTTTCCCGGCTCAACTCAGTACGCCCCAAAAATATTTTTGCCTCATGTCCGATCGCGCCAAAAAAAATTCCGGCCCAACTCAGATCGCGCCGGAAAATTTTTTGCCTCGACTCAGTACGAACCAAAAAAATATTTGGGCACCCCTCCCAAAAATAATGTTTCACGTCTGAACACCCACGGTCAGACACGTCCCAACCGCGCCAAAAAAAATTTTGGCGCAACTCAGATCGGGCCGGAAAAATTTTTGCCTCGTACGGGATCGCGCCGGAAAAATATCCGGCACGATCATAACCGGCCCGGGAAATGTCCCGGGACCCCCATCCCGCCGGGTGCCCCCCTCCTGACGAGCGAACGTTCAATAACCCCCGCTCGCGGGAGAGAGATCAAAAAGCACGCAGGTACATCAATCCTTTCCAAGAAATTTCCCGATAATATCCCGGTACCGTTCCTCACGGTCGATGAGACCGTGCTGGCTTGTTACCAGGTCCCTGAAGATCGTCCGGAGTTCTTCTTCAACGAGGGACAGCTGTTCGTACGCAACACGGAGCTCATTATTCCGTTTCTCCAGTTCCAGTTCTGCAGTCTTCCTGCCGGTAACATCTTCGAGGGATTCGACGGCCCCGATGATATTCCCGTTCCGGTCTTTGATGAGCCCGGCAGTGAAGTGGAGCCATTTTCCCTCCGCTCCCATCGAGGGGAAGAAATCCGTTGCTTCATATGCGCCGTCGATGAGGACGGATTTCGCATATTTGTCCTGGTCGTATTCCGGAATCTTATCCACGGCAGTCTCCACGAGAAGATCGGCCAGACATGGACGTCTGGTGGTGTAGAAGGCTCTCCATTGCTTATCGGTCCCGATCACCTTATCTGCCGCTATACCGCTGTACCCCGCCATCGCATGGTTCCAGTAGAGGATCTTATGATCGCGGCCAATCACGAACTGCGGTATCGGGGATTCCTGGATGATCGCATTCAGGGTAATCTCCTTCTCTTCGAGCGTACGCTGGCTTATCGCAAGATCATTATAGCTGGTCCTGAGCTCTTCCTCTACTGCAGTCAGCTGCCCGTATGCCGCACAAAGCTCATCATTCTTTTTCATCAGTTCCAGTTCTGCGGTCTTCCGATCCGTGATATCCCTGCCAACCGACTGGTATTCGACAAGAACGCCGGACTCGTCGAAGATTGCCCGGTCGCTCCAGTGATGATACCGGAGAGAACCATCCGGCATAATAACACGGTGCTCAATCGTTCCTATGGGACGGTCCCGGGTCAGTGATGCGAAATGCGAGCGGATTCTTTCGGCATCACCTTCCGGTATCTGCGGGATGAACCGGTGACCGATGGTTCTCTCCCGTTGTATCCCAAAATACCGGCAATATGCGTCGTTCACAAAATTGTGGGTTCCATCCGGTCTGAACCGGCAGATGAATTCAGTCTGGTCCTCGACAACATTCCGGTACCGTTCTTCACTCTCCTTCAACGCTCTCTCTGCATGTCGTTTTTCAACTGCCAGGATAATTTTATGACTGAGCTCCCGGAATTGTGAATGGATATCTCCCCCTTTCTGGACATAATAATCCGCGCCGGCATCGAATGCCTGGATAACGATCTCTTCCCTCCCTTTGCCGGTAAAGAGGATGAACGGCAGATCGGGATAGAGGGAACGGACTATTTTAAGCAGTTCCAGTCCATCCATCTCCGGCATCTGGTAGTCGGAGATCACCCCATCGTAATCTTTCGTGTGGAGCAGACCGAGTGCATCAGCAGAAGAAGGTGTGGTCTCAACGGCAAACGGCCCCTCGTTCTCGAGGAAGAGTTTGGTGAGCTCCAGTAAGCCGGGCTCGTCATCTACATAGAGAACGGAAACACGATTGCAGGGCACAGGCACGTTGAACACCGGGGAAGATGCAAAGGAACCGTCAATTCATACCATGCCGATCATGATGCCTGGATGATCTGAACTCTGATAATTCTTGGATATTCCTCAGGCGATTCATCGGAGATTTGATTCAAAGGTCATTGGATTCCGGTCGTTTAACAAAATTTGATTATTTATTATATAAACTTTTTTACATTTGATTATCAAATACCGGTGCAAATTGCCCCGGTCGGCAATGATTATTTCAGGGACAGAGGATTACTTCTATTGTTTATCCGGTATCTTCCCGGCGGACCATTGACGGGGGGGGGTATTCTGGACGAGGAACATTACCATAATATCATGGGCCTTTTAAGGGATGCGCAGAAGGGTCTGACTATCGAAGAAATTTCAAAAAAACTGAATCTGAGCAGAATTACCACGACAAAATATCTCAATTCCCTCTTCGTTGCCGGCCAGGTGAATATGAGGAAGCTCGGCCCGGCGAAAGTATATACCCTCTCGACACGGCTCCCGGCCGAACAGATCCTCAGTCAGTCGTCCGACCTGATCCTTGTTCTGGACGAATCGTACACCATCCGGGAGATCAGCGATTCCTTCCTTCTGGCATTCGGGATCGGGAAAGATGACCTGAAAAACCAGGAGATCAGCACAACATTTCTCGGCCCCGCCCTGATCGACCGGATCCGGGACCCCGTGCGGCAGGCAATGGCGGGGAAAGAGGCCGTAGTGAATGCATGGATCCCGGTACAGAAAGAATGGAGGGCATTCCGCATCCGCATGATCCCCCTCGTATTTGGCTGGGGAGACAAAGGGATCGTCCTCATGCTGGAAGACCGGTCTGAGGAGATAATGGCGCAGGAAGAGAACGCCCTTCTTGCCGACCTGGTCAATTCCTCTCCTGCTGCCATCATCGTTCACGATTTTGAGGGAAATTTTCTGTATTGCAATAAAAAGAATCTCGATCTCCACGGGTATTCCCTGAGTGAGTTCCGCAAACTCAACCTCAGCCAGATCAGCGTTCCTGAAACCGTGGAGCGCATTGCCGGACGCATGAAGAGACTGAAGGAGACCGGTGAGGAAACATTTGAAGTCATGGATATACGAAAAGACGGCTGTCAGTTCCCGCTCGAAGTCCACGCAAAGACCGCCCGGTGGGGGGATCGGGATGTGATCGTCGGTGTTGCCACGGATATATCTGAGCGAAAACGGGCAGAGGCTGCCCTTAAGGAGAGCGAACGGAGGTTTTCCGACATCATCGATTTTCTCCCAGATGCCACGCTTGTCGTGAACCGTGAGGGCATCGTTATCGCCTGGAACCGGGCCATTGAAGAGCTCACCGGCGTCAAAGCCGGCGATATTGTGGGAAAAGGGGATCATGCCTATGCAACTGCCATCTACGGGGAACGCCGGCCATTCCTTCTCGATCTTATCTTCCACGATGTCCCGGACGTGCAGAGGCACTACCGGCATCTCCGGAAAGAGGGCTGCACCTTCACCGCAGAAACGACCCTTACTCCGCCCAATGCCGGAGAACGGGTTGCCTGGCTGAAAGCCTCTCCCTTGTTTGACAAGGACGGCAGGATTACCGGGGCCATAGAGTCCATCCGGGATATCACCGAGCGCAAACGGGCAGAAGATAAATTACGCGAATCGGAGCACAAATTTTCTACCGTCTTCCAGAACAATCCGGTTGCTCTTACTCTCGTATCGGCAACCGATGGTGTATTTGTCGAGGTTAATACCACGTTCTCGGTACATACCGGATATGCCCGGGAAGAAATAATCGGCAAAACCTCAGAGGAACTGGGACTTTTTGCTGATGATGATGCCTATGCGCAGATGGTCTCCCTGCTCCGGGACCAGCGTCCCGTTCACGGCATGGAATTGCGGTGCCGGATAAAAAGCGGCGAGATCCGGACCTGCCGGTTCTCCTCCAATGTCATCATGATGAGCGGCAGGCCTCACATTCTCTCGATGGTAGAAGATATCACGGAACGCAAAAAGGCGGAGGAGGCCCGGCAGCAACAAGCCCGGGCGCTTGCAATACTCAATACCCTGGCAATAGAGCTGGCGTCAATGCCATCAGAAAAACCTGTTGAAAAGATAATTCTGGGAACACTCATGAAGATGTCCGGCGCTGTTGCGACATGGTTCTCCGACTATGATCCCGTTGACCGGACGCTCAGGGTAACCGATATGGAGATCGCGCCGGGCATGCTGGAGAAAGTCGTCCGGCTCCTGGGGAAACAGCCTTTTGATATGCGTATATCCCTGAACGATGAGATGTACCGGGAGATCACCCGGGATTTCATAGGGAAGAAGAAGACACTGACCGAGATCAGTTTCGGGCAGATCCCGCCGCGTCTCAGCACAAGTATCCAGAAGCTGGTCGGCATCGATCGGTTCATCGGTATTGCATGCATTGCCGAAGGCCAGCTGTATGGTATCATGATGCTGGCAATGAAAAGCGGCCTGCAGGATCCGTCCACCGAACTCCTCGAATCGTTTTCTTACATTGTTGCCACTTCCCTTCGCAGGAGGCGTGCCGAGAATGCCCTCCGGGAGAGCGAGAGGAAGTTCCAGGCCCTCTTCAGGAACCACCCGTTCCGACACAGCGGAGAAGATCCCCGGTAGTCCGGGCCCCGCACTTTCCGGAAAAATCCCCGCCCCTAATCAAAAAGTTCACCGCACGACCCCCTCCCTCACATTCAGCCGGCCCGGAAATGATGGGCACTTCCCAAGAGGGCGGGGAGACTTTGCGTAGGGTATGACACACATCGCGATCGTTCCCTGAACCGTCACAGGAACTGTTCACCATAGGAAATGACGGTCTGCAGGGTTTTCAGCCGTGCATACCATTTATTACCGGATTCAACAACGGTCCAGGGAGCGACGGGGGTGTTTGTACGGGCGAGCATTTCATCGACTGCCTCATCATAGAGATTCCATTTCTCACGGTTCCTCCAGTCCTCATCAGTGATCTTCCACTGCTTGAACGGATCCTTTTCCCGCTGCCTGAACCGCCGGATCTGCTCATTTTTATCGATTTCGAGCCAGAATTTGATCAGCCCTCCACCGTTCTCCACGTACGTTTCTTCCATCTCATTGATCTCGTTGTATGCCCGTTTCCACTCGGTCTCGGAGCAGAAGCCTTCGATCCGTTCGACAAGAACACGCCCGTACCAGCTCCGATCGAAGATTGTTATCTGTCCCTCTCCCGGGAACTGCCGGACGAACCTCCAGAGATAGTGATACTCATTTTCCATATCATTTGGCCGGGATATGGGAATGACATCATAACCCCGCGGGTTCATGTGCCGGACAAGGCGCATGATGTTGCCTCCCTTACCCGCTGCGTCCCATCCTTCATAGACGATAATAAGCGGGATCTTCCTTTTGTACAACCGGTACTGGATCTCCCTGACCTGCTGCTGGTACGTGATCAAATTTTGTTCGTATTCGGGACGGGTCAGGGCAACCGCGGGAAAGGATCTCCGTTTGACCTCGACTTTCTTTGGTCTGTTGCCATCGGAATTTCCATTCTTCTCTGAGGCCTTTTTATCTGATGCGGCCAGGTTTTTTTCCAGTGTCTTTATCACCGCTGAAAAGGCCTTGAGAATCGTGTAATTCCTGTCAGTGGCCTCAATTATCATCCACGGGGCGTAAGGACGGTCGGTCCCTTCAATATAGTCCTCAATAACAGGAAGATAACTGTCATACTGGTTATGAAAGTCCCAGTCGCCTTTGGTGATCATCCACGATGTCAATGGGTTTTGTTCACGTTCATCCAGGCGTTTTTTCTGCTCTTCCTTACTGATATGGAGAAAAAATTTTATGATGATGGTTCCGTCGTCAGCCAGCTGGCGTTCGAACTGGTTGATCTGCGACAGGGAGTGTCTGACTCCCCGTTTCCACTCGATTCCTGAAATTATCTCTGCAAGTGAACGGCTGTACCAGCTTCGGGCAAAGAGGGCGATGCGTCCTTTTGCAGGGATTTTTTCCCAGAACCGCCATAATAATGGGCGGGTCCTCTCTTCGTCGGAAGGTGAACCGATCGAGTGCAGGGAGAAGCCACGGGGATCCAGGAACTGGATGAGTTCGTTCATCACCATCGTGATGCCGGAGGCATTCCAGCCTTCAACGACAATTATTACCGGTATTTTTTTATCCCGTAGATCTCTCTGAAGAATACCCAGCTTTTTTTGCATCGGTTCAATATCATTCTGAAACACCCTGTCGTCAGTCTTTTTTGCCAGATCAAACCGTTCAAACATCAAAAGATCCCGTCCTTGTCATCATCAATCAGGAAAATTAGAAAGAATTCCCGATCAGATAAAACTTACGTGATGTACCTGCCACCCGCGTATTTCCCGGAGAGATCGGAGAATTTCATGGCCGTATCTGGCAGGTTGTGGCGGCTATTCTGTTCTCTGGCCCGCGGTTCATAATCAGGCAGAAAATTCCAGGGGGAAGGATTTCCTCCGGGTGCCTTCGTTTGGCATACGGCACATCTCCGGCGAGATCCCGTCGTGCCACCAAAATTACCCCATCCGACCCCCCATCCAGCATCCAGCCCGTCCAAGCCCCGCCAGGATGCAAAATTCACGTCGTAAAACCATTCAAGAATATTCCAAAAATCTGCCTAAAAATGCAATGGGGTCTGGGGGGGTCGGATGGGTACAATTGTACAACGCTGACCCTCAACCCTCCAACTACCCTCCTTGCAATCGCGAGCGTTTCACATCGTAAGATGACACTCATGGGGGGTGGTCAGACGGGGAGTCCAGGGATCGCGGGTGGCATACATTTTTGGTGCCCGACCCCCTCCGGCCCCCCCGCAGGTAAATCTCCGGGCATAACTCAGCAACCCCCGGCACGCAAACCCGGGCCGGGACGGGTCGCCAGCGGCAGAATGTCCCCGATCCCGTTCCTGCTTCAAAGCCTGCTGCCCACACGCAAGGGTATCGCGCTATCCGGCGGATAAAAACCTTTGACCGCAACGGACAAAACAATTGACATCATACCTTTTTCCAGATACCTGTTATGGTGCGTTCATGATTACCAACAGCTGGTTGCATCCCGCTCTTGAGAAACGAAAATCAGATACGCAGGGCTGGGGGATCTTCGCCAGGGCGGATATCAGAAAAGATGAAAAGCTGGCAATATTCGGGGGGAAGATCATGCTGATCGATGAGATGTACCGGATTCCTGCGGAGATGCAGAGATACACCATGCAGATCGAAGACCGCTTTGTCCTGGGCCCTGCCGATACGGTCCCCGAAGATACGGATTTTTTCAACCACAGCTGTGACCCCAACAGCGGTTTCAAAGGCCAGGTTTTCCTGGTTGCCATGCGGGATATCAGGGCCGGTGAGGAGATCACCTTTGATTATGGCATGACCGTTTCAGAGTCGGTGGGAAGCAATATGACCTTTGAAATGGATTGTGCCTGCGGTTCTCCACGGTGCCGGAAAACAATAACGGAACAGGACTGGATGCTTCCCGAGTTACAGGATCGTTACCGAGGCTATTTTTCCCAGTATATCCAGGAGAAGATAGACCGGCTGGACGAGATCAGGTTCGGGGAACTGGTGATCGGGGAAGTTATCACTCCTGAGGACAACGAAACCGGGTTGCTTTTACGGTGATCACGTTCTACCGGCCGTGAGACTCTGGACAGCCGGACCGGACTCCGCGGGTGCGACTGCCGGTGTTACTGGAGAAATCCCGGTGCAATTCAGGAGAACGGAACCTTTGGCGATCCTGCAAACCAATAAATTCCTTAGGTGAACTTCCCGGCCAAACCTTTCTGCAAGGGATCGATCTGTACCCATCTGACCCCCATCCAGCTTGGACCGGATACATGAAACCCGGATGACCGGCAGGATGCAGGATTGGCGAAGGCAGCACGGACCTGCCGGTACCCGCGTCCCCGGTGTTGCCGGCTGACACCGATCCGGAAGAGATACAAGTACCAACACGGACGGGATCTCCGCCCGGTTGAGGTACCGGTCCACCAGTTCGGCTATCATGCGGGAATTACGGGGACCTTTTCATGATTCACCGTTTTCACCGGAGCACACCCGACAATCTTCCGGCAGGCAAACGTTTATTGCGGTTCACTTCGTGAGAGTGTGTTCATGGCACCCTCAGCACGGGACCGGTTCCGGGCCTTCCTGCAATCAGGTGCCCTGAAGGTGGCACTGGTCTACCTTGTGATCGGTCTTGCCTGGATCTTTTTTTCCGATAACTTCGCTTTTGCAATAACCCACGGATCGGACGCGTTCCTGCTGTACTCGGAGCTCAAGGGGTTCGGGTTCATCATCGTCACGACACTGATGCTCTACATTCTCATCCTTCACTTCACAGGTGCATCAGAAAAACAACAGCAGCTGCTGTTCCGGTACGAGACCCGGTACCGGAAGCTCTACGAGAGCATGAGGGATGCATTCGCCAGTGTCGACATGGCAGGCAGAATAAAAGAGTACAACCCTGCGTTCCGGGAGATGCTCGGCTATTCCGATGAAGAACTCCGGGAGTTCACCTATCGTGATATCACCCCAGAGAGATGGCATGAGTCCGAGGAGAGGATCCTGAAAGAACAGGTCCTGCTGCGCGGGTATTCTGATATCTACGAAAAAGAATACCGGAGAAAGGACGGGACGATCTTCCCGGTGGCATTACGCACGTTCCTCCTCCGTGACGATACCGGACAGCCTGCCGGTCTGGGGGCTATCGCCCGGGATATCACCGAACGCAAACGGGCCGAGGAGACGCTCCGGGAGAGCGAGGAGAAACTCCGGCTCTTCATCCGGCACGCGCCCGCCGCAATCGTCATGTTCGATCGTGATATGCACTACATTGCGGCCAGCCGCAGATGGATTGCGAACTATCATCTCGAAGACCGGGAGATCCTCGGCCGGTCCCACTATGAGATCTTTCCCGAGATCCCGGATTCCTGGAAGGCGGTACATCGCCGCGGCCTTGCCGGCGAAGTTGTTCACTCTGATGAGGATCGGTTCGTGCGGGCAGATGGAACGGTCCAATGGCTGACCTGGGAGGTGAGCCCGTGGTTCACGGCCAACAATACGATCGGCGGCATTGTCATCTTTTCCGAGGAGATCACCGAGCGCAAGAAGCAGGAGCAGGCCCTCCAGATCGCGAACCAGAAACTGAACCTGATGAACACGGTCGCGTGGCATGACATCTACAACAAGATCTCCGGACTGCAGGGATATGTCGAACTGAGCAGGGAGCATATTACCGATCAAACAGCTGAGGAATTCCGTACACGCGAGGAGGAGATCCTCAAGGTTATCCAGCAGCAGATCCTGTATACCAAGGAGTACCAGGAGATAGGCCAGCAGCCCCCCCGCTGGCACCGTCTCGGGAGCCTCCTGGATACCATCCGCAGTACGGGTCTGGCAGGACCTGTCCGGATCACGGATGAAGCGGAGAACCTGGAGATATACGCAGATCCGGTCATCGAGAAGGTTTTCTGGCACCTGATCGACAACTCGGTGAAGCACGGGAAAAGGGTTACAGAAATCCGGATCACCGCCCGTGAATCTGCATCCGGATGTACTCTGGTCTACCAGGATGACGGAGTCGGGATTCCGGAAGACAAAAAACCTGACCTGTTCACCAGGAGTTTTGGCAAGATGAGCGGGTTCGACCTCTTCTTTGTCCACGATATCCTTGGTATCTATGGTATGAAGATTGATGAGAGAGGAGAGCCTGGTAAGGGGGTCTTGTTCGAGATCAGCATGCCGAGGGGGCAGTACCGGTTCGCCCCTCATTAAACGCGAACACGGTCCGGGAAGGCTCATACCGGCAGCTGCAGACTGGAGCACGGCCAGGAGGAGCAATCAGGGATTTCCGGATCCCCTCCATCTCCTGTCGGGGGACACCATCAGCGATTGCCCGCGAAGTCGCGGTCACAGGAGTCGTGCCTGCGGCAGTCTTGTACGACCGGATTACTGCGGAATGCGTGTTGCCTCAATTCCCTTTTTCGGACCTATCGATCCCTGCCACCAGTTATTAGATTCTGCAGCACAACAGTACTAGCATGCACGCGAAGGTGCCACTCAGCGAACTCAACGACCGGCTGAAGCGTTTCAGGGCAAGGATGGACACCACGAACCCCGGCTGGGAGCTTGCGATCATCTCCAGCAACGTCAACCTCTACTATTTTACCGGGACTATGCAGGACGGGATACTGCTCATCCCCCGCGAGCGTGAACCTGTCCTCTGGGTCCGCCGGAGCTTCACACGTGCAGTGGACGAGTCCCGCTATCCGCAGATCCGGCCTATGCAGAGCTACCGGACTGCAGCAGAAGCAACGGGTGCTCTTCCCAAAACCGTATATCTGGAGACTGAACAGGTATCGCTCGCCACGTACCAGCGGCTCCGGAAGCATTTTGCTTTCAACGATGCGAAGCCGGTCGATGGCGTGGTGGCAGAGATCCGGTCGGTCAAGAGCCCGTACGAACGGGACCTGATGGAGCGGGCGGGCAGCATCCACCGCCATGTCCTCGAGGACCTCGCCCCGGGCATCCTCCGCGAGGGCATGAGCGAGGCCGAGTTCTCAGGCGAACTCTATGCGGTCATGGTGAGGGAGGGCCACCACGGGATCGTCAGGTTCGGGATCGCCGGGGCCGAGATCATGCTGGGGCTGATCGGGTTTGGCGAGAGTTCCATCTACCCGACGTATCTCGACAGCCCCGGCGGCAATGCCGGGATGTCTCCCGCCGTCCCCCTGCTCGGCAGCAGGGAGCGGAAACTCAAGAAGGGGGACCTCATCTTCTGCGACATCGGCTGCGGGTACCACGGCTACCACACTGACAAGACCATGACGTACGTCTTTGGCGGGACGCTGCCGGACGAAGTCGTCGCGGTCCACCAGCAGTGCGTCAATATCCAGGATGCCATCATCCCTCTCATCAGGCCGGGTGCGATCCCCTCGCAGATCTACGAGACGGTGACGGCCGATCTCGGACCTGCATTCCTTGAAAATTTCATGGGATACGGGGACCGGAAAGTCCAGTTCCTCGGCCACGGGATCGGCCTTGAGATCGCCGAGAACCCGGTGATCGCCAGGGGATTTGACACCCCGCTCGAAGAGGGTATGGTCATCGCTCTCGAACCCAAGAAAGGGATAAAAGGGATCGGCATGGTCGGCACCGAGAACACGTTCATTGTCACACCCGGTGGCGGCCGCAGTATCACAGGGAGTCACCCCGGCCTGATGCCGGTCGGGTGAAGAGATTCCTCTTTTTGGCTCTGTAGAAATCCTATTATACTGTGTGATTCGCCTACATTTTCAACGGTTATGAGCGCGACCCCCACTCTCTTAAATCGAAGAACTCTGACGAGTTCTTCTCAAGCCTGCTCTTCCCTTCTGGGAACAGCAGTCTCCCCGGAGGGGGGGAGGCAGCGAAGGTCTGACGACCTTCTCGATTTCGTAGTCTGATGACTACTCAATCAGCCCAAGGGGAGCATCCCTGACCCCCTGTTTGGCAGGATTTCACTAAGCTTCTGAGGGACTATCACTATAGGGGGATGCCCGGGCATCTGGACACGAAACCGACTGGCATATGATAACATTTCTGTAACTTTCCGGTTTTTAGGGGCTCATTTCCAATAGTCTGGTATGTCTGTTGAAACAGATGCTGTAACAACGGTTGCCGGGCTCATGGCGCTGGCAGCACGGACCGCACCCAAAGCGGTAGGGATCGATTCGCTCACCATCGAGATCGTGACGGGCAAAGACCAGGAGAAGATCGGGGAGATGATGATCCGGATCGCTGCTGAGACCGGTATGGATTTTTTCAGGATCAACGGCGAACAGGTCAAGGCCAGCGATGCCACGGTCCTCATCGGCGTGAGCGGGGAGAAGACCCTGGGGTTGAACTGCGGGGGGTGCGGGTATGCAAGCTGCACGGAGATGGCGAAAGCCTGCACGGCAGCAAGATCCCATAAGACGGATTATAAAGGGCCAAACTGCGTCTTGAAGGTCACGGACCTCGGCATTGCCGTGGGGTCAGCGGTGAAGACCGCGAGCATACATAACGTGGACAACCGGGTCATGTATACCGCCGGTGTTGCCGCACTGAAACTCGGGATGCTCAAGGGGTGCAGCATCGTGTACGGCATTCCCCTGATAGCCTCAGGCAGAGACATCTACTTTGCTGCTCCGATCAAGCATTAAGACCAAACGCACTCCCGGTCGCCGAACGGATCATCCGGGGGTGCCCGGACCCTTTATTCAGGCCTGTTGCGTCCCGTCCGGCGGATCATGTCCGGGATACCCGGGCTATCCAATCCTCTCAGCCGCCTCTGGGCAGTACTCCGTAACCCACGTGCTGATGCTCTCAAGAATGGGGATAAGCGCTTTACCGGCACCGGTCAGACGGTAGTCCACCCGGGGGGGGATTTCCGGGTGCAGCGTGCGGATGACGAGGCCGTCCCGTTCCAGTTCCCGCAACTGTTTTGCCAGCATACGGGGGCTGACATTCTCCAGTACGTCCCGCAGTTCATTGAACCGGGGTTTTCCCTCACCGATATGCCAGATTATCCGGGCCTTCCATTTCCCGCCCATGATTGCGAAGGCCGCCTCGATCTCGCAATGGTAGGTACAGGTTTTGCCGTTTCGATTCATGTTACCCGGTAACAATATGATAACTGATTCCTATAATATACTCGGTACCGATATTATACCAGACCGGAATTATTCCGGATGAGGATGCGGATGAAAGTCATTGCCTTTAACGGAAGCCCGAACAAGGACGGAAATACGAGCCTGCTGATCAACCATACGCTCAGGGAGATCGAGAAGGAGGGGATCACGACCGAACTCATCCAGATCGGCGGGAAGAACGTCAGGCCGTGCACCGCCTGCTGGAAATGTTTTGAGAACCTGGACCGGCGGTGCGTGCTGGATGATGATATGGTGAACGAGTGCATCGAGAAGATGATCGGCGCGGACGCGATCATCATCGCGACGCCCACGTATTTTGCCGGTGTGACCCCGGAGATCAAGGCGTTCATGGACCGCTCGTTCTTTGTCGCAAAAGCCAACGGGGACCTCTTCCGGCAGAAACTCGGGGCAGGTATCGCGGCAGAGCGCCGGGCCGGGGCGGTCTGCGCAGTCGATACGATCAACCATTTCTTCGGTATCAGCGGGATGTTCACCGCAGGATCCCGGTACTGGAACCTGGCGATGGGGCTCAAGCCCGGTGACGTTGAGACCGATGAAGAGGGCGTTGACACCATGCGCCAGCTTGGCCAGAACATTGCGTGGTTCGTCAAAAAGATCCAGAAACGGTGATTACCCGGAAATATCCGGATCTCTTTTTATCGGGCGTATTCTGCCAACAGATCATTCGACCTGTCCAACCTGCGGCGACACTGTCGGGTCGGAGCACTGTGAAGCATAATCCCTTGCATCGCATGGGGAGAATCGAAGATCTTCCGGGCGTCTACGGTCCGGGCCCGGGCCGGCACTGCCTTAAAAAGATCGGTGAATTTTATCCTCAGGTCACTTTCTCAACCGGTAGGTAGGGAAAGAATGACAGGAGATCGGTTTTGAGCGTGTCTATCCCGGTCCGTTCCATGAACCGGGCCGTCCGCTCGTGCGGCTTTGCATGGCCCCGGTAATATTCGGCGAGGCGCCGCGTACAGTCCAGCGCTTCCGTGGTCGAAAGGTCGCGGGCAATACGGTCCCCGAACCTCGGTCGCGTCCCGCCGTTCCCGCCGAAGAAGACCGTCCACCCCCTGTTCGTCCCCATGATCCCGATGTCCCGCGTATGGCTCTCGCCGCAGCAGCGCGGGCACCCGGATACCCCGATCTTGATCTTTGCCGGGAATGCCTGGTCCCTGAACTGCCCATCGACAGCCCGTGCAAGCCCGATGGAGTCCTGGCTGCCGTACCGGCACATGTCGGTGCCAAGACAGGCCTGGACGAAATGCACGCACGGGGCTGTCTCGGGTTTTGCGAGCGGCCCCAGTTCATCGATGACCTTCTGCACGTCGCCCGGTTCGAGGCCGGCAAGAATGATCCGCTGGCCTGATGTGATCTTGAGGACAGGTACGCGGTAATTCCTCGCGATCCTCGCGATCGTTTCAAGATCGTCGGGCGTGACCATTCCCGCCGGCATCCGGGTTATTACGGCATAGTGTCTCCCGTCCCGCTGGAGGATTGCACCATTTAAATCTGCCATTCACAACAACTCTCGTGGGGAGTGCTGTGCTGGGCAGGATTATCTTACTTGTGTCCGGCCGGTGCACGGGTATCCTGTGGGAGTACGGGTGCTTCCCGCTGGTGCGATGACAGTTTCCCGGAAACAGGAAAACCCGGAATGCGTGCAGCAGGGTTCCCTGATGGACGAAAGGGAAAAAAATGATAAAAGAATTACCGGTCGGAAAACTTCTCGACGACCCGGACGTTGTCGCCCCGGACCGTGATCGGGATCGGGACCACACTCTCGTAGAGCTCGACCGTGATCTCTTCCTTCGCGGAGTCCACGCGCTTGACCACGGCCTTCTCGCCCTTGAAGGGCCCGGCGATCAGCTCGACGATGGTGCCCTCCTCGATGCCGGATACGACCGGTTTCGGGATGAGGAAGTGGCCGACCTCGGCAAGGGTCGTCTCGCCCTTGATCACCGACCGGGCATGGGCTACCTTCTCCACGAGCTGCTCGATCCGGTTCATCTTCTCCGGGGTCTCCACGAGCACGTAGCCCTGCAGTTCATTGGGCACGATGATGGCCGTGACCTTGACATCCGTTGCCTTGGTATCGATCGCCTTGAGGATGTTGTCCGCGACCGTCCGCTCCTGCTTCGATGTCGTCTTGATGGCAAATATGCGGTTGACGAACACCTCGGGAGCTGCGGGGGCCACCGCGGGGGCGGGATTGGGTGCGGGATTGGTTGGCTGTGTCATAAGTATCGGGCCTAGAATCCCAGCAGGGCCTTGTGGGCGAAGATGACATAGATGATGAATCCGATCAGTCCCACAAGGAGGACACCGGCTGCCGCTACGGTCGCTATCTTGGTGAACTCTTCCCGGGTGGGAGTGCGCGCGAGTTTGAGCACCCGCAGGTATTTGCGGAGGAGCTCCTCGTGTAATACGTCTGTTTTGAAGTCAGGCTTTGAAATTTCCATATCCGCTCACTTGAGAAAATCGATCTCAAACTGTTTCTGTACTTTGGGGGTAAGCTTCTCATTACGACCATATATTTGTGGCGACCGTACTCCCGTGACCACCAGGAGGGTACGCATCTTGTTCTCCATCGCCGGGTCGATCTGGGCACCCCAGATGATACGCGCATTCGGGTCCACGCGATTGTAGACTTCCTGAACCACGCCTTCCGCCTCTTCCATGGTCATGTCCGGGCCGCCGACCACGTTGACGAGCGCGGCGGTCGCTCCGGAGATATCCACGTCAAGGAGCGGCGACCGGATCGCCTTCTTGACCGAGTCTGCTGCCTTGTCCTCGCTGTCGCTCTCGCCCATCCCGATCATGGCCACGCCGCCACGTTCCATGACCGTGCGGACATCGGCAAAGTCCAGGTTCACGAGCCCGGGCATCGTGATCAGTTCGGTGATGCCCTTGACCGCACGCATCAGGACTTCATCGGCTACCTTGAACGCCGCATAGAGCGGGAGTTTGGGGACGACCTCGAGGAGCTTGTCATTGGGCACGACAATGACCGTGTCCGCCACGTCCCGGAGGCGTTCGAGGCCGGCCTCTGCGTTCTCCATGCGGATGGCACCTTCCGCAGCGAACGGCAGGGTGACGATGGCGATGGTAAGGGCCCCTTCCTCCCGGGCTGCTTTGGCCACGACCGGGGCCACGCCGGTCCCGGTCCCGCCGCCGAGCCCGACCGTGATGAAGACCATGTCGCAGCCGGAGACCACGGCACGGATCTCCTGCTCGTTCTCGAGGGCAGCCTCCTCGCCGATCTGCGGGATGGAGCCGGCCCCGAGGCCGCGGGTACGCTGGCGGCCGACGAGGATCCGCTGGTCCGCGTGGGTCCGGATCAGGTGCTGGGCGTCGGTGTTCATGGCGACAAGCTTCGCACCGTGGATACCCTCTTCCATCATACGGGAGATCGTGTTCGACCCGCCGCCCCCGCACCCGATCACCGTTATCTCCGTCTTGAGCTCGGCAAGGATCTGGTCAAGGTCTTCGTTATTCTGCGTGGGCGATACGGTCTCGTCCCTCGCCTTGGTTAGTGCCTCTTCAACAATTGACCTCATGGAAACTTCTCCAACCCCGGGATATGGATGTCAGTCTCACTGCAGGAAGATACCATGTCGGGTGTGATCACCCTGCCGTTTATCTCAATAGCCTGACCTGCTGAAAGGCGCTGGTAAAAAGGTCCGGGTGGTACCCCCAGTTCGCGCGCTTTTCCGGGGTCAAACCGTACCTTGGTTATGATCAGGTGATCGCTCTCCGCTGCAGTGATCTCTTTATTACGTATGATTTTTACGCACAAGGTATTTAAATCATTTATTATCCGCGAAGAATGTTCCTCATATGTGATAAATTCAGGAAGCAGGCGATTTGCGGCCGTGGAAATGTGAATGACCGGCAATTTGTCGAGATTTTTTATCAGCCCCGGCTCGTCCGATTTTGCCGTTTCTCCAATTAAAACCGGATTTGCCCGGACAAAGCTGAGTTTTCCGGAACCGGAAAGGTCGTGGACATAGCAACGGGCGCCCGGGGAGACCGTCCCGGCCATCTCCTTTGCGGCACAGTACGTCTCCCACGAGAGGTGGCCGATGGCGGCGATCTCGCTCCCGGACAACCGCGGTATCGAGAGCTCCGTGAGCATCCCGGACAACCGGGCAAGGTCTTCGCGGGCGAGCGCTTTCCGGTCGATGTAAGCGGCAACGGCCCCGCTCTTCTCCATCATAGCAAGGACCATCTCCCTGCCCAGTGCCGGTATCTCGCGGGTATGGGCGATGTGGCCGAACGCACCGCGGGACGTGAGGGCGATCTCCGTCTCACGGGCCGCGTAATGGGTCCCGCCGAACCCAATCAGCGGTACCGGATCGATCGGTACAGCGGAGAGCACGCTCTCGGCCACGGCCCGCCCGGCGACCGGGTCGGTCCACTCCTTCTCGGTGCTGCCGATCTCGACAAAGAACGAGGGGAGGCAGAGCGCAGTCGGGCCGTGGTGGGTCACCTCGTACGAGACCCGGTAGCCTTCCGGGCAGTGCCGGGCAAGCGCCCGGAGCGTTGCCTGCATCATCGCCGGGGCGGCGGGGGCGAGCACCCGCGGCTCCCCGCCGAGTTCCGCTTCCCCGAAGTTCCCGGTCACGTGCACCGTGAGGACGGGAAGGGGGTTGACACTGGAATGGCGGGAGAGGAAGATAACGAGGTCGGCATCAGTGCTGGCATCAACCCGGCCAGCGTGGATCAGCCGTTCCTCCACATCGATGAACTCGTAGATGCGGCCAGTAGTCTGCCCGTCAGGACTGCTGCTGTCGAGCAACTGTTCGAGATGGTGGCGGATATTCTGTCCCGCCATATCCTGACGGGAACTGACGAGCGCAATCCTCATCAGGGATTACTTGGCGCTCCGGACGATAAAGAGTGTCCGTCAGCCCTGCGCGGCTGAGGCGTTAACCCTTTACGCAAGTACACTGAACAATGTTACCATGGACGCCAAAAAGATAGAGAAGATCTTTCTTGAGGAGGGTATTGACCGACAGATAACCTGTCCGCAGGCTTTTGCCATCGCAGAAAAGCACAAAATTGCCAAGCGCGAGATCAGCGAGTACTGCAACTCGCATGACATCAAGATCCGTGCCTGCCAGCTGGGTTGCTTCAAGTAATTTTTTTATCGAGCAGGTACCCGCTCACGGCTCCCTGCTCCTCCCCTTCTTCTGTCGCTTGGGAGCGACGGAGTTCCGGGCAGCCCGAGCCGCCATTCCTACCGCTTCTTCAGGAGTGGCACACGGGATCACTCCCGGAATGTCCCAGCTGGAAAGCCCAAACACCGGGCGCCCCGTCTTCACCGCTATCGCGATCTCCGACAGGGTCCCGTAACTTCCGCCAATGGTTATCACCGCATCCGCCGATTGGGAGACCAGGACGTTCCTCGCATGGCCGAGCCCGGAACGGATGACGATGTCAAGATACCGGTTACCGTGCCCGGTATCCGGGACGATGCCGACAGTCGTCCCGCCCGCCTCCTGTGCGCCTCTGGAGGCTGCCTCCATCACGCCACCAAGCCCCCCGCAGATGAGTGTCGCGCCGGCTCCGGCAATCAGGCTCCCGACAGCATATGCGGCGGCGGCCTCCTCCGGAGTGGCATCAGCAGCACCAATCACCGCGATCTGCATGCAGGTAACCTTGGGCCGGCACCTGATAAAACCAGATATACCGCAGGAAGGATTACTCTCTCCTGCCCTGCCGTCTGATAGCAGTTATCGTTTAAGTGCACACGCATAGGCCACATCGGCGCCCGACATCAGCTGAGGATAGTAGCGGGAGACATACTCCTTGACCATCCGCCGGGCGGAGAACCGCGGGGCGTTGCTCTTGATCGATTCCTTCATCATCCTCACCCAGCCGTGCGGGATGCCATCGAGCGAGGACGAATAGTAGAGCGGGACCACCTCGTTCTCCAGCAGGTCGTAGATGGCCCGGGCGTCATCCTCATCGCGGTTGTTCCCGCCCGTGTCGCTCCCGAACGCCCAGCCATTCCTCCCATTGTATCCCTCCAGCCACCAGCCGTCGAGGATGCTCAGGTTGATCACCCCGTTCAGGGCGGCTTTCATCCCGCTCGTCCCGCTGGCCTCCATCGGGGGGAGAGGGTTGTTGAGCCAGACATCGACGCCGTGAACCAGGTACTGGGCACTTTGCTCGCTGTAGTCTTCCACAAACGCGATCCGCCCCTCGAACTCGGGAAGTTGTGCAATCTGGTAGATCTGCTGGAGTACCCGTTTCCCGTCATCATCGGACGGGTGGGCCTTGCCCGCAAAGATGATCTGGACCGGCCGCCAGCGGTTAGTGAGGAGACGCCGGAGCCGCTCCGGATCGGAGAAGATCAGGCCGGCCCGCTTGTAGGTGGCAAAACGCCGGGCAAACCCGATGGTGAGGGTGGAGGGGTTCAGGAGCAGGCCCCCGGTGACCAGGGTACGCGGGTCCTCCTGCCCTTTTGCCCATTGTATCCGTTTGCGCTCACGGATACGGTTGATCAGCTTGATCTTGAGGTCGAAATGGAGGTCCCAGAGTTTCTCGTCCGGGATCTCGTCGATGAGGTCCCAGATGGTCTCATCGTCATGCTCCTGCTGCCAGTTCGGGGTGACCGGGTAGACGTATGTATCGATGAGGTCCTCGATCCGCGGGTTCATCCACGAGGGAAGGTGGACACCGTTGGTTATCGCATCGATCGGGATGCGGTCATATGGCAGGTCCTTCCAGAGGTTCCGCCACATCTTGCGGGTGAGTTCCCCATGTCTGCGGGAGACGGCGTTATGGTAGGCAGAAAGCCGCATGGCAAGGACGGTCATGTTGAAACCTTCGCCCGGCGAATCAGGGTGCTCCCCGAGGCGGAGGAAGGTCGCCCGGTCGATCCCGAGGGCCGGGTAATAGGTGCTGAAGTAGCGGTCCATCAGCTCTTCCGGGAAGACGTCGTGGCCGGCCGCGACGGGTGTATGGGTGGTGAAGACCGACGTGACCTGCACCTGGCAGAGGGCCTCTTCGAACGGGATCCCCCGCTCCACGCGTTCCCGGATCCGTTCCAGCAGGGCGAAGGCAGGGTGTCCTTCATTGAGGTGGACGGCACTGTACAGGATCCCGAGCGAGTGCAGCACCTTCCGCCCGCCGATTCCGAGCACGATCTCCTGTTTCAACCGTTCCTCCCGGTCGGACGTGTACAGGTTCGAGGATATCCGACGGCTGACCGGGTCGTTGAGGGGAATGTCGGTATCGAGGAGGTAGAGGGGGATCCTGCCCACGTCCACTCTCCATACGGCAACCGAGATCGGCGGCTCGATTTGGGGGACCCGGATCACCAGCTGCTCGCCGGATTCATTCAGCACGCGCTGGACCGGTGCGGCGTCCCGGTCCAGGGTCTCCCGGATCCCTTCCTGCCAGCCATCCGCCCTGATATGCTGGTGGAGGTAGCCCTCTGAGTACATGAACCCCACGGCCACCAGCGGGACACCAAGGTCGCTGCATTCCTTGAGAAAGTCGCCGGCAAGGAAACCGAGCCCCCCGGCATACATGGGAAGGGAGTGGTGCAGCCCGTATTCTGCCGAAAAATACGCGATGGTCAGGGTGCGGCCTTCGGGATACTGCTCCCGGAACCAGCCGGTCCGGGCGTTCATGTAGCGCCGGAACCGGTTCATCACGATCTCATACCGGCGGAGGTATTCCGCATTTTTTTCGGCAGTCTCAAAAAACTCCACTGGGGCGTCACGGAGCATTCGAACGGGGTTGTGGACGCTGGTCTTCCATGCTACCTGGTTCAGCTGCTTGAACAGGACGCGTGCCTCGGGGTGCCAGCTCCACCAGAGGTTGGATGCGAGCTCAACGAGCCCCGTGAGCCGCGGGGGGATATGGGTAAAACGGTTGTCAGTACCGGACACAGCAGTTCTGCCCTCTCTGGTACCATAAACGTTTGGATGAATCGGGGGATGCCCTGCCCGGGATCCGCGGTCCTCGACACGGGCGTTTCCCATCGTCCGCTCCGGGCTGCAGCCGGGTATGGCCGCGGGGCACGGATGCGAGAAAAACTACTTTGTGCCGGGGCGCCAACATGTGTCCATACGTTTGGGCATCCCGCCATCGTAGAGTGAGGGGTCTTGTGAAGGAAGTCACCGCGAACTTCAGTGCAAAGGAGATCGAGCGTCAGGCGCAGGAGTACTGGCGCACCCACGATACCTACCAGGCTGTTAGGCAGTACCGCAGCACAGGAAAACCATTCTTTTTCGTTGACGGCCCGCCGTACACCACCGGGCACATCCATCTCGGGACAGCATGGAACAAGATCCTGAAGGACAGCATCCTACGCTACCACCGGATGGGCGGCAGGAACGTCATCGACCGTGCGGGGTATGACATGCACGGGCTTCCGATTGAGGTGAAGGTTGAGCAGGAACTCGGGTTTGCGTCAAAGAAGGATATCGAGAAGTTCGGCATCCGCCCTTTCATCGAGAAGTGCCGCGAGTTCGCGGTGACGAACAAGAAACTGATGGACGACCAGTTCGCTGCCCTCGGCGTCTGGCTCGATTTCCCGGGCGCATACCAGACCGTCAAACCGGAATATATCGAAGCAGCCTGGTGGACGCTCGCCCGTGCCGAGGATCGCGGGATGCTCGAACGCGGGCACCGGGTCGTGAACTGGTGCCCCCGCTGCGAGACAGCGATCGCAGACGCAGAAGTTGAGTACTGGGACGAGACCGACCCCTCGGTCTTCGTCAAGTTCCCCATCAAAGGCAGAACGAACGAGTTCCTCCTCATCTGGACGACAACGCCGTGGACGCTGCCGGCAAACGTCGCGGTCGCGGTAGCGAAGGATTTCGAGTACGCCAAGGTGCTTGCAAAGAAGGACGACAAGGAGACCCTGTTGTGGATCGCGGAGCCGCTCGTAAAAGCGGTGCTCAAGAAAGGGCGCTGTAAGGATTTTACCCTGCTTGAGACGAGGAAGGGGGCCGAACTCGCAGGATGGGAGTATGACTCCCCGCTCGCCTCCTGCGTGCCGCTCCAGGGCGGGATCAGCCATAAAGTCGTGACCGCGGACTTCGTGACGCTCGAAAATACCGGCATGGTCCACATCGCGCCCGGCCATGGGTGGGACGACTTCGTGCTCGGGACCAGGGAAGGGCTTGCTATCGTCTGCCCGGTGGACGGCGCAGGAAAATTCCTGAAAGAGGCGGGAGAGTTTGCCGGCCAGTACGTGCGGGACTCGAACGATAACGTTCTGACGGCGCTCGGCGATCATCTCTTTGCACGGGAGGTTGTCACCCACCGTTACGGGCACTGCTGGCGCTGCAAGACCCCGATCATCTTCCGTGCCACCTCGCAGTGGTTCCTGAAAGCCTCCGAGATGCGCGACCTGATGCTCTCGGAAGTGGAGAAGGTGACATGGTACCCCGACTGGGCGGGGAGCGCACGGTTCTATGACTGGATCAAGGAGGCCCGCGACTGGTGCATCTCCCGCCAGCGCTACTGGGGCATCCCGATCCCGGTCTGGGTCTGCACGAAGTGCAACTCCTACCGGGTCATAGGCACGATCCGGGAGCTCGAGGAGCGGAGCGGCGGGCCGCTCGAGGACCCCCACCGCCCGTTTGTGGATAACGTGACCATCCCGTGCCCGTGCGGCGGAACGATGAAGCGGGTCGAGGATATCTTCGATGTCTGGTTCGACTCCGCGGTTGCTTCGTGGGCCACGCTCGGCTACCCGGGCAGGACGCAGGATTTCGAGAAGCTCTGGCCAGCCGATTTCATCACGGAAGGGCAGGACCAGACCCGCGGGTGGTTCTATTCCCAGCTCGGCGCGAGCACGATCGCGTTCGGGAAGGCACCCTACAAAAGCGTCTGCATGCACGGTTTTGCCCTCGATGCCGAGGGCAAGAAGATGTCCAAGAGCCTCGGCAACGTCGTGAACCCCACGGACGTGATCGGGAAGGTCGGGGTCGACGTCCTCCGGCTCTACGTGCTCTCTTCCTCTGCCCCCTGGGACGACCTCAAGTTCAACTGGGAGGGCGTGGGCACCATCAACCGGGCGGTCAACATCCTCTGGAACGTGTACCGCTTCCCGCTCCCCTACATGATCCTCGACAGGTTCGAACCGGCCTCGAAGGACGGGGTCTGGGACGATGCGTTCGTCAGGGCGCACCTCCGGCAGATGCCCGACGAGGACCGGTTCATCATTTCAAGGGTCAACTCGGTCGCCGCGCTCGTGGACGCCGCGATGAAGGAGTGCCAGCTCCACCGGGCCACCCGCGAGCTGGTCGGCTTCATCCTCGAGGACCTCTCGCGCTGGTACGTCCAGCTCGTCCGCCCCCGCATGTGGCTCGAGGGGGAGTCGGAGCAGAAGGTCTTCGCGTACGAGACGATCTATTATGTCATGCGCCGGCTCAGCCAGCTGCTCGCCCCGTTCTGCCCGCACGTCACCGAGGAGATATACCTGAACCTGCGGTGCCGGAACGACCCGCCCAGCGTCCATCTCCTCGACTGGGACGCCGGGGAGCCGCTGCTCGTGGACAGAGCGCTGGAAGAGGCAGTCGGGATCGTCCGCTCGTTCGACGAGGCGTGCGCCAATGCCCGGCAGGCCGGCAGACGGAAGCTCCGCTGGCCGGTCTCCAAGGTGGTGGTTGTGACGGACTCGGAGCCGGTAAAAGACGCGATCGAGCGCCTCAACCCGGTCTGCATGGACCGGGCAAATGCCCGGAAGGTCTCGGTGGTCATGGGCAGGTGGGAGCGGATCGGCTGGCACGCCGAGCCGGTGATGAAGGCCCTCGGGAAGGGGTTTGGCAAAAATTCCTTCATGGTGAAGTCCCTCATCGAAGCGGCCGACGGGAACCTGCTCAAAGCGGAGACCGGGGCCGGTCGAACCGTCAGGCTGGGCAGCGGGGAGAGCGTCTTCGAGATAGGTCCGGAGCATGTCACATTCACCGAGAAACTCCCTGCCGATATATTCTCGGCTCCCATGGCCGATGCGACCGTATACGTGGACGTCTCCCTCACGCCCGAACTCGAGGCAGAAGGCTACGCCCGCGAAGTGATCCGGAGGATCCAAGAGACCCGGCGGCAGCTCGACCTCGCGGTCGAAGATTTTATCAACGTCGAGGTTGCGGTGAGCGACGGGCGGGTCCTCGCACTCCTCTTCGACGACGGTATCATCGCGATGATCAGCGACGAGGTGCGGGCAACATTCTTCGGGTTCAGCAAGGACGGGACACAACCGGATCCGGCCCGCTACGCGTCCGTAAAGGAATGGGATGTCGAGGGAGTGGCGATGACGATCGGGATTATAAAGACGGGATAAAAAAAACCATTTCGTCTCTTTTTCAAGGTATTTTCCGTTCCCGGGAATTTCAAAGGACCCGGTCAGATTCCAAGGAGGGTGATCCCCTCGTTCGTGCCCGCGAAAACGGCGCGTGAACGTTATGATTCAATGCAACATTCATTGCCGGGTTCTTTGTGAAGCAGCCGCAGGCATGCTGCCGGAAAACCCACGGGATTTCTGTTTTGTTGAACCGGTCTTCCGGTCGAAAAGAGGTGGATGGGGGTGAAATGAATTGAGGTGAATTTATTTTGAGATATGCGGTGGTCCGGTTATACCGGTGGCAGGTCCCGTACGATGACCTGGAGGATAGTATTAGCGATGGTAATAATGCCGCTCATTCAAGTAGATAATCACCTCCCCTGAAGAGATACTTGATAATAATCTATTATTGTATTTAAGTATTTTGATTTTGAAATTTCAGATAAACAGCGTCTGATCTTTATTTAATAGAGAATTGTCAGCTCGATTCAAAAATTTATGAGGTAAACACACAGAACTGTCGATCCCATTTGCTGTCACAAAGGCGAAGACAGGGAATAGCCAAAAAGGTTCTCCGGCTCTTGGCCTCGACAACAATACCACAGCGATGACGCGTGCCGAGGTGCGGGCAAAACTCTTCGGGTTCCGAAGGGACGGAATGCAGCCGGATTCTCCTGCTGCTCTTCCATGAACGAGTAAGATGGCGCTAACGCGACGACTGATTCGCCACCGGGGCGCCACCAACGGCAGTTTACGGACTATTTTTCCGGCACCATATGAGGATGATCGAGATCAGGATTAAGAGACAATCGAGGGCTATCACACTGTGCCCAGCCCCCCGTTGCGGGGGAAGACTGCTGTTCCCGAAGGGAAAAGCAGGCTGGAGAATGTCGAATGTCATCAGACTTGAGACAGGAGAAGAGCCGAAGGCTCTTCGATGGAACCCGGAGGTTTCTTCGACTCTGGTGGCGCAAGAGGGAGGGCAGATAGGAAAGTTCCCCGCTCATATCCCGGATACTATTCTTTTCAAAAATTCCTTCCCTTCCGGGCTCGAGAAGAGCGGGAGGTCATAGTCCACGGCGATCGCGCTCCGCTCCGTGACCACGGTCTCCTCCGTGACAGGGTTGAACCCTTCCTTCTCCGTGAGTTTCTTGTAGACCATGACTCCCCGGCGCTGCCATGCAGGGGTCAAGGCTAGGTTGAACCCCTTCCTGTGCATCATCTCATGGAGCTCCCGTGATGGCAGTCCTTTGAGCTGGGCTGCAGCCTCTTTTGCGCTCAGGCCCTCCTCAATCAGCTCCTGCTGGCAGTAGCCGTTCAGGTGGTTGCGCCACGCCTCGTTCTGCCGGTCTGCGAGATATTCCATCGCGTACTCCGGTGTTGCCGGGATAACGCGGGCGTCGAACGAGAGGAGGGACGTGCCGCCAAGGGCAAGGGTCAGGGAACTTGCGGCGAACGACGCGGCCACTGAATCGATCTTCTCCACCCGTGCGCTGAAAGGAAGCCGGGTGAACCAGAGGTTGATCTCGTCCGAGAAGGTGAAGGCGAAGTCTGGGTTGAGCCCGCTCTCTTCAATGAGTGCCGTGCAGGCCGTGACCATCGCATTGTTGAAGAATTCGTCGAAGGGCTTCTCGAGCCTGAGGTTCTCCACGAGCCGGTGGAATGCACGGCCGTCAAGCCGGACAAAAACAGGAGGGATGGCGGTGATGGCTGAAAATATTTCCCGGTTTTCCATAGGATGACCACGCGGGAGTACTGAAAAATATGGATTGGATCCCGCTGTTCCTCGTACGCTGCGTTACTCTTCCGCGCTTCCGCTCGTGAAAGCCCCGGGGAGGTGGCGGATCAGGACAATGTCGTCAATTGCGCTGATGATGCGGTATGGGATCTTGAGGCCTTTGAAGTTCTTCATCTCGAAGAGCTCCTCATTAACCTTGCCCACGACGATAGCTTCAATCTTTTTCTGGTCCACGTCAATGACAACATCCTCGACTTCGCCGATAAACATGCCTTTGTCCGTGTAGATCTGGAGCCCGAACAACTCGGTAATCTGGGTTTCCATCGTTATCAGATGAAAGTATATACTTAAGAGTTAAAAAGATAATCCTTTGTTATGGACGGGTCTTTTCGGATCGGGCGCTTATTTGGGATTCCGATCCTGATTCACTACACATTCCTGCTCGTCATCCCCCTCTTTGCCTGGATCATCGGCAGCCAGATCACGCTGACCACCGGTATGCTTACCGAGGTGTTCCAGGTGCCGATTGATACCACGCTGATCACCGCAGGATACCTGCCCTATATCCTCGGCACGATCGTGGCCTTCGGCCTCTTCGGCGGTGTGCTCGTGCACGAACTCGCCCATTCCATCGTTGCAAAAAGGAAAGGGATCGCGATCAACAGCATCACCCTCATGATCTTTGGCGGTATTGCCACGATGGAAGAGGGGGTCCCCGACCCGAAGATCGAGCTCCCGATGGCGCTCGTGGGCCCGATCGCAAGCCTCTTCGTCGGCATCGTCTGCACCGGGATCATGTATGCAGTCCCGTCCCTTTCCCTGAGCCCGGGGATTGCTGGCGTACTGGTCTTCATGTTCGGCTAACCTTGGTATGCTCAACATCATCCTCTGTTTCTTCAACCTCCTGCCGGCATTTCCCATGGACGGGGGCAGGGTGCTGCGGGCATGGCTTGCGAAGCGGATGCCGCTCCACCGTGCAACCAAGATCGCGGCCGACGTGGGTAAGGGATTTGCCATCCTCTTTGGGATCATCGGCCTCTTTGCCTTCTCGCCGTTCCTGATCCTGATCGCGCTCTTCATCTACATCGGGGCAAACATGGAGTCCACGGCGATGAAATACAGCCACCTCCTGCAGGACGTCTCGGTGGGCGACATGATGAGCAGGCCGGTCACCACGGTCCCCCCGACCCTCCCGGTGAGCCAGGTGATCGGGATGATGTACACGAGCAAGCACCTCGGCTTCCCGGTCATCGAACGGGACACGCTGATCGGCATGGTTACCCTCGCCGACGTGAACCGGACATCGTCGATCGACCGCGAGGCCATGCAGGTCCGGGACATCATGTCCCGCGATCCGATCACCCTCCCGCCAACCGCGCCGGTCATTGATGCCCTGAGGATCATGTCGGCCCGGAACATCGGCAGGATCCCGGTCGTGCTGGACGGGAAGATCCTCGGGATCGTGACCCGGACAGATATCCTCAAGGTGACCGAGCTGAAGCAGATCTAAAACGAAAACAGCCCGTTAATCGCCGACGTCCCGGCAACCTTCCGGTACGCTTCGAGCCCGGTAAACGGACGCTTTGCCAGGACCGCTGCAACCCTTTTCTTCCCCACACCCGGCAGCCACCGGATGGCAGACGCCGGCAGCGTGTTTATCATAACCGGCACCGGCAGTGCCGTGAGCGACCGCATGCCCCAGTCCACGACCACGGCATCGGTCACGGTCCCCCGGTCAAGACTGAGGGGGATGCCGATGAGGATTGGATATGACCCCATCTGCCGCCCGAATGAGAGGTCGCCCGAGACCTCAACCCGCACGTCCCTGAGCACGGTACCGATAGGGAAGACCCGCTGGAGCATCGGGAGATCGATCTTCGTCCGGACGAACTCCTTGAAAGCCCGGAAGCGGCGTTCGTGTCTTCCGAGGGTGTTGTCCGTGAAGGCTGGGGTGCCCTCAAACGGCATCACCTGCCGGATGTTCACCCGCCGGACTGCGAGGCACTCATCCCGGACCCGGACGAGAAACTGTTCGTTCAACTCGTAGGTTTTTGTCGTCTCTCCGGCAAGCCCGCAGACGAAATTGAGCCCTGGCAGGAGCTCGGGCACATTGTCCCGGCGGCTATCCCCCAGTTCATTGACAACGCGGATCGCCCGGAAGACCTCGTCCGGCTGCGCCTTGAGGTTGTTGGCCGCAACAACGGCAGGATCGGCGGTCTCCATCCCGAACGCCGCTACGTCCCCCGGCGTATGGTGGCGGATGATCGCCCGCAGTGCTTCCCGGCTCTCCTCTTCGTGCCGAGCAATAGTTGCCGGGTTGGTGTTGTCGATATGAAGCGTCTTCAGGTCCGGGGCCGCTGAACGGATCGAGGAGAAGAGTTTCTCAAGCTGGTCCGGGCAGGGGACGGGATACTCACCGTCACCGGCGCCGTAGGCGAGGATGTCCGGCTGCCGCCCGACCCGGAAGTGGCGGGCGCCGTGGGCGTGGAGCGCTGCGACTTCTGACGCTATCCCGCTTATCGACCGGTATCTGGGCATCCCGTAGAACGGCTCCGTGCAGAACGAACAGCCACCCATAGCCCCGTGGGCGCAGCCCCGGGCGGTCTCGAGCTCGCACATCACGTACGGGTAGTCCGGGTGCTGCCGGATAATGCCGCTTCCCGCAACACTCCACGGGTCGGTACGCGTATAATCCAGCACGCCGTCCGGATCATTTCCCGTAAGATAATTGTCAAGAGCGATCGCCGGTTCGCCGGTCAGCAGGGCATCGAACCCGGCAATTACCTGCCGGACCGCCCGTTGCCCGCCTCCAGCTGCGTACCCGAACCTGATCGGGCCTCCAATCAGTTTCTTTGGCCCCCTCACCATGTGCCCGACCTGCTGGATCTCGGTGAGCGTTGCCGGTGTGCCGCCAAGATATTTTCCCGGAACGGTGACACCGGCGATCATTACAAACAGGTCAACCCGGTTCACCCGGTTGATCTGCTGCGGGCCGGAGCGGAGCTGGTCGATAGTGAGGTAGCCGACCTTATACCGGTGCCCGATGAGTGCCCCCGCTACCGTGCGAATATAGGGCGACATGTAAGGCGGGACACCGAGGCACGCGGGCTCATCTACATACCCGTCGAGGATGAATGCATCCGGGCTCATACGCGGTGGCCGATCAGGGCAAGGAGTCTCCGGGCCCAGAAGAGTTTGCCCCGCTTGAGCGGGTCAATGTTCCTGTCATCGAGGTCGAAGCCGGCAAGCGTGATGGAGCTAGCCCCGAGCTCATCTGCGGCAAATACGGCCCGGTCGCCATCAGTGAACCCCCCGAAGTTGTGGACATGCGGGAGGGGAGTTGACTGGGTGGTCGCTACGAGCGGCCCGGGGAATCTCGGTACCCAGTGATTCAGGAGCGGGATGTTATCCCCGTGGGCATGGATCACCACAATCGTACCCTCCCGGTTCAGTTCAAGGATCCGGTCCGCGGCACCATCGAGGTCGGTGAAGACCGCGTCCGGGCGGATCCCGTGTGAATCGAGCACATAAGCAGCGGCGTCGGCGGCAAAGACAATCCCGGAAATTTTTCCGAGCTCATCTTTCAGGCACGGGGCATTCCCGCAGACCGTGACATCGTTGCCGCACGTGAGGGCTGCAAGGGAGAGGAGGTTGTCCCGGGTCATGAGCGAGGCAAGCAACCGGGCAGCTTCCTCGTCTCCTGAGCGATCGAACCCGAAATAGTTGAGGATCTCAATGTAATGGGGCTCCCAGTCAGAGAATTCCATGGAACTTCCCGCCGCCTCCTTTCCCTGCACCCGGGTTCCTTACCGGTGTTCGCGGACACGGAACGGACTGCCGGAATTCAGGCCCCATTTTTTTTGCCTTCGTTCTCCAGACCCACGAGGTTCTTGAACTTCTTGAGGACGGGCTCGATCACAATCTCAAGTAGCTGGGCCTTGTTCTCCACCCTGCCGAAATAGTGGAGCGGCAGAGTTGCGGCGGCCATGTTCGGGTGGCCGCCCGCATCGCCCATCTCCCCGAATGCCTCGGAGAGCGCATTGCCAATGTGGAGGCGGATATCGCGGTTGCGGGCCGAGATCACGATCGCGTTGTCCGTGATCCCATAAACGAGCGCCGTGTTCACGCCCTCGAGCGTGATGAGGAGATCGGCCGCCTGAGGAAGGGCGTCGCGGTTCATCACAAACCCCACATTCGCGAAGAGGTACCCGCTCTGGACCTTCCGCTCATGGATCGCCTTGCCGATCACATCAAGCGTCTCCTGCGACATTGAGGGGGACATGATCTTGTCGAGGAGATCAGCATCGGTCAGCGGCAGGAGGAACCCCGCGTAGTTGAGGTCCTGCGGCGTCACATTGCGCGTGAACTCCTTCGTGTCCGTGCGGATGCCGTAGAGGAGGGCGGTCGCCACCCGCTTGTCGACCGGCACGTCGAGTTCCTGCAGGTACTGGGTCATGATGCTCGCCGTCGCCCCGACCCCGGGACGGATGTCGACGAACATGCCCTGCGATGCCAAGTGCCTGCCCTCTTTGTGGTGGTCGATTATGACATTGATCTTCGTCTGGGGCGGGATGTCGTTGTTTGCGCCGGGACCAGAACAATCGACGAGAGCGAGGAAGGTGCACGCTGAGAGGGCCTCGGGGGTCAGGTGCTCCATCTTGATGTCGAGCAGGTTGACGAAGGTCCGGTTCTCCTGGTGGCCGATGTTGCCCTCGTAAAAGATCCGGGCGGTGAGGGTTTTTGGGTTTGCGTGCTTTGCGATCTCCGCAAGGGCCATGGCAGAGGAGATGGCATCGGGATCCGGGTTCTTGTGGGTGATGATCCCGAACGTCCCCTCCCAGCCGGCGAGCATGGTGAAGAGCCGCTGCGAGATCCGGCTTGAGTGCTGCTTCCGGATCTGGAGGACGGCAGATCGGGCGACCACTTCCTGCGGGTAGAGGACGAACTCTGCTCCGCCTGCGGTGAGTTTCTGGCCGCTCACCGGGTCGATGGCGCGGGCAACGATCTGCACGGACGGGAAACGTTTCTTGATCGTGAGGACGGCCGCGAGGTTCGCGTCCGGGTCCCCGGTCATGACGAACGCGATCTCGAAGACGGGGAGCCCTGTGAGGAGGTCGGGGGACGTGAGGTCGCGCTGGTAGGCGTCGTATTTCTGGTCGCGGAGGTGCCGGACCCGTGATTCGTCCCTGTCCACCACCTCCACCCCCTCGTTCTCCTTTGCCAGCTCGAGGATGATGTTGTAGCCGATGGTCCCGCACCCGAAAATACAGTATTTTGCCGGTCCCGACGGCCCGAGCGGGGTCTCCTGAGGCATGGTACAGAAGTGTACATTGCAGGATATTAAGGGATTCCGATGGTCGGGTATCCAAAACATTTATTCGGCATTATCGACCACATTATTAGGTCTAACTGGCTTGGGTCTGTAGCTTAGTTCGGCATAGCGGCGGACTCTTAATCCGCAGGTCAAGGGTTCAAATCCCTTCAGGCCCGTTTCTTTTGCCGTATACTCTTATCTCACGGTTCAATCCTTGCAGCAGATATTTCAAGAGCGCCATTTTTCTGAAAGGAAACTTATAACATCGGACGGCATATACTCTGTCTGAACGTGAAGATGACAGCTATAAATGAGATGATACGGGATCATTATGCAGTGGCTTTTCTCGTTATCGCCGTGCTCTGTGCGGTAGTCGATATCATCCTGTTCAGGACAGCCATCCCCGAAGCGGTTCTTGTCTATATTCTGCTCTTCAATATCGGGTTCCAGGGCATCCTTGCCGGTTTCATGCACTGGTACAGCCCGGCTGCCGATAAGATTGCAGAGAAGATCGGGTGGAAGCCGAAAAGCCCGTTCCAGAAAGAGGTTGCTGCCGCAGATGCGGCATTTGGTGTCCTTGGGGTGATTGCATTTTTCCTCAGGGACAATTTCCTTGTCGCTACGGTCATCGGTGCATCGATCATGCTCTTTTTCATGGGCATAGGTCATGTGCTTGACATAAGGAAAAACCGTAACATCTCACCCTATAATGCCGGCTCTGTCGTGTATTTTGACCTCCTGATCCCCATTGCCATGATCGTGCTGCTCGTGCTCTGGAAAACGGGATATTGATATTTTTTGTGCACTGATTTTTTACGAACTGTTAATCCGCAGGTCGAGGGTTCAAATCCCTTCGGGCCCGTTCCTTTTGTGTTCTCGTAGTATCCTGCAGATTGTTCCGGCTCCTTTTCTGGAGGCTGCGCCCGGTTCCCCTTATGTTATGCGGAGGGAATATTATACCTCAAGGGAAAATAGGTTCTTATGACCGACCCCGCAGGTCCCGGAGATCGTAATGACAATACGGCTCCCATCAGTCATGCCATAGAAGACCTCGAAAGTGCTCTTCTTTCAACTGACAGGATCCGGACCACGACAATCATTATGGATTCCTGCTCTTCTGACTCCCCGGTACACTGCGTTGAGACGCTGATCGTCCCGGCCCTTGAGGAGATTGGCAGCAGATGGGAACGGGGAGATGTATCCCTGTCGCAGGTCTACATAAGCGGGAGGATCTGCGAGACAATCGTCGATACCATGATCCCGGACACCGATCCTGGCCGCAGGAGACCTCCGAGGATTGCCATCGCCGTGCTCGAAGACCATCATACCCTTGGCAAACGAATCGTCTACTCGGTGCTCAGGTCCGGGGGGTACTCGGTCACCGATTACGGTTCGGGGCTGACCGTGGACCAGCTGGTAGACGATGTTGTGCGGGACCGGATCCAGATCCTCCTCATATCAACGCTGATGCTCCCTGCCGCTCTCAGGGCAAAGGATGCGATTGCACGGATCAGGGAGCAGCTCCCGAAGACCCGGGTGATCGTTGGGGGGGCCCCGTTCCTGTTCGATCCCGGGCTCTGGAAGGAGGTCGGGGCGGACGCGATGGGACATGCAGCTTCAGAGACTCTTGAGATCGTCAAGAGAATGGCGGCGGAGGTGCAGGAATGAGCGCTACCATGACATCGCTCGAACGCACCCTCACCACCCTCGGCCACAAGGAACCGGACCGGGTGCCCCTCTTCCTGCTGACCACCATGCACGGGGCAAAGGAACTCGGAGTTTCGATCAAAGAATACTACTCCCGGGCAGAGACGGTCATCAGGGGCCAGATCGCCCTCCAGAAAAAATACGGGGGAGATTGTTATTACCCGTTCTTTTATGCTGCCGCAGAGGTCGAGGCATGGAGTGGGGATGTCATCTATATTGAGGACGGGCCACCCAATGCAGGACGGCCGTTCATCCGGTCCTTCGAGGAGATCGAATCCATCTTCTCCGACCTGTATCCCGCCCGATCTCTACCGGAAGACCGGTTTTGGTGTTGCAAAAGAGACGATTGCCCGTATCAGGGGACCGACTGCCACCCACCTCGCGTCCGGCCGCTCGCTCCCGATACTCGACGACCTTGCCAGGACCGGTACGGCCGTTGTCGGCGTGAGTGCCCTTGAAGACCTCAGAGCAGTCAAACAGGTATGCCGGAACCGGCTGACCGTTCTCGGGAACCTGAACGGGATTGCGATGCGGCATTGGACCTCCGAAATTGCAGAGCAGCACGTCAAAGATGCCATTGCACGGGCAGGCAGGGGCGGGGGTTTCATCCTCTCGGATAACCATGGGGAGATCCCCTGGCAGGTACCCGATTCGGTCCTCCTTGCTATCGGTGCTGCAGTGAGAAAATGGGGGCGCTATCCGCTCGACTGGGTGCCGGATGAGAGATAAGTTCTGTATCCTCTGCTGCGAGAACATCCGGCCAGAGGTGGATGTCGTTCTAGCACAGGGTACCATGCCCCGGGCAGCGGTCCTCTCGTATCCATTCCACTGCGGCCATATCCAGTCGGTCTGGAAGACCATCAGCGACCAGTACCATGAACTGGAGCGGGACGGAGCCCGGGTCTGCCTGTGAGAGTGCGGGTGTTCCAACACGTTCGATATTCCGGAAGAGGTCCGGGCGGGTCCTGACCTGACCTTCCTTGGTTCAGGTGCATCCCTGTTCCTGCCGGAGGATCTGGTCAGAGGTTACCAGAAGAACGAGGCGCTGCTCATCCTGCCAGGCTGGCTCGCCCGCTGGAGAGAGATTGCTCACGGGAACGGGCTGGACGAGAAAACAGCCCGGCAGATATACGGAGAATCGATCCGCGAGATCCTTCTCCTCGATACCGGAACTCATCCCGGCACTGTCAAGGAGCTCGATGAGTTTGCTGCATTCGCTGGAATTCCCGCCAGTATTGTACCCGTAGGGACGGAGCATCTCCGTCTGATGCTGATGGAACAGTACCTTATCTGGAAGTGTGAACAGGAGATCAATGGATGCAAGACAGTGGTACGCTCTTCGGAACGGAAAGTGGCCGATTACTCGGTGGTAGCAGATCTGACCACTAAGATCATCGGAATATACGATGAAAAAACGGTCACCCTCCAACTACTCGACCACTTCTTCCTGATCTGTTCACCAAAGAAGGCAGGGTTCCTTCCGGTCTGGGGGGACGGGGTTGGAGATATCATAAGCATGCCGCCAGGCGCGTACACGTCGACAAGCCATTTTCAGCGGATTCTCGATCCGGGACACCAGTACTATATCACGGAAACGGGCGATGGTTTCCTCTACCAGGTTCGGTATGACGAAAACCTTGTCGGCATCCTCTCAGTTGACGGGGTGTCGACGCCCGGATATCTGGACGAATACCTCAACCTCACTCACTTCATCAGCCAGATCGCCGGCCTCTCGATCACGATCGCACGGACATACGGAGACATGGTCCAAGCAGTTACAGAGCGTGATGCCGAGATTATCGAGCGAAAGCGGACAGAGGATATGCTGCAGATCGTGATCAAAAAACTAAACATGCTCTCTTCCATCACCCGGCATGACATCCTGAACAAGGTGATGGGACTGCGGACGTTCCTCGAACTCTCACGCGAGGATCTCAAAGGGACCCGGTTTGCCGAGTTCATCGAGAAAGAGGACCAGGCAGCAGCGGCTATCCAGCGGCAGATCGAGTTCACGAAATTTTACCAGGATATCGGTGTCAATGCACCGGAATGGCAGGATGCAGAAGAGGCCATTCGTGCTGAAATGAACCAGCTCAGTCCTCAGGTTGTTGAGATACAGGTCGCAGTCACGCGCGTGGAGATCTTTGCCGATCCCCTTCTGGGAAAGGTATTCTACAACCTGATGGAGAATTCCCTTCGTCACGGAGACCATGTTACCCGCATGCGTTTTTCCGCACAGGAGACGGAGAACGGGCTGGTCCTCATCTATTCGGATGATGGAGTGGGAATCACTGCAGAGGATAAAGAAAATCTCTTCCGGAAAGGGTTTGGTAAGCATACCGGTCTTGGCCTCTTCCTCTCGCGGGAGATCCTGTCCATCACCGGCATCAGCATCACGGAAAACGGCGAGCCGGGAAAAGGCGTGCGGTTCGAGATCACGGTGCCGGCAGGGCGGTTCAGGGTTCCGCCGGGGAAGACGTGAACGACAGGCAGATGGCCGCGGCCTCAAAAAATCCACGGGGCCAGGCGTTCAGACTCCATCGGGCCGCTCCAATTGTTCTTCGGTAATGCACAAAAAAAGTTCCCCGTTTAGGTAGAGCATGTACTGTGGGCCGGTTTACCCCGGACCTGTCCCGCTTTTCCCACCACATTTTTCCCACACGGCTCTGCAACTCGGAACATTCATCGTTTATCAAGACAATTGCATCTTCCATAGATAACCTGCCTGAGACACCTCCCGGGGCCCCGGAATGTTTTCCCTCCTGTATGTTGATGACGAGCCGAACCTGCTCGAGATCGGCCAGATCTTCCTTGAGAGTACCGGTGAGTTCAAGGTCAAGACGGTCCTGTCGGGAGAAGAGGCACTTGCCGAACTGACAAAAAACCCGTACGATGCCATCATTGCCGATTACCAGATGCCGGAGATGGACGGTATCGAGCTCCTGAAGAACGTACGCCGCTCATCCGGAGATATCCCGTTCATCCTCTTCACCGGCCGGGGGCGTGAAGAGGTGGTCATCGAGGCGATCAACAACGGCGCGGACTTTTACCTGCAGAAAGGTGGCGACCCGAATATTCAGTTCGCTGAACTGGCTCACCAGGTACGGCAAGTCGTGACCCGGAGGAGGGCAGAACGGGCGCAGGAGAGCGAGGAGCGCTACCGGATCCTCTCGGACTTTGCATTCGACGGCGTCCTCATCCAGGACTTCTCGGGGAAGATCCTCTACGTGAACCCCCGTATCCTCCGGATGTTCGGGATACCGGACCCGGCGCTCGTGATCGGGAAAAATATCCTTGATTTCATTTCGCCGGAATTCCGTGAGACCGTTATCCGGGACATGCAGAATGTCATCACGGGAACCGACCGCTACCTCCAGACTTACCGGGCGTGGGCCCCGGATGGAAAGGGCATCTGGATCGAGTCAATCGGTACGAAGATCCAGTACCAGGGAGAACCGGCAAATATTGTCGCTCTCCGGGATGTGACCGGCAGGAAACAGGCTGAAGAAGCCCTGCACCGGGCCAACGAGAAACTGAACCTCCTCAACAGCATCACCCGCCACGATGTTGCAAACCAGCTCACCATCGTGCTCGGGTATACCCAGCTCGCCCAGCACACCAAGCCCGATCCTGTCATCAAAGGGTTCCTCGCCAAGATCGAAAGAGCTGTCAGCATGATCCAGCGGCAGATCGAGTTTACGCGGACCTACCAGGAACTGGGGGTCGAGACCCCCGCATGGTACAGTATCAGGGATGTTGTCAAAGCTGCAGAACCCCAGAACCTGACCGTCACCTGCTCCTGCGGGAGTTTGGAGATATTCGCCGACCCGATGCTCGAGAAGGTTTTTTTCAACCTGTTCGACAACGCGGTCCGGCACGGGGAACGGGTGACAGCAATCACGGTCAGCTGCGAGATCGCCGGTGAGGAGATGGTGATAACCGTCCAGGATAACGGCATCGGGATCCCGCTCGACGTGAAACCGAAGATCTTTGAAAAAGGATATGGCAAAAATACGGGGTTCGGCCTCTTCCTTGCCCGGGAGATCCTGGCCATAACCGGTATATTCATCCATGAGACAGGAACTCATGGCAAAGGTGCACGGTTTGAGATCGCGGTGCCGAAAGGGGCGTACCGGAGCAGGGAAGACCGCCAGTAACTGACGGGAGACCGGCCGGCTATCAGACGAAGCGGATAGACCATCACCCCTCCCTCTTCGGGCCGGTCCATGAAAGAGAGTGATCCCAGTTACCAGCAGCCGGTCCGGATTACAACAAAGGATGGGAGTTACTTCTTTTTTCCTGCGCCGGAACCATCCCGGATTAGTCTGCACTTGTTCACGCATTCCCAGTTCTCGGGGAGAAATTTCCCTTCAGGGCCCGCTTTCATGACAGCATGGCGCCGCTCCCCGCAGACAAGGCACTCCATGAGTCCTGTTGACTCATCGACCATCTTCATGACATGCTCTTTTTTTGACATCTACCGGATTTCCGGTGGCAGGAATGATAAAGGCATGGATCGGGGCGCCGGAGGGTTGCCCCTCAGCGCTTCGCTGGGGTAACCTACCGTCTCCGGGATACGGCCCGATACCGGAACCCTAGCTAGGGACCCGGCTGTGCGCTGACCGCTGGGTATATCTTCCCCGGAAAAAAAGATTCCACCGGAGATTTTATCATGAAGTTCCACGGGAGCATGACAGAAAAGAACCTGCTTGCGGCATTTACCGGCGAGTCACAGGCACGGAACCGGTACACGTTCTTTGCAGGTGCGGCACGGAAGGAGGGTTACGAGCAGATCGCGGCGATCTTCCAGCAAACCGCAGAAGAGGAAAAAGAGCACGGGAAGATCTTCTTCAAACACCTGCAGGGTGGCGACGTGGAAATAACCGCTGCATATCCCGCAGGGGTCATTGGGAAAACGATAGAGAACCTCGTGGCAGCAGCCGCGGGCGAGAAGATGGAGTGGGGTACGCTCTACCCGGCATTTGCGACCACAGCGGAGAAGGAGGGGTTTGCAGATATTGCGGGCGTCTTCAGAATTGTCGCCAAAGTGGAGGCCCACCACGAGGCGAGGTACGTAAAACTGCATTCGAACCTGGTGAACGGCACGGTCTTCACCTCCGGGGCTCCCGCAAAATGGTACTGCCGGAACTGCGGGTACGTCCATACTGGGAAGGCCGCGCCCGCGAAGTGCCCGGTCTGCGATCACCCGCAGGCGTACTTCGAGCTGGCGGCGGGGAATTACTGACACTTTATTTTTTCCTGCTCTGGAAAAATCTTATTTTATCACGTGACTCGCTTGTAATCTTCAACGGTTATGAGAGTGACCCGCTCTCACCCCCAGAGGGAGGGAAACGGATAAATCCCCGCTGATATGACGGCCGACACTCGTCAGGTTTTGCGCTATCCGGAAGGTCGTTTCACTTTTTCAGGAGGGGGGAAAAAGATGATGCGGTCGTTCAATCGATCCAGCCCATCCGCACCCACCGCTCATACTCCCCGGTGCGGAGATCCTTGTTCTCTTCCACGAGCGTCCTGAAATACGCCCGGTTGTCCGCAAGGATCGCCTCCTGGTCCGGATCAGTGTAACCATCCGAGATCGCATCTGCAAGGTTCCGCCCGAGGGCCCTTGCTTCTGTCTCGTGTGCATCCACTGCCTCCGCGTTCCCGCCCGTTGCAACACTGATCCCCCCAACGGAAATCATCCCAAGATAATTCTGGACGTGGTTCAGGTAAGATACCACCTCGTCGCCGCCGGACTCGTGTGTGGAGGCGACCGAGCACCCGTATTTCCCGGCGAGCTGCTGGTAGTGGATCGCATCCGCGAGCCGGTCGAAGAAGGCCTTCATCTGGCCGGAGACATTGTCGATGTAGACCGGCGAGGCGAAGACGATCCCGTCCACTTCCTTCATCCGAGCAATGATGGGCGGGACATCGTCCTCGTATACACAGATCCCGTTGAACGAGCACCCTTCGCAGGCCGTGCAGGGGGTGACACGATGATCGCAGAGATCGATCATTTCCGTCTCCGCACCGCGCTCCGTGGCTCCTGCGAGTACAAAGCCGGCAAGTTTTCGCGTCGTGCTCCGGATCGTCCGGGGACTTCCGTGAATGGCGAGGATCTTCATGGTCTTCCTGCTCATGAGATAGGGTGGCGGGGGTTAAGAGAGGGATAGACTATTCATTCTCGTGAGTACAACCGGGCGATCCCTTCAACCTTATCGAAACCGGAATCGAACGAAAGGATCCGGGTGATCTTCTTCGTCATCATGATGTGGACGGAGACTGCATCCTCACTCGAGATGGTACCCGCTGATCACAAGCCACGCGAGCCCCAGCAGGATCACTGCAATGATGAGCCCCATGATCTTCAGGTACGGGATCTCCCCGGCCGCTTTTTTCGCTCTCATGCGCCGGGGTTCTGCGGCTACCCCACCGGTTGCTGTCACCCCGCCGCCCCGGCTGTAGCTCATGCCAACCGCAGGCCGGGGTTTTCTGTTCCAGCTGCCGATGCCCGTACAGCCATGGTTTGGCGGGAGCCGGCAGTCGGCGCAGAATTTCCCCCCGCAATGCTGGCAGGTGTACGGCAGTGCAGTCTCGTGGCCGCAGTGATCGCAGCGCGTCATGAATCTCCCTATGATGTTTTTCGGATAAAGTATTCTGCATCCTAGAACGGAGGCGGGCGGTATGGAGCCGGCTGCACTCCCCCTGGTCAGGGGTGATCTGGAAGATAGGCCTCCGGTTCTTCCGGACCTGCTGTACCCCGTTGCAGAAACGGGGGCTGCCTGCGGGCCGCTATTTTGCAGATTCTCCGGTTCGATTTTGAAGTTATTTTCGAAAAATACTGGAAATTCCAAGGATATTCCTGAGGTATGGACAGCATTTCCTGTGCAGCCGAAGAAGGGGATCGCCGGATTGCCCAACGGAGGGCGTATCGGCCTAATTTGAGTACTATTCCCGGAGACCCTCGACACGGCCTCCAGAGAGTATCACGATCCTCTCCACCAGGATCTGCGCTGCCGGAACCCTGCATCTGCAACCCAATCCCTTATGCAGTACCCTGCCGGATATTTATCCATGGGGCAGTACGTGAAGGGCGATGTCCTCCTCGCTTCCGTTGCGCTGGATGACCGGACCGCTCCCAAGACACGGCCGGTGGTGGTGATCCGGACAGACGAGTCCGGCAGGATCCATATCTGCCCGGTCAGCAGCAAGCCGCCGTCCGATGCGCCCAGCCTGCCACTCTCCATCGACGATTTTGCTACCGGGGGTCTCGACCTCTTTGGCGATAGTTACGTGATGACATCACGAGTACTCTGCCTCCGGAGCGGCGCGGTGATTGGCAAAAAAGGGCGGCTCACCACAGAATCATTTGCGGAGATCACCGCACGGGTGCCGGCAGCCGTGCTTCCTGGAACCGAACCGGTAAGGCAGCCTGGCAGGTCCCGGAAGGTTCGCTGAACAGCAGATTGTTTCAGGAATTTTTAGCCCGGTTGAAACGAGCAGGAACCGGTATGTTCACAATGGAGCCAAAAAAATCGTAAGAACAATCAATATCTGTGAAACTCCCCACCTCGGGGCCACTCCAAGGCACTGCGGAGCATGGAGGCGTTTTTAAATTTGCTCCTAGGCACTGATCCGCCGCGGGAGCGCCTCCATTTATGATAGCCCTAGAACAGGTAATATGATACTATCCCAAAGCGCAGGGGCGGTCCAGGGGACAGGCACGGTCCCCTCCGTCAATACGTATCATATAATTCGCTGGAAACCGGGTTTTCTCCAAAGCAGGATTTTTTTCCCAGTACCGGGACATGGTGCATCAGCATCCTTATTATTTCCCGTGATAAGGTTGTTGGGATGGACATTGGAGAGGCAATCCGGGAGATGGAGACACAGGTTGGCAGGATCTCACCCGTCCAAAAATTTCTTCTCGGCACGGACGGCTCGGTCACCCAGATCCTCGAATCGATCACCGGAAAAAAAGTCGTCATCAGGACGCTTATCCAGGAGATCGTCCCTGCCGACAGCATCGCTGCCGGCAACCTGAACATTGCCGAGGGCGATCCGGTCAACTTCCGGATAGTGGAGATCTCAACGGAAGAGAGCGGGGAGGTGCTGATCTATGCAACATCCCATACGCCGGTCCAGCGCCTCTCCCCGGACTTTAAAGACGATCTGATGAAGGCCGATATCCCCATCGGGAAAATTATCAGGCAGCACAACATCGAAGCCCGGCGGGAGATCCTTACCGCTCACGTCCTTTCTGCCACGGAAGAGGCCGGCAGGGTATTCTCCATCTGCAAAAACGAGCCGCTCCTCTCACGGCAGTACCAGATCATCCACGGGGGCGAACCCATGATCTTCATCGAGGAGCAGTTCCCCTACAACCGGTTCCTCGACAGCAGCCGGGTGGTCGTGAACACGCCCTCGCGGGTTCATGTCTCGCTCATCGATATGCACGGCGGATCGGGCCGGGTTGATGGCGGCATCGGCATCACCCTCGACGAACCCGGCATCCTGCTGGAGGCGGAGCTCTCCCCGATCCTTTCCGTGAGCGGCTGCGACCCGACAACGCGGGAGCGGATCGGGCAGGTTGCAGCAGGCATACTGCAGGAACTGGGGCTGGGCGGAAGTGTTGCGATCACGGTCAGGAAGCTGTACCCATCCCATGTCGGCCTCGGGAGCGGGTCGCAGCTCTCGCTTGCCGTGGCCCGGGCAATCGCCGAGCTCCATGGACGGCAGATCACAACCCGGGAACTCGCCCGGCTCACGGGCCGGGGCGGGACTTCCGGCATCGGCACCGCGGCATTCGACCACGGAGGATTCATCATCGACGGCGGGCACCGCTTCGGGGCAGGGAGAGAGAAATCGGATTTCCGCCCGTCCTCCGCCTCGCGGGGTGTCAGCCCCCCGCCGGTGATCGTCCGCCATGAGATGCCGGCCGACTGGAAGATCCTGCTTGCCATCCCCAACCTCCCGGCCGGCGCCAGCGGGGGCCATGAAGCGGATATCTTCCGGCAGTTCTGCCCGGTACCGCTCGATGAGGTCCGGGCTCTCACCCATGAGGTGATGATGAGGATGCTCCCGGGGATTGCCGAGCACGACCTCGAACTTTTCGGCTCATCCATCAATACCATCCAGGGACTCGGGTTCAAGAAAGTCGAACTCAGCTTCCAGCCGCCACTTGTCACCGGCCTTCTCTCCACTCTGCGCGAGGGGGGCGCTGCCGGGGCAGGTATGAGCTCCTTCGGACCTGCGCTCTATGCCATCGGGGACACTGGGATGCAGGACCTTGAGCGGGCGGCCCGGACATTCATGGCGGAGCAGGCTGGGGGGGGAACGACCCTTGTCACCACGGCCCGCAACCATGGCGCAATCGTCCGGGTTGCGTGAGGTATTTTTTAAAAGAATCTTACAATTTGCTGTATCACCAGTCTTGTTCCCTGTTGAGACGGGTCTGTTTAACTTTATACCCGCAATTGAGACTGCCCAGATTGTGGATCCGTTTTCCGCATGTCACTGACCTGCGCCATTTTCCGAACAATCAGCGCAGTCATGATGTGCCTTTTATTGCGTGGATTCTGGTTGAGATGTGTATCACATACGTGAAGTGCCCGGTATCCTTCCAAGGATGCACACATGCCAGACTCTTTTCGAACCATGCGTTTGTGAACTGGGGATCGGTACCGGTTGGCTGACCCAGTGCATCCGCAACACAGCACGTTCCTTGTCGGAACAGGATAATACCAGAGGTATTCAAGATAGTGGCCTTGCTGGAATTGGTTCTTTATGATGTACCTGGAACAGGACAAATGCCTTCTCTATTGGATCCTGTCCGGCGGATCTGGTTGCCTCACTGAACAGGAACAGGTCGCAGGTCACGGGCACAGGTATCGTCTTATGAAGTGAAGGATTACCGTTGAAATCGAGACACCGGCAGGGAAACGTGATCAAATCCATAACTTCCTCTGACTGGGCAGGATCCTGTTCAGTCAGGTATATTACCAAGAAAAAAAATAGTGGGTCGATAAATAGTTCTCCGGATTGTTGAGCTGATGAAAGGTCTCCTCCAAGCCTGCATCTTCCTGCTTGCATTCACGCTGATGATCGGCTATGTATCGGCAGACGGGCCTTCCACCTCCCAGCCGGCAGTTCCCTCCCCGGGCGGGGTGCGTCCGACTTCTGTTGCCGTGGACAGCGCAGGCTTCATCTATGCAACGGACGGGTACACCAACAGTATCTGGAAATTCACTCCAAACGGAACGTACGTGACCCAATGGGGTGCCGGTGGTACTGGCAAAGGCCGGTTCCAGTATCCTGAGGGCATAGCGGTGAACACAAACGGCTCTGTCTATGTCGTTGACACCGGGAATAACCGGATCGGGGAGTTCATGTCAAACGGAACGTACGTGACCCAGTGGGGTGCCGGGGGTATTGGCAATAACCAGTTCCTGTATCCTGATGGCATAGCAGTGAACACGAGCAGCTCTGTCTATGTCGCTGATACCTACAATCACCGGATCCAGGTGTTCATGCCAGATGGGACGTATGTGAGAAAGTGGGGTGCCGGAGGCATTGGTAACGGCCAGTTCATGTTTCCTCAGGGCATAGCGGTGAACGCAAGCGGTTTTGTCTACGTCGCTGATACCTTTAATCACCGGATTCAGGTGTTCACGCCAGACGGGACGTACGTGACCCAGTGGGGTGCCGGCGGTACCGCCAATGGCCGGTTCTGGTATCCTGACGGCATAGCGGTGAACGCAAGCGGTTTTATCTACGTCGTTGACTGGGGAAACAACCGGATCCAGGTGTTCACACCAGACGGAACGTATGTGAAACAATGGGGTTCGGGTGGTACCGGCAACGGCCAGTTCGAAAACCCCGGGGGCATATCCGTGGACGCGGACGGCAAAGTCTATGTCGCTGACTGGGGAAACAACCGGATCCAGATGTTCACGCCAGACGGGACGTATGTGAAACAATGGGGTGCCGGCGGTATTGCCAACGGCCAGTTCGAGAATACCGGTGGCATTTCGGTGAACACGAACAACTATATCTATGTCGCTGGTTAGGTGTACAACCGGATCCGGGAATTTTTCCCTTCACTTCCGGTCGCACAGTCCGCAGACCTGACGGCAGGTGTCGCCCCACTGACGTTTCATTTCACTGATGCCTCCACCAATTCACCGACCATTTTCCGTGAGCGCGGATCTTGCTCTCATCAGGTATTTCAGATGGTGGAAATGACGACTATGAACGTGATCCTCAGGCATTTCTCCAGGATTCTTGTGGTACCGTCCGGTTCATTTTCTTTTTTTGATACGATGGAAAATAGGATTTCTACTGAGCCGTTTTATCTCGCTTTTTATGCGAGAGGGTAAGATCGTTTCCAATGTTACTGTTTGATATGGGGAGAAAGGTTCTGGTGTGTTGTAGTAATGTTGTGATGGAGTTGGAGTCTGCGACTGAGAATATCCGGTAACGTCACGAAGGTGCACCAGAACCAGTAAATTGATATCTTCCCTTCGGCACGGTAAACTCGAACCGCGCCCCTTTCCCGAATGTGCCTGTTTCCGCAATTGAAATACCTGTCATCGAGAGGATCTCCCGGGAGAGGAAGAGCCCGAGCCCGGTATTCCTGCCGAAATCCTGTTCGAAGATACGCGGTTTATCCTCATCGGGTACACCATGACCATTATCCAGCATGAAGATCTTGAGAACGCCATCCGTCTCACGGCAGGACAGGCTGATACGGGTCACATCACCCCCATGCCGGAGTGCATTGTCAAGCAGGTTGTAGAATACTTTCTCAAGGAGCGGATCCGCAAATATTTCGTACCCGTCTGCCGGCAGATCAAGGGAAATATCACACATCAGGAAGTTGTGCGTTGCATGCCGGAAGACTTCGCTGACGTTCTGCCATCGGGGCTCTTTGACACCAAGGTGCTCGTACTCGTTCGTAAACCCGATCTGACCATCGATCGTTTCCGCGGCTTTTCGGGCGATCCCGATTAATTTCCGCGTATCCTGATCCAGATGATCGGTATCGATGAGATCGAGAGCACTCCGGAGCGCAAGAACCTGGTTCCGGATATCGTGACGGGTTATACTGGAGAGGAGCTGCAGCTTCCTGTTCGTGATCCGGAGCGCCTCTTCATCATGCTTGTGCCCGCTGGTGTCCGCAAGTGTCCGGTAGTTCGTCTCACCCGCCATCGGGAGCTGCAGGTTCTTGATCGGATGTGGCATGTTCCGGCGGAGCTGCTCACCGGTGACGCTCAGTTCATCAAACGCAGCTCCGAGTCCCTTGTTCTTCTTCCGGAATTCATCCTCCCTGGCCTTGCGTTGTTCTACGGATTTCCGGATTTTATGGGCGAGTTCAGCGAACTGGGCGACCGGATTGCCGCCTTTCCGGATATAGAAATCCGCGCCGTTCTCAAATGCCGCGATAGCGATCTCTTCCCGCCCATTCCCCGTGAACATGATGAACGGGAGCGCCGGGTGCTCTTTCCGGAGATGTTGTAAGAATTCGATGCCGTCCAGTTCCGGCATCTGGTAATCGGAGACAACCATATCATAGCCTCCACTCCGTAAGGTATCCAGCGCTTTTCCGGGTGAGGATTCTGTACTTACCGAAAATTCACCCCGCCGCTCAAGGAAAAGTTTGCAACCCCTGAGGAGAGCAGTATCGTCACCGACGTATAATACGGAGATCATAGCAATTCATGACCTGTTGTTCTGTAATTTTATCTTTTTTAAAACAATGAATAACCTTGGTATATGCGATTCAGGTGCGTTGGCATGGGACGAACAGGAAACCCGGAGGATCTGCCGCCCGGGGTTTCAGAAAATAAACGGTGTTCTTCAGGAACTATTTTGGAAGATGATATGAGAACCCCGACGATACACCAGAACCCCTCGCGGGGTTCTGATACGTTGACGTAACGTTGGTAACCATGCTGCCAGATGAACCAATTCACGAAGTCATAGCATCATACCGGAACTGAACCCAAAAAATTGAATTGATCCTTAAATCCACCAGAACAACCCAGTGGTATTTCGTTCTGTGGCTGTAAGATTTGCAAGCCGGTCCTGCTCCTGCTGCAGCACCGTGATCTGTTCCTGCATGGCCTGCTCGACATCGGGTTGCAGAGTCGAATTCTGCATCAGCTGTTCGAGAGTCTGGATCCTCCGCAGGTTCAGTGCCACCTGATCATCAATCTGGTTCGCGGCCGCCCTATCGCCACCAAACATAAACCGGAAAAGGGAGTTTCCGTTCTCAATCCGCTGTTCGAGAGGCGTGATGTTACTCTCCGATGCATTGATCTCCTCCGCAATCCCGGCAACCTGCGGGCCGATCTCCCCGGTAAGGTTCTCCATTGCCATGAGTGAATGAGCGGCGATCTGGACGTCATACCAGTTCATGAGATGCTCTCTCTGTGCAACTGTAAGATTGGCGATCTGCGCCTGATCTGTCTGGCGTTCGGCCTGGATTTGCGCTCTCAGGGCCGTCACATTGTCGGCAAGCGCGATCCCGCTCTGGTGGACGTACGCCATCATGCCCTGGCGCTCCTGCTGCACAGCCTGCCGCTGATCCTGGATAACTTCGTGCCCTGCAGTCAGGTTTTCACGAATGCCCTGATCCGTCTCCCTCACGTCCTGGCGGATATCCTGACGTTGTTCCCGGATCGTCTCATGGGCAACAACTACATCATGAATATCAGCCATGGTTCCGTATCCCTGCTGGTTATCCTGCAGGTAACTACCTCCTACCGGAGCTATGCCGACGGGAGCGGCCCACACAGTAGTGACACAGAACAGCACGAAGATAATAGTACCTGCAGTAAATTTTTTCACGGGATCACTCTCTACACTTAACGTGAAAATTTTTCTATAGGAGTTCATGAACCTTTTGGCCCGGCCCGGTAGAACCGGATTGGGACCTTTAACCGGAACCATGGATACCGGATAACTCCGGATCGGTCCAAAGGCGTCGGAAGAAAAGGCCGATGGTCTCCAGTTCTGTTACATCTGCAACCGGCCCGGGCGGTTCAACATACCGTCTTATACTTACTGAAGAACCGGGATAAAAAGAAATATGAATCCTATGATTCTTCATTCGGTATACGTGAGTCTTCGAATAATCTGCGCCTTCAAAGCCTGAAAATTTACGTTACCGGATTCTGCTTCACGTACTGGTAAACACCTGTTCGGTCGAAGGCATTCAACACGATATAGTTGTGGATCTGCACATAGTTCTGGTACAGGGCAAGGGTCCGCCGGTATCCGCCAAGTTCTGTGTTGTAGTCTGTCACAAGCGCGTTGTGCGCAGATACCTGTGAATTATATCCTTGAAGATCTCCGCGACTTTTCATCAATACCATCTGGGCCTCAAGGCTGCTGATCCTCGCTTGTTTTGCATCGAGATCCTGTGCGCTGGCATTCAACTGCGGCTCCATCTCTTCGATTCGGTTCTGAGTGAGGACCACGATGTCTTCGAGATAGCTGGTCTCGTTTCCACTTGTGTACACTTTTGTGCCATTCCCGATGGGTATTACAACTGGATCGGACCGGAGCACCACTCCTCCTGCAAGGGTTGTTGTCGGTACGCCTACATAGGAGTAAACTGTCGTCTCGACGAATGCATACCCGGTGTTCTTGTAGAGGTAGCTGTCCGACCCGACACCAACGGCCATATGGTCCTCCGGGCCAAACGAGAAGAGAGCGACCTGATAACCTTCGTGTGAGAGCAGGCCGGCGAGAAGGAGACTCTTATCCTCGCAGTCCCCGGCACCATCCATGGCCGTCTCGATGGGATACTTGGCGGGATTATCAGTATCTGCCTCATATTGCAGAGACTGAACGTACACTGCCATTAGTTCAAGATATTCATCATCGGAGAGATCGTTCCTTACCCGGATCTTGTTGAATTCCCCGGTCAGGTCACGATAGAAATCATCCTGTGCAGGGTCGGTGATCATGGCACGGTAACTGTCGGCAATCCAAGTGTTCTCTGACACATTCCCGTACACGGTTATTTCCTGGTCAGCCTGCAGGGCTCCTTGGTAGACCGAGTTGTTGATCGGGATTGTGACCTCAACCGTGGCACCCTCGAAGGGAAAGGAATGGTTTGCCACGAGCTGGGGTAATGGCTGGGCAACGGGATCGATCTGCGGAGTAATAACCAGGTCTTTCGGACCGAGAAGACCCCCCAGATATACAGATGATGCTGCGAAGATGACGATAAAAACGAAGCAGTAGAAAAAATACCGGGAAAGCCTGCTCATGAAGATTCTCTCCCGGAAAAGCTTTCGCCGGCCCCCTTCCTGAGGAGAGTGATCACGTCACGCACCGTATCGATGATTCGTAAGGGACGGCTGCCAAACCTGAATGCCTTGGTGGTCACAGTATATCCTTGCGTGATAAGCGTTGATCTCTGGGAGAGATTAAACGTCTCATCATGCCAGTTAAAGACCGATACCTTGACCGGGAAAATCCGGTTCCATTCCGTAGTGTTCCCTTTCAGCGTTCTCTACTCTGTCTCTCTCTGGCCTTTTCCTTTAATTCAGATTAACTGAATTTGAGCTTTGGTGAAACCCTCAGATTAAGCTCCCCGGGTTGTTGCTTATCAATAAATCATAACCGGTTCTGCTACGTTTGCGGTTGATATACAAATTTTTTCGAAGTGAAAAATCCATTGACAATATAATCCGGTTCCGGAGAGGTTCCCGGCGCCGACAGGTGAAGGAGAGCCGGGTGACCTTGCGGGACTATTTCCCGAGCTTGACAAGCATCTCTTCGAGCGAGGGGTACCGGGATTCAATCTTCTCCACCCTGCCGCCCGCTTCCGTGATGACTGCCGTGCACTCGTTGAGCTCGTTCATGTCCCCCGCCTCGCAGACAAAGAACCCTTCTTCCTGCCGGTAGGGTTTCGAGTGGCCGTGCATCTTCCCCGGGTCGTCGATGGAGAAGAAGACCGCGTAGGTGATCGAGCCGAACTGTTCGCGGAGCTCCTTCATGCTTCCGAAGGCGACCATCCTCCCCCGCCTGAGGATCATCACCTTGTCGCAGATCGCTTCCACCTGGTAGAGGTTGTGGGCCGAGAGCACGATGGTCTTGCCGTCCTGCTTGAGTCTGCGCAGGTAATCGGCGATGAACCGGGACGTCATCGGGTCGAGCCCGCTGGTCGCTTCGTCGTAGACCAGGAATTTCGGGTCATGGATGAGCGAACGGGCTATAGCCGCCTTGCGCTTCATCCCCTTTGAGAACTCGCCGATCTTCTTGCCATTGGTCTCGAGCGAGAGTGCCGCGAAGAGCTGGTTTGAGCGGACGCGGATCTCCTGCCGGGAGAGCCCGTAGATCTCGCCGAAGAAGGCAAGGTAGCTCTCGGCCGTCATGGTCTCGTAGAGCCGTGACTCCTCGGGCAGGTAGCCGAGGTTCTCCTTGAGGGCGGCCGGGTTTTTTACCACATCGATATCGTTGATGAAGAGTTCGCCCGAAGAGGGGGTGATCAGGCCTGATACGATCTTGAGGAGCGTGGTCTTGCCTGCGCCGTTATGGCCGATGATCCCGAAGATCTCGCCGTCCTCAAACTCGAAACTGACGCCGTCAAGCGCCATGAAACCATCAAAGTCCTTGGCCACGTTGCGGGCAGTGATCATGGTCGGCCGCCTTACCGATCAGACTTGCGTCGGCATGGTGATATACATTGCCATGGGGAACTGGTCTTTGCATTCGAATGTACCGGCACCGATGGGTTTTTGACGGATACCCGGTATTATTCTGTACCCAGCCTTTCGCGCTGTCCCGGCCCGGGAATGGCCGGGCAGAGCCTGCGGGCATCAGGGAGAACTGCCATCATGGGCATGCTTGCCGACATTGCCACCATCGCGCGATGGGAAGTGAAGAAATCTTTCTCGCTCATGGGACGGAACGTCCTGCCGGTCGCCGTGATATTTTTCGTGCTCCTCGTGCTCGTGACCGGTTTTACTGCCCAGACCGGGCTGCACCTGCAGGACGGGATGTACTCGGTGGGTGTCGATGACCCGCAGATCGGGGCGATCCTTGCCAGCGACGCCCGGTTCTCGGTCTCCGTCATGGATGCCCCTTCTCTGTCCGCACACCGCGACATGTTCGATGTTATCGTGATACAGGGGAGAGCAGCCGGGAGCGGGACCGAGAAGGCGAACTCGGCCCTCAACACGCTCTCCCGGGACTATGCAAAGTACGTCAACAGCGTCTACGACAACGAGAGCGATCTCTTCGCAGCCTATCCCCTCTGGATCGATACCCAGAGCGTGACGAGCGAGCTCACGTTCCTCTCCACCCAGAGCGGACAGTACGTGAGCGCCGCTCCGGGCCGGGCCCCCCCGGTGCCGACCGGTGTCGTGCAGAACGTCCCCACTCCGTCGCCGACCCTCTCGGTGACCGAGGACCAGCTCAGGCAGGAACTCGTGCAGTCCAATACCCAGAACACGCAGCTCTCGCGGTACACGGATGTCCTCTCCTCCAGCAACCCGGCGATGGGCACTTTCAAGACCCCGTCCCAGCTCTCCCCTCCCCTGCCGTTTGACTCGATCATCCTCGTCTTCATCTTCATCTTCCCGCTCTACTTCACCTCCCAGTTCTTCATGATGAGCATCATGAACGAGCGGATCGAGCGGAAAGGCGAGGTCCTGCTCTCGACCCCGGTCAGAACGAGCTCCATCATCCTCGGCAAGATGCTCCCGTACTTCCTCGGCATGGCCGCCATCTGTGCCGGGCTCACACTCTACTTGAAGGCATCGCCTCTCATCCTGCTCCCACTCATCCCGATCATCTTCTTCTTTCTCGCAAATGCCCTCCTTATCGGCATGCTCTCCCGGAGTTTCAAGGAACTCTCGTTCGTCTCGATCTTCTTCTCGACGGTCGCCACCTCCTACCTCTTCTTCCCCAGTATCTTCGCAAACGTCCACATCATCAGCCTCATCTCCCCGCTCACCCTCATCGTCCTCACCCTACAGGGCACGGCCTGGACCGCCACGGACTACCTGTACTCCACCTCGCTCTTCTGGCTGACAAGTGCCATCCTCTTCTATATCGCGGCAAAGAACTTCAAGGAAGAGCGGCTCTTCTCCGAGAAGAGACTGCTGACCCGGGCCCGGGAATTCCTCTCGGAGATCCTGCCGCGGGAGCGCCCGTTCATCTCGCTCTTCCTCCTCTCCGGCTTCTCCATCCCCTTCGTCTTCATGGGGCAGATGATGTGCCTCGTCCTCTTCTTCAACCTGCCTATGCCCTGGTCGCTCGTCTTCCTCCTCCTCCTCGCGGCGCTGATCGAAGAGATCGCAAAAGGGATCGGGATCTACACTCTCTTTGCCAGGAACCCCGCATTCTTCACGTGGAAGAACCTCGTCCTTGCCTGCGGGGCGACCGCCCTCGGGTTCCTTGTCGGGGAGAAATTGCTCCTCTTCGTCACGCTCTCGCAGATCTCCGATTCAATCTTCGGCAGCATCCTCTTCCTATCGCTCGGGTCTCTCTGGCTCCCGTTCCTCCTCCACTTTGGCTGCGTTCTGATCGTTGCCTGCTGCCTGAAATACGGCGGAAGAAAGTGGTTTGTCGCGGGCCTCATGGTCGCGATGCTCGTGCACTGCCTCTATAACCTCTATTTCATCCTGGGGTGGCTCTTGTGAAGGCAAAACACCTGTCCATCATTGCAAAGAAGGAGTTCCGAGGGCTTTTCAACGAGCGGACAATCCTCCTTGCCGTCCTCCTCCAGCTCTTCATCGCCCTTTTCTCCTCCTTCCTCATGGTCGGGCTCACCTCGATGTACGACCCGTCCTCGCTTTCCCGGTACTCACACTTCCGGTACAATGTCGCCTACGCGGGCAACAATTCCGATGTGTTGGTCTATCTCCGGACAAGCCCGGACTTCCGGGTCTACCGGATGGACCTCTCCACGGCAGTAGCTGCTCTCCAGCAGCGAAAGCTGGCAGCGGTGATCTATGTGCCCGATACCCGCCCGAACGCTGCGGACCCGGTCAAGATCACCCTCTATACGCTGGAAAACGATCTCCAGAGCGCCATTGTCGATGTGAAACTCAAGGATGTTTTCCTGAGATACGAGAGCACCCTCCGGCAGATCCGGGCGGACCGGCTCGACGAACAGCCGATCCCGCTCCAAGTCCCGCCCTCGACCGGCGGCGATTTTTACGAGTTCGTGTACGGCCTGCTGATCCCGCTCCTGGTCTTCATGCCGGCGATCATCTCCTCGGCGCTCGTCATCGACCTGGTCACCGAGGAGTACCAGCACGAGACGCTCGAGACGCTCATATCCACACCGGTCACCTACACCGAGATGGTCTGGGGAAAGGTGCTTGCCTGCGAACTCCTCGTACCCATCCAGGCGGGTGCGTGGCTGGTCCTTCTGATGATCAACGGCATTGCCATCCAGAACCCGGGCCTGATCCTCCTCCACGTAGTCGTCACTTCGCTCATCCTCATCCTCCTCGGGACCCTGGTTGCTCTCCACTATCGCGAACGGACGGCAGCCCAATTCATCTTCTCGACGGGCCTGGTGATAGTTATCCTTCTCTCTCTCACCCTGCCGTCGAACCCGCTCAACCTCCTCGCCCGGCTCGCAGTCGGGTCTGCGGGCCCGGAACAATGGGTCGTGCTCGGCATAACCACCGGGGTGCTTCTCGCACTCGGGTATGTGACCCAGAAATATGCAGAAACGATCGCGGGATCGGCCCACTCAGGATAAAAAAAGACCGCCGAGATCTACATGTTCGGGAGTGCCAGCGGGCGGTCGATGACTTTGTAGGTCCTGCCTGCGCTCGTGACGAAAACCTCGGCACGGTCATTGCCCCGGGTCCCTTCCATCACCAGTTCGTCCCCACGCTGCGGTTGCCTGCTGCCGTTATCCATGTATTCCTCGGTGACCTGCCCATCGGAGCGGGTGACCCTCATCATGATGCTCTGGACAGCGATCTCGCCCTTTCCCCCGTTGTAGATGAGGTGGATCGAGGAGTCCGGACGTTCCTTTGAGAGCTCGAGGCTGACATACTGCTCCTCGGGCAGGGTCTCGACAGGTACCGGTGTTGATACTACCGTTACGGTTGATGCGGACATGGATACCGGCGCCGGCGTGGGGGTGATCGCCACCGGCGTGATCCCGTCCTGAGTCGGGCTGATGCACCCGGCAGAGAGCGCACACAGGAACAGGCCGAGCACGGCGGTGAGGAGGAAGGGGTAGTTCATGAAGAGATCTGGTATGTTGTTCATATTACTGATTTGTGCCCGGGTCTCCTCCCTCCAGTATATCTAGGAACCGAGGGTCCCGGGAAAAATCCGTTAAAAACAGGAAAGAACAGTTAAATTAAAAAGGACACCCGGATTAAGTTTACATATCAGGAGTAAATGGAATGTTCTGTCCAAAATGTGGAAAAGAGACTGATGCTTCCGGGAAATTCTGCCAGTGGTGCGGGTCCGATATTGAATCAATCCCGCCAAAACCCGTCGCCACTCCTGAAGAGGACGAGGGGCCCGAGATCGGGGTGTATGCCGGGCTGGGCAGGCGCTTTATCGCATTCATTGCGGATATGATCCTCGTCATTCTCTCGGGAGGGATCGTCATCGCATTCTTCTCCCTGACCAACGGCATGAAATATGCCTATTTCATGACGGTCAGCGGGGTCAGTTACCATGACCTTACCGAGGCAGGTACCCTTGATGCGGCACTCGCGCCGGTGGTTGCCGCATTCGGCATGCTGATCATCGTCGTCCCATGGCTATACTTCGCCGGGTTCGAGTCCTCCCGCAGCCAAGCCACTCCCGGAAAAGTACTCATGGGCCTGAGGGTGACCGATATGGAAGGTAACAAACCGGCGTTCGCCCGTACGACACTCCGGTTCTTCGGGAAATTCATATCGACCCTGATCATCTTTATCGGGTTCCTGATGATCGGGTTCACGAAAAAGCACCAGGGCCTCCACGACAAGATTGCTGGCACCGTTGTCCTGCTGGACTAGGTAGCTCAATAGAATACTTTTTTGGATTTCAGTGCTATTAACAGCTGATTATCCCTGTACGTTTCTTCAGGTTTTAAGAAATGCCGTTTGAATACTTCAAAAGAACCGGCGTGGTAATGAAGGAATTGTTCAGATTTTATAATGAGGTTGATATTTCATATCTTCTGTTACGATGACCGCCGCCCCCGCTGCGGATCATTGAACTGAAAATCCTAAAAATCTTTCTCCCCCCCCATGCTCGAAGAACCTTATGATTCTTCTCTACTTCGTAGTTTTAATGAACCACTCATTCCTTGGAGAGGCCCTGAGGCGGGGAACCCTCACGAATTTGACTCTTTTAACAATTTAAATGGTTCCGGGATGCGCTGATTAATTTATTTTCATTTCTTCACGATCCCGTTTCAATATCCGGTTACATCTTACCAGTTTGATTCCACTTTCCATGAAAAACAGGTCACTTGTACCGGATCTTCATGCCGAGCAGGACGATGACCAGGACAAACGTAATCATGTTGGCGGAGATGATGGGCATGGAAGCGACCCAGAAACCATAGACCGTCCAGAGAAGGATGCCAATCCCGAAGAGCACGAGCATGGCAAGCGAGAGGTCCCGGGTCTCCCCCAGTTTCCAAGCCTTCACTACCTGCGGGACAAATGCGATCGTGGTGAGAGCTCCGGCAAGATAGCCGACGAATCCGATAGTGTCCATCATACGCCTCCGGAACTATTGATCCTGAACTGATTTATATCGTTGGCGGCCTGACCGGCAGCCTTCATCATATGCCAGGCCCAGGTGGGAACGGGTCAGTACCGACCCGTCCATCACAATTTCCATCACACCATGGAAGCAACCGGCTCAAAAAGACAACTGGTGCACAGCGCGAAAGTAACGGGAAACCATGCCGGAACGGATCAGGCCCGGAGGGTAACGTCCAGTGGGGTTACTTTCGTGCGGTCGCCTTGAAGAATGTGTAACAGAAGACGCCGTCGGGTTCGCAGGTGCGGCAGAGAGCTCGAATGCCCCGTTCCCACGCATCCCTCTCCATCAGACCCTGCTTCAGCACTTCGTCCCGGACACCTTCGACCATGGCGGTAAACGTCTGTTTCGTAAAACCTTCCACAAGCGCCGGGCGGGAAGAGTCCACGTACACCATGCGAGGTGAGACGCGGACGTCCCCGTATCCCGCACTTGAGAGGAGGGGATAGAGCTCCCTCCCTATCAGCGCATTGCCGCCAATGTCCTGCTGGAGCCGGACGAGGCACCTGATGGCAGCACGGGCATCGGCATTGTCGGGGTGGAAAAATGTTGACCCGTGATCCCCTTCGATTACCGTGATCGTGCCGCCGTCCTTCAGGAGCGGGCGGAGCTGCCTGAGGGCATGCTCGGGGTCTGCAAGATGTTCGAGCACGAAACAGATGAAGATGTGGTCAAAACTTCCAAAAGAAAACGGAAGGCTGCAGATGTCACCAACCCGGAACGTGACATTCGTGATCCCTTCGTTCCGGATACGTGCTTCCGCTCCCCGTATCGATTCCTGCGAGATATCGACCGAGGTTATCACGGCAGCGGGGCTGTTCCGTGCAAGGATGACGGTCTGGGCCCCGATCCCGCACCCGGCTTCCAGCACCTGCGAGCCCGCGGCGTACCGGGTGTCATCGTGCAGGAGGTCGGTGAGGGCCCCAGCCTGGTCCGACAGGCGCTCCGATTCGCGAGTGGAATAACCATGGACATAGCGGTTTTCAGGCATACGATCTTTAGCGTTCCGGGATGGGGGTCTGCAGGCAGGAACCTGCCATACAGAATAGCAGTATAAACTTGATATTCAATGCACAAAAAATTACTGGGACCAGGTTCCCATCGCTTTTAGCCAGTTACTGATAGTAATTGTTGCCTTATGATTATCATACCATTCGATGAAGACCGTGTACGTCTCACTGCTCCCTCTCTGCGCAGTGAATAGAATTCTTGCATTGTTTGATGGATCGTAGGACCACGTGCCATCAAGAGCTGCAGTTGGTCCAACCATTAATCCGATCTTCTTATCCGGATTGACAAATGCCTTGACGGTATAAGACGTTGTTTCAACAGGTGCATCGACAATAATCGTCTTCATGGGCTGAATGCAATTCGATACAATATTGATATTGCATGTATGACAAGGAGTTGCCGTGCAGGTTGGACAATTCTGACAGGGAGAGGTGGTGTTAGGGCAGGCAGGTGGTGAACATAATTCGCAGCAGCCGGCGACAAGACATATCCCGCATAATACTACCAGAAGAAGAATTTCTGGTTTCATAAATGTTATAATTATATAATAGATATATAAAATGTTACAATTTGTTCTTCTATTTTTCAGAAGTAATGGAAGATCCGGTGAAATTATGAAGACCGAACTGACCCATCCCTACATCATCTGATAAGGTACCGCGTGCAGAAATCAGGGAGCGGAAGGTAAACTATAGCAGCGTAGGAAAAGATCCCCGGGTTCGGGTATGCCCGAGAGCTGATATCTCATTTTCTCCATAAAAAGCAATGAGGGCAATGCAACCGGGCAAAATATGAAAGCAAGAACTGATTTTAATTGTTGAGTAAAAGAAGGCCAGGGCCGAGATTCGAACCCGGGTCGGAGGATCCACAGTCCTCTAGGATAACCAACTACCCCACCCTGGCAGATGTCCCTTCTACATTGACTCCGGACTCTGATTAATGTATCCTTGCATAACCCGGATCCGCACTGCCGGCCGGCAGCCGGGCCGTGCGACCGCCATCTGCGGTCAGGGTGAGAATTAATAGGGTCAGACATCCATTAGATATCAGGTGGCTCTGAACACTTTTTTCAGAACGTGAGGCGCAGCACGTCTGTGATGGTGTACTGGGGATTGCGGATTCCCCGTTCAGAGCGGGAACGAGGGGTGGCAGGTTATGGCGGAAAACCCGAAGATCAGGACACCGATTGTCTGTGTCATGGGTCATGTGGATCACGGCAAGACTTCGCTGCTCGACCGTATCCGGGGATCGTCTGTCGTGAGTTCCGAAGTGGGGGCGATCACCCAGCATATCGGGGCAACGATCGTCCCTATCGATGCTATCCGCACCATGAGCGGAACGATGGGAAAGGTTCCGATCAATATTCCCGGTCTGCTTTTCATCGACACCCCGGGGCACCATGCGTTCACCACCCTGAGGGCACGTGGCGGTGCGCTTGCCGATATGGCGATCCTTGTCGTGGATATAAACCAGGGATTCCAGCCCCAGACCATTGAGGCCCTTCAGATCCTCAGGAACTGCCGCACACCGTTTGTCATCGCGGCGACCAAGATCGACCGGATCCACGGGTGGCGGGTGAATGAGAACGAGTCTTTCCTCGGATCGTTTGCAAAACAGAACGAGCGGGTCAGGAGCGATGTTGAGAACAAGACCTATGAGGTCGTAGGAAAGCTTGCCGAGCTCGAATTTTCTGCAGACCGGTTCGACAGGGTCACCGATTTCCAGCGCAACCTTGCCATCGTGCCGGTGAGTGCCCATACCGGAGAAGGCATTTCTGACCTGCTGCTGGTCATGATCGGACTTGCCCAGCGCTACATGGGCGATGAGCTCAGACTCTTTGTCGAAGGGCCCGGGGCGGGGACCGTGCTCGAGGTAAAAGAAGAACGCGGCCTCGGGACGACCCTCGATGTGATCCTGTACGACGGGACCCTCGCTATCGGGGACGAGATTGCCGTTGCCACCCAGAACGGCGTCGTGGTGACGAAGGTGAGGTCGCTCCTCAAACCACGGCCGATGAAGGAGATACTGGTCGAGGACCGGTTCGAGCGGGTGAGATCGGTTGCGGCTGCGGCCGGGATCAAGGTCACCGCCCCGAATCTTGAAGGAGTCATCGCAGGATCACCGTTTTTTGTCATCCGTGGCAACCGCGAAGAGATCGAGGAGAAGATCAAAAAAGAGATGACCGAGATCCATGTGGCCCTTGCCGATGAAGGCATCGTCATCAAGGCAGACACCATCGGTGCACTTGAAGCACTCTGCAAGGAACTCGAGAGCAAGGAGATCGGCGTGATGCGGGCAGAAGTCGGGGCGGTCAGCAGGCACGACCTGATCGAGACCGAGACCATCAAGAACCCGATGTTCCGCGTGCTCCTCTCGTTCAATACTCCCGTCCTGCCGGATGCGGCCGAAATGATCAAAAATCCGCTTTATACCCAGGTGAAAGTCTTTGAGGGCAGGGTGATCTACCAGCTGATCGACCAGTACATCGCGTGGCGTGACGAGCAGAAAAGGCTTCAGGAGAAGCAGCGGTTCGAGCATATTGTCATGCCGGCCAAGATCCGGCTCCTCCCGGACTGCGTGTTCCGCCAGAGCAACCCGGCGGTGGTTGGTGTACGGGTACTGGGCGGCAAACTGCGTAGTGACGTGGGTCTGATCAGAACCGATGGTAAAAAAGTAGGCCACCTCAAGACCATGCAGCTCAGGCAGGAAGCGATACGGGAAGCCGACGCCGGCCTTGAAGTTGCAATCTCGATCGAGGGCGCCACGGTCGGCCGTCAGATCAGTGTCGGCGATGACCTGTTCGTTGACATCCCGGAGCGCCATGTCAAGGTGCTCGAGAAGGAGATGCTTTCTACCCTGAACGTGAGCACGCAGGAGATTCTTGCAGAGTTTACGTCGATGCGCCGGAAAGCCGATCCGTTCTGGGGCAAATAAGCTTATCCGTCCGGCAGAGGACGCGAGGATTTAATAGCGTACCGGTATAATAAAATGGGTACTTCTCATGGGTAGGCGGATCTGCCGGCAGCCGGAGATGTGAAAAGAGACCCTTCGGGTTTTCTGGATGAAAATAAACGGAGCAAACAGAAATGGTGGAGTTTAAAATCGTTGTATCAGACCCCAAGACCGGGCGTGCCTTTAATGTTGATGCCAGTGGCGGCGCTGCAGGAGCTATCGTGGGCAAACGTATCGGCGATGAATTTGATGCCGGCATGCTGGGCCTTGCAGGCTACAGGATCCTGATCACCGGTGCATCCGACCGTACAGGAACCACGGCAAAAAAAGGCCTGCCGGGTGCAGGGCGCAAGAAACTGCTTCTCTCCGGCGGGATCGGGTTTCACCCGATGATGGACGGCGAGCGACGGAGAAAGATGATCCGCTCAAATGAGATCACCCAGGACTTCGTGCAGATCAATGCACGCGTGACTGCATACGGTGAAAAACCACTGGACGAGCTCTTCCCGAAGGTTGCCGGTGAGAAAAAAGCGGAGAAACCGGCAGCAAAAGCCGGTAAAAGATAAGGACAGAGTGCCAGTTTACCTGCCGACCCATAAAGGAAATTACGAGGGAGAAAGGTAAAGATATCATGCCCGGAATGTGAGATAAGAGTATTCCCTGCTTTCTTATGGGAAAAGGAAGTGTTCCCGGTGCACCTATGGATGCACTCCTCACCGGCTTCCTCTCTGTTTTACCAAAGATCGATGGAGAGAAATTATCCCTTGATCTCTCCCGGAACAGGACATTCGGGAGATCTTGTTCTGTGCCGGTCTAAACGGCGACCCGTTCGAGGGCACTCACGCCGGTCAGGACTGCTCTCACCAAATATGGGGGGCGGGAGTTGTTGATGTTGAAACCCTCCAACCCCCTGTCTCACGGAAAGCATCAACAGGTTCAGTCGTTGGGTTGGGTTATACCTGAGATCAGATTCAGAACGGCTTCATGATGAAAGGGTATGGAGTAGCCGGTCAGGATATTTTCGTAGTCGTTTATGTCACCGCAGCCGTTGTCATGGCAGCAGTAATGCCGGCAGTTCCATTACCTCCCCCGATAGTTCCCGTTGTGGCAGTCGCCCGTATCCCTCCACCGGTCTGCGCGGGTTGGGCAACGCCCGTTGTGACATCCGCAGCCAGAGTCACGGTACCATAGCTCGTACTGACACTTCCCTGCGTGAGCAGGCTGCCGTCCTTGTAGATCTCGACGGTCAGGGCATGTTTTGTCGAACTGTCCAGTTTCTGGAAACTTGCCTGGATGCTTCCGGTTGCATTCACTATCTCAAAGTACCTGTCGCCGGAACTCTGTACGGTCTGCAGACCCGACGGCATACCGTAGGTCCCTTTATATCCGCCAAGATAGCTGACATGCACCCGGACGCCTGTCTGGGGCACGGCCTGCGTAGTTGTCTCGACAACAACAATGGTCGGGGCGGCTTGGCCTGCAGATGTTGTCGGACCAGCAGATACAGTACTGCTCCCGGGACCTGCCGCTGCCTGCCCGGAAGAGGGGGTTCCGACTGACCCACCGTTTCCCCAGAAGAACACGAGTGCAATGGCCACGACCGCAATAATACCCACGATCGTGGCGATAGTCACCCAAGGTTTATCGAAAATATCTTTTTTTCTCTTTCTCATGCTTGTCCGTCTCCGGATTTGGTCAATGAAAGATAGTGAACCTATCAGCAAAATACTTTGGGCATCACGCCGGTCCGGGTTTATACCGGCAGGAAAACCGGAATACAACCCGGCCTATCCTTTTTTTATCATTTGCCTGAGCGGTTCCAAGAGATCTTCAAAGGGGACATTGTATTTTTTGGCAAGCAGGACGAGCGCTGCCGGAGGGAGGAGGTTGCCATCATATCCGTCTTTGATGATCCGGTTCATCTCTGCGACAACCTCGGTCTCTTCCATCTTTGCCGAACTGGTGATCCGGAGAACAAGCTCCTGAACCGGATCATTGCGCTCGAATATTGAAGATGTCGGCCTGAACCCGATCGGGATAGTAACACCCGAGATATCAAACCGGGGGATATACAGGCCGTTCTCCTGGCCAATCAGCCCTTCCTCCTCAGCCCGTCGGAGGAGGAGGTTCGCCTGTTCGGTGCTCATCCATTTACGGTCAAGGGCATAGTAATAGACGATCTCATTTTTCCGCATCCCGTTCTTGCGCGTGTGCCGGAACGGCGCCGCAACGGTGACCTTGAGGGTCACTTCTGGGCACCCAAGAGGATATTTTTCATATCCAGCGCATCCAGCCCTTCACCGCGTCCTTCCTTTGCGATATCGATATCGGTACGGGACACCTGGTCGGTGAGGCGGAGATAAAAAATATCGTTTGCAATCGGGACTTTGCCGCCACCGCGCAGGGCGAGCGCGAGAACGGATACCCGCAGGTCGGCGGCTTCAGTGATAACCCCTGGCCGCAGGACATCCGGTGTTATCTCGCCGAATGTCGCACGATCAACTGCTATCTCAACTTTTGTCTTTACCTTGACCAGCTCTTTCCCGGTGGTTTTTGTAGATTCCTCGTTGTTCAGGCCGGCGATATACTTCAGGGTCTCGTTAAACGGCATTCCCATGGCAAACGAGAGATCCACTCTCTGGGGGAAACGATAATAGATCCTTCGCATAGCTAGACTTTGAACATCCGAAAGAAAAAAGATTACTGAACCGTGCGGAAGACTGTACCTATCAAACGGGTTCCAGAAGCCAGAGGAAATCGCGGGATTCCAAAAAAGCGTTTCCAGAAAAGGAAATGAAAAAGGTTTTATAGAAATCCTCAGTATTCGTTGCAGACATTCTTAGGGGTTATGGTATTTTATGTATCCGCCCCAGCCGTCAGGGCAGCCTCCATGTCGCGGTAATCCTCTAGCGGGCGGCGAAGATCTTTTAAGACGAAAGGGAATAACCGTGGGGGGTCAAGGGGGATACCCCCTTGGGCTGCCTCCCCCCGGGGTGTGAGGGGGGCATCCTCATAATCAGCTGAAATTATTAGCAAATTTATTGGAAAATAGGATTTCTCCAGAGCCGGAAAAAAGTTTTTGATATCGTATCGGTTATTCGAGTAACAACGCATTGATGATGCCGTCCTGGCCCGGGCGGCTCATGATGCGGGCGCGTCCGATCTCGGTCTTGATGATCGCACCCTTGGTGAGGAGGTTCCGGCGCACATAGTTCGGGTTTGCCCCGTTCTCCTCTACCTTCTCGATCTTCACCTTTCTCGTCTCGCCGTTTGCCGGGTTGGTGACATTTGCAAAACTCGCACGCAGGGCACGCACCTTGTCGTTCCCGCCAAATGTACGGATGATCCGTCTCCGGTCCTCACCGATATGGGTGTCTGCCGGTGCAAGCCCGATCTCTGCTCTCCGTTTCATCTGTGCCGGGCGGCGCCTGCCACCGGTCACCTTCCGTATTGATTCTCCCTGCCACTGCATGGTGTCACTCTCTTTCTGGTCTCCGGGAATCCTGCCCGAAGGTGGTGCTCTATATATTCCCTTCTGAATTATTTATAGTACTTCCTCTTCCCCGGACGGTGAACGGGGCATTCAGGACAGGATGGCGTCGAGAAGCGGGGCAACCCCGTCTCCGGTCTTCAGGTTTGTCCTGAACACCGGCATCTGCGGGTTATACCGGCGGATGTCCGACTCCATGCGGTCCAGATTTGCCCCGACAAACGGCGCAAGGTCGACCTTGTTTATCACGCCGATCGTACAGTCGCGGAACATCATCGGGTGCTTGTTCACCACGTCGTCACCTTCCGTAGAGCTCACGACAACGATCCGCTTCTCGGCCCCGAGCCGGAAGTCCGTAGGGCAGACCATGTTGCCCACATTCTCAATAAAGAGGATATCAATGGTATCAAGCGGGAGGTGATCGATTGCGTGCTCAACCAGGTGGGCATCGAGATGGCACTCCTTGCCGGTATTTGCATTATAGGCCGGTATCCCGAGCGCGATGAGTCGTTTGAAGTCATCGTCGCCGTACACGTCACCGGCGATCGCCCCGGCTTTTAATCCTTTTTTCCCGAGCAGGGGGACGATCCGTTCGATAAGTGCGGTCTTGCCTGACCCGATCGCTCCCAGCAGATCGAACGCCCGCACGCCATGGGCCTTCAGGTGATTCGCATTTTCGTCAGCAAGGGTGTTGTTGGCGTCGTAGACATCCTTCTCAATCCTGACGTCGATATGATGCATGATATAACGTGGGAGCGTACACTGTTTATACCTTGACCCACAAACGATTCCTGCAATGACAAAAGGTGAGTACACATTATATCCCTGCTACTTCAATGCCGCATATTCCCGTGGGGAAGGAAGGAGGATCCCGCGCAGCCTCGGGTTGAAAGGTCCGGTGCTCACTGACCTTGAGCGAGCCCTCAGGCGGGCCGGGGTGAGTTTCAGGGTGGAGGACCACCACCACCCGGCCCACTGGGCACGAAGGGAGGGCCGCATCATCGCGGAATGGAGCGAGAGCAAAGAGCGACTGATCCGGAAAGTTGCCCAGAAGATGGAAGTGAGGAAATGAGCGGAATGTACGACCTCCATACGCACTCGATCCTCTCGGACGGCGATATGCTGCCGATCGAGCTGATTCGCAGAATGGCGGTATCGGGTTATACGACCGTCGCGATCACGGACCATGTGGACACTTCGAACACCACTTCCGTGATATCGACACTCAAGCGTGTGCAGGCATCAGCTGAGCTCTTCGGGGTCAGGCTTCTCTGCGGCGTAGAGATCACCCATGTCCCGCCATCACTGATCGCTGATCTTGCACAAGAGGCAAAAGAGGCAGGAGCCGACATTGTTGTCGTGCATGGCGAGACCCCGGTGGAACCGGTTGCCGCCGGGACCAACCGGGCCGCCTGCTCCTGCAGATACGTGAATGTACTCGCTCACCCGGGTCTTATCACTCAAGAAGATGCCCGGCTTGCTGCAAAAAACCGTGTCGCACTGGAGATAACCTCCCGTGGCGGGCACAACCGGACAAACGGCCATGTGGCAGTGACCGCCCGGGAAAACGGCTGCCAGCTCGTCATCGATTCAGACGCGCATGCTCCCGACGATATTCTTGACCAGCGCGCGAAATTTATCGTTGCCAGAGGGGCCGGCCTGAGTGATGCCGAGTCTGCGCAGGTAATATCTTTAAATATCGACCAAATTCTCAGTTCCTGAAATTTCTATTTATACTTTCACGCAATTTTTAAATACCATCGTGTCAAACATATATAGATTACTAAATTATTTCAACCGTTGTATCCGTGAGGTTGTTTAACGTGAAGGTTGTTGGTCGAGCGATGAGCACCGTTGGCAATCGGATGCTCATCGTCCAGTGCGATGCCGCCCAGCTCCCCCCGTTATACAGCGAGGTAACTGACCGGAGGATGATGCCGGTCGGAAAAATTTTAGACCTCTTCGGAAATGTGAAAGCGCCCTATGCAGCGGTCCTCTGCCGTCAAAAATGCAATGTCCAGCCCAATGAAAAGCTTTTCACGAAGTAGACAAGCAACACGGGATATGCCAGTCAGAACACTATCAGATCAACCAAGTAAAAGATCAGGTGAATGTGGATGCAGGAAGTAGAGAAATTAAAAGTCCTCCAATCTGAGCGAGAGGCACTTAAATCACGCACAAAACAGAAAGAGCACGAGAAAAAAGCAGAAAACCATACCGAGACGGTGTGCCCGGAATGTGGCGGCAGGCAGCTCGTACACGATTACGAGCGGGCCGAACTTGTCTGCCAGAGCTGCGGTCTGGTCATCGATGATGACTTCATCGACCGGGGTCCCGAGTGGCGTGCATTCGATCACGACCAGCGCATGAAGAGGTCCCGTGTCGGTGCACCGATGACCTTCACGATCCATGACAAGGGCCTCTCAACCATGATCGACTGGCGCAACCGGGACTCATACGGGCGGGCCATCTCCTCCAAGAACCGGGCCCAGTTGTACCGTCTCCGCAAGTGGCAGCGCCGCATCCGCGTGAGTAATGCGACCGAGCGGAACCTCGCGTTTGCGCTGTCGGAACTTGACCGTATGGCATCCGCTCTTGGCCTCCCGAGAAATGTCCGGGAAACCGCGGCAGTCGTCTACCGTGATGCGGTGGATAAGAACCTGATCCGCGGGCGGAGCATCGAAGGTGTCGCAGCGGCTGCTCTTTATGCGGCATGCCGGCAGTGCAGCGTCCCCCGTACCCTTGACGAGATTGCAGAAGTATCGCGGGTATCCCGGAAAGAGATCGGAAGGACCTACCGGTTCATCTCCCGTGAACTTGGCTTAAAGCTCCTCCCCACATCACCCATCGATTATGTGCCGAGGTTCTGCTCCGGCCTGACCCTCAAGGGCGAAGTCCAGAGCCGTGCTGTGGAGATCCTCCGCCAGGCCGGCGAGCGCGAACTGACCAGCGGCAGGGGTCCGACCGGTGTCGCGGCCGCTGCAATCTATATCTCTTCAATCCTTGGCGGGGAGCGCCGCACCCAGCGGGAAGTAGCCGAAGTAGCCGGGGTTACTGAGGTAACCATCCGGAACCGGTACAAGGAACTGGCGGAAAAGCTGGATATCGAGATTATCCTCTGATATTCTGACTTTTTTATCTGTTTTGACACTGCACGGGTATATCTGCCCGCATGCCTCTGGCAGGTGCGCAAAAAGGCGATCTCCAGCAAAATGACCATTTCAACCGGAGTCAGATTCTCCCTTAACCATCTATGGATCATTCCTTGTTGGACCCGGACACCAACAACTATATTCATGGGGCTCAAAACCTATAATCCACACCAGCAGCGGGCTCGTAGATCAGGGGTAGATCGTTACGTTCGCAACGTAAAGGCCGCGGGTTCAAATCCCGCCGGGTCCATACCACACCTTTCAAGATTTTTAAGAGGGAGAATTATTTCTTCTGCAGGATTTCCTGCACTTCGCTCTCCAGCGTCGACTTCAGCCGCTCAACCGCTTCGTTGAGATCGTTCGTGGTCGTGACGGTGAACGAGTTGTCGCTCTTGAGATCGTGATAGTTGACCGTGTATTCGATCTGCCCATCCTTCGTCTTTTTGGGTTCGATGATCAGTTTTGCCATGAAAACTCCATCCAAGACCGGTTGTCCGGATTATAGTTCCGGTTTCTCTCCCGGTTCACAAATGGTTATCTATCCCGGCAAAACCTGCCCCTGAATCAAGAGATAAAACGGGAACCAGTTACAAAAAGATCCCCGTGCGATCAGTAACAACTATAAGGAATCCGCAGAAAAATAGTATGCCGCAGGTCTAACGGTAAGGGGCTCGTAGATCAGGGGTAGATCGTCACGTTTGCAACGTGAAGGCCACGGGTTCAAATCCCGTCGAGTCCATCCTTCAGGTATCTTTGTCCGGGACCGCAAGGTCTGGTTGTAAAGGGTATCTCCACACCAGGTACCGGGAAGCAAAGACAGGTCTTTGGTTCTGATATCTTTCTATACAAGGAGATATCGCGAGGGTTGATTCGAGAGGCTCAAATCTTCGGAGCGTTTGCACGGAGGGCATCCCCTTGGTACACGCAATCCAGGAAGAATCAGTCGATCCATTCGAGCAGCTGGTGCGATTTTTCTTCAGCACTCTTCCGGATCAGGTTCTGCTTCACTTTTTTTACCGCTTCATCGGTGGGGGAGGGGCCGTGCTCGAACTGCCCGTAGTCCATGTAATCACGGGTAATCCAGTCATCGCCATCGGAAGTGATCTCACGCGCAATTGATTCCGGCCCGCTGACCGGCACGGGATTTACCTGCGGGCCTTCCGTCCGGGGGATATCATGCCCCATCACCGGCTCTGAACCCGGCTCCTCATGATGCGTTTCCAGTGCGGTCATCACAGAAGGAGATAGAGTGAGGACGGGGGGTGCGGTTAAGGAGACGTCCCGGACAGGCAGCGGACCTGACCGTGAAAGAAGAAAATCCACAAAGTCCTCCGCCTCTTTGCGCTGGTCGGATGACAGCTGGCCGAGTTTGCTTTCCAGAGAGTTCATAGGGGACGCCCGGAATGTCCGGATAATAAAATGTCTCGCTGTAATGATATTTTAAGAGAGCGCCGGACCGGATATAAAAAAATTATTCCCAGCGGTGTTGGTATCCCCGCTTTTCGAGAGGTTTTCCATCCGCCATCACTACTTTTTCAGGGATGGCTGTTCCAATGACGGTTGAGGTGACCCCAGGTAACGGAACCCTGCCGGGTGCAATGGTAAAGATCAGTTCGTAGTCCCCACCACCATAGAGCGCCAGCTCGCGGGCCTGGTCCGCGGGAATGCCTGAAGGAAAGGGGAGCCGCGACGAATCGATTGAAAAACCACACTGGTTGACACTCATCAGGTCATAGAGTGAAAGGGCGATGCCGTCACTGTCGTCCATCATCGCGCTCACACCTGCCCGGCCAAGGATTTGCCCTTCGTCCACGCGAGGCTGCGGTTCAAAGAGCGCTTTTTCATACTGGAGGTACCCCTCCAGTCGCGCCTGGGCCTGTCCCGGCGTTCCTGTGATGCAGACAAGGTCCCCGGGTCTTACCCCGGTTCGGCGTACGAGATGATCTTTATCCACGAGCCCGAGGCCGGTCGTGACGACCGTGAGCTCATCGTGCCTGTCTATGTCCCCCCCGATGATGGCTGCGCCGAACCGCGTGCAGCAGTCTTTTGCCCCTTGCATCACACCGGAAAGACTCCGCCAGTCATCGAGCCCGACGGCTATAAGCAGGTATTTCGGGGCAGCGCCCATGCTTGCGATATCGGAAAGGGTGACAGCGGCGCTCATCCACCCTGCCTGCCAGTCCGTCATGCCAGGAACAAAATCGGTTGTCCGGTGCAGCATGTCCGTGGTCGCGACCATAAACCGGTCCCCGCAGGGCAGGACAGCACAGTCGTCAAGGCAGTTTTCGCGCCCGACAATGTCCATCACGGTTTCAAGGAGTTTCCTATCATCCACCTTTTCGTACCTCCTTATCCCGTTCGCTTTTGTACTCTTTGAAGATGTACTCTATCATCTCCGATCTCTTCTCCTTCTCCACCTTTGCCAGCCGGTCCCTCCAGCAAGTAAGTGCGGCTTCCAGGGTCTCTTTTCCGCACAAGCCCTGATTTCCCCTGATCTGCACGCCCGCCTCCGTATCAGAAAAAAGCGGGACTCCGGCTTCCACAAACGAGGGCAGGAGCAGCGGGTCACTCTCAGAGAGGACCTTTGCTCCCACGATGACTGCCTTTATCCTGAGCTCGGCAAGGTCCTTGATCACGCTCCTGCCCCAGCCGTCCGTGCGGATCACAAAGATAATGTCTCCTTCGTCGATTCTAACGTCATCGGCAAGCCTGCGGAGCCCTTCGCGGGTCAGGGTCTCCATCACTTTCACCGGCAGCACATCGCCGTCCATAGAAAGTTCGGCGAACTTTTTGATCCTCCCGAGCCGTTTTACGAGGTTCCGGTTATGCCGCTCTTCCTTGCGCAGGAGATTTTTCAGGCTCTGAATTACCGCCTCCTTTTTTACCACTTCTGCATCCTTTGCCAAGTCCGCGTCCCGTGAAGTCTGGAAATTCCTCAGACGCGACTGGAGCCGGCGAATCTCGTAGTCCTTCTGCTTGACATCTTCCTGGAGTTCGGCCGCAAACGTTCTCAGGCGTTTTACCATGCCGTCAAGCACCCGCACCCGTTCATCGTGTTTTGAGTCAGCCTGGACCGGTGGAGCGGGAGATTCCGGGACCATGGCCGGTACTCTCATGTCACCGAGGACCTGGTCAAGAGACTGCCCGCGGATCACCCGTGCGCGGACCTCGTCGAGATCATGCCCGGGCGGGATCCGCTTCATCAGGTTCTGGAACTTCTGGCGGTACTGGCGGTATGCGTCGAGTGCCGCGGAGAGTGCGTCCCGTTCATGGTCGTTGGCATATGCAAACGGGGCGGTAAGGTCCACCTTGGTCTCAACACTCACATCCTGCCGTGGCGTATAGGCAACCGCAGAGAATGCCCTGCGGATCTTTTCAACCGTGTACGGCATGTCCTGTACGTCGGATGCGATGATCAACGGCTTTCCCACTTTGTAGAGCGCCTCGATCACATCAGACATGGTCATCTGCCGGGAACTTATGAGGTGGAGCAGGTTGCCATCGAGATCAAGAGCAGCGACCGCAGTCGTGGTACCTGGATCAATTCCCACAATCAGGTAACGGGGCTTGCCGGAAAGCGGGCGGAACTGTATCCGTTCGAGACGTTTGCCGCTGATCCTGACCTGAACGTCAGCCCCGCGGTAGGCCGGGACCTGGACCTGGTCCCGGGTAGCGAAGACCCGGAATGCCACCCTGCTGCACCCGCCGAATGCACGGGTCTCCTTCTTCTCGTACCTGAGCCCTGCAGCGACGAGGGCCATCTCGATCTCGCGCCCTTTGAGTTGCACTGCCCCGTGTATCTTTCTCACGTAACGGTTCTGGCTCCACCCGCCCTTGCCCGGGGAGCGGTGGCGGCTCACGACAACCTCGCTCTCGTTCTCAAATGCTATTACCTCTGCACCCGCACCTAGCGACGCCACCTGTGCAGTTGTTCTCGCTTCGGCAAACGGATCGAACCGGTTGAAACTGATATTGTACCGTGCGGCTACTTTCCCGAGCGTCTCCTTGCGCTCCCCCCCGGTTACCTGAACGAGCCGCGTCCGGGGCGGAAGTCCCTGCAGGAAGAAATAAAGCTCGTGCTGGTCGGCTGCGACCTCCTGCAGGCTGTCAACCGCGAGAATATCCGGCTGCTCATCGGCAAGCATCCGGAAGAGACGGAACATCGAGACCTCCGACTCGCCCTCTATGGTCTGGCCGTCCATGCGGACAAGGGCATACATCGGCCTCCGGGACCTGGACCGGACAGAGCCCCTGATGATGTCGATACCAAAGATCTTCAGCCGGTCACGCATTGGATTGCATCCCTGCGGTCGTATTTCAGCTGGTATTTCCGGACAAAGAAGGAGAGGATGTTGTCGATATCTCGTTTCAGGATCGCAGCCGCATTCGGGTGGCTGGTCTCCATCCACTGCGGCCAGTCGATGAAGACGCACCTGCCGTCCTCAACAAGAATATTATATTCTGAAAGGTCGGCATGAATAACACCAGCCCGGTAGATGACGCGGACACCATCGAGGATTTCATCGAGCACTTCACGGGGGGATTCCAAGCGGCATCGGTTGAGGATCGTGCCGTGTATCAGTGCCATTACGACCGTGTGCCGGTTCTGGCCGATGGGGAGCGGTACGCTGACGAGAGGGTGCAGTTTTGTCAGTGCCAGGAACTCCCGCTCGGCAGATTTCCGTGAGGCGATGAGCCAGGGACAGTGCCCTTCCTCCATGTACTCCCGGTTCAGCCGTGCGGAGGCAAATGATCGTCCTCCGACCCGGTGGAACTTGATGGCAACAGGCCCGAGCCCGAGAGCTTCGTATACGACCGATTCTTTCCCTTCCCCGATAAGCGGACCGAGGGCCGTGATCGTCCTGTTGCGGGAGAGCGTGGCAAGAGCGAGTGTATCGTATCCGCCAAAAACCAGGGCATAGCCATCATAGGGGACCGGGTTGAACCGGACCATCCCCCACGCAATCAGGCGGGACAACCGGTAGTTGACTTCTGATTCCGACAGTTTTGTGGCAGTCCGGATCTGCTCGAGCGGGACCCAGGCGTAGCGTTTCATCCCGCGTTCAAGGGCGAGAAGTATCGACTTTTCGTATTTATTCAGGGTGCGGATATGTTCCGCTGCAACGACCATGATCGTTAGAGTGGTTATTTCGCGAACTATAAAATCAGATCTTCCGTACCAGCCCGGGAGGATTATCACAACCTTAAACATCTTTATCGTCCAGAATAGATCGGAAAAGACGAATGCAGTGTGACAAGTGCAGGAGAGAGGCGATCATTTTTCAGCCTTATTCGGGAAGGCATCTCTGCAAAGAGCATTTCCTGGCCGATGCTGAGGCAAAAGCAAAGCGGGTCATCCGCTCTCACCAGTGGCTGCGTCCGGGCGATCATGTTGCAGTCGCCCTTTCAGGAGACAAAAAGAGCAGCGCACTCCTCTTTTTTCTCAAAAAACTTACGGGAAAACGCAGCGATATCAGGGTCTCTGCCATCTTCATCGATGAAGGGATCAGAGGTCACCACGATAGTTCCCGCGCCCGGGAAGTTGCGAACGCGCTGGAGACGGAATGTCATACGGGATCACTGCAGGAAGAGTTCGGCATTACCGTGGACAGTCTCGCAAAGGAGAAGGGATGCAATTCAGTATGCAACTGGTGCCGCACACTTCGCGACACCCTGCTTATGAAGATCGCTTCTGAAAAGGGTGCCACAACAATCGCGAAAGGACGGTCACTTGATGAAAATGCCCTGTCAACGATGGAGTTCATGCTGCAGGGAGAGCCGGAGCAGCTGGTCACTTCCTGCCGGGGACTGCAGAACGGGATATCGTGGATAGAACCGTTCAGTCATATTCCCGCCGATGAAGTCAATCTCTACGCAGACCTGAAGGGGGTCGGGTTCCCGGAATCCGCATGCTCTTACGGGAAAACGCCGTTACGCCAGGACGTGAAAATCCTGCTGGAGGGGTATACCGCCAGCCATCCCGCAACCCGGTATGCCGTTGCAAACCTCGGTGAGACGCTGGCCGGGTACACGACACCGGCAGGTGGTAAAGTCCTCACCTGCCGACAGTGTGGTTCGGTCATCAGCGGTACGTGCCGGGCCTGCGAAATACGTGATGGAGTGAAGCGCCGTGGCCCATAAACCCGGGCATATCTGGAGGGCGATCCGGAACTCCCCGGGGATCCAGATCTCGATCTACTTCGTCGCCTTTGCTTCGCTCATCGGCCTGTATACCTATACCTTCCACGTGTTCTACCCAATTCTTGAGAACAATACCATATCCTGGTCCCATGCCCTGTTTTTCGTCGTGGAATCGATGACTACGGTGGGATATACTGATATCCCCCCCTTTACCAACGATCTGACGATATTTCTTGCCATCCAGATCATGCTCTCGGGCGTCATCATGATCTTCATCGTCGTCCCGCTCCTTCTTGCCCCGTTCCTCACCACGCTCCTTGCGCCGACTCCGCCAAAAAAGACTTCCCATGTCCTCACGGGGCATATCGTGATCTTCGGCTCGGACGAGCTTACCAGCTCGGTGATTGACAGCCTGACAATGTCAGAACACGATATCGTCATCGTCGAGCAGGATAAAGCAACGGCTCTTGATATCGCGACCCACTACCGCAGGAAAGCGTATGTCATCTGGGGGGGGTATACCGACCCGAACACCTGGTCCGCAGCACATATAGCCCAGGCAGGCTTCATCGTCATCAGCAAGGATGAGCGGCTGACGGCAAATATCATCCTTGGAATCCGCAAGATGACCGGGGCGAGAATCATCTCAGTCATCGACAAACTCTCATTTGACCGGTACCTGCGCTATGCAGGTGCCGATTATGTCCTCTCCCCAAAACACTCGACCGGAAGGATCCTTGCCCGCCACGCTGTCCTGAATCCCGAGGGAGATACCGTCCAGGAGATCCCGGGGATGGACCGGATCACCATCAATGTCAACCATACGCCGGACCATGAGATCCGGTTGATCAACATACCCGTGGTGGCAGGATGTAAGGCTGAAGGGAAGAGTCTCAGGGAACTCCAGTTGTTCGAAAAGTACGGGATTCTCATCCTGTTCCTCTGGAAATCGGGGACATTTGTTGCACAGCCGGGAGATGGCGTTATCGTCGATGACAGCACCTCCCTTTTCCTTTTCGGTAGGGCCGATGCAATCATCAGAGCGATACACGCCGAATTCGATGCCGGAGGGAGCAGAGATGCCAGGGCGGTCATCGCAGGTTTTGGCGATGTCGGGAGAGCAGCGCACCAGGAACTCCTGTCATCAGGAACGTCCTGTACCGTTGTCGATTCAAGGCAGCACGAAGTCGCTGATCAGGTTGTCGGGAATGCCGAGGACGAAGATATTCTCAAAGATGCCCGGATTGATACCGCCCAGTTCTGTATTGTTGCCCTGAACGATGATGATGTGAACATTTTCACTACGCTGATGGCCCGTAACCTCAACCCGGGTATCCGCATCCTTGCCAGGGCAAATGAACCGTCTTCCGTCGACAAACTGTACCGTGCAGGGGCGGACTACGTCGCCCTTCTCCCCATGATCGGCGGCCAGACAATCGGGAGGATCATCCTCGCCGATACTGTGACCATCCTGCTCGACCTGCCAAATGGCGACATCGTGGTGATGAAACAGGTCATGCTGGGCCATTCCCGCACAGTCGGGGGGTTTGCACAAAAGAGCGGTGTGCGGATCATCGGCATCGAGAGTGTAAACCGTTCGATAATCGCCCCGGGCCCCGATGAGGTTCTCAAGAGGGATGATAGTATCATCGCTGTCGGGAACACCGAACAATTAAAAAAGTTTATTCATCTACTTTAACCGGGTGAAATGATGTCAGAAGATCTGGGCTGCAGGATGGGACAGGTCGAACAGATGATCCGGTATACCTACTGGAATGCCGGGTGCAGGGGGATCCTTGTCGGGCTCAGCGGAGGAATTGATTCTGCAGTTGCGGCAGCCTTCTGCTGCCGGGCTGTCGGCGCGGACAAGGTGCTCGGGCTCTCCCTGCCTTCAGGAGTGAGCAGCCCGGCTGATGTCAGGGACGCCGCGAACCTTTGCACCCGGCTCGGTATGACGCACTGTACCGTAAGTATCGACCCTATGCTTGCAGCGTTCAGGTCCATGCCGGAATTCAGGGACACGCCGTATCTCTCGGGAAATCTCATGGCACGCATCCGTATGACAGTCCTGTATTATCATGCCAACCGGGATAACCGGCTCGTCTGCGGGACATCAAACCGGAGCGAGTACATGCTCGGGTATTGCACAAAATTCGGGGATAATGCAGCAGATATCCAGCCGATCGTCCATCTCTATAAAACTGACATTTACCTTGTCGCCCGGGAACTTGGCATTCCCGACCCAATCCTGCAAAAGACGCCCTCTGCAGGATTATGGGAAGGCCAGAGTGACGAGGGGGAGATCGGCCTCTCTTATACCGAGATCGACACGGCCCTCCGTGCTCTCGAAGGCCAGGGAGGGTGTGCCAGGACACCGCTGGAAGAGAGGGTTCTCGCACTCGTAAAAAAGAGCGAGCACAAGCGGATCTCCGCTCCTAATCTTTTAGCAGTACCTCAAAAATAGCGCCATATTTTTCCGGCCGGTTCAGGAACGCGAGCGCGTCCTCGTTCCCGATAAGGTTATACAGCGGCCCCTTGATGATGCGGCGGGCCCCGTGCCCTGAATTGGGCCGGAGGTACCTGACCGGGGGGAGGTCCGGATACTGGGGGTTTTTCTCTACCTCGCCGGAACACAATTCGAAATATGCCGCGCCGTGGCGTTCCTCGTATTCCCGGTAATCGCTCTCGAATGCGGTTGAGACAATATTGGCCATTACCAGGGTCTTGTCCGGTGTGGGATTTATCGAGATGTGTCCGTAACCGGGAGTGATGATAACAAGGTCTCCTGTGCATGCTGCGATCATCACGATATCGTCAAAGGTGCGTGACTGGAGGAGGTAATGCGCCCGGCCTTCAAGCACTTCATAGATCTCAGGATAACCCACGCCTGCTACATTCTCAGGGTGATAATGGCCTTTGGTCTTGACCCATTCGCCACAGAGATCGCGGGGGGGAATGACCGTGAGATCGTACCGGAGGTGGTGGGAATGGAGCCACTGCCAGTCGGCATCCGATCTCGCCAGATCGCGGTACATAAAATAGAGGGGATCCTCGGATGTACAGAGAGGATTTGCAAGGACAGGGCGCATCTCCCCGATTGTCCGGACTGCAGGGGCTGGAAGATCCCCGTCCCATCCAAGCATCACTTCTTCTTTCGCATTACAAGTAAATAATACCCGGCGCCGGCTAGGAGCAGGACGAGGATCACAACCACCGGCAGTAGAACGACAACCCCGAATGCCGGTTTCTGGACGACCTGCACCGGTACCTCGAACGTGTCGGAGACCATGCTGTTATCCAGGGAATCATAGTAGCTGACTACGGTATCGAGCGCATAATTTTTTACCTCCGCATCAGAACCTGCACTGATATCGTAGCGTGCGGTTGCCGTATCACCGGGTTTCAGGTCGCCGAGGTATGCGGTGTTGTCAGTACTTGAGAACGGATCGACCGCTGAAAACCTCGATTCCGCATGGTAAGCAGTAACCGTACCGGTGTTCTGGTACTGGACGGTGATAACACTGTCCGAACCTTGGGTTACCATTGGCGTTGGGGAGGTGATGGAAAACGTGATCTTGGCCTGGACCGGGACCCCGATTGTCTGGGCTGCCGAGGTTACCGTATCTCCATAGCTGTTCTCGTAGGTCACGACCACATCAACCGGATAGGTCTGATTCTGTGCATCGCTGGAAGCGGCGACCTCATACCTGCAAAAAACCGGTTGATGCCGCGGGAAGTCCCCGATAAAAATGCTGCTGTCGACCGGTATAACCGGGCTGTTCCCATTCTGAAGTATCTTTACTATCGCCTCTCTCCCGTCGTCTGACCCCATGTTGACTATGGTAAGGTCCAGATATCCGCTGGTACCGACACTCAGGTTCTCTGCCACAAAACTGGTTACGTTGATCTGCACGGTTGGAGTGATTTTTATGGCGATTGGGAACGTAACGTTTTCCCGCAGGTATGTGGAATCGAGGGTATCAGCTGCAGGCTGGGTTGAGGAGGCAAGGTACGTATAGCCGACCGTGAACGGGAGCTGGTATTCACCGATCGTTGCATCCTGGGTTATTTTTACAATAATATTTACCTGAACCTGGCCCTGTGTGGGGATATCTCCGATATTCTGAGGATCGCTCTTTACAACGACAGGTGCATCGTCCGCTGAAAGTCCGACCGTTACCATTTTTGCCGTGGTCGGGACGTCGTCGCGCAGGATGGGGCCGGCAGAGTCGCAAATAGTTTGCGTGGATCCCATGGTGCAGGAATAATCCACGGATTTACTTGTACTGATACCGCTGTTCCGTATGATCACGCCTATCGTGGCATCCTGCCCGGGTGAAAACTCGTTGACTCCGGAGAGTACAGCAGAGATCTGGGGGCTTCCACCGGAATACGTAGTCACACCCATGACCGGAAGCGTGCACAACAGTGACAATACCAAGAAAAGGAAGATCTCTTTGCGATATGTCATCATCTATCACTTATTGTTATTGTTATAACACCATTTGATATTGCAGGATATAACGTGATGGCTCCATGACAATGCCGTCAGAATCCGTTCCGGCTCATTGAAAGTCTCAAATCGCATGGATTGCCAAAAATACGAAGCTCTTTCCTTATCGCACTTCTCAGGTGACACGTGCAACGGCGACGGAATTCCGGGGATTATCTGGTGTTCCACGCGCATCGCTCGATCCCGTAACCGACCGGCTCCTAAATAAAGACTTCATCTCAGTCTCTCAGTCGATCCCGAAACGTTTTACGGCCATTCCGCCGGGAGAAGTCGTCGCCCGGCCGCGGATACAGATTGAGCCTGACACAGACTATGCTCACGAGAACCACACGGCAATCCACATCGGCAGGATAGTGGCTGAACAGGAAAGAGAAGAACTAATCTGGACTGCTCATGGCAGGGAGAGGATACAAAAAAGCTCATCGATCTCACCTCCGGTGCAAAAAAGGATATCCGGTTCTTTGTCCACTCCCGGATCTTTGTCCGGTATTACGACTTCATCATCGAATAGGCAAAGAAGAGACCGCAGATCTCCCGTTCTCTCTTCTAGTAATCACGGATCTCTTCCATCTCGGTGATATCCATGAGCCCTTTCATCGCCTGGGTCTGGACCCACCGCTCCCCTTCCCTGATAGCGGCCATCGGGTTCGTGCCCCCTATTGCCGCGATTGCAACAAACTGGGGGTTCACCGGAACTCCGAGGAGCGGGACATTGGGCATACCTACCTCAAGGATACCCGAGTAGCTGCTGCTCGCGAGTTCATCCAGCACCATACCGACAACGGGTTCGGCCTCCATGTGGAATTCCCGGATATTGGCAAGGATGTTCCCGCTTCCCCGCCGCATCACGCTGGTGACGGACGTGGTATTCTGGGATATGAGGACCTGGAGCGGGTCGATCGTTGTATGCTCATAGAGGATGATATGGGTGAACCGCAGGGGTGTGCGGTTCTCGATCTCGACGACGCCCCCGCCGATCGGGTTTATCGGGATCCCCCGCCGGATCAGGAGGCCGTCGAACGTGATGCTGCACATGGTACAGATCCCCGTGCAGCCTTTCGGTATGACATAATCGGCAACCTTCTGTCCCTGTGAATAAAATTTTACCAGTCCGCTGACGCTGATTCCCGTTTTGTACGCGTCCTTGAGGACGGATATTGCATAATCCAGGTCCTCGTTCTTGATCAGGGACAGGTTGTAAACAACCTTACCCTCCCCCGTCACCGGATCAAACGTGACCTGGATGGCATAATCCTCGATATTGTGATTGACAAACTTGAGCGGGAGCATCATTATACTAATCTCGGCCATCGCAATAGAAAAATTGTTCTATAAGACCATGGCAATTTATGTATGATGGAACAAGACATGCGGGAAAAAGCCAAGAATGCGATGCGACTCATTCTTGAAGCGGCTCGTTTTGAAGTCGAAGAGGTCGACGACCCTCTCGACCTTTCAGCAGTGCGTGACGGCACGTGCCTTCTTGTGCTCTGTTCGAATGACCGCGACCAGATCAGCCAGTTCGACAAGACAAATTACAGCCTCATGATCGACGATCACGAGATGAACTGCAAGAAACTTCTCTTTTCGCTCGAAAAGGAGGTCGCTACCGAGAACTGCATCCAGTGGGGTGTTGACGAGTTCGTGCGGTATACAGGAGAGGCCGTCCTTGCAGATATCTTGAGCCGCGAGCTGGCACTGGACCTGACTCCTTCCAAGGCAAAAAAAGTGGCAGTGGCAGCTGCTGCAGCAGAAAAAGAAGAACCCTCCGGGATCACCATCCCCCATTTCCCGATAAAGATCTCCGAGCAGGCAGCCATTAGGACCGGGGGTGTACAGGGGGCGGCAAAACTCCGTTTCATACCGTATTTCCTCTTCCATTACCAGAGCTCGGGCGAGCAGGTTTACAAGGAGCGGCGTATCCCGTTCGATGCGGACGGGTGGGGGGCGATCAACGCCATCAACGGCATAAAGATCGACCTCGACGGCAAACTTGTCGAGGATACCGAGATCCCCGGTGGTGCAGAAGTCTGCGACCCCCACATCCGGAGGGAGGAGGCGACCGAGAGGATCGTGAACGAGCTTATCGACCGGCTCACCCAGAAAGTCCGCATCAAGCAGGAGAAGGGAGACGCAATCTTCTATGAGGAGAAGATCCTGAAGCCGGACAAGAAAAATATCACCGTCGACGCAAAACAGGTCTACATCCCCGTATGGCAGATCCGTGGCAAAAAGATCGTGGAAGTCAATGCATTTACCGGAGAGCTCCTTTCGGAACCGATGGACGAAGGTGTCGAAGTCTTCTAGTCGAATGACCATAATTCAACGGATGTCACCTGGGGTGAGGAGTCCTTCCGCGTTCTTTTTTGCCAAAGGTTTCTCCTGTGGCCAGGTTCAGATATCGCCAAAGGACAGCCCGCCATTTCCGGAGCCGCCATGATTGTTATTCTCGGAGGCGGACCCGCGGGTAGGCTGGCTGCGATGAGGCTCGCTTCGGCAGGCAGGGAGGTGAAGCTCATCGAGAAGGGAGGGATAGGCGGCCAGTGCCTCCATTATGGCTGCATGCCGGTCTGCGCCCTGAATGATGTTGCCCGGCTGATCCATACCGCCAGAGTACTCAACACCCTCGGCCTTACGGACTCTGTCCCGCGGGTCAACTTCCCGGTCGTACTCCGTGAGATGCAGAAAGTCCAGTCAACGATCGCCTCGGTACTCGATGCCGAGACAAAAGGGGCCGGGGTGGAGATCCTCTACGGCAATGAGGGGGGGTTTGACGGGAAGCATGTCGTTGTGGGCAATGAAAAACTGGATGGCGATGCCGTCATCCTTGCGACAGGGTCCTGCCCGAATATCCCGGAGATCGCGGGGATCACAAGGTCCGGCGTCTTCACTCCGCATACGCTCCGGGATATGACATGCCTGCCGGAGAGACTCGCCATCCTCGGCGGGGGGATCGTGGCTGCCGAGTTTGCCTGGATCTTCTCCCGGTTCGGGAGCGAGGTGACCGTCCTTTCCCGGAGTTCATTTTTGAAACCGGTCGACGAAAACCTGAGAAAGCAGGCAGCCCGGGAACTGTCCGGTGTGCATATCCGGGAGCGCACGGAGGTCCTGGCGGTGGAACGGCAGGGGGGCTGCCTCCATCTCAGCCTGAAGAATGCCGGAGAACCTGCCGGGCTTGACTGCGACGCAGTCCTGATCGCTGCCGGGCTCATTCCCCGTTCCGAAGGCCTCTGCGGAGTCAGCAGGCGGGCGAACGGCGAAGTGATCGTGAACGAGTACATGCAGACAAACCTCCCAAACGTCTATGCCGCCGGGGATGTCACGGGCCCGCCGTACCTGACACCCGTCGCACGGCTCCAGGGGATCATCGCTGCAGACAATATCCTCGGGAAACAGCGGAAGATGGACTATTCCGCAATTCCCCAGTCGATCAATCTCGGGTCCGAACTCGCGTTCTGTTCTGACGCGAGCACGAGCGCACGGCCACTCGTCATCCCCGGGCCCGCAGGACCGGGCACCTTCTGGTCGGTGCCAGCCTCAGATACCGGGCTTGCCAAGATCCTGGTCGAACCTGACGGCAGGATCAGCGGCATCTGTTCCGCATCACCGGGAAGCGGGCTCATTGCCGGCTACATGGCATTCCTGATGAAGCGTCATTTCTCCGTGCATGAGTTCGAGGATTTTGTCGAGGTACACCCTTCAACGGACGGGGTCTATGGCCTTGCAAAATACGCTTCCGAGGTTCTCAGGAAGCGCGACCATTCCTCCTAACTTCCCTTTTGTGCGATTTCCGACGCAAATGCTGATGGTATTATTACGGTTTGCATCGCATAATACGATACACGTCTCCATCATCCCCGTGGTGTTTTCTTAATGACCAGTCCCGCTGAAAATGTTGCATTCGAGAGTACCAGGCTCGATAAGATCCGGGCACTCCAGGAGAGAGGCATCACCATCTTCCCGCCCTCCTTTGACCGGCAGAACACCGTTCTCGACATCAGGACACAGTACAAGGATATCACCCACGAAAAGAGCGCCGAGAAGGTATCTACTGCCGGGAGGATATATATCGTGCGGAACCACGGGAAGACCCTCTTTGCGGACCTCGGGGACGAGACCGGGAAGATCCAGCTCTATATCCGGAAGAACGATATCGGGGAGGACCAGTTCGATCTCTTCAACCAGTTCATCGAACGGGGAGATATCATCGGGGTCACCGGTCACGTCTTCCGGACCAAACTGGGAGAGATCACCATCTGGGTCGACACGGTCACCCTCCTTTGCAAGGCGGTCTGTTCACTGCCGGAGAAATTCCACGGCCTCACGGATATCGAGAAGCGCTACCGCCAGCGGTACGTCGACCTGATCGTCAACGAGGAGAGCAGGCAGACGTTCCGGAACCGGAGCCGGATCGTCTCCCTGATCCGCAGGTACCTCGATGACCACGGGTTCCTTGAGTTCGAGACCCCGATCCTGCAGCCGGTCTATGGCGGTGCCAACGCCCGTCCGTTCACGTCCTACCACAACTTCCTCGACCAGAAACTCTTCCTGCGCATTGCACCCGAACTCTACCTGAAGCGACTGGTGGTCGGGGGATTCGAGAAAGTCTTCGAAATCGCACGGAATTTCCGGAACGAGGCCGTGGATACCGATCATAACCCGGAATTCTCCATGGTGGAGATCTACTGGGCCTACAAGGACTTCCAGGATATGATGGCACTCACCGAAGACATCGTTGCCTCGATCGTTGTTGAAGTCCATGGGAAATTCGAGATCCCGTTCGGGGAGACGGTCCTGGACTTCCGGAAACCGTGGAAAAAACTATCGATGGCCGATGCCGTACAGGAAATTGCCGGTATCGACATCTTCGCTCATACCGTAGAAGAGCTCCGTACGCTCGCACGGCAGCACGGGCTTGACGAGTGGGAAAAACCCGCAACCCAGCGGGAGTTCCTCATCCTCTTCTTCGAAGGGCTCATCGAGGAGAAGCTCATCCAGCCGATCTTCATCTACGACTACCCGGTCGAGAACTCCCCGCTGGCAAAACGGCACCGCACCAAGGAGGGGTTCACCGAGCGGTTCGAGCTCTTCATCTACGGGATGGAGGTGGGCAACGGGTTCTCCGAGCTGAACGACCCGGTCGACCAGAAGGCCCGTTTCGAGGCGCAGGACGAGAAGCGGAGGCTCGGCGATCTCGAGGCCCAGATGATCGACTACGATTTCATCAACGCACTCGGGTACGGGATGCCCCCCACGGGTGGCGTGGGTATCGGGATCGACCGGCTCGTTATGCTTTTAACAAATAATAATTCCATAAAAGAGGTCATCCTTTTCCCCTCGATGAAGACACTGAAGGAGGAGGGGAAAGGGGACGAAGAAAAACCGGCAGCGGGGAACTGAGTTCTCGGCTCATCCCCTTTTTTCTCCAGCATTTTCCCGACCGATCTCTTATCTTATTGTTGTTCCAACAATTCTCCATGGTCCCCAGCACAAATCCCGGTGAACCAATCTCCGGCACCGGAGAACCACAGCGTACACACCACCACGAGGTCTTTTCCGCTGCCAGAGCAGGTCACCTCGACTCCCGCCTGCGGCGGTTCCTCTACCGGCCCGGCTGTCTCGCGGAGCGGTATGTGAAGCCCGGCGACTGCGTTCTCGACTTCGGCTGCGGCCCGGGGTTCTTCACCCGCGAGTTTGCAAAACAGGTCGGGGAGACCGGGCTGGTCTTCTCCGTCGACCTCCAGGAAGAGATGCTTCAGATATTGCGCAAAAAACTTGAACCGGAGGGGCTCCTGCCCCGGATCAGGACGTACCGGTGTGAACCGGACTCCATCAATCTCCCCGTGGACCTGAACGGGACCATCGATGTCGCATTTTCGATCTTTGTTGTCCACGAAGTACCGGACCCGGCAAAGCTGTTCCGGGAGATCGCAGCCCTCATCAGGCCGGGCGGGACGCTCTACTATACCGAGCCCCCGTTCATTGTATCAGGCGGGGAATTCCGGGACAACTTGGCGCTTGCTGAAGATGCGGGCTTCCGGCTGGTTGAAACGAAGTTCTTCTTCGTGAACCGGGGGCGGCGGTGCTGAAGAAGGAGTAAGTGGGGGTACCTCCTGCTGAGGGAGGGGGGGTGCCTCCTTGACATGATGGGGTGGGGGGTAGGAGTACCTCATACTAATGCTGGGGTACCCACCCCCTGTCCGAAAGGGGGGGCAGAACGGGCCTCCGATGTGAACTCCACAGGAAAGCATGGCTTGGGCGATGCGGTTGAGGAGGGGTACCCCCACTCATTTGCTGAGGGGGTGAGTACCCCTCTTGTGGCCAAAGGGGTGAGGGGAACCCCTCCCCAAAAAACATCAGGATCCGGTAAAAATTTTTCGATCAAAGGCCGATCGATCCGGATCACTTTTTCTATCACGATCGTGATCGCGATGAAAATTTTCAAATCAAGGTTTGATTGAAAAATAAAAATCAAAGTCTGCTGAAAATTTTCAACCAAGGTACGGTTGAAAATTTCAAAATCACCGTTTGATTGATCCGGATCAAGTTTTCAATCACGATCATAATCGCGATATAATTTTTTTTTGATCAAAGTCCTGTTGAAATCCCGGCATCTAACCATCCAAGAACTGGCAATGAGGGGAGTATTCCGATGATTCAGCGGTCCGGGCGCTACAACAATCAGAAGAAATAAAAGGATTTGAGCCGGCGGGATTACCCCCGTCTCACCAGGTCCCGGACCTGCCCAGCATACTGCCGGCATAGGAGCGGAGTGCCGGATCCTCGTCTTCATCCGCAATGAACTCCTTCAGGCCCCGGAGAGCACCGGTGCTCCGGATAGCGGCAAGGGCCGCCGCAGCCTGTTGCCGGGTGGAGATCTGCTCGCCCCTGTCTCTCAGGCGCCCGATCAGGGCTTCGACCGCCCGCCCGCTCTTCAGCGTGCCAAGGGCAGACGTCGCACAGACCCGGATCTCCGGATCGCCGTCGCTCAGGAGGTCCATCAGGGGGCGGACTGCCCGCGGGTCATCGCTCTCCCCGAGCGCGATGACCGCCCGGAGCCGCTCCCTTTTACCGGCCCCGAAGGCTGCCGCATTCGCCAGATCATAGATGCCACCCTTTCCGGACATGGCATTATACCATTCAACATCAGGTTTTTCGATGCTCAAATCCATAACAACACCCTACATACTCTTGATTTTTCACAAAACAATACCAGTTCCCTGCCGGATTACCGGAAGAACCCTGTCCTAACAGATGAAGAAAAGCATCCGCTTATCATGAGCGGATCGTACCGTCACGGCCACACTCATTCTGGCGAAGATGTCTCGGTACATTGGACTAATATAACGCACTCGGAATATAAATAATTAATCCGGCTTCCCAGAATGATGCATCATGAAATGCCGGAACGTCCGATCTATCCGCATCAATTTTTCAATCCCGATCGTAGTTGCGGTGAAAAATTTTCATCCACGGTCTGATGAAAAAAATTTCAGAGAAAGAGGTGTGTCAACGGTTGATCCACCGACATTCCGGAAAAATCCACTATGATCTCCCTGCAAAACACCTTTCAGATCCGATCTGTTTCCTCCCCTCAAAAAAATCCGGATGGAATTTGAGGGATCCTTCCGCTCATTCCGTGCTGTCTGAGGATCCGGCCGGTCCTTTATCTGCTCCCCAGTGTTTCGCTGCCGCCAGGGTGCAGCCTGTGGGAACATAATAGCGCCTGCCCCCGCTCAGTTCCTTCCCGCAAAAATCCCTGCAGGTAGCCGGCCGCCGGTCGTAAATATCACACGTCATCTGCCCGCTGCGATCCGCAAGTGGCCGGAGGTGCCGGCAGGGGGCATCGACGAGGAGATATCCCCCGGATTCCCTGAGGCCCCGTTCCCGCAGGTAGTGGAGCTGGGAGGGGGTGCACTGCCGGACCATGACGAGGGGCAGCCAGCGGCAGCATTCGCCGCAACGGCTGCAGGTGCCGGTGATCGGGGCAGGTTGTCGGGGTTTCATGTCAGTGCTTCACCATCATTGCCGGAAAACTATGCGGAAGGAAAGGATTAACCTGTTGTTTTTCCCCGCCATCATGAGAACCTTAAGCAGGTGGCGGGTTGGGGGGGATGCGGCTCTTCCTTTCCTCACCGGCCAGAAGATGATCCTGGATATCCGTGGCATACGATCCTGACAAAGCCTGTGAAAATGGAGGTTTTCCTTAAAACAAAAGATTTTAAACCAGTATCGTAATTTTCTCTTCATGTCCTTTCCCATCAGTGACCGGATCTCCGTCATTGTTGGCGACATTGTAACCCAGAAGGTGGATGCCATTGTCAATGCCGCAAATCCGTCACTCCTTGGCGGGGGCGGGGTTGACGGGGCAATCCACCGGACTGCAGGGCCCGGCCTTCTCGATGAGTGCCGGGAACTGGGGGGATACGGGACGGGTGAAGCCAGGATCACCCGTGGGTATAACCTGCAGGCCCTGTTTGTCATTCATACGGTCGGGGCTGTCTGGCATGGCGGAAACGAGGGGGAAGATGACCTGCTTGCCGCATGCTACCGGAATTCATTGAACCTTGCTGAATTAAGCGGCCTCAAAAGCATAGCCTTCCCGGCAATCAGTACTGGGGCCTACGGATTTCTCTTGGAACGGGCAGCACGCATCGCTATCCGGACCGTGAGGGAGTTCCTGACCGTTCATACCCGATGAAAAAAGTCATTTTCGTCTGCCATGATGACGATACATTCCGGGCATATAATAAACTCCTCCTGGCAGCGGTATTTGATGATACCAAAAGTCCGGTTGCAGACATGATCTCGGCCCACCTGCTCATGATCGAGTCCGCCCATCAGATCCGGATCAGGAACAAGGAAGAGATCGTCCAGGTCATTTCTGAAGTTGCAGAGAACAATATTCAGGCGCTTTCCGCGGTAATTTCCGTCAATAACTGGATAGCGGCTGCCGGAGTTGCCGGGGATGTCAGGATTCCGCATGACGTGCTTATCCACATCCGCAACCACATAACGATGACAGATCACCACGGCAAATAACGCTGAAAATTGTTTTACTTATGGTACGGTTCACCGTGATTGATCCGCTCCGCCCGGTAGATCTGTTCGAGCAGGATGAGCCGGGCCATCCGGTGGGTAAACGTCATCCGGGAAAGTGAGAGCCGCATTTCGCTCTTCTCAATGACGGGCGGGGAAAGCCCGAGATCCCCGCCGATTATGAACGTGAGCGGACCCTTGCCGGCAATCTCCCAGCGCCAGAAAGCTTCTGCAAGTTCCTGACTTGACCAGTCAACTCCCCGGGGATCGAGGGCTATCACCAGGGATCTGGAAGGGATCGCCGCCAGGATGCGTTCTCCTTCCTTCTTCTTTACGATCGTCTCAGCGGAGTCCGGGGATGGGGTCGGTCGTTTCTCTTCAGCCAGTTCGAGGATCTGCAGTTTCACGTACGGCCGCAGGCGTTTTTCATATTCTGCTATTCCTTCCCTGAGATATTTTTCCTTGATCTTCCCGACCGCAATTATTTTGATCTGCATCGACCCGGCCATCCTCAAATCGATCTGCATACCTGATGCTATGTATTTAAAAAGAGACGGGTGGAAATATGTTACCTATGGATTACTTTTGCGTTCTTTTGCATCGATTTTCTGGTGGGATAACACATCCAGAAGCACTTCTTTCATCATGTTTTTCATGAGCTCCCGCCCCTCATCTGATGACATGTAGTCCTTGAACAGCTCCTTGAACTGTCCCATATCGTGGTGATTATCGACGAAGGATAATAAAGCTTGTGTGATGCAGTCGGAGACCGTGGAGAACTTCTTTTCCTCATAAACGAGTTTATTGACCTTTTCGTAGATATTGGGCGGCATTTTGTAGGAGATCGCTACACGTTCGCCGCGGACGGCCAATCCTTTTTCTGCCATTCCCTATAAACTTGGGTAAATTACTATAAATAGCCTGTTAATCGCCCTGAATATTCCTTAAGTAATCCAAATTTTTTGCAGGTAATTCTTACGTCATACATAAGGAGTACTTTTTATAGCGCGGGAGGCAATAGAAAATTGTCGTAAGGTGGTTTTGTTGAACGAGACACTCCTGTTACTCCTGCCAATTGTTGGTGTTTTTGCAATCGGCTGCAGTATTGCACTCCTGGCTCTGGGAAAGATGATCGACAGGTTCCCGGTCGGCGATGAATCCCGGCGGGAACGGGGCCTCGCAAGTCCCGTCGAGTCAACAAAGATCGCGGTAGTCATCTTCTGGGTATTATTTATTATCGGGTGCTGGAGCGTCCTGCAGGAGACCACGTTCGGCCTCATCCTTGGTATCACCACCTTCTTTGCCTCCTGTCTCTTCATGTTCACCGCGCTGGTATTTTCCTTCGCGGTCCTCAGCACCCTGAGGAGACGCAGGGACCGGGTGCAGACTCCGGTGATCCAGATCGGCACACCTGAGACTATTGTCACTATTTCCCAGCAGGGGCAGGGACAACCGGCCGTAGTGTCCCGGAAACGGTACAATCATCCCGTATCCAGCTTCATGATCGATGCGTTGCTGAAAAAAGACTAAAAAAATATTATCCGAAAATCTTTTTTGACTGTTCGAGAGCATCTACGGCAGGGAGTTTCTTGCCGGTGAGGAATTCGATACAGGCTCCACCACCTGTTGAGATATGGGTGAAATCCTTCTCTATGCCCAGTTTTTCTATCACGGCTGCCGTATGCCCGCCACCGACAACCGAGAATTCCACATGGGACGCTGCCCTGAGGAGTTCATACGTGCCGGTCGCAAAGTCCTTATCTTCAAAAACACCAGCCGGCCCGTTGAAGACAACGGTCCCAGCTTCTTTCAGGGTCTGGACAAGGTGTGCAAGGGCATCCATGCCAAGGTCGAGTACCGGTGCATCCTCGGGGATCTTCGTAACCGGGTATTCGACACGGCGGTTGTTCTCCCGGACCGCCACCGATTCCGGCAGAACAACACGGTCGCGGTAGCGGGTGAGGATCTCCTTTGCTTTCCCGATCTCTTCCTGGTATTTGAGCTGGGCAATCAGCTGGGTGGAGGGTTTTCCGATGTTATACCCTGCGGCTATCAGAAATACGTTGGCAACAACGCCGATGACGATGACCCGGTCTGCGATACCTTTTTCCAGCACGTGCCGTGCAACATCGATGGAATCGTCAACCTTCGTACCACCGAGGACCATGCAGACCAGGCGGGGTGCTCCGGAAAATACTTTCGAGAGGGTGAACACTTCCTTTTCCATAAGAACCCCCCCTGCAGAACGCATGGCGAGCGGGAGCCCGACAACGGTCGGCTGAGAGCGGTGGGCTGTACCGAATGCATCGTTCACGAAAAGATCGGCCATCGAAGAGAGTTTTTTTACCAGGTGCGTCTTTTTGGCTTCCTCGGGTTTCAGGGTCAGGTTCTCTTCCGCATTGAACCGGACATTTTCCAGCATCAGGATATCCCCGGTCTTCATGGCTCGGACAGAATCACGGGCATGGCTCCCGAAGATACTGTCCACATAGGTAACAGGCTCTCCGAGAAGGTGTTCAAGTTTCTCCGCATGCGCTTCAAGCGTTGTAAAGTCCTTTTTCCCGGGCCGGCTCTGGTGGGTAACGATCACAACGCGGCTGCCGGACAGCGCCCTGATGGTAGGGATGTGTTCCCTGAAACGCTTGTCATCGAGAATAAGGTTGGTGGCAGGGTCGATGGGGGAGTTGAGATCCAGTCGCAACAGGACGGTTTTTCCTTCAGCTCCCAGTTCCTTTATGGTTCCAATCGGCATCCATACCACGCCCTGTGTTATTATGAACTGCTCCTTGCCTTGATCTTCTTCATCCGGAAGAGTTCTTCCCGCTCCATCTCGTCGAGACGCATCTTGATGAAGTCCCGTGCTTCCGTAAGTTCGGGGATCACCTTGAACTCCAGTGCATTGACACGGCGCTTGGTCTTTTCAATCTCATCGAGCAGGCGTTTCATGGTCGTCTCGATCTCCGCGCTCTCGATGATCGATTCCACGAGTTCTTCGAACGCCGATGCAGTCTCGTCGATAACGGTGGAAGTTCCGAGCATACCGTAGCCCCGGTCGACGACCGTTTTCCGGACTTTCGAGGACTCGATCTCGGGGACGACAACCCCCATGATGTTCTTGCTCTTCAGGGTGATCTCCGGCACCTCCTTAACGGAGAATGCAGCAGATTTCACGCCAATGGCACCTTCGACCGTATTGGCCAGCGCCATCATCTCTGCGGCATGATCATATTTTCTGAGGAGGTCGCCGCGGCTGTCCTTTGCATTTGCCAGGATCTTGAAAAATTCAAGGATCAGTCCATCGCGCTTCATCTTGAGGATCTTGTAGCCGCGCTCCGAGAGCTGGATCTTCCGTTTCAGGTTGATCAGTTCGGAACGGGTTGGCTTGATATCGCGCAGCGCCATGGACTCCTTACTCCTTCTTTGCTCCGGCCTTGAACTTCGGGTGGTACTTGGTGATCAGTTCGCGGTCGATACGGGTCAGCTGCTCTACCGGGAGCGTGGAGAGGAGTTCCCAGCCGAGGTTCAGCGTGTCCTCGATGGTGCGGTCCTCGTCATAACCCTGCCGGACAAAACGGTTCTCGAAGAGGTCTGCGAACTCGAGGAGCAGGCGGTCACGCTCGGAGAGTGCGTCTTTACCGACGATAGCCACGAGGCCGCGAAGGTCGTTGCCTTCCGCGTACCCGGCATACATCTGGTCGGAGACCTTCTTATGGTCCTCGCGGGTGTGACCCTTGCCGATACCGAGATTCATCAGCCGTGACAGCGAGGGCAGCACGTTGATGGGCGGGTAGATGCCCTTCCGGTGCAGCTCACGGTTGACCACGATCTGCCCTTCGGTGATGTACCCGGTCAGGTCAGGGATCGGGTGGGTGATATCGTCACCGGGCATCGTCAGGATCGGGATCTGGGTAACAGACCCCTTCTGGCCCTTGATCATACCGGCACGTTCGTAGATACAGGCAAGATCTGTGTACATGTATCCCGGATAGCCACGCCGGCCGGGCACTTCCTCGCGGGCCGCACCGATCTGGCGGAGCGCCTCGCAGTAGTTCGTCATATCCGTCAGGATAACGAGCACGTGCATACCGAGATCGAAGGCAAGGTACTCGGCAGTTGTGAGGGCGAGCCGCGGGGTGATGATACGCTCGACAGCCGGGTCGTCCGCAAGGTTGAGGAAGACGACTGCACGCTCGAGAGCACCGGTGCGCTCGAAGTCCTGCATGAAGTAATTGGCCTCTTCTTTCGTGATACCCATCGCGGCAAAGACAACGGCGAAACTCTCGGTCGAGCCGGGGACTTTTGCCTGCCGGGCGATCTGGAGCGCAACGTTGTTGTGCGGGAGACCGGCACCCGAGAAGATTGGGAGCTTCTGGCCACGGACAAGGGTGTTCGTGCCGTCGATAGTGGAGATACCGGTCTGGATGAAATCCGCCGGCATGCCCCGGGCGTACGGGTTGATCGCAGCACCGGTGATGTCGAGGCGTTTCTCCGGCACAATCTCCGGGCCGCCGTCGATAGGCTTACCCCCTCCGGATAGGATCCGGCCGAGCATCTCTTTGCCTACCGGCATCTTGATGGTCTCGCCGGTGAACCGGACGCCGCTGTCCCTGCCGATACCGGTCGTAGTCTCGAAGATCTGGACAACGACCAGTTCGTCGCTGGTGTCGAGCACCTGGCCGCGCTTGGTTGTGCCGTCAAATAGGACTATGTTCACGAGTTCCCCATAGGCAATCGGCTCGGTCTTCTCGACGAAAACGAGAGGACCGGCAATCTTACTTATCGTCCTGTATTCCTTCATGCTGCCGACCTCAGTGTGTTGAACTCAGCGTCCATCTCTTTCTCGATCTTCGCCAGTTCGGGCTTGTAGTCCTTGATGAACTTGATCTGGGGCAGCTCGTTCTTGGACTTGACACCGTTGATCTGCGCCGGGCTGACGCCCGCGAGCTGGGCAGCGTAGGCAAGCTCGGCGAAGAGCTTGATCGCCTTCATCATGTCGTACTGCTTCGTCATGTCACAGAACGTGTCGACCGGGTCGTACGCGTTCTGCTGGAGGAAGATCTCACGGATCATGCGGGCGACCTCGATGGTCACCTGTTCTGACTCGGGCAGGGCGTCGGAACCGACGAGCTGCACGATCTCCTGCAATTCTGCCTCCTTCTGGAGGATCTCCATGGCCCACGACCGGATCCTGTTCCACTCGGGTGAGACCTCCTTGTCGTAATAGTCGTGGAGGGCTTCGAGATAGAGCGAGTAGGAGTTGAGCCAGTTGATGGCCGGGAAGTGCCGGCGCTGGGAGAGCTTTGCATCCAGAGCCCAGAATACCTTCACGATACGCAGGGTGTTCTGGGTAACAGGTTCCGAGAAGTCACCACCGGGCGGCGAGACCGCACCGATGACCGATACCGACCCGGATGCACCGTTCAGGGTCTCGACAAGACCGGCACGCTCGTAGAACTCGGAGAGCCGGGCTGCAAGGTACGCGGGGTACCCCTCTTCACCGGGCATCTCTTCGAGACGGGACGAGATCTCACGCATCGCTTCTGCCCACCGGGACGTGGAATCCGCCATCAGGGAAACGTCGTAGCCCATGTCACGGAAGTATTCCGCGATCGTGATACCGGTATATACGGATGCCTCACGGGCAGCGACCGGCATGTTCGAGGTATTTGCTATGAGCACGGTCCTCTCCATGAGCGGTTTACCGGACTTCGGGTCCTCGAGATGTGGGAACTCAGTCAGCACTTCGGTCATCTCGTTGCCGCGTTCACCGCAGCCGATGTAGACCACGATCTCGGCATCCGACCACTTGGCCAGCTGCTGCTGGGTAACGGTCTTGCCGCTCCCGAACGGTCCGGGGATGGCTGCCGTGCCGCCCTTTGCGATCGGGAAGAGGCCGTCGAGGATCCTCTGACCGGTGATCAGGGGGATCGTCGGGTTCTTCTTCTCCCGCACGGGGCGGGGGACACGAACCGGCCAGCGCTGGATCATCGGGTACTCGCGCCCGTCTTCGAGAACACAGATCGTCTCGTCAACGGTGAAGTCACCGCTCCTGATCGTCTTGACGACCCCTGCCTTTGCATTGGGGGGCAGCATGACCCTGTGGACGATGTTGGTCTCCTGCACTTCACCTAGGATCGCTCCCGGTTCGACCTTGTCACCGGATTTGACGAGGGGCTTGAAGGTCCACTTCTTCGTGTGGGAGAGACCGGGCGCAGAGACACCACGCTGGATGAAATTTCCCATCTTCTCCACGAGGACAGTCAGCGGGCGCTGGATGCCGTCGTAGATACTGGTCAGGAGCCCAGGCCCCAGTTCGACCGCAAGAGACAGTCCGGTGTTCTCCACCGGTTCGCCGGGCCGGATACCGGAGGTATCCTCGTATACCTGGATGATGATGTTATCACCCTGGATCTTGATGACTTCTCCCATCAGCGCTTCTTTGCCGACCTTCACCACATCGTACATGTGGGCGTCAAGGTTGACTGCCGTTACGACAGGGCCGGCGATTCTTTTGAGAACCCCTTGTTTCTGTTCTTTTGCTTGTTTGTCTTTTACTTCCACAGATCAACACCCACCGATCTCTTGATTCTCTCTCTCATTGAGAGGCCCCCTTCCTCGCCGCCGATGGCAATCACGGTCGGCTTCACCGAGTTTTCCAGCGTTGTGCGGAGCCTGCGGGGGATCTTCTCCATATCGCTGCTGTTGAGGACGAGGATCCCGACTTCCCCGTCCTGCAGGACGCTGGTGATTTGTTCACTGAGTTTCTCGTCATTGTCCGTTACGTAGGTCTTGCGGATGCCTGCGAGGCGGAACCCAAGGATGAACTCACTGTTGCCGATTACTGCGATCTCCATTTACATCACCAGGTATTCCGCTATCTTGTCCGAAAGGAGTTTTGACTCCTTTCCTCTGGCAAGCGCCCGAAGGTTAAAGACCTCGTATTTCTTCTTTTCCAGGTAGACAAGAATCGGGTAGATGGAGACGGGATTGCGTTTGGATAGCTGCTCCATCTGTTCAAGCTGAACACGCGTAAGCCTAACCTCGAAGTCCCGTACCGTCTTTTCGCTTCTCATCTCATCGAGGAGCGAGATCAGCAACTTCTGGCGGAACCTTGGCTTGAGCGCATCGATGAATTCGCTCTGGTCCCGGATTGCATTCAGGTTTGCGAAATCCGATGCCTCAAATGTCCCGCCATGGATGTACATCTCCCGGACATCTTCTTCCAGCCTGTCAGCCCGTAGCCGGAACAGGGTCTTGACATTCTTGATGTCGATATCGAACCTGATGAAATCAAGGAACAGTCTGCCGCCCTTGATCCCGCTCCCGGCTTCCGTAATGATCTCTGCATAGAACTGCTTATAGAGCTCATTTTCCATGTGGGAGAATGATCCACTCTCCCGGGCAAAGGGGTATTCACGTGCGAGCACGGAATACATACGGTGGCCTCTCAATGCTTCGATGATTCTCTCGGGGTTGTCTTCGGCCAGAAAATGATCGAGTACGGAACTGTCAAGACTGCCGGCAGGGATCAGGATCTCCTTGATCTTCCCTGCCTTGACACCCTGCATCTTGCCGCGGAGGATAGTGAGAATATTCTGGATGTCCCAGCGACGAAGATACGCCTGGGTGAACTGTTTTAAGTTGCCCGGTGTGATCTCCTGGATCTTCTGGTATTCCTTGGCAAGGTTCCACGAGAGCGCGACTTCAATGAGATCTATACCTTTGAATATCGTGCCCAGCTCATCGATCTCCTGTTTGTATTCCGTTTCTCCGATGAACCGGGTGATCTCGGGAAGGCTCATGTTGAGCATCCGCATATATTCCTCGCGCGGGAGGAGCTTAGCCTTTCTCACCCGCATCCTGGTACACACGTAAATGTACGGTGCTGAGATATACCTCACGCCTGCCATACGCGTACCTCCTTACACGAACAGGATATCGGATGCATCCTTCAACCCGGATTCCCACACTTTTGCAAGGAATGTCCGGTAGCTGTAATCAATCTGCAACGCGCCCCCCTCACCTTCGATGAGGATGCCCCCGTCGATGTCTACAGGGGTACCGATCCTGAACCCGGCGAATCCCGCATTCTCAGCGATGACGGCTTTTGCGGCCGCGACATCCCGGGCATTGCAGAAGAGGGTGCCTGAGGGGATCTCCTTTTTTGCCTCGGCGAGGAGTTTCTTGATGGCTTCACGATGGAAGCTCTCAGGGAGAGCGGCAATCTCCGACCGGGTGGCTTCATACACCTGATCGAGCAGGGCTTTCTGGGTGTTCAGGAGCTCGCGTTTGACCAGCAGGTTTGCTGCAGATGCTTCCTGGCCGATAAGATGGCCAGCCTGTTTTACTGATTCCTCTTCTGCTGCCAGTTTGATCGCCTGAGCCTTCTTGTTTGCGGCTGCAACAATCTGGTTGGTCTCCTGCTTGGACTCCGCACGTACCTTCTCTGCTTCAGATTTGCCCTTTTCCCTGATATCTTCAACTACGGCTTCCAGTCCCATTGTCCGCCCCGTTTATACGAACAACAGCAGGAGCGCAACGACCAGACCGAAGATGACGATCGTTTCAGGAATAACGGTGAAGAGGAGTGCAAGCCCGAACATGTCCTTGTCCTCCGCAACTGCACCAACCGCTGCTGAACCGATCCCCATTTCGGCAACACCGGTACCGATACCGGTCAGACCAACTGCGATACCTGCGCCGAGTGCCTTCATTCCCAACTGCGATGCCTGAACTGATGCAAGATCTGTTGCTGCTACTGCTACTGCTTCTGCTGCCATAATTTAATCCTCCGTAAATCTTCGTTTCATTCCGAATGGAACGTACTTTTTGCCTCCACCTTTGTAGAACTTGGTGAAGAATTCAACATAATGCAACCTGATTGAGTGGAGCCCTCCACCCAGGATACCCAGTGCCGTGTTGAGCGCGTGTCCGATGATAAACACCCCAATACCGGCAATGATGATGAAAATTCCGACAATTGTGAGATTATTGAGTTGTGGTTCGATAAACATCGTAATGGCCATAAAATTGACGACCATGGCGATAGCAACCGATGAGAGCCCGACTGCGACAAGACGGGCATAGGACAATACATGGGACACGATCGTCGGGATTTCAACAACCTCTAGGAATGAATCCTGTGCAATGAACACGATACCGGCAACGATAAGTACTACCCCTATGATAATGCCCAAGTTCAGCCCGGCCACGATCACGGGCAGGCCGGTCAGGTTGGGCATCAGCGGTACTGAAGCTACCGACCAGATGGCGACAATAAGACCCCACATTACCAGAAGCCAGCCGAAATTAGCAAGCACGGCTTTCATCCGGTGCTCCCCGTGGTCCTGACGTGCATGGTTCACCATGCCGAGTACTCTCCCGAGGGTGATATGCAGGATACCGATCCAGACCGACAGGACCATCAGTTCCGGGATATTGGGACCATGTCCTCCATTCTCAGCAGCCATCAGGTGCCGGGAGTACAACACGGGGCTCCATCCCGGGATCGGAAATCCGAGGAACTCGGAAAAAATGATGCCAAAGAAGATGCTTGAGATACTTGCGTTCCGCAGCACGGCGAGCAACTGCCGCCCTTCCTCGCCTTTCAGGAATTTCCGGAGCCCGAACGCCATCACGAGCAATATCAGACCGTACCCCACATCACCGAGAATCAACCCAAAAAAGATGGGGAAGACAATGGATACCATTAGGGTTGGATCAATTTCAGTATACCTGGGCCGGCTGTAGACATCCATGAGTACCTGTGTCGGTGTTGCAAACGACGGATTGTTGTACTCCACAGGCACATTCTCATGTTCATAGTCTACGGATAATTCTGTAACAAAAATTTTGCCGCCCGCGGTCCGTTCCAAAGCCTGAATTATGGTGGCAACATCTTCGGAAGGGACCCACCCCTCAGCCACGAAGGTCTGTTTTGTGGTCGCAAACCGGAGCGGAGCTTCGGTCTGCTCAACTTCAGCTTTTAAGAATTCCTCGCAGGCAACGAGGAAGTCCGCATGACTATTCTTGACTCCCTCGAGTTTCTGGTTAATCTCGGCAATTTCCTGAGTGAATGCGGAGATCTGCCCGGCATAATAGTCGATACGGCCCTGCGGGGCGCCGGATTCGTCCGGGAGCGGTACCGGCTGGAACGATGCTTCCTGAAGCGCCTTTTCGACCTCGGTCCGCTGTTCGGCAGGAACAATGGCAACGAGGAAATTCTTTTTCTTGCCCTTTGAAAGATACATTTCGCTTGGAACGGACAGGCTGACTTCGCGGGATACAAAACCGGCAAATACTATGAATCGTTTGTAACCATGATAGAGATCCAAGTCAGCCGGAACGTTCACGAACGGGGTGATCTCAGCGATCTTCTGCTCGAACTCTTTCACCCGCGTATCAAGTTTTGAGCGTCTGGCCGTCAGGTCCTCAACTTCACGTTCGAGGACCGGAAGTTCCTGCTCAATCCTTTTTCTGCTCTCTGCCCGCGAACAGGGCTTCGCTGTCTCGATGTCATCCCCGCGGACCGAGATGGCATTGGCGATTGCCCGGATCTTGATGAGATCAGCGGACTTTTCACTTGCTCCCGGAAGAGGCGTCCCGATCTTAAAGCCTTCGTAGCCTTCTGCCCCGGCATCGACAAATTCTTCGATATGGAACAGGTTATGACGGTATAATTCCGTAATAACCGGGACCATCTGGTCCCGTGAGGCGGCGATGAGGAGCCGGCTCATCTGCTTAGGCTTTAACATGCAGCTGCTCCTTAAACCGCAAAACCAGCAGCTGCACCGCTTTTGAAAGGTTCTTTTCTCCTCTCTCTTTCAGTGCCGCTGCGCGCTGATTGCCACTTTTTATGATTTCAGCGTGCTTAAGTGCCGCCTGGTGCCGTGCTTCTTCCAGTTTCAGCTTTTTGTATTGTTCTGCATTGCTCTGCGCTTTTGTTACCAGATTATCAGCTTCAAGCTCAGCCTGAGAATGTCTGAATTTCTTCTCATCCTGGGCCTTGCTGATCACCGACTGGTACTCTTCTTCAGCCTTTTTGATGTCTTTTAGGACCTCAATCTTCATCCAACCCTCCTCTCACGGCAGTACAATAATTGGTGAAAAAAACCATATATGTATTGTTATTTTTAACCGGACGATCATTTCCTGGGGTGAAAATGAAAATTTATACGGGAATCAGAAAAATTCAGTTGAGATAGCGTGATTCACGTACCGTCGGTTAATACCCGCGGGCAGGCCGGAAATTTCCATGCCTCCCGGGGTTCCTTTCAAGGTCATGCCGGCCAGCTCATCACTCGAACAAACGAGGTGCTGTTCCGGATGTGTCCCTCTCCTTATACCGCAGCTGGTAGTGATCACCGGGCCGACCGAGACGAGGTACGAGAACCGCTTTGAACCGGGATGATCCTTTGCAAGGACTATCAGGGGCATACGGTAGGTCCTGACGAACTCAGCAAGCATGATCGCCGGCTCCAGGGCACCACCTTCCGGCGCTGAAACTACCACGAGGTCATCGGGCTCGATAGTCTGGCAGTATTCTTTCTCCGGAGTCTCAATTCGGAGAGCAAACAGGGAGCCCGCCTTTGCAGCCAGTAAAAAAGAGTGCGTGCCATATATCTGCAACGACTCGTCGTGCAGGGGCACTATCATATTTCAGTCACGTTATCGGACTGACAACTGGAGCAGATGGGTTTCCTGCTGACGCTTTCGAACTTTTCGCCACAGTCTTTGCAGCGGTAGTTTTTTCCTTTTACCCGCTCGTCGAAGTTGAGATCTCCTGTGGGCCCACCACCAACGGTGCACATCTTTTATCACCTCACTACGACATCTTCATGTGAAGATTTAATGGTATCTGCCTGGAATGCAGCGGTCCGGGAAGTCTTTTCCCGGAACCTATAAGATGATGTAATTGAACACCACGAGGGAGATAATGAGGAGGATACAGGAGTGCTTTACTCCTGCTGCTATCGATGACTCCCCCATCTGTCCTGCGATCAGCCCAGAGAAGAGTGCCTGGACAAGGCAGGCGTGGTACAGGAGCCTCCCGAATGTCTCGATGGGTATGGTACCAAGACCGGAAAGTGCGCCGGTAGTCGGGGCACCGTTGAGATTGACATGGGCAAGGACCGGCAGGAACTGCGTTGTTAGGACCCCCACGACAAAGAGGAAGACAAAAAATGACAGGTACACGATTGCCGTGTAGATGAACATCTCGGCAGATCTCTCTTTTTTCAGCACTTCGCTCATCTTGGCATCACTGGATGCGATAGACAGGACTTCGCCGATCTGTCCGCTCATCTCGCTGGCCTTGGTAATGAGGGTGACGGTACGGGCGATAGAAGGGGTGCTTACGCGCTGCTCGAACCGCATCAACGCATCCGTGAAGTTCGCTCCCCAGTCCATGTCCCGCTTGATCCTCCGGATCTCGTAACTGAGCAGCCCGAGGTTGGTATTCACCATGATGGCAATGGCCTGTACAATTGTCAGTCCGACCTGGTTGATGCCCGACATCCGCTCAAGGAAATCCGGGATGAGGGCCTGGATACCGAGGACTTTTCTGGACCAGAGCTCATGAAAGATGGCATACGGGATGAACACCATAAGGAGCGCTATCACGAAGTGGCTGTCAACGACCCGGATATAGATCTCGAAGTTCTGGTAGTGGGGCACCCGCATCAGGACGAGTGCCATGTAGAGGATTGCAATGGGTATTGTGATATAGAGTGTGAGGTTGACATTATTGACAAAACTTTCCAGGGGGTGGCGGAGATGGTGGAAGAGTGTCCTGACACGGTCATATTTTTTCAGCTGCTCAAAAAGCGGTCCTTCATCGGTTTTTTTGATGATGGTAGCATCGGAATAGGTATGGAGCCATTTTGCCCTGACATACCGTTCAGTCTTTTCCGCTTTTATCGAGATTAGGTCGATCAGCAGGATAAATATCATCGAGCCGATGGGCATAACTGCATAAACGACCAGTGAGAGCTGCAGTATCGCCGATCCTCCCATCATTCCCATGACTACCATAATGATTATGAGGAAGAGGGGGCCGGCCACGAACAGGGTGACGTACGATTCGGCTACGATGGAGAGGACATTGAGGAACTGCCGCTGCTCAAACTTCGCTTCTTCCTGGTACAGCCGGACTCTCATCGAGAGGAATTCTGCCATATCCCCGCCACTTTCTATGACGGAGAGGAGGTCTTCAAGGAAATTTTTCAGTTTTTCGGAGGGGGTGGTTTCCGAGAGATGGCGGATTGCCGAGACCACATCATAGCCGAAAAAATCTGCATCCCGGACAATCTGGCGGAATTCAAGCGCAACTTCACCATAAATATTTGCCCGGTCCGAAAGGGAACGGAAGATGGTCATCAGCTCGGCTCCGCCACGTCGCATTGCATACATATAGGCAACGGCGTTATGCAGGGTCAGGTTGATCTTGATCGCCCGTGTCTTCTTTTCAATACCGGGGATCTTCAGCATGAGAAAATAGCCGGCATACAGTCCTATGAAAAATGAGATTAGCATCACGAATGCATGAACATAGATTACCGGAAGAACCGTGTTGAACAATACCGGTATCTGTACATTAAAAACATTGGTGATACCGGCGTTCCTTGGAAGTAACTGCTGGAATACGAAAGTGGAAACGAAATACCCGGCTACTGAAAAAAGGATTGCCGTAAGACCTGCAATGCACACGGATCTCCAGAGGTACTGGTCTAAGGTCATGCCGACCCGTGCTGATATCAGATCCGAGTGCAGGTTGTGATACCGCAGGGGGTCGCGTTTGATCCACCGGTAGATTAATTGCCTGAAGATCATTTGAGTACCTTTCGCAGGTCGGCAATGTTGGCAAGAACTGTTTGAGGTTCAATATAATAGGCATGGAAAAGGGAGGCAACCGAGATATAATCCATGATATCCTGCTTTTTCATGGCATCAAGTACGGATTTTCTGGAGGCTATCTCCGCTTCGAGTTGGTCCCGGGTCCACCCTCTCTTCTCGGCGATATCCGCGTATACCTGCGATCTTCCGGTGTACGTGAACACGTCCCGGACCGGATCGTAGACAAAAACATTGTTGACCCTCAGGTTCCCGGTCGACGGATCGATACCGGCAATCTCAACGATCTCCTGGACACGTCTCACGCGTTCAGTACCACGGTAGATCAGAGCCTGAACACTCATGATATTCAGCGCCTGCAGCATGTTCCGGGGTACATTCAGCGGCTCACTTTCAAGCCGGTGGATGGCAGCGTCCACACTGCCCGCGTGCATGGTCGAAAACGTCGTGTGGCCCGTGTTCATTGCCTGGAAGAGCGTCTGGGCCTCCGGGCCACGGACCTCTCCTACGAGGATGAATTCCGGCCTCTGTCGCATAGCAGCCCGCAGGAGATCGAACATCGTGATCTCATTTCCTCCCTCGGTCAGTGATCCACGGGTGATGCTGGCAATCCAGTTGTCATGATGGAGGGTAATCTCACGGGTATCTTCGATACTCACTACCTTTGCACCGGGAGGGATGAACAGGGAGACCGCGTTCAGGGAGGTGGTCTTGCCGGATGCAGTCCCCCCGATGAAGATCAGGCTCTTGTTATTCTCGATGGCAAGCCAGAAATAGGCCAGGGAATCTGCATTGAACGTGCCGTTCTCCATCAGTTCGACCGGGGAGAACGGCTCTTCCCTGAATTTCCGTATGGTAAACGAGGTCCCCCTCGTTGTCACTTCCGTCCCGAGGGTGAGCTGCAGACGGGACCCGTCAGGCAGGGTTGCATCGATCATGGGTGATCCCGTGGAGATATGTTTACCGGAACGCTGGGCGAGGGTAATTGCAAGTGAATAGAGGGGCTCGGATTCAAAGGATATATTGGTCTTGATATTGCGGTACCTCCGGTGGTACAGGAAGAGAGGGATTTTGTTCCCGTCGCAGGAAATATCTTCGAGGAGCGGGTCCTTCATGAGGGGATCGATCCGGGACCAGCCGATAAAGTTCCTGATGAGATAATACTGGAGCTTGAAAAGGGCCGCTTGTTCGAGCGAGAGGCCGTACGTATCCAGGAGGCCCTGAATTTTTTCAAGAAGGATGCGCTTGCGGTCCTTTTTGATCTCAGCCGATGTGAGGATCAGTACGTCTCGTAAATCCTCGTAGAGGCGTTCAAGCAGCTCATATTCGAAGTCGGAAAGCGCCGGTTCAAAAAGGAGGTACTCCCTCTGGTTGGTCTTCCTGTTATTGGCGATGATGACCAGCGAGCGCCCGCGTTCGATCCAGTACTGGTCCAGCTGATCGTAACCCTCAGGGATGACCGCTTCGACCAGCGACCCGTGGAGGTCAAAATCATATTCCTCGATGATCGATCGTTCCTTCCCTTTGAGGAGGTGAAAGTAATGGCGGTAGCTTGAATCAGGTTTTTCTGGTGCCGGCAAGGGAATCGGGGCTTCCTCATCCTTCCTGGAGTCCGTTTTTCCGGAGATTGTTTCCGGTGATGCGGAATCCTGTACCGGAGCCGGTTCATCCGTTTTCCGGGTCTTAAGGATCGATCGAAAAAATCCGGGTATCTGCATACATCAACGCCCTCGCCCGATGGCGATCGGTTCTCCGTTTTATAATTCGGGAGATCAGCCTATTAAATTATGTGTCGTTTCGGAACATTTCAGGATTTCAGTCCGTTTTTCGCAGCCTTTCCGGTTTTTACCCCAAACAAACAGATATATTTATCAATCACGTAATGAGAGTTTCTTTCGAGATTTGTCATAACCACCGCCAGTGAGGCTTCAGATGCAGGAATCAACACAGCAGAAAATGCCGACAGGGATCTCTTCTCTCGACCCCATTCTTGATGGCGGTGTCCCGCCGGGTTCGGTTATCCTTCTCCTCGGAGATCTCGGTGCCGGCAATTATGAATATGTTTACAGCTCGATCGTCAATAATTTGCAACTCGCAAAAGAGGGGGCTCAACGGGGAGCCGGAACGCCCCAGGAGATCCGGTATATCACCTTTACACGACTTGAGGAAGATGTCAGGCAGGAGATTACCAGTTCGTTGCACATCGATGGGCTGGACGTTCTTCTGGACTCGGTCCATTTCGACGATCTTTCCGAGCTCTATTTCGATAACAGCGTCGTGCCCGATGAATGGTACAGTCACAGCGATATCATGACACGGCTCCAGAAAAGGACGAGCCGTGAAAATATCCTTCTCCAGCTCTCCCGGGTCATCAATGGCGTCAAACCCGGCAGCCTGATCGTACTGGACTCCATCACGGATGTGGCAACGCAGTCGACCATACCCAATTACTGGACCAACCTCACCGGTTTCTTGCGGGGACTGCAGCGGGTTTCAAAACAGAGGGGGATAACAAGTTACCTGCTGCTCAGCCGGGGGATCCTTGATTCCCCAAAAGAGATGGAACTTGCTGACATTGCAGACGCAGTCCTGCTCTTCCGGTGGGAAGAGACCACCGGTGCACGGCGGCAGCGGGTGATGTATTTCGAGAAGTTCCGGGGAGTGATGTCGCACCTTGAAGAGAGGGACCTGGTAAAATTCGCGGTGCGTATCTCGACAACCGGCGGTTTTGAGGTAAGTAATATCCGGGTGGTCATATGAGCGGTGAACGGATCAAAATGGGGATCGCCGGGCTTGATGATATGCTGGGAGGAGGGCTTATCCCCGGCAGCATCTGTTGTATCATCGGCACCTACGGCACAGGCAAGACCACGTTTTCCATCGAATTTGTCTGGGAGGGGCTGAAAAAAGGTGAGAACATCATCTACATAAGCCTCGAGGAGCGCGAAGAACGGATCGTCAGCTATATGGAACAGAAAGGATGGGATGTCGTTCCGTACCTGAATAAATCCCTGTTCGTGATCAAACTCGACCCGACAGATTTCAACCTTGCCAACAACCGGATAAAAAATGAGCTGCCGAAACTCATTGATGAGGTGAAAGCCAGCAGGGTTGTTATCGACCCCATCTCCCTTTTCGAGGATCTGTTTACCATGGATTCCGAACGGCGCCAGGAGATGTTCCGGTTTGTCGAAGGCCTCAGGGACAAGAACTGCACGATAGTGATGACATCTGAGACCGATAAGAGCAATGTATTTTCAAGCCGGCATGCACTCATCGAGTTTCTTGTTGACACCGTGATACTCCTGCGCTATGTCCGGGCTTCGGATCTCACCGATGTCCATCTCGCTCTCGAAGTGGTAAAAATGAGGATGTCCGCGCACTCCCGCGAGATCAAGCCGTATGAGCTGATGCAGGACCAGGTGCTAGTCTATTCTGAAGCGAACGTCTTCTGATTTTTTCTTATTTTCAAACAGTTATCCCGAAGATGTTCAGCAGGATGAGGATGAGGACTCCCGGCAACCCCCCGACTGCACAGATGATCACGGTTGCAAGAGTATACCCGAGATCGGGTTTTCCTATCCACTGCATGATATGAAAAAAATTGATCATGAACAGGAAGATCAGCCCCAGAACCGCATTTACCGCGAGGACGGCAAGTTTTTTCACAAGGTACCAGGCGATGGCGATAACCGCTATGATAAGGACAATAGCAATGAGAATGTCGGTCATTTGTTCCCTATTTACCAATAATATGCAGGTTATTTATTTTTATTGAAGGGAGGACGAGCGAGCCTACACTGCGCGACTCTCTGCTCAGCCCCGATACGGAGCGGTGCATATCAAATACATTTCCCGACAGCATGGCGCTCCGGACCGGTCTCAGGAACTCCCCGTCCTTCATCCAGAACGCATTCGAGAGTTCGACCGAGAACTCCCCGCTCATCGGGTTTGCGGTATGCGCCCCCACGACATTATGCACAAATACGACCCGTTCGTCATCAACGGTGCCGCGTATTCCGTCCACTACAAAGTTATGGTGGCCGATTGCCGGCAGCCCGCCAAACCCGTTCCGGACAGCATTCCCGGTGCTCTTCTTCCCGAACCGCGAACCCGTCTTGATATCATAGGCAAAGGATTCGAGGATCCCGTTCCGGATAAAATCTGTCCGCTTCGTACGGGTACCTTCCGCATCCCAGAGGACACTCCCGTTCGCTCCGGGCAGGTGGGGATCATCGTACATGGAGATCCGGGTGTCGGCAACCGGTTCACCGAGCGACTCTGCGAAGCGGGACCGCCCGGCATGGACATTACGCCCGCTCAGTGCAGGAACAAAAACGTTCCCGAGCAGCTCTGCATAGGCAAGCGGTGAGAGGAGGAGGTCGTAGTCGCCGGTCGGGATATCTTCTCCCCCGGCAGACCCGCACGCGTAGAATGTCGCACGTTCGCCGACGTTTTCAGGGTCGATCCGGTCGATCGACCAAGAGTGATCGAATTCATATCCGGTTGACTGCCCGCTGATAGCCTCAAGGGAGACGGATACACCGGTATGATGGTCGGTGTAGCGGACCCCCCTGCTGTTCGCAAGAGCCACTTCCGCTGAAGAAAGTCCTGCAGAACCTGAAGTGATCTCTGCAGGATGTTTTTTTGCCCCTTCTAGCATGGTTTCCAGCAGGTCCCGGGCAATTTCGGGTTCAACGTTCATGGATGGATCAAAGGTGAGGAAACGCTGCGGGATCTTTTCGTCCTCAGGCAGCCCGTCCCACTTCTGCGGGGTTGCGAGTTTTCCGCTCGCAATCGCGGCATCCAGGCATTTCCGCCACTGATCAGGATTGTTGGTACTCGATGATCCAATCCGGCCTTCATGGATGGTGCGGATGCCAAGGCCACAGTCCCTGGAGGTTGTGGCTAGGTTCACTTTCTCTTTCTTCAGGTCGGCAGAAACCGTAGTACCAGTGACATAATAGACCTCAGCCTCGTCAACGACCTTTTCTGCTTCCTGCAGGATCTGATCAATCCACGCCACTGCCACCCACCACCGCATCGGCCAGGAGGATATGGGGAGCCCCGTCGCTGACCGGGACATTCTGGCCACCCTTCCCGCAATATCCCGGGCTCATGGCCCGGTCGTTCCCGCAGAGGATGATCTCGTGGAGCGTCGTCAGTATCTCTCCGGAGAGCGATACGTCACGCACCATCTCTGTACATTCCCCGCCCCTGACCAGGTACCCGTATTCTGCATTGAACTGGAAGACCCCCCGCCCGGGATCGACCTGCCCGCCTCGGGAACCCTTGAGGAAGATGCCATCCTTGCATTCCGCAAAGATCTCCTCAACCGTGGCGTCACCGGCTTCGATGAAGGTGTTGCTCATCCGCACAAGCGGCGGTTCTCCGGGCATTGCACGTGAATGGCCGGCAATACCGTCACCCACTGCTGCCAGCGACTCCCGGTTATGGAGGAATGCATTGATCACCCCTTTCCTGATGATCTCGGTCCGGGCCACTGCAACCCCTTCGGCGTCCACCGGATCAAACCCGAATTCTTGAAGGCCCGGATCGTCGACAATGGTGAGGTTCGCGTTCCCGATCCGTTCCCCGTTCCTTCCTTTCAGGACCGAGTTTCCTTCGTGTATCAGGTCTCCCTCGCTCGCATGGCCTACGGCTTCATGAGCAAACACTCCCGCGAGTTCCGGGTCAAGGACTGCACGCATCCTCCCGCCTTTTGCCGCTCCTGCGTCCAGCAGGGCAACGGCAATGTCAGCAGCTTTTTTGCCGGTATCCTGCTGGTGCCGGAGATTCAGACCATGGATGGAGTGCTCGCGCTCGTACCCCATCTGCACATTCCCGTTCCGCGATGCGACCGCAAGTACGTTGAACCCGGACCTGCTCATCTCATAGCCATATTCATTTCCCGAGCTGTCGGAGAACCGGACCTGCTCGATACGTTCGATATAGTTTGCCCGGCGGTTAACCACAGAAGGGTGCACGGCACTTCTCTCAATTTCTGCCAGGAGTGCCGATTTCTCTTCGATGGTCACGTCACGGGGGTCTTCCTTCAGCGGGGGAACGGCAAGAACCCCCCGGGGTGCATCCCCGAGCACGACGTTCTCCCGGGTGATACCGGCCAGCCTTGCCGCACTCCCGAGAAGTTCATCGAACCTGGTACCTGAACAGGGCGTATAATTGTCGATCTGGAGAACGCCCCAGCCGGTCCCGGTAAGAACCCTGAGGACGGCCTTGTTGAAAAAAGAGGTCCCGGCAGATTCTACCACACCGTTATCGATATCTATGTGGGTGATCTCGCCGGTCACATGCCGCAGGTCATAATAGGAGATGCCACCCATCGTATTCAGGCCGTTGTCTGGTTGATCGCCGGTGCATCTGCGATCATTGCTGTCGACCGGATCGCCATCTTCCTGAGTTTTGTGAGGAAACCGTCGGAGTTTTCCGGAACCAGGGCGATCTTGAGGACGTCATCGATGCTGTCGACCGGTATGATAGTGACCATGGACTTGAACCGCTCTTCGATCAGGACATCCCCGACATTCATGCGGGGAATGAGGACGGTCTTTATCCCCGCCTTAGCCGCAGCCTCAATCTTGTACGTCACGCCGCCCACCGGCAGGACATCGCCGCGCACGGAGAGCGAGCCGGTCATCGCGACATCCTGGCGGACAGGAATCCCTTCAATGGCGCTCACGACCGCAGTCGCAACACTGACGGAGGCTGAGTCTCCTTCGACACCCATGTAGGTGCCGATAAACTGGATATGGAAATCGAAGTTCTTCACATCCTTGCCGGTAAATTTTTTCAGGATCGCGCTGACGTTCTTGATAGACTCCTGCGCGATCTCCTTGAGCAGCCCGGTCGCAATAACTTCCCCGCCTTCCTTTCCTATAGCAGGGGTCACTTCTGCCATGATTGGCAGTACAGACCCGGCATCGCTGCCCGTCACGGCGAGGCCGTTGACCCTGCCGATGCGGGTGCCTTCGACTACCGTCATCTCGTATTCCCGGAGGTGACGGGTGACTTCATCAGAGACCTGATCCTCAATGGACCGGGCAGTCTTCTTCGCGGTGGTCACATGCGCTGCCGTGGTGATGGCAGCATTTTCCTGCCGCGCGATATCCCCGGCCACCCGGATCAGTCCGCCCATGTCACGGAGTTTCAGGGTAAGGTGTCCCTTGCGGTTCGAGCGCCTGCGGGCTTCCCGGATCACTTCATCGATAGCGCTCTGGTCGAAATGCGGGATCTTCCCGTCATTTTTCACTTCCTGCGCAATAAACCGGATATACTTCTGGCGGTTTTCCGGGGTATCCTCCATGCTCTCGGCCATGTAGACCTCATAGCCGTACCCGCGGATGCGGGACCTGAGTGCCGGGTGCATCCCCTGGATTGCGTCAAGATTGCCTGCAGCGATCATCACGAACCTGCAGGGCACCGGTTCGGTCCGTACCATGGCACCGCTCGACCGTTCGCTCTGGCCGGTTATCGGGAATTCTCCTTCCTGGAGGGCCGTGAGGAGGTTCTGCTGGGAGTGGGGGTCGAGCGTATTTATTTCATCGATAAAGAGGACACCCCCGTTTGAGCGGTGGATGGCACCGGCTTCGACCCGGTCATGTGCAGGTGTTTCCAGCCCCCCGCTCTGGAACGGGTCGTGGCGGACATCGCCGAGCAGGGCACCGGCATGCGAACCGGTCCCGTCAATAAAGGGGGCGATGCTCTTGGTATCGTTCGAGACGAGGAGCTTCGGTACCATCGTCTCTTCCCGCGGGGTGCTGTACCGCAGTGCTATGAAAACGAATGCGCCTGCAATGAGACCCATCAGGAGCTGCATGGTGATGATCGCGTACCCTGCTATCCCCAGCAGGAGCAGCATCAGGAGGGTCTGGCGGAACTGGATCTTCTTTCTTGCCTCGGCTTTATGGGCGGCAACGATCTGTTTCCCGCGCCCTGCTGCCACGGTCCTGACCACCGGGTTGTTGGGGTCATCGGAATTGGGGTATACCAAGATATCCAGCAGGTCTTCCTTGGGCAGGAGCTCGGCCATGGCCTTGGCGAGCATCGATTTGCCGGTCCCGGGGCTGCCGATCATCATGACATGCCTTCGCTGGATTGCAGCCTTCCTGATGACTTCCACGGCATGTTCCTGGCCGATCACCTGATCGATCAGTTTTGCAGGTACTTCGACCTGAGATGACGTCGAAACAGCGCTTTCCGTGGCCGCCGCTTCCGGGTTTGCACCTGCCGGGACTGCCGGTTCCCCGCCGGTTCCCTGGCCGCCCGGTTTTGCAGGTACTTCGACCTGAGATGACGTCGAAACAGCGCTTTCCGTGACGACTGCTTCCGGGTTTTTACCTTCAGAAATTGCCGGTTCCTGCTGCGGAGACTGGTGTTCAGAATTTTCCATTGCGGCTTTGCCCTCTTTTTCTCTTGGAGTTTCATATAAAATGTCTCATGATAGTTTAAGTACTTTCAGCTGATTGCATTCTTTCTGTCGCACTGGACCCTGTAAGGACATACTCATAGCGAAAAAATTCAATGCGAAAAAACTACAATACCTGTCATCCCATACTACGTTGCTCATTAAAAACCGCACAAATCCCGTATTCAGGAACGATAGCATGAAAGTTGTCTGTACAGAAAATTCCCAGGTTCTTGCCACCCAGCTTGCGAAGATACTCAGGACTCCCGTTGTTGATGTCCAGTTCTCCCGTTTTCCTGATGGCGAACAGTACCTCGTGGCAGGAGATCTGGATAACGAGACCATCATCGTCGGGAGTGTTGTGGGCGGCGACTCGCTCATCCAGCTGCTGCTGCTGGTAGACGCGTGTGACACCTCGACAAACCGGCTCGTTCTCCCCTACATGGCCTATGCACGGCAGGATAAGCGGTTCAGGAAGGGAGAACCTATCAGTGCCCGGGCCATTGCCCAAGTACTCAGCCGGGGGGTATCGGATGTTATTACCATCAATATCCACGAGAGAGAGATCCTGAAGTATTTTTCGGTTCCGGCAAAGAACATCTCGCTTGCCGCGGATATCGGTGCATATATCAGAACACTCCATCTAGACAACCCGCTTATCCTTGCACCTGATGAAGGGGCCCTGGCATTTGCAGGACAGGTAGCGTCCGCCAACAGCTGGGACTTTGACCATCTTGAGAAGACCCGGCTGAACGGATCTGAGGTCAGGATGGCGCCCAAACAGTTGTGTGCAGCTTCACGGTCCGTCGTCATTGTCGATGATATCATCTCCACAGGAGGGACCATCGCAACGGCGACCGGGATGCTGTACCAGCAGGGTGCGAGGGACGTCTACGCGGCATGCGTCCATGGGGTCCTCACAGGAGGTGCGTATGTCAGGCTCATGGCAACCGGCATCCGTGACGTGATCTGCAGCGATACGATAGAACGGGCGTGCAGCAAGATCTCCGCGGCGGATCAGATTGCCCGTGCCATCAGAAAGACCTGAGCGGTGCACGCATGGCAATTCATTTTCTGCACCCCAAAGGTTCCTGAAATGCGCTCCGTCCTTGATTCCAGCATCTTTTTTTCCGAATGCCCGGTCACCGGCGAGATATTTACCACCCCTTCCGTGTGCGGCGAATTGGTGGATATCCGTTCCCGGGGGAATTTTGAAAAACTGTGCGCAAACGGGTTGCAAGTCATCTCCCCGGGCAGCCAGAGCAGGGAAAAAGTAAGGGCTGCAGCAATTGAGTCAAGGGATGCCGGGGTGACCTCCGAAACCGACATCGATCTCCTCTCCCTAGCCCTTGAACTGGAAGCGGTCCTGTACACGGACGATTTCGCCATCCAGAATGTTGCAGCCGTTCTTGGTATACAGACCGTTCCCATCCACCAGCGGAAAGCACGACGCATCCACTGGAAATATCGTTGCGGGGGCTGCGGCAGGTATTTTGATCATGATGGCGAATGCCCGGTCTGCGGTTCGGCGATCAAAAGAAAACTTAAATAGATACCGGCGAATCTTTTTTCATGTCTTCCCTTGACGATCTGATTGGCAGGGCAAAGATGCTCCTTGCAGAAGGGCACAGCCCGGGTCAGATTGCAGATGAGCTCTCCCTTTCGATGGAAACGGTTACGTGGCTTCTGACGCAGGCCAAAGGAACGAGCGCCCCAAAAGATGTCCATATCGACTGGACGGCAGTCTCGAGCCACGCCCCTCTCCTCGAAGAAACGGCACAGATGCTCCTGAACCGGTACTATCTCGCCCAGAGCGGGGATACTGTCGGGTCTCCCGCAGCGGATGTCATCGTGGGCATCGCCCTTTCTGGAATCCCGCTGGCAACGCTCATTGCCGTGCAGGAGGCGGCAAAACTCTCCATCTACTACCCGGCAAAACAGAACCAGAGCAAGCAGCCGACGGGATCCATCAGCGGGAATTTTGCCACGGTCAACGACCAGCGGTGCATCATCGTCGATGACACCATAACATCCGGGAACACGATGCTGGAAGTGGTGAAATATCTGAAGAAGCACAAGGCCATTCCCATCGCAATCTGGGTGATATTCGACAAGCGCGGCATCGCGGATGTTGACGGTGTACCGGTCTATTCGCTCTTCAAAATCTCCCGTATCGACTGATCCAACATTTTTTCCTGAACGCACACAGTATAATTTATATAGAAGTTCAATTCCACCTTTTACAACATCGGAGGATCCATTATGCTATCAGGACAGCCAATTATCATCTTAAAAGAAAATGTAGAGCGTAATTACGGGAAGGAAGCCCAGCGCTCGAATATTGCGGCAGCAAAGGCAATTGCCGGTGCTGTCAGGTCAACGCTCGGTCCGCGGGGAATGGACAAGATGCTCGTCGGCTCCACCGGCGACATCGTCATCACCAACGACGGCGCGACCATTCTCGGCGAGATAGCCGTTCAGCACCCCGGTGCAAAGATGGTGATCGAAGTCGCGCGGACCCAGGACGACGAAGTCGGCGACGGCACCACAACGGCAGTCATTCTTGTCGGCGCCCTGATGGAGCAGGCTGAGACCATGCTCGAACAGGGTATCCACCCGACTGTCATCGCTCAGGGCTACCGCATGGGCATGGAAAAGGCGCTCGAGATCGTGAGCAGCCTCTCCCTCAAGGTCGACCCGACGGACAGGAAGACCCTGATCAAGATCGTCGATACCGCTATCACCGGCAAGTCGATCGAATCGGTCAAGACCAAGCTGGACAGCATCATCGTCGATGCGGTCATGGCCGTTGCCGAGAAGGTCAACGGAAAGACCAGCGTTGACGAGGAAGATGTCATGATCAAGAAACAGAAGGGACAGTCGATGAATGACGCCGAGCTGATCCGGGGCGTCGTGATTGACAAGACGCGTGTCCACGAGGGAATGCCCAAGAAGATCTCCAAGGCGAAGGTCGCCCTTGTCGCCACCCCCCTCGAGATCACCAAGACCCAGGTGAAGGCCAAGATCAAGATCTCCACTGCCGAACAGATCACGGCATTCAGCGAGCAGGAACGCGAAGCGCTGAAAAAACTTGCCGATTCGATCATCGACAGTGGCGCAAATGTCCTCCTCTGCCAGAAAGGAATCTCGGACGCAGCCCAGTTCTACCTTGCAAAGAGCGGGATCCTTGCAATCGAGGATGTGCCCGAGAAGGACATGAAGTATGCTGCACGGGCCCTTCATGCAAACATTGTCAACAAGCCCGAGTCCCTGAACGGAAAGGACCTTGGCATCGCAGACCTCGTAGAGGAGGACACCGAGGGCAAGGTCACACGTATCTCAGGCTGCAAGAACCCCAAGACCATCACCATCCTGCTCCGGGGCACGAGCGACTATCTCCTCGACGAGCTCGAGCGTGCGGTTGTCGACGGGACCCGCGTTGTGATGGACGCCATGGAAGACGGCACGTACGTTGTTGGCGGAGGGGCCGTCGAGACCGAACTTTTCATGAAGATCCGGGACTACGCCCAGACGGTCGGCGGCCGTGTCCAGCTCGCCCTCGAAGCCTATGCGACGGCATTCGAGTCCATCCCGCTGACGCTTGCCGAAAACTCCGGTTTCAACCCGATCGACAAGCTGGTCGAGCTCAAGAACGTCCACTCCAAGGGGAAGAAGAACGCAGGACTCAATGTCTACGAAGGCAAAGTCGTTGACATGCTTGCGGAGGGCGTTATCGAGCCACTGAGGTCAAAACGCCAGTCCATCCAGAGTGCTTCCGAGACGGCGATCATGCTCATCCGCGTTGATGACATGATGATCACCCAGCAGGGTGGCAAGAGCGGTGCCGCTGCCCCCGGAATGTAAACCTCCTGAAAAACAAAAAATCAGAAGCCGGCAAAACCGGCCTTCTCTTTTTGGCATATCCAAAGGTACAAAACGGAAAACACTCTAGTTTTTTCGGATTTGTCAGTACTCTTGAATGGTAACGGCAACGCAGATAACTATTAGAACAATCGATGAAAAAAATAAGAGAACCGGGTGCCGAGGTAGTCTAGCCCGGGAAGGCGGTAGCCTCGAAAGCTACTGGCGCTCCGCGCCTCGGGAGTTCAAATCTCCCCCTCGGCGTAAATAATAATCGTTTTTCTATTTCCAGGGGGTTTCCGGGGTACATTTCTGCCCCGACCGTCTTTTTGTGTATAGCAGATCCTTATTCAAATAGTGCCCGCCCCGAAAGCATTCCGGCAGAGGACAGCGCGGCAGGGTTCATGCAATCTGCGGCACACAAGAGTACAAAAGCATCCGGATGAGGGCCTTTCTGCCCGAATTCGACCTGACCCCGGACAGAACCCCAAAAGAGGGATTAAATATGGATATTCATGAAAAAAAGTGATATATTGTATTTTTTTCATTTTTTGCAATTTCAATAAAATTAAATAGGCCATGTTCTAAGTATATGGTTACATGTGAACTGAGTCCCCACAAAAGGGACGTCATGCAAGGGTACGGTAAACCATGATGATCCGGATAAAGCAAAACAAACCAGCAATTTCACCGGAAGTGAGGTCTTTTCGCGCCATACGCAGACTGAACCTTAACCGCACCTATATGCCTCTCAAGATTGGTGCGATAGTGGGATATATCCTCCTTGGTATGTTGTCAGCATCCACGTCCATGTTCGGCATCCTCGTGGGTGCGGCCCTCCGCATCGTAGGGTTATAACCTGTACTATTCACTTTTTGAGGGATGTATCATTTTAATCTGGTCAATTTTTTAGATCACGGCATGGCAGAGAGCAACAGTCGAGCACCGTTGGTGTCACGTGAACGGTATGGTATCAATCCCTCTGGAATCCGGGATCGCTATTGAGGCCGCGAGGAAAAATGCCAGAATTGTCAGATAACCCTGGTATATAATCAACGGTTTCCGAAAATAAGAGCAAGGGCGATATCCTGAAACATCGATCAGACCACCGTGACCGTTCCCTGTTCGTTCATCTGGACCAGACATGTGTATGGATATACCCCCGGACTATCAAACTTCTGGCTGAAAGACTGGCCTGCGCTGATGAGAAATGAGAGAAACTGCTTATCAGCGAACTGGATCCGGTGTGCGGTGCTGGTGTCTTCATTAAACCACCTGACCGTCGAACCCACGCTCACGGTAATATTTGGCTGGCTGAGCTGGGAATTTATGATAGTGATATCCGATTCCGAAGGTGTCATTTTCACGGTTACGATATGCGTCGGCTGTTGCGTTGGTGTGGAGAGTTTTGCCGTTGTTCCTATCGGTGTCGGGGCAGGCGTCGCGGGCTGCGTAGCCGGGGGTGAAGGGGATGCCCCGGTGCATCCGCAGGCAAAAACCAGAAAAGCAGTCATGAACAGGAGCACAAGGATTCTTTTCATAGATGTACCTCGACAGTATGCCTTATAAAAAGTGATCTTCCTCCCCGCGGCTGCCGCCGGTCTCCGGAACCTTCAGGGTTTTTATGGCCATCCCTGCAATCCCGGCCATAAACTCCCCGATATGGTAATGGTCCGACCACACCAGTTCACGGAACATCGGTGCAGGGAGCAGCCGCCCGAATTTCCAGGTGTCTGGGGGCGGCAGGGGGAGCAGGGCGCCGATCTCGTGCCGGTCGAGGGTCCTGATGGCCCGCAGCTCAGCTCCAATTCTTTCCGTGGCACCGGCGCTGCCCGCCCCGGTAACCCTGACGATAAAATCATTGTACCTCACCCGTGCTTTGCCACCGAGGCGTTCCTGGAGGACGAGGGCCAGCACCCGGTTGAACCTGCTGCCGTTCAGGGAATAGATGAGAACTCCGGGTCGGCCGGGATCTCGTTTCCCGATGACGTGCAGCCCGGCCCGCCCGATACCGTCCGGAATTTTTACAAGTGTTTTCTGCAGGGCATCACGCTCATCAGCCCCCAGAGGCAATACCGAGGCCCCGCGTGCCAGGATCTGCTGAACCTTGCGACAGACCAGTGACGAGAGTCCTCCTTCCCCGCTTCCGGTCCAGAAGGTACGCGGTGTTTCGGAACCGGATGGGACGACAACCACAAGATTGTGCGCTTCATCACACTTTATCATCGACCAGGTCCGGCCGCCAAGCGAGACCTCCGCGCCATCGCGGCTGTTGACAAAGCGTGCATCAAGGTTCCCGACCACATCCCCCTCCGGGGTCACGGCACGGTACTCGCCGCCCCCGGTTATAACCGAATACAGGTCTCTCCAGTTCGAACGCCCGAATTCCCGCTCCGCTTCCGTCCCCGGCATCACCATCTCCCCGTCGGTCGCGATATATCCCGAGCTGCCGAGATACCCGATCAGCTGGTCCAGCGTCGCCGGCGTGATCCCGGAAAATACGGGATACGAGAGCATATCCGAACGGATCTTCCTGCGGCTCACTCTCGGGTGGTTGTAGAGGTAGAGGAAGACCTGCTGGAGAAGGACATTGCAGGGTCTTTTTTGCGGGACGAGATCCTCGACCTCGCCGTTCATCGCGCATTCGATGACCGCAATGCTGCAGAGCAGTTCGCACGGGCCCGTGAGCACCCATGCGACGTTCGCGGGCCCGCCACGCCTCCCGCTCCTGCCCATCCTCTGGAGAAACGAGGAGACTGAATCGGGGGGGCCGACCTGGACGACAACATCGAGGTCCCCGATATCGATCCCGAGTTCGAGCGTGCTCGTACAGATGATGCAGGCACCGTCGCCGGAGGAAAACGCCTCCTCGGCCGATCTCCGCGTGGCCGGAGAGACCGAAGAATGGTGGACATGAAGGTTCCGGACCCTGCCGGAGAGCGATCTCACCATCTCCTCCGCCACGCCCCGGCTGTTCACGAACACCAGCGCTTTTTTCCCGGACACGATCCGTACCAGTGCGTCAGTCCTCAGGCTCTCTTCCGGCTCGATGATGAACCGGAAGTGTTTCTCCTGCGGGGGGACGGGGACCGAGACCACCTCTGTGCCATGGCGGCTCTCCGACAACCAGCGGAGAACCTCTTCCGGGTTTCCGGTTGTGGCGGAGAGCCCGATGCGCAGCACAGCCCGCCCGGTTATCCGGTCCATGCGGCTGAGCAGGACCCTGAGGTGAATCCCCCGCTCGGACTCCACGAAAGCGTGGAGTTCGTCAACGATGATGTACCGGACCTGCCTGAGGTCTGCCGACAGGGTCGGATCCTGGAGCAGAACCTCAAGGGACTCCGGCGTGATCATCAGGAAGTGGGGGGGTTCGCCGTCTTTCCACGAACGGTCCCCTTTTGCCACGTCGCCATGCCATTTCATGACGCTCAGGGAGGTCGGGATGCAGAACGCGGAAAAACGCTCCGCCTGGTCATTGATCAGTGCCTTCAGAGGGGAGATGTACAGGCAGGTGATCCCGGGCCGCCCGTTCTTCAGGATGTCATCCATCACGGGAATGAGCGCTGCTTCAGACTTGCCCCCTGCCGTCGGGGCGATGACCAGCACATCGTTTCCCGCAGATACGCTTGCGTACGTCCGCTCCTGCACTTCGCGGAGCTCGGTCCATTCAAGCCGCTGGGCCAGCACCTGCTGGAGCGATTCGTGCAGTGCTGAAAATACGGATGACACGTTATCCTTACCAGCGTTGTGCCTGTGGTCTTATGGCCTTTCCGGATCTGCGCGAACCGTGGGGATACTGTCGCCGGAGCGTTTGAAAATGCTGCCTGACACGGCAGAGATTGAGGTTCCGCCCGTCTCCCTAGAGAAACTATTTTTGTCCTGAGGGTCGAGTCATAACCATGGAACTCGCACAGAAAAAGTGCACAACCTACAAGGCAGGCTCCCCGCCGCTTACCCGGAAGGAGACGCTGGAGCTCCTCAGTGAGGTGCCCGGCTGGTCGCTCCATAACGGGCACATCTCCCGCACCTTCGGGTTTTCGGATGCGGTACAGTGCATTGCATTCTTTTCAGAGGTCACCGATCTCTCGTTGCAGGAGGGGCATTTCCCGGACATCTGCATGAAGGAGTCGCGGTTCGTGGAGGTCTCGTTTTACACCTACCCTGCCGGCGGCCTCACCATGAACGATTTTATCCTTGCCGCGAAGCTGAACGCAAAAGGAAAAGGCCAGTAATTTTTTTGATTTCCGGCATCAGTCCAGCGCGAATTTCCTGATGATCTTTTCCCGGATGGCTTCCTTGGGGTACGCGCCGATGATCCGGTCCACCAGCTGCCCATTGGAGAAGAGCATCATGGCAGGTATCGCGTCGATGTTGAACTGCATGGCGAGGCGGCGGTTGTCGTCGGAGTTGCACTTGCCAAACGTCACCCTGCCGGCAAACTCCTGCGAGAGCTCGTCCATGATCGGGGAAATCCTCCGGCAGGGCCCGCACCATTCCGCCCAGAAGTCCACCACCACGAACGGGTGGGTGGCGATGAACTGCTGGAAATGCATCTCATCTACGTCCTGTACCCCGCCTTTTCCCGCCTGGTTCATCTTCCCGGTCATCTCCTGTATCCTCTTCTCCCGAATCCTCTGGATCTCCTCATCCATGTTTCACAATATACCGGCGCTGTTCATTTAATCCTAGCGAATCCGACAATGCTCCCATGGAGTGCAAAGTGAGTAAAGTATATCAGCGAATGCCATCTATATTATTACCCTGATTTACTAATGAAGCGAGGTAGGGTAGTCAGGATATCCCGACGGGCTCATAACCCGTAGATCGATGGTTCAAATCCATCCCTCGCTACTGGACTGTTCTGAAGATCTTTTACCAAGAAGGGGCTCTGTTAAAATCCTCAGAGAAACATGCAGTCGCTCTTGGGGATGTCGACATGACAAAGTTATGGAGACAAGAGAAGAACCCGTCAGAGTTCTTCGACCTGAGAGAGGGGGTCGCCCTCCTGACCGCAGCAGAGTATAAACAAATAATCAGAAAAACAGGGTTTCAACAAAGCCTAAAAAGGTTACTTTCTCATCCCGATGGCGACCACTGCGCCGATAACACCGATAACCGCGATCGTCCCGCTCACCGGGGATTTCGTTGACGGGTACGATGGGGACTGCGTTGCCGGGGTGCAGGTAGCGTTCAGGGCTGCAAGACTCTCGTCTGCACCGGGAAAGCCGGGCCACGGCAGGGTGTAATCGGGATCGATATCAAGGGATCGCTCCAGTGCATCCCGGGAACCTGTGCAGTTCCCGCCCGCAGCGAGAAGCATGCCTTTCACGTGCCAGTAATGGGCATTTCCGGGATCAAGGGCGAGCGCCTGCTCAATTGCAGCGAGCGCCCCGGAGTTCGTGCCCATGCCCTTCAGTGCCAGTGCTTTCACGGCATAAGTCGCCGGGTAGGAGGCATTGAGAGCGATGCCGGTCTCTGCATCGGCGAGGGCAGCGGAGTAATTCCCGAGCGCGAGGTAGCCATATCCCCGGCTGGCATACCGGACCGGTCTTGGATCCAGCAGGATGCCTTTTGATACCGCATCGACCGATTGTGCGTACTGCCCCATCTTCCGGTAGCCGTAGCCCTGGATACAGAGAAGGTCTGCATTGTCCGGGTAGTATGCGAGGCCTCTCATCGTGATGAGGAGGACTCCGGTCCAGTTCCACCCGACTGCCGCTGCTTTTGCCTGACTGATATATGCCGAGGCATTCTGCGGGGGCGTTCCCGGGGTGCCTGGACCTACGGATAATGATGCCGATGGGGAATCGCCAGATCCCACCGGTACGATTAGACAGATCAGGGCACCAAGGATCAGCAGTTGCAGGATCTTCAAGGAGGACCTTCCAGTACATGTCTTGGTTATCGGTATTTGTGCCTGCTGATTTTTATTATGGACGGTTTCGGGAGCGGTATCTCGGGGCCTGAGGGACTCGGAACACACGTTTACTGGTCGGATTAGGGGGAGGGGAAGTAACCCTTCCGGAAATCCAGTGGGTGGGGTATGAAGCCGATCGCGCCGGAATTTTTTCAACCGGGGGCCGGTTGAAAAATTTCAATCGGGATCCGGTCAGGAATCTTCAATCACGGTGTGATGAAAAGTTTTGAATCAAACTCTGCTTGAAAATTTTAGAGCAGGATTCACTTTTTCCTCGCCACCGTCACGATGAACGTCCGGTTCCGGTACACCACGTCCACATCAGCGAACCCGCACTCCCGCAGCCACCCGAGCTGGACTGACAACTTCTCGTTCCTGTCCAGCGTGTCCCGGCGCCTGAGGATCTCGGCATGCTCCTCCGTGTTCAGCGGCCCCTCTCGTAAAAACCCGTTCCAGTACTCGAGGTAACGCTCCCGGAAATAGGGGGTCTCGCCGTCCGCCTGGTCTGCATTGACAAAGATCCCACCCGGTTTCAGTGCAGAAAATATCTTCCCGAACAGCAGGCGTTTGTCCTCAGTGGCGAGGTGATGGATCGAGAGTGCCGAGCAGACGAGGTCGTAAGGTCCGGCAAGATCTCCTGTGGAATAATCGCTCACAACGTACCGGATGTTCCCGCTGCCGGCAAACCGCTGCTTTGCTATCTCAAGCATATTCTCCGCGATGTCCATGAGCGTCATGCGGGCCGCCGGAAACTTCTGCAGTATCAATGCGCTCAGGAGACCGGTGCCGGCTCCGATATCGAGAATTTCCGGTTCTTTCTCTGCGGTTTCAGCGGCCCAGACAGCAGCGGCATAATATTCCCGCATCTCCGGGATGACGTGCTCCCGCAGGGCATCGTAGTCCTGCGCGATGGTGTTGAATGCGTCTCTGATATGCTCCATGGATCCACCGGTCGCCAGAGCCCGGTACGGGTAATCCGGTACAATACGTCAGCTTGGCAAAGACAAAAAGATCGGTATTCCTGAACTGGATGCACTTTCATCGCGGTTGCCCTGCGAACGGCCCGGTTCAGGACTCGAACGTGACCAGCTTGGACTGGAACGTCCCGTCCACGAAATTGATCTGGCAGGTCTTCGCCTTCTCGCCTTCGATCGGCAGCGGGTAGCAGCCGGTGAGACAGCCGGTGCAGAGGTCCTCGCGATCAAACCCGATCGCATCGATCAGCGCCCCGATCGAGATATGGTGGAGCGTAGTCGCCGTGATGTTGTGCCGGACCTCCTCCTCGATGCGGTTGCTTGCGATCAGTTCCTCGCGGGTCGGCATGTCCACCCCAAGGTAACAGGGGGCCTTGATTGCAGGGGAGCCGATCCGCATATGCACTTCCCGGGCACCTGCGTCCCGCATCATCCCGATGATCCGCTTCGAGGTCGTTCCCCGCACGATGCTGTCATCCACCAGGACCACTGATTTGTCCTTCAGGTGCGCAGGTATGGGGTTGAGCTTGATCCGCACCGCTTTCTCCCGCTCTTTCTGGGAAGGCATGATGAACGTCCGTCCCATGTACCGGTTCTTCATCAGGGACTCGACAAACGGGATCTTCGACCCTTCCGCGTACCCGATCGCGTAGGTGGTCCCCGAGTCTGGGACCGAGCAGACCGAGTCCGCCTGGACCGGGGCTTCCTCATGGAGTTTATGGCCGATCTGGCGCCGGACATCATAGACCAGCACGCCATCGATTATCGCATCGGCCCGGGCAAAATAGATGTACTCGAAGATGCAGTGTGCCCGTTTGCCGGCAACGGCAATCTGCGTGCACCGGATCCCCTCTCCGTCGATCCGGATAAGTTCCCCGGGCCTGACATCCCGGATGAACTTCGCACTCAGGGCGTCGACGGCCACGCTCTCGGACGCTATCATGTACCCGTTCTCGGTCCTGCCGATGCAGAACGGCTTGATCCCCAGCGGGTCCCGGAAGCCATAGAGGATCCCGTCGATAAGGATCACGACCGAGTAGGAACCCACGAGCCTGCGCATGCAGAGATTGACCGCGTCTTCCACGGAGCCGGAGTTGCTGATCGAATCGATGAGGATCTTGGCGATGATCTCCGTATCCGTAGTGGTGGTAAAGATCTGGCCTGCCTGTTCGTATTCGGCCCGGAGCTCGCAGGTATTGACCAGGTTCCCGTTGTGGGCCACGGAAATAGAATGGTCCTGGAACTGGAAGTTCAGGGGCTGGATATTCTCGGGAAGGTTTGCACCGGTGGTCGGGTAACGGACATGGCCGACGCCGGCCGTGCCCTTCAGGTCGGATAAAACGGGGGGGGAAAAAACATCGGCAACCAGTCCGTTCCCCTTGAACTTATGGAGATTGGTGCCGTCAAACGTGGATATTCCGGCGCTCTCCTGGCCACGGTGCTGGAGAGCGTACAGGGCATAATAGAGCTGGATTGATACACCGCCAGCATCGACGATGCCAACGATTCCACACATGGTACAACTCTAATGCGTCGGGATCTTCGGTCGCTTGTTGTTCCACTTGTTGCTGATCATCTTGGTGCTCCTGCCAAAACCGCAGGCAGAGCAGACTTTCTTCTGGGCATGGAACGAGATCTTCCCGCAGCGCCGGCAGGCGATATGGGTGAACTTGTTCATCTTGCCCATGGATGGAGTGCCTTTTGACATGTTACTTCACCTTATTGTTCGAGTGATGGAGAGATATAGATTACATTGTCCCCACGGACGATGAGCGTGCCGACCTTCTGGACCTGCCCGTTCTCCACTTCCTCGGCCTTGTCGAGGACGAGGTTCATATGTACATCATATCCCTGGAGAACGCCCCGGATCTCTCTCCCGCCTTTGAGAGATACGATAACTGGCTGACGGTTCAGCACCTGATCCAAAATATCCAACGGCCTTTTGGTCATAATAATACCCTGTCACCATCGCTCTGGAGTAATATATGTGTGCGAGCAGGTTACTTAAACATAGCGTAGATCCCCCCAGGGCAATAAGGTTTCCTGCTGGCCAGAGGCCTGATAAGGTGAGGGTTCTTTCATCGCGATGCAAATTTTTTTCAAGCCTGCACTCTGATTGTTGAAGCAGAACGATGAAAAAGATTGTCGTAAAGAAACGCCATTCCATACGGAAGAGCCAGGGGCAGGACCTGCTGGTACGGCTCGCAGAACAGATCGGGCCGTCGGCGAATCTCTTCCATGGGGAGATGATCGAAGTGCTCGAAACGAATGCGGATGTCTCCCTCTTCATGGTCCACAAGAAGCCGCTCCTCATGGCCACGGATGCGTGGGTGTTCCCCACCCTCAAAGGTGCAGTCCAGCTCCCGTTCCCGGAACGGCGGGTTGTTGTCGACGCCGGGGCCATCCCCTACGTGGTCAACGGTGCAGATATCATGCGGCCCGGAATCGTCTCGGTCACGGATGACGTCAAGGCTCAGGCACCGGTCCAGATCGTTGACGAGCGGCACGGCAAACCGCTTGCCATCGGGATCTCGCTCTTTGATGCGCTCGATCTGCGTGCCAGTACTGCCGGAAAGATGGTAAAAAAATTCCATCACGTCGGTGACGAGATCTGGAACATGGAGATCTGAGCGGCGTCCGGCACGTGAGGCATGCGAAAAACAGCCGGTTTTTCCCATTTTTTTTGCCTAAAACCCAGAAAGGTGGCTTCAAAATAGATACTATTAAATAAGTTTCGTCATACAGTTTTTTTATGGTTAAAATCATAGATACCCTTCTTGGCAAGAGTTCCGCAAGCTCGGACGACGATTATATGGAACTCGACCTCGCTTCTTACGAAGAGCACGGCGGAGCCGGCCCGGCACTGCTCGTAAAGATCGCCACCATCACGGACCTCAAGGACACCCCCCGTGTCAAGGACGAGGTCTATTCCGGCAATATCGTGATCGTCGATATCTCCCGCCTGAAGATGGACAAGATCTCGTACGAGCGCGTCCTGAAGGACCTGAAAGAGGTGGCAAAGGACGTCAACGGCGATATCATCGGCCTCGGGGACCAGCGCTATGTCGTCCTGACCCCCATGTCGGTGAAGATCTCGCGCGACAAGATTGGTGGAGCATAAGTGCAGAGCGTCGTCCCGGGTCCGTGTCCGTCCTGCAATACTGAAATCGAATATCTGTATAAGACAGAAAATATCCCCTATTTTTCCGATATCCTCATTATTTCTGCGGTCTGCCCCTCCTGCGGCTACAGGTTCGTTGACACCCAGCTCTTGAAGCACGGGGATCCGGCACGGTACACGATGGCCGTTGAATCGGAAGACGATCTCGCAGTCCGGGTCGTGCGGAGCATGAGCGCCAGCATCGAGATCCCCGAGATTGGAGTACGCATCGATCCCGGCCCGGTCTGCCAGGGGTTCGTGTCCAACGTGGAAGGCGTGCTCGACCGGATCGAGCAGGTGGTGAAGGGGGCATTTAACTGGGGCACGGACATGGAAAAGGAGAACGCGGCCGCACTCCTCGCGGATATTGCCCGGGTGAAGGCCGGCGCGTTCCCGGTCACGCTGATCCTGGAAGATCCGTGCGGGAACAGCGGGATCGTGTCCGATAAGTCAGTGAAGGAAGCGTACGTGCCGGAAGAGGAATAACGGCAAAAAGCTGTCGGGTATTTTTTTACAGCGTCTTCTCTGGATACTTGTCTTTTGCCGTTCAAGACCGGCATGCGGCCTGGGGTCTGGACAATTTGTACCCACGCGACCCCCTCCACTCCCATGCATTGCTCTTCAACATAATCTCTATCGTAATTTTTCAGAATACGCGGAGATTCCTGATAGCCCAATGGAGGGGGTCGCATGGGTACAAAATATTTTGGGCGAGGTCATGGCCTCCTGAAAATGAAATGAAAAACTGACGGAACTCACCTGCTGGTGGACTGATGAGACACTACCGGTCTGTACCCATGTGACCCCCCCTCTTGTGCCTCCGAATGGTTCATCAGGACCATGAGGATGAGAAGAACTCTTCAGAGTTCTTCGAAACCAGAATTCCCCCGAGGGGGACGGACGGGGCGCATTACGATGCCTCTGAATGAGGGCCCCAGCACACCTCAATGACTGATATTTTTCGGTAATGCAGAGGCATCGCAATGCGGGGGATGCCCACGCGGCGGGGAATTAATCGTCGCATCAGCGAAGAGAGCCTATTGGCTCTCTTCTCGTGTTCCTTCGTCACACAGCGAGGATTAATTGGAGAATGTCGAGAGTCATCAGACTTGAGACAGAAGAAGCCCGCAGGCTTCGCCGAACTCATCAGAGTTCTTCGACTGCGGAGTCTGAAGGGTCGAAGAACCCTTCGGGTTCTTCTCCTGTCTCATCTCTGATGAGATTCGACACCCCCAAGAGCGTCAAGCTTGAAATCAAACCTCGATTTTACCGGAAAAATCGCAGATCGATTTCAAAATGAAAATCGCGGATCCGATTTTGATTTGAAAACGGTGATCGATTCCGGAACTAAAATCGATCCCTGTTTTTTCCGGGATGGTTTTTAATCGCGATCATGATCGCGTTTGTGATTTGAAAACCGGATCCCGATTTTCATTTCGTGCTCCGGAGAATACCTCGTTTTAATGGATGATCACCCCGGGCCGGCTGTTATGTCTCCCGGGAACCTGGCTGGATCTTATCGTCGGATGCAGGAGATACCGCCATCAAAACTCCTGTGGGAATTCTGGTACACCGGAGCCCGCTGCGAGCCTGGTTGTACCTCATTTCCCTCATCTTTTGAATTTTAGAGGTCATAATTCGGAAAAACACGGAACCGGGCCGGAATGAAAAGGCAATCTCCGGCGGGAATGGATGAGGTCGTATTTAGCAACGTTACAGGGACCGAAAATGGGAGGGGATGCGGTTTGGGACGTGGGGGTATGACAGGATTCCGATACGCAGGCCGAAATCCCAAAAAAGTACCAGAGGTTACCTTCAGGTTATCTCCATATCCCCGAGCCACGCCCCAGCTTCAGGTATGACTTCCCCGACAATCTGTGCCCCCTTCACCATCTTCCGGATGCAGGCAACGCTCTCTCCGGGGACGACAAATGCATAGCCCATGCCCATGTTAAACGTACGGTACATCTCCTCAACCGAAATATCGCCGGCTTTCTGGATCCACGAGAAGATCTCCGGAGGGGTGATCGGCGTGTCGAACCGGAAACCGCAGTCGCTCAGCCGCCTGAAGTTGAGGAGCCCCCCGCCGGTGACGTGGCACATGCCGTGGACCGTGCAGGCTGCGGTGACCTTCAGGGTCTCGTGGTAAATCCGGGTCGGGACGAGGAGCTCCTGGCCGAGTGTCCGCCCGTTCCCCAGCTGTTCGTCGTATCCCGCGTACTTCTCCACGACATTCCGTGCAAGGGAGAGCCCGTTGCTGTGGACGCCCGTTGAGCGAACCCCGACAATGGTATCGCCGGGCCGGATTTTTTCACCGGTGATGATCCTGTCCTTCTTCTGCATGCCAAGACAGGTCCCCGCAAGGTCGAGGCCGTTGACCAGCCCGCGCAGCGACGCGGTCTCCCCGCCCACGATATCGATGTTCGCCTGGCGTGCTCCCTCGTTCAGGCCGATCCCGATCTGGGCCATCTTCCCGACATGAAGCTCATCGGTTGCGATATAGTCCACGAATGCAACGGGTTCCATGTTCATGACGTAAAGGTCGTTCACGTTCATCGCGATGCAGTCGATGCCGACCGTGCTCCAGTCGTTCATCCGATCCGCAACGAGCATCTTCGTTCCCACACCGTCCGTGGTCAGGGCAAGGGCCATCTCGCCGAAATCGATCAAACCGGCGAAATGCCCGACCGACCCCATCATGGTGGCACTCCCTTTCCGTTTGAAGGTCAGGTTCCGGATCAAGGCCTTGATTGCTGTCGCTTCGAGGTCGATGTCCACGCCGGCTGCTGCATAGGCATTCTTACTCATCGCTCTCCTCCGAGAGTCGGAACTCGTCGTGAAGGACCCGTACCGCCCGGGGGCCGTCATTCTGGCTCACCACGAACGAGATGTTGGCTTCCGACGACCCCTGCGAGATCATCATCACGTTGATGCCGGCAGCTCCCATGGCTGTAAAGATCCGCCCACCGGTCCCCGGAGCCCCGGCCATGCCGGCGCCTACAACCGCAACCGCACAGACATCGTGGTTATGTGAAACTTCGCGCACAACGCCCTGTTTCACAAGATCGGAGAGGGCTTTTACTGCCGCATACAGGTGCGACTCGTCAACAATCAGGGAGATATTGGCCTCTGACGACCCCTGCGAGATCATCATCACGTTCACCTCATGATCGGCAAGGATGGTGAAGATCGCCTTTGCAACGCCGGGCCTCCCGATCATCTGTGCGCCGTTGATATTGATGGCCGCGACCTTGTCGATATACGTGAGGGCTTTTACCACGCGGTTGTCCCGCTGCCCGTTCCGGACGATGACCGTTCCCGGGTGGGAAGGGTTGAAGGTGTTCTTCACCAGGACGAGGATGTTCTTGCGCATGGCGGGTTCGATGGAGCGGGGATGCATCACCTTTGCCCCGAAATACGAGAGTTCCATGACCTCGAGGTAGGAGAGCGAGGGCATCACCCGGGCATCATTGATGACCCGGGGGTCGCAGGTCATGATCCCGTCGACATCGGTCCAGATCCAGATCTCGTCCGCGTCGATCCCGGCGCCGATGATGGAGGCGGAGTAGTCCGAGCCGCTCCGCCCGAGCGTGGTGAGGATCCCCTCCCGCGTGCAGCCCATGAATCCCATGATGACCGGAATCTCTTTTGCGAGCAGCGGACCGAGCCGCCGTTTGATCCGTTCATCGCTCTCGGGAAGGGATGTCGACTCTCCGTGCTGCGGGGTGGTGAGGATGCCGGCCTCGCAGCCGTCCATGACTGTGGATGCAATCCCCCGCTGGCGGATTGCAGCCGACAGGATCGGGGCGAGCAGCCGTTCACCAAACGAGATGACATAATCCTTTGAGCGGGGAGTGAGTTCCCGCAGGTTATAGACCGCGAAGAGGATGTTCTGGAGGCTGATGAGTTGCTCTTCGATCTCTGCACCGACCTGTGCAACATAGTCCGGTGCAGCCCCTTCGAGAGTAGTCATGTGCCGCCGGGAAAGGGCCTGGATCAGAGGGGCGATGCCGGAGTCGTCCTTTGCTGTCGGGAGCCTGCCGGCGATCTCGATGAGCTGGTCGGTGACACCCCGCTGGGCAGAGACGACAACGGCAAGTTCATCGCCTTTCTTATGGTGCTCCTCGAGAATATCGACAACACGTTTGATACACTGGGCATCGGCAACGGATGTCCCGCCGAATTTCATCAGAAATCTCATTCTTCCTCTCACTCTGGACGTGCCATTTATTTATCTAACTATACGATCCACAAAATAATAAGATGCTTGCAGATGAGGTTGTGGACTGCCACGTACTGGTGATCGGGAGCGGAGGTGCGGGTGTCCGCGCTGCCATCGAAGCGTCGCAGTACGGCGACACGGTCCTCATCTCAAAGACCATCGTGGGGAAAGGGGGGTGCACCCCGATGGCGGAAGGCGGGTACAACGCGGTCCTGAGGGAACAGGACTCGTGCGGGATCCATTATGAGGATACGATGAAAGGGGGAGCGTACCTCAACGATCCGGAACTGGTGAATATTCTCGTGAAGGAGGCCCCCCTGCGCATGGGAGACCTCGTGAAATGGGGTGCGGTCTTCGATTTCACCGATACCGACGAGGTCGCCCAGCGCCCGTTCGGGGGCCAGCGGTTCCCGAGGACCTGTTATGCCGGTGACCGCACCGGCCACGAGATGATGACGACCCTTGTGGAGCGGCTCGATGGTACGAAGGTCACCACACTGCAGGAGTATACAGTCACCGATCTGCTGAAAGACGGGACCGCGGTCATCGGGGCGATGGCACTTGACGAGAGAGGCAGCCTCGTCCTCCTCAAAGCGGACAGCACAGTCCTTGCGACGGGCGGCGGGGCGAAGGTCTACGACATCTCCACCAACTCCTCGGGCGGGACCGGTGACGGGTTCGCCATGGGGTACCGTGCAGGTGCCGAGCTGATCGATATGGAGATGGTCCAGTTCCATCCGACCGGGGCAGTCTCTCCCTATGATGCCCGGGGGAGGCTCGTGACCGAAGCGGTCCGTGGCGAGGGAGGGATCCTGCTGAACACGAACGGCGAACGGTTCATGAAAAACTATGATCCCGTGCGGATGGAGCTCTCCACCCGGGACGTCGTTGCCCGGGCGATCGCGACCGAGATTATGCAGGGGAGAGGAACGGAGCACGGCGGGGTCTATCTCGACGTCACCCACCTGCCGCGGGAGCAGGTCGAGACGCGCCTGCCGGTCATGCTCGAACAGTTCCTGAAGTTCGGTCTGGATATCCGTAACGAGCCGATGCAGGTAGCACCCACGGCCCACCACATCATGGGCGGACTGCGGATAACGCCCGACGGCCGGACCACCCTGCCCGGGCTCTTTGCCTGCGGGGAGGTCGCGGGGGGAGTGCACGGGGCAAACCGGCTCGGCGGGAACTCCCTCGCTGATACGCAGGTCTTCGGGAAACGTGCCGGCGAGGCAGCGGGAAGATCGAAAAAACGAGAGAAAACCGTTGACCTGCGCCAGGTCGAGACCCAGCAGGTGCGTCTCGCGGGCTTCCTCTCCGGGAACACGAACCCTGCTCTGGTCCGCAGGGAACTCCAGCTGGCGATGTGGCAGGGGGCAGGCATCTTCAGGAATGCCAAGGATCTCGAAAAGACGCTCCGGACGATACGGCAGCTCTCGGCAGTCAATCTCCGGGCAGCTTCTGTACGGAACCTTGCCGAGTGCTGTATCGTCCAGAACATGTGCCTTACCGCGTCGCTCGTCTGCAGGAGCGCTCTCCAGCGCAAAGAATCCCGGGGGGCGCACGTCCGGACCGATATATCCCAGGCGTATGATGCTGAACATTCCCCGTTCAGCCACACCTTTGTCTCGCAGTCCCGCGAGGGGATCGAAAACCGGGAGGGAATGGCATGAAGGAGCTGACCGTCAGGGTATTCCGCTTCGACCCGGAACAGGAGCGCAAGGGGCATTTCGAGACCTACACGGTCACGGTCAATGAGGGTGCCCGCGTTCTCCATGTGCTCCATGCCATTCATGACGGGATTGACCCGACACTCTCGTACCGCTATTCCTGTGCCTCCGGCCAGTGCGGGAGCTGTGCGGTGAGGGTGAACGGCGAACCCGTGCTCGCCTGCATGGAAGAAGCCATGGACGGAACCACGATCGAACCCCTGAACCTTGCAGTGAAAAAGGATCTCGTGACCGATCTGGTGCCGAGACTGGAGGAAATTGCGTACCTGCAGCCGAAGAAGGAGACGGTCCTCCCGAAAAAGGCAGAGATCGATGCCATGAAACCCCTCAGGGACTGCATCGAATGCCTCTGCTGTGTCTCGGTCTGCCCTGCAGTCGACGTGACAAAGTTCCTCGGGCCGACCGCGATGCGCCAGGAGATGCGGCTTGTCCTCGATCCCCGTGATAGTGGGGACAGGATCTCGGACGCGGTACGGGACGGTCTCTTCACCTGCACCAGCTGCCAGGCCTGCTGGAAGGTCTGCCCGAAGGAGATCGAGATCCCGGGCAAGGCGATCGAGAAACTCCGGGCGCACGCAAACAAGAGGGGGTTCACCCTGCCCCGGCACCGGGAAGTGGCAGCACTGATCAGGGAGACCGGACGGAGTATTCCCCGGACCACGGAATCGTTCCTTGAAAAAGTAGGTGAAGTTATCGAGCCGTACGGCCCGGTGAAAGCGACCGTCGGGTTCTTCATCGGCTGTATGTACAATCTCCGGCAGCAGCAGTCAGCGCTCGACGCACTGGAGGTGCTCCGGCGCAACGGGATCCGTGTCATCGTCCCCAGGGAACAGGTCTGCTGCGGTTCCCCCCTGATCCGGACCGGGCAACTCGACTATGTAGACACCCTGAAGAGGCGGAATATCGGGACATTCACGTCCCGGAAGATCGATACTGTCCTGACGATGTGCGCCGGTTGCGGGTCGACGCTGAAGAACGATTACAAAACGCCATTCAAGGTGATCGACATCAACGAGCTCCTCACGCAGTATGGCATCGAACCCCCGGCACGCCTCCCGGTAAAAGCCACGTACCACGATCCCTGTCACCTGATGCGGGGGCAGGGCATCCGCGACCAGCCCCGCGAGCTGATCCGGCAGGTCGTGGACCTCGTGGAGATGCCGGCCATCTGCTGCGGTTCCGGCGGAGGTGTCCGGTCCGGTAATCCCGAGGAGGCCGCAGCACTTGGCAGCAGGCGGGGTGCGGAGATAAAAAAGACGGGCGCGGAGATCGTGATCACCTCCTGCCCGTTCTGCGAGTTCCATATTGCCGGGCATACGGATAAGCCGGTGAAGAATATCGCCACAGTTCTGCTGGAAGGGTACCGGGAGAAGGACCGGAAAAAAGGGATGCAGGCCGGGCACTGATCTGTTGAGAAGCCGGTACTATTTTTACCGGTTCCGGCTCTTTTGGAACCTCAGAGAAACATGCAGTCGCTCCTGGAGATGTCGACATGACAACGTCATGGAGACAAGAGAAGAACGCATCAACGTTCTTTGAATTGCAAAAGACCGCTGTTCGAAGAATTCTGACGAATTCTTCTCTTCTTCAAGGTTCTGATGAACCTTTCAGATTCCCGAAGGGAAGAGCAGGCTGGAGAAGAACCAACAGGTTCTTCGATTAGAGAGGGGGTCACCCTCATAACCGCAGCAGAGTATGAATAAAGGATCAGAAAAATAGATTTTAACAAAGCCCCGGTTCCTTATTCTTTGAACGTTCTCATCAGGTACTCGTACGTTTCCAGAGCTGCCTTTGCCCCGTCACCGGAGGCGATGATGATCTGCTTGCTCTTGACGTTTGTCACGTCTCCTGCTGCAAAAATGCCGGGCATACTGGTCCGGCCGTTCAGGTCAACGACGATCTCTTTCTTTTCGTTCAGTTCGACAAGTCCTGCCACCATATCCGTATTGGGCAACCAGCCGATCTCGGTAAATACACCGTCGAGACCGATCTTCTGTTCCGCCCCTTTGTCGTCCCTGATGGTGACAGCGTCAAGGAATTTGTCGCCATGCAGGGCGGTTACCGTGGTGTTGGTATGGACGGTGATGTTCTTCTTCGTCTTCAGTTTCTCGATATAGATCTGATCTGCCCGGACAGAGCCGCGGACAATCAGGCTTACGGACTGGGCAATCTCACCCATCTCGAGCGCAGTCTGCAGCGCGGAGTTTCCCCCGCCAACAACTGCAACCCGTTTTCCCCTGAAGAGGGGGCCATCGCAGGTAGAACAGACCGACAGCCCGCGGCCGAGAAACTTCCCCTCGTCGGCAACACCCAGGTTCCGCGGGCGGTTGCCCTGCGTAAGGATCAGGCTCTTGGCCCGCACGGTATTATCAGAGATGGTTCTGATGATGAAGATATCGTCCTCTTTTGAGATAGAGGTGACCTTATCAAGTTCAAGCCGTATGTTGAACGTCCGGACCTGCTCCTCGAATTTTTTCATCAGGTCTTCCCCGGTGATCATGCGATAGCCCATGTAGTTCTCGATCGCCCACGACTCCAGTGCCTGCCCGCCGATATTTTCACTGATGATCAGCGTGTACAGCATTTTCCGGGCGCAGTAGACACCGGCCGTAAGCCCCGCCGGGCCTGCACCGACAATCAGGACATCATACGTATCTGTCACTGGCGGCTCGCCGAAGAGTTCGTTCAGTCTCTGGGCATCGAAACCGACGATTACTTCATCGCCAACGGTGATGACCGGAACTCCGCGCTGGCCGGAGAGCTCGATCATCTTTCCTGCAGCTTTTTCATCGGCACCGACATCGACGTTTTCATAGGGTACACCGTATTTTTCGAGGAATGCCTTTGCCATCCGGCAGTACGGACAGTTTTTTGTCGAGTAAACGGTTACTCTGGTCATCATGCCGGAAATGTTCCGGTATACCATAAAGATATTGACAGGAGCAGATATCCGGATTCAATGTGCGTATCGCAATCTTCTTTTTGCCCGACTCCCAATACACCATTGATACGAGACTATGAGCATCGTACCCTCCCGCCGGGATATTCCTGTCAGAATCATTTTTTGTCTCCTAGTCCTCTTTCTCATCAGCGGGGTTCACGCTTCCGCACAAGCCCAGAGTGCCCCTTTGGAGCCGGGGGTATATCTCAATTTCAATGAAGGAAGCGGGACGATTGCCCTGGATGCATCCGGGCATGGAAACGCCGGAACCATAACCGGTGCCGAACGGGTCGACAGCGGGGGGTGCGGGCAGGCCCTAGTATTTGACGGGACTGGTGATTACGTCAGCATCCCTTTCAGTTCCGAGAACCACCCGGAGAAGCAGATTTCCGTATCCCTGTGGTTTTACATCGATTCATACCATCCCCAGGTTTTGATCTCCAGTTATGATGAGGGCGGCTACCGGCTGGGCTTTGATGACGGCAATGATCTGTGGTGGACAATAAACCTGGAAGGTAGCGGAGACGTATCAATTCCTGTCCAACACGAGGGTATTGCGCTGTCCCGGTGGCACCACGTTGTGGCTACCTATGACGGAAAAACCTCAAAGATCTATCTTGATGGCACATTGAGAAACGAGGTGAATGCATCCGGCCCGATCCATTATGAATACCAGAACTATGTCATGCTGGGTGCCGATGCAGGACCTTCAAATTCACCCGATTCAGACTGTCCACAGTATTTCGGAGGAGGTCTCGACGAGGTCAAGATATACGATACAGCGCTGACATACAGCCAGGTGATGGATGACCGGTTCAGCTGCTCCATGGAACCGGTCGTACAATCTCAGGGTATTCCGAAGGTAAGCACTCTAGTATATTTCTGCACTGGCACCGGTACTTTCTATCTTGGAGACCATGAACCGGTATCCCGCGTGCTCACATTTTTTGGCAGGGGTGAGAATGAGACAATGAAGATTATCACCCAACCGGGTTCAACGCTCATTGCAAAAGTATCTGATCGTTACACAAAACTATTCCCGGATACCTGGTACGTGGAAATTTCGGATGAACACGGAAGCGCGGCACAATCCATCATATCCCCCAATACCAGCAGCACGCTGGTTACTGCAATCATACCTTCGGGCAACGCAACGATTCTTGTCAGTTACTATGACGGAAAGGATCGTTTCCCCACGAGTGCGGCCGTCTGGTTTGAAAGTATCCCGCCCCCTCCCCCACTCCCCATTATACCGCAGAATATCCTGATGAACCCGATCATCGTGATTTACTCGGCTTCCTGGGCAACCCTGATAGCGTTGATCCTCGTTGTTCTATGGCTTCACAGGCGCAGGACAGGCCCAAAATAAAAGAAACGGGCTGTGGAGTATGATATCCTCCCGTTCACAACGTGATTTCCCTGAACTGCTTGCCGAAAACACCGCAGATTGGACATTTCTCCGGGGGCTTTCCGAGTTCAACGTTCCCGCATACCGGACAGAGAAAAACCTTTTCCCGGCTGAAATCCTTTCCTGATTTCACTGCATCGAGCGCTCTTTTGTAAAGAGATGCGTGCACCTGTTCTGCCTTTGACGCATACGTGAATGCCAGCACCGCATCCGTTCTTTTTTCATCTTCAGCGACCCTGATAAAATCAGGATACATTTTCGTATATTCGTAAGTCTCGCCTGCAAGGCCCGCTTCAAGGTTCTTCTCCGTGGATCCGACTGTCGCAAGCACCCTGAGGAGCTTTCTGGCATGGATCGCCTCTGCTTCAGAAGCTGCCTTGAAGAGGGTTGCTACAGCGTTGAACCCTTCTTCTGCGGCTTTTTCAGAAAACGCCTGGTATTTCCGGTTTGCCTGAGATTCTCCGGCAAACGCCTCCTTTGCATTCTCAACTGTTGCCATACGGCAATGGTATGGTAAGTGACTGACTTAAAGATTCTTCATGAGGCATAAGCGGGAGTATTCTCATTTTGTGAGTACTACCTTAAAAATAATTCATTGTGAATATAAAAAGAAAGATATTTGTTGCTCCGCGGACAATCCTATTTCCACGCAGTACCTGAAGAAGGTGTTCTGCTGACAGCACCGGGTTGTTCCATGAAAAAAATGAAAGATCTCCCTCTGCACGACCGGCCACGTGAAAAAATTGCCCGAAGGGGGGTATCGGCACTCTCCGATCATGAGTTGATAGAAGCAATTATCGGGAGGGGAACAAAAAGGAAAGACGTCCGGGAAATTGCAAAAGAGATCGATGCGATCCTCAGGGAACAACGACCAGGTGTCCGGTTTGAGGATCTCATGACCATTGAGGGGGTCGGCTCGACCAAGGCATCCCAGATGATGGCATGTTTTGAACTGGGCAGGCGGTATTTTGCAACAGCCAGTGATGTGCACAAAATTACCAGACCGGAAGATATCCTTCCCCTTGTAGCTCATCTTAAAGATAAAAAGCAGGAGTATTTTATCTGCATCACCCTCAATGGTGCCGGGGAAGTCCTCGGTAACCGGATCGTGACGGTGGGGCTCCTGAATCACAGTCTCGTGCACCCGAGAGAAGTGTTTGCCGATGCCATCACGGACCGGGCAGCCTCAATTATCTGCGTGCACAACCATCCCTCTGGCTCTCTCGAACCGAGCAGCCAGGACATTGCCATCACTGCCCAGCTGAGAGATGCGGGATCGCTGGTCGGCATCCAACTCATCGACCATCTCATCATCGCAAAGAGCGGCCACCTGAGTATGAGGGAAAGAGGCTTCCTGTCGTGATTCTGAGGGTTTTAACCCTGGAGATAAGGTTGCCGGTGATGGATACCATACCCACCCTTATACCTTAATACAGTTTATCAGTGTTCTCCTGCATTGCGGGGATTTCACAGCCCCTGCTGCAAGGTCCCAATCCTTTTTACCTGGTCACGGGAATTGTGCTTGCCGTGCTCTTACTGGCAATGATCCTCATGATGTCGCGAAAGAAGTACCACAGGTGACTGGCCGGCCTCCCCAGGGACTTCACTCGTTCAGATTCCGGATCGGGGCAGGGTAAAATTGGTGTAGTATGACAAATACCGGTGATTTAATTTTCAAGGAAAACGGTTAGTTCGGATCAATCGATTATCAAATCGATGCTTACTGTCACCATTTTTCTTTCCCTCAACATGTTAACAGAACCCAAATTGACAGTGTTTTAGGCCAATGTAATCATTTATTATTGAGGGAAATCAACATTATTGTAAAGTATAGCTAACATCAAGAGATCAGGACGGTCTGCCGTGAATTGTACGATCCTTAAAGATCATCGGAGATTGTTGATCCTCGGGCTGGTCGGCTGTTTTGCCCTCATTGCTCTCCTGCTTCGCCTCATCCCCATGCTTACCATGGGTCACACCGATATCCTTTCGATGGTGGCCAGCGATGACCCCCAGTACGATCTACGGCTGGTCGAACTGTTCCTGGCCAATCACTTCCAGTATGCCTGGTTTGACCCGATGACCTATTTCCCGTACGGGACATCGATCTACTGGGGTCCGATGACCATTTATATTGCCGGCCTCGCCTGCACGATCGCAGGGGCGGCAACCCGTCCGGATATCATCGGGGTATGTCTTCTTGTGACCCCCCTGTTTGCAACCGCGACAGTTGTTCTCATGTATTTTATCGGAAAGGCATTCGGGGACTGGAAGACCGGACTTCTGGCTTCCGGGTTCACCGCGGTCGTTTCTGGAACCTTTTTCCTCTACTCCCTTTATGGGTATTTCAACCACCGCGACGGCGAGGTGCTCTTTTCCACATTGTTCTGTCTGGCATATCTGTATATCCTGATCTCCGAAAAGGGAACCAAGATTGATCTCGCCGATTTCGGTACCTGGAGAAAAACCGCGATTTTATCCGTGCTTGCGGGTATCGCGTACCTGCTCGGCCTCCTGGTTATGCCGACCATGATCCTGTTTGCCCTCATCGTCGGTGTATTCACCCTCGTCCAGTTCGTGTTCGATTTTTACCGCGGCCGTTCCAGTGAATACCTGCTGATTGCAAACATCATTGTTTTTACGATTGCAACTGTCGGGCTCCTGATCTTCGGATTCAAAAGCCCCGGCACGGATCTCTCCACGTATTCCGTCGGCCATGTATATGCCTATGTATGCCTGATCGGTGCAACGGCACTGCTGTATCTCCTGGCCCGGTATCTTAAAAACCGAGAGCGATACTATTATCCCGCAATCATTTTCGGCTGCGGAATCCTGTTTGTTGCAATCCTTTACGCTGCAGCCCCGCAGCTCTATACCCTGTTTGTCAATGATCTCTACGCATTTTTCGGGCAGGCGTCAGTGACCCAGACGGTTGAGGATGCCATGGCATGGACGCCCGGGGAGGCGTGGACTTCGTTCAATTACGGACTTATCCTCATGGCTGGAGGGATACTGGTCACCCTTTACAACAACTTCAGGGAGGAACGCCCCCAGGAAATTTTCGCCCTGGTCTGGGCTTTCATCGTGCTATTCTCGACATGGCAGCACGTCCGGTACGAGTATTACCTTGCAGTAGTCATTGCGCTGCTTTCGGCCGTATTCATCCATTTCGTTTTCGAGAAAGGATGGAAGGATCTCTGCCGGCTGGCCACGGGCATTATGCCGCACGCTGCATCAGATGGCGTAAAAGGGGCAGAAAAACCTGAACCGCGCCGGGGAAAAAAAGAAAGGCAGAAGAAAGGTTCAGGTGATCCCCTGAAAATGGACTATCCGATCCTGGCAGTTGTTGTTATTGTATTCGGTCTTGGTGTCCTCTTTGCCTATTCGTCCATCTCGTATAATTATCTCGTTGCGTCCAGCGGTGTTAACGTGATGAATCCCGACTGGAAAGAATCTCTCGAATGGCTGGGCAACAATACACCGGATACAGGAGTGAATTATTATACGATCTACAACCCGAAGACGTTCACCTATCCCCCGGAATCGTATGGGGTTATGTCCTGGTGGGATTACGGGCATATGATCACGTACATTGCGAAACGCATTCCGAATGCCAACCCGTTCCAGGAGGGTGTTACGGG
>Ga0326728_10000227_pt1 | contig 228339 bp, 199 predicted proteins | sample MB3enrmetagenome_FD_207602 | JGI IMG/M metagenome (GOLD analysis project Ga0326728, IMG submission 207602) | Lab enriched peat soil microbial communities from McLean, Ithaca, NY, United States - MB31MN | ecosystem: Environmental > Terrestrial > Soil > Wetlands > Peat | place: USA: New York...
CTTTAAGTCGTTTTGAACCTATTCGCGGGGCTACCACCCTGCAGGACCAGATCAGTCGCCTCCTCAACGAGGCTTTTGATCGCACTTCAGACGAGGCCAACTTGACGGCCTGGGCGCCGGCGGTCGATATCTACGAGACCGAACACGAGCTCGTCGTCAAGGCGGACATTCCGGACATTAAGCCGGAAGAACTCGACATTCGCGTTGAGAACAACATCCTCACCATCCGTGGTGAACGCAAGTTCGAGAAGGAAGTAAACGAGAACAACTATTTGCGTGTGGAGCGGTCGTATGGCTCCTTCAGCCGCAGCTTCTCTCTTGCCAACACCGTGAATGCCGATGCGATCAAGGCCGATTACAAGAATGGCGTGCTGACGTTGAGCATCCCGAAGCGCGAAGAAGCCAAGCCGAAGCAGATCAAGGTTAATGTGGAGGCGCCCGCCGCGGCGGCTGCCGCAGGCCGTTAAGGCGCGAATCGTTCAACCGGCGAAGTCGTCGTGAGATAGCATAGGGGCTGGCATTCGCGCCAGCCCCTTTTCTTCAGCAAGACACGGAAACGAGGAATTATGCTGCGTTTTGACAAAATGACCGTGAAAGCTCAGGAGGCGCTGCAAGCGGCGCGGGACGTCGCTGCGCGCCACGAAAATCAATCCATCGAGCCGGTGCACCTTCTTGCCGCTTTGATCCAGCAACCCGACGGCGTTGTGCCGCCGCTGCTCGCCCGCCTGGGCATTCGCGCTGAACTGATCAATCAGGACATCGAGCGCGAAATCGCACGCTTGCCCAAAGTTCAGGGCTTCGCAGAGCAGAACATGGGGCGGGCGCTCAATGACGTTCTGGAACGCGCTTTCGACGAAGCCGACAAATTCAAGGACGAGTACGTTTCCACTGAGCATTTTTTCTTGGCCATCGCCGGCCAGGACCGTGATCCGGCCGGCCAGTTGCTCAAGAAGAATGGCGCGTCACACGAGGCTATTTTGCAGGCCCTCGCGGGTGTGCGTGGCAGCCAGCGCGTCACTTCGCAGAATCCCGAGGCCACGTACGCGGCGCTTGAAAAATACGCCCGGGACCTCACGGAATTGGCCCGTCGCTCCAAGCTGGACCCCGTCATCGGGCGCGATGAAGAGATTCGCCGTGTTATGCAGATTCTGGCGCGCCGCACGAAGAACAATCCCGTGTTGATCGGGGAACCCGGCGTTGGCAAGACCGCCATCGTCGAGGGCCTGGCGCAGCGCATCGTTTCCGGCGATGTTCCGGACGTATTGAAAACCAAGCGGCTGGTGGCGCTGGATCTGGCGGCCATGGTCGCCGGCGCAAAGTATCGCGGTGAATTTGAAGATCGCTTGAAGGCCGTCCTCAAGGAAATTTCCGAAGCGGAAGGGCAGATCATCCTGTTCATTGACGAGCTGCATACCCTCGTCGGCGCCGGCGCCGCCGAAGGTGCCATGGACGCCTCCAACATGCTCAAGCCCGCATTGGCACGCGGCGAACTGCGCGCCATCGGCGCCACCACCATCAACGAATACAAAAAGTACATCGAGAAGGACCCGGCACTCGAGCGCCGCTTCCAGCCAGTGCTCGTTTCTGAGCCCACGGTAGAAGACACCATCGCGATTCTCCGCGGCCTCAAGGACCGCTACGAAGTTCATCATGGCGTGCGCATCAAAGACGCCGCCATCCTGGCCGCCGCCACGCTGTCGCACCGCTACATCTCCGATCGTTTCCTGCCGGACAAGGCCATTGACTTGATCGATGAAGCCGCGGCCAGCCTGCGCATGCAGATTGACTCCTTGCCCACGGAGATTGACGAGATCGAGCGCCGCATCCTGCAGCTCGAAATCGAGCGCCAGGCGCTGCTGAAGGAAACCGACGCGCATTCCGTGGAGCGCCGCAAGCAAATTGAAAAGGAACTGGCCAAACTGCGCGAGGATTCCGGCGCGCGCAAGGCCCGCTGGCAAGCCGAGAAGGCGGAAATTGCCAGAATTCGCAAGCTGAAGGCGCAGATCGACCAGCTCAAGGCCGAGGAACAGCGCTACGAGCGCGCCGGCGAACTCGCGAAGGTCGCCGAAATCCGCTACGGCAAGATCGCCCAGGCGGAACGCGAGTTGAAGGAAGCCCAGGAGCGCTTTGACGGCGTTCAGAAAAACACGCGCATGCTGAAGGAAGAAGTCGACGAAGAAGATATCGCCAGGCTGGTGAGCAAGTGGACGGGCATTCCCGTTGGGCGTTTGCTCGAGGGTGAAGCGCAGAAGCTTGTGCATATGGAAGAGCGCCTGCGCCAGCGCGTGGTCGGCCAGGATGATGCTCTTTCCCGCGTGGCCAATGCCGTGCGCCGCAACCGCGCCGGCCTTTCGGACGCCAAGCGCCCCATCGGCTCGTTCATTTTTCTCGGCCCGACCGGCGTCGGCAAGACCGAGTTGGCTCGCGCCCTGGCCGAATTTCTCTTTGACGATGAAAAGCTGATGATCCGCATCGACATGTCCGAATACATGGAGAAGCACAGTGTGTCGCGGCTCATCGGCGCGCCGCCGGGCTATGTCGGTTACGAAGAGGGCGGGCAGCTCACCGAACAAGTGCGCCGCCACCCCTATTCCGTCATCCTGTTCGACGAAATCGAAAAGGCCCACCCGGACGTCTTCAACGTGCTGTTGCAGATTCTTGAGGACGGCCGGTTGACCGACGGCAAGGGCCGCACCGTGGATTTCCGCAACACCGTCCTCGTGATGACCAGCAACGTCGGTTCGACCGCGATATTTGAACTTGCGGGAAAAGATCCCGAGCGGGCCCGCAAGCAAGCGATGGAAGCATTGCGCGCGGCGTTCCGGCCGGAATTCCTCAACCGCATTGACGAGATCGTGATCTTCAATCCGCTCGGCAAGGAGCAGCTCGAACGGATTGTGGTGCTGCTGCTCAAAAACGTCGAGAAGCTGCTTGCGGAACGCCAGATCACTCTTGAATTGACGCGTCCAGCGATCGAGTTGCTGCTTCACGAAGGCTTCGATCCGGCGTACGGCGCGCGGCCGCTGCGGCGGACCATTCAGCGCCTCGTTCAGGATCCCCTGGCGATGCAGATACTGGAAGGCGCCGTTCTGCCTGGCGATCATGTGCGTGTTGATCGCGATGGCCAGAAAGACGTCATGCGCTTTGAACGCGTGCCCGCCAAGGCACCCGCGGCCGTGGCCAGAAAGTAGCGGCGGGAATGAGTTTTTCTCCAGGAGAGCGAGGCGGCTTGACGCTCTCCAGGCTGCGCTCTAGACTAATTTTTCCGCCGAGCGAAGCGAGGTTCCGCCAGGAAGGTTAATCACATGAAAGTTCTGCGTACCGGCATTCTTCTGATTCTTCTCAGTGTGCTGTTGGTGCTAGTGGGCGGGGCTCTTGGCGGGCGTGGTGGCATGCAGATTGCTCTGGCCATCGCCATTCTGATGAACGGCGTCTCCTACTTCTTCTCCGATAAGATCGCCCTGAAATCCAGCGGCGCCCAGCCGGTTACCCGCGAGCAGCTTCCGCGTCTCTACCAGGTGATGGAGCGCCTCGCCGCCAAATCGAACATTCCGGTGCCGAAGCTCTACGTGGTCCCAGACATGGCACCGAATGCCTTTGCCACGGGGCGCAATCCGAATCACGCCTCGGTTGCCGTCACGCAAGGCTTGCTGCAAATCATGAACGACGACGAACTCGAAGGGGTCATCGCTCACGAGCTTTCTCACGTGCGCAATTATGACATCCTGACCAGCTCCATCGCGGCCACCATCGCCGGAGCGGTCACCTATATGGCCCAGATGGGCAGGTGGGCCATGATCTTCAGCGGGTACGGCGGCCGCCGCGGTGATGACCGCGGAGGTGGCGGGTTGTCCGCCCTGCTTATGATCTTCCTCGCGCCCTTCGCCGCGCTACTGCTGCAACTCTTTTTGTCCCGTACTCGCGAGTATGCCGCGGACGAAACCGGTGCGCGCATGGTTGGCCAGCCCTATGGACTGATCAGCGCCCTGGAGAAGCTAGGGGCGTATAACCGGCGCATCCCCACGTCGGCCATTTCCCCCAGTACTTCTTCTCTCTGCATCGTCAAGCCGATGTTCGGCGGGGGCACGCTCGCATCGCTGTTCAGCACGCATCCCCCTCTGGAAGATCGCATTGCTGCACTTCGCCAGATGGTGAATACGCCCTTGCGCTGACTTAGGCCAAGTGCAAGCCATGTTCATCCTACGGTAAAGATTTCCGGTTCCGGGAATCACAGTTTTCCATGACCGCTGTTTTCCTATTTCTAAAGCTATCACATTCAACAAGTTAGCTAACCACCCGGGATCTTTCCGATTTGGTTGTACAAATGCACTCATCGTGAGTACCAGTGTGATCTCCATCGTGAGATCTGAGGGATATAGGGTATGAGCTGTCGAGATACTATCCATCTGATTTGTATGTATTTAGAGGGGAAACTCTCCCCTGGCGTGCAAGTTGAAATCGAGCGTCATTTGCATTCTTGCCCCGATTGCCGGCTAGTTCTCGACGCCGCGACAACCACCTTGGATCGCTACTTCGGGCCCACCAAGGTCACTCCAGACTCCCAAGCCGCTTGAGCACTTTCCACTAACTCTATTTCTCACAGTGCCTTAGCAGTGCTCTGGAGATTCGTTTCTGCCCGCTTCCGGTCTCCCTGTATCCGGAGGATTCCTCTCTTTTCAGCGCTTTGAAAAAGCTGCAAATTTTACGTGCGGAGAAGCGCACAGGTAATCTTTACTGGTTCTAGTACCTTATAAATCGGCCCGTTCCCATTTCTATTCTTCGTCTAAGTCTTTCGCGATCATGTCATTATGCGTGTTATAACCTATTGCTACACTTTGGCTCCGCGAGTGCCCGTTTTCCACAGCGCAGGGCGGCAACGCCAAAAGGAGATGAAGTCCATGAGCGAGTTTCAAGAGACGAATATCCAGAGCACGGCAGGCACACCCCGCTGGGTGGGTCTTGCCATCGCGGCCCTCGGCGGACTTTCCTTGATCGGGATCGGAGTAGGCTGGAGTGCTTTGAACCACGCCAAATCCGTTGAACAGACAACCCAAGCTTCTTTGAAGCAGCAAGATGCGCTGAGCCAGCGCCTGGCCAAATCCGAGGACCAAAATCAGCAGTTGCAGAGCGACCTCAGGGTCGTCACGGACAAGCTGAACGTCACACAGGACGAGCTGATCAACGCGCGCAAGCAGTCAAAGGCCGCCGTGGCCGCTTATGACAAGAAGCTGACGGGCCTGGCTTCAAACGTCAACACGCAACTCGCCACCAAAGCCAGCACCGACGATGTCAACAAGTTGAATGGCGATGTCACCGGCGTGAAGAGTGACCTCGACGTCACCAAGGCCAAGCTCGAACGCTCCATGGGCGACATGAACGTCATGAGCGGCCTCATCGCCCGCAATCACGACGACCTGGAAGAACTGAAGCGTCGCGGCGATCGCAACTACTTTGAATTCACTTTGGCCAAGGCCAAGACGCCGCAGCGTGTCGGCCCCGTCCAGATATCCCTGAATAAGACCGACCCGAAAAAGTCCAAGTACACCATGACCGTCCTCGCCGATGACAAGTCCATCGAGAAGAAGGACAAGACCGCGGGAGAACCCGTGCAGTTCTACGTCAAGGGCAGTACGCATATGTCTCCCTACGAGATCGTCGTGTTCGACGTCGGCAAGAGCCAGATTACCGGTTATCTATCCACGCCCAAGTCGGCAGCCACTACAGCGGCCAGCGCTACCGCCGCCCAATAGCTTGCCCTTTTCGACGCAAGTCTATTTCCTTGAGAGCGATACAAAAGGGAGGATCCAGAGAATCCTCCCTTTTTCTTTGCCTGTCTAAGCTTGCTGGCACATCCCGCGTCTAACAATCAACTGCCTCTGGACAGCCTTCCGGCGCTGTGCCACTCTTAAGGCCTTCGGATGGGAGTGTTTTGAAGCGACATCCTATGAGGGGGAGGAACGATGAGAACTAAATTTCTAGCAGGCTTGGTACTCGCTCTTTGTGCGGCAGCGCTGGCTTTTGCGGCCACTGGGACTTGGACCGGCTATATCTCCGACAGCATGTGCGGGGCAAAAGGCGCGAATGAAAAGCACGCCGATTGCGCTGCCAAGTGCGTGAAGGAGCATGGCGCGAAGTATGTCTTCGTCAACGATGCCGATAAGAAAGTCTACGCCATCGATGCCCAGGACAAGGTTGCCGCTCATGCCGGCCATCACGTCACCGTGAAAGGCACGGTTGACGGTGACAACCTGAAGCTCACCAGCATCGAGATGGCCAAGTAAGACTCTCGTTCTAGGCTCTTTTTTTTGGACAGGCAGGAGTTCGTTCCTGCCTGTTTTCTTTTTGCACTCCCGCCAAATTCCGCTACGATGATTCTTCGCCCATGTCCACAACTCTTCTCCATGTTGGCCGCGCCTTTACTCCCTTGATGGAACTTCGCGACGCTGGAATTTTGATTTGCGACGGTGTCATCGAGGCCGTTGGACCGCGCAGCGCCATGTCTCTTCCCGCCGATGCCAACGAGATCAGCGCCACGGGCAGGATTGCGGCTCCTGGTTTTCTGGACGTCCATATCCACGGCGCTGGCGGCCACGACGTCATGGAAGGCACCGAAGACGCCCTTACGGCCATCTCCAAAACCGTCGCCGCACGCGGCACCACCTCTTATGTTGCGACGACGGTCACGGCCCGTCCTGAGGACATCTGCAGGAGCGCCGAGGGGATCTCCCGTTACATCGCGCTGCAACACCAGGCGACTGATTCCCGCGCGGAAGTCCTCGGCATCCACTTTGAAGGGCCATTCCTCAGCCCCGTTCGCCGCGGCGTACACCCCGCGGAATGGCTGAAGTTGCCTTCGGCGGATTTGCTGGAAAAGTTTATTGCCGCGGCTGGCGGCCACGCCCTGATCCTTACCATCGCGCCTGAACTACTCGGCGCATTGGTCTGCATCGATGCCGCCCGAAAAGCCGGCCTGGTCGTGGGCATTGGTCATACCGACGCGACCTACGAGCAAGCGCGCGCCGCCATCAATCGGGGCGCACACCACGCCATTCATGTCTTTAACGCGATGCGCCCGTTTTCTCACCGCGATTCCGGTGTGATCGGCGCCGTACTCACTTCACCCGATGTCACCGCGGAGTTGATCGCCGATGGCGTGCACGTGGAGGACACGGCCATGCGTCTGCTCCTTCAGGCAAAGGGTGCGGGAGGCGTCATCCTCATCAGCGACGGCATTTCCGCGACCGGCATGCCGGACGGCAAATACTCGCTGGGAGCATTTGAGGTGACCGTAAGCAGCGGCGTTTGTCGCAATGCCGAGGGCAAACTGGCCGGCAGCACGCTGACTCTGGATCGCGCCTTGCGCAATATCGTCAGTCTGGGCGTCCCTCTCGGCGATGCCCTGCGCATGCTCACGCTGAATCCTGCCACTCTGCTGGGTATCGAATACAAGAAGGGTTCGCTGCGCGTGGGAGCGGACGCCGATATCGTTCTCCTTGATGACGCCCTCAACGTCACCCAGGTCTGGACCCGCGGGCTGACGAATTGAGTCCGTCGCCGGCAATTTCATGGAACAGGGGACGTTTCTCGCACGTAGTGAAGGCGAGCTTCTGGCTCTTCAGAGACGCTCTCCCAGAAAAACTCAGCGCGATGCTGCTCAAAAACTAGGAATTCAGGGGGATCTTCAATTCGTCGGCGAGTAGCTGCGTATTAAAAGGGCTGCACGCGAAATAGCGCTCGCCTACTTTCAGCGTCGGCACTTTTCGCTTGCCGTGGTTCGCGCGGATCACGATCTCTTCGCCCTCGGGATCCTCTTCGATGTTCACTTCCTCGAAGGCAACGCCGTGGTCCTTCAGGAAATTCTTCGCGCGACGGCAATCCGGGCACCATGCGGTGCAGTACATCGTGATCGGCTCCATGACAAGTTCCTCAGCCCATTGGATAACGCCAGAAGTGATAGGTTACAACCCGGGGAGGGGCCCCGCCGGGCTCCTGCTTCAGGGTGTGTCCACCGGTGCGCCACGGTATTTTCTCACGATCTGGATGCGGATCACCGCTCGCGCCAAAGCCACCGAAGCGCGGTCCCAATCGATGTTCGTGTCGTTGGAGGCCAGGCGCTTCTCCGCGCGCGCCAGTGCCGCTTGCGCCCGGTTGATGTCGATCTCCTCCGCGCGCTCCGCGGTTTCCGCCAGCACGGTGACGCGGTCCGGCAACACTTCCGCGAACCCGCGAATCACCGAAAGCGGAGTCGGCCGGGTCGACGTTGCCGCGCGGTAGGTTAACTCGCCAATCCCCAGCTCCGTCATCAGCGGCGCGTGACCCGGCAACACCCCGAGCTCGCCGTTCAGCCCGGGAATCGTCACCTCGACGACCGTTTCCCGCAGCAGTTGCCGCTCCGGCGTCACCACAATCAGTTCTATCGCATCAGGAAGCATCTTCTTCCTTCTTAAGCGCCCGCCTTCATCTTCTCGGCCTTCTCCAGCACTTCTTCGATCGTGCCGACCATGTAGAAGGCCTGTTCCGGAATATCGTCATACTTGCCTGCGACGATTTCCTTGAAGCTGCGTACGGTGTCTTCGATCTTGACGTACTTCCCTTCGAGCCCGGTAAACTGTGCGGCCACGAACATGGGTTGCGAGAGGAATTTCTCGATGCGCCGGGCGCGCGACACCGAGAGCTTGTCCTCATCGGAAAGTTCCTCGATACCCAGGATCGCGATGATGTCCTGCAAATCCTTGTAGCGCTGCAGAACCGACTTCACCGAACGCGCCACGCCGTAATGCTCCTGCCCGACCACGCGCGGATCGAGAATGCGCGAACTGCTGGCCAATGGATCGACCGCCGGGTAAATGCCGCGCTCCACAATCTGGCGGCTCAGGTTGGTCGTCGCATCCAGGTGCGTGAAGGTCGCTGCCGGCGCCGGATCGGTATAGTCGTCCGCGGGAACATAGATCGCCTGCACCGATGTGATCGAGCCCGTCTTCGTGGACGTAATGCGCTCCTGCAATTCGCCGATTTCCGTATTCAGGTTGGGTTGGTATCCCACCGCGGAAGGCATGCGGCCCAGCAGCGCGGAGACTTCCGACCCCGCTTGTACAAAGCGGAATATGTTGTCGATGAAGAGCAACACGTCCAGGTGTTCCTGGTCGCGGAAATATTCCGCCACCGTCAATCCCGTCAAGCCCACCCGTAGGCGCGCTCCGGGCGGTTCCGTCATTTGCCCGTAAATCAGCGCCGCGCGCGATTTTTCCGGATTGCCCGGCACCACCACGCCAGACTGCTGGAATTCCAGGTACAGGTCGTTTCCTTCGCGCGTCCTTTCGCCCACGCCGGCAAACACCGACACGCCGCCGTGCTTCATGGCCACGTTGTGAATCAGCTCTTGAATCAAGACGGTTTTGCCGACGCCCGCGCCGCCAAACAATCCGATCTTGCCGCCCTTCAAGAACGGCTGGATCAGGTCCACCACCTTGATCCCGGTCTCGAACATTTCCAGCGCTGTGGACTGTTCTTCGAGCGTAGGTGCCGGCCGGTGAATGGGATAAAACGTGTCCGCCTTCACCGGCCCCAAATTGTCCACCGGCTTGCCGAGCACGTTCAGCACGCGTCCCAGCGTGGCCCGCCCCACCGGCACTTCGATCGGTTTCCCAGTGTCGTACGCCTTCATGCCGCGCACCATGCCCTCGGTCGGCTCCATCGCCACCGTGCGCACGCGCCCTTCACCCAGGTGCTGTTGCACTTCTGCAGTCACGTCCAGCGGCTCGGGAATGCTGAAGCCCTCGCTGGTAATGCGCACCGCGTTGTAAATTGCCGGCAGGTGCCCGGCCTCATACTGGATGTCCAGCACAGGCCCGATGACCTGCACCACACGTCCCACCGCTGCGTATTGCTCCGCCATCTTCGGCTCCTCTAAGTTCGCAAAGCGCCTCGCGACTAGGCAGTTCCCACTGCCCCGCTGACGATTTCGATGATCTCTTTCGTGATTGCCGCTTGCCGCACTTTGTTCATGTACAGCGTTAGCGCTTCAATCACGTCGCCCGCATTCTGGGTCGCCGCGTCCATTGCCGTCATGCGCGCCGCATGCTCCGCGGCAGAGGATTCCAGCATGGAACGCAGGACCTGTGTTTCCACATACCGCGGCAGGAGCCGGTTCAAAATCTGGTCCACCGGCTGTTCGTAGATGTAATCGATCTGTGCGCACTCGGCTTCCGCCGGCGTTTCTTCGCCGCTCTCGATGGCTTCCACCGGGAGGAGTTTCTCCACCGCCAGGTGTGGCGCCAGCACATTCTTGAATTCGCTGAAGACCACATACACGGCATCGACCGATTCCTTTGCGTACAGTTCCGTCACCAGGTTGGCAATTTCCCGGGCAATTCCAAAATCCACGCGCGCCAGCACGTTCACGTATTCCCCGGCGAATTCAAATCCGGCCTTGCGCAGCGTGTCGCGCCCCTTCTTTCCAATGGGGATGGTCACGATCTTCTTGCCCTTCTTGCTGCGAAGGAATTCGATCGCCGTCTTCAGGATGTTGGTGTTGAACGCACCCGCCAAACCCCGCTCGCCGGCCAGCACCAGTACCAGGATGCGCTCTTCCGGACGCTTGGCCAGCAAAGGATGCTGTGGCGATTCGATCCGCGCCATCGTGGACCGCAGCACGCGCGCCAGTTCCTTGGCGAACGGCCGCGCCGCCAGCGCCGCTTCCTGCGCCCTGCGCAGCCGCGCCGCCGCCACGAACTTCATCGCGCGCGTAATCTGCTGCGTGTTTTTCACCGAGCGGATGCGCCGCCGGAAATCGAGTAGTGTGGCCATGTTCTATCCCAGGTCCGTTCAGTTCGCTCCCGCCGCAATCGCCGCCGTGAAACGTTCCTTGAACGCATCGATCGCCGGCTTGATGCCCGCTTTGATGCCGTCGTCGAGGGCTTTTTTCGTGGCAATTTCTTTCAGTACGCCGGCGTAGTTGGTTTCCGCGAATTGCAGGAACTCCCGTTCGAACCGGCGCACTTCGTTCACGGGGATCGTATCCAGCGCGCCGGTCGTGGCCACGTAAATCGCCAGCACCTGCTTTTCCGCCGACAGGGGCACGTACTGATCCTGCTTCAATACTTCCGTCAGCCGCTGCCCGCGCGCCAACTGTGCCCGGGTCACTTTGTCCAACTGCTCCGTGCCGAACTGGGCGAACGCCGCCAGGTCGCGGAACTGCGCCATATCCAGCCGCAGCGTGCCGGCCACCTGGCGCATCGCTTTGATCTGCGCGTTCCCGCCAACGCGGCTCACCGATATGCCCACGTTGATTGCGGGACGTATGCCTGCGTTGAACAGGTCCGACTCCAGATAAATCTGCCCGTCGGTAATCGAGATCACGTTCGTGGGAATGTATGCCGAAACGTCGCCTGCCTGCGTCTCAATCACCGGCAGCGATGTCAGCGAGCCCCCGCCCATCTTGTCGTTTAATTTCGCCGCGCGTTCCAACAACCGCGAGTGCAGGTAGAACACGTCGCCCGGAAACGCCTCGCGTCCCGGCGGCCGCCGCAACAGCAGCGAAATCTCGCGGTACGCCTGCGCGTGCTTCGAAAGATCGTCGTAGAAGGTGACCGCGTGTTTTTTGTTGTCGCGGAAGTATTCGCCCATCGCGCAAGCCGCGTACGGCGCGATGTACAGTAGCGAAGCCGGCTCCGAGGCGGAGGACGCCACCACAATCGTGTAGTCCATCGCGCCCGCATCGGTGAGCACTTTCACCACCTGCGCAATCGTCGAGCGTTTCTGCCCGATCGCGCAGTAGATGCAAATCATGTCGCTGCCCTTTTGGTTGATGATGGTGTCCAGAATGATCGCAGTCTTTCCCGTCTGCCGGTCGCCGATGATCAACTCCCGCTGCCCGCGGCCGATCGGAATCATGGAGTCGATCGCCTTGATGCCTGTCTGCAGCGGTTCGCGCACCGGTTGGCGGTCCACCACACCCGGCGCGATGCGGTCCAGCGGATTGCGCTGCTTCGTGGCGATGGGTCCTTTGTCGTCAATCGGCTCGCCCAGCGGATTCACCACGCGGCCGATCAATTCCTCGCCCACCGGCACGGACATAATCGTGTTCGTGCGGCGCACCACGTCGCCTTCCTTGAGTTCCGAGGATTCGCCCAGCAGCACCGCGCCCACATCCTCCTCTTCGAGGTTCAGCGCCAGTCCGAAAATGTTGTGCGGAAACGCCAGCATCTCGCCGGACATGGCCTTTTCCAGACCGTGGATGCGCGCGATCCCGTCACCGACGCTGATTATCGCGCCGACCTCGTCCACGGACATGGTCTGCTCGTAGTTCGCGATCTGCTCTCGCAGGATCTTGCTGATTTCGTCTGCCTTGATGTTCGCCATGCCTGCTCCGTTCCCAAATGCCTATTCCGCCGTCAATCGCGCGCGCATCTCATTCAACCGGCTGCGTAGCGACCCGTCGTAAATCGTATCTCCGATCCGCACTACCGCGCCGCCCAGGAGTTCCGGCTCCAGCGCATACTTGGCCTGGATCTTCTTGCTTGTCAGGCGTTCCAGCGTCTGCAGCAGTTGCGCTTTCTGCGCGTCGCTCAGGTTCACCGCCGAGGAAACTTCCGCCTCCGCCACGCCCTGCCTACGCCGGATGAGTTCCTGAAAGGCTTCCAAAATGTCCGGCAGCAGCGGCGTGCGCTCGTTGTCCACCATCACGAACAGAAAGTTCCGGATAATCCTGCTCGCGCCCATCCGTGCCGCCAGTTTTTCGATCACGCCGTGCTTCGCTTCCCGTTCCACTCCCGGGGTAGCCAGAAACGTCCGCAATTCCGCCGATTCGGCAAACGCGGCGCCAAACTCCGTCAGTTGCTTCAACACGGGTTGCGCCGCGCCCTGCTCCAGCGCGATGTCTGCCAGCGCGTTCGCGTATTGCAGGCTCGCCGATCTCAATTCGGCCTCCCCTGCAGGCTCTGCACGAACTGATTCATCAGGGCTTCCTGCACGCTTGGCGTCATCTGCCGGGCTACCAGCGATTCGGCGCCATCCACCGCTAGCTCTGCCGCCAGCACCTTCAATTCCACGCGCGCCGCGCGCTCTGCCGCTTCCATTTCTGCTTTGGCCGCCGTGCCGATTTTCTCCACGTCGCTCTTCGTGATCAGGCGCAGGCGTTCAATCTCCGCGCTGGCTTCCCGCTGAGCAATGGCGCGAAATTCCGCAATTTCCTTTTCCAGATTGGCCAGCTTGGCTGCGGCGTTCTGGAGCTGCTTCTCGGCTTCCGCTTTTGCAGCCGTTGCTTTGGCAATCGCGGTGCTGATGTTGTCTGCATTGTGCCGGAACACCGGCGGCAGCAGCTTCGCGAACACCCAGTAGGCCAGACCCGCCAGGATCACGAAGTGAATCCACTTGAAGACCGTTCCGAGCGGCTGTTCCGCCGGGCTGCCACTCTCTTCCGCAGCTCGCGCCAGCACGCTGCTCGACAGCAGCACAACCGCCGCCAGCAACCCTCGCTGCAATCCCCTGCGGTTCATCGGGCCTCTCTCGCCGGGCTTCCCGGTGCAGGCGGCGCCGGCAACACCCGCCGTGCGATCTCCACGGCCAGTTGTGCCACGCTCGCCTCGATCTCTTTCTTCGCTGCCGCCAATTCTCCGCCCACGCGTTGCTTCGCCACGTTCACTTCTCCGGTGGCCTTTGCCCGCGCCTCTTTCAAGAATCCCGCGCGCTCCTCCAGCAGCTTTTTCCGGTCGGCTTCCTGCTCCGCGTACACCTTGGCGTGCGCCTGCTTCAGCGCATCTTGGTACTGCTTCACCTTCTCAGCCGCAGCCGCTTGCGCCGCCTCGGCGGCTTTCTGCGCGCCCAGCGTGCGCGCGTCGCGCTCAGCCATTATCTTCAAAAGGGGTTGGAAGAATACGGACCGCAGGATGAAATAGAAAATCAGGACGATCAGGGCTACAGGCACAGCCCGAAGGAACAGTTCCCCTATTTGGCGAACTAAGTCTGTCATTGAGTTGTATCGCCTATGCTTTCAGATACGAAGCCGCTCCGTGCCCAAGACCGGTAGGAGCATACGGTGACCTGCGCGCCGCCTCACGGAACCATCATTTATAACATTCGCCCCAACTTCCCGTCAACGAAACCCGCCACTGGGTGGTGGGTCTGTTTAAATCCTTCGCACTGGATTCGATGAGGCCCCGGTAAGGGCGTGGGATTCCTCTGGTGGTCGGGCGGTGTCCCATCCTCAAGCCTTACTCGAACGCGGTGTCGTTGCCAGTATTGTCGCGGCCAAACCGTATAAGACACTGACCACTCTAGGTTCGCTTAGATAAGCTTTAAGCGGCTCCGAGGTTCAAGCTACTTCAGGCATGCACCGGAACCGCCAATCCGTCCAAGACCATGTGCGGAAAACAAGGCTGGTATTGACATGGAAATAAGTAAGAAATGAGTGGGAAATGAGTTGGAAATATGAGTTGACAACTCGATTCTAAATCTATATCCTCTAGGAGGATACCTATGGAAACGGAACTTATAAGCGTACGGCGTGCTGTCCAGTACGAACTTCCTCAGAACTGGATCAGATACGACTTCAGCGCAATCGCCTCAGCGCTGGTCGAAGCAAAGGCCGCAGTGCTATCTCTTACGACAATGCCATATCAAAGGAACTGGATCGAGGCCCTCCAAGAAATGCAACTCAAGCGCGAGATTGCTGGCACGTCTCGAATCGAGGGTGCCGATTTAACCGACAGAGAGTTGGACGTAGCGCTTAAGCCAGATGCAACCACAGAGGAACTGCTGACTCGCTCTCAACGACAGGCACACGCCGCGATGAAAGCCTACAAATGGATCTCTCAGCTACCAAACGACCGGGATATTGACTCCGGTCTGATATGTGAAGTCCATCGCAGGATTGTCATCGGGTGCGATGACGACCACTGCGAACCGGCCACCTTGCGGCGGAGCGACTACAATGTGACATTCGGAATACCCCGTCACAGAGGCTGCGAAGGAGGGGAACCCTGCAAATTGGCGTTCGCCAATCTCGTCTCAGCGATTCGAGAGGATTACCCTAGTCACGATCTGTTAATCCAGGCATTGGCTCTTCATTACCACTTCGCCGCAATGCACCCATTCATGGACGGAAACGGACGCACAGCCCGCGCTCTAGAAGCATTGGTTCTTCAACGAGCGGGCCTCACCGATAAGGCTTTTATTGCGATGTCGAACTACTACTATGATGAGAAAAACTCCTATCTGTTATCGCTTAGTCAGGTCAGAGAAAAAGATCACGACCTCACACCTTTCATCCTCTTTGCCCTCAAAGGCGTAGCATTGCAATGTCATAGGCTTTATGCCGAGATTCGCAAACATATGGAACGAGCGCTTTTTCGCAACATGATGTATGACCTATTTAATCGATTAGAATCCACTCGCAAGCGCGTCATTAAAGATCGGCAGATCGCTTTGCTGAAGATTCTATTGGAGGTCGAAAAAATCGACTGGTACCAATTTGTTGAAAAGGCAAGAGTGCACTACAAGAGCGTGGCCAACGTCAACAAGACACTTATACGAGATATCCGCAGTCTGATCCAGCTACGTGCGATCGAAATCACGAAGATCGCTGAGAACAAGTGGGATGTCGGGATAAGGCCTCAATGGCCACAAGAAATCACGGAATCAGATTTCTTTGAAAAAATCAAGAAAATGCCCAAGGGCAAGACGTACCCCTTTTTACCTTAGGCATTGCAGACCATACTTGGTCTATCGAAGAGATTGTGCAGCTATTGGATTTGAGTAAGGAGCGCGTAGCAGCCTAGTGGTGCCACAAAAAGGTGCACTATTTGTAGTGTAGGACTTGCCTCGCGTGATATACTCAAAATGCGAAGCGCCTCGCTGTGAGGGCGAGGCGCTCGTTCCGCTCGTTGGCGGATAGTGGAACCGTTCAACCACTATCCTAGGCGGGTTGCCGCCATCCGTCAACAGGCAATTTATTAACAGCGGGACGCATGGTACGCGTGTGTTCCGCACAACCTCCCTACGGGGAAGAAAAGGATAGTGTTATGCCATTTTCTAGCACGACAGGTTATTCATTCTCAGAAGCAGGCATCGCCTCATACGCTCCGCGTGAGTCAGGTGTGTATGGGATTTACAATAGCAAGGAGTGGATTTACATCGGCGAGGCAAAGGACATGGAAGCACGCCTCTACGAACATCTCCGACTCCAATCAAATCAAGGCGTCCGCATCTCACGGCGAAACCCTACGTACTTTATTTTTGAGCGCTGTGATTATCTGACTCGGATAAGTCGGGAAGCGGAGCTGATCCGTGAACTTGATCCAACTTGCAACAGGACATAGCCCCTACTCCGTCTATCGAACCTGTTAGACGGTGGAAGTAAATGTCGAGCCCATTGACTGAGATAATTGTGAACAAGCCGCCGTGCCTCACAGTTATCTCAGCTCTGGCTGTGGACCCGCTATAGTTGCATTCCTGAACGAGGCCCGGAATCCCCGCCAAGTTGAACAACTTGCCAAAGAAAAGGCGCACGTAGAGTCTGGTTCTACTCAGAATGGCTCGGTGAATTGGCTTCTCCATATTGGCCTACTCTTCTTTTACGATCACATTGAAGGGGGGAATATACCAGACTTCCGAACGGGGTCGCTGCCCCAAATGATACCCTACCTAAAAACCTCCAAACTGTACCACTACCCGCCCCCAAATTGTGTGTCCATTTCTGGTTGGCCCGTCTATCGAGTCTTGGCCGTCAAATAGGACCTAGGCGATCTTGCAAGTAGCATAGGGAGTGCCCCGCTACGGGGGCGGGGACTGGATCAACCCCCGGGTCTGCGAGCAGTGAATTTATTGTTTGAACTTCCCCACGGTCGGGGGGTAATCCCCCACTCGCCGGTAATTCACCGCCATTTGCCGAAAAGAGCGCGACACCGAGGACCCTCCCACTTATTCTCACGCCATGGAACGTGAAACACACATGGCGGGAGATGAAATCATGAAGAACGCGAATCCGCAGTCGCCCTTCGCCGTATCCGTCCCGGGGCGGATATTTATAATGGGAGGAGCAGGGCTTCTGATCCTGGTCGGGCTTGTGCTGCAATTGGGGGCGCTGGGCTACGGCCACGCCCAGCCAGGCAATATCTGGATAGCCTCCACAATTGTGGAGAGAGTTTGGGGTATGCTCATCGCACTACTTGATGCGCCGGGGGTGCAAGCATTGGCGACATTTTGGCCGTTGCTCCTGATCAGCATGGGTCTGGCGCTCCTGTTCGTGACGAAGGGTGAAGAAAGTCAGCGTGCGCTGTCATCTTCCCGGGGAGGGCAAAATCATGGCCTGTGATATCCGTCGATTCCCCTCGGGCCTTTCCTGGGGGATTGCCATCATCGCGATTGGAACGATCTTCCTGCTGGACCAGATGGGGATCGTTTCAGCCCACTACATTTTTCAGTTTTTCTGGCCAGCCATCCTCATTTTCTTCGGGGTTGAAGGGATTGTTTTCTGTAGCGGCCCTGGCAGGTTCTGGGGCTCCTTCCTGACGCTTGCGGGCGTAGTGCTCCTGCTGAGTAATCTTGGATATCTTCACATACGCTGGAGCATGTTCTGGCCTTTGGCCATCATTCTCTGGGGACTGTGGATCCTCTCGCGCACACTTGGCGTCAGTTCCTCCTGGGGGCCAAAGTGGATAAGGCCCATGAAGATCGACGTCGGCCGGGGATTTGCGTCCGACGCCCCAGATTTGCACGCGGAAGCCGTTTTTAGCGGCAACCACCAGCGGATTACATCCAAGAACTTCAAGGGTGGGAAGGTCGCAGCGGTTTTCGGCGAACTCAAGATCGATCTTACCGAAGCTGAAATCGAAGGTGACGAGGCCATGATCCAGCTCGACGCGGTCTTTGGCGCCGTTGAGATTCGGGTTCCTATCACTTGGGTTGTAGTCAGTCGCGGCGCGGCGGTCTTTGGTGAGTATTCTGACAAGACTGTTCACGGACAGCCGCTCGGCCAGGGCGGCAAGCGTTTGATCGTCAAAGGCGGCGCTGTTTTTGGAAGCGTCGTAATCAAGAACTGATGCCCACATGCACCCTATCTTCAGCCGCCTGAGCCGCCTGGCGCTCTACCTCCTCGCCTGGATTCCCCTCGCGGCGTTGCTGGCCTATCTCCTGGCCGCCACGGGAGGATTGAGCAGGCGCGAGGCCATCTCCATGTCCCTCCCGCTTTGCCTCCTTTACGCTTTCGTGTGCCTCTCCGCCTGGTATTCCTGCCGCGCCCTCCCCTCCAGCCGCTCCACCATTGGAAAGCTCCTGGAGGTCCATCTGGCGGCCGCGCTGGTGGCAAGTGGCCTTTGGATTTTGTGCGCGGAGCTGCTCGCTTACGTCTTCACCGGGACGTCCTTATTTCCAGGGCTTACAAGCCGGCTGTCTCGAACGCTCCCCATTCTTCTCGGCACGGGCGTGATTCTCTATCTTTTTTCCGTCAGCTTTTACTACGTTCTGCTCGCGGTCGAAGCCTCTCAAGAGGCGGAAGCGCGGGCCATGGAAGCGCGTGTTTTTGCGCGCGACGCGGAACTGCGAGCCCTGAAGGCGCAAGTGAATCCGCATTTTCTCTTCAACAGCTTGAACTCCATCAGCGCGCTAACAACCTCCGACGCGGCAAAAGCACGCGAAATGTGCGTTTTGCTGGGCGATTTCCTGCGGCGTACTCTGGGCCTCGGAGAAAGATCCACCATTCCTCTCGAGGAAGAAATGTCGCTGATTCACGCATTTCTTGCCGTTGAGAAAATTCGCTTCGGCGCGCGGTTTCGCATGGAAGAGAATATCGCCAAGGAAGCGCTTGCGATGGATGTCCCGCCGCTGCTCTTGCAGCCGCTGGTCGAAAACGCATTTACTCACGGTATTGCCAATCTCGTTGAGGGTGGATGGGTCCGGCTCGACGCGCGCTGCCAGAATGGCGCACTTTCCATCGTCGTTGAAAACACCTTTGATCCTGATGCCCCGCCCCGGCGGCAAAGGAATGGCATGGGGCTCCTCAATGTGCGCCAACGGCTGGAGGCCCGCTACGGCGATCGCGCGAGTTTCAACGTCAGGACCGAGGGAGATCGCTTTTCCGTGTCCATCACGCTCCCAGCCGAAAGAGAGGGCCGCGCAACGTGAACTCCCGGAAGGATACGAAAATCCGCGCGGTCATCGTTGACGACGAAGAATTGGCGCGCCAGGTCATCCGCGAATTGCTTGCTCCACACCCGGAGATCGAGGTTGTCGGAGAGTGCGCCAATGGTTTCGAGGCTGTCAAAATCGTGACGGAAACGAAGCCCGACCTGATCTTTCTCGATATTCAGATGCCCAAGCTCGATGGCTTCGAGGTGCTCGAGCTGATCGGCACCGGCAATGCCATCGTGTTCGTTACCGCGTACGACAGCTATGCCATCCGCGCCTTTGAAGTCCATGCCGTGGACTACCTCCTGAAACCTTTTGGAGCGGAGCGCTTCGAGGCGGCTCTGGAACGCGCGAAAGAGCGTCTGGACAGCAAATCACCTTCCGCTGCCGTTCCCGCCACCGAACTTGCCGCAACGGCGCGCCCACCCGCGCAATACCTCGAACGCATTCCCGTGCGCGATGGTGCGCAGGTGTTCATCATTCCGGTATCCAAGCTGGACTTCGCCGAGGCGCAAGACGACTATGTAGCGCTCTGCAGCGAAGGCAAAAAGCATCTGAAGCAGCAACCCATTTCCAGCCTCGAAGCGGCTCTCGATCCCTCGCGCTTTCTCCGCATCCATCGCTCCTACATCGTCAACCTGGAACGCGTCGCGAAGGTCGAGCCCTACGGCAAAGACAGCCACGTCGCCGTATTAAGAAACGGCGTGCAGCTCCCCGTGAGCCGCGCGGGCTACGCCCGCCTGCGCGCTTTCCTCGACCGCTGATCCCGTTGCTCTGTTGCAAGCCCAGGGCGCCGCGACTCCAAAATCCAATAGGCGAAAGGATAAATCCCGATGAAACCTCAGCCGCAAAAAGCCACCGTGCAGGTGGCTCGAAGGTTCAGCGCCTCTGCTGAACGCGTGTTCGACGCATGGCTGGACCTAAACACCGCGGGCAAGTGGCTCTTCGCCACTCCGACCGGCAAGATGAGTAAGGTCAAAATTGACGCTCGCATCGGAGGTTCGTACCTGATTGTCGAATGCAGGGAAGGCACCGACGTCGAACATATTGGCGACTATCTTGAAATTGATCGCCCTCGGCGCCTGGTCTTTACCCTCAAAGTCCCGAAGTACTCTCAGGAAAACACGAAAGTAACGATTGAAATTCGCCCGCTTGAATCCGGCTGCGAACTCACTCTCACCCATGAGGGTGTGCTGCCGAACTACATCGCCAGCACCACCTCCGGCTGGAACATGATCCTGGATCAGCTTGCCACCAAGCTGTAGTTGCTCCCGGTGGTGCCGGTCACAACCGTATAATTCCCGCTATACTGGAGCGAGCCCGCTGGATTTGCCGCGGGATCGCTCCATGACCAAAAGCTGGCAAACCAAACTCATCCATTCCGACGCGAAAATCCCCGAGGGCTACCGCTCTCTCACCACGCCCGTCTATCGCGGCTCTACCACGGTGTTCCCCTCCGCTGCCGCCGTCCACGATACCTGGGACCAGTACCGCGCCGGGTACACCTACGGCGTTTACGGCACGCCCACGGTCCTCGAACTCGCCGCGCGCGTTTGTGAACTCGAATCCGGCGCCCACACCATTCTCACCCCCGGCGGGCAGGCGGCTATCTCGCTCGTCAATCTCGCTCTTCTCCAATCGGGCGATCACATCCTCCTTCCCACCAGCGTCTATTTTCCCAACCGCAAGCTCACCACGCACCTGCTCGCGCGCTTCGGCGTCACGGCCACTTTTTATGAGCCTACCATCGGCGCAGGCATCACCGCCCTCATTCAGGAAAACACGCGCCTCATCTGGACGGAGAGCCCCGGCTCCATCACCATGGAAGTGCAGGACCTTCCCGCCATCGTGGCCGCCGCTCATGCGCGCAATGTTCTTGTGGTTCTGGACAACACCTGGTCCGCCGGCGTGCTCCTCGACGCCTTTGCCCATGGCGTGGATATCACCATGCAGGCGCTCACCAAGTACATTGGTGGCCACAGTGATCTGCTTCTCGGCTCCGTCACCGTGCGCGAGGCCGCGCTCTACCAGCGCCTGGGCGCCGCGCAGCAAAATATCGGCTGCGCCGTTTCTCCTGACGACTGCAGCCTCGCCCTGCGCGGGTTGCAAACCCTCGCCGTGCGGCTCTCCGCCATCGAAAGCTCCGCGCTGGCTATCGCCAAATGGCTCGCCGCCCGCCCGGAAGTCGAACGCGTCCTCCATCCGGCGCTTCCTTCCTGCCCCGGCCACGAATTCTGGAAGCGCGATTTCCTCGGCTCTTCCGGTGTTTTCTCGATTGTGTTGAAGCCTGGTCCGTCTCAGGGGCAGGTGTTCGCTTTCATTGACGCGCTCAAGCTCTTCAAGGTGGGCTATAGCTGGGCCGGCGTCACAAGTCTCGCCGTGGCCTACGACATCGGCCGCATTCCCGGCCGCCCGCCGTATGATCACCGCATCGTCCGCCTCAGTATTGGCCTCGAATCCACGGATGATCTCCTCGCCGACCTCGAGCAGGCCTTGCCGAAACTGCGCGTTTGAAATTCTCTAACCCTGAAACCCGAGGTTGGGTCTCTTCCACTTCATGCACCACCCAAAATTTGTCATTCCGACCGGAGCGGCCCGACTTCTTCTTCGCGCTGCCTTTCGGCGCGTCGGGCCGCGGAGTGGAGGTACGGTTTTCCATCGCACGCTTCTTGTGCGATGAATCTCTCTTGGACTTCGGGATTAGGGTCAATGCTAGTAATTGTCGCCGGGGGCTACGGCGTCGTAAACAAACCGGAATTTGGAAGGATATTTGTCCTTGCCGCTTACCATCTCGACTTCTTCCCACAACTGCAGTCCATCCGGCGACACCTCGTAGGTGCGCTTCAAAGAACCATTCTTTGGCAGCGTGGATTCGCTCACCAGTTTCGCGCCGTCCCATCTTGCTTCCACTACTTCCGTGCCGACACCCGCTGGCGCGTCTGGTTTGTGCCCGTCGGTATAGAAGACCGTCTTCCGGCCCTGATCCCCCATCATCTCAACGATGGGATCTTTCTCGCTCTTCCGCACCAACTCCAGCCGGATCGAAGGATCCAACAACTGGTTGTAGCGTTGGCGATCGTCCGCCGTGCCATTTTGCGATCCGTTATTCCCGTGGCGTCCGCCGCCCATCCCGCCGCCGGGCCAGCCCATTCGCGGCCCGCCACTCCCACCAGGATTGCCAGTCGAATTGCCCGCTGAACGTTGCGCGCTTTTCTGCCGCGGATCATCGCTTTCGTCGGTATTCAGTTTCCATGTCCCCAGGATGTTCTTCCTCGGTTCAATCCGTTTCACGGGCCGCGGAGGCGGCGCCGTGGAGGACACCGCGGAGGGATCAGGCTGAATGGGTCCCGGAGGTGCTTGCGCGTGCAGATTCTGCGCGACCATGAAACTCAATCCAAAAGCAGCCATGTAGATCGTTTTTTTCATTCTTGATGTCCAAAGGGCGAATTCGCCCCACTTCCTTTTTCCCCCAAATGCCCGCTGGAGTTCCCGCTTTCTTCGCGGGGATGTTCACCAGATAGGATTCAGCCGGGTGCCCTGGGGGCTGCCTGGCCACTTCACACCAGCCAGCGATCCAGGTCCCGCGCGCGTTCCAGCAGCGCCAGCGCGCCCAGTTTCCGAAACTCCTTCGCGCGCTGTCGGTAATCAAATGCCGTTCTTGGCAATATCGCCATGAACGGCACCCCCGCCGCCTTCGCCGCCAGCGCATCATCAATGTTGTCGCCGAGAAAGAGCGCGCTGCCCGGATCGCGGCCCGCCAGAATAATGCACAATCCCTCGGGATCGGGCTTCCTCTGGGCGTCGTCCATCGTCACCACGGTGCGGAAGCACTTGGCCGCCGCCCAGCGCTCGAAAGTATACGTGAATTCCTGCCGCGTGCGCCCCGTGAACAGGTCCAGCTCTCGTCCCTTGGCCCATTTTTCGATCAAGCGCGGCGTCACCACCAGCTTTTCCTTTGTCACATTTCCCGGCTGCCCGTCTTTTCCCCAGTAAAATGGCTGGAACGCCGCGCGCGCCTGCTCATAGGTCGTCGGGACACCCAGCGCCGTCGCCCAGCGCGACACCAAGCGCCAGTCATCGTTGTTCCCCGGCTTTTGCTTCCATTCGTAAAACTCCGCCCATGTCGGCTTCTTCCCCGTCAGGTGCTGTATCGTTTGCAGCCCCGATCGCCAGTAGGTTTCCCGCACATCCACCAGCACGCCATCCACATCAAGAATCAAAATCGCCGGATTCACCTTCCCGCGCGCCTGCGTCCTTCCCCTTTTCGCCACGTCTCCCGATTCCTTTCCGTTCCCCTCTAGTGTACCTGTTCTCCGCGCACTCTCTCACAGGACGGGAGAAGCTCGGTGATCAACGGGCGTACCTCTACCAGATGACCGCCACCACGGCCCAAAGCCAGAGTCCCGTCGTCCCCGTCCCCGCAGGCACTATGGCCGCCAGCGGCTCTTCGCTCACACTCACCCTCCCCGCTCTCAGCGTCACCACCATCGACATTCACTAAACCTCGCCGCGGCCTTCATGCATTCGATTTGGTCACCCGCCAGGACACTGCCTGTCGCCCGCTTATAGGTCGGTTTCCGGTCCATGCGTTCATCGGGCATTTCAATTCGCTTCGCTACCGCAGCTTGCTCCCTGCTGCTTCCATCATGATCGCGAAAGCTTGCGCTTCCGTTGAAGTGCCCTGGCGGTCGAAGTTGGGTGCGCCGCAAACGCTTTGCACATACCCGAAGGAATCCATCTTGGCGCGGGCGGCATTTCGCATCCTGTCCGCCGTAGGCCGGTATCTTTCGGGCAGCCATCCGCCAAGAATTCCCGTGTAGATCGCGAACGCCAGCATCTGCGCCAGGTTCGCTTCCACGAAAGTGTCCGGACGATCCACGACATCGTGGAAGAGCCCATCCGCCCGCTGGTAGCTCAAACAACCGTCAATCAGTTCCGCGAGAAACGCCGTCAGCCGCTGCCGGTCCTCTGTTCGGTCCGCGGGCAACGCCCGAATCACGCGTGCGAGTCCGGCAGCCGCCCAGCCATTGCCGCCGCCCCAATACTCTTTTCGGTTTTCCGCCTTCTCGCCGTCATCCCAAATGTGCGCCAGCAGTTTTTTCTTGGGATCCCAGAGCCGTCTGCGGAAGCCGTCAATCTGGCGCAAAGCCTCGTCATAGTGCCCCGTGGCGGCAAGAAATGGCGGAGCGCCATTGAACCCGTCGGACCATACTTGCGGATCCTTGAAGACGTGATACAGCGTCCCATCCGCCGCGCGTGGCGCCTTGTGCAGGATCCACTCGAGCAGCCCGCGTGCCGCTTCCTGGATTTCGGCGTCGCCCGTGACCTGGCCCGCGCGCCAGTAGGCCTCGCCGCCCATCGCCGGATCGGTCGTTCCTCCCTCGATCACCACCGCCAATCGCCCATCGGGGACACGCTGCACAATTGCGGCCTTGGTGAGCAGAATGACGTTCTCGTCATCACCGGCCTCCAGGAAAGCCTGGGCCAGGATACCCTGTTCCCAGTCACGGCGTTCCATGGCCAGCGCAGCCGCAGCGGCCTTCTTGATTCTGCTGTGGGCCTCGGGAGTCTCTTCGGCTGGTGCCGAGCCTGATGCGTGGGGAAAGGTCAATCCAGCTCCCACTAATGCGGCCCCACGGAACAATTCTCTGCGGTTCATCTCTCACCTCCAAACAGGCCATCGGCCGCGATGCTACACCCAGTGTGACAGGAAACTGTGATGCCCATCCATGGAGCCGGTGGCACCGCAACCGCCAAACCCTGACCTAGCTGCGAAAGTGCCAGGTCCAAATCTCCAAGAGGTCGGAAACCGCCTCGCCACCCGGCCCCCCTCCCTTCCTTGCCGCACCCTTTACCCTTTGCTACTCTGGCTCTTCGGAGCCTCTCATGCCTTCTTTTCCTGGTGTCGACTTCGTCGAATTTGACTCCCTGCTCAACGACGAAGAGAAGCTTGTTCGCCAGACCGCACGCCAATTCGTCGATAACGAAGTTCTTCCCATCATCGAAAAACACAGTCGCGATGCCACTTTCCCGATGCACCTTGTGCCGCAACTTGGCAAGCTCGGCTTCTTCGGCGCGAATTTACAGGGCTACGGCTGCGCGGAAATGTCCAACGTTGCCTACGGCCTGATGAACCAGGAACTCGAGCGCGGTGATTCCGGCCTGCGGAGTTTCGTCTCCGTGCAGACCGGCCTGGTGATGTTCCCGATCCTCTCTTACGGGAGCGAGGCCCAGAAAAACAAATGGCTCCCGCTGCTCCAGGAAGGCAAAGCCATCGGCTGCTTCGGCCTCACCGAGCCGCAATTCGGCTCCAATCCCGGCGGGATGCTTACTCGCGCCGTCAAGAAAGGCGACAAGTACGTCCTCAACGGCGAAAAGATGTGGATCACTAACGGCTCCCTCGCCGACGTGTCCGTCATCTGGGCGAAATGCGAGGACGAAAAAATCCGCGGCTTCCTCGTCGAGAAGGGCGCGCCGGGTTTCAAGGCGTGGGATGTCCACGGCAAGTGGTCGCTGCGCGCTTCCGTCACCTCCGGCCTCTCTTTCTCCGATTGCGAAATCCCCGAAGCGAATCTTCTCCCCGGCGTCACCGGGCTGCGCGGCCCGCTGAGTTGCCTGAATCAGGCGCGCTTCGGCATTGGCTGGGGCGCGCTGGGCGCCGCCATGGCCTGCTACGACACCGCGCTGCAATACGCCAAGACGCGCAAGCAGTTTGCCAACAAGCCCATCGCCTCCCACCAACTCGTTCAGGAAAAACTCGCCTGGATGATCACCGAAATCACCAAGGGCCAGTTGCTCGCCCTGCATGTCGGCCGCCTGAAGGATCAGGGCAAAGCCGATGCCGCGCACATCTCCATGCTGAAGATGAACAATGTCGCCATCGCTCTCGAGACGGCGCGCAAAGCCCGCGACATCCTTGGCGCCAACGGCATCGTCGACGATTACTGCGTCATGCGCCACATGAACAACCTCGAAAGCGTCTACACTTACGAGGGCACCAACGACATCCACAAGCTCATCATCGGGGAGAAAATCACCGGCATCGCTGCCTTTGTGTGAAACTTATGTCGCTCCGCAACCGCTACCTTCGCCTTATAATTCCCTGCATGCTGCTTCTTTCTTTCTCTGCGCTCTCTTCCGCCGCGCAACAAAAGCCGGAAAGCAGCCCAAAGCCCAAAGTCCGCGCCATCACTGCCTTCGTCAACCTCGACCGCAGCCGCTATCAAATCCAAATCTCCGAAACGGTGCGCTTCTTGAAATACGCGCAAACCGTTTTCGAGTCTCGCGGCTACACCGTCGAATCCCTGCGCATCGCCACGCAGCCCTTTCCCGAATACACGATTTCTCTTCCTCGCAATGAAGCTATGCAGTTCTTCAAAGACCTCGACGGCCTCGCCCAGCAGGACCACGTCATTCTTTCCATTGGCCCGGCATATCTCTCCGGCGAGGACGGCGACGCACAAGCCGATCTGCTCGCGGAAATCCTCCAGAACACCAAGTCCATCAACGGCACCGTTTTCGTGACCAAGGACGACAATGTCAACTGGCCCGCCGTCAAAGCCGCCGCCCGCGTCATCAAGAAACTCGCGGACACCACGCCGCGCAGCGAAGGCAATTTCCGCTTCGCCGCCATCGCCAGCGTTCCCCCCTACACGCCTTTCTTTCCCGCGGCCTATCACACTGGCAGCGGCCGTCAGTTTACCGTGGGTTTGGAATCGGCCAGCACCGTCGCCGCAGCCTTCCAAAATGCTCCCGACATCCCCACGGCCCGGCGCCGCTTGCTCGACCTTTTCATCCAGCAATCCTTCGATGTTGAGGAACTCGGCATCCGCGCGGCCCGCGAGCAAGGTTGGACGTATCTCGGCCTAGACCTCTCTCCCGCCCCTGCAAAAGACGCTTCCATCGGCGCCGCCATTGAAGCGCTTTCTCACCAGCCTATCGGCACCAGTGGCACGCTCACCGCTGTCGCCACTATTACTTCCATATTTAAGGACATTGGCGCGCGCAAAGTCGGATACTCCGGCTTGATGCTCCCCATCCTTGAGGACCCGCGCCTCGCCGAGCGCTGGAACAACGGCCTGATTTCGCTCGATGTTCTGCTCAGCTACTCCGCCGTTTGCGGCACCGGTCTCGACACGATTCCCCTTCCCGGCGACACGAGCGTGGAGGCGCTTGCCCGCATCATCGGCGATGTGGCTTCGCTCTCCGTCAAATGGAACAAGCCCCTTTCCGCACGCCTGCTCCCGGTCGCCGGAAAACGCGCCGGAGATCAGACCGAATTCACCGGCCCTAATCTTCTCAACGTCACGATTCAGCCCCTCGCTGCCGCCGCTCCCTGACCCGGAATTCGCGCTCTTCGTCGTTTGCGATCGGGTAAACGATGACCGATTCGCCCTTCCCCCAGGCCTTCCTCTCGACCATAAGCATCACTTTGCCCTAAGATAAGCCGTCTCGGAGGGCGCCCTGCATGGAAGAACAACTCAGCCTGGAATTTCTGCGCGTCGTGGAAAATGCCGCTATCGCCGCTGCCCGCACCATGGGCTTTGGTGATGGCCACAAGGCCGATGAAGTGGCCGTTGAAGCCATGCGCAAAACCATGGATCAGGTGCAGATGGACGGCACCATTGTCATCGGGGAAGGCGAACGCGACAAAGCGCCCATGCTTTACATCGGCGAGAAGGTCGGCCTCGCCACTCACGCCCCCAAAGCTCTTTTCCCCGTGGTTGATATCGCCGTGGACCCGCTCGAGGGCACCAACCTCTGCGCCACCGGCGCGCCGAATGCCATCGTCGTTCTTGCCGCCAGCGAAAAGGGCGGCTTGCTGCATGCTCCCGATTTGTACATGGAGAAAATAGTTGTGGGCCCCGCCTGTAAAGGCGCCGTCGATCTCGATGCGCCCGTGGCCGATAACCTGCGCGCCGTCGCCAAGTGCCTCGACCGCGACGTCGAAGATCTCGTGGTCATCGTTCTCGATCGCCCCCGCCATGAAAAGCTGATCGAAGGAATTCGCGCTGCTGGCGCGCGCATCCGGCTCATCGGTGACGGCGACCTCTCCGCTGGTATTTCCGCCGCCGTTCTCGGCACCGGCGTGCACATGGTTATGGGCACGGGCGGCGCTCCCGAAGGCGTGCTCACGGCCGCGGCGCTGCGCTGCCTCAATGGCCAGATTCTCGCCCGCCTCGTTGTCAGCAAGCCCGAGCATCATGAACGCCTCGCGCGCATGGGCGTGAAAGATCCCAAGCGCATCTACGCCACCGAGGATCTGGCTCCCGGCAAGAAGATCATCTTCGCCTGCTCCGGTGTCACCGACGGCAATTTGCTCAAGGGCGTGCGCTTCTTCGGTGAGGGCGTGCGCACTTCCTCCATGATTCTTACCCTCGATGAACGCCAGGTGCGTTTCATCGAATCCGTGCACCTGGAAAAGCGCCCGGACATCAAGGTGCGCTTCAGCTAAAAGCTCGCCTACCATCACTTGGCAAAGGGTTTACTGGCTTAGGACAACCGAAGGGTTACAACGGCGTGGGGCGCAACGGCCGAGCCGTCCCGCCCCCGCTTTTTCTATTGCTTGGGATCCTGCGTCGCCGCGAGAAAGACCTGATCGTCCACAGCCACCGTGGGCGTAAACACCGTCGCGCTCTTGCGATCCGCTAGTGCCACTTGTTTGGCCAGGCCGCTCAGCGCCGGGCCCACCGGCTTGTTCGAGTTCGCGGGCGTATCTCCGGGCGAGAGGGAAATCCGCGTTGTCTTCGGCGTACAGTTCGTTGCGCCCAGGCAAGTATCCCGCAGGAACACCTGGCGCAATCCGCTGTTGGTCGAAGCCGCCGCAGTTGCCGGCAATTTTTCCCCGGCCGCTTCCTGGCTCGGTGTCACCGCCAGAAACACGATGTAGCGTCCCGATGAACTGATCGAAGGGAATATGCTCTCTGTACCGTTCAGCGCGCCTCCCGGATCCGTTGAGACCAACGATGTCGCCGCCTTGCAGGAAGCACTCGCTCCCGCACAGGTGTCGCGCAAATAGACTTGGCGTCCCGCGGGCGTCCCTTCCAAAAGATTCGTCGCCGCCGAACTGAACGCGATGTACCGCCCATCCGCGCTGATCACCGGCGTGTGGCTGTCGGCGTTGCCCGGCGTGTTATCCGCGGCAACGGAAATCATTTTTGTGCTGGGCGTGCATCCGTTCGGCGCTGCCAAGCAGGTATCCCGCAACATGATCTGTGTAGTCTCGTTTTCCTGCGCGGAGAACGCCACGTAGCGCCCATCCTGGCTCAGCGCCGGTGTTTCCTCCGCCACCGCTGCACCACCCGTGATCGTAAACGTCTGTGGCGTCAGGCTGGGTCCCCCGCCCAGAACCGGGCAGGCCACCAGGCACACTCCACTGGGCGGGTTGATCACGTTAATACAAGGCGCGGTCTTTTTAGGGTCACCCGGATACGGATCCACGCAGGGCGTTCCTGCGACTGCTGGATCCGCCGCTGTCAAATAACTCCCCGGAATCACCGCCTCGATTTGTGTCGCCGTAATGCTGGTCACATTGATCGCCGTATCCACTTCGCTCGTGGCCGCACCACGGAAAGTGACAATGCTCGCCCCGTTTGTGGAACTGGGCAGAAAATCGGACCCCGCAATGGTGATCTTCACCGAAGCGTTCCCACAACTGCTGCCGCAGGACGGCGCGGTGTTCGGCGTCACCGAGGTGACCACCGGAACAGGATTGGGTGTCCCGTAAATCAAAAATGCAATGGAGTTCGATAGTCCATTCATGCCCGTACCCGATTGCGGCGTATGCGTATTCACGTACGCGGTGCCGACCTTCGCAACCAGGCTGGCGGGCACGGTCGCCGTCATGGTTACGGTATCAACATAGGTGGAAACCAGCACTTGCCCATTCCATTCCACTACGGTGTTGGTTTGGAACCCGTTTGAACTCGAGCCAATAACGGTCAGCGTGAAGCCGGGGCTGCCAAAAACGACTCCTGAGGGCGCGAGAGTCACAATCGATGCCCCCGTGGGAGATTGGATGGAGGTGTTGTATTCGTCGCACCCGGCCATCAAGCCCAGCGCGAATAGCGCGACGCCCAGTGCTCTCCAAGACTGCCTCATGGACTCTCCTTCACCCGAAGACAATTCCGTGCGCCAACTCCCGGCCCAATGGCGGGAAGAAAAAACACTATGGCCCGTCTGATTGGGTTGAGATGCAAAAACAGCCAGCCGCGTTGACCCGCCCCCGGGATCCAGGAAGGACGCGGCGCCGGAGCACACATCTACCTTTCCTATTATTGCGCAGCCCGGCGCTGGAGGAAAGTCCTTCAGTGCCCGGCCAAGGCCGTACCACTCAGTGCCGCCAGCGACGCCTGCACCAGGGATTGGATCTTCCTGTGGCAATCCGGCTCCGGCATGTTTGGAGACGCGGCCGCCGCCCGGTAGGCTTCCAGCGCCTGTGGCTTCCTGCCCAGCTTCGCGTATAGATCCCCGATCGGCAGTTGGAACAACGGATTCTGCGGATATTCCTCCACCAGCGGCCGCAGCACTTGCAGTGCCTCCTCATACCGCTGGTCGTAGTTGTGCAGGTTGATCGCCAGATAGAATCGCGCCACCGCCGGCGTCAATTGGCCGTAAAGCATGGCCAAGTGGAGTTGGCGTATCCCTTCTTCTTTCGACCCCCCAGGTATGCCCATCACGAATCGCAGAATGCGCGCCATCGTCGAGAGCGTGTCCACGTAATAGTTGTACAGACCCAATCCCAGGTATGCGTCCGCCAAGGATGGATCGAGCGCCAGGGCGCGCTCATAATGTTCCCGCGCGCGTACTCCCGCCCGCGCCGTTGCACGGTTCTCCCAGCGCAAACCGTAAAGGCGCGCCTGCAGCGAATCGGCCATCGCGGCATACAAGTGCATCTCACCCGTTTCGTGCTGTTTCAATTGTGCGTCGGCAAGGACGTACGCTTTTGTCGCCAGATTGAGATAGGGCTGGTCGGCAGCCTGTTTCTCCCGGTGACGCGCCATCGTCATCCCATATCTGTAGTCGGCCGACGTGCACCAAATTCCCCACCACAGCGACTCTGCTTCCAATAAATATCCCAGCGGGTGGTTCGTTTGCTGCTGTTGGAGTTGCCGCGCTTCGGGTATCGCCAGGTCCGGGCGCCCTGAATAGATGTGGTCAAGGATGCTAGCCGTAAGGGGCGGCAGGGAAAGTCCGCCAGGGTCTGGTGACGGAACGCTCGCACACGGAGATACTACCGTCACAAAAAGGAGCAAAGCCGCAAGCCAGCGCACCATTTGTCTGTGCGGAAGCCACCGGGGGCTTCAGCTCTTCCGCTGCATGAGTTTAAGCTGTTTCAGTAGAGTTGCAAAACGAAATGGTTTCTGCAGGAAGGTGCCGTCCGGCGGAATTTGTGCCTCCGGAAATCCTTCCGCGTAGCCGGACAATTCCCAACCCTGAAAGACCGCTCAACAACAAAGCCGCAGCCTGCGCCCAGCGCCGCTTGCCGGATCACACCGCACAAATTTCGCAACACCCGTTGGGCCTCACCCGCGTATTTGTTATTCTCGCAGCGCACGGCCATTCCGGCAGGACACTTGAACGCCACCACACCACAACCCGCATTGGAGCGCGGCCTCGGCTTGAAAGAGGCCGTTGCGCTCAACATGATTGAGATCGTCGGCATCGGCCCCTTCGTCGTCAGCTCCCTGGTGATCAAGGCGATGGGCGGGCCGCAAGCGTTGGTGGCCTGGCTAGCCGGCGCTCTGCTTGCCACGCTGGACGGTTTTGTCTGGTCGGAACTCGGCGCGGCCATGCCCAAGGCTGGCGGCACGTATGTCTTTTTGCGCGAGGCCTACGGGCCCGCGCGCTGGGGCCGTCTGATGTCCTTCCTATTCGTGTGGCAAACCTTCGTGCAGGCGCCCCTTTCGGTCGCTTCCGCATCCATCGGCTTTGCCAAGTACGCCAGCTACCTGCATCCCTTCACCACGCTTCAAGCCAAAGCCATCTCTGGCAGTTTGGTGATTTTCCTGGTGATACTTCTCTATCGCCGCATTCAGACCATCGGCAAAATTTCCGTATTGCTGTGGGTGGGCGTGGTGGGCACCATGCTCTGGCTCATCGCGGGCGGTGTGCGCCACTTTGACCCCAAGCTCGCTTTCGATTTTCCGCCCGGAGCGTTTCATCTCTCCGGCGTGTGGTTCGCCGCCCTCGGTGCTGCCATGATCAACACCGTCTACAGCTACTGGGGCTACTACAACATCTGCCATCTCGGAGGCGAAATCCGCGACCCCGAAAAAAACATTCCGCGCGGCATTTTTCTCTCCATCCTGGGCATCACCGTGTTGTATCTCGCCATGCAAACGAGCCTTCTCGGTGTGGTGCCCTGGCGCATCGGTCAGAATTCCCCCTTCATCGCCAGCCTCTTCGTCGAAACTCTCTACGGCAAACGGGCCGCTCTTCTTTTCACGGGAATGGTGTTGTGGATCGCCCTGGCTTCCGTCTTCTCTCTTCTTCTTGGTTATTCCCGTGTGCCCTACTCCGCGGCGCTTGACGGCAACTTCTTCCCCATCTTCGCCAAGGTGCATCCGACGAAACATTTTCCTCATGTCTCGCTTCTCATCTTGGGAGCGCTGGCGTTTGCCTTCAGCATTGCGCTGAAGCTCGAAACGGCCATCGCGGGAATTCTGGCCATGCGCCTGATTATCCAGTTTATTGGCCAAGCTGTCGGAGTCATGCTCCTGCACCACCGCTGGGGCTCGGACAAATTCCCTTTCAAGATGTGGCTCTACCCGCTGCCGGCCGTGCTCACCATGCTCGGCTGGGGGTGGCTCTTCTGGCAGACCGGCGCGGCGCGCAAGTGGGGCCTGCTGGAGATTGTTCTCGGCATTTCCGCATTTCTCGTTTGGTCCAACGTAATGCGACAATGGCCTTTCGCCAGTTCAGCGGCGCCTGTGGACAGTCCTTAGGAGCCAGCTCATCACTGGCCTGAGGAGGACGCGGCATCGGATGCTGCTGGAAGACACTAATGCTTTGTCATCCCGAACCCGCGTCTTTTGCGGGTGAGGGATCTGCTTTTCTCTGAACGCGGAGAAGAGCACAGGCCTGGGAGTAGGTCTTCTCTTTAGGAGGCCGGGGCTTCAGTTTATCCTGAGCTTCGAAGGGCCCCGGCACAAAGCTCTCAGTGCGAATGGGCTTTAGCCCCTGAAGAAAATTTTACTGGAATCTCGGCAACTGATCTTTTGGTTTAGTCATGGAGGCTCTTTGCGTTTTCTTAAATCATTTGGCTTAATTCTATTGCTTGCGCTGCTCTGCGTTCCGCCCGCTGCCGCTCAGTTTCCTCCGGCGCCGGGAACTGGTCCAGGTCTCGCCGAAACCATCGAAGCCATTGATAGCGCCCGCGTCACCACGCGCATCCTCTACATCACCGCTCACCCCGACGATGAAAGCGCTGCCGTCCTTACGTATCTCGCTCGCGGACTCCACGCCGATGTCGCCTTGCTTACTCTCACCCGGGGCGAAGGCGGCCAGAACGCTCTCGGCCCCGAACAAGCTCCGCAACTCGGCCTTATCCGCACGCAGGAATTGCTCGCCGCCACGCGCGGCTACGGCGTGAAACTCTATTTCACCCGCGCCCGTGATTTTGGTTACTCGAAAACTCCTGAAGAAACCGAAAAAATCTGGGGCGACCAAGTCCTCGAAGACATGGTCCGCGTCATCCGCTCCTTCCGCCCTAACATCGTCATTAACGGGTGGGGCGGCGTTCACACTGGCCACGGCCATCACCAAGTTTCCGGCATTTGGACCCCCAAAGCCGTCGCCCTTGCCGCCGACGCTTCGTACAAACTTGACGTTCCTTCCGCACCAAGCTTCCTTGGACCCGATGAAGCCCCGTGGAATCCTGCCGGGGGCGTGCAGATCCTGGATCTGGAACGCAGCGACGCCCCAAAGGGGTACGTGCTGCCCCTGGACGATGTCTCTCCGCTTTATGGAAAGAGTTACCGCGAAATTGGCCTTGATGCCTTTGTGAATCATCGCACGCAAGGGCTTGCTGGCTTCTTGAATTCTCCCTTCCTGCGCCGTCCCATCGCGCTTGTTCCTGAGCGCGGAGGTGCCTTCGATCCAGCCCGGCTCGCTGAACCCTTCACAACGCTCTTCCCAACGTGCATGGCTTTCGCCGAGGCGCAAAAATCACTAGGGCTTGCGCGGGAGGCAGTTTTGCAAGGAAACATACCTTCCGCAACGCGTGAATTGGCAGCCGCCGCTGGTGACTTTAATGACTGGACCGGCAAGTGTGGTTACGCCATCGCTGCTGTGCCATCGCAGTTGCAGTTTCTCGCCGACATCGACCGAAGCCACCGCCGCATCGAGCGAGCACTCGCCCTAACGGCTGGCATCCAGTTGAGAACCGAAGCGGATACCAGCGACCTCGCGCCTGGCAACACCTTTCATGTGTCGGCGCGTTCCACCTGCCGCAAGCAGGTGGAGTGCATCCTTGCACCCATCACTCTCGACCTGCCTGCCTCCTGGGAACAGACCGCGGTGGAAGGTGACGTCACGAAGGGCTATCAGTTCACCATCGAATTGACTCCGAAAATGCCCCCCTTAAACCCCAACAAATTTCCTGTGCCTTTCCGTGGAAATGCTCTGCTTCCACTTCTGCCCGAGCCTCAGCCTCTCCTCGTCGCCAAACAAGAGGTCACAGTTGCGGGATATAAGATGACCCTCGATGAGCCGGTCACGCACATTGAGGCCACTTCGACCAGCGTGGTCCGTGTGCCGCTGCGTATTGTGCCCGAGTACACGCTCGCGGTTGAGCCGCAGCAATCCATCGAGATTCTGAACGCCGAACACAAGCCCTTCGATATTTTCCTTCGCGTGCGTTCTTATTCCGCCAAAGCCGCGAAAGTCTCCGTTGGCCTCGACGTTCCCGATGGGCTGCACGCCACCGCTCCCGTCGAACTCAGCTTCGACGGCATCGGCGATCAATACGCCAAACTCACCGTCACTCCGCCCGCTCAACTCGCTCCCGGAGATTTCACCGTCACCGCCTACGCCAAGCGTGGCGGCGAAACTTTTTCCACTTCTCTTGAGCCGCTCCCCTCCATGCCCAGCATTCTTTGGAGCGCGCCCGCCCAATGCATCGTCCACGCCTTCGCTATCAACGTGCCCCCCCATCTCCGCGTCGGCTACATTTCCGCCGAAGGCGAGCCCATCCCCGACGCGCTTAAACGCCTCGGCATCAACGTGGAGATGCTCGACGCCACCGCACTCAATTTTGGCGATCTTTCCAAATATGACGCCATCGTCGTTGGCGTGCGCGCCTACGAACTCCGCCCCGAACTCGCGGGCGCTAACAAGCGCCTTCTCGACTACGTCTTGGCCGGTGGCACCCTGGTCGTTCAGTACAACCGCGATTTCGTCTGGGATAAACTCCAGCCTGCTCCTTATCCCGCAAGGATCGGCAGTCCCACTCCCCGCATCACCGATGAAGAAGCCGCGGTGAAATTTCTTCAGCGCGCCGATCCTCTACTTAATTCTCCCAACAAAATCACCGCCGCCGACTTCGACAACTGGGTCCAGGAACGCGGCCTCTATTACTGGAGCAACTTCGATTCCCGCTACACGCCGCTCCTCGCCATGCATGACCCCGGCGAAACCGACCTGAATGGCGGCCTGGTCTACACCCGCTATGGCAACGGCACTTACATCTACACTGGCCTCTCCTTTTTCCGCCAATTGCCCGAAGGCGTCTCCGGAGCCTATCGCCTCTTCGTGAACCTCATCAGCGCTTCGCGCATGCGTCAGCCCGCCGCCACCCACTAGTGCCGTTCCAACTATTCTGACCAAATGGCTGGGAGGCTCGATGAACTACCCCTACGTTTTGTTGAGCGAGCAGGATGGAAGATTCTACATCGGCAGCACTTGCGACTTGCGAGCGCGGTTGCAGAAACACAGCTCCGCGCAGTGCGTTCCACTGCCTGTCCTCGGCCCTTGCGTTTGATCTGCTATTAGGGATGCTTGAGCATCGACGACGCCCGCCGGGGAGAGCGTTTCATGAATACGGATCGCGGAGGACGCTATCTCAAACAACGCTTCGCTTCTTGGCTGGCCGACATTCGTGCCAACAGGTTGGAACGGCACTAGACCAACTAGGCACACTCCCCTCCCGCAATCCCGGCAGTGCGCTATGCTCATCATGCTTAGCACTCGCAGCACTATCACAAATTCGGCGCGCCGCATTTTCCTGGCGAACTTCCGGTGCGACACACTCCGCAGGAGCGATCGAGCATGAAACGCACGTCCATTCTTTCCCACGGGAGCCGCATGCTATCTCGCGGCTTCTCTCTTTTTCTCGTCCTTGGCCTTAGCCTGGCGCTCGCCACGGCTGCCTTCGCTCAAAAGAAAAAGAAAAACGACACTCCGCCACCCGCGCCAACTGACAACACGGCGGGTATGCCTGATGAACAGAGGATTGACTACTTGATTTCCGAGATGCTGGGCGCCTGGCAGGTTGGGGATATCGATAAACTCCACAAATGCATCGCCGACGACGTCAGCGTGGTCAACGGCTTTTGGGCCCCGCCGGTTATCGGCTGGGAAAACTACCTGGCGGAATACAAATCGCAGCGCGCGCGCACCCAGCAAGTCCGCCTCGATCGCACGAACACATACATACGCCTCGCCGGGAAATTCGCCTGGGCTTCCTATCAGTGGGATTTTTCAGCCGTTGTGGACGGCCAGCCTAGCGCCGCTCAGGGACAGACCACCCTCGTATTTGAAAAACGGGGCGACAACTGGGTGGTGGTCCACAATCACACCTCCCTCGTGCAGGCTTCTCAGCCGGTCGCCCCTGCAAACACAAGCCCCCCGCCACCCGCAAAGCCCTGAGCTGTTCGCTCGGCCTCGCTCTTCACCACGCCTGCCCTAGAAATTCTTCAGGCCGCGGTACACGAAGATTCCGGCAATCAGCAGCAGCAGTACGCCGGAAGTGATCCCGCTCGTCAGGATGGGCTTGGAAAGCTTATTAATCTTGGCGACCAATTCGCGCTGCTCTTTCGCCATGTGATCTTCCGCTTTATCCAGGAAGATCTGGTCGTCTTCATGGCTCGCGAGAACGCCCCGCCAGGCGACCAAAATAATGAAGATGGCGGTGACGATTCCCCAGACAATCAGAAGATACAGCATTGGCCCCGACAACACAGATTCTACGCTCTCCATAGAAACCTCCGCTTGGAACCAGTACGCGGCGGCCCCGATTTATTCGGGGCGGGCAAACCTAATTCTGCGCGAAGTATAGCACTCTGTTTGGGGAATACTAGGGGGTACCGGGGGGCCAGCGGCTACCTAATCCGCCTCCCTACCGGGGCTCGAAAATACTACTTTATTTCTAAAGCTAATGATAACCTTGGCGGCCAAACGAACTGCTTCACCTGCCGCTCTCCTTCCTTGACCGCCTACTTACCCAATTTTTTTGTATAACTTACGCAAGCGTCCGCGAATGGAACACTCTCACTTCCACCGCCTTTCCCTATCCTCTCTTCCACGTGACCCCTGCTCGACCAGCACGCTAGTCGGGCGTCGCGGCTTGCAGACGCCTGACGCGTTCTAATAGTTGCTCGGGCAAACAACCGAAGTTCTCGGCTATGGCAGGATCCTTGATCGTGTCGTGTAACGCTTCCCCCATCATTGCGAGGACATCATGAAAATCGTCGGGGAGCCCCTGTTCCGCCCAGTCTCGCTCCCATCCTTGACTGAGTGCAAAGAAAAGGTCCACGGCCCAGCAATTTGCATTTGTGCGGCCCTCACCAACCAAGAATCTCAGTAGCTCTTCGAGGCTGTTCTTGAACTCGCGCATGTTAAGAGGCTGCGACAAGCTTTGCGTGTAGACGGCTTGAAGAAGTGGGCGCAACCCGCTCGAGACTGGCTCTCCATCCCGTGTTGCGGCTGCTGCCGCCCAAGCCTCGTCGAATCCTGACATAGACCTCTCCTATGCGCCTGCGTTGACAAACTAATACCCGCGCCTCAAAATTGGTTCTGCCTCGTTTTACCCCGCTTGTGCCCAAGTGGCGGAACTGGCAGACGCGCTAGCTTCAGGAGCTAGTGGCCGCAAGGTCGTGGAGGTTCGAGTCCTCTCTTGGGCACCATTTTCTTCTTGTCACTTGCCCCGGCGGCCCTTCCACACTCACCCGGCAAATCTCATTCCGCGGCCATATAGACGTACCGCAGCACAAACACCATCGTCAGTATCCACAGCAGCGCGCTCACTTCACGGAATTTCCCCGCAGCCACCTTGGCCACCGTGTAGGAAATCACCCCCAGACTCAAGCCCGTCGCAATGCTGAACGTCAGCGGCGTGGCCACCAGCGTCACGAACGCCGGAAACGCCTCGCTGAACTCCTTCCAATCCACTTGCGCGATGGATTCCGTCATCAGCGCTCCCACCAGGATCAGCGCCGGCGCCGTTGCAAATCCTGGAATCGCCGCCGCCACCGGCGAAAAAAACATCGCCGCCAGAAACAGCCCCGCCACCATGATGTTGCTCAGCCCCGTGCGCGCCCCCGCTGCTACCCCCGCGGCACTCTCGATATAACTGGTCACCGTCGAAGTTCCCGTCAGCGCGCCAAACATCGTTCCCACGCCATCCGCCAGCAACGCGCGTCCCACTCGTGGAATCTTTCCTTCCTTGACGAAGCCGCCCTGCTCGCACACGCCCACCAGCGTGCCCACGTTGTCGAACAGGTCCACGAACAAAAATATGAAAATGATCTCCACCAGCCCCAGGTGCGCGGCGCCGCGCAAATCCAGCTTCAAAAACGTGGCTGAAGGATGCGGCAGCGCCAGCACCGCCGTGGGCCAGTGCGCCAATCCCCGGAAAATTCCAAACAGCGTGGTGCCCAGAATCCCCAGCAGGATTGCGCCGTTCACCCGCCGCACCATCAGCGCCAGCGTCAACACAATTCCCAGGCAAGCCGCCTGCACTTCACGGTCCGAAAAATTGCCCAGGCTGACAAACGTCGCGGGATTCGCCACCACCAGCTTCGCGCTGCGCAAGCCCACAAACGCGATAAACATCCCGATGCCGCCCGCCGTCGCGTGCTTCAAGCCGTGCGGAATGCCGTTCACGATCTGCTCCCGCACGCGCGTCACCGTCAGCAGCACAAACAGCACTCCCGAAAAAAACACCGCTCCCAGCGCCGTTGGCCATGGAACGTGCATCCCCAGGCACACCGAATACGTGAAGTACGCATTCAGCGACATCCCCGGCGCCAGCGCGATCGGATAATTCGCGTACAACCCCATCACCAGCGTCGCCACCGCCGCCGATAAACACGTTGCGAACACCACGCCATCCGCCGGCATCCCCGTTTGCGCCAGGATTTGTGGATTCACCACGATGATGTAGGCCATGGTGAGAAACGTCGTCGCGCCGCCCAGTAACTCTCGACGCACGCTGGTCTGGTTTTCCTGCAAACGGAAGAGTCGCTCGATCAAAGAGGGTTTCCCGTCGCCTGTTGTGATTGCTCGCGGTTTCGCTGTCACTTTAGTTTTCTCCGCCCCGCCTGTCAATCTTTGTCCTTGCTGATTTCTTTTCTAATTTCTGACTCGGGCGAATAAGACGTGTCGGAGGCAAATGAGGAGCGGAGAAGGGCGAGGAAGTGGGAGTGCAGGCGGGAGAGGGAACGCCCGCGGAGGAAAAGGCTGCCAATGGTGCGGAACGCCTGGGCGTCGGCGATGCGGATGAAATGGCAGGGCGCGGATCTTTCGATGGCCATCTCGGGAACGATGGATACGCCCATCCGAGCGCCGACCATGCTGAGAAGGCTGCTGAACTGGCCGCTTTCAAAAACGATTTGCGGATGAATCCGGGCGCGGTCGCAGGCGGCGACGGCGGTGTCGCGGAAGCAGTGGCCATCGCGGAGGAGGAGAAAGGGCTCGGAGCGGAGATCCTTGAGGAAGACCGAAGAGCGCTTGGCGAGGCGATGATGCTTGGGAATGGCGGCAAAAAGGCGTTCGGTGAGGAATGGCGCGGATTCGAATTCGTGGCCGCGGATGGGAAGCGCAAGGATGGCGATATCTATGTGGCCGGCGCGGAGGCGTTCAAGGAGGACGGGAGTGATCTCCTCGACGACAGAAATATGCGCCTGAGGGAATTTGCGGGCAAAGGCGGTGAGTTGTGCGGGCAGAATGTACGGCGCAACTGTGGGGATGACGCCGAGGCGGAGAGATCCGCCGACGGAGTCTTTATGTTCCGCGACATCGCCGCGGGCGGCCTCCAGTTCGCGAAGGACCGTGCGGGCGCGGGGGAGAAACGTTTTCCCCAGTTCGGTGAGACGAACGGAACGCCCCAGCCGGTCAAAGAGGCGGGCGCCGAGTTCGTCCTCGAGTTTGCGTATTTGCTGCGAGAGCGAGGGTTGCGAGACGTGGGATTGCTCGGCGCCGCGGCTGAAGCTGCCGGTGTCGACCACGGCACAGAAGTAGCGGAGTTGGTGAATTTCCATAGGGCAGGGCCCGGTAACCAGCCACCTGTAAGCAAGGATCAGGAAACAGTAGTTCGTACTATAGGCAATGCCTATCTATTGTATCCGAACTAGATATTGGAATTATAGCTGACAGGCGCATAGCGTGGGAGGCTGCGAACACGTGACTCGCTACCAGTGACGAGTGACGCGCAATCGGGCCGGCGCGACGAGCGCTGCGGCAAACTACGCGACTGAGGAGGAAGTCATGGCAGAAGAGAAAAAACCGATTATGACCACGGATGCGGGACGCCCGGTGGGCGACAACCAAAATTCCCTCACCGTTGGACCCCGCGGGCCGATTGTCTTTGAAGATTTTCTGCTGTTCGAGAAGATGGCCCACTTCAACCGGGAGAGAATTCCGGAGCGCGTGGTGCACGCAAAGGGCTCGGGCGCGCACGGACATTTCGTGTGTACCAGCAAGGAGATGCCCAAGTACACGACGGCGAAGCTATTTTCACAGGTGGGCAAGAAGACCCCGACCTTCATCCGCTTCTCCACGGTGGGTGGTGAGAAGGGTTCGGCGGACACGGAGCGCGATCCGCGCGGGTTTGCGCTTAAGTTCTACACGGAAGAGGGCAACTGGGACATGACGGGAAACAACACGCCCGTCTTCTTCATTCGCGATCCGTTGAAGTTCGGAGATTTCATCCACACCCAGAAGCGCGACCCGCAAACAAACCTGAAATCGCCCACGATGATGTGGGATTTCTGGTCGCTCTCGCCGGAATCGCTGCACCAGGTGACCATCCTGTTCAGCGATCGCGGAACACCGGACGGTTACCGGCACATGGACGGGTTCAGCAGCCACACCTTCAGCCTGATTAACGACAAGAACGAGCTGTTCTACGTGAAGTGGCACTTCAAGACCAGGCAGGGCATCAAGAACTTCACCGGCGAAAAGGCCAGCGAGATGCGCGGCATCGATCCCGACTATTCGCAGCGCGACTTGTTCGATGCGATCAAGCGCGGAGACTACCCGAAATGGCGGGTGTGCGTGCAGATCATGCCGGAGAAGGAAGCGGAGACGTATCACATCAACCCGTTCGACCTGACGAAGGTGTGGCCTCACAAGGATTACCCGCTGCACGAAGTGGGCGAACTGGAACTCAACCGGAATCCGGACAACTACTTCGCGGAAGTGGAACAGGCGGCCTTTGAACCCCGCAATATCGTGCCGGGAATGGGCTTTTCTCCCGACAAGATGCTGCAGGCGCGGCTCATCTCCTACCCCGACGCGCACCGCTACCGCCTGGGCGTGAACTACGATTCCCTCCCGGTGAACAAGCCGCAGTGCCCCTACCATACCTACAACAAGGATGGCGCGATGCGCTTCGATGGAAATGACGGAGGCGCGGTGAACTACGAACCCAACAGCTTTGGCGGGCCGACGCAGGACAAGAAATACGTGGAACGCCCAACGCCCGTGAGCGGGACAGTGGCGCGGCACGATCATCGTTCGGACAGCGACTACTACACGCAGCCCGGGAATCTGTTCCGGTTGCTGCCCCCGGACGCGAAGGAACGGCTGATCGCGAACATCGTGGGGAGCTTGAAAGAAGTTCCCGTGCGCATCCAAGAGCTGCAGGTGCAGCACTTCTACAAGGCTGATCCGGCCTATGGGGCCGGCGTGGCGAAGGGACTCGGGCTGGACATCCAGGCCGTGGTGGCGAAGAAACAGGCGTCGGCTGCGGATTGAATCGGCCAATGCCGATGCCAAAGGTCACCTATCGGTAATCGGCAAACAAGAAACGGGGCGGGCCAAGAAGCTCGCCCTTTTCTTGTGATGCACGGAAATTGTGCACCGCTTTTGGAAGCAACCCTTACTTCCGAAACACGCCCCATCCAACCCGCACTTGAATCGTGTTGATCCCCGGATTGGGATCGGAAATCCCCGCATTGGAGATGTGCATGAACCGCACTTCCGCCGTCCAGTTGTGCTTCTCACCCAGAAAGTGCGCTCCAAACGCCCCGCTCGACGTGAAGTTCACGCGTGAAGTCATCTCCGGCACCTTTGTATTCGTGAACAGCGTCCCGCCTTCAATCTCGAAATACGGTTTCACTTTTTTCGCCGATGTCAGGATCCATTTGAATGCAAACGGATTCACTCCCGCCCCGTACGCCGTGTTCGTGCTCTGCACAATCGCCCAAGCCGGCACTGCATCCAGCGCATACTCCAATTGCCCGCGCATGAAACCCGGCCCATGCGGCGATGTGATCACTATGCCGTAGCGCAATCCCAGGTTCCACACGCCCGTGCCGGACTGGCTTCCGTTGATGCCGTGCCCGCCGCCGGTCCACACCTGCCATTCGCTGCTCGCGCCCTCAGGGCCAGCCTGTGCGCGGCCCTGTCGTGCACAAAGCAACAAACCCGCTACACCCAACACCGCGAACATTCCGCTCTTTTTCACCGTAAGCTCTCCCAACAACCCGAATCCGCACAATATCCGAAACACTCTTCTCCCGCAATGCCGGAAAAAAGTTGTGCAGCACGTCGCTTTCCAGCCAGAGCGTCGATCAGATATTGGCACTAATTAGCTTGTGGGAATTCCTGCTCACCAAGAAAAGCGCATGGCTTCGTTCCGTCCAATTCATTCTTCAGAATGCCGATGATCATTGGCAAGAGAGCCTCCCATCGCTGGTAGCGCCGATGTTGCCAATCCGGCCGACAGATTGAAGTCCGTCAAGCGCTCCAACTAACTACCTGCCATCAACACCGCTGATTAGGGCACCAGCACAACCGCCAAAGGAGCTGCGCCTGCTGCCGAATCTCGGGCGGGCGATTTGCGGTTGACTCAGGAGGATCATAGACGTATGGTCTGCACAAGGATCGAGTTGAACTCGGGAAAATCTGGTCCAGATCTCCAAGGTTTCGCCGTAATTGGAGATTGATCCAAGGGAGTGTGGTTCCGCACTAGTGACCGACGTTTAGAACAAGAGATGGGAGGCCACTGCTATGTTTCTAGATTTTTACGGTCTCCGTGAACAACCTTTCGGCGTTACCCCAGATCCCAACTACCTTTATTTGAGCCGTACGCATGGCGAAGCCTTGGGCGCGCTCCTGGATGGCATCAAAGCCGATCGCGGATTCATGGCGCTTATCGCCGAGCCAGGAATGGGAAAGACCACGATTCTCTACCGGCTTCTGGAGGATCTCCACGATTCCGCGCGTACCGTGTTTCTATTCCAGACGCAGTGTGATTCTCGCGAGTTTTTCCGCTACATCCTCAGCGAGCTGGGCATCAAGACCGCTCGAATGGGTCTTGTGTCCATGCACAATAAACTGAATGAAGTCCTATTTAGCGAGATGCTGGCGGGCAGGCGCTTTGTGTTGGTCGTTGATGAGGCGCAAGATCTCGAGGGGCCTGTTCTGGAAACGATCCGGCTGCTCTCCGATTTTGAGACTCCCCATGCAAAACTCTTGGGAATCATCCTCTCTGGACAGCCACTATTAGCCGAAAAGTTGGCGCAGCCTGCTCTGTCACAATTGAAGCAGCGCATCGCGATCGTACGCCGCCTGGAACCCTTGAGTGCCGGCGAGACGGCCGGTTATATCGAGCACCGGCTCAAGGTAGCCGGCTTTTCTGGCGACCGGTTATTCGAGCCGGAGGCTTTGGCGCTGATTGGAGAGCAAAGCCAAGGCATCCCGAGAGAGATCAACAACCTCTGCTTCAATGCTTTGTCGTTGGGCGAGGCCAGAAGGAGCCCGACGATCAGCGGCGAAATCGCGCAAGAGGTTTTTGCGAACGTAACTGTCGATTCCATCTTGGCGCAATTACACATCGCGGGTAGTCCTGCTCCTGCGGCTTGTGTTCGCGCGTCGGTTCTCAAAGTTCCCGGCGATCTGATTTTCGCGTTTGCATCGGAAATTAGGGGCTCGATTGAACGGCGTGCTTACGAGTTGTTTGAGTCCAGGAGATTTGAGCACGGCCATGACTGTGAGGACTGGCTGCGCGCTGAGTCCGAGATCCTGCTTAACATTCCAGTGGATATCACGGAGGAGGAAACCGAATTCATCGTCCACGCCGACGTGTCGGGGTTCGGCGGAAAAGATCTTGAGGTACAGGTTGCCCCTCGCTGCCTGTGCATCTCGGGCAGTCGAGAAGAAGCGTCAGAACAGAAGGAAGAAGAGGCCGTTAATTCCCAACGGCGCTCCAAGCACATCTTCCGTCTCTTGGACCTGCCATCTGAGATTGACCCGGATGGCGTGAAGGCAACGGTGCGCGACGCGCTGCTTGAGATCACACTGTCGAAGGTTAGGTTGGGCGAGAAGGATGGCCTGGTCGCCAAGGCAGCTGCCGCCTGACCCGCGAAACTCTGTGATCACAGCACAGCATGTTCGCAGCCCTTGACTGCAGCAGACTAACTCGCGCAATCGCAATTTCTCCCATTACCAAGAATCGGGGGTTCGCACATCGAGTGCAATTACTCTCGGATGTTTGGGAATTCAGCGCCGAAAAAAATAAGGGAGGCAGGCCAGGTCTTCCCGCCTCCCCATTATTCCCCTTTCGGGGAATCCAACCAGCCTGACGGAGGGCGGCTAGTTGGTCGTGTGTTGGCCTGAAAGTGTAACCCGACTAGCGCGAAAAAGGTTTCAATTATTTTCAAAAAACTGACTAGAATTGGGCTGCAGCTCCTTTGCTCACAGAAAGGGCCAAGCCATGCCTCGCCCCTCCCACCTGAGTTCCGACAATATCCTTCGTTTTCTTCAACTTAGAAACGACCCTGTCTCCATCGAGGAGCTCTCCCGCGGCCTCCATGTGAAAAAAAGTAACCGCCGCCCCTTCCTCCAGATGCTCGCAAAACTCCAAACTCGCGGCCTCGTCGAGGAACTTTCCCACGGGCGCTTCCTTTTCCGCCGCTCGCAACGTGATCCGGCCCCCGCTCCCGAACCCTCTCCAGAGAAAATCGCGCAACAGAAAGCTGCATCCCGCGACGAAATCAAGGGCCGCCTCGTTCTCCATCAGGATGGCTACGGTTTTGTCGTTCCTGATGTCGCCCTTCCCAATGTGGATGGCGACATTTTCATTCCGCGCGACTCCGTCGAAGACGCCATGCACGGCGATCACGTCGTCGCCAAGATCAATCGCCTGAGCGGCCACTCCGGCGCCCGCCGCGCCGAAGGACGCATTGTGCGCATCATCGGCCGCGCGCATCCCTCCATCGTTGGCCAGTTTCACTACACCTCGCGCGGCAGTGTCGTTGCGCCGTTTGACCCCCGCGTCCAGCATGACATCGAGCTCGTACCCGGCGACGAGCTCTCTCCTTCTCTCCGCGAGCAGCTTTTGCCTGCTGCAAAAAACCCCTCCGCGCGCCAAAAGCGCCTCCCGCACATTCCCAAGCTCGATGGCGCCGTCGTCAATGTCGAACTCCTCCGCTATCCGCGCGCCGGCGCTTCGCCCACCGGCCGCGTCATCGAAATCCTCGGCCGCCCCGGCGATCTCGGTGTGGATACCGAAATCATCATTCGCAAGCATCATCTTCCCCACACCTTCCCCAGCGAAGTTCTGCGGGAGGCCGAGCGCCTCGCCTTGCCTGTTTCTGAAAACGACCGCGCCGGCCGGGAAGATTTCCGCGAACTACCCATCGTCACCATTGACGGCGAAACCGCCCGCGACTTCGACGACGCCGTTTACGTCGAGCGCCGCGACGACGGCGGCTGGCTCCTTCAGGTACACATCGCCGACGTCGCCCACTACGTTCGTCCCGAGTCGCCTCTCGATCGCGAAGCCCGCCTCCGCGGTAATTCCGTTTACTTCATCGATCGCGCCGTTCCCATGCTTCCTGAAGCTCTCTCCAACGGCATGTGCTCGCTCAATCCCCGCGAAGAGCGCCTTGTCCTCAGCGCCATCATGCACTTCGACGCCGCCGGACGCATGCTCGACTCCTGGATGGTGCCCGGCGTCATCCGTTCCGTCGAGCGCATGACCTACACCAACGTCAACAAAGTTCTCGAAGGCGATCCAGAGATGACCGCGCGCTACTCCCAGCTCAACCATCACTTCCGCGGCATGAAAGGTCTCGCGCTGCTTCTCAACGCCCGCCGCGCCGAAAATGGCTCCATCGATTTCGACCTCCCCGAGCCCATCATTTCCTTCGATGAACAGCAGCAGATAACCGGCGTTTCCCGCAGCGAGCGCAACATTGCGCACCGCATCATCGAGGAGTTCATGCTCGCCGCCAATCGCGCCGTCGATCACCAGCTCAATTCCCGTGGCATCAAGTCCCTTCATCGCGTGCACGAAAAGCCCGATGCCCGCAAAGTCCTGGAATTCGAGGAACTCGCCCGCGCTTTTGGCTATTCCCTGGGCGTCGAGGATCTCCACCAGCGCGAAGTCGCCGTGCGCCACGGCCGCGTCCCTGCTCCCGCAAAAGCCGGCCGCCCCGATTCTTACGGCAAAGGCCGCGAGCGCCAGCAGCGCGTCGCTCTGCCCGCCTACGATCTCCGCATCACGCCGCAACATTACCAGCGCCTGGTGCAGAAGCTCGCCGGCAAGCCCGAAGAGCGCATCCTCTCCTTTCTCATGCTGCGTTCGCTGAAGCAGGCGCGCTACTCCGCCGATTCACTCGGCCACTTCGCTCTCGGCTTTGACGAGTACACCCACTTCACTTCGCCCATTCGCCGTTATCCCGATCTCATCGTCCATCGCATCTTGAAATGGGCTATCGCTCATCCGGACGCCGCGCCGCCCTCGTTCATCAAGCCCGTTGTTGGTGCCGAAGCCACGCTCTACTCCCAACAACATCTCGTGGAAATTGCCGCGGAGACTTCGGAGACCGAGCGCCGAGCCGCTTCCGCCGAGCGGGAACTCATTACCTGGAAAACCGCGCAATACATGGAGCATCGTCTCGGCGACGAGTTCGATGGCCTCATCATCTCCGTTCAGAAATACGGCTGCTTCGTCGAGTTGCTCGATCTCTTCATCGAAGGCCTGCTCCCCATCGGCGCCCTTGAAGAAGCCGCCGGCGCCCGCTGCGTCTATCGCGAAAGCGATCGCGCCATCGTCGCCATGGGAGAATCCGGCGGCGCGCGCCGCAGCCGCTCCAGCCGCCGCAGGCCCTCCACTCCGCTCATCTGGAAACTCGGCGATCGCGTCCGCGTGCGCGCCGAACGCGTTGACCCCATGCGCCGCCGCGTTGAATTCGCCCTCGTCACCGGGCCATAAGCTGTCATGGAGTGCGGCAGCTACAAGCCATCTCATTAGTTTAGTGCTTCTTAGGGGGTCGGAGCTTCAGCTCCGACTTCAAGAACTCCCAAAGAGTGGGCTTTAGCCCCTGAGGACTCCTTCCACCACCCACAAAAATGGCAAACCCCGAACGCTCTTTCGCAAGGCATTCGGGGCCGCGCCGGTTTGCTTCCCACACGGAAACAACTCCTACTTCGGCATCACTTCGCGCGCCAATTTGCTCATCACTACGTCGCGTATCTCGGCGCGTTTTTTCGCGGCGTCCAGCATGGCCTCTCGTGACCCGTAATGCCTGGTGGAAATGGTTGCGGCTTTGGCATCCACCTGGTCGAGCGCCGCATAGTTTGGAAAAAGGGTACCCACGGCAACGTCCCAATCGTCTGGGCGATCGGCCGTGAGGTTGTACCAGACTTTGTAATCGCTGATCATCCCTGCCTTCTTGTACTCTTCGTACAAGGGCTTCATGTTCTCGCGAATATCTTTCCAGAACGCTTCGCCCTGACCGGACTTGATGTGGTAATACGTGACGCGCCACACCGGCCCGACGTCATAGTTTGGACTTTGTGCAAACATAGGCAACGCGCTCAAAAGCATCACGACAAACAGAGTGGCCCATAGAACTTTTCTCATGTTTTCTCCTGAAATTTTTGAAGATGATTGTATTTGGCCCAGGTCCGGACCCCGAAGGGCAGGCGCGAGTTTACACGCCGCCTGTGCGCGCGTCAAACGCAACGGCCCTTCTCGGCTGTCTTTCCACTCGTCAGGGGGTCGGAGCTTTAGCTCCGACATACAAGCGCACCAAAAAACAAAACTCCCCAAATCCTCTTTTTTCACTAGCCACTGCTCTTTCCTCGCCACTAGCCACTTCCGTTGCCCCCTGCTCGCTGGTCCCTTAGCTTTATCAGTTGTCTACTATTAGTTAGTGGGTACCATTTTAGAACGTGGTACGAGGGGAGTGGGAACGTGGAAAAGAGACAAGAGCGGATGCCCGTACTTTCAAAACGCGAAAGTTATGCCAGGGGCGTGCGTTTTAGGAGGCTACCAGTGCGCCATGCGCCAAGGTTTTGCGGTAGACGGTTGTGAGATATAGTTCCCATTAGCAGGAGCTTTTGCTACTGCGACGATCACCAGAGGAACGTGCCAATTCCATGCCGAAGAACCGTTGCATACTAAACGTATTCTTAGCTTCCCCCGGTGGTGTGGACGAGGAGCGGGGCGTGGCGGAAGAGGTTGTCAATGGTATCAATCGAAAGATTGGTCGGGAGCTTGGTTGGCAAATCGACCTGTACAAATGGGAAGACAAAACTCCTGCCTTTGGTAGACCGCAAGAGATTATTAATAGGGAGATGGTTGATACTTGCGGACTCTTCATAGGTCTGCTCTGGAAGTGGTGGGGACAGCAAACGGGAAAGTACTCTTCTGGCTTCGAGGAAGAATTCGAACGCGTCAAGGCTCGACATAAAGAGCAAGGCGAGCCAGAGATCTGGCTATTTTTCAAAACGATCGATCCAGACAGCCTCAAGGATCCAGGTCCCCAGCTCGTCAGTGTATTGGCGTTTCGGGAAGCACAGATTGCCCTTCGGGAAGTGTTATTTAAGGAAGTGGGGAGCACAGAGGATTGGAGAAAGGAGCTTTACGAGGGGCTTTCTGAGTACCTGGTCAAGATCGCACTTTCTGCTCAGAATTCACAACGGCAACTGGCAACCACCGCCCCTGTTCTTAGCGCCGAGAACGCGGAGGTCGGGAGTTCATCAGATGCAAAAAGTTTGGAGAGAATCCCACAACAATTGACGGTCGTTTCCTCATTGCTGGCCAGAGCGATCGGGGAAGGCAAGCTCGATTTTTCTCGCGAAAACACGAATCTCCTTCATGAATTCGAAGTCGTGCGCCTCTACCTTCTCTCGGCAACATGGATGTCCCGCAGATACACAGCGGAGCTCTTAGGTACGCACGAGATAAACCTGCTATACAAGCATCGAAAAGAGCTTGAATCAACCACTGCCGAACGATTCCTGCTACTTCGCACGGTTGTGGGCAGCGGAGGAAGCCTTGCTCCGGGCTGGTTTTGGTTTCGTAGACTTACGCCCGAGCAAGTAACAGGTTGGCTCATTACCCTGTCCGCCAAAGATTCAGCAGGGGGTGTTCGTGCTCGGGCGATGGGAATGCTAGCGAGCGCCGGGATCAGAATTTCCAAAAGTGCTTGGCGCAGCCTACCGTTTAGTGACGACTCGTTGGCAGTTCAAGATCAGGCTTATGAGTATCTGGTTCGCATGGGTGATGAAGACGCCTTGACACTTCTGGACAGCTTGGAGGCGGACGGGCATGACCCCTCAGACGGCTCGATCCGGGTTGCCAGATTGAAGCTGCTGGCGCGCCTAGACCCGTCGAAAGCGCTGACCGACGCCATAAGGAAGGAAGAGTACATCTCGGACTCTGAAATGCGAATTCTGGAAAAGGGCTTCTCAACCGTGGATGAAGGGGTCCTTCTGAAGGGTATCGAGAGCTCCGTCGAGCAGGTCCGCAAATTGTCACTCGAAGAACTTATTCGGAGAAACCTTGTCACCATACCGATAGCAAGCGAGCTCGCCCACGATCCTTCCGCAGCTGTGAGAGCTAAAGCGTTCGAGAGCTTGGCGAAAGCTGGCGCCCTCCCCGACTTTGGGGAAGTCCGAAAGCGTTTGTCGGAAGAGGATTCTTCTGTTGCCGCAGGAAAAACGACCCTCTACGGGCTAATGTCTGCACATTTGCCGACAGCCGAGCCGGATTCTGACTCAATAATTGTCACGTTTTATCGCACACAAAGCATCGATTACCTACTCAAGGCCGTCGATTGGTACTCCGTTGATGGCCCTCTCGCGTACCAAGCACTTGTCCAGGATCACTACGAGCAGTTTTCAAGTCAGCTTCGCGCGGACCTGTTAGACGGGTTCAGTCGGATAAAACGGGAGTCTGTTGAAAGAAAGAATGAGGAATTCGGCGCGGAGGTGTGGCGGCGGGTTGCCGCAGAGCTTGACAAATATGATGATTCTAGGCAGCGCTGGTTCACGAAATCGGCATTAATCGCCCTAGCCGCGAGTGGTAGTGCCTCTGACGCTGAACTTGCCAGGCCATACTTGTCTCATAGTGATGTTTTTCTGCGGGATGCCGCTCGCGCCGTCATATGTGAATTCGGGGGTGCGGAGGATCTAGACGAACTTGTAAAGATCACCACGGATGCCTGGGGCGACCTGAGGCAAACGGCAGCATCCGCCGCGTTGAGGCTTTCGCCAAGGCCGTTGGAAGTGGCCTATGAACTCACGAAAAACAGTGACTCTGAGGTTGTAAGAATCGCATTTGGCTGGCTGTTCGCCCAGGACTCGCAGGATGTGAAAGACTTTTTTTTAGGTCTTCTCCATGATGAAAATGATACTAACCGAGTACGTGCACTTCACTACTTCTCTCGATGGGTAACTCGGAGTGAGCTGGAGGAGTTTCTCGAGATCTATATAACTGGGGAAACGTACTACTATGATGTCGTTACCTGGCTAGATAGGTTGGTCTACTCACCGAGCCCGCTTCGTGAGATGTTTGTCAGAGACCTCAAACAGCAAGCGAACCACACCGATGAATGAAATGGCGGGGGCACACTGAATCGATCGTGCGGATGTGCCGCCCGCCTTCCCGCCGCCAACCCACGCCTTGCCACGCGCCCTGGGCGGATGAATCTTCACGGGTGCGCCAGAGGAAGAAGTGGGGCGCGCTTTCCACTGCGCGAAAGGGAACTCCGAATGCCGCCTGTCCGATCGTACCAGTTTCGGGCCTAGTACCTCCTAAATATCTATTGACAGTTGGTAAATAGTGTGGTAGGATGCGTTGTGAATACTCGGCACAAGCCCGCCCGCGTCGCGCACAGCCCCAGCATAGTAACCCTCCGCACAAACAGCGCGTATCGGTATCAAAACAAAGACTTTATAAACCACTTATTTTCACACACTTGCGCACACTTGCGCCCGCAAACCCTTTGTTTTGACACGCTTCACAAAAACACCCGGGGTGGGGTAGTGGCTCCGGAGGCAACAGCAGTGGTTAGTGGTGAGTGGCTAGTGGCGAGATGGAAAGAGAGAGATTGGGAAGTTATTGTTTTTTGGAGTGCTTGTATGTCGGACATGAATGTCCGACCCCCTAAGGAGGCAGCGGGATCCCTCCGCTGGCCACTGGGCACTGGCCACTTGCCACTGCATTTCTCTGTTATGCTATCTGGCGGTCCGCTTCTTTACCCTGCTTGCCCCGATCCTCGAGGGGAGCTTCGAGGGGCAGCCCTATTGCTGCAGCGTCCCGCACAAAATTTCGGCGAAAGGCTATTCAAACCATGAGCACAACTGCACCCTTACACGCCGCCAAGCGCGCCTTCAATTTCAACGCCGGACCCGCCGCCTTGCCGCTGCCTGTGCTGGAGCGCGTTCGCGAAGAGCTGCTGGACTACCGCGGCACCGGCATGTCCGTGATGGAACTCTCGCACCGCTCCGCGGAATATGAGGCCATCAACAACGCCGCGGAGCAAAATCTGCGCAAGCTCCTGGCCATCCCCGAAGAGTACGCGGTGATCTTCGTGCAAGGCGGGGGCAGCATGCAGTTCACCATGGTGCCGATGAACCTGTGCCTGCCGGGCAAGCCGGTGGATGTGCTGCACACGGGCGCGTGGACCGCGAAAGCCATCGGCGAATTGAAGAAGGGCGTGCTGCACAACATCGCCGCATCCACGGAAGCGGAAAAGTTTGCGCGGCTACCGCGACGCGAGGAGATCAAGCTCTCGCCCGACGCTTCGTACACGTACATTTGCAGCAACAACACCATCGAGGGCACGCAGTACACGGAATGGCCCGCCTCGGCGGCGCCGCTGGTGGCGGATATGTCCAGCGACATCGCCTCGCGTCCCCTGGACGTTTCCAAGTTCGGGCTGATCTTTGCCGGGGCGCAGAAGAATCTTGGGCCCAGCGGCGTGACCGTGGTGATCGTGCGCAAGGACCTGGCGGAGCGCGCGGACAAGAATCTGCCTTCGCTGCTGCAATACCGCACGCACATCAAGGAAAAGTCGCTGTACCACACGCCGCCGACGTTTGCGGTGTACGTCCTGGGCCTGGTGACCGAATGGATCGCGGCCGAAGGCGGGCTGGCCGGGATGCAGAAGCGCAACGAAGCCAAGGCCAAACTTTTGTATCACACCATCGAGGACAGCAACGGCTTCTACCGCTGCCCCGTGGAGAAATCTTCCCGGTCGCTGATGAACGTGGTGTTCCGCGTGGCGGGCGGCGATGAGGCCGTCGAAAAACAATTTGCCAAGGACGCCACCGCCGCGGGCCTGATCGGCACGCCGGGGCATCGCTCCGTGGGCGGCATGCGCATCTCGCTGTACAATGCCGTGGGGCTCGACGCCGTCGAAGCTCTGACGGGGTTCATGCGCGAATTCCAGCGCACCCGCGCGTGATTCCGCCGCGCGGATTTTCATCCGCGCGCGCTTAACCGCCGCTGGCTGATCGGAGGAATGATGACCCTCTACTCCAATGTTCTGTTCGTGCACATCGTCAGCGCCCTCGCGTTGTTTCTCGGCTACGGTTTGGAGTGGACTGTGAGCGCGTTGCTGCGCCACTCCAGCACCACGGATCAGGCGCGCGCGTGGCTGCGCGTGTACCGCGTGTCGCCGCCTGTCACCGGAGCGGCGCTGGCGGTGCTTATCCTTTCTGGCGGATGGCTGGCTGCGTTGACCGGCGGCATGTACCATGGTTGGTTGATCGTTTCCGTTGCTGGGATCGTGGTGGCGTTGTTGATCGGCTTTGCGCTGATCCTGCCGCGTGTGCAAGCGATCCGCGAGGCGCTGCCGGAAGGGAGTTTGCCGCTTACGCCGGAGGCGCTGCTGCAATTGCAGAGCGGCGTGCTGCCGACGTTGATTCGCGTGCGCGTGTTGCTGGCTGTGGGGATTGTGTATCTAATGACCGCGAAGCCGCCGCTGGGCGCTTCGCTGATCGTGCTGGCGGTAGCGCTGGTGCTGGGCGTTCTCTTTTCCGTTACGTCGTGGTCGCGTGGGCCTGCGAAGAGCGCTGCATAGCGGCGTTTTTTTAGAGAAGAACGGACCCCCCGGCCCTTCGCGTTGCTTAGGGTGAAAAGGACGGGTTCTACAGAGGCAAGAAAACCCAAGAGACCGGTCCCGCAGAGTGGGACCGGCCACTACAAAAGCGAAGAGGGCGGGATCGCTCCTGCCCGTTTGACGATTTTCGAGTTTCGCTTTTCGCCGTTCGTTAAGAGTGGATTACGCCAGATCGAAGACGAGCACTTCCGCGTCTTGCACTCCGGCTAGCTCGATGGAACGCTCTTCGGAAACGGCCGCGCCGTCTCCGGTTTCCAGCGCCTGGCCGTTCAGCGTGACGCTGCCGCGGGCGACTTGCACGTACGCGTGGCGCTGCGGTTTCAGTTCGTGCTTGACCGTTTCGCCCGGCGCCAGCACGGTCGCGTAGAGTTCGTTGTCCTGATGGATTTTCACCGAGCCTTCGCGGCCGTCCGGCGAAACTACCAGGCGCAACTTGGCGCGCTTGTCCGCTTCCGCAAAATGCTTCTGGCCGTACGCGGGCTTGTAGCCCTTGCGGTCCGGGAACATCCAGATCTGGTAGAGGTGCACGGCTTCCGTCTCGGAGGCGTTGAACTCGCTGTGAGTCACGCCCGTTCCCGCGCTCATATATTGCACATCACCGGGGCGGATCACGGAGCCATTGCCCATACTGTCGCGGTGCTGGAGTGCGCCTTCCAGGACGTACGTGACGATTTCCATATCGCGGTGCGGATGCGTGGGAAAGCCTGCGCCACCGGCGATGCGGTCATCGTTCATGACGCGCAGGGTGCGAAACTGGGTATGCGCGGGGTCGTAATAATCGGCGAAAGAAAAGGTAAAGCGCGAATCGAGCCAGCCGTGGTTGGCATGGCCGCGCGCGTCGTTCTTGCGAATGAGAATCATGGAGGCCTCCTGGCAATGATGGAGTGATGATATATGTTATAACGACTATTGTCAAGAGGGTAGTCCGCGCAACCCATTAACCGCCTTTATTCCCATACACTTCGGCCCGTTCAGAGCCTTTGGGCGCTTCATTTCCACCCGCGCGCGCTTTAGTGTACAGTGTGATATCCCTATGCGGCCGCTCCCCCGCACTCGTTGAGGTGTAGGTTCATGGATTCCGCACTGCCGGCAACGCAAGCGAAAGCCGAGGACGCCTCCTCCTCGACGCGCCGCGAGACTCTATCCATCACCGATAATCGCACCGGGAAAGTGTACGAAGTGCCCGTCACCCACGGCACGATTCGCGCCATGGACCTTCGCCAGATCAGGGTGGATCCCGCCGACTTCGGGATGATCAGCTACGATCCCGCGTACAACAATACCGCTTCGTGCATCAGCCGCATCACGTACATTGACGGCGACGCCGGCATTCTGCGGTACCGTGGCTATCCCATCGAAGAACTCGCGGAAAAGTCCACGTACCTGGAAACGGCGTATCTGCTGCTTCACGGGGAGCTTCCCACGGCGGCACAGTTGCAGGATTGGCACCATAACGTCACGCATCACACATTCATTCACGAAAGCATTAAGAAGTTCCTGGACGGGTTTCACTACGACGCGCATCCGATGGGCATGCTGGTCTCAGCGATAGCGGCGCTATCGACCTTTTATCACGACGCGCGGGACGTGTTTAACGCGGGATCGCGGAAGAAGCAGACCTACCGGCTGATCGGCAAGATGCCCACGATTGCGGCGTTTTCGTACCGTCACACGCTGGGGATGCCGTTTGTGTACCCGGACAACGAACTCAGCTATCCCGGGAATTTCCTGAACATGCTATTCCGGACGAGCGAGACGCGCTATCGTCCGAACCCGACGCTGGAGCACGCGCTGGACATTCTGTTCATCCTGCACGCGGACCACGAGCAGAACTGCTCGACGAACACGATCCGCGGCGTGGGCAGCTCGCACGTCGATCCGTACTGCGCGGCCGCGGCTGCGATTGCGGCGCTTTACGGGCCGCTGCATGGCGGCGCCAACGAAGAAGTTTTGCGGATGCTCAATGAGATTGGCACGATCCAAAAGGTTCCGGAATTCATCAAGCGGGTGAAGTCCGGCGAGACGCGCCTGATGGGCTTCGGCCATCGCGTATATAAGAACTACGATCCGCGCGCGCGGATTATCAAAAAAATCGCCTACGAAGTTTTCGACCTGATGGGCAAGAACCCGCTGCTGGAAATTGCTTTGGAATGCGAACGGATCGCCCTCGAGGACGACTACTTCGTGAAGCGCAAGCTCTATCCCAACGTGGACTTTTATACCGGGCTTATTTACCAATCCATGGGCTTCCCCATGACGATGTTCCCGGTGCTCTTCGCCATTCCGCGGATGTCCGGGTGGCTGGCGCAGTGGGAAGAGATGCTGCTGGACCCCGAACAGAAGATTGCGCGGCCCCGGCAGATCTATCTCGGCCACGATCCGCGCCCGTACATGGCCATCGATCAGCGCTCCTGAAGCGGCGGGCCAACGTCGGCCACCCAGACTCTATTTAGCGGAGCCCGCTTCCGGGGCCGACAACCGAAGCGTTCAGCACTTGTCCGAGAAGACCGGCAACCCATGAGGAATTGATCTCGCCCTGAGGTAAGACTCGCGCAAAAACATTAAACTCATTCATGGGCGTGTGACCGTGCCGTCCATGCAGCGTATCCTTTTTGCATACGCCGTTTACCTTGCTACTCGACTTTCCCTTCCCGCGCTGTATATTGAAGGATGCGAGGTTTTATGGGCCATTCGCCGAACATTACCAGTCACGCAGGTCCCCGCCGCCGGAGCCAGCGGGTCTTGATGCAGGTGGCTGTGCGCATCCGTGGCGAGAACGCGGAGGGCGCCTCCTTTGAGGAGGAAACATCCACGCTGGCCATTAATGCGCACGGAGCTTTGATTCTGCTGCAGGCGCGTATCACCAGCGGAAGCAAAGTGCACATGCAGCACAACGGCACCAAGCAGGAACAGGAATGTCTGGTGGTGTTTCTCGGCCCGGTGCGTTCCGGCAAGGCGGAAATAGGACTGGAATTTTCCTCTCCCTGCCCTACTTTCTGGCGCGTCACCTTTCCTCCTGAGGATTGGTCGCCGAAGCATCCCGAAGCACGCACGGTCATCTCCACCAACTCACACAAGAGATAGCTCCTCTCATCGGTTGCCTGAAGGTTCCCTAACAGGTTGCGGGAAGACGATAATTCGCAGTGATCCCGCTTGCTCCTTGAAGTTCCTTTCGTCGCTCAGGGCAAGTGGAACGAGAAGAAAGTTTACGCTTTGGCGAGATGGGGTCGGCAATGCGCTCGAACCCTACACACAAGGAATGGTCGCAACGGCGCAGCGCGGCGAGCGATTCGTCAAATTCCCGCAACAAGGTATTGACACTGGCAAGACATTTTGCAACTATGCTTCCCCCGCCCGGGGAGATTTACCATGGCAGACGATTCGCCGCGAGAGCAATTCTTCCGGATGGGTTCTTCCCCTTCGCGCAGGCTGACGAGCCGCGTGGAAGCTGCAACGGATGTGTGGGTATATTGGGAATGTCACCACCGCAAGGATGTGTCGCGCGTGCGCAATGTGGGTATGGGTGGATTGTATCTGGAAACGCCGCACCGCTTTGCCAAGGGGCTGATGGCCAAGCTTCATTTTCTTGTGGATGAAGGACAGATTCGCGCGGAAGCCGCGGTGCGCCATATGGATCCTGGCAAAGGACTCGGGATGCGGTTCACGGCCGTGCATCAGCAGGATTGCGCGCAACTCGCGGCGCTGATGAACCGCCTTCGCTCCGTGCGCTGAAGATGTCGTTCGCTGTTTAGCGCCGCGCCAAATTCTAAACCTCTTCTTCTCAGGCCCCGCCTGAGCTCCAACACGTAAACCTGGATGTGGTTGTTTCCTTCGGGCTCTGGCGGAAGAGTGCCCCAGGACGAATGCCATGGGCCGCTATCTGCTATCATTCCCGGCTTGCGGACAACGGAGGATGCATGAGCCTTGGTCAGCGGCTGGAGGAGGTACGCACGGGGTTTGAGCGGCCGTTCTGGGTAGCCAATATCAGCGAGCTGTTCGAGCGGCTCTCCTATTATGCGGCGTTTGCCTCGCTGGCGCGCTATTTGCACGAAACGCTGAGCTTTCCGCTGGAGCGGGCCGCGGATCTTTCCGGGTTGTTTGGCGGGCTGGTGTGGTTTCTGGCGATTTTCGGAGGAGCGATTGCCGACCGGCTGGGATTCCGGCGCGCGCTTTCCCTGGCGTACCTGATTCTCGCCGGGTCGTATTTTTTGCTGGGGTCGCTGGGAGCGCCATGGCTTGCGCCGGTGCGCAAGGCCGTGCCGCTGGTGGTGCTGGTGACAATTGTGTTGATGCTGCCGGCGCTGGGCGTCGCGCTGGTGAAGCCTTCGGTGGTAGGGACGACGGCGCGTGCGTCGAATGAAAACGTGCGTTCCATCGGCTATTCCATCTATTACACGCTGGTGAATATAGGCGGGGCGCTAGGACCGTTTGTGGCGTCCTGGGTGCACAAGAATTTGAGCGTTGAAAATGTTTTTCGCGTCGCGTCGTTGAGCGTGTTCCTCATGTTTTTCGCGGTGCTGCTGTTTTTCCGAGAGCCGCGCAAGTCTGGAGACACGCACACGGAAAGCCTGGGCGTGACGATCCGGAACTTCGGCCAGGTGGTGAAGAACCCGAAGTTCATGATATTCCTGCTGATTTTTTCGGGCTATTGGATCGTGTACTGGCAGGAATTCATCACGCTGCCGATTTATGTGCACGAATACGTGGACGGGAAGGCGGACACGGAGAGAATGCTCTCGACGGGACCGTTGGTGGTGATCGCGTTCACGGTGGTGTTCAGCGTGCTGACGCAGAAGATGACGGCGTTTCGCGCGGTGGTGCTGGGGACGCTGATTGCGATGGTGGCGTTTGCGATTCTGGCGGTGCATGCGAGCATCGCCGCGGTCTATGCGACATTGGCGGTGATCGCCGTTGGAGAGTTGATTCAGCAGCCGCGCTATTACGATTACATTTCGCGGCTGGCCCCCCCGGGGCAGCAGGGCACGTACATGGGATTTGCGTTTTTGCCGCTGGGCATTGGGGCGTTTGCTTCGGGACGCATTGGCGGGGCCCTGCTGCATCATTTCGGCGAAGTGCAGCACCGGCCGGAACGGTTTCTGTGGGCGTTGACGGGGATTGGATTGACGACGACAGCGCTGCTGTGGATCTACGATCGCGTGGTGAAACCGGGGAGAGAGCCAGCGTAGGAGAAGCAGCTTCCTCCGGGGCTGAAGCCCAATGCTTTGAGGAGCTCAGCGTCAGGGCTGAAGCTCTGATCCCTGAAGACGAAATGTGCTGCGCCTACGGCGCCTTTCGATTCTCTTGGTTTTGGTGCCCAGCCCTGACGGCTGGGCTAATTTTTGTCGCGCCTCCAGCGCCAGGTGAGGATGAGGAATCGTCCGGCGTGAAAAGGAAAAAGAGCGAGGAGGCGCAGCGCAATATTATCCATGGGCTAGTTTGACTGGGAACTGAAAACTGAGGACTGAGAACTAATTAACCATGCGGCGGAGAGATTCGAGGGCCTGGCGCGCAAGAGTGTAGCTAGGCTCGACGTTGATCGCTTCCTGGAAGCAGCGCATGGCCTGGCCGTACATTTCCTTGCCGAGATACGCGCGGCCCATGTTGTAGTGGGGGAAGTGGCGCGGTTCATAACGGCGCGCTTCGACGGCCTGCTGCAGCCAGGGGATGGCTTCGTCGAACTGCCCCAGCTCGATCAGGTAGGCGCCAATGTCGTTATAGGGATTGCCGAAATCGGGATCGAGCTCGATGGCGCGCTTGCATTCGGAAATGGCGTCCAGAAGGCGGCCCTGGAAATGGTAGGTCCAGCCAAGAAAGGTGTGCGCTTCGGCCGTGGGATGAAGCTCCAGCGAAGACTGATAGAGTTCCGCGGCGCGGTCGTAATCGCCTTCCATCTGGGCCTGGTAGGCGTCCTGGAGAACCTCCCACGCCCGGGTCAAAGTCTCCTGGCTCATAAAGCCATTGTGAGGGGAAATTTGGAGGAACGTCAAAGGTACGAAGGTGCTAGCTGTGCATAACCGCAAACTGTCCCTTTTGACGGGTGGCGGGTGGAAATTGGCTGCCGGAATATGGAAAATGGAGAAGTCCTAAATTGCGCGAAAAGGAGGGACTGTGAAGAAGTTTTCAGTGAGCCTGGTAGTTTTGGCGGGGTGCGTGGCGCTAGTGGCCGGAAGCGCGCTGTTGGGGCAGGAACCCGGCAAGAAAACGGGCAACATTGCCGCAGCGGTGGCGCGCGGCAAGACCATTTTTCAGCAAAAATGTACCGTGTGCCACTACGACACAAGCGACCAGAAAAAGATCGGGCCTGGCCTGAAGGGCATTTGCAAGCGCGGCACTTTCAGCGTGAATGGCAGCAAGATCACAGACGAGACTTTGAAGACGTGGATTGAAAACGGCGACCAGTTGATGCCGGGACTCAAGGACAGCCTGGAAGCGCAACAGATCAAGGATGTGATTGCGTACGTGAAGACACTCTGAGCGGGCGCTGAGAAAAAAAATCGCGGCAATTTTCTGGAAATTGGCGCCTGAAGTAAAAACCCCCGGTGACCTGCGGAGGCAGGCTTCCGGGGGTTCCCATTTCACCTTCTCCCGAGTGGGAGAAAAAATCTACTTCAGAACAGCATCCTTAAGCACCTTCGCCGGGCGCAAACGGACAACTGTCTTGGCCTTGATCTTGATCGGTTCGCCGGTCTGTGGGTTGCGGCCTAGGCGCGCCTTGCGGTGAGCCTTTACAACGCGGCCGATCCCGGGAATGACGAACTTGCCTGAGGCACCCTTGGCCTCTTTCACGGCGAGCTTGTGGAGCTCCTCGAAAAAGGAAGCAACGGTCTTCTTGGCGGTGCCGACCTTTTCCGCAATGTGCGCGACAATCTTTGTTTTGCTCAGTGGCTTGGCTGCCATTTCTTCTGCTTATCCTCCTGATTTGTCTATCCACCCCGAACGTATCGAGGCCAGCCGCGAGCGAAAAACCCCTGTTTATCAAGGAAAAACTCGGGCCGAGAGAGACTATAGCGGAGGCAAAGGGAGAACGCAAGGGGGAAACAGCGAAAATCGCTGGAAAAACGCAGATTTTTTGCGGGCATGTGCAAAACGCCCTGCTTTCATGCGGTAATGCGCAATGCCGAGAGGCAGACTTGCGGTTCGCGGTGCCGTGTTATCCTTGCGCACTGCGCTTAATGAATGATTGAAGGAGAACTGGTGATGCGCGAAGGTCCAAAATGGCAGGAAGTCGAACGCGAAATTGCCGCGGTGGTGAAGTTGGGGCGGCGACCCGTGGCGGTTGCCTATCTGGACGCGGAGCCCGCGGGAATCAAGAAGTTTGAGGGCTCGGAACCATCGGGCTGCAGTTTCTGGCGGCTGGCGGCGGAGGGAAACACCTTCTATACCGTTCCAGAGAATCACTTTAATTGCGCGGTGGGCGCATATACCCACAGCATTCCGCTTTCGCCGGAGCGCGAGAAAGAGACGGAGCAGACCCTGAAAATGATGTTTGAGCTGGGATATGTCCGTCCGGAAGAAGTGCCACAAATCCCACGACTGGCGAAAGGGCCCAAAGCGGCGATCTATTCGCCGCTGGGGGAAACTGCGGCAACCCCGGATGTGGTGCTATTTGCGTGCAAACCAGCGGGAGCGATGCTCTTGCAGGAGGCCGCGAACCGGGCAGGGGTGGGCAGCGGCGTGCCGGCGCTGGGGCGGCCGACGTGCATGGCGCTGCCGGCTGCGATAGAGCATGGAGCGATGACCAGTTTGGGATGTATCGGAAACCGCGTGTACACGGGGCTGGGCGAGGATGAACTGTACGTAGTGCTGCGGGGAAAAGACGTGGCGAAGGTCGCGCAGGCGCTAAAGACAATCGAGAGCGCGAACATGGCGCTGCGGGACTATGCGAAGGGGCGCCGGGAACAACTCTCGACTCTGTGAGACCGTGGCAGGAACCACCTACAAGGACCCCAGGTCTTCGTAGAAGTAGGCGATGGCCTTGATGCCGCTGAAGTAGTTCTCCAGGAGAATGTGCTCGTCGGGCGCGTGGGCGTTTTCATCCGGCAAGCCAAAACCAATCAGAACACAGGGAACTTTAAAAGTGTCGTGCATCTGCGTGACGAAGGGAATGGAGCCGCCTTCGCGGATGAACACGGCCTTCCTGGCGAAGCCCTTTTGCAGGGCCTCCTGGGCAACCTGGAAAATCGGCGCGTGATAGGCGGCAACCCAAGGCTTGCCGGTGCTCAGGACCTGAAATTTGCAATGCACGGTCTTGGGCAAGAGCTTACGAACGTGGGCCTCGACGAGCTTGGCGATTTTCTTGGGATCCTGGTGGGGGACGAGGCGAGTGGAAAACTTGGCGTAGGCTTTCGAGGGGATGACGGTCTTTGCGCCTTCGCCCTGGTAGCCACCCCAGATGCCGTTCAATTCGAGCGTTGGGCGAATCCACAAGCGCTCGATGGTGGTGAAGCCCTTTTCGCCGACGTAGGCGGGCGCTCCCACGGCACGCTCGAAATCCTTCGCTTTCCAGGGCAATTTGTTCAAGGCTTTGCGCTCGGCAGCAGGAACCTTGACGACGTCGTCGTAGAAGCCCGGAACGGTGACGCGGAAGTTTTTGTCGTGGAGCCTGGCAAAAAGCTCGGTGAGCACGGTCAGTGGATTGGGGACCGCGCCGCCATAGACGCCGGAGTGCAGATCGCGCACCGAGCCGGTCAGCTCGATCTGATAGTAGTTGAGGCCTCGGAGACCATAGGTGATGGAAGGTACGCCCTTGCCGAGCATGGCGGTATCGGAAACGAGGAGCGCCTCGGCCTTCAGTTTTTCCTTGTGGCTCTGGACGTAATCCCAAAGGCTGACACTGCCAACCTCCTCTTCGCCCTCGATGAGCACCTTGATGTTTACGGGGAATTTCCCGTTCAGTTGATGAAGCGATTCAAGGGCTTTCAGGTGGATATGCACCTGGCCTTTGTCATCGGCGGTGCCGCGGCCATACAGATTGCCCTCGCGCGATTGGGGCTCGAAGGCGGGCGAGGTCCAAAGTTCGAGGGGCTCGGCGGGCTGCACGTCATAGTGGCCGTAGAAAAGGACGGTAGGCTTCCCGGGAGCTTCGAGGGATTCCGCGTAAACCAAGGGATGAAGATTCGTGGGCACGATTTCAACGATTTTGAAGCCGGCGACACGCAAGTGATCGGCCACCCATTGGGCGGCGCGCTCGATATCGGGCTTATTTTCGGATTTGGCGCTGACGGAGGGAATGCGCAGAAATTCCAAGAGTTCCGCAAGATGCTGGTCGCGGCGACCTTCGATAAATTCAGTAAGGTTCATAAATCCCCTGGGCACAAAAATTCGCTTGCCTATATGAAAACTCAAAAATTTCCAAGAAAAGCGCGGCAGCGGGATGCAAGCAAGCTTCGGGACAAGATGCCGGGGCCGCTGTTTTATTCTAAGGCTTGCCGGAACAGGGTACAAGCCAGTCCCCAGAAAGCGAATTGACATTTGGGAAACACCCGTCCGGAAGGGCAATTGACGAGATTCCGGGCGGACCCCATGATGGGCGCATGAACGAAGCGCCCTACACGACGTCGCGACGCAGCCAGCGCGTCTTCCACAAGATGCGGCTGCAGGCCCTGGGCCGTAGCCAGGATGGGCGCAAGTTCCGCGAAATCTGCGAGACGCTCGTGGTGAACGCCCACGGAGCTCTGCTGATGCTGCGGCACGAGGTGGACAGCAGCGAGATGATCGTGCTGGTCAACCCGCTGACCCAGGAAGAGCAGGAATGCCGGATTGTGTTCCTGGGAGGGTGCGGAGAGCGCGGGCAACGCGTGGGAGTGGAATTCCTGACGCCCGCGCCGCACTTCTGGGGCATCGATTTTGACACGCGGCCGCTGCCGCATTCGGGCGAGAACGGCCAGACGCATTGAGAGTTCAACGGCTGCGCTAACAGGGATCGAGCTTTAGAACACTTCTGTGATTGCAATTCTCCCAAAATTCCATCAGAAATCGCCACATTCACAGCGGTAAGGGAGCCGCAAAAGAACCCTTCTTAAGAGGGAGCGCTTTGCGGGCTGCGCCTATTCGCGCCCTCCAGGCCGAAGTTGGCACAGTCACCGAGTTTCTTCTCTCGCGCTCCTGCTCAGAGGTAGTCGAAGAGGGTCATGAACCCAAAGTCCATGTGGAGTTGCTGATGGCAATGAAAAAGCGTGATTCCGGGATTATCCGCGGTGAAGCTGATTTCCACTTCCTGGTATCCGCCGACCATCACGACGTCCTTCATTACTCCCGCCAAAGGGATTCCTGCGATTTTGGTGAGCTCGAAGGAGTGACGATGAAGATGGATGGGATGAATATCGTCGCTGGCGTTGCGCATACGGATGCGATAGCGCTGACCCTGGCGGAGATGATAGGCGGCGGTCATCCTCTCGCCGGAAAAGACTTGGGTGTTAATAGACCACAGGTTGAATCCGTGTTCCGCGGCGTTTTGCTTCGCAAAGGTCATTTCAATCAGTTCATCCGGTTCGGAAGCGATGGCCTCCTGCTTCGCGAAACGCGAATAGTTCCAATGAAACGGCTTCGGCGGCGCCCACAGCGGTTTGCCTTTGTATCCGGCGTATTCGACCACAATGCCCATGCCGTGAGCGCGGTCATCGTCCGCAAGATCACCCATCAGCCACACGCCCGGATGATTCATCTCGACGATGGCGGAAATCCTCTCGGCAGTCCCGAGCCAGAGCACGGGAACCTCGGCAGGCATGGGCACGGGGTTGCCGTCGAGCGCAACGACCCGAAAGGTGTGTCCAGGCAGCGCCAAGCTGCGAATCTCCGTGGCGCTGCCATTCAGAACGTGGAAGAGCACGCGCTCGCCGCGTTTCACGCGAACTGGATCGCCGTGCCCTGACATTCGTCCATTGATCGTGAAATACCGGTAGCCCACTTCGTAGCCGTGCGGCATGCCTTTCGCGAGCGATGCTTTCATCGCGGACTCGCCGGAAGTTTCCAACTCCTTCACCTTCGTGAATGGAGCGAGGAAATCCATGGCCATGTCGCCGCCCTGGCTGAACGACGGTTCAAACTCCTTGAGGACCAGGAAGACCTCGCTGTCGTAATTTCCGGGCTCGCGCCTGGGTTCGATATAAACTGGCCCAACCTGGCCGCTATACTGCCCCGCGTGGAGATCGGCTCCCGCGCGATTGTGCGTGTGATAGAAACGGAAACCTGCGGGCCGTGGCGTGAACGCAATGCGACGTTTGCCGTGTGCAGGAATGAATGGCGTGCCTTCTTCCGCTGCGCCGTCCACATCCGGCGAGAGAAACTGGCCGTGCCAATGCAATTGCTCGGGGGCATCCGTGTCGTTGCAAATATCCACCACCGTCTGCTGTCCTTCCCTGAAACGCAGTAAGGGGCCGGGGAATTGCCCGTTGTAGGTAATTGCAGACACGATGCGGTTGGGCGCTAGCTTGAGGGGAGTGTTGGCGATGCGCAGAGTGTAATCCGCTGACGGCTCAGGAGCTTGCGATTCCGCGCCGCTAACGATAGTGCCTGCCAGGAGTGCGGTGTCCGGCCGGAGCAACCCTGCGCCCGCAACGCCGGCCAGCTTTAAGAATTGACGGCGCGATGTGGGAAACCTGCTCATGGCGTCACCTCTTAGGATTCCCGCAAGGGCGTTACGGGTACGTTCAAGGCCTTTTTTGAGTTGGCTGCCGATTTATAGAGTACGCCAGAATTGGAAATGGAGAAGTAAGTGAGCAATTCAACCCGCGAAATTAGTGCGTCCGCGAGGACTCGAGAGCCGTGCCGACTGCTTTGTCATTTCGTTCGTGCTTTGCTGCGAGTCTGAGCTTCACCTTGATTGCGCCAGGCACCGGTTCTTCGGAGACCACGTAGAGATACCCGCCGCCACAACCCGAATACATGGCGCCCGCGTACCGCTCCTGGTAATAAGCCAGCAAGCCACGCAGGTCGACAGTGATGAGCGGATGCGCGACGGTGTTAGGAAGAAGCGCTTCCCAACAGCTCATGCACTCGTTCAGGGAGGCACCCAGCTTTGCAGTATCTTTCGCCAGGGTGGCAGCGAAGCAGGCCTTCCCGGATTGGCCCAGGCGGCGCACCCACTCGGCGTTCAAATGTTGTTTGCCAAGGGGGCTGTAGCCATCGGGACGCGGCGCGATCGGCAGAAGATGAATCACTTCCTCCAGCCAGCGTCCGACGTCAGGATGATTGCAGGATTCGACGTGGGCGGGAAACAATCCACCGGCGAACCCATAATCGTAGTCAAGCCTGTTGATCCCAGGCAGGATCAGACCGGCCATGTCCTGAGAACCGGACGGGTTGGCCTTCCCCTTGTTTTCCGCCTCATAGAGTTCCCGCACCAGTGCCATTGGGTCTTTTTCTGGCAAGGCCCCGTTCCAAAGCCTTTCGGCGATTCTTCGCGTGCTGGTCGCCATCCCGGCGCGGTCCATGAAGCGGAATGTGGGCTCCAGTCCGACGACCACCATGGAACCCGGGTGGTCAGGGTTGAGCTTGGACACGAAGGGTTGATCGATCCAACCACCAGCCAGCGCCATTCGATAGGGGATCTTTCCGATAGGGTTGTTCATCTTTGGGGCCCTTTCCCAGGCCATGAACGTCGCCTAGCTCTTATGTTGCACCACTGCAAAGGCGGCATCCTTTTGCAGAGCATTTGCCAAGTGCAGAACTATGCCGACTCCAAAATCATATTCGCGTACTGCACGGTGTCGCCGGTCCGGATCAAGCCAATGGCCAAGGGGACGCGCCGCTTGAATTGCGTGTGCGGCTCAAACGTCACTGGAATCTCGCCGAAACACTGCTCGAAGCTGTGCACCGTATGCAGATCGTTGACACGGCGGAATTCTTCGGCCATCACGATTTTCCCAATCACAAAGTTGGCTTGAATTGCTTTCAAAACGTCCAAAACGCGCGGAACGTTATCGACGAGGGAAATATCGACAGTTTCGATTTGCGGCCAGAAGGGGAAACCGCGATCCGCGATAACCAGCGTGTTGGTGTGGCGAACGCGGCTCAACAACGAATTGATGGCGGGATTGAGGATTCCATTTTTCAGCATAGTCACCGTCCTGGTAAGAGTTCGCTGCAGCGTTCACCTCAACTATTGTCAACCATCGACCGTTGAGTCTGGGCCTGAGTGCGTCCTCGATCCTCATGCGACATCCGGGCCGATCGAATCCACGAACGCCGCAGATAAAACTGGGCTTGGTCAACCCGGACTGCAATTTCGGAAGAACTGTACCGGTCCGCAGCCAGGAAGCTCTTCTTTTGTACTGGGGTCGCGGACTCGACATTCAACAGCCACAACCAGTCGCGGAAGTCCTGGTGTTCCTGCAATGCCGGAAACACTCGAGCGTTCCATAGAGTCCGTTCGCGCTCCGGCACCTCGGGTGGCCAGATATCGGAGGCGATCGCGCCGATTGCGCCCAGCCAATTCTGAAGAGGCTGGCCACAAAATGTGCCTCCCTCTTCGGCTGAGTGTTTAAACGTATCATCGATGCCATAGTACTGGAGGAACCAAACCTTTTCGCCTTTGCGGCTGATGCCAGCGGAGATATCCAAGCAGGCGCCTTTGGGGAGGCTGAGGGGTTCCACAACATCGAACCCGACGATTGCATTGAAACCTTCGAGGGTTAAGGCGCCACGAACAGAACAACCTTCAATCCACGCGTGATCTGCGGTGATTTCAGACTGAATATCGCTATTCAGGATTAAAGAGGCCGGCGCAGGCTTGCCTGAGTCTTCTGTAAGCAGGGCCATTCCGCTCGTAATCAACTGACGAGTCGTGCCGAAGTGGAGAAACTTGCAGCGCGGAAGTATGTCGAGATTGAAGGGGATTTGTCGCAGGGAACGGAACCATTCCGCGAGAAGCGGTCGATCAAGGGTTGAGCCGCTTGCTCGCACGTTGTGTGCGTACTGTTCGAAGTTAGTATCGGTCCCGAGCGCACAACAAATTTCCCGATACAGGTCAATGCCGTTGGAATAAAGCGCCGCGCGCACCTCCGTTTTCCAATCCAGCGCAGGTTCGCCATGTTCCTGAGGAGCTATTGCGAAGAAGGCCCGCAGTAATTGAACGGCAGCGCTGGCGTCAAAACTCATCACGCCAAGATCGAGCACGGATTCTCCCCGCGCGTTGACTGCCCCGGCAGCGAGTTGCGTGTAAGGCGACGGCTTTTGCAAATAGCGCCTTACCGAGCCATCTTTATCGGTGCAAAAAACACCGTGATGGGCTGCTTCTTTCGAGCGAGCGAGGGATCCCAGCGCCGTAATACCGGAGCGAGCAAACTTCACCGCTGAAGCATCGAACAGGATTAGAGCATCCCCGGAGCCAACCACGATCTGCCCCTGAGACGCTTGCGGAAGCATGAGAAATACCGGCACGAGCCGGTCAAAAAGTGTTGAAGCAACGGAGAGTTGTCCCTTGGCTGGGATGGGAACGAACATCTTGCCGCAATGGGAGTATGCCGGCAGGCGGCGAGAGTCGCCGCCGGCATGGACAATCAGAATACGGAGACCGCTCAGAATCGCCTCGGCTTCCTCGAAACTGGCAGGGCCAGCGCCGGGCCGCTCGCGATGCAAGACGCAGGCTAGAGCGTGCAGCGTGCTTCCCCCACTACCAATGCGCTTGCCATCCATATCGGGAATTACAAGACAATTGCGAACTTGGGGAATTTCGCCGGCTTTCTGGCGCTCCTGGATTTGATGGTCGTAAGACTTGGCTTGCTGATCATTCGCGGCCGTAACGATCAGATAGTCCCACATGCTCGTCATGTTAGGCATGAACGTCGCGCTCTCTTCCGAGCTCAGGAGGACGTGTTGGTGAATTCCTGTACAACCCCAGCCGCACCCTTCTCGCGAGCAAGATACTGGTCGTAGATCCAGGCGTAGGTCTTTTCCAGGCCAGCCTGCAAAGGGATAGTAGGCTCCCAGTTCAGGTATTTCTTGATCAGCGTGTTGTCGCTGTTCCGTCCGTTCACTCCCAGCGGTGCGTTAAGGTCGTATTTGCGCTCCAGGTGGATGCCGGCAATCCCTTCGACTAGATCCGCCAACCGGTTGATGCTGACGGCTTCACTCGAGCCCAGGTTGATAGGTTCCAGAATTGCCGAATTCATGATCTTCTGGATGCCCAATAAACAATCATCGATATACATGAAGCTGCGGGTCTGATTTCCCGTGCCCCAAATCTCGATTTCGTGCTTCTTGGACAATTTTGCTTCAATCACTTTCCGGCAGATGGCAGCCGGAGCTTTCTCCCGCCCGCCGAACCATGTGCCCCAAGGGCCGTAGACATTGTGGAAGCGCGCCACTCGCGTGTAGAGGCCGAAGTCCTCGCGGAAATGCCGGCACATGCGCTCGGAAAACAGCTTTTCCCAGCCGTAGCCGTCTTCGGCCAGCGCCGGATAGGCATCTGCCTCCTTCAGCAGGGGAGCTTCAAAGCTCGTTTGCTTGTCGCCATTGTATACGCAGGCCGACGATGAATAGAAGTAGCGAGCCACGCCATACTTCAACGCCGCTTGAAGCATATGCGTGTTGATCAGCACCGAGAGCATGCAAAGCGCTTTGTTTTTCTCGATGAATCCCATGCCGCCCATGTTGGCGGCCAGATTGTAGATATCACGGGCGCCCTTGGCCGACGTTTCGCAGTTTTGCTTTTCATTCAGATCCAAAGAGAGATTCTCAACATCCCCGAATCGCTGGTACCAATGATGCAAGGGCTTGATATCAACCGCGCGAATGCGCTTGTAGCCCTGCGCCCGCAGGGAAGCCACGAGAGCGCCGCCGATAAAGCCACCGGCGCCGGTGACAAGGACGAGATCGTCATGAGGCATGTAAATTCTCCAGTAATCGCTAAAGTTATCGTTTACTGTAACGCTCTTCTTGTGAAAAGTCAAGATTACCGACCTGCGAAGCCGCTTGAACGGGTTGGACAATTCTTGTTTTCATCAGCCTAGGGAATTCGCATCGACGGGGGCTTCTGGAATTCGATCTTGAACGAGTAGGCGTACTTACCTGCCTTTTGCGTCGGCAACTGAATGTGCAAGCCGTCCGATTTGAGTTGATATGTCAGCGGAGATCCCTGACCCAAAAGAGAGAGCGAGACAATGTTCTGGCCGGAGAGCGCGGCCTCGTTCAGAGAGTGGATGACGGCTTCGCCGGATTCAGGCCAAGCCAATTCGATGGCGTAGAGGGAATTGCCCTTGGTGGTGAAGCGGAAATCCTGAGCGGTGAAAGGCTTCGTGTCCGTATCGTGAAAAGCGCCCTCGATGATCGCCGTGGGGCCTTCGCCGAACTTGCTCCAGGCGCGGGTACCGTAAATGGCCTCCCCGTTGACTTTGAGCCAGGCACCGATGTCGCGGAGGATCGCTTGGACTTCCTCCGGGATGGTGCCGTCGGAACGCGGACCAATGTTGACAAGGAGATTGCCATTCTTGCTGACGATGTCAATGAGCTGGTGAACCACTGTTTCGGCCGATTTGAAATTGTCATTCTCGATGTAGCCCCAGGATTTGTTGCTAATGGAGGTGTCCGTCTGCCAATAGAGCGGACGAATGCCAGACAATTGGCCGCGTTCAATGTCCAGGACGGCGGAGTGCTCCTCGATGGCGCTGTCCTTGTAGTTGATGACGGGCACTTTGCCCTGACTTGCGGCATGGTTGTAGTAGAAGGAGGCAAACTTCGCGACATGCCTGCGCGCATCGGGCTGCCCGATCCACCAATCGAAGTACATGATGTCCGGCTCGTATTTTTGCACTATCTCCGCATCGCGCGCGAGCCAGTCATCCGCGTATTCCTTGCTCAGATAAGTCCAATCCTGGAGCATGGTCTTGTGCCCGTCCAACCATGTGTGCGCAGGACCGTAGAATGCGAGATACCTGGGATCATTCACGTCCGAGTCGATCTTCCGGCCGCCCTCGAGGAAGAAGTCATGCTCCATGCGGTGTGAGGAAGCGCCCAAGCGGAGGCCCCTTTCCCGCAAGGCTTTGGCGAGCTCGCCATACATATCGCGGTGCGGGCCCATTTTTACGGCGGTCCAATCAGAAATGCCGCTGTCGTACATGGCGAAGCCATCGTGGTGTTCGAAAACGGGGACGACGTACCTGGCGCCTGCAGCCTTAAAGAGCTCGGCCCACAGTACGGGATCGAAATGCTCGGCTTTGAAACGCGGGATGAAATCTTTGTAACCGAACGTCGAGGGAGAGCCATACGTGGCGAGGTGGTGTTTGTATTCTTCGGACCCCTCCTGGTACATCATGCGCGGATACCACTCGCTGCCAAAGGCCGGGACCGAATAGACGCCCCAATGAATGAAGATGCCAAACTTGGCGTCCTTGTACCAATCGGGAGTTTCGTAGCGGCGAAGCGATTCCCAATCGGGACGATAAGGGCCGGCGTTTACGGTCCGATCCACGTCGGTCAAGAGAGCTTTGCGCGCTGCGTCGTATTTAGCGCTGGCCTTCTGCCAGGCTTGATCCATCTCCTGCGGGGATTGCGACGCAGTTGGCTTTGTACTTGAGGACGAGTCTTGTGCCAGGACCTGGACCGGACCGAGAAGCAGAAGACCCAGGCACGCCGCGCAGCAAAGACTACGCCAGACGTTATTTCGCATTCGACTTGTTTTCATTTTTCCTCCTCGGACGCCAGTGGTTTTTCTGCAGGATGTACCAAATGGAGATTTCATAGCTTTACCTCGCGGGTTCGCTAACGGTTGCGGAGATATCCACGCGCCGCGAGCCCAAAAACGAATACGCACAAATATAGATGTAAGCGATCAGGGGAACTGAGTAACCCAGAGCCAAACTGTGGAACTTCTCCGCGATCAGGCCCATGAGCGGAGTAAGAACCGCACCGCCGATAATCGCCATAACCAGAAAGGAGCCGCCGATTTTCGTGTTTGGGCCGAGACCTTTCAGGCCGAGAGCAAAAATCGTTGGGAACATCAGGGACATGAAAAAACTGGTGAGAAAAATACACCAGATGCCGACCCAACTCGGGTGCAGGACCGCGACGGAGACCAGAACAATATTCGCCGTGGCGTATGCCCCCATCAGGCGGCTAGGTGAAACGAAACGCATCAGATAGGCAGAGGCGAAACGGCCCACGCCAAACGCTGCCAGCGTGCCCGTGAGAAAATATCCGGCGATTTTCTCGGGCCGGTGGCCGTATTCCTGAACGTAGGTGATGAAGTAGCTCCACGTGCCGACCTGCGCTCCTACGTAAAAAAACTGCGCGACAACGGCTAGGAGGAAATGCCTTTGGCTGAGAAGCTGGCGGAAGCTGCCATGCTCGCTGTGGTCGGCTTCGTCTTCGCTGGTAATCACGGGAAACTTTGTGCGGATGATGAGCAGAGCCCAAACCACGGCGACGACACCGATTACCAGATAAGGACGAATAACGCGCAACGTTTCGAAACGAAGATACGCTTCGTAGGTATGCGCCGCCTGGCGAGCTGCAATTTCCTGGGGATTCAACTCGACACCGGAAAAGATGAAAATCGTGCCGATCAGCGCCCCGGTAATGGAGCCAAGAGGATTGAATGCCTGCGAGAAATTCAGGCGGCGCTCCGAACTGTCCGGATCGCCCAGCTGGGCAATAAAAGGATTGGAAGCCGTCTCCAGAAAGGAAAGCCCGCTGGCGATGACAAAGAGTGCGAAGAGAAAGAAAGCGTAGCTGCCGCTCAGGGCGGCCGGCCAAAACAAGAATGCGCCTGCGGCATAGAGCAGCAAGCCCACGACGAACCCTGCTTTGTAGCCAGCGCGCTTCATCATCAGGGCCGCAGGAATCGCCAGAAGGAAATAACCCAGGTAGAAGGCCGATTGCACCAGACCGGCCTGAAAACGGGAAATCTCGAACGACTTCATGAAGTGCCGGATCAATACATCATTTAGGTTATTGGGGATTCCCCAGAGGAAGAAAAGCGTGGTGACGAGAATGAAGGGAACGATCTGGCCTGCAGGAAACAACGAATGCCTGGCAGGCGACACCGTTGCGCCCGGGGCAATGTCCACTTGATGGTTCGCCATCGTCTATCCTTTCCTGATTGCGGAACTTCCACGCGCCAGGGAGTACACCTCACTGGCTATGCCGCCGAGAATCATTTCGCGTTCCGCAGTGGAGAGTGGGTGGATGAATTCCTCCACGGTAAAAAACCAAGTCTGATAGGTCGTGGCCAGAAGACACACGGGCCAGTCCGAACCGGTCATCAAACGCTTGGGTCCAAAGGCTTGCAGGACGATATCGAAATAGGGTTGCAGATCCGCTGCGGACCAGTTCTTCCAATTCGCTTCCGTTACCATGCCGGACACCTTGCAATAGACGTTTTCCCGGCGCGCCAGTTCGCGAATGTTCGATCGCCAGGGTTCGACTTCGTGGTCACGAATGCGCGGTTTGGCAATGTGGTCCAAAACAAATACCTGCGCAGGATGATGATCCACGAAGGAAATGGCTGCTGGAAGATGGCGCTCAAAGATCAAGATGTCGTAGACGAGTCCATATTGCTTGAGCAGCGCAACACCCGCGTTAAAGTCCGGCCGATGCATGAAGTCACCGTCCGGTTCATCCTGAATCACATGGCGGAGGCCCTTTAGCTTTTCAGAGTCCTGCAAGCGCTCGATAATCGCAGGGAACTCCGGGCTGGCAATAGGCGCCCAACCCACGACGCCACGAATAAAGTCAAATTCATCGGCGAAGCGCAGCAGCCAATATGTCTCCGCAAGAGTCTGCCTTGCCTGAACAGCGACGCTGCCATGAATTCCGGAAACTAACAGCTCTCGCCGCAGATCTTCAGGAAGGAAATCCCGCGCCAGCACGCCCATGTCGTCGGCAATCCAGGCGTACTCCTCTTTTGCGTAACGCCAGAGGTGGTGGTGAGCATCAACTCGCTCAACCATTGTTTTCAGGCTTCCCGGGGGGCCAATCCATATAGAACGCGAAAGCGGCACTGGCCGGCGTCTCCCCCGGCTGCGTGGGAACGGCCGATCCTAGATCGCCGCTGAGCGCGCTCATTGGTTCACACCGCTGGCGAGGAATCCGCCATCCACAACGAGAAGTTCTCCGGTAACAAAGGTGCAGGCGTCAGAGGCAAGAAACACGGCGGCGCCAACGAGTTCTTCAGCTTTTCCGTAACGCCCCATGGGGGTGCGCATCAGGAATTCGCGTCCGCGCTCGGTGCCGTCCAGCAGAGCGGCATTCAAGTCTGTACGGAAGACTCCAGGAACAATCGCGTTGACCAGCACGCCATGGCGCGACCACTCGACAGCCAGGGATTTTGTGAGCGAGCCGACGCCCGCCTTACTGGCGCAGTAAGCCGCCACCTGGTACAACCCTAGATTCGTTCCAAGAGAGGCGATGTTGATCACGCGGCCATAACCGCGCTTCAGCATGGGTTCGCCGAAAACCTGGCAGCCCCGCAACGTGCCCGTGAGATTGGTGTCCAGGATGTCATTCCAGTCGCCTTCAGACATTTCCAGCGTGGGGAGTTTGCGGGTGATGCCGGCGGCGTTCACGAGAATGTCCACCTTACCGAAAGCGCTCAAAACGGCATCGCGGAGTCGGACAAGCGACTCTTTGTTTCGCACGTCAGACAGAACGCGGAGTGTCTTGCGGCCTTTGGCTGCAATCTCCGAGGCCGTCGCATCGATGAGTGGCTGCCTGCGCGCGGAAACAACCACATCGGCACCGGCGTCGGCCAGTCCCAGGGCCAGCGTACGACCCAAACCACTGGTGCCGCCGAGTACAACCGCAGTCCGGTCAGCGAGGCCAAAAGGAGAAAGAGCCATGGGGAAAGGGAGGCCTTTCGTGAAAGGAAGAGAGAAGAATCACGGCTAGAGTTTAAGCGATACAGTAAACGATTTTCCACTGCAAAAAAAAAAGAGAGACTTTTCGGCTCGTAACGGCGTCTGGGTGGCGCAGGATTTCTTCCAGAGTTCGATCAACACTCTATCTTTGCGTGGATGCGCGGACGACCAACCGTGTGGGGAGAAGAACGCTCACCGGCGGACTGCCGTTTTTCTTCTTGATGATGTTCAAAGCCAGGCGGGCGACGCTTTCACCGAGGCCGGCAGCATCCTGATCCAGGCTGGTGAGAGGAATGCGAAGGAGATCGTCATAATGGACGTTCCCGCAGCCGACCACGGCGATGTCCTTGGGTACATCCAATCCGGCTTCGAGAATGGCGCGGAAAGCACCCATGGCCAGTGGGTCGTTGCAGCAAAACACGCCGTCGGGCCGGGGACTCAACTGCAAAAGCTGCTTCATGGCACCGTAGCCGCTACTGTCTCCCGCATCGTCGCCGCCTCCATGCCTGACGATATAGTCTTGCGGAAGGTCCAGACCATGTTTCGCGAGTGTCGCGGAGTAGCCCGCCTGGCGATCAATCGCAGTACTGACCGCAGAACCGGCAATATGGGCAATCGTTTTGCAGCCGATATCAATCAGATGCTGGGTTGCAAGCGAGCCAGCCATCACGTCATCAATACCGACGAAATGCGCCGGGAAGCCTGGGATCTTCCGGTCGAGCAGAACGAAGGGGACGCCGCGCTCCGTCAGCTTCACGAGGCTGGTGGAATTGGATTCCGTGGAGGCTAAAATCAGGGCATCCACGCCACGCGCCATCATTTGGTCCACTTCGCGGCGTTCTAGCTGCGGATTTTCCTCGGAAGACGCGATGATCAGGCTGTACCCCTGCGCACCCAGGCGCGCCGAAATCCCCTTGGCGACCTGCGCGAAAAACGGGTGAACGAGGTCCGGCACAATCAGGCCGACGAGGCCGGAGCGACCGGTGGAAAGCGCGCGGGCGGAGAGATTCGGCTGGTAATTGACTTCCTTCATGCGGCGCAGAACGCGTTTTCGCGTTTCCTGGCTGATGTCCGCATGATTGTGCAGGACTTTCGAGACAGTAACGACAGAGACGCCCAGGTCTCGCGCGATACTCTTCATCGTAGCAGGCATGATTTCACTCTCAAACTCGACACAGTCCCTTGTTTGACATAGCACGTTGGTGCGGCCAAGAGGTTGCGTGCCGTGCAGTGCCAAGCATCGGTAAATCAGTGCGCCGGTACACGCAGCGGTTTCAGCTTGTAAAGCACGCTGGCGTGCGCCGGCAGATTAACGGCAAAAGATTTCGCGGAAGGCAGATCCTTGCGCTCCCAAAGATCTCTCTGTACATATTCGCTGTCCTTAAGACCGACTTCTTTCCAGGAGTAGCGGATATCCAACGCGGATTCCCCGCGGTTGAATGCGGCGATGTAATAGCCGTCATGCGAGGAAGGCTCGGCGAGCCAGACGACAGCCGTACTGGTGGCAATCACCGGATGACTTTCGGAAGAATGCTGGTTCACCGCGAGAACTTCCGGGTTCGTGAGTAAGGAAACGGTCCAGGCGTCCGCTTTGGTCAGGTCTCCACCAATCATCAAAGGGGAGGGAAAAATGGACCACAAAGTCAAAAGGGTACGCTGCTCATCATGAGTCAGCCGCGACGGGCGTGGTTGGCCCCAACCGGGAGCGGGGCCAAGATAGCCAAGCGGCAGCATGTCCGCATCGGGCCAATGGCCAGGTTGCGAGAGCCCCGCCCATTTCAGGATATTTTGGAACTGATCGCCGAGGCCTTGCGGGTACTGCACATCGCTGTGCCATACATCCCAGATGTCGTCGGAGATGCGCCACATTTGGGCATACTTGCGCATCTCTTCCGCCTTTTCGACCGGGGCTGGTCCGGGCGAGAGGCTCAGCACAATGGGGCGGCCCGTCTTTGCCAGTGCGGCGCTCAACATGCGAATTTCCTCGCCGCGGTACGGACGGCTGCTGATGCAATCGACCTTGATCAGATCAACTCCCCAACTGGCATAAAGGGAGGCGATGGAATCGTAGTAGGCCTGCGCGGCAGGCTTCGTGGCGTCCGCGCCGAAGTTGTCCGGGTTCCAAGGACAGGTCTCCCCCGTATCTGCCGCATCGGAAGCGTGGTAGGAAGAACCCGCGATGGGGGCGTTCGATGCTACCGCATTCTTGGGGATTCCCCGGAGGATATGGATGCCGAACTTCAAGCCAAGCGAATGGATGTACTCGCCGATGGGCTTGAAACCCTTTCCTCCAGCGGAAGAGGGAAACCGGTTTCCCGCGGGAATGTACCGGCCATTGGGATCGAGTGTATAGAGAGAGTTTTTCGAATTGCCTTCCGCCGTGGGATTGGTGATGAACCACTCCATGTCAATGACGACGTATTCCCAACCGAAAGGTTTCAGATGTTCCGCGAACCAGGTGGCGTTGGCCTTCACCTGATCTTCGTTGATTGTTGTTCCGTAGCCATCCCAACTATTCCAGCCAAGTGGAGGAGTGGCGGCGAGGATGGGATTCGCGTCTGGCGACTTGGCCCCGGCCGGTGTTTGTTCGGCCACTCTTACAGAGCCGGATGAGTCTTTATCCCCGGCATGTGAAGCGACACCGGCCCCGTGAGCCATGCATAAAAAGGAAGCGATTAGCAAAACCGAAACGTAAATTCGGGTTCTCATCTTGGAGGAAATCCTTTCATGCCCAGGCTGTTCCCTTCTTGACCAATGAGCGGCCGTTCCCCTGTCTCCAGAAAAACTAAATTCCCCACTGGTACACGGAATACGAACGCGGAGGCAGCTCGATCTTTGTCACACCGCCGCCCGTTAGGGGTTTCTCCGCGGCCCGCGGAGCAACCCTCTGTGGCGCATCGAATCCGTTCACCGCTTTCAAGTCACTGCCCGTCAGCACATACGAAGTCAGCAAGCGGCTCCCTGCTTTGGCTTCCCAATTCAGTTCGAGCTGATGCGATTTGGAGAGATCACGATTGAGAACGAAAAGAGAAACCATGCCGTCGTCCTGGTTGATCGTTCCGGCCACGTCCAAATAGGGAACTTGTCCATAGCCGGGCACTTCGTAGGAAGGCCCGGGTTCCACAAAAACGTCCAGCGCGGCGCCGCGAGCATATTGCAGCGCCCAGTTGTAAGGGTAGTAGATGGTCTGACGGTAGAAGCCTGTTGAGTTCGTCATGATCGGCGCGATGACGTTGACCAGTTGCGCCAGGCACCCGACGCGCACGCGGTTGGAGTTCCGCAGCAACGAATTGATCAAGCCGCCAACCAGGAGTGCGTCTTCGAGGTTGTACACCTCCTCGAGCAGGTGCGGAGCTTCCTTGCGATCGCCGTCCATGGCAGGGCCGCTGCGGGCACGGTACCAGACATTCCATTCGTCGAAGGACAGCCAGAGCTTTTTCGGCGAACGCTTGCGGCCTTGCACGTAGTCGCAAACGGCGGCAACTTCCGCGATTTGCCGTTCCATGCTGAGATTAAGGGCCAGGAATTTCGCGCTGTCTCCGCCGGTTTCGGAGGTGTTATCGAAGTAGCGATGTAGCGAGATGGCATCCACATAGTCGTAGCACTGTTCAAGAACTTTGCGGTCCCAATCCAGATAGGTGGGCATGGTCGGTCCGCTGGAACCGCAGGCGATGAGTTTGAGCACAGGGTCTACATAACGCATCTGGCGGGCGGCATCGGCGGCCTTTTCGCCGTATTCCACGGCGGACATGTGGCCGATTTGCCAAGGACCATCCATCTCGTTGCCGAGACACCAGTGCGTGACCTTGTGGGGATCGGCGATGCCGTGCTTCCGGCGAAGGTCACTCCACTTCGTGCCCTTCTCAACATTGCAATACTCCACGAGGGCGGCCGCTGACTCTGGTGTCCCGGTGCCGAGATTCAGGCCGAGCAGCGGCTGCGTCCCGACAGTCTTGCACCACAAAAGAAACTCATTGGTCCCGAATTGATTGGTTTCAAGCGAGTTCCATGCCTTATCCAGCACTTTGGGACGGTCCTGCTTGGGGCCCACACCATCCAGCCAGTGATATCCTGAGACGAAATTCCCACCGGGATAGCGGATAATGGGGACTTGCAGCTTCTGAATTTCCTCCAGCACATCCTTGCGGAAGCCATTGGCATCGGCGAATTTGGAATTGGGGTCGTAGATTCCTTCGTAGATGGCCCGTCCAAGATGCTCCAGAAAAGAGCCGAAGATGTTGCGATCGAGCGTCGGGAGGGCGCGGCGAGAGTCAATGTCAAAACGAAAGACGAGACTAGCCGAGCCGCCAGTCTGAGCTCGGAGGAAGGGCGCCAACAGATGATTGGCTGAAATGGCAATACCGGCAGCCGAAGCTTGTTTCAGGAATTCACGTCGTGAGCCAAAAGCCATATATGCCGCCCCTCTAGCTTGCGACTGGAATCATTAGAGTGGAAACGCGATCGCGAAAGGCCACATAAAATGCCGCAAAAACCGTTTACTGTAACGCATAATATCATGACTTCCTGAGATCGCCTGGCAAATTCTGGTTCTGTTACTTCGCGACCGGCTGGTCAACCTTCACCTCGTTCCTCATACGCGGACTCCCACGTTTTCGCGCCGCATGCTACTATCACCGCGAACCCATGAAAACGCCGCGCACCTTCCCAGCCTTCGTTCTCACGCTTCTCTCCTGCGCGCCGCTCGCCGCGCAATCAACGCAGCCCCAAACTGCGCCAACAGCGCACGGAATCGTCCTCCACGCCGCGCGCCTGCTCGACGTCGAGTCCGGCCGCATCATCGCCCCTGGCGAAATCCTGGTCATTGGCGACGCCATAGCCGAAGTCGGCTCGAAAGTCACCCGCCCCTCCGGCGCCGAAATCATTGACCTGGGCGACACCACTCTCCTTCCCGGCCTTATCGACGCGCACGTCCACCTCTTCCTTCACCCCGGCGCGGAAGATCTTCAAACCCTCCAGGAATCCGTCCCCCAACGTACCATCATGGCCACCCTTGCCGCTCGCGCCGACCTCATGGCCGGATTCACTGCTGAGCGCGACATGGGTACCGAAGGCGCAGGCTCCGCCGACACGGCCGTCCGCAACGCCATCAATCAGGGCCAGATTCCCGGCCCGCGCCTGCGCATCAGTGGCAATGCCATCAACGTTCTCGGTGGCCACGAAGACGCCATCGGCTACAACCCTGAGCAGCACGTGCTTCCCAACGCTACTTACGCCAACAATGCCGCCGAACTCGTCACCGTCATCCGCGAACAAATCAAGGAGGGCGCGGACTTTATCAAGATTTACGAGACCGGCGCGGACGCGCTCGTGAACGGCCGCCTCTCCACTCCATTCCAGTACAGCGAGGACGAACTTGTCGCCGCCGTGCGCGAGGCCGCGCGCACCGGCAATCGCGTCGCGGTCCACGCCACCGGTGAACCCGGAACACTCTACGCAGCTCGCGCTGGCGTCGAATCCGTCGACCATGCCTATCAACTGAGCGATGAGACCATGCGCATCATGCGCGAAAAACAGATCTTTGCCGTCCCCACTTTTGCCATCTCCGAGTATTTCGCGGACCACGCCGCCACCCCCGAAGCCGCCGCCCGGGAGCGCCAGTTGGTCGATCTTCATGCCAGCGAGTTTAAGAAACAACTCGCTACCGGCGTTCCCATCGCGATGGGCTCCGACGTCGGCCCATTTCCGCACGGCACGCAGGCCCGCGAGTTTGTCTTGATGGTGAAATTTGGAATGTCGCCGCTGGCGGCCATCCAGGCCGGCACCGTGAATGGCGCAAGATTATTGGGCTGGCAAGATAAAATCGGCGTCCTCAAGCCCGGCTACGCCGCCGATGTAGTCGCCGTCCCCGGCAACCCCCTCGACGACATCACGGCCCTGCAAAAGGTTTCCTTCGTAATGAAAAACGGCGCCATCTACCGCAAGTGATCTGTCTCCTTGTTTTCCGCGAATTGGTGGCGAAAATGGCACAAAGTGGCCGCTAACTCGAGGAATACGCTAGAATTAGAAACGGAGGAGTGGGTGAGCGGTTGAAACCGGCGGTCTTGAAAACCGTTGGGCTCGAAAGGGCCTCGGGGGTTCGAATCCCTCCTCCTCCGCCAGCTTGCCAGAGAACAGTGGTATTGGTCTCTCCGCTGGCAGAGCGTCAGCAGAACAGAGCAAGAGCCTGCGCGCGCGTTGGCAATTTTTCCTTCAGCAATACTCGCAAGTTAAGTCAGGTTCTTTGCGTCTGTGCGCCGCATATTTCCTGTGATGAAGCGCCTTTTGCGCCTGACAACCATTTCGCCGAGGGCAACTAGCAGGAAGGCCATGGGAAAACCGGGAGTTCATTGTATTTGGCGCGGTACGGGCGGCCGCGCGGTGATACTTACGCCATCCATGAGGCACGCGGCGGGCCGGGGCTCCCCGGAAAACATCTAAAATAGGTGGAAGAACGATTGTGACGACTTCCCGCACAACCGCGTGGTTCGTGGGGGCCTGGATTGTGTTCCTTGGCTTCTACGCCCTGGTGTCACATCTCCTGGGACCCGGGACGAAACTCAGCAATTTTGGGGACATCACGCAATGTTTTGTGCCGCTGCTGGCGAACGCGGGCCTGTTGCTGAATGCCGGCACACCGCACTGGCGGCGAAACATTTTTTGGATGCTGGTGGCGCTGAGCTGCACGTTGTGGATGGTCGGACAATTCGAATGGACGTATTACGAAGTGTACCTGCACAAGCCGGTTCCCGACCTGTTTGCAGGCGACATCATTTTCTTCCTGCGGAATATTCCGCTGATCGCGGCGCTGGCGATGCGGCCGCACCTGAAGCGCGGTGAAATACGCATCGGCCTCGGGTACATGGATTTTGCGATGCTGCTGTCGTGGTGGACGTTCCTGTATGTGTTCGTGGTTCTGCCATGGATGTATGCGACGCCAACTGCGGCGGTCTACAGCTACGATTACGTCGTGCTGGACTATATCCAGCACCTGATGATCATGGGGGGATTCGCGTGGTTGTGGTTGCGGACGCAAGGGGCATGGCGGAGCGTGTACGGGAACCTGTTCGGGGCCTCAGCGCTCTATATGCTGACGTCGCTGGCGGTGAACGTGGCGATCAGCCACAAGGAGTACTACACGGGGAGTCTGTACGACTTGCCGCTAATGACGGTCTTCTTCTGGTATGCGTACGCCGGCTGGGTGGCGTACAAAAGGCGCGATGAACTGGACGCGCCGACGGAGAGCAGCCCTGTCGGCGAAGTGGAAACAGTGGTGGGCGATAGCGTGTGGGCCAGCCGATTCGCGATGGCGGCAGTATTGTCGCTGCCTGTGTTTGCGCTCTATGCGCTGTGGATGGAGCATGACACGCAAGCGGTCAGAGAATTCCGGCTTACGGTGACGCTGGTTGCCTCCCTGCCCCTGGCCCTAATTGTATTTCTGCGCACGCACCTGGCGGACGCCGACCGCGCGCGCCTGCTGGCGAGATCGGAGTCGTCGATCGAGAACCTGCAGCGGCTGCAGGCGCAGTTGGTGCAATCGGAAAAGCTAGTGTCGCTGGGGCAACTGGCGGCGGGAGCTGCGCACGAAATCAACAATCCACTTACGGCGATTCTGGGATATTCCGATTTGCTGGCGGACGACCCGGCGCTGCCGGACCGCACACGGGGCACGGCGGCGAAAATTCGCGAACAGGCGCGGCGGACAAAGAACCTGGTGCAGAACCTGCTGAGTTTCGCGCGACAGGTGCCGCCGGAGCGCACGCTGCTGGACATCAACTCGGTGGTGACGAACGCGGTGCAATTGCGCGCGCTCGATCTGCACAGCGGCAGGTCACGCATTGACATGCAACTGGAATCGGTTCTCCCGGGCGTGCGCGGCGACAACAACCAATTGATGCAGGTCTTCTTCAACATCATTAGCAATGCCGTGGATGCCATGAATGAAGCGGGTGGCGGCGTGCTGACCATCCGGACGCTGCGGGACCGCGGCAATGTGGTGATCCTGTTCTCGGATACGGGACCGGGAATCCGCGAGCCGCACCGCGTGTTTGATCCGTTCTACACCACGAAACCCGTGGGCAAGGGAACGGGGCTCGGACTGAGCATCTGCTACGGCATCCTGCAGGAGCATGGCGGGAGGATTCTCTGCTACAACGGGCAAACCGGCGGCGCGGTGTTTCGCGTGGAACTTCCGGCGGTGCTGGCGGCATTGCCGGGACGCGGGCCACAGGTGTCAGGAGCGACGCCGGTTCCCAGCAGCTAACCGCAAAGCTTCTGCTTCCTCCGATGATTGAAAATTCCGGCGCTGAGCTGCGTATAAAACAATGATAGAGTGGCGTGCTCGGGTGTGCCAGGACAGGCGGAAATCATGGGCGAAATCGCGATTGCGACTGAAAAGTTGACCCGGACGTTTGGGGCGCTCACGGCGGTGGACGCCATCGACCTAAAGGTACAGGCGGGCCATTTCTTCGGGTTTCTTGGGCCGAACGGTGCGGGGAAATCCACGACGATCAAGATGCTGACGGGGCTGCTGGCGCCGACCTCGGGGCGCATGGAATTGTTGGGGCTCGATTTTCAAAAGCATCCCGTGGAGGTGAAGCGCCAGATCGGCGTGGTGCCGGAAGGGATGGGGCTGTTCGAGCGATTAACCGGAGCGGAGTACCTGCGTTTCGTGGGGAGAATGTACGGGCTGGATCGCGCGACGACGGAAAAGCGCGCGGAGGAATTGCTGGAATTCATGCAATTGGCCGATCGGGACAAGACGCTGATTGCGGATTATTCGCACGGGATGCAGAAGAAACTGGCGCTGGCCGCGGCGGTGATTCACGGGCCGCGTATCTTATTTCTGGATGAACCGTTTGAGGGCGTGGACGCGCTGGCGGCGGGGGCGTTGAAGACGCTGCTGGGAAGGATGACGGAGCGCGGCGTGACGATTTTCCTGACCTCGCACGTGCTGGAGATTGTGGAACGGTTGTGCAGCCACGTGGCCATCATCCACCAGGGGCGCCTGGTGGCGCAGGGCTCGCTGGAAGAGCTGCGCGCGGGAGTTGCCGGCAGCGAGGGCGAAACGAAGACACTGGAGCAGATTTTCCTCTCGATCGTGGGGCAAAGCGGCGCGGAACAGGCGCGCCTGGAGGAACTCACGTGGCTGACGTAGCGCGGATTCCGGGAGTGCTGGCGCAATTGCGGTTGATTGCGGGCTTGCGCTGGAGCTTGCTGAAAAATGGAATGCAGCGCAAGAACAACCGCTGGGACCTGGTGGGAGTCATTGTTGCGGGGGTGTTCGGCGCGTTGCTGGTAGTGGGATTGAGCATTGCTTTTTTTGCCGGGGCGTATGCATTTCTGGCGAAAAACCGGGCGAGTTGGATCGGGCTGCTCTTCTGGGCCATTTTTCTGTGGTGGCAGGTGTTTCCGATCTTTGTGGCGGGATTCGGAGCGAATTTCGAGTTTAAGGCGCTGCTGCGCTTCCCGTTGAGCCGGCGCACCTTTTATTTGTTGGGATTGGGGTACGGATTTGCGGATTTTGCGGCTGTGGCGGCCGTCTGCTGGGTGGCGGCGATGGTCCTGGGAGCAGCGGTGGCGCGGCCGGAAGTGCTGCCGGTGATGGCGGGTGTGAGCCTGCTGTTTGTGCTGATGAACGTCACACTGGAGAGGCTGATCGGGTCGTGGCTGGAAAAGATACTGGCGAAGCGTAAGACCCGAGAGCTGTTCATCGGGTTGTTCGTGCTGTCTATGGTGTCGTTGAATTTCCTGAATCCCGTGCTGCAGCGGTACGGCAACACAGCGCGGCCCAAGATTCTGGAGTACCTGCCGTATCTGGCCTGGCTGCCGGGATCGCTGGCGGGAAGCGCAGTGACGGGTGCGGTGCGGGGTGATCCACAGTCAATCCTGTTGGGAATAGCGGGGTTGTTTGTATGGCTGGGTGTGACAAGCGGATTATTGTGGCGACGATTCGCGGCGCAATACCGCGGAGAAGAAATTAGCGAGAGTCCGGCGCCCGCACCGGCGAAAAAGAACAATGCTATCGCCACTTCAGCGGAAAAGTCCAAAGGGCAGAGCGCAAATGGAGAATGGCTGCCGCTGGTGCCGGCAACGGTTGCCGCGGTGGTGCTAAAGGAGTTCCGGTATTTGACACGCAACGGCATGGCATTTTTTACGCTGCTCCTGCCGCCCATCATGGTGGTGTTTTTCACCATGCAATTCGGGAAAGGCTCCGCGCTGCGGGAAAATTCGCTCAAGCCGGAAATGTTTTTTCCGGCCATCATGGCGTACCTGATCTTGATTCTGATTTCGCCCGCGTATAACGCGTTTGCGTTTGAAGGCAAGGGCATACAGACGTACTTCATGGCGCCGCTACGATTCCAGGATGTGCTGCTAGGAAAGAATCTGTTCTTGGCGGCGCTGGTCACGTTGGAGCTGAGCTTGTCGCTGGCGCTGCTGGTGTGGCGCGTAGGCTGGCCAAGCACAGCAATGTTTGCGGTGACGATTGGGGCGGGCGCGTTCGCAGTGATGGGCCAGTTGACGATTGCGAACTGGTCGTCGCTGAGCTTCCCGAAAAAAATGGAGATCGGGAAGATGAAGGGCCAGCGAAATTCGGGCGTCGCTGTATGGACGGCGTTTGGCGTGCAGATTGTGCTGGCAGCAGTCTGCACGGCGATCATCCTGGCCGGCAAATTGCTCGGCAATCCGTGGATACCGGCAATGGCTTTTATGGGGCTGACGGCGGCCGCAGCGGGGGGCTACGTGGCGTCGCTGGGGGCGCTGAGCCGCTTGGCGGAAACGAAGAAAGAATTGCTGATCGAAACGCTTTGCCGATGAAGAGAAGAAAAAGCCCACCGGAAAGAATGCGGAGGTTTCAAAGAGTTTTCGGAGAAGAACGAACACCGAGCGAGAGGAACGGCCACTAGGCAGATTTGAGAACGGCGGCGAAGCGGGTGGCGATGGCGGGCCAGGAGAAATGCTGGCGGTAGACGAGGGCGTTCCGCAGGTGAAGGCTGGCGCGGAGTTCGGGATCGGACAGGACGCGGACGAGGGCGTCGTGGAGTTCGGCGGGGTTGCCGGGTGAGGTGAAGAGTACACCGGCATCGGTGATTGGCCAAGTGGTCTCCGCACCGGCAAACGCGACCATGGGCACACCCGCGGCGATGCCCGCGATGGCGCTGCTGCGGCGGGTGGAGATCGGGGCGCGCACGAAGAGAAGCACATCTGCGGCGCGGAGACGATCGATCACCTGTTGATCGTCGAGAACCCCTTCCGCGGAAATTTCCACCGGCAGATCCCGAAGGCCTTCACGAAGCGCGGCTTCGCGGAGTTCGGCGTGGCGGCCGAAAACGGAGAGGCGCAGCTTTCCGAGTTTTTGCGCGGCGTAGCGAACAGCGGCGAGAATGATTTTCGTTTCGCGGGCGCCGGGATCGCCACCGGTGATGATAAAGACACCAATTGTGGGAGTGGCGGAAATGTCGGCGGCATGGCTGAAGTCCTGCTCCGACGGAATGGGAATCGGGAGATTGGGGCCGACGGGAATGAAATGAGCGCGAGAGGAAGAGCCCGCAACCCAAGAGAGCTTCTCGATGGGAAGGGTGAAGATGGCCAGGTCAGCGGCGGCCAGGGCGCGGCGCATGGTGTGAAGCTGAACGCGGGTGCGGAAGCGATCCACGAGGCGTGGACCGCGGAAGGGTTCCACATCATGAAAGACGATGGCGATGTGGGCGCCAGCGGACTTCAAGATCTGCAGAACGCGAGAAAATCTGTAAGGAAAACCACGCGAGGACCAGGCGAGGGCGGTGTATTGGACGAGGACCCAGCGCCCGCGCCAGGACGCCGCCTGGAGGCGCAGAGCGTTAAGGGCATCGCGCCAGCCGAGAATCTCCCAGGGAACGCGACGAATTTTCATTTCCAAATCATGGGAGCGCAGCGCAGCGCCCAGGTAGCGGCAATATTGCTCGACGCCGTCCGTGGGCACGTCCTTGCATCCGAGAAGAGCGATGACGGGTGTAGTCATTTAGGCAGCGCCAGCACGTGATTTGCGTCGAGATTTCGCACGGTGTAGCCAAAGGCCGCGAATTTCTGCGCCAGCGTGCGCTGATTTTCCTGGCTATGCATTTCAATCAGCAGGATAGTGCGTTTCCCCGCCAGCAGCCGATCAGCGCCCCGGAATACCTCCGCTTCTGCTCCCTCGACATCACACTTCAGAAAATCCGGGGCATTCTGCGCGGTGACGTAACGGTCCAAAGATACCGCTTCGACCCTGATGGTATCGCCGGAAGAATCGGCGGACACGTGGCCCACACCGCGGTCCGGCGAAGTGTTCGGGTCCACACGCGCAAAAGCCACGGTCGTGTCCTCCGACCAGACCGCCTTCTGTTCGACCCTCGCGTGCGAGAAATCATTGCGCGCGAGGTTTTCGCGCAGGCGCGCCGCAATCTCAGGATCTGCCTCAAACGAAACCACGTGTCCAGTGGGCCCAACCAGGCGCGCAGCGATGAGCGAAAAGTATCCGATATTCGCGCCGAGATCATAAAACGTCATGCCTGGCCGAAGATGATCCACCAGCACCTGCTGAACTTGCGGTTCACCGATCCCCTGCTGGACGTTTTGCCCGGTGCGTGGATTGACGCGTATCCAAAGGCTTTTCGCGGGGCCGTGCTGAATCTGAATCCAGACCAAGGTATCGAGCGGAAGAAGCTTGCGGCTGGCCCAACTGAGGAAATCGCCAATGATGGGGACGCGGCGCAATTCAGCGAACGGCGAAGCGTAGCGCAAGAAGAGGTTCGCGAGACGGTTGCCCGGTCCCCCCATTTTATTTCTCCACAAGGAAGCTGCCGAGAACCAAGGCGTCCATGCCGGAGCTGAAAAAGGTGCGGATGGCGTCGGTGGGCGTGTGGACGATGGCTTCACCGCGAAGATTGAACGACGTATTCATGAGGACGGGAACGCCGGTGCGCTTGCCAAATTCATCGATGAGCCGCCAATAGAGCGGATTGATTTCTTGTTCGACGGTTTGCGGACGGGCGCTGCCGTCAACGTGCGTGACGGCGGGAATGACGCTGCGTTTTTCGGGGCGCACCTGCGCGGTGAGAATCATGAAGGGCGAATCCCAGGCGGATTCGAGGAATTCGGGCGCGGCTTCCTTCTTGAGGGAGGGAGCAAAAGGGCGCCACCACTCGCGAAATTTCACCGCGTTGTTGACCTTGGTGTTCATCTCCGGATCGCGCGGATCGGCAAGAATGGAGCGGCTGCCGAGGGCGCGCGGGCCGAACTCCATGCGTCCCTGGAACCAGCCGAGGATCTTGCCCTGGGAAAGGAATTCCGCCGCGGTGGCAGCGGGATCGGAGAGTCGCGTGAAGCGAATTTTGTAGGTCTTGAGGGCGGCTTCGATGGCGTTGTCATCAAACGAGGGTCCCAGATACGCGTGGCGCATGGGCTTGATGGGGAGGCGCTGGCCGCCATCGAGGTAGGGGGCGAAAGCGGCACCGAGGGCCACGCCATCATCGGCAGCGGCCGGCTGAACGAAAAGATTCTGGATGATGCCGGAAGCGAACATTTTGCCGTTGGCTTTGGAATTGAGAGCGACGCCACCAGCAAGGCACAGATTGCGGCTGCGCGTTTTTTCGAGAGCGAGGTGAACGACGCTCATCATTGCGGCTTCGCACAAATCCTGAACGGCGAAGGCGATATTTTTGTGACGGTCGTCGATATCGCTTTCGGGGACGCGCGGAGAGCCCAGCGCGGCTGGCCAGCCCGAAAAAGAGCCGCTGCCGTCGCCCATCAGGAGATCGATGTGGACCTTGTAGGGAGTCGCTTCGGGCTCAAGGAACGCGCGGAGATTCACGCCGGGTTCACCGTAGGGAGCGAGGCCCATGACTTTCCATTCGTCGGCGTTGGGAGTGAAGCCGAGGAATTCGGTGAAGCGGGCGTAGAAGAGGCCGAGGGAATCGGGCCAGTTGATGGTTTGGAGATGCTCGATGCGGCCCTTGCTGCCGCGCCAGATGGAAGTGGCTTCCCAAGCGCCGCGGCCGTCCATGACGACGATAGCGGCATCGTCAAAACCGGAGTAGGAATAGGCGCTGATGGCATGGGCGAAATGATGATCCACGAAACGGAATTGCGCCTTGGACGGGCCGAAGTGACGCGCAAAACGCCGCACACCGCCCCCCTGGTGCCACATACTGAGAAACTGTCGTGAGGAATTCAGCACACTGAAATAGCTGGCAGGCCAGCGGCCGGTGGCGAAGAGCTTCAGGTCATGGCGAAAGGTCGCGCCCGGAGTTTGCCATCCAAAACACACTTCATCGATCTGACTGGGAGAGACCTTCGCAAAGTCGAGGCATGCCTGAATGGCAAGCTGCGGGAAGCGGGCATCATGCTTGAGGCGGCTGATGCGTTCCTCGGCGACAGCGAAAAGCAGCTCGCCATCGCGGACGATGCACGCGGAGGAATCGTGCATCTGGGAATAGTTCAGACCGAGGGTGATCATGCGCGGGCCGAACCTTCGCGAGCAATGATGTGGCGGAATAAGCCTTCGAGCATTTCGGCGGAGCGTTCCCAAGTATAGCGTTTCATGGAGTGTTGCGCTGCCTGGCCAAGGCGCTGGCGCAAGGCGGGGTCAACAGCCAGGCGCAGGACAGCGGCCTCGATCGCGTCGGCGTCGGCGGGAGCGACAAGCAGGCCATTGAAACCACTTTGGACGACATCCGGCATACCGCAGGTTTCCGTGGTGATGACGGGCATGCCGGAAGCCATCGCCTCCAATAGGACCGAGGGAAGACCTTCCATGAGAGAGGGAAACAGGAAAATATCGTGCGTGGCGTAGAGTTCCTGCATTTTGCCCGAGGGGACGACGGGCAGAACCACAACCGTTGAGGCGAGCTGCGGACCGAAGAACTCGCGAATCACCTCCGGAGGGCAGCCGCATCCAGCAAAGGTCATGGTCAGGCCGGGAAGCTGCGTGGCAAGCCGGAGGAGGGCGTCGCGCAGATAGAAAATACCTCGCTGGTCCAGCCAGGTACCGGCGTAAAGAAGCTTGAGTGGTCCGGAATTGCCGTAACCGCGAGGAACAAAGAAGCGCGGCTCGACGCCATTGGGGATATAGGCGGTGCGGTCGCTGTCGAGATTGTATTTGAGCTGGAGAATATTCCAGACATCGCGGCTGTAGGCGTGCGCCCCATCCGAGGTGCGGATGGACCAGCGAAAACGCGGCAGATTGTAGAAGCGCTGCCACAAGCGGTTCCTCCAGGAATAATGCCAGGCACGGCCCTTGCGGACCTCGCGGCTCATCACGTGGATGCGGCGTTCTTCCAGGCCGTGGAGCGTCATCACGTAAGGAGGCAAGCCGCGCGAGCGAGAGAGGCGACGGCGCAGGCCGTAGGGGAAACCGACGGGGGCATGAAGATTGACGATATCGAACTCGCCGCGGTGCTGCGCGATGTACTTTCCCAGGCGCAGGGAAAAAACAAGCTCGGCAAAGCGCGCGGATACTTTTTGACTCTCGATCAAATCCTCACGGAAGAGATACCGGACGGTGTGGCCGCGGCGCTCGAGTTCGCGGCTGAGGTTATAGATGATGGCCGCGACCCCGCCTTCGCGGCGGCTGGGAACACAGGAAGACATCAAGATGCGCAAGGGACCGGAAGTCATCGTGGGCTCCAGTCACCGGTGCGATCGACGTGAGGGGGCTGAAAGCTAGGGAGAACTCTTCGACGTAGTTTGCGATAGAGAGAACTGGAGGCCAGCTTCTGCTTGAGCGCGGCATAGTGACCGGGCGTAAGAAACAGCGCGGGGAAGAGGCTGATGTACTTGAGAAACCGGCGAAAGGGCGAAGCATTCTCCTGCGTGATGCGGTAATTGAGTAGCTCGTTGCGGATGGTGTCAATCGGCGAGCCGCCATAAAGGCAAAGAGCCAGCGCGTCCGATTCGTTCTTCAGGGATTCGAGAACGACAGTGCTGACGTCGTTGGGGACGTGCTCCTCCACAAAGCGATTGCGGAGCGCTTCCGTCAGGGAAACCAAGACGTTGTGCTTTCGCTGGAGAGAGGCGCGGCTGCCGTCGCTCACCTGAAAGAGATTCTGTCCGTGCAGGCGATAGAAGGTCAGGGGCTCGCGAAGAAGCAGCACTTCCGAAAACAGTGCTCCCAATGTGAACAAAAATTCGTCGGCTTGGATGGTAAGAGATTCGGGCACCGGGCCGATGCGAACGAGAAGTTCTGCGCGGAAGGCCATGCGGCTGGTGCCGAGAAAGCTCTTGCGGCGGCGAAAGATGCGCGCGCCAGCCGCGGAGTCCATGCGAAAGCGGGGTGATTCGCGAACCAACTCGCTGCGGCGGGCGCCATCGGCGAGGACTTCGGTGATGCTATGGCCGACCAGTCCAACCTCCGGGTTCTCCGTGAACGCCGCGACCATGAGTTTCAGCTTGCCGGGGGCCCACCAGTCGTCGCCATCGAGAAAGGCCACGATTCCGCCCTGGCACTCCGGAATACCTGCATTAAACGCGGAAGCCTGGCCTCCATTGTCCTTGCGGATCAGGCGGACCTGAGGGGCAAATCGGGCGGCGATCTCCGGGGTGCGATCCTGCGAGCCGTCGTCCACTACGAGGATTTCGCGGCTGGAGGCGGGGAAATCCTGTTCCAGGGCGCTGCGAATGGCCTGCTCAATGAAGCGCTCGTGGTTGTAGGTGTCGATCAAAACGCTGACGATGGGCCTTGCCATAAAAACTCAGCCAAACCTGACCTTTCGGGGCAATCCAAGGGCGGGGATGCGCACAATCGAGTGTAATCGCGACGTGCAAATCTTACTGTACACGGCTGGGGGTTGCAATCGTGCTCCTTGCAGTGATTTGCGATTGAGGATATAGCTTAGCAACACAATCAGTCGGGCGCGGTGGTGTCGTCGCTCCTTTGGCGTTTGAAAAAATTGTTGCATACTGGAAGCTTACAAACCTAAGACAGTACCGTAAGGATGCCTACGGATTGCGCCCTCGGAAGGACTGAGATGCCACTGCCGCCAATTGCCCGCAAGCACGTTTGTCCACGCTGCGGAGGCAAGAGAGTGCAGCGTGTGAGAAGGAGAGGACTCTTCCTAAGGGTGGTGTGCCTGATCTGGGGCGTGCGGCCGTTTCGGTGCAGTTCATGTGACCAATTGTTCTTGGCCCCTTATGTATCGAAATCCTGAGAAATTGGGACTAGCAGTTTGCAGCCGCAGACCCTTCTGAGAAACATCTCCCATAGCGCGGTGTCATTGCGAAGACTCAGCGGGTAAATCCTTGTTGTGCGAAGGGATCAAGGATCGGACGGGCAGGATATCCAGGCGGGAAACAATTGTGTAGAAATTGTGGCATACATTCTTTATAGGGGTTCTACATCGAGGGGCAAGGGTGCATCGGAATGGGTTCCGATAGGGTGACGAGAGTGGAAAGTCCGTTGGAAGCGAGGTATTAGCTCCGACTCCCATCCAAGAAGCTCATTCCGGGGCTGATGGTTGCTCTAGTCATCTACGCCATCGTGCAAGGAGCAGCCGCTGCCGCGATTCGCTCAAGTCCATGGCTGAGTTTCGAGTCCCGCACTTCCCTCAAGGATTCCCGGGCAATAGGTGGGTGTAGTAAGGGGTGTTTCCAAGTTGGCGCCAATTTTCCCTGGCCGAACCGGGCGGGGGATCCTTCACGACGACGAGGCGAGAACCAGTACTGGCAAAAGCGGCAAAAACGCGTTCCTGCGTGGCACGATCCGCGTTCCAGAAAACTTCATCATCTCCCAGAGGCAATACCGAGACAATTTGCACTCCGGCAAGACGGGCCCAGTGAACACCTTCTGTGCTGCCGATGAGAGCGAATTTGTCCCCCGGCTTAACGCCGATTTTGGAAAGGTTTTGGGCCACGTCCCAATAGACGTTCCGCTGATGCTGCAGCGCAAACAAGTCCGTCGTAAAATACTTTGCCGTTTTGATACCCGTGACGCACAGAATTCCCAGTAAGACGGCGGTGGCAACGCGCCTCGAAAGAACTGATGGGACGCGGACAGCCCCAGCAAATGCCGCAATCCATAGAAATACCAGGAACGGCGCAACATACCTGTTTTCAACCAGCACGATCGAATAGGCCAGGCAGGCAACCGCAGGGGGCAGCCAAAGAGGCCAGAGGCGAGCAATCGCGGCAATGCATTCACGGCTTCGCTCCTGGCAGATCAGAAGAACAAAAAAGCCGGCCGCAAATTCGACCTGAGTAAGAAACATCACAAAAAAGGTTCCGACGGATTGCCGCAAAATTCTCATTTGCCCCCGCAAAGTGAAGTGGGGTGTGGCGCCTTCCATCCAATAGGACAGGTCTGTGAGTGGGAATGTACCTTTAATGGGTGCGGCGGACTCAAACACTCTCGGAGAAGAAAAGATTTGCCTCGGGGGGTGCTTCGGAATGCCGGAATTAGAATCCCAGTGCAAGAACGCGGCGGCTGGGATTGGATTCATCACGATTGCATAAGTAATTTTTCCAGCATCGCCGAATGTGAAACGATGCTTTGATTTTGAAATGGCATAGACAAATGGGCCGGCAACAAGCACAAAAACAACGAGAGCAACCAGCACCCGAGTGAAATTTTTGCGGAGAGTTCCTCCCGTGAACCATGCCGCCCCCAAGAAGACGAAGCTCAGAGGAAAGAAAAACGATTTCGTCAGATAGGCCAGGCCGAGGACAAACCCGAGAGCCACGAAATAGATCCATTTCCGGGGATGGAGCGCAATCCGCAAGAGAATTCCCACGGCCAGATAGGAGACAACGCACACCCACATGTCCGGAGTGGTGGGTTCCAGAGTGAGTAGAAAAAGCATGGTGGAGAAAAACAATCCATAGCCCAGCAGCCACCATGAAGCCTCATTCAACGGAGGTTCGTCCTGCGATTGACTGGAATGTTCCAGGAAGACGAGAAAACCGACAAAGAAAAATTCGAAGCAATATAGCGCGATCAGCAATCCAGCAAAATTGAGCAAGTGAAGGGAGGTCGTCTCCCAGTATCCCGAGGGATGGAAGATTCCCAGGACCGCAGCAATGAGCCAGGAGTACATCGGGCTAAAATAAGCGTTGATGGCGTTCGCGTAATCTCCCCGCAGATACGCGCTGGCAATGCTCAAATACGCATTCGCATCCGGGCTCAGAGAAAAACGCAGTGACCACGCCTGAACAAAACCCGCCAGAATGGTGACAACCCAGGTTAAACATCGAATCCAGAGCAACGCTCGCCGTGGGTCAACTGACTCGACCCAGAGGGGTTGCGGCCCAACCTCGGTTTGACTCCTTATCTCAAGCATGGGTGCAAATCCTCACGTTTACTTTGCCCATCTTTGCAGTCCGCTCGGTCCAAACAAAGTGGGGAAATTCAATCTGCTCACCAATGTTCCGCCCGAGGGAACCTGCGTGTTTGTCAGCCGAGCGGTGAAACGCGATAAATGCGCTGATCTTCGCGCTCAAAGACCAGCACAAGATTTTTCGGATGTTCGGGCACCTGAAACCCCTGCTCCTCCGACCGCACATCCAGCACATGGGTAATGTGCCGTTGCGGAAGCTCGGACAGTACCTCTAGCGGATTGTTTACTCCTGGCAAGGGCTGTTCTCCGTACCTGCCGAGAGGCTTGAGATAGTCCTTTTCCAGGTAATACGGCGGCACGGATGGATCCAAAATCAGGACTCTGCGGACGGACGATTCACTATTCAAGTACCTGAAACTCTCCAGGAAGGGGATTTCTGTCTGCTTTCGCCTTTCTGCAAACGACGTTGAAACTGCAGCATGAACATCCTCCGCTCTCGCGGAAACGATCATGAAAAGCCCGTAGGTAATGGATATTGCAACGGTCAGAGCTGAAAGCGCGGGTCCGAACCGAGGCGCGGCACGAACAACATACCTCCACCCGGCAACTCCCAAGATCGCTGCTATCACAAAGATCTGAATTATGTACCTCGATTCCTGCATCGTAAAGAACCACGCGATTGTCTGTAAGATCCCAAACAGTACGAGCCCCTTTGCGAATTGGCTTCTTCGCAAAGCGCCGAAACAGAAGGGAACGAACGTGAGGGGTACGAGACCTATGCCGCCGGCGCCGCTCGTAAAATTGGCCGTGTGAAACGTGAGATTATAGGGAAGCACGAGCAGGCTCAAAGGTCCTCGCCCCATCCCGCCAGCTTGGAACAACATTAGGACGTGCAATCGCTGAATCGCTTCCGATGAAAAGTATCTGGTATGGAACAAATGATACAGGAGCGGTGTCGGCGGATAGATGGGGCACCCAAACAAAACCCAATTGCGAATGTACCACGGCGCAGCCACGATAAACGCCGCCGTGCTGATGATCCCCACGTGTTCGGGACTCATACTGGGCAAGCGCCGATCGGAGTTCGCGGCGAATAGGGAAGCACAAATGACAAGGAGAGCAATGCCGAGAAGGCCCGTATATTTCGTTCCAATCGCAAAGCCGCAGAACAGACCAAACAACGCGTAATGACTTGGCCATTCGGCGTCGAAGGCGATCCTCGCGGCCGCGATCAAAAAGGCAGCGAAGATCACGTCAATCATTCCACCGTAGAGTCCTCTGTAAACGGCTGGCATGGTGCAAATTATGGCTGCCACCCACCAAGCGCCGGTGGGATCCAGTCCAGTCCTGAGCGCCATGGCTGCGGCGAGCAAGAGCATCAGGGAGAGTGCGGTCACCGAGAAGAGTTGAGGAGCGCGCTGTCCTCCAAATGCCATCAGTGCGCCGTATTGGACCTCCACGGTAGCGGGGAAGGCGGTCACGCTCTCTTCAGGAACCGGCCGGATCACGCCGTTCCGCAGCCAAACGCGCGGGCCGAGATAATGGTAGGCAATCGTATCCAGCTTGATGTCTCCAACGGGTTCCGCGAAACCTCCAAGGATGGTGATCATCAAAACCAGGGCGATCACGGAAGCAGGGATGACGGGAATGCCAGCCAAGGTGGAATGAAAAGCGATACCCCTCATTTCTTGCAACAAACACCTGATGCCCAGCAGGGCGGCGGGAAGCAGAACCACCAGCATTACGGCAGGGGAGTACCGGACGAGGCCGAGCAGGAAAAGCGAAGCGCCGAGAAGCCCAAATCCGCCAAGCGCAATGATGGAGATTCGATCGAGTTTCGAGAAAGTCTTGGGCAGAAGCGGCCGCAAAAAACCGCCCACGCCGAAGGCTGCCAATAGCAGTAGAAGATTGGCGAAGACAGCGGGGAGAAATCTCATCGGTTGAGCCGAAGCCTCGCCAGGTGGAGAAGCCGCTGAACAGTGTGCGAACCAAGTATGCGAACAACAAAAAAAACAACAAGAACAAGGGAAATCCAAAGCTCAATCAGCCAGGGGTAAAGCCGGTGGAGAATGGCGGACGTCGAGAAAGGATCTCTGCCTTGGTTTTCTGGTTGCATTTCAGGCTTAAAAAATAACACAAGTGAGTTGCGCCTGAGAAACACTCATTGGGTCCCTGCGTTTTGCAGGCGCTGCGTCTCCTGGGCGATGATCTGGCGGAGGATTTCGTCGAGGGGGATGGTGATGCGCCAGTTGGGGTAGTGGGACTTGAACTTGGCGAGGTTGGAGATGTAGCAGATGTGGTCGCCGATGCGGTTCTGGTCCATATATTTCCAATTCATTTTTTTGCCGGACATTTTTTCGATTTTGGAGATGGCTTCGAGGATGGAGACGCTGTTTTCGCGGCCACCGCCGAGATTATAAACCTCGCCGGGGCGCGGATTGGCGGCAAACTCTTCGATGGCGCGGACGACATCGTGGCTGTGGATGTTGTCTCTCACCTGCTTGCCCTCGTAGCCGAACACCGAATAGGTGCCGCCGGTGATGGCGACCTTCACGAGATACGACAGGAAGCCGTGGAGCTCCACGCCGGAGTGCGAAGGGCCGGTCAGGCAGCCGCCGCGGAAAATGCCCACCTTCATGCCGAAATAGCGGCCGTATTCCTGGGCCACGAGGTCGGCGGCCGCCTTGGAAGCGCCGAAAAGCGAGTGCAACGTGCGATCGATGCGGCAGGTTTCGCTGATGCCGTCATAATCCTCCGCACAAGCGTAATCCCAGCGCGTTTCGAGCTCCTTGAGAGGCACTTCGTTGGGAGCGTCGCCATAAACCTTGTTGGTGCTCATGAAAACGAAGACCGCTTCGGGGCAGTGTAGGCGCGTGGCTTCCAGAAGATTGACGGTGCCGAGGGCGTTGACCTCGAAATCGAGGATGGGGATGTCGCGGGCCTTGTCGTGGGAAGGCTGCGCGGCGCAATGGACAATCAGATCGAAGCGCTGGGAACGGAAAAGAACCTCGAGGGCGATGCGGTCGCGGATGTCGACATCGTGGTGCGTGAAGTTCTTGCAAATGCGGCGAAGGCGTTCGAGGTTCCAGGCGGTGTCGCCGGGATCGCCAAAGAAAACGCGGCGCATGTTGTTGTCCAGGCCGTGCACCGCGTGGCCCTGGCGGTCAAAGTGCTCGACGGCTTCCGAGCCAATCAGCCCGCTGGAGCCGGTGATGAGAATGTGTTTGGAGGTCATGGAATGACAATCATCTTTTGTGAGAATGATTCTGTTTGAAACATCCTTCATTCTCGCTCAATTGGCTGGAAATGCGAAAGTGAAAGACACATCCTGCCCGGGAGCTGCTGGCCTTTTGCCCAGCTTGCGGGAGATGGCGCGGTAATGGAAGCGCGGCGACCGCATTGAACGCGGCAGCTTACCGGGGAGAAGATTTTGCGGCCATGAGGAGGCGGAAATCGCGGTAAGGCATATAACCCAGGGCGAGAAAATCCATTGCCAGCAGATCAAACCGGCCGGCGCGAAGATCCGTTTTTGCCGGCAACAGGAAGTTGTAGCGGAAATGGACGAAGAGGGCGTTGCCAAGCACAGAGCGAAGGCGCACGCCGTTGCGATAGGCCTGATTGCCAAATTTCCACCAGCGCCAGTACATATCGAGGACGGACCGGCTTGTGTCCCGGCGAAAATGCGTGGCACGGGCGGCAGGGTCGTAGACGAGATCGAAGCCGCGGCGGCGGAGACGAGCGCAGATGTCGGGGTCCTCACCGCAACTGTGCATGGATTCGTTGTAGCCGCCAGCTTCGAGGATGACGGACTTTCGAAAAAGCGCGTTGGAGCCGTAGAGAAATTGGGGATTGCGGATGTAGCAGGGCCCCCACTCCTGAGCCATGCGGGCCTGACGCCAGCGGTCGGCCATGGTGCGTTGAACTCCTTCCACCAGACGGCCACCGGCACCGGCAACCTTGGGGTCTTCCAGGTGGGGCAGGAGAGTAGCGAGCCAGGTGGGACTGGCGACGCAGTCCGCGTCGAAGGCCGCAATCAACTCATTGCGCGCAGCCCGAAGAGCCGTGTTGCGGCCGGCGGCGACGCCCTTGTTGACGGGATGGCGGATGACGGTAACACCGGGATAGCTTGAGGCGATATCGGCGGTGGCATCGCGGGAAGCATCGTCAATCACGAGGATTTCGTCCGGAGGATGGGTTTGGGCCAGCAAGCCTTCGATATTGGGGCCGACAAATTCGGCTCCGTTATACACCGGGATGTAGGCGCTAACTTTCAGCATGATGCCTTTCTCCCGAAAGAGTGCGCGGGCCCAGGCCGGGTAAAGGCCAAGCCACGATGCCTGCTCAAGACCGTGGAGAGCCGGGCATTCTGGTTGGATCCGCGGCATCTCATCGGGCGCCTCCGGAAACCTCGGCGGGCGAGGCGTGGAGTGGAGCAGAGCGGCCATAAGCCCGGGTGACCACCTCAACGGCCGCCATTCCTTCGACCCCATCCACGAGGACTTTCTCTTCACCGCGGATGGCATTTACAAGGTTGTTCAATTGCAGAACAAATGAGGCATCCTGGGGAGGACGCCGGCTCACATAGGCATCGACATAGGGGAATCGCTGGAAGGCTTTGCCCTTATTGCTACGCATGCGCAGGCTATCGCCCCAGAGGCCGACGTCCAGATAGCCTTCCGAGCCCGTAATGCGGATGTGCTGCTGTAAGTCGCGCGTGCGGCTGGCCAGAAGTTCTCCTTGCGCTCCGTTGGCCATTCGGAAATGAAGCTGTGCTTCACTCTCGACGGTTGTGGACGTGCCATCTCCGTGATAGTCAACGTCGCGAAATTCTCCGGCCAGCCAGCGGATCAGATCGATGGAGTGGATGCCAACGTCAATCAAGGCGCCGCCCCCGGCCTGGACAGGGTCAAAGTAGGCGGGAGAACGCGGCCAGTCGGCGGTGCTGCCTTCCTCGGCTTCAATGCGCGTCACTTCACCGAAAATGCCTTTTTCCATGAGGCGTTTGGCGAGACTAAAGTTGTTTCGAAACCTGCGGTTGTGGCCGATGCACAACTGCACGCCGCCGCGCTGGGCGGCCTCAATCATGGCCCGGCATTCCGGCACGTTTCGCGCCATGGGCTTTTCGCAGAGAACGTGAATGCCGTTGGAAAGAAGCTCGCAAGAGAGCGCGGCATGGAGTCCATTCGGCAGAGCGATGATGGCCAGATCCACCTTCCCAAACAGATCGCGCAGGCGGGTGGTGTGGAGAGGAATGCCTTGGCGCTGCGCAAACAAGCGCGCACGCTCTTCGTCGATGTCAACCACCACGGTGGGCTGCACTTCCGGCACGCCACGAACCGCGCGCAGGTGATAGCGTTCCACGACGGGCCCAACGCCAACAAATCCCAAGCGAATTCTATCGGGCATGGAGTCGCCTCGCCAGCTTGGGAATGGCTTCGGTGGCAAATTTCACGGGCTCGCGTTTGAAGCGGAGGAACCGGTCAATCCAACGATTCGTAAAAAGCTCGGAGCCGCGGTGCAATCTGCGGTTCGCAAACTTCACCAAGATAGCGTCATGGCCAGAGGCATTAAACGCAAAAGAGCGCGGCGCAATACCGGCGGGCAGCTCAATTTCTGGAAAACTCCGCCCCAGGTCTGCGGCTACCTTTCGCAGATGCGGCACCTCTTCGGGCGGGATCATCATGAGTTTGCAGGCGGCCACATCGGCCGCCACCGCGTCATTCGAAAAGATGATGGAATTCATGCGTACGGGATCGCCAAGAATGGGTCCTTGCCCTTCCAGACCAATCCGCCCATCCACGATGCACAGATCGGGAGGGCACAGACGGTGCAGGTGACTGAGCATAAGAGAAAGATAGGGGTGCAGCGGGCTGACGTCCGCATCGGTAAGCAGCCCGAAAGAATTCTTCAAGATCGCTGTCATCCGCTCGTAGGGGTGGACCTTCAGGTTGGCGATGGATATGAAATAGAACTCCTCGAGGAAGAGCTCCGAAATCAGGACCGGCAAGGGGATGCCGTCCAAGGAGATTTCGATGGACTCCGATTTCGAGAGATTCACAAGCTCAATCCCATGCTGGCGAGCGACCTCGCGGTATCCCAACCGGTCGTAGGTTTCGTCGCAGGAGCGGGAATTCTTGTAGGCGCTGACGGCGTCCGATTCAACAACCACGATTTGCACGTCGGGCCGGATGGCGCGCAATTCCGCAGCCAAAAGCGGCAGCCAGGCGGGATCTGTGGTCACGCCGGCTTCCCAGGAAACCAGGTCACAGAGATTCGGTTTAATGACCACCTTGCGCGGCAGCGAAGCGGGCAGCAGCGAAGGGGCTACAGCGCGGAGCCGTGTCAGCACTCCGGCTAAATCCCCGTGACTTTCACAGCGAAGAATCGCAAGGGTGGGGAGACTTGCGGAGGGTTGTTTGCCGGTAGAACCGTGAACATCGGTAGAAGCGGGCGATTTTTTCATGCGGCCTTGCCTCAGACCTTAAACCGCTTACGCCGGGCGTTTCTCCGGAAGGTAATGGCGGACACAGCGTTATTAGAATAACAGAGCGCGAGAACTATTTGGGGGGTCGTCGCCGGGACAATTTCAATTTTAAAAGGAATATGGAGCCAGCCCGCATATTCATCACTCACCGCTCGCGCACCTCAAAATCGGAGTTTCCATGATTGCGCATGGCCTCACCGCAGTTCATTGGTCCAGCCAGTGCCGCCGCGGCGCATTCCGGCGGCGCAGCGGCTTGAGTATATGCTGCCGCAGACCGAGCGTCTGGCGCAGCGGCCGCGTCTTATCGAGAAATGGATGCCAGAGGCGGGAGCGCAAAAAAGCGCGCACGGCCGTACGAACGCGCCGCACCTGGCGCTTCGCCGGGGCCAGCCAGTGAAAACGGTTGGGGCGGATTTCCGTGGCGGTGAGACGAAAGGTGGCATCTTGAATGGTGCGCTTGCGGCCTGCCGAGAGTTCCCGGTTGCGCTGAGCGTCTTCGTCGGACCACGTGCCCAGCATCCCCTGTGGATGGCTGGAATAGTCGTGATTCTGGTGCACGGCGCAGACCACTTTGGTGGCATCCACGACCGGCACCTTTTGCGCCAAGGCATTCCAGACCATCCAGTGATCCCACCACGCCCGGCCTACTACCAGCCCTGGCATCTCGCGGTAGAGCCCGCGCTTGAACGCGAAGTAGTCGATATTGGAATAGAAGCGCTGGTAGCCTTCGTTGCGCGCGCGAGCAAGGATGTGGGCCTCCCAGACGGGTTCGGAAAAATCGATTGGCTCGGTGATGTCGGTGTCCCAGCGGCAGCCGACCATCAGGAAGGAGTTCCGCCACGGCAGCAGGCGTTCCAGGGCCTGCCGGAAGTCCTGCGTCAGGATGATGTCGCAATTGGAATAGCAGAGCAGGTCGTGGCGCGCGATTTCCTGGGCTCGCCGAAACAGGAAGTCGGCGCGGGGCGCACCCAGGCGGCTGCGTTCCATCTCCGCTTCGTGGCGCAAGCCGAGTTCGCGGCAAACTTCAGCGGCCCCTTCTTCGTCGCCGAAGAGAATTACCTCTACGTCCGGGTGCAGGCGCTTCCAGCTTTTCAGCGCATTGCGCTGGATCACGGCGGAGTGCCCGGTGAACGGCTTCGCGGTGGTGAAGAGCGAAATCATAACGATGCGGTATCCGAATTATGCGGCGCGCAGGTTTCTAACAGAATGGTGCCGATCGCGATGCCGCGGAGGTCATCAAGCTCTGGGATTCTGGCATTACTATTTGCGCTCGTCATGCGTGGTGCCACCTAACAGACCAGTGAGCCTGTTTAGTATGGAGTGAAACATCTCAATTGTCCTAGAGCGCCATTCGTGAAACCTTTGCGCGTGAGCGTATCCATAAAACAATGCGGCGACCGCACTTAGGTGGTTAAATATTGCGGCTCGCCAGGTCTGTTGAGAGCGATAGACAAAGTTTTGTCTGACGAGGGAATAGAAGAATTGCCACCTTCCCGGCGGGCACGCTCGGAAGTAATCTTCTTGCCAGATGAGTGGCCAACGACTGAGAAAGAGTTTTGCCTGCACAGGATCGACCTGCTGACTGTGGGCGTTCGTCCAAGCCCTGACCTCTTGCAGCACGTTCATAAACATTTCAAATTGTCTCTTCCGTCGCTCGGGGCTTAGTGGTCGACCCTGCGCGTGGAACAGGTTATGACCGTGCACCCTGTAGACAGTAAGGGCCTCAGGGATTGCAAGGATAGGCGCGAGAAGCGGCATGAGCAAGGTGAAGTATGTGTCTGCCTGTATGGTAATGGACTCAGGTATTGGAAGGATTTGTTGCACCAAGCTCCGGCGAAACGCGAGGCAGGACGTGGGGTACGGGACGTAGGCTAGTAGCTTGGATTTATCGTGCACGATAAATCCGGAAACCCGGACTAATTCAGTTTGGTGTAGGGTTCCGGAGTCCATTTGAAGTTCCAGCAGGGAATGGTAAACCATCCCTAGTTCTCGATTGCTTTGAAATTCGTGTACTAGGCGTTGAAGTTTGCCTGGAACGAAATAGTCGTCGCCGTCGAGGAGCGCGACGATGTCCGCGTGTGCTTGGCGGAAGCCAACGTTGAATGCTGAGGCCTGTCCGCCGTTTGCCTTCCGCACGTACTCCACCCGCGGTGCGAACTTTTGAATGATGGCGGGTGTTTCATCCGTGGACCCATCATCCACGACCACAATTTCCAGCTCCGCGGGCGACAACCCTTGGTCCAGGACGCTAATGAGAGCTTGCTCAATGTAGCGCTCGTGGTTGTAGGTATCAACTAGTGCTGTGACTAAAGGCTTCATTCGCTGCTTCCTACTTGGGCTTCTTCTTGTGTGCGGCTAATTCGGGTCTATCGAGCTATTTCGTCCAGATGGGAGAGGTCCCTATAAGAAGCGAAAAAATTAGCCCAGGATTCCCCAGTGTCCTGAATGGGGCCTTGAAACCTCTTCGTCGTCCCATCCAAACGGTAGGTCAGATAGCCGTGGGCCTCAAGAGCTCCAATTACTGCGCTGGTTTCGACGGACGAAGCCCTGAGCGCTTCCTTGGAGATTTCGAAACAAATATAATCCACGCGGCGCTCTCTCAGCATGTGTTCTGCACCATGGAAGACCGATAGCTCGAACCCCTCTACGTCCACTTTCAAGAAATTAATACGCTCGATCCGGTTCGCGTCACAAAATTGATCTAGGGCGTAAGCGGAAACCTCGACCGATTGGCAAGGAGAAACTGGCCTCCCGGTGACAGTTGTAACCGAGCGCACGCCAAGACTATTCAATTCAGCATATTGTGGTTCAAAGAGATTCATTCTTACGCTGCCCTGTCGATCGGACATCGCCGCCTGAATGGGGAATACATTTTCGCAGCGATTCAGCGCTAGAGTCTCGCGAAGCCGCCAGTAGGTGTCGGCAACGGGCTCGAAAGCCCAGACGCGCCCGGCCGAACCACACAGGCGGCTCAACAGGACGCTGTAGATGCCGATGTTGGCACCGACGTCGAAAGCGATGTCGCCGGGCTTCACCATGCGCGGGATGACCTGAAACCCCGCAGCATCCTGGGGACGGCGGTATAGGTAGTGGGAGTTTGGCCGGTCCCATGGATAGAGAGCAAAACGAGTGCCGTGAACATCCTCCGCCACAATCGTCTCCCCTCGCAGGACTTTTCGCCGATCTCGATAGTCCCCCACATTCCGAACGCTGTAGTCGTGAAGCCATTGCCAGCCATGAATACACGGAAGGACGAAAGGGCGGATCCGCCGTTTAATGGCCTCTTTCATTGTTCTCCAGTTGACTGACTTGAAAGTCTGCCGGAATGTTCAGAATTCCATTCCACTCGTCGCGAGGATGTTGATAAACCTCGGTCGCTACGGACATCTCCGGAGTGCATTCCCACCAGTCCACCAAATCACCTTCGTCATACAAGGTCACCAGCCAATTATAAACTCCTGGACGCAGAGGAAGCATTGGGAACGTATGGGAGAGTTGGTGCTCGCCGACTTCCAGCCGCAAAGGCTCTGCGGCCCAAGCCCAAATCAACTGCTGCTCGTGATTGCGCAAAGCGATCCCGTAATGGCCCATCCCGATCGGTTTTTGTATTTGGACGGTGAACTTGACGGTTACCGGATCCAGATTCTCTACGGTATGAGGTTTCCTGCCAGTGGGCTCGTCGAGCTGCCAACTAAGGAAATGTCCCTTCGTGGAGCCTCGTCTCCGGTGCACGCCATTGGTACTGTTTGGTGGCAACTGCTCATCGCGAGCCATGGCGGATTCGTACGCGCTGACGACTTCGTGGGTGGGACCCACCTTGCTCACGGAGCCAGCATCGAGCCACACGGCGCGATGGCAAAGGCGGCGAATCTGGTTGAGTTGGTGGCTGACGAGGACGACGGTGCGGCCGGCGCGGGCGACATCACCCATTTTGCCGAGGCATTTCTTCTGAAAATTGATGTCGCCGACGGCGAGGACTTCATCGACGAGGAGAATCTCCGGCTCGAGGTGCGCCGCTACGGCAAACGCCAGGCGCACGTACATACCGCTGGAATAATGCTTTACGGGCGTATCAATGAACTTTTCCAGCTCCGCGAAGGCCACGATTTCATCAAACTTGCGCGTTATTTCGTTCTTGCCCATGCCCAGGATTGCGCCGCTCAAGTAGGCATTCTCTCTGCCCGTGAGTTCGGGGTGAAAGCCGGTGCCGACTTCGAGCAAGCTGCCGACACGCCCGCGAATTTCCGCCCAGCCGGAGGTGGGTTGCGTGATGCGCGAGAGAATTTTGAGCAAGGTAGTCTTGCCGGAGCCGTTGCGGCCGATGAGGCCAAGAACTTCGCCTTCGCCAACCTCCAGGGAAACATCCTTGAGCGCCCAGAAGGTTTCCTGGTTCGTGCGGCGGAGGACCGAGAGGGGCGAACGGAAAGTCCGCGCGATGGAATCGCGCAGGAGGCCGCGCGAAGCCTGCAAACCGCGGCGGTAGCGCTTGCTCAGATTCTCCGTTTTGATCACGGCTGTCGTCATGAGAGGGTTTTCAAACCTGGGCGGCCTCCTTTGCTAACGGACTCTGTTCCGGGGGAAGACTTTGAGTCTCTTTTCCCAAGTCTACGGCATTGCGGGCACCTTTCACCTTGATCTTGCGGGCCAGTTTGTGGGAGGGCCATTCAACGAGCAGGAAGAAAAGGTAAGCGAACACGAGGCTGCAAGTCATGACAATAAACCAGTGCGCTACCAATCCGAGCTTGGGAATATGCAGCCAGCCGTAAAGCACTCCGCCTTGGGCATGCATGAGATAGAGCGAATAGCTCCAGGCTCCCGCTGCAACCAGCCAGGAATTCGGAGCACGGTGTCTTCCATGGATGATTTCCTGGCGTACCCAAAGGTAGGCCAGCACACCAAACCACACCATGGTTTGCGTGTAGGAGATGCCCAGCTTGAAATGAAGCATCTCCGCGGTCCAGCAACCAAACCAGGCGAGGAATCTCCATAACCAAATGGACAGCTTGGGAACCATGACGACGGAAGACATGCTCTCCTCCGCGAGGACACAACCGAGCAACCAAACAGGCAAGAGCATGAGAGCAGTGCCGAACGGTCCAAACACGTGCCAGTTTCCGGCATGGGGATGGGTTAAGGCAACGGCGACACTCGACGCGAAACTGACGGGAAGAAGAATCTTCCAATGAAAAAGATTGCGCAACCATCGCAGAAATGGATAGGCGGCATAATAAATCTCCTCACACGCAAGGCTCCAGAGGGGCGATTCCCAAAGAATGGAGTGTTCGCCCCACAGAGGGAATCGCTGTTTGCCGACCCAACGGTAGATGATCAGGGCCCCGAGGACAGGGATGAGAATGCGCGTGTAACGACGAGAATAGTAGCGGGCCACGGGGATTTTTCCGGTGCCCAGAAAGGGCAGGTGAATGCAGAATCCGGAGATGACGAAAAAAACGATCACCGCCGGGGTTCCAAAGACCGCGCTGCGCCACAGATGCTTGAACATCAGCCAGTATCCGGTCCCCGTGTTGAAGCTGCCGAAAAGGGGGATCATCTCGAAGTGTCCGATGGCCACCCAGAGAGCAAGCACAAAACGCAACGCGTCGAGCACCGGAAAGTGGCCCTTCTGGCGGAGTGGCTTTGAGGTCGCTTGTGCAGGCGTCGCCATGTTTGGTCCTAAGGGCGGCTCATCGCTGTCTTTTGTCCTGTTCCGCGAGGAAGAGCAGTTCCAAATTCCGGGCCTGTGCCGCGCGCTGCTCCGGCGTGGCAAACGCGTGAGACTGGCGGAAAGGGCCTGCCTCCTGCACGAAGACCATGTCCACTTGGCAGAGCGCATTATCCAATGGGCGGTAAGTGAAGCCAAAAATATCATAGACCGCGAAGCCATATTGCTTCATGCGCGCGACCGTTTCGGACAACTGCGGGCCACCGATCAAAGTGCCAAATAAGGTGACTTCCAGGATGACGGCTTCGGTCTGTTGCAGCGTGTGGGTCGCGCCGGCAAGGACCTGAAGCTCCGCGCCTTGCACGTCAACCTTCATAAGGTAGGGGCCGGCAAGATTCCTGCCGGCGCAGAGTTGGTCGATGGTGACCACCGGGATTTCCCGGGGTATGCCGTCCACACCCGGGCCCTCAAACTCCTTGAGAAGACTGGATCCGAACTTGTCCGGATGAACGTTGATGATTGCGGAACCCGGATTTTCGCCGGCGGCGGCAAGGACGTATTGCGCCTTGTAGGAGCGGCAGATGTCCCGGAGAAAGGGCTCAAACTCGGCCAGCGGCTCAACCAGCAGGATGTCCGCGTCCTGGAACGCCTGATACAACTCTTCCGTTTTCGTGGCGACGCCGACGTCAATGACGGTGCGCGGGCGGAAGCCCAAGGTAGAGAGTTGCTGCAACGCTCCGCCCATGCTTGCGCGAGGGATGGGCTCGGGAGGGGCAGCGGGCTGCTTTTTGCGTATCTCCAGGCCGAAAGCGTTGAAGAGCTTCTTGGCAGCGGCTTTTGCGGTGCTCGGCATGGCTCAGACGCGGTCCGCGATGCTCCCTTCCATGCGATTGAAAAAGGCCAGGCCCCCGAGAACGGCGAACAACACCATGACGACAGAAGCGATCAGGACGGAGCTGGGCACAGGCCCGTGGCCCGTCAGCGCCCAGCGGAAGCCATCAATGACACCCGTCATGGGATTCAGGCCATAGAGCCAGCGGTAGCGCTCCGGAATAAGCTGGCTGGAATAAACAAGCTGGCTGGAATAGTACACGGGCGAAGCGAGCGTCCAGAACTGGATGAGGAAGGGGATCAGGTAGCGAACGTCCCGGTACAGGGCATTGAGAGCGGAAAGCCAGAGGCCCACGCCAAGAACGGTGAGGATGGCGAGCAGCAGGAACAGGGGAACGAACAGGATCGTAAAAGTGGGGTGGATGCCAAAAGTAAGCGTGTAAACGAAAAGCACCAGGAAAGCGATGGAAAAATCGACCAGGCCGGAAAGCGCGGCGGAAACCGGAAGGATGAGGCGCGGGAAATAGACCTTGGTGATGACGCGTTGGTTTTCGACGACGACGTTCGTCACGTTGAGCAGGGAGGTGGAGAAGTAGGTCCAGGGCACGACGCCGGCAAAGCAGAACACGGAGTACGGTAGGCCTTGCGAAGGGAGCTTGGCGAGCCTGCCAAAAAAGAGCGTGGCGACCAGCATGGTGAGAAGAGGTTGCAGCACGACCCAGAGGATGCCGATGGCGGTCTGCTTGTAGCGGACTTTAACGTCCCGCCAGACAAAGAAATAAAGCAGTTCGCGATAGTCCCAAATTTCCCGGAGGCGCAGCGCAAATAAGCCGCGCGGCGGCTCAATCCGCACGGTAAAAGGGCCGGAGGCGGAACTCCCCGGCGGGGCCGCAACGGATGGATTGGAAGTCACCGTAGCCATGAGACGTTTTGCGTCAGAAACGCGATGCGATGCTCCTGTCAGATTAACAGAAATGGGGGCAGGGGACGGAACCCGGCAAGTTCGCGGGGCGGCAGGATTGCCGGCTTAACTGGGATTTCAGGGATGCGCGCCTTTCTTCAATTGCTCGATATCCCCCTGTTCAATCTGGCGCATCAGCTCGCTGCGCCGGAAGAAATACGGAAGCAAATGACGGCGCAGCTCGCCTGGCACGACTCTGAATTGATTGTAGGCCGCCTGGCGGAAGGAAATGGGGCCCCGCGCGGGAACGAGATGCGTACCCCACTGGTAGATCAATCCGACATTCCATAGGACAAAGCACGCTAAGACTCCAGACGAAACGAGAGCGGCGGTGCGGGAGCTCGGGAAAACAGCGGCAAATCGCTGCAGCAGCATGGCCAACCCGAAAATGAACATCGCGGTCAGCGAGATGAAGAAGCGGTTGCCATAGGAGGAAATGCCGGCCCAGTCCGGGTAGAGCGCTATGAAGAGATAAAAGGCCACACTGGCGACAAGAAGGGGCAAACCGATGCGCGGAAGGCGGATAGCGGCAAGGATCAGCCCGAGGCAAGCGAGGGCCAGCAGCGGTGTCCAGGAGAAGAGACCGTGGTTGGCAGAGAAGAGAACCTGCAAGAACGCCGGAGCGCTCCACAGGAAATCTCGCAGCGACACGTACCCGGTCTCGAACGGTCCGCCGTAGACGATCCAGCGCGAAACGAAGGTGGGCAGAAGCATCAGGCAGACGGCCAGCCCAAAGAGAAGATGGCGCGCCAGGAGTTGCGTGGGAGTGGGAGAGGCAGCGGTGCCGGAGCGAAAGGCTTGTGCGTATTGCCCAATCGCTTCCAGGGGGAGGATGGAGAGCACCATGAGATTCGGATAATAGACGTTGAGCATCAGCCCAACGATGAGACCCAGGAGCAGCCATTGCGCCAGCGTGCGGCTTTCCCGCGTGCAATCCCAATAGTACAGAAAAAGAGCAACCATGAACGCCGAGTGCGCATGGGACCATGACGGATTGAAGTACATGTACACGGGCAGAGAACTCCCCCACCAAATCGCGATGGTTGCCAGGAACGACCAGAGAGGCCGAAGGTAGCGGCAAGCCAGACGGAAGGAGAGCAAAAGTCCGAGGAAACCGTAGAACGCTGTGCCGAAGGCCATGGCGTAGCGGTAGGGAGCGGAAAAGCCGTCCGCAGCAACGGAAGAACCAAGGGCTCGGGCAAGCAGGACGCCAGCGTGCGCGATGAGCAGGAAGGGTGACCAGAGGATGGCGGGGCCAACGGTGAAGTGATTGTCCAGATGGCCGGTAGGCGTGCGAAATTCGGCGCGGGGCAGGCCGACGGAATCGACATGGTCCGCGCGAAAGTTCGGATTGGCAGACTGGTAGTCATGGGTGAAGTCGAGGCTATGCTCAATCAGTGGCGCGCGGGCGTAAGCGTAATAGCCCACGCCATCGCCGCGCACCCAGGGATTCATGAGCGGGAGGGTGAGCAGGAAAAGCAAGAACAACCAGCGCTCGTACTTGCGCGTTTGGATTTGGGACTCGGCGCTCAATTCAGATGCTTCCAACCGGGACGATGAACTTGGCCTGCCGCCTTTCACGCGCGCAGAGCACAGCGGGACACGCGGCCGGAAGGACGGCGCAACTGGAAGGATTCTACAGGAAAACACGCCTGCGCGTCATCCCTGGGAACATAACAGACTTGTAACGGCTACACTCAGGCAATAGAACGCCTGGCCGCAGGCGGGGCGGCAAGAAGCGCGTCCTTCTGGCGGAAATAGGCGGAAACCCGGTCGATGATCTCCACGAGGCTGATCTGCGGACGGAAACCGGTAAGGGCGTGGAGCTTATCGATGCAAGGCACGCGGCGCATCATGTCTTCAAAGCCGGGCTCGTAAGCCTTGTCGTAGGGGATGAACTGGATGGGAGAGGAGCTGCCGGTGCGCTGCTTGACGATTTTGGCGAGGTTTTCGATGGTTACTTCCTCGGTGTTGCCGATGTTCACGACTTCCCCGAGGGCCCGCTCCAGGGGAAGGAGGCGGAGAAGAGCCTCGATGGTGTCGCGCACGTCGCAGAAGCAACGGGATTGCGTACCGTCGCCGTAAACTTCAATCGGAGCTTGATTGATGGCGCATTTCACGAAGTTGGGCAGCACCATGCCATAACGGCCCGTCTGGCGCGGGCCAACCGTGTTGAAGAAGCGCGCCACAATGACCGGCTGTTTTTTCTCTTTCCAGTAGGAGAGAGCGAGAAATTCGTCGAGGGCCTTGGAGGCGGCATAGCTCCAGCGCCCCTTGGTGGTAGGGCCAAGAACAAGGTCAGCGTCCTCACGGAAAGGCACCTGGGTGTTCTTGCCATAGACCTCGGAAGTAGAGGCAATCAAAAGGAGCTTCTTTTTCTTGCAGGCGGCTTCGAGGATGAGCTGCGTGCCATTGACATTGGTTTCGATGGTACGCACGGGGCTTTCCACGATGAGTTTCACCCCGACAGCCGCAGCGAGGTGAATGATGACGTCGGCATCATCGACAAGCTCGGCGAGGAGTTGGCGGTTCTCGATGCCGTCGAGGTGGTACTCCAGGTGTTCGGAACCCTTCAGGTGCCGGATATTCTCCATGCTGCCGGTGGAAAGATTGTCCAGCAACACGACTCGTTCGCCCCGCTCGAGCAACCTCTCCGTCAAGTGCGACCCGATAAAACCAGCGCCGCCGGTAATGAGATAGCGCACGCAGCCTCCTCAAAGTTTCTCAGAATCGTCGAGGTCCGAAGAATGGACCGTGGCGCGTGCGGGAGACTCTTCGCTGAACGGATCCAGGGTTTCCTGGGGACCATAGCCGTAAGAATAGGGGTAATACCGGTAAGAATAGTAGTAATCCGGGGCGCTGGCGTCGACGGCGTTGAGCACGACTCCGAGCAGATGGCTCTTGACGCTGATGAGCAGGTCGCGTGTGCGCGTAAAGGCTTCTTTGGGAGTTTCGCCGCTGCGAACGACGAGGAGCACGCCATCCGCCTGCACGGAGAGAATCACAGCATCGGTGGCGGCCATGACTGGCGGCGAGTCAATGACAATGAATTTATATTTGGTGCGCAACTCCGCGATGGCATCCGTGAGTCTGTGCGAGGACAACAGATCCGCGGGATTCGGCGGCAGAGGCCCGGTGGGAATCGCGACGAGATTGGGGATCGCGGGATGCGGAATAGTGACCAGATCTAGAGAAGAGACACCCGCGAGATAGGAGCTCAACCCGGCATACTTTCCTGTCCCCAGATTCAACAGGCGGCCGATGCCCGGCTTGCGCAGGTCTGCGTCCACCAGAACGGTCTTATCGCCCAACTGGGCGAGGGTCACGGCCAGATTGGCCGCGGCCGTGGTCTTGCCCTCGCGTGGCAGGGCGCTGGTCACCAGGATGACCTGCGGAGGACGATCCGGCTGCGATAACAGGAGAGCGGTACGCAGCGCGCGGAACGCCTCCGAGACTTGCGATTTGGGCAAGTGCTGAGCGACGAGTTCGATGCGTTTGTCGTGGCCATTCGAGGAAACCCCCGTGAGCAGACCTGCTCGCCTCTTGGAGGAAGCGCCATCGTCGAAGGCGGGCACCACGGCAAGGGAAGGCAAACGGGCCAGCGTTTCGATGTCATCGGGGGTCTTCACGGTGTTGTCCAGGTACTCGCGGAGGAGCGCCAAGCCGATTCCGCCGACAAGGCCAACCAGAAAGGCCAGGGCTATGTTGCGCGCTTTGGCGGGCCGTGCGGGCGTGGAAGGAATCATGGCGGGATCGACAATGCGCACATTGGAAGAGCGCAAACCCGCGGAGATGCCGGCTTCCTTGAGCTTCGTCAGAAGCCCTTCGTACAGGGCTTTGTTGGCCTCGGCTTCGCGGCGGAGAATATTGTATTGCACCATCTTTTCCGACATCACGTTGGTATCGGCTTTTTGCTGGTCCAGGGCCTTGCTGCGAAGTTCTTCCAATTGCAGGGCCGCCCTATAGTCATTCTCCAGTTCCACGATGATGCTTTTGTTCTGATGGGTGATCTGCTCATCCACATCCTTCATCTGTGCCTGCATGCGCTGGACTTTGGGAAAGTTCGGACCGTATTGGTTGACGGCGTCGGTGTATTGAACGGAAAGCTCAGAGCGCCTTCTCTGCAAGTCCTGAAGCACGGCGTTATCACGCAACTGGGGAACAGCCTCGAGTTCACCGGACTTGGCAAACTCGTAGAGAGCTTGCTTCTTGATGCGGTCGCTTTGCGCGTCGGTAAGTTCCTTGTTCAATTCGCCGAGGCGCTGGGTGGTCATGTTCTGCTTGTCGTCGACGGCCCAGATCTGATTCTGGCGCTCGTACTCGATGCGCGCGTTCTCGGATTTTTCAACCTTGATCTTAAGTTCGTCGAGCTGGCCGGCAAGCCAACGTGACGCTTGTGTGGTGGCTTCGTAGCTTCTGCGGTAATTCTGCTCGATGTAAGTCTCCAGATGGGCGTTGACCATGCGCGCGGCAAGTTGCGGGTCAGTGGACTCGATACTCACTTCCATCAAACTGCTGTTGGGAACACGCCTGACGCTGAGGCTGCCGAGAAAGGCGCTGATCTCCGGAGGGCGCTTCTGGTTGGCGAGACTCCCGGTGGCAATGGCCTCCGAAGGCCCGTTGCCGCTGGCGAAATCGGGATTAGAGGCGAGGCCGCTGTTGCGGATAGTCTGCAGGGCCAGCGTCTCGCTGGTAAGAATCTTGGATTGCGTCTCGATGTAGTTTTCCAGATCCATCATGTAGTCGTACGGATCGCTGCCCTGGAAGGGAAGAATATTGCTGTTCTCGCGGTCGATTTCGATTCTGGCCGTGGCGATATACACCGGGCGCATACGGAAGGTGGCGATACTTACGATGGTCACAACCGTGAGCAGGAAGGAAAGGATCAGCCACTGATGCTTGCGCAGGATGAGGAGGTAGTCGTAGAGATGGGGCTCGCGCGGGGAAAGTTCAATTTGCGGAAAGCGGGATGTGGGGCTGAATAGTTCAACGGACCCGGTCGATCCGGGGTCTCGTGGAATAATTTTTGCGTCGTCGTTCATCCCAACTCTCTCATTGATAGGCGACCCGGTAGATGGCCACGGCAGTGCCGACGGCAACTCCCAATGCCACAGCACTCAACAGCAGTTGTTTGGTCCGGCTATCCGGAACGTACAGAATATCGCTGGCATGCATTTGCAGGTCTTCCGATTCGCGATTCAGAACCTTCTTGAGATCAACTTCCGTTTCCGTCTGCTTGCCTTGATCGTCCTTGCGAATGATTACGGCGTGATCCATCTTGGCGATCTTCGTGAGACCCCCGGCGAGAGAGAGCACCTTGAGGGCGGTGAGTTGCATGCGATCGTTGGAAACGACGAATCCGCCGGGACGGTTTACCGCCCCGAGAACATAGACAATGCCCGCGTGAGGTACGGTAATCACATCGCCTGCCTGGAGGGCGATGTTATTGCGGAGGTCTCCCGTTTCCAGAAGTTCATTCAAATTGACCGTGATGAGACTCCGGGACGCCGCATTTTGAGCTGGCGGCAGATTGCCCGTGGCTGGGGGAGCCACCGCGCTCTGAGACATCGGCGTTGCAGATGGAAACCCAGTGGAACTCGGCGCGGCGCTCTTCTTAACTTCTGCAGCGGGAGTAGCGCCAGTTGACGCATCGATTTCAGGGGGCTCGCCCGAGCCTGGTGCGGGATTGTTGGCGGACGTCGCGGGATCGGTGACTTCAATAAATGTTGCGGAATGAGCGCGCGATATGATAATCGTGTCGCCGGCATCGCCGCTCACACCGCCGGCTTCCGCCAAGGCTTCGAGCAAGGTAACGCTGCGGTCCGCTTCGTAGACCATCGGGTGAACGACGGCCCCGACAATCGTGATGGGCCGGCTCTTGTGCTCTTTCACCATGACATCGACTTGCGGATGACTTACCAGGCCGTTCGCTTCCAGAACTTCGGCGATCTTCTGCTCCGCCTGGATTTCCGTAAGCCCCGCGACGCGGAGACGAATCGGTACAAGAGGAATACCAATCGTGCCCGATTGGCTTACCCGCAATTCGCGTGTCAGCTCTGGCACATCAAACACGGAGAGGTCCAGAAGGTCGCCATTTCCAATAACGTATTCGTGTGGACCAGACTTCGCTCCCGTCGAAAGATCGCGAATACGATCATTGGTCTGCTGGGGGGTTTCGAGGACAGGCGCGTCCTGTGCAAATATGCGGGGAGCAAGCACGAGCATGCCAGCCAGCATGACTGCGCACACTTGCAACGTGCGGTTCGCAACTCGCACTCCAACCATCAGGATGACTGACCCCCTTGAGGCATTATACCGTTTGTAGGCCGGGACCTGCCTAGTGTTTTCGCTTCAATCGGAACTGCTGAATCCCCTGCAATTCGCCCCAGTGGACTGGGTTGCAATCGTACAGTTGCCAGATGCGCCGCTACAACAAACAGCAGCGCGTTGGCAGGTATGTGCAGGTTAAAGTCCACCAAACTATGAATCAGCAGCCCACAACAAGCCACAAGGCCGGACAGGTTTAGGGAAGCGCCGAAGGAGCTGCCGAGTTCCGCCAATCCCCGCAAGGAATCGAGTAAGAGTAACCCCAAAAACCAGACACAGCACAGGCCACCCAGAACGCCTGTTTCCGCCAGCGCCTCCAGATAGTCGTTATGGGTGTGGTTGACGATCTTGCCGTCATAGAGCGAATCGTATCGTGGAAAGACCATCTGAAGGGTGCCAAGCCCCGTGCCAATGAGAGGGTGGTCGAGAAAGATTTTCCAGGTGTCCCGGCGCATGGCCGCGCGCTTTCCCTCAGTGACTTCCAGGGATTGGTATCCCGTGAAACGCTGCAGAACCTGATGGACTCCAATCCAGGAGACCGCTAAAACGGCGCACAAGACTACCATCCCGCCCGCGAGGATGTGCTTGCTGCGGACGCGCCGCACCAACAACAAGAGAAAGAGAATGACTATCTGAACGGCCAGGCTGATGATGCCCCCTCGCGAAGCCGACAGTAGCAGCGCCACGATGGGCACGAGCGCAAACAACGCCACCAGGAAAAGTCGCTCCCGGCGGACTTTTCCGAGGACCAAGGGCACCAGGGCAATCGGGATCAGAAGCTCCGCAAAACCCGCGAAGTGATTCCGGTTCACGTAGGGCCCAAAAGGAAGCCCGCCATAGCGCATCACGCGAAACCAGTAGAGTTTGCCGTTAAATGTAAGGTGTTGGAGGATGCCGAAGATCGAGACGAAGAATCCCAAGGACATCAGAAACCAGACCAGCCCACGTAAATGCCTGGAGCGGTAGAAGGCTTGCGTCAGCAGCAACAACAGGATCAGGTAGGCAACCAGCAGTTGCAGCTCCACGCGCGTGTGATAAAGGGACAACGTGGTGTGAAATGCCATCTGCGCAAAAACCAGAAGTGCAAGAGCGGCCAACGGCACGAACAGGGGGGAGAGCGCAACTTGTTCGGAGTGCCGCCGGTATTGGCGGATGGCCCACATCACCAGAAGCCAGGCCAGGCAGATTTCAAGGACAGCCTGGGACCATTCCTCCACGCATCCATAGGCAAGAACACTGAATGCCAGCAGAGCACACACGGCGATGCGGAAGAATCTCATGGCTGGGGAAGCCCCGGAGATTGCGGCACGAGCGTGACGTCATCGACCCAGGCATTGCCGGAGATGCGCACGTCCGGATTGTCACTGGGATCCCTGCGCACGCAGACCTGGACGCGGCGAATCTCCGGGCCGGCCGTCCACGGGATATCGATGAAAGTCCAGGGTGTGGTGCCATGGATCTCACGCGAGTCCACCGGGGGAGCCGAATCCTTGCCCAGGCCGCGCACACGGAATGAAATGCCCTGATTCGTCGTGAGTTCCTGCGTTTTGACCCATCCAGAAAAGAGGTAATGGGTGCCCGGCGCGACGATCCCAATGGTGCAGGCGATGTCCAGATTCGGATTTTGCTTGCCGTCAAACGAGATGCGCAGTGATTGCGTCCCCGAAAGCTTTTGCGTGCTGTCGAAAGTCGTGCGCACTCCCTGAACAATGGGTTGAAAGTACCAGGCAAAGGAAGCATTGCTTAGCCCGGATTCAAAACTCGGATCCCAGATGACGGAACCTTGCGGCTGCAGAAGTGGGGGCAGATTCTCCGTGGCGATTCCCTGATCCCAAATGCGCCGTGCATCGGCGTCCTCGCCGGCGGCCAGAAGCGTATCGACAAGCCTGTTGAAGTCGCTAGTTTCCAGATGCGGATGCAAGGTCAGAAGATGCGCCCAGACTTCCTGGGCGACGCCCAGTTGTTTGGCGCTGGTGGCTTCGGCGATGACATCAATGTAAATATTCGCTTGGGCGGGCAGCACCTTAGTGAGGATATCGTCCATATTCGGGTCCGCCCGATAAACACGCGAGAAAGCCGCAGCGGCGCGGTGAGGATCGGCCTGCAGCGCGCGATGAAGCTCCTCAAAAGCGCGCGCCAGGTCACTCGCGCGCAAAAGGTAGTTTCCATAGCGCCAGGAAACTTCCGCGGAAGCAGGGTAGCTTTCCTTGGCCCGTTGGTAAGCATCGCGCGTCGCTTCGGTATTCCCGTCCAATTCATAGGAGGTGGCGAGATCGAGCCACGCCTCGGTGTAATGGGGATCAAGAGCGATGGCGTGATGGAAAGCCTCCAAGGCGCGATCGGGATTCGCGTCCTCGAGATTGAATTGCTCGTAGTGACCCAGGCGGAACCAATACTCCGGATTGCGCGGCTCCAGACGCGCCGCCAATTCCAAGTCCTTTGCGGTTGTTCCGTCGGCGGCATTCGCTGCAATGGCCATGCGAATGCCAAAAAAAGACACCACGACGGCGACCGCTACGGCCGCAACCACCAGAAGGCCCCTCAACAGGGAATCGGAAAGGCGAAGAATCATCTGAGGGTAACTGTGCCTAGACGGGAAAGCAGATGCAAGAATAAATTCAAGAAGGGAAGGTGGCGAGGGGCCATCGTTCCAATTTGGAACAGAGCCCGCCTCTATTTGCCAACCGACGCAACGGGGCTCTCATCCACGCGACCTCGCCGCCGTACATCAATGCCGAGCCGCTTGATCTTCTGATTGAGGGTGGAAAGGGGGATCAGGAAGCGCTCCGATGCCTCCGTCTGATTCCAGCCCGTGCGCTCCAGCATGTCGACAATGATGCGGCGCTCCACCTCATCGATGATCTGAAAGAGAGAAGGATTGGGATTGTCAGCCGCGGTTCGCGCGCCCGGTCCACCCGGCAAAGGCGGGAGAAACTCCGAGAGTTGCAGGCGCACACCGCGGACGATCTCCTTGCTGCGGAAAGAATCGGGCAGGAGGTCCACATCGACGCGCTCTTGGGTGGAGAGAACAACGGCGCGTTCGACGACGTTTTCGAGTTCGCGGACGTTTCCTGGCCAGTCGTAATCCATGAGCAGCTTCATGGCCGCCGCAGTGAACTGCCGCAAGGGTTTGGTATTCTCCTGGCAGAAACGTTCCATGAAATGGACCAGGAGGAGCGGAATGTCCTCACGGCGGTCGCGAAGCGGGGGTAAGTGCAGATGGATGACGTTCAGACGGTGATACAGGTCTTCGCGGAAGCGGCCTTCCTTGACGAGGGAGAGAAGATCAACGTTGGAAGCCGCCACAATCCGGACGTCCACTTTGATCTGCTCCGTGCCGCCCAGCCTCATGAATTCGCGCTCTTGAATCACGCGCAAGAGCTTGGCCTGGGTTTCCGGGCTGACGGTGGCGATTTCGTCGAAAAAGATAGTGCCCTGATCGGCGACCTCGAAGAGCCCCTTCTTGGAGGCCACGGCGCTTGTGAAAGCGCCTTTGACGTGCCCGAAGAGCTGCGATTCGAGCAGATCGACAGGAATGGAGCCGGTGTTAACGGGCACGAAAGCCTTGTCCACGCGTGGCGAGGCCGAGTGAATGGCCTTGGCGATGAGCTCTTTTCCGGTGCCGCTTTCGCCGCTGATCAAAATCGTGGAGCGTGAAGGACCAACCTGGGCGACAAGATCAAAGAGCGCGAGCATTTTGTCGCTCTTGCCCACGATATTGGGGAAATTGAAACGCTGTTTGAGCGCGCGCTTCAGGTGGATATTCTCATCGCGCAGACGCCGCGCCTCCACGGCCTGCGCCACTTGCATCAGAAGCTCGTCGTTGGACCACGGCTTGGTGATGTAGTCCATCGCCCCGCTCTTAAACGCGGCGCGCGCCATTTCGATGGAGCCATAGGCCGTAATCAGAACGATGGGTAGATGGGGATCCTGGCGATGAATTTCCTTAAGCATGTCGATGCCGTTGCGGTCGGGAAGGCTGACATCGAGCAGCAGCAGGTCGAACGGGCGTTCTTCCAAACGAGACAGCCCCACCTGGCCGGATTCCGCGCTGGAGACCTGATACCCTTCCGACTTCAGGAGAAGCTCGAGGCCTTCGCGAATCTCGGATTCATCGTCAACAACAAGAATCGAGCCTTTAGACATGGACCGCTTTCCTGACAGCCGGGAACTCGACGTGGAAGGAAGTACCCCGGCCTGGCGTCGAGCGAACATCAATCCTGCCGGCGTGTTCCTTGATGATCCCGTAGCTCACGGACAGGCCGAGACCTGTGCCGCGCCCTGTCGCCTTGGTAGTGAAAAAAGGATCAAAAATCTTATGGATGTGTTCACGGGGGATGCCGTTGCCCGTGTCAACAATTTCAATCTCGACGCTGCCATTGTGCGCGGCGGTGCGCACTTCCAGCATTCCGCCCGTGGGCATGGCATCGCGCGCATTCAAGAAAAGATTCAGGAAGACCTGTTGCAGCTTGTTGGCGGAACCCCGCACCGGCGGAAGGCCATCGCTGAGCTGCTTGACCACGCGAATCTGTGATGTCTTCAGGGGATGCGCGACCAGCGAGAGCGTTTCTTCGACCAGGCGATTCAGGTCCACATCGGCAAGTTCGCCGGCCCCGGTTCGCGAGAAATTCAGCAGGTTATTGACAATTTCGCTGGCGCGAAAGGTCTGTTTGACGATTTTTTCGATGATGGAGTGGCGCGGATCACCATCGGGCATTTCCTTGGCAAGCATCTGGATGTAGTTGGAGATGACCGCCAGCGGGGTGTTGACTTCGTGCGCGACTCCCGCGGCCAGCAGCCCCAGGGAGGTGAGCTTCTCGGTCTGGCTCATCTGTTCTTCCATGCGTTCGCGCTGGGTGACGTCGTCGAAAAGAAGCAGCCGCCCGATGCGCTCACCCGACTTGCCCACGAGCGGTGTGATCGAAACATTCAAGATGAGAGAACGCCCCTGGTGCTGCAGGCGGTGCTTGTAAATACCGGTGATCTGCTCCTGATCGTCGCGAGAGGCAATTTCCGAGGCAAGTTCCGCCGGAAGAAGGGTGCCGAGGGGTTGGCCCACCGCGGCGTCGCGAGGCACACCGAAGACCTGTTCCATGCGGCTATTCCAGGCTTCCACCGTGCCTTCAAGGTCCACGGCCAGCACGCCGACGTTCAGTGACTCGACGATGTTTTCGCTGAAATCCTTGAGGCGGGCAATTTCGGAAGCTTTCTGCTCGAGCGAGGAATAAAGTTGGGAATTGTCCAGCGCGATGGCCACGTAGCCGGCGATGGTCTGTACCAGTTCCACGTCATCGCTGGAAAGAAAATCACCGTCAACGGTTTTGCCCAGCCCAAGAACGGCCACGGTGTGTTCGCGAATGCGGCATGGGATGAAGTAATTGAGATCGAGCTGCTCGAGGGTGCGGCGGACGGTATCGCCGACCTCCTGCGCGCTGCGCGAGGATTCAAAGAAAAGGGGGCCGCGCTGGAATTCCGGCCGGGTTGACGCGATGAAGCTGAGGTCCAGAGGTTCGGCGAGGCGCACGCCCATGGACCGCGCCAGCCGCATTTCGCCGGGACGCTGAGGATCTTCGACGAAGATGGCCAGTCGGTCGACAAGAAGCGTCTGCGAAACGCGGTCCATCACCGAACCCAGCATCGGTTCCAGCCGCACTTCGTTCGTGAGCGTGCTGCCGAATTCGATGAGCGTCCGGCGATAATCGAGCCGGTCGCGATAAAAAAAGCGATCCAGCCGCGCCTGAATGCCTTCCCGGAAAGGCTGAAAGAGAAAGGCGGCGATCACGATGGCGATCATGCCGGCAACGGGCCCGCTGGTCTGGGCGTGAAAGATTTCGGCAATCAGCGCGACCAATGCGAAATAGATGGCCGCCACCGCCGCTGTCGCCGCCGTATAAGCGAGGCCGCGCTTGAAGATGATGTCCACATCCATCAAACGGTAGCGAATGATGGCGTAACCAAAGCACAGTGGGATGAGCACCAGGCTGAGCGCGGAAAACTGCATCCAGGGTAGCGTCGCGGCGTTGAAGTCGTACGGGATGATGTACAGCAGGATGAACGGGAGGCTGCCCGCCAGCGTGCCGGCCGTCAGCCACTTCACCTGCTGGCGAAGGACCCCCGAGCGGGAGCGGCGGTAGCTCAGATAGAAGACCAGCCCGGCGGCCACAAAATACGTGCCCAGGAAGCTCAATTCGAGCTCTTCGAGGAATACCCGCGAGCGCGTCGTGGGAACAAAACCCAGCGCATTCACGGCGGCAAGAATGTGCACGAGCAAGAGGGCCAGGGGCGGCGCGTAGACAGCCGCAAACTTCAGAAGTGACTTGCGCGCCGACTCCGTGCGCTCCGGAAAAACGAGGGCAAAGTGCAGAAGCAGCGCCGGCGCCAGGAGCCGCGCGGCCACGCTGGCCCAATACACTTCCAAATCGAAAGCGTCTAATTTTCCGCTGTACTGAAACGAATACAGGATGAAGGAGACCAGGCAGAAAACATAGAAATGCACCGCGCGCGGCGCGTTCCATCGCCGGATGAAAATAAACAGTCCAATGAAAAGGTACAGCAGGCCGACCACTCGCAGGTAGTTCTCCACGGTAATCGGCTTATGTGCGGGAGTGGTGATCAGGCGGGTTTCGAACTCTTCGCCGTTGCGCGTGAGTTTGTAGCGGAGTTGCGTCCAGAGGCCTGCCCGGTACAGGCGGCGCGCGACGTGCGCCGCATTGGGAACGGTGGAATCATTGATCGTGAGGAGAATGTCACCTGGGCGGATGCCCGCGCCCGCCGCGGGAGAATCGGGAGCCACACGCCAGGCTTCGATGCCGTCGGCGCTATCCGACCAGGCAACACCGTCATCGACAAGGTCAAACTCGGAGCGCTGGCGGAAATTGAGCCAACCGTAGGTCACCGCCGTCAGCGTCGCCAGCGCGAGGACGACCGCACCTACCCTGACTCTTAGATTCTCTTTCATGGCTTAGGCCGACAAAGAGACTCCATCACTCGTATTTAGTGTGCAACTCGTCTTCCAATCTTTGGTAGGGGGTCCTCATATCAAGTACTTATGATTCAATCACTTCCAGAGCCATGGCGGGTTCCGGCGAAGCGACTTCCGCTTTCTGGTAGGGCAAATACAACTTTCCAGAAGCTCACATGCCGCTAGAATTGCAGGCTCAATCCCCCTCGGAAGCTCCGAAATGCGGGCACCAGAAGCACCGAACCTTCCGGTGTGCTCAGGGGCACATAGCCTTGTGCAAAAAGGTTGTCGCATTCGGCGTTGGCTTCCCAACGTCCCAACGCAAACTTCGGCAGTGGCTGGCGAATGCCGATGTACAGGTAGGGATTGATCTGGTAGATGCTCTCGCCGTAAGGGTCAACCCGGGACACGCTCATGGCGCTGATCCACTTATAGCCAGCGCTGAGGCTGGTGCCCGTTCGGGGCACTTTGGCGCTGACCTTGGCGGCGAGAGAGTGGCGTGGCAGCGTGCGCAGTGCATCGCGCAACACTCCGTCGGCCTCACTTACCGGAACTAGCGCACCCGCGAACGCATAGACAGTCGCGATCTCCACGTCATCAGTGATCTTCTGCCGCAGGGCCAGGCGCGCGCCCCAGTCCGAAGAGGATCCCCCGTCGTAAGCAAATCCTCTCGTGTAGAAATCCTGAATAAACTCGGAGGAAGGCAGGTCAACGCCGCGGCCGTAGAGGGCGACGTCACGATTGTCATCGTGGAACCCTGCCACTTGGAGGACGCCGCGGCTTCCCACCTTGTGTTCCAAGGCTATTTCTTCGTGCTGGCCATTTTCAAGAACGGGCCGCCCGTTGCGCCAAAGCAATGCGGGGAAGGTATCGAGTTGATTGAGGGCGTTGGTCAAATTGCCGGGAGCGGCCGTACCGGTGAGATCCGAAGCCACGGTGTCACTTGGGACACCACTACTGGGCAGGCCCGCGTAGACCATATCCAAATACCAGTTGGGAGCAAGCCGGGATTCCAGTTTCAAGCGCGGACGCACGCTCCACGCGGAAGACCCGGCACCCACAAGAACATATTCGCCGCCAACGCGCAGCAGGAAGCGCTCGCCAAAGGTCTGCGATCCACTTTGATCCAGACGCACGCCGCGGAAGGTGGCGCCCTCCGGGCCAATTCTTGCTTCGCGAAGCACGATGGTGCTCTGCGGACCGGTAGCGGAAGAGCCGGTAGGCAGCCAAATCGCGGCAAGGCCGCCAGCGGGAGAGTCCGGGTCATCGCTGGCCTGTCCTGCGAAGACGATCCGGTTGTAACCATCGATGGGCTGATCGTAGGCAAAGGAAGTGCCTGGCGCGCCGCCAACACTGGAAACGGAGCCGGGACGTCGCGCCCCATTGGTGAGTTCGACGCGGCCGTGTGGACTGTAAGGATTCGTTTCCACCACGATAGTAGGAGCGGCGAGAGTGCTGTCCTCTGTCCACTGGAGTACGGGACGCAGACCCGGAGCAGATCGCAATACCCACTTCCAATCGTCGGGTTCCACGGCGCCGTCGCTCGGCGGCCGGCGGAGTTGCTCGATTGAGGCGAACATGGATTCCAACTGCACGCGCACCACGGTGGTGAGATTCGAGGAGATGCGGATGTGCTTCTCAAGGCTGGGCAGGAATCCGGCCAGGGTCACGCGAAGCGTGTAGAAACCGGGGGCGAGTTTTTCGCCCTTGAAAACACCCTGCGTATTTGTGAGGAACTGGCGCACCGCAAAGCCCCCCGGTGCCTCCGAAAAAATTTCCACGGTTGCGCCAAGTTGTGGAATACCGGCGGAGTCGCGCACCACGCCGGACACCGTCCCAGAGGAAGGCGTCGGGGACGTTTGCGCCGTTGCAGGAAGAGCGCCCCAAGTCACACCCATAGCGGAGGCTAACAATACTCCGAAGCACAGGAGAGGGCCGTGCTTCAAGCCAGTTTACCTCCCCGGCGTAGCGTTCGCCGCAGTCTTGGGTTCCAAAGGGTTCCTGATCGAAAAGTCCGCCGACCTCGAAATGCTAGCCTGCGATAATGTATCGGTGGCGCTGACCTCGAGAGTATACTTACCCGGCGCCAGCGTTGCCAGAGGCATCAGGCGTTCAATGGTGACCTGGTCGCCGGTCTGCTTCAAGTCCTCCGAGGTCTCCTTGAACTGCATCACCTGCTGATTGCCCTGCTTGACGGTGTATACAAAAGTGGCGCTGGACTTATGGGTCTTCTCGTCGGGTTTCAGGTTGTACACCTGAAGATAGATGCCCATCTTGTCGGCGTTGGTGAAATCGCCGTCCAGTCGCGGCCGGACTTTCGTGGAGCCCAGAACAAACTGGCCCGTGCCAATTTGCTTGGCAGGCACATGCTCGATCTGGTCCGCGAGAATCAGGGTGCTGGCATCCAGCTTTTCATCCTCGTAGCGGGGCACCGCGAGGCGCGAATTTACTACGCCAACGTTGCCGCTTTCCACGTCCTTGATGACCAGGTCCAGGCGGTACAATCCGGGACGCAACGGCAGCGCCTTCTGGTAAATGGAATAAAGCTTCACGGACTGCTGGAAGAGCGAATCTGGAAAATCCTTGCTGACGGAATCTTCAAAAGTCTGCACTGTGCGGCCGGTCAACGTGCTGACACGCCCGAAAATGTTCATCGAAGCGGAGTGCACACCGTCCTTGGACTTGAACTGGAGCTGGCGGTTGGGAATCTGCACTGTGACGGGCACTAAAACCGTGTCGCTCGTTACTTTTATGAAATCGGTGCGATACGTGAAATGGATCTGATCGCGCACCATGCGCGATGTCACCAGCGCTTCCAGGTCCTTGTACTTTACTTCTGGCGGCCGCTGCACTTTGGCATAGAGTTCGAGCCGGTTGAACTCTTCCAGGCTAGACGGCGTTCCACCAAGGGTCGTCGGCAGATTCGTGCCATCCGAGCGTGTGAACCTGTCGGCTTTCGATGCCATGCCCATTGATTCCAAGTCGCTCAGGCCGGCGTTGGGAACATGGAGCAAGGCGTCCTTCTCAGACGGATCCATCGTCATGTGATATTCGCCCGAACCACTGGGATCCACGAACTCCAAGATCACGTTTTCCTGAATCCCTTCCAGATACCGGTAGCGCCATGTTTCCCAGGGATACGTCGTCGTGGACCCGCCTCCTTCCTCCTCGGGGCGATCGTAGGTGCCGCCGGTGGGATGTGCTTCGATTTCATCGGGCGGGCCCCAGATGATGTAAATGCGCCCGCGATCCGTCCTCCAGCCAGGGATGCCGGAAGCGAAATGCTCGTTGGCGTACGCGATGCGGCGATAGTGTTCTTCCTTGAAATCATTGTCTGGCAGATCGGGGTTGCTGCTGCGGCGCAGCCAGAACTGCTCGATGAACTGCTCGCGCTCCTCGTTCGTTTCCAGTTGGAGAAAGGCGGTGCGCTCTTCCGGCGAAATGATGTAGATGACGTCCTCGTTCAGCCAAGTCCGGTAAGGACCCTCCAACTCCTTGAGGGTCTTCTTAATCTTCTGCTTTTGTTCTTTAGTCAGCTTTTGATTTGCAGGAGGAAGTTGCGCTCCGGGATCCTGAGGCTGTTGCACCTGCTGTGCGCACACCGGCAAGGCGAGAAACGCGAAGCTCGTTAGATAAGCAAAAAAGGTCCGAAGAATCTTTGACATTAAGACACCCCTACGACCTCTGGATTCTAATCCTACGAATAGTCGGCGTCAATTCAGTAATCTTATTCATTCGAAGAGACTTGGCCCCGATTCTACTTAGACGGGTGAAGGATGCCTGTAAGTTGCCTGTGCTGGCGAAATCGCAGCGCGGGAGATTCACCTCGCAGGGAGGCGGGAGCTTGCAAAGAGGGCCGCGCGAAGCGGACGTTCTACTGGACGCGGCGGTTTTGCACTTCGCAACCGATCAGCGAATCGAAAATGGCCAAAACGTGTCGCCGGTATTCCACCATGCGGCTCAGCACATCCCGGAGGTGCGGCTCGCGCTCCACTTCCCGGTGCCACTTGGCCAGCACGGCGGGGGGCACGTCGATATCCTGCCGCAACCTCTCCGCGGAATGGCCGCGCAGGAAAAGCCCATAGAAAAAGGCCGCTTCTCGCTGCGGAAAGTCCAGGTCCGTAGTGACTTCGGCGGGCATGAATGGAGCGAGTGTCGCCATATCGAAAAGCGCAGTTTACCTAAATCGCGTCCCGCGTCAAGTAGGACATCAGTCCTAATGGCGCGAGCAGGTCAATACTCCCCCCTCCGGTCAATGCAACGTAACGTGCCTTGACCGGCTCTAAACGGCATAGGATGCTTAAGTCCATGGCACGGTTACCCAAGTCGCTGGCAGGGCGGACCTTCGGCAGGTTCCTGCGCTTTGGCATGTTGCGGGGACTGCGCTCCGTCGAGATCGACCCGGAAGACTTCCGTAAGTACTTGTCTCAGAAGCACGAATTGTGGGTGCCCCACTTTGGCCGCATGAAGGATGTGCCCCTGGACAAGCTGGACGCGATCGCCGAGCGGCTGATTCATGACGCGCAGCGCCTGGCTTTGGCTCAGGGAGCCGGATTTGGCCTGGGTGGCATCATGACGCTGCTGCCGGACGCCAGCCTCCTGACGGTCATTACCTTGCGATTGATTCAGCGGCTTTGCCTGCTCTACGGTTTTGAAGGAAAGGGGACCGACCAGCGCATCGAATTGTGGTTGGCGGCGGCTGCGGCGGCTGGAATCGACTTCAGCAAGGACCTCGCCGAAAAGCAGATGGTGGAGAAGCTGGCGCCGCGGCTCGCGGGCCGGCTGGCTGTGCGCATCGGGGAAGAAAGCGCGGAGAAGTGGGTCGGCCGTATGGTGCCCCTAGCCAGCTCGGCCATTGGCGGCGCCCTGAATTACACCTTCGTGCGCTCCTGGGGCCGCCGCGTCCAGCGCCACCTGCGCGAAAAGCACCTGGCGGAACGCGCATCGGTAGTAGCGCGCGACTTTTCGCCCGGTTCCGCGGAAATTGCATAGGACCTACCCGGCTTTCCTCACTTCCCGGGTACTCCACACATCGGTTTTACGTGTGGGGGTTTCCGACCTGAATTTATTGCCGGCTGTTTAGGTTTCCCTCTCTTTTCTTCTCTTCTCCGAACACTTAAAACTTGTAACTCAATCCTTAAAACTTTAAGCCGAGCACCCCCGCATCATAACGCTTCGTTCAGGCGGGTGGCCCGGACTGCTGCCTCTTTCTTCTTGAGCAATCTTCATAGGGCGGAGCTACAGACTCTTCAACCTGCTCCCGTCCAATAAACACGGAGGGTGCCCCAGGTTCGTTGTTGGAACCTGGGTCTTGGGGTGCCCGTTTCTTCCTACTCCACAACGTCCGTGCGCACCAATCCCGGCTCGCCCTGGGCGTAAAAGGACCAACTGCTCCAGGGCCATTCCTTGGCATGCTTCACCAATCTTCGCGTCACTGGATTCGCGTGCATGTAGTTCAACTTCTCTGTCTTCTTGCCCTTCGTGTATACATTAAAATCATAAAATCTCGGTTGCCAAAATGCCCGCGGCGATCCTCCCACTTCCTCGAACGGTAGCCGTAACTGCCCCGCGCCGGCGAATTTTCTCCGCTTGCGCATCTTCCGCGACACCCGCAGTTTTAATTTCTGCAACACGGTGGATGGCGTTCCGTGTTTCGGTTCGCTCATCAACAGATGCACATGCTCCGGCATGACCACATACCCGATCAGATGAAACTCCGTCTCGTCGCGGACCTTTCCCAACTCTTGCACGAAGATGTCGCGCGCGCGCACGGTCTTCAACAACGGCAGACGCCGGTAACAACTGAAGGTAATGAAGTGCAAATGCCCTTTGCCGTAGTAGCGCTTCAGCCCAGCCGGCATGGCGGCCCCAAGCCCCAGGTTCCCACACCGAACCTGGGGCACCCTCCGCCTCTCATCACTTCCACGAGAGTTGTCGAAGTGATATCCTCTCCGCGTCTCCCATGTCAATGTATTCCACCCCGTTCAGCCCGGGCCACCCGCTCTTGCACACCGGATACGAGCTAAAGAAGGAGGTCCACTAACCATGAAGAAACGGATGCGGAGCGAGTTCTTTCTTCCGAAATGGACACCGAAACAGTGGGGATGGAGATCGATAACCCTTCTCTCCATTGCCGTGATTTCGCTTATCGACTCGCTTTCTATTCCTATGTCGCGCCATATTGACCCGGGCCAGTCTGGTGAAGGTGCCCTGTTCCTTCTCCTCGGTCTCCGAGCAGCCTATGAGAAAGAACCTCCGCTGTCAGTCGTCATCGCGGGTGCCCTCTTGTCTACACTGGCTGCTGCCCTGAATCACCGTTTGCTGAAGCCATCCCCCTTCTGGATTTCGGCACCCGTCTGGCTCTCGCTCGTCATTTTTGTCGCGTACTGGGGCCGCGGTAAGCAGATCGGTGGGCACCTCCCAAGAGTTGATGCGTCGACCCAGCCCACGCCGGACCCGACATCGACCCTAAAACTATAACCCGGCTGATTACATGACGGTGTCGGCTCCCTCGACCGAGTAGACTTGGTTGCGCTAACGATCAGGGCTCGGAAGAAAGGAACCGATCGATGTTAATTAGAGAATGCGATTTTCACACCCGCTACCAACAGATTGCCATGGCCAACGACGAGACCGGAGAGTTGCTTCTCGCACCTCATACCAGTCTCAAATCTAGTACCTTATCAATATCTATTGACAGTTGGTAACTATGGCGGTATAATGACTTGTGAATACTCGACACAAGCCCGCCCGCTGTTCGCAGGTCCCGAGCACATTCACCCTTTGCACCAACAGTGCGCATCCATATCAAAACAAAGGCTTTGCAAAGCAAAACAGTGCGTTTCTAACTCCCCTGTTTTCATACACTTGCGCACTCTCGCGCCCGCAACCCCTTTGTTTTGATATGCTTCACAAAAACACCCGGGGGGAGGGAGTTACTCCATCGCCAACACTTCCTTCCCGAATCGGAACCGCGTGGCCGGGACAAGAGAGCGGAGAGGTCCCTCCACTCCGCGGCCCGACGCTCCATAATTCTGCGCGCAGGAGAATATCGGGTCGCTCCGGTCCCTTCGACCGCGCTCAGGGCAGGCGGGATGACAGCGAGGGAAGGCGGAATGACGGAGGAGGAAAGAGGCGGAACGGGAAGCGCGCAACCATTGCCGGATGCGGCACGCACCTGGAATTTCGCCCCAGAGCCACGTACAGTGGGAATACACCGTTTCAGCCGGAGAGAGGGGTTCCATGCGACATTCTGGCAAGTTTCTGACGTGTAGCGCGCTTTTGCTGATCGCCGCGGCCCTGCTGATGGGCCCGCAATATGCTTCGACTCAGACCCCGCCGATGTCTGGGATGCAGCACGCCTCCGCCGACGAACCCAGGCCGCCGTACCACGCGCAGCCCCCGCAGGGCGAGTTGCCGCCGACGATGGAGCCTTCCTTGTTCACCGACAAGCTCATTTTCAACGCCTATGTGGTGGCGGGTCGCGTGAAGAAAGTGCTCTACCAGCAGCCCTGCTATTGCCACTGCGACCGCAGCCAAGGACACGGCAGCCTGCTCGACTGCTTTGTCAGCAGGCATGGCTCGGGCTGCGACATCTGCATGAAGGAAGCGTTCTATTCCTACGAACAGACGCGAAAAGGCAAGACTCCTGCACAAATCCGCGAAGCCATTATCCGCGGCGATTGGCAGAAAGTGGACCTCGCGAAATACCAGCGGGATTATCTTCCTCCCGCAAGCAGGTAGGGGACTCTCTGCATTTTCTGGAGGCGAAGAATCAGACCGATGGATTGTCCATGACCTTCCCCGAAGCAACTTCCGGTGTAGAAAGGACAGCCCAAAGTGGGGCTACTTGGACCGGCAAGAACACCAGTAACTCTTTTATTGCTAGAAAGCTGAAGGTCAGTTCCCGCCTCCATCCCAGCCGGAATTCAGAGCAAGTGATCAACCAGGCAGCGCTTTGTTCTCGACGTCATAAACATCTCGCAATCGGACACATCTGGACTTCAAAGCAACTGGCATTTATTCCTTTAACGCAACCTGCCACTTTGCGCTATCGTCTAATAGACAGAGGGATGCGCCCCCATCGAGGTTCCCCATGAAACACTTCGTATGCTTCGTTGGTCTGTTGGTTTTGACCATCTCCGCGGTGATGCCTTCGGTCGCATTGGCGGATGCAAGTCACGCGCGCATTGTACGGCTGAGCCTAATTCAGGGCGATGTCCGGTACGCTCCGAGTTTCCATGACGATCCGCTCGCTGAGGGCAATGCGACCTGGGAACAGGCTGCTCTGAACCTGCCGCTCCGCGAAGGCTGCGTCCTGGCCACCGGAAGCGGGCGCGCTGAGGTGGAATTCGAGAGTGGTGCGATGGCTTTCTTGAGCGGGAACACAGTGCTGGAGTTCTACGATCTGTCGTTGCATGACGGCGGACGGATCACGCGCCTGGTTCTGCGGCAGGGAAGCGCGTCCTTTCATGTCAGTCCGGCAAGCGGCGACTACTTTAGCGTGACCGGCGGGGACTTTACCGTGGAGGCCAATGGCCGGACGACGTTCCGGATGGACAATTTTGACGATGGCAGCACGGTGAAGGTGGAGCGGGGCAGCGTTGCGGTGCTGCGCAACGATCATTCCACGCCGCTGGAAAAGGGGCAGTCTCTTTCGGTACATGCGGGGAGCGCGAGCGAGATGGTCGTCGGGCGCGCGGCGGATAACGATGATTTTGATCACTGGGTTTCCGGGCGCATCGAGAATGAAAGCGCGGCCCTGAATTCCTCCAGCCAGTATGTGAACTCGCCCAACTACACCGCGGGCTTCGCGGATCTCTACACCTTTGGCTCGTGGTTTTCCATGGGGGGTTACGGCAGTTGCTGGCGGCCGTTTGGAGCCGGCTTGGGTTGGTCTCCTTTTTCGTTCGGCGACTGGTATTTAGATCCGGTCTTTGGCTGGACCTTCGTTGGATCGGCGCAATGGGGCTGGCTGCCCTATCACTATGGCGGCTGGATCTCCTCGCCGATGTATGGCTGGTGCTGGAACCCCGCAGGATTCGGGTATGGCTATGGCTACAGGCGACGACCCATGTACTGGCACCCCGTAACCGCCGTATGGGTACACTCCGGTAAGCAGTTGGGTTTTGTGCCGTTTCATCCGCTGGACAAGAGCGGCAAGACACCGGTGAATTTAGGGCAGGGCGTGTTTCCGGTGCAAGGACACGAGATCGGACAGCCGGTGGCATTAACAAGCACGGAAAAATGGACGGTGGTGAAGCAGGCGCCGAGGGAAACTTTCACGGGCGGCCTCGTCGCCAGTGCAGCGCCGCCGAGGGTGTCGCGTACGATGTATGCGGGGAATACGACGGGCCGAGCCGCGACGCCGGTATTTGGCTCGTCGATCACCTACGATCCACAGGAACATCGTTTCGTGAACGCGAACAATCCGCCGAGCGGCGCGATAACTTCAAATGAGGTCAAGACGCCCACGGCCGTAGCGGCGAGTGATTTGCCGCCTACTGCAAAGATGATTCAGCCCGCGAATACGCCGTCAACTCCGGCTGTGCCGCGGGCCTCTCTCCCACCCCGTCCAGCTATGACACCGCCGCCAGCGCACACTTCGGGGGGTGGATCCTCACGGCCCAGCTCCGGTTCTTCTGGTGGGTCGGTCTGGGGAGGTAGCAGCTCGGGAAGTTCTTCTGGCTCCTCGTCTCCCTCTTCATCGCATCCTTCGGGAGGCGGCGGGGGCGCGCATCCACACTGATCGTTTCTGGATCGTATCGATTTGGGGCGCGAATCGCCGCGCCCTCGAAATGTTCACATTCCCATCTTGCAGATCGTGCGGATAGTCTTGCGCGCGCGTCAGGCAAACGTCATGCCCGCGTAGCCAACCACGGCGTCGCGATCGCCTGTGACATCTCCGGAAGTGGCATAGCGCACGAGCTCGGCTTTTCTTGCACCGAGACGTTGCATTGCTGTGAGCATGGCAACGGCGGGCCCCACTCCGCACATGGAAATCTCCTCATCCCGGCAGACTTGATACAGCCCTTTGGCATCGAGTTGCAGCATGCGGTCGATGGCTTTGCGGTCTTTGCGGCGGGTCGTTGAATCATCTTCGTAGTGATTCATGTCAGAAGAAGTCACCACGAGAATTTCTTCCTTGCCTTCGCTCAGAACGCGGGCGATTGCTTCTCCCACCTCGACCAGTTGATCGAAGCGGATGGTGCCGAGCACCACGGGCACAAAGGAAAACCCGGGATCGAGTTCCTGCAAGAAGGGCAGTTGCACTTCCAGAGAGTGCTCCTGGCTGTGCGCGACTGCGTCTTCGCGCAAGGCCGGGCAGGCTGCGCGCAGACGCTGCGCCAGTGAAGAGTCGATGGCGGCATCTCCCAGCGGTATTCGCCAGGATCCCTCCGAGAGGATGGCCAGAGCTTCTCCGCGCGGGTAATGGCGCACGCCCAAAAGCAGAATCTTCTTTGGCAGAAAAATGCTGGAAAACACGGCGCCGGCAACAACTCCAGAATAGACGTACCCGGCATGAGGCACCAGGCAAGCGCGCGCGTGTACCGGCTCAGCCGCAGATTTCCTGTCTGTGAATTTTGCGATCAGGGAAGAGAGTTCCCTCGGATTGGCAGGATAAAACTTCCCAGCAACGGCAGGAAAGCGCAGCATGGCTCGCTTCCTTTAGAGGGGCGGCGACGGTTTACCCTTGAACTTGATGGCCTTCAGCGATTGCGGATCGTAATAGACGGTGATCCTGTCGCCGTACTGGTAGCCGCCTTTATCAACGATTTGCTGCATTTTCGCGGAGGCTTTTTCGCCGAGCGGAAAAGTCTGAATCGCCCGTTCGTCGTCCTTGGCCCGCACGGTAACCTGGGCAATATTCGCGTGCATCACAAAGCCATGGAACTTTACCAACCCTGTCGCCTTGGGCTTCGGCTTGATCGCGTTCACAATGATCGGCGCGGCCTCGTCCACGATAATCGGAGTGACCACGGGTGTCTGCGCCGCAGTTTTTGAAACTCCAACCGTGCCGGTCACAAACAATGCCAGCGCGCCGACGCCCGCGAATTGGAGAAGACGCTTCATTCAATGTCGTCCGTCGCAATCCGAAGTGATTTCAGGAACCGTACATCCTGCGGAGTCATGGTGAGCCGCGCGGCGGGCCGATTCTCGGGTTCCTGCTCCAAGGAATCCTGGTCCACCTGTATGCGCAGGGACTCCAAGAAGCGGCGGTCCTGTGTGGTCATACCTGGCCCTTCCGCGTTGCTGCCATCGCGTTTTGCCAGGCCAATGGTGGCATCAAGTTTCAGCACGATGTCGTAGCCATGCGCGCGCACGCCGGCGATTGCCCCCGTAATGCGCTCCGATTCCGAAACCGTGTCGTTGATGGCATGGCCCAGCTCGCGCAGGAGATTCTTGAGATGATCGTCAAGTTGCAAGGGTGGCTCCCCCAGTACTCCTGAGCTGATTTTAGGCCTACACTCGATTCGACACAAGATGCCCTTTTGGCGTTGTCTTCAATCTATTCACAGGCACGAAACTGTACTTTGGGGCGGGGTGCGGGCGGCTGTTTGCGGCAATCTGCGCTAAGATGGCAGGTATGACCACGGCTGGGGAAAAGGTCACTCGTCCGGGGGAACTACGCGGATTTCGCCGATTATGGCGGGTTTTCAAGCAGTTGTTTCACGAAATGGTCGGCGCATCGTTTGCGGTATTGGCGCTGGGCTGGCTGAATATGGCCTTCCGCGCGTGGACCCGCGACGTCGCCCACTGGCTCATCGGAGTATCGGTTGGCGTCGCCGGTGTGTTCATCGCCTTTGCCGTCAGTGCATTCCGCCGCGCCCGGCAGTTGTGATACAGCGCGGCTGCGCACCCGCAGCCGCTTATTCTTCGAGTGAAAAGTTCGCTCCGGAAGCAGGTCTCTCTGATGTCTGACGGAAAGGCTAAATCCGCCGCGCCCGCGGAACGCAAGCCGCACTTTACCACTCTCTCGGGCTTGCCCCTGGAGCGTCTGTACACTTCCCATTCTCTCGAGCACTGGAATCCGGAGCAGGCACTCGGCCTCCCGGGTGAATTTCCATACACACGCGGAATTTATCCCAGCATGTACCGCGGGCGGTTTTGGACGATGCGGCAATACGCGGGCTTCGGCAGCGCCGTCGAATCGAATAAGCGTTACCGCTATCTCCTGAGCAAAGGGCAGATGGGGCTTTCGGTGGCGTTCGATCTTCCCACGCAGATCGGCATGGATTCCGATCACCCGCTGGCACTCGGCGAGGTCGGCAAAGTCGGCGTAGCGATTGATTCGCTGGAAGACATGGAAACGCTTTTCGATCAGATCCCGCTCGAAAAGGTCTCCACTTCCATGACCATCAACGCGACAGCGGCGATTTTGCTTTGCCTTTATGTTGCCGTGGCCAAGAAACAGGGCGCCAGCCTGGCGAAACTTTCCGGCACCATCCAGAACGACATCCTTAAGGAGTACATCGCGCGCGGCACCTACATTTACCCGGTGCGTCCGGCGATGCGCATCGTCACGGACATTTTTGCGTGGTGTCACTGTGCGCTGCCGAAGTGGAATACCATTTCCATTTCCGGCTACCACATTCGCGAGGCAGGCTCGACCGCGGTCCAGGAAGTAGCCTTCACGCTTGCCGATGGTATCGCGTATGTGCAGGCGGCGCTCGACGCGGGCCTGCAAATCGACGAATTTGCGCCGCAACTTTCGTTTTTCTTCAACGCACACAGCGATCTGCTGGAAGAAATTGCCAAGTACCGCGCGGCGCGGCGGCTGTGGGCAAAAATCATGCGCGATCGTTTCCAGGCCAAGGATCCGCACTCGCTGCTGCTGAGGTTCCACGCGCAAACGGCCGGGTCGTCTCTTACCGCGCAGCAGCCCGAAAACAACATCGTGCGCGTGGCCATCCAGGCGCTGGCCGCGGTCCTCGGCGGTTGCCAATCGTTGCACACCAATTCGATGGATGAAGCACTGGCGCTGCCCACGGAAGAATCGGCGCTGATTGCGTTGCGGACGCAGCAGATCATTGCCAACGAAACCGGTGTGACCAACACGATCGATCCCGTTGCCGGTTCTTACGCCATCGAATCGCTCACGGGACAAATCGAATTTCGCGCGCAAGAATATCTCTCGAAGATTGATGCCATGGGAGGGATGATCAAGGCCATCGAATCGGGCTTTGTGCAGGCGGAAATTCAGCGCGCGGCGTACGAATACCAGCGCGGCGTGGAATCTGGAGACAACATCGTGGTCGGAGTGAACGACTTTGTGACCGAGGACCATCACCAGATTCCCACGCTGCGCATCGACGCGGAAATCGAGCGCGCGCAAGTAGTGCGGCTGCGAGCGCTACGCGCGAAACGCGATACGGCTAGGGCGAAGGCGGCCCTCGGAGAACTCCAGCGGCGTGCCGGAACACCCGAAAACCTGTTGCCGGCTATTCTCGCCGCTGTCGAAGCCTACGTCACGGTGGGGGAAATTTCCGACGCCATGCGCCAAGTTTACGGAGAGTACCAGGAATCCGTCGTCATCTGAGCCACGTTCCTTTGCGCCAAGGCACGGGCTGTCAGTGCGCGCTCGCTGTAGTATTCTTCCGGCTAGGCGGGCTTCATGAAACTCATTCTTGCGTCCACTTCACTGCGGCGCGCGGCGATCCTTCGCGATGCGGGCGTGTCGTTCACGGTGGTTTCTTCGGCCCTGGATGAGACGCCCTATCCGGGGGAAGCGCCGCAGGCACTCGTTCAGCGGCTGGCCGACGCCAAGGCGGATCTGGTGGCCGCGCGCTCCGTGGGTCCGGCGATTGTGATTGCCGCGGACACCGTGGTCGTCCTTGATGGCCAAGTTCTGAGCAAGCCGCGTTCTACTGAGGATGCGCGCCACATGCTCGAACAACTTTCTGGGCGCACGCACTCCGTGCACACGGGCGTCTCGCTGATTCGCCTGCCAGATGCGCAGCGCCTGCAATTCGTGGAAACCACGCTGGTGCATTTTTCCCGGCTGAGCGCGGACGAAATTTCCCGGTACCTCGCTACCGAAGAGCCTTATGACAAGGCCGGCGCCTATGCGATTCAAGGGCGCGCCGGCCGCTTCATTCCGCGCATCGAGGGCTGCTACTACAACGTTGTCGGGCTGCCCCTGGAACATCTTCTCGCGGCCCTGCGGGAGCTGGGCTGGACGGAGAACGAACCCATGTAGTGCAGCGCGAGTATTCGCGCTTCACCAACCCGCCGTTTTCTGGTGGGCACCCTGCGGTTTCCCTACAGCGTCAAAAAGAAAGCGCCCCGGCCAGGCCGAGGCGCTTCGCTTCGAATTTCCTGATTTGGATTCTGCTACTTGACCTTTGGCTGCGTCTGGGCGTTGTGCTTCTTGTTGTAGATGTTCTTGGAAGCGGCGTTCTGTTCCTTGTGGACCTGCTGCTTCTCGCCGGTTGTAAGCTTGCCGCCGTTTGCAGAGCGATCCGCCTTCACTTGCTGGTTGATGCCCTTCTGCTGGTTTTCGAGCTTGGCGGTTTCGCCGGCAGTTAGTTGGCCGCTCTTTACGCCCTGGGCGATGCGGTCCTGTTGATTTTGGCGGCGCTGGTCGACCTTATTGTTGCCGTAGTGCGCGGTATTGGCGTTGTGCTTGTCCTGATAAATCTGATTGGAAAGCTTGTTCTGCTGCGAGTTGACCTGCTGCTTTTCGGATTGCGTCAGCTTTCCCCCGTTGGCGGCGCGGTCGGCGCGGGTTTCACCATTGATGGCCGCTTCTTTCGTTTCCAGGTTGGAGGTTTCACCCGCGGTCAGTTGGCCGCTCTTTATGCCTTGCGCAATGCGGTCCTGCTGGTTTTCCTTGCGCTGCGCAATCGTTGACTTCTGCGCTGGCGCCGTGCTTGGCGTGCCGGACCCTTGCGAAGCAGAACTGCCGGAGCTGCCGCTCGATCCGCTGGATGAGGGATCCTGTGCCAGCGCCACCGTGCCGAGCAGCAGCACCGCTGCAGGCACAATCGTCCACTTCGGGAACTTGATGCTCATAACCTGGTCTCCTTTTTTTCCTTCCACTCGATTCTTAGGGACACCCTGTAGTACACAAGTCTGAGGAAGAAGTTGTGGTAGTGCTACTGGTCAGAAGGCCAGCTTTGTCGAGTAGGTAGCATGGGCTGCTTACCATTTGGACACAAACGAGGCTCGCGTCCAAGTGATGGATTTCCGCGGTCCGACGACATCTTGTTGCCAAAAAAAATGGGCGGCCGCACAGGCCGCCCACTGCAAATTTTTCAAACTGTAACGGCAGCGACTACTTCTTCTCTTCCGCAGGTTTCTCGCTCGAGCTCTGCGCCGGCTGTGCCGGCGGCTGCGGCTGGTTCGCTCCGCTCATGCCTTCCTTGAAGCCTCGAACGCCTTCGCCAAGTCCGCGCATCAACTCCGGAATCTTGCGTCCGCCGAATAAAATCAGCACGACGACCAGAATAACCAGCCAGTGCATTGGGAATTCCATGATTTCTCCTTCACCCGCCAACGAAAACCTGTCGTGCCACCCCTCAGGCCGTGGACACCGACTATCCTCAGCACCCTAAATTATAACACGCTCGTCCCCTGCGCGGCGTGTCAACCGTTGGCGATCGAGGTATTCGAGTAAAGGTATGGCGTATTTTCGCGTGATTCCGGTGAGTTCCTTGAAGGCCGGCACCCCAATTCGCTCGCCTTTCGCCTTTTTGTAGTTTCCCAAAAGTGCCGATAGGCGATCCAGCGCGGCGGCATGAAAGATGAGCTCTGGCGAAATGCGAACCAGCACCTTTTCCCGAAGCAGAAGCTGCAGCAGTTTTTCCGCACGGGCATTCTCGATAGCCAACTGCGCGAAAACCTCTTTCACCGGGGGCGCCGTCAGGCCGGCTTTCCCGAAGGCTTCCTCGATCTGTTGTTTGGCGCGCTCCTCTTCCGGCGTCAGGGTGATTTCCGCGCCGGGTTTCTTCACAAGCTCCGCCTGCAACACCAGTTTTTTCTCCTGCACAAGCGCTTCAAGCGCCGTGCGGAAAGATTCTGCACGAACGCGCCTCCCGAGGCTGGCTCTCAGGTCTTCCCGTGCGATGCCAAGCTGGAGCGGGCTTTCCTTGTGGAAGCACTCCACGCGGGCCTGCAACTTTTCGCAAATTTCGGCGAAGACTTTTTCAGAGAGCAAAAGGAGCGGCTCGAACGTGACGATACGGACCTGTTTGGTCAGAGCCAGGTTTTCGGCCGCGGCACGCACTTCGCTCTCCAGCCATTCCGTTCGGGCGATAATCTCCTGCAAAGGGACACCAAGGATGTTGCGTTCGGCGAGCGCAGCTAGAATCTCCTCGCGCGTGCCCTTTTCCAATGTCGCGAGATACGCGATACGCCCGGTGTCTTTTCGCGCGGGACGCCGGGCTAGCGGATCGAGGATCGCGCCACCACCGATGGTCACCACCGGCGAAAACTGGCGCACGATGAAGCGGTCGCCGCGCCCCAGAACGATTTCGTCCTGCAGCTTGAAGTGCGCCAGAACACTTGTTCCCGGCAGGATGGACGGCCCTTCGTGCGCATAGATTTCGCCGACGGTCTCGGCTGTACCGGCGTGAAAATGAACTTGCGCGCGGTGTTTCAGTGTTGGGGCTGAAGGCAGCAATTCCAGGCGAACGTCAACGCGGCGTGTTGCGCGGAAGCGCCCCGGCGACGCAATGACCATACCGCGTTGAATGGCAGTGTGCTCAATTCCGGAGAGATTCACCGCGCTGCGTTGTCCCGCTTCCACGCGCTCGACAGCTTTTCCGCCCGAGTGCAATCCGCGAACACGCAGAACCTGATGCGTGGGCAGCAATTCAATGTCTTCTCCGGCGGACACCTGGCCCGAGATCGCCGTGCCGGTCACCACAGTGCCAAAACCTTTCACAGGAAAGCAGCGGTCAATCGGTAGGCGGAAGTAGCGCGACGTGTCTCTCGCACTTGATTCGCGCGCCGCTTGCACGAGGGCAGTCTTCAGTTCCGTGATTCCTGTGCCTGTTTTCGCGCTGACGGGCAGGATAGGCGCGCCGGCAAGAAACGATCCTCTGACGAATTCCTCGGCTTCCAGCCGCACCAGTCCCAAAGTATCCGCGTCCACTAGATCGCTTTTCGTCAGGGCGATCACGCCGCGTTGCACGCCGAGCAGCCGGCAAATCTCAAAATGCTCACAGGTTTGCGGGCGAATGGCTTCGTCTGCGGCGATGACGAGCAGAACGAGGTCGATTCCCGATGCGCCCGCAAGCATGTTCTTTACGAAACGCTCGTGTCCCGGCACGTCCACAAAACCAAAGCGCACCCCGCCTTCTTCCAGAAAGGCGAAGCCAAGATCGATGGTGATGCCACGGCGCTTCTCTTCCTCCAAGCGGTCTGGATGCGTGCCGGTCAGAGCTTCAATCAGCGTGGACTTGCCGTGGTCAATGTGGCCGGCGGTGCCGACGATGACGCTCTTGAGAGGTGAGCTCATGAATTCCGAAGGGAATGAATTTCGTCCGCTATGCCTTTGCGAAACCATCGGCTTCATTACCGGGTCAGGGTCGCCACAGACAAAGTATGCACTCGCAGTCGGCCTGAATGGCGGACACAGCATCTCCCGAAACTCGAACGGAAGCTGTTCGCAAAGACTCTTCTATTTGGAACTGGCGATTTCGTCCACAATTTCCTGGGCTGCGGCGCGCGGATCAGGTGCCGCCAGAATGGGACGCCCCACGACGATGAAATCGGCTCCGGCGCGAATCGCTTCGCGGGGAGTAGCGGTGCGCGTCTGATCGTCCTTCCTACCGCCGGCCAACGTCTCTTTGGGCCGCACACCCGGGGTCACAATCAAGAACTCCCTGCCACAAGCTTTGCGAATCGCCTTGGCCTCCCGAACGGAGGCCACTACGCCATCTACGCCGGCCTTCTGCGCGAGTCTTGCGAGTTTCACCACGCGTGATGCCGGTGGCCCTCCAATACCCACTTCGCGAACGGCCTTCTGATCCATGCTGGTCAAGATGGTCACAGCAAGTAGCCGCGGACGGTCCGCACCCATGGGCACGCCAGCGCTGACTGCTTGCGCCGCAGCGCGCAACATCGCGCTGCCGCCTAGCGCGTGCACATTGACGAGTTGCACGCCAGGCATGGCCGCAGAGGCAAGTACAGCTCCCGCCACCGTGTTGGGAATGTCGTGGAATTTCAGATCGAGAAAAATGCCCGCTCCCAATTGCGCCACCTGGCGGACCGCTTCGGGTCCAGCGGATGTGAACAGTTGGCTGCCAATTTTGAACATGCCGACAAGATCCGCCACCTGCTTGGCGAACTTTAGCGCTGTGGACAGAGAGTCAAAATCGAGGGCAACAATCAGGCTGCTGCGTGGATGGGCGTCAAAGGTCAAGGTTCGGGACGTGCCCGAAACATTTTACTTCTGGCTTTCGTCGGCTCGGTCGCGCTTGGGCGGCAGTTGCATCAGTTCCAGCCGCACCTGGCTCACTCCCGAGTGGATCAGGCCAATCTTTCGGGCTACCCGATAGGATACATCAATTTCGCGTCCCTCTTGGTAGGGACCCCGGTCATTGATACGTACCATTTCAAACTTGCCGTTTCGCGGGTTGACAACGCGCACCCAGGAGTTGAAGGGCAAGTTGGGGTGCGCCGCAGTCAGTCCCTCTGCGCTAAAGGTCTCCCCGTTGGCGGTCCGCTTGCCATTGAATTCCGGACCATACCAACTGGCATTGCCGACCCAGACCTTCATGGGTTTGACTGGCTCGCTCAGGTGAGCGACGAGCGGGGCTTCCATGACAGGTGCGATGAGGAACATCAGCGGCACCCACCGGATAGCAGCCCAAGCGATGAAGAGCGGTCGTTGCATAGTGTGTTCTTTTCACTACAAACGTTCAAAAAGTGTAGTAGAAAAACAGCATTATGTCAACCAAAATCGGTCCCCAATCTGTCCCTTATTTCGCTGATATTATTGCACTTAATCGTTCGTACTAGCGCTCCCAGATTCCTGATTATTGTCTCACTGGCCCTCGGGTCAGCAAAACTGGCCGTTCCGACCTGTACTGCTGATGCGCCTACACAGATATAATCCAGCACGTCTTCTGCCGTCTCGACCCCTCCCAAGCCGACGATAGGGATCTTCACCGCCTTACGGGCCTCCCAGACCAGCCGAAGAGTAATCGGTTTGATCGCTGGACCTGAGAGCCCCCCAGTGAGGTTGCCTAGCTTCGACTTCCCCATCCTAAAATCAATGGCCATAGCAGGATAGGTATTGGCCACGGTCAGTGCATCCGCCCCCGAAGACTCAGCCGCCTTTGCGATTAGACCGATGTCTGTGACCAACGGCATCAACTTCACCCAGAGGGGACGCTGCTTGGCAGCCTGACGGGCTGCCATAACGACTTCCGCGACCAAATCGGGATTATTTCCGAATTGCATTCCCCCCTTTTTTACGTTGGGACAGGAAATATTGAGCTCATAAACGGCGATTCCTGGGGCATCCTCGAGCCGCCGGATTACCTTCGCACAGTCCTCGAGGGTGTATCCGAAGACGTTGACGATGAGGTTGGTGTTGTATTTTTGCAACAGAGGCAACTTGTCTTTGACGAACGCAGCTACGCCTACGTTCTGCAATCCTACGGCGTTCAGCATTCCTGAAGGAGTTTCACAGAGCCGCGGAGCGGGTGCACCTTCGATGGGTTCGAGAGAAATGCCCTTGGTGACAAAGCCGCCCAAGCGGTTCAAGTCGACCAGATGAGCGAATTCTAAGCCATAGCCAAAAGTGCCGCTTGCAGCGATGACGGGATTAGCGAGGCGCAGGGCGCCAACCTGAACATGGAGGTCAACGCGGTCAGAGGAACTCACGCTGGGAAGAGGATAGCACGAAGCTCCAGGTCCCTCCGAAAAATCCTGCGCAGCTTGTGGAATTATTTAGAAGCGCGTGTATGCAGAGCTTCCGCCAGGACACGCCCATCGCGCGTGGCCAGTGTGATGCCGCAAAGAGCGGCAAAGGTGGGCGCGATATCCGCTGGCGTGACCGGAGCAAAATAATCGCCCGGCTGAATTCCGTATCCCAGCAAAAGCAACGGCACATGCTGATCGTAATTGTAAGGAGTTCCGTGTCCTGTGCCTGAGCCACGTCTCTTGCCCGCGGGCGATCCATCCACGAGCCAGTAGGGCTTCGGAACAATGAACAGATCACCGCTGCGGCCAGGGAAATAATTGAGCGTCAAGGCCGTACGGATTTGCGAACTGCTCGACACTGCTCCGCTTAAATCTTCCGCGCGATAGACCGCAGCCACGCCCGGCTGCGCCAGCGCCGCATCCACCACTGCTCGCAGCGCCGCGGGGTCCTGCGTTAAGCGGCCATAAATTCCGGGGGAAAAGTAGACGTTGCCTTCGGCCATACGAGCAATCGCAGGTTTCGCATAGTTGAACGGCTCCAACGCGTTTTCCATGCGTTCCTGCAAGTCGGGAAGACTCAACACATCAGCATCAACGCCCGTCTTGGCCATATCTTCGGGCACCGGCGCGACGCCGTGGTCGGCGCTCAATGCCACGATATAGTTGCCTCGTCCAACCTTATGATCGAGGTGCGCCAGCAGCTCGCCGAGATCCTCATCCAAACGCGCCAGAATGTCCTGAATTTCACGGCTGCGCGGGCCATAGGCGTGGCCAACGTAATCCAGCGTGGAGTAGCTCACGCCCAGATAATCCGTACCACCCGCTTTGCCCAAGCCCAAAAAATCGATGGCAGCTTCCGCCACACGCGTTAAATAGGAATCGGCAAACGGACTGCTCGCCCACTGCTCGACAAACGATTCATCGGCGGATGTGCTCCCGTCTTTCCCGCGCAATGCGTGCGGAAAACTGGCTGACCAACCCCCGGGCGGTGCAGCGCCCGTCGCCTTCTCGTCATAGAAGTAGGCGCTTTCCGGCAGGGAGAGCGACCACGTCTTTCCATAGTCCTCCGACAGTGGGTGCTTTTTCGTGAACTCCTCCAAAAAGGGCATCGTGCCGTAGACTGAGGAAGTGACCCAGGCGCCCGTGCCCGGATCCAGCCAAGTGACGGCATCCGCTTTGTGTCCCGCCAGGGTGATGGCCGCGCGGGCCTTCAGAGAAAATGTGACCACGCGTGTTGCCCCACTCGTCTGAAATTTGAGTTCTTCGGCGAAGGAGGGCAGTTGCATCCTCACCGCGGAATCCCCGCCTTTGGTGCTGCCGCCTGCGTAGGCCACATTTTCCGCATGGGGATCGCTGGTGCAGGCGACCATTTTTTGTTGGTCACGGTCCCACCAGGCGTTGGCGATCATTCCGTGGCTCGCCGGGAACGCACCGGTTGAAATCGTGGCGTGGCCCACGCAGGTCTCCGTGGCCGCATAGGGATAAGCCGCATCACGAAACCACGCACCCTCCTCCACCAGTCTTTTGAGCCCGCCCGTCCACTGTCCGCGGAATTTGTCCACATAGTCGCCGCGCATCTGATCCACGACGATCATCACCACGAGTTTCGGGCGCGCGGGAAGCGGAATACTCCTGACGTGGGGCTTCCTCGCTGCTTGGGCCCCGAAAGCCAGCGCAATGAACAACGCCCCCGCAAATGTGACGCCCAAAGACCGCCTTACCAAGTGAACGACCGCCGCCCAGCGCATTTTCGTTGACTCCTCTCCTCAGTCAGCGAGAGTCTAGCATGCCCCAGGGAATGACCCGTAAATGCGCACGCCATTCTGTGCCGGGCGTCACGCCATTTGTGGCCGCCAGTTGTGCTAGGATTACGCAACTATGCGAATCGTCGAAAAAAGTCAGTTGATGTCCGCGGCGGAAATCGACCGCACGTTGCAGCGTTTGGCGCACCAGATTGTGGAAAAGAGTGGTGGCACCCGGCATCTGGCGTTGATTGGGATTCGCCGGCGCGGTGTGCCCCTGGCGCAGCGAATCGCGCAGGCCATGCGCGGAATCGATGGCGTGGAAGTTCCCGTGGGCACACTGGACATCACGTTATACCGCGACGATTTGTCAAAGGTGGCGCCGCAGGCGGTGCTGCAGTCCTCGCATATTTCATTCCCGGTGGACAGCCTGGACCTGGTCCTTGTTGACGACGTGCTCTACACTGGGCGCACGGTCCGCGCGGCCATGAACGGCCTGTTCGATCTTGGCCGGCCAAAGCGAGTTTCCTTGTGCGTGCTGATCGACCGTGGCCATCGCGAAATGCCCATCGAAGCGCAGTACGTGGGCCGCGACATCCAGACCAGCGACACCGAGATTATCGAGGTGCGCTTGCGAGAGATAGACAACGAAGAGCGCGTCGTCCTTGTGGACCGCGTGGAGTCTTAGGGGCACCAGGGAACTTTTTGCGTCGTGACGACGGTCCGCGTAAAATGAAATTAAGGAAGGGGCGGAGAAGTCCTCGACGCTCCGAGGCCCGCCGCGTGATCATCTGAGCCCAAATGTGACCTATCGTTTTCGTGATTTGCTCGCCCTTGAACCGCTCTCCGCGGACGAACTGAATTTCATTCTCGATCAGTCCCAGCCATTCCAGGAAATCCAGCGTCACCCGCTGAAGAAGCTCGCCACGCTGCGTGGCAAAACCGTGGTGCTGGCCTTTTTCGAGAACTCCACGCGCACGCGCCTGAGTTTCGGCACGGCCGCTTCACGCCTCGGCGCGGACACCATGAACCTGCAGGCGGAAGCCTCCAGCCTGAAGAAGGGCGAAACGCTGCTGGACACCGCCAACAACCTGAATGCCATGAAGCCGGATTGTTTCGTGATGCGCCATTCCTCTTCAGGCGCGGCGGACTTTGTGGCGCGGCACCTGGAAATTCCCGTGGTCAATGCGGGCGATGGCACGCATGAGCATCCTTCGCAGGGGCTGCTCGATGCGCTGACCATCCGCGACCGCAAAGGCACCCTGAAAGACCTGAACGTGACCATTCTTGGCGATATCTCCCACTCGCGCGTGGCCCGTTCCAACATTCATCTGCTCGGAAAGTTCGGCTGCCGCTTCACGCTCTGCGGACCCGCCATGTGGGTTCCGCGCGAACTGGAGAAGATCGGGCCGCCGGGAACGCCCATCCGCTGCGTTTATCGCGTCGAAGAAGCGCTGGAAGATGCGGACGTGATTATCGTCCTGCGTGTGCAAACCGAGCGTCTGCACGAGCCGTCTCTCGCGCAAAACGACTACATTCTGCTCTACCAGCTCAACCCCGAACGCATGCGCCTGGCCAAAAAGGACGCGCTCATCCTGCATCCCGGCCCCATCAATCGCGGCATCGAAATTACCCCGGAAGTGGCCGACGGGCCGCGCTCCGCCGTACTCGAACAAGTAACCAATGGTGTGGCGGTGCGCATGGCCATTCTCTACCTGCTGATGATAGGCGCCACGGAAGGCACGCATCCCGCGCTCGAAGTAAAAGGCGCACCGAAACCCAAGGAATCTGCTCATGCTTCTGATTAAGAACGGGCGCGTCCTCGATCCCGCGTCCAAGACCGATGCGCCGCGCGACATCCTGTTGGATGGCGACCGCATCGCGGAAATCGCCCCAAGCGGGGAAATATCCCTCGCCAACGGAGCGGAGGTGTTCGACGCTTCCGGGCTGATCGTCGCGCCGGGCTTCATTGACATGCACGTACACCTGCGCGAGCCAGGCCAGGAAAATTCCGAAACCATCGAGACCGGGACGCTCGCCGCGGCGCGCGGCGGCTTCACGGCGGTCTGCTGCATGCCCAACACCAAGCCGGTCAACGATAACGCGTCAATCACGCGGTTCATTGCTGATCGAGCCAGAGCGCACGGCCACGTGCGCGTGTGGCCGATTGGCGCCGCCAGCGTGGGCAGCAAAGGCGAAGCCATCTCCGAGATTGGGGCGATGCGCGAAGCGGGCATTGTGGCCGTTTCCGATGACGGCAAGCCCATTGCCACGGCCAAGCTGGCGCGGCAGATTATGGACTATTGCCGCACGCTGGAACTCCCCGTAATCGAGCACGCCGAGGATGTTTCTCTGGCGGCGGGCGCGGTTATGCGCGAAGGCATCGCTTCCACTCGTCTCGGTTTGCCGGGCATGCCGGCGGCTGCGGAATCCGTGTGCGTTGCCCGCGATGTCCAACTCGCGGAGCTTACCGGCGCGCGGCTGCACATCGCGCATCTTTCGGCGAAAGCCTCGCTCGATCAGGTGCGCTATGCCAAGCAGAATGGCCTGCGAGTCACCTGCGAAGTTACCCCGCACCACTTCACCTTGATCGACGAAGATGTGACTTACGATTCGCGCTACAAAATGAATCCGCCCCTGGCCGCGCGCGCCGACCGGGAAGCCCTTTGGCAGGGCCTTGCCGATGGCACCGTGGACGCCATCGCCACCGATCATGCCCCGCACGAGCCGGCTCTCAAGGATGTGGAGTTCGACAAGTCGCCCTTCGGCATCCTGGGCTTCGAGACGGCTCTCGGCCTAGCGCTGGAGCAACTCGTACACAGCGGCAAGCTCTCACTGATGCGCATGGTGGAACTCTTTTCCACTGGACCCGCGCGCGTCTTGGGCATAGAACGGAAACTCGCCGTCAGTGAACCCGCGGACATCACCATTTTTTCGCTGGACCGGGCGTGGACGTATAACGTGAAAGAGTCGGCGAGCAAGTCGCGCAATTCGCCCTTCGATGGCAAATCGTTCAAGGGCGGCCCAGCCGCGACCATCGTCGCCGGTAAGATTGTCTATCGCGTTTGAGCTGCAGAGCAGGGCGAGTCGCCGAGCTCGGAGGGTTTTTCCTCCTGCAGTAAGTTCCCACTGTTGCTGATTGGCAATTAACCACCTCAGCGCAACGTCCTGTATGCGTGCTCTGTTACAGCTAGACTGAAGTGGAGCACCTCACCATGCGCCACTTGTTCAACAGTTGTGTGTTCCTCCTCCTCGCCGCTCTGCTTGCCTGGGCCGCGCCATCCCATGCCCAAACGGAACGCATCCTTGACTACCATAGTGACGTTACGCTGCAGGACGACTCCTCTCTTCAAGTCACAGAGGCCATCACCGTGGTCGCTGCAGGCGGCCTGATTCGTCACGGCATCTTTCGCGAATTCCCCACGCATTATTCCGACCCTTACAACAACCGCTATGTTGTCGGGTTCCAAATGCTCGCGGCCACGAGCGATTCCGCAGAAGAAACATTCCGCATCGAGAATTACGCCAACGGAGTGCGCATTTACCTTGGGGATCCCAATGCGATCGTTCCGCCGGGGCGTCATGTCTACACGCTGACCTACACGACCAACCGGCAGTTGGGCTTTTACTCTGATCATGACGAACTTTTTTGGAACGTCACCGGATCAGGTTGGAATTTTCGCATGGACCACGCCAGCGCCACCGTGCACTTGCTTTTCGCGATCCCTGCAGACCAGGTGACGCTGGCGGGATTCACGGGACCGAAAGGTTCGCGGCAAGCCGATTTGACCACTTCGCGCAAGGGCGATGCGTTTCAATTCGTGGCCAAACGCCCACTCGCCCCCAGGGAAGGTCTGAGCATCGTGCTGATGTGGCCCAAGGGCTACGTCACCCCGCCCACGTTTTCGCAAAAAGCCGAATATTTCTTTCGGGACAATCGCGACGCGCTTCTCCTGGGTACCGGCCTTCTGGTTCTGCTCCTTTACTATCTGATTGCCTGGGCGGAGGTGGGCCGCGACCCGCGTCCCGGGGTCATCATGCCGCTCTATGATCCACCCGCAACTCTCTCGCCGGCGGGCATGCGGTATCTGGTCCGCATGAGCTTCGACAACAAGACGTTTGCCGCCGCAATTCTGGACATGGCCGCGCGCGGCTACTTGAAAATCAAGGAAGAAGCCGGTTCCTACTTGCTCAGTCTTGCGGACAAAGACGAACGCGTGCTCACGCCGGACGAAAAGCAGATCGCCCGCGTGTTGTTCGAAGGGCGCAAGGAAATCTGGCTGCGGCAGGAAAATCATCAGGTCATCCAAGCAGCGATGCTCGCCATCCAGAAGTGGCTCAAGAGCGCCGAGTACAAGGTCTATTTCGTCACCAATTCCCGCTATCTCCTGCCTCCGGTCCTTCTCTCGCTGGCGATTGTAGTCGTGGACCTGATCGCCCAGGGTGGCTCTCAGCTTTTCATCGGCGGCTTTCTGTGTTTCTGGCTGACGTTCTGGTCCATTGGCGTGGCCGCGCTACTGAGGAAAGTTGTACAGACCTGGCGCGCGGTTTCTGCGGGCGGCCAGAATTCCGCGGGCAAAACCGGTTCGGCGATTGGCTTAACGCTTTTTGCCATTCCGTTTATCATTGCGGAATTGGTGGCCCTCGCCATTCTCATGAGGACCACCTCCGTGTCCCTGGTGCTGTTCGTAATCGCCAGCGGGCTACTCCACATTCTTTTCTTCTATTTGATGAAAGCCCCGACGTTTGCCGGGCGGCGCCTGCTGGACCAGATCGAGGGCTTTAAGATGTTCCTCGGCACCGTGGATAGCGACCGCCTGAATCGCGCTATGCCGCCGCAGCAGACGCCGGCGGTGTTTGAGAAGCTTCTACCGTACGCATTGGCGCTGGACGTCGAGCAGGACTGGGCGAACAAATTCTCCGGCATGCTCGCCGCAGCGGGCTCTGTGCCCGGCAATTCCAGCACGCTCTACGCAACTTCGTTGTACTTAGGCACTCCCGGGGGCGGATTCGGCGGGACGAACTTTGCTTCCTCTTTCGGTGATTCCTTTACCAGCGCCATCTCTTCTTCGTCGTCCGCCCCGGGTTCCGGCGGAGGCGGCGGATCGGGAGGGTCCGGAGGAGGTGGAGGAGGCGGTGGGGGCGGAGGCTGGTGACATGAGTTTGCACGGACTGATCCGTTGAGAGGTACAAACGGAGCAGGGGGAAGCGTGGAAGAACTGAGGAGTGAAAAAGTGCCTAGCGCGTGGCGATGCGCTGCACGTTGAACTTGTCGCCCTTCGGCCACATCACTTTATTCTTGGTTTTACAGTAGGGGCAGATCGCTACCCGCTCGACCTCTTTCCCCAACCCCGTGGATCCGACTACACGCATGCCACGCTGACATTTCCCACATCGGGAGATTTTCTGCACATGCCCTCCTTGTCTTGCTCGGAGGAACCTGGGCCCCGAGATTCTTCGTCAGTGCGCCGCGGGTTCGGCCGCACCGTGCAACCCGTGCTGCGGCACCTCATGCGTTCCCCGCGTGAGCGGTTCAATCTTCATGCGGTAAAAGTGGTCGAGCGGTAACCGCCCCTTTCCTACAGGATAAGCTCGTTCGATGGCCTTCATGACGTAGGCCTTGGCCAGCGTGGTCGCTTCCAACAGCGACCTTCCGGCGGCGAGTTGCGCGGCAATGGCCGAGGCGAAGGTGCAGCCAGTTCCTTGCGTGTGCTCCAGCTTCACCCTGTCGCCGCTTAACAGGTGGAGTTCATTCCCATCAAGGAGGACGTCCAGGGCCTTCTCCATGTGGCCACCCTTTACGATGACGGCGTGCGCGCCCATTTCCACCAGCTTGCGCGCCGCCGCTTCCATGTCGCCCACGTCCTTGATCGAGAGGCCGGACAAAATCTCCGCTTCCTGAATGTTTGGAGTAATCACGCTGCAGCGCTTCAGGAGTTCCGTGGCCAAGTACTTGATTCCCGTCGCATCCAGCAGTTCGGAATCGCTGGAGGAGCGCATCACGGGATCGTGGACCACGTGGGCAAATCTGTTGGTGTCGAGAAACTCCGCCACCACTACCGCGTTCGCGCGGTTTCCCAACATGCCGATTTTCACCGCGGCAATGTCGCAATCCTTCGTCAGGACTTCCAGTTGTTCGCGCAATTCCGCGCTGGGCGTGTTGTGAATGGCTTCCACGCCCTGGGTGTTCTGCACCGTCAGCGAAGTAATGGCCGCCACACCGTAGCAGCCGTAAGCAGCAAAAGTCTTGAGATCCGCGCCAACGCCCCCGCCGCAGCTCGGGTCAAATCCCCCGATCGCCAGCAAAATGGGCGGGGCGGCGATCCCTTGTGCATGAAGATGGCTCATGATCGCTCGTGTACGCTCGCGTTCCGCGAAGAAAATAGCCGGTCACGTTTTGCCTGGCACGCCCTTTCCACACCGCGCACCAGAAAACGCCCGGCACTTGCGAATGTACGCGCACTAATTTCTCCCTGCAAGGAATATTTCACTTGCTGGAAATACAGAAGGACCTTCCGGCCCGAGTCGATACGTTTGGGAAGAAGAAAGAGTCCGTGCGTCTCAGGAATAATAGGGATGACTCAGGTTCAGCCTATCATCACGGGAACAAGCCGCGGACCAGCGTGGCTTCGGCGACGCGGCTGACCGCGAGGACCATGGCACCGGCGCGCGGCGGCACGTGGTGCTTGCGCATGGCGTCCACCATGTCGTGGAACGCCCGCACCATGATCTTCTGCAGGCGCGCGTTCACTTCGTCGACGTCCCAGAGCAGGCCCTCCTGGTTTTGCACCCATTCGAAGTAGCTGACCGTGACGCCGCCGGCATTCGCCAGAATGTCCGGCAAAATCGTGATGCCACGCCGCGCGAGAATTTCGTCGGCGTGGGGCGTGGTCGGCCCGTTGGCCGCTTCGGCAACGATGCGCGCCTTCACGGCTTCGGCGTTTTGCAGGGTAATGACATTTTCCAGCGCCGCGGGCACCAGGATGTCGCACTTCATCGTGAGCAAGTCTTCGTTGGAAATGCGCGAGGCGCCGGGCATGCCAACAACCGTCCCGGAGCGTTCCTTATAGCGGATGGCCTTGAGGGGATCGATGCCGCGCGAATTCGTCACGCCGCCGCGCGTATCGCTCAGCGCGATGATCTTCGCCTTCCTGTCTGCCAGGAGCCGCGCCGCGGTGGCACCGGCGTTGCCAAAACCCTGAATCGCCACGGTCGCGCCGCGCAAGGAGATTTTCTTCATCCTGCAGGCTTCTTCGACGACGTATACCAGCCCCTGCGCGGTCGCTTCGGCACGTCCCACCGAGCCACCGATCGAAAGGGGCTTCCCGGTGACCACGCCCGGCACGGTGTGGCCCACCATCATGGAATAGGTATCCATAATCCAAGCCATCGTCTGCGCATCGGTATAAACATCCGGCGCCGGAATATCCTTGTCCGGCCCGATCACCGGCAGAATCTCGCTGGCAAACCGCCGCGTCAGCCGTTCCAGTTCGCTCTTCGACATGCGCTTCGGGTCGCAGATGACGCCGCCCTTCGCGCCGCCGAATGGCACATTCACCACTGCGGTCTTCCAGGTCATCCACGCTGCCAGGGCCTTCACTTCGTCCAGTGTCACGTTGGGATGGAAGCGGATCCCGCCCTTGCCGGGCCCGCGCGCAATGTTGTGCTGCACGCGAAAGCCGGTCAGCACCTTCACTTGACCGTTGTCCATCTTGGTCGGCAGCGACACTTCTAGAATGCGTTTGGGAGTGCGCAGCACCTGGCGAAGTCCTGGATCCAGTTTCAGGACTTCGGCCACCATATCAAATTGAATTTGCGCGATGCGGAAAGGATTGAGTTCTTCGCGCGGCGCGATCCGCGGCACCATCGGAGGGGCACCCACCGGACGGGTTGGGACTTGAGGTTTTGCGACCGTGGCCATCAGCTTCGGTCCTTTCCATTGCGCTGGATTTCGCAAGTAGCCCGCTACTGCACCGAACCACTTTTCCTTCTACAAAGTCTTCGGCGTCAGCCGTTCGCGGCGATTTTCCGCGTCTCGCTTAGAAATTTGTCCCGGCAGGCCGTGGAACAAAAGTGCAGCAACTCGCCATCCTGCCGCAACGGCAGCGCCAGCACTTCGGCGATCTGCATGCCGCACACGGGATCCCTGACCAGTTTCCGCGTTATCACGTCATTCGGCACATCCACGGGCACCTGCGATTGTGCCGCGCCCTGTCCCATGCGCTGCACAAGGCGGCGCAGGAGTGCCACGCTCCAGGAAACCACGACGACCCAGAATACAAACCGCAGTAAGCGAGCAATAAATGTCATCTCTTCCGAATGCGAGTGTGGCCACCGCCTCACTCGACCTTTCTATCCCTTGGACGGCGTTGAGGCGAGTGTATGCAGGGGCTAACAGGGAGTCAAACAAAAAGCTGTAATTTCAAGAGCTTGCGCGACGAAAGGGTTGCCGGAAGCGAACACCCGGGGACACTTGAAAGGATTGTAACTAACGGAAAATAAAAGAGTTATTCATTCCGTATCACAATCGCACCGGTGTGACGTTCTTGTCTATTTTCCTGCTGGGATGCGTTCGACGCCCATATACGGGCGAAGCACTTCGGGGATCACAATCGAACCGTCGGCTTGCTGATAATTCTCCACCACGGCAATCCAGGTGCGCCCCACGGCAAGTCCTGATCCGTTCAGCGTGTGCACGAATTCGCTCTTTCCGCCGGCCTTAGGCTTGAAGCGAATCCCCGCGCGCCGCGCCTGGAAAGCCTCGCAATTCGAGCAGGAGGAGATTTCGCGGAATTCCTTGCTCGAGGGCAGCCAGACTTCCAGGTCGTAGGTCTTCGCCGAAGCAAAACCCATGTCGCCGGAGCAGAGCAGCACAGTGCGGTAGTGCAATCCGAGTTTCTGCAAGATTGTCTCGGCGTTGCGCACTAAGGCTTCGTGTTCGTCGTAGCTTTTGTCCGGGTGCGTGAATTTGAAGAGTTCCACTTTCTGGAACTGGTGCTGACGCAAGATGCCCCGCGTGTCTTTACCCGCCGCGCCGGCTTCGGAGCGGAAGCAGGAAGTCCATGCGGTCACGAGAATCGGCAACTGTTCCTCGATGAGCGTGGCGTCGCGATAGAGGTTGTGTAATTCCACTTCCGAGGTAGGAGTCAGCCAAAAATCGGTGTCCTGCAACTTGAAGAGGTCCGCCGCAAACTTCGGCAGTTGGCCCGCGGCCAGCAGTGAAGCAGTGTTCACCAGGAAAGGCGGCAGGATTTCCGTATAGCCGTGCTCGCGCGTGTGCACATCGAGAAAGAAACTCGCCAGCGCGCGCTCCAACCGCGCTCCCCAGCCCTTGTATACGGCGAACCGCGCGCCGGTAATCCGCGCAGCCGCTTCCAGGTCCAGGATTCCCGCGCGTTCTGCAACCTCCCAGTGAGGCTTCGGTTGAAAATCGAATTTCGGCGCGGTACCCCAGCGGTGCACCTCCGTGTTGTCTTCGGGGCCATGGCCCGTCGGCACGCTGGAATGAGGAATATTCGGAATGGTCAGCAGCAGTTCGCGTTGGGTGGCATCCAGTTCGGCGATGCGCTCGTCGGCCTGCTTGATGCGTTCGGAAAGCTGTCTCATCTCCGCGAGGATGGCGTCCGCGCTCCGCTTTTCTTTCTTAAGGCGAGCGATTTCGTCGCTGGCTTTATTGCGTTGCGCCTTGCGATGCTCGTTTTCGGTAATCAACTCGCGCCGCTCTTTGTCCAGCGCGCGAAAACTATCGAGGTCGAGTGTGACGTTGCGGCGTTTCGCCATCTCGGCAAAAACGCCCAGATGTTCCCGGAAGTAGCTTAGATCATGCATGGTGCTAAAAGCATAGCTTAGGCAGGACCCGAGAGAAAGCGGGCGAACCTCGAAAAGGCGATTCTGTGGTTTGCGTAAGGGCTTAGCCAGCGCTCAGAGCGTTCAAATCACTCCCCCGGAGATTGCGCGCCAAGTTGGTTTCCATGTCCAGACCCACGCCGACAAGAGAGTACTAAAGGAACGCCCCAATAGTCCCGGGGCAAGGTACTGGTGCGAATGAACCCCGCGGACTAGTGACGCATCTCTTGGTGTCCGTCATCCTTGTGGATGTGATCGGGAGTTAAGTTCGGCTCCTGGAGCGGGTGGAATGATCGTAGGGATCTTAATCCTGTGTGTCGTTCTGCTGCTGGCGAGCGCAGTTGAGTGGCCAACCCCTCCAGAGCAGTAGGGAGACGAACCGAGCTTCAGGTCCATACCCTCCATCCCCCACGCCAGAGCGGCCGGCACCCCCACCGGCCGCTCATTTTTTTTGAACCGTTTTCAGATTGTGGCAAATGCAAGGAGTCTAAGTAGTTTTCAGTCTTGGGGGAGCCCGTGGACAAAAAATAAAGGGGGCCGGTGCAAGCCCCCTTGTTTAATCGATTCGACCCCCCAATAACCGGATACTCAGTCGAGGTTGAGTACCAGCCACCCCGGGAAGCCAATCTCATGAATTGTTTCGATATAATGCACGCGCTTTGCCAAGTCTATGCCAGTGTGAGAAACGGCACTTTTCTACTGAAAATCAAGCACTTATTACCTTAAGGTCTGGGCGTAGGCACTTTGTCCGACTGGCAATCTACAAAATCTCACAGAACAACTCCCGTTTTCCTACAGTCTTTGGGAAGAGAGCAGGTCCCCCAGTCCCAGCACCTCATTCAGACGCTCCGGACCGGCGTTCCCCCTTGAAGCTCGGCAGGCCACCAACGACGCCATGCGAGTCGCGCGGGCAGATAGAGGATCGCGATCCATAGGAGGAAGACAGGGCCGCGGCTGATGAGCAGCATAAGCAGGGCGGAGAGGCTCATTGCCGCTTCCGAAAACCCCGTGACGGCTGCGTTGTGAAATTGTGCCCCGAGGGATTCCGTCGGCGGAGTAATCTCCTCCCGCAAAGCAAAGAGGACATTCGCGAAGACGACGCGGTGTTCCGCCGTGAGGCGATCCGCTTCCAGGCGATTGATGTCTGCATTCACGCTGGCGATCTGCCGCTGCAGTTCCATGACGTTGCGATCGGGATACGTCTGCCCCTTAAGCAGTTCCTGCAAGTGGCGCAGCGTGCTCTGCGCATTGGTCAAGCGGGCTTCCAGGTCAGCACGTTGTTGCGTGACTTCATCCGCAGCCTCCTCCTCCCGCTCGACCTGGCCGAGAGTTTTCAGCTCGCTTAACGTTGGGCCATACTCCGATGAAGGAATGCGTAACGTCGCCGAGAGCGTGCTCCCCGCCGGCTTGCCCACCATCCGGAGTTTTGCCACATAGCCCCGATGACGTTCGAGGATTTCTTCGAGTGAGCACCGAGACTTGACGAATTCTTTCGTGGCCACGGCGAGCTCCGCTGTACGCGCAATCAACGGGTCCCCCGGCACCATGATTCCACCCAGCCTGCTGCCCGAAAAGTCGCGGGAGTTCAATGGCGCAGGCGACATCGTTGCATACTCTTTCAATTCTTCCTCCGCGCGGCCTGCTTCCATTTGGAATTCATGGGTCCCCATCTCAGTGTCTGGGAGCGCAACGCTGGGCCATGCTTGCTTCGTCATGGGCTGCGGGGCCATTCGGGCAAAAACAAGAAGGCCAACGATGAAGGCCAGGACTACGATTAACCCGCGTCGAACAGGGGAGAGCGTACGGAACTTCGCAAGGAGCGAAACGAAAGCGTCTCTCATGTGAAGCCCCCTAGGGCATCTCCCTTGGACCGCAGGAGGCGGGTTTTCTTGCAGGGTGCTCCTGCTCAGGCTCCAATCGAGGAACGCAGGGCGTTGGCGATGGACTGCGAATACCGTTGGACATCCGCGTCGTGCTCCGCCTCGACCATGACGCGGGCCAGCGGCTCGGTGCCCGAATAGCGCAATACGATTCGGCCATTGTCCCCGAGCGCCGCCTCGGCTTCAGCGAGCGCACGGGCGACTTCGGGCAGGGAATCGAGCAGCGGCTTCGATTTCACTTTCACGTTCACAATTTTCTGCGGATAGTCTTTCAGACCCTCCACCAGGGATCCCAGCGATCCGCGCAAAGCCACCAGGCAGGCGATCTTCACGGCGGTGAGCAGGCCGTCGCCTGCCGGACTATCATCGAGAAAGATAATGTGGCCCGATTGCTCGCCGCCCAAGTTGTTTCCTGATTTCAGCATTTCTTCGAGGACGTAGCGATCGCCGACGGCAGCCCGTGCCAGGGAAATGCCTTCGTGCGCCAGAGCGCGCTCCAAGCCGAGATTGGACATGGAAGTTGCCACCACGCGTTGGTTCTTGAGTGATTGATGCGCTTTCAGATAGCGCGCCACGGCCAGCAGCACACCATCGCCATTGACGACATGTCCAGAATCGCTGACGAACAGCGCACGATCCGCATCGCCGTCGAAAGCCACGCCAAGGCACGCGCCTTCCGCAAGCACGCGTTTCTGCAGCCCTTCCAGATGCAGTGAACCGCAGCCAGCATTGATGTTGCGGCCATCGGGGTTCACGCCCATGGCCACGACATCAGCATTCAAGGCGCGGAAAAGCTCAGGTCCCAACTGGTAGGCAGCTCCATTCGCGCAATCCAGAACCACGCGAAGGCCCGAAAGATTGGCGTTGTCGATCATGCGGCTGCACAGAAACTCAAGGTATTCCACATGCCGGGCGTGATTCGCCACCAGCGCGGGACGCGCGTCGAAGACCGGTTCCGGGCGCAGGCGGAGAATCTCCGCTTCCAGCGTTTCTTCCATCGCATCCGGGAATTTCATGCCCGCATGCGAGAACAATTTCACGCCATTGTCGTGATAGGGGTTGTGCGATGCGGAGATCACAACGCCGGCCTGGAAGTCATTCTGCCGCACCAGACAGGCAATTCCCGGGGTGGTGATGACGCCGGCAAACTCGGCGCTCGCGCCAGCTTTCTCAAGACCCGCGGCCAGCACGGCCGCGATATGCGGACCGGATTCACGCGTGTCCATGCCGATCAGGGCATGCGCCGAGCCGTGCTCGCGGCGCAAAAAACCGCCCAGAGCACGTCCAATAGCGAAGAGTGTCTGGTCGTCGAGCGGTGGTGTTCCTGGAACACCGCGAATTCCATCCGTGCCGAAGAGTTCTTTTGCCATGCGCGCGTGAAAGTCTGAGCGGGTGTGGCCTCGTGGCAGTCTAACATACGTGCGAATTCACACTTTACGGTTTCATGAATTGGTAGTCCAAACCGTCCACTCACCTTGCTAACCGCGTAACGACCCGTATTAATAGCACGTAACCTCAGCTTCGCGGGCCACCCCGAAACTCTCCGAGTATGTTACCGTGTTGGGCGAGAGGGGTTACTGGTGTCTACAGCGGAAACACCACCAACTATCTATCGCGTTTCAGGCTCGAGTTTCAGCCTGCGTATCGTCGCTGCCGCGATAATCCTCCTTTTCTTCTACTACGCCGCCGGGGTCGTCATCACCCTGCTTTTGTCCGTCCTACTGGCCTACTTTCTGGATCCCGCCGTGGAGTTCCTGGAACGCCTGCACATGCCGCGAACGCTTGGATCTCTGGTGATGGTTCTCCTCCTGATCACGGTGATTTTCTCGGTGGGTTACGGCTTGTGGACGCGCACGACGGATTTTGCCGCGGATTGGCCAAAGTACCGGGGCATCTTGCAGCAGGCAACGGGTACCGTGCAGGGAAAGCTGCGCGGCATCGAGGGGAGCGTGACCGAACTCACAACGCCGGCTGGCACACCGAAACCCGTGGAGCCCAGTAGCACCAGCAGCGAGGTGCACAGCTTACTGGTCCGCGGCATTGGTTCGTTGTACGCCCTGGTCCTGGAGGCCACGTTCGTTCCTTTTCTGGTTTTCTTCATGCTGGCGGGGAAACGCGAGGCGTGGCACAGCACTCTGCAACTCTTTCCGGTGGCTCGACGCACGCAAGTAAAGGAGACGCTGGAGGATTTGCGCGATGTGTTGCGCGATTATCTGGTGGGCATGACGGTGGTATCACTTGTGGTCATCGCCTGCAGCAGCATCTTTTTTCTCGCGCTTGGGCTCGACTATCCCGTGCTCACGGGAATCGTCTCCGGCCTGTTGAACATGGTGCCGTACATCGGCGCGGTGCTCGCCTGGCTCCCCGCTTTTCTTCTGGCCCTTGTGAAGTGGAAGTCCATCAGCCATTTCGCGCTGATCGCGATTGTGCTGACGGGAATCCACATCGTGGCGCAGAACCTGATCGCGCCGCAGCTCGTCGGGCGCCAGGTGCGCCTGAACGCTGTGGCGATCACCATCTCGCTGCTCTTCTGGGGCTGGGTGTGGGGCGGAATGGGGCTCATCCTGGGGATCCCCATCACGGCGGCCCTGCGCGTTATCTGCGACCACACGGAATCGGCGAAGCCCGTGGCGCGCTGGCTGAGTGCTTAGCACGCGATTTTTCCAGGTTGAGAAGATGGCACACGAAATGAGAACCGTCCGCCCGCTTGCCGGCGCGGCGATTATTATTCTCCTCAATCTGGTTGCGGGAGTTCCGCCGGCCCATGCCTGGGGATGCATAGGCCATCAGACCGTGGCCTTGATCGCCGAAAGGCACCTCACACCGGAAGCGCGCCAATTGGTTGAGAAGCTCCTTGAAGAAAATCCAGTTGATCCGTTAGTCAAACGCTCTTGCGGTTCCGCGATTCACGATTTGCTGGCGGACGGTTCCACCTGGGCGGACGACGTGCGCAATGAACGCAAGAATGGTCCGTGGCATTACATCGATATTCCGCGCGGCGCCCCTCGCCATCCGCTTGAGGAGTATTGCGGCGCGGAGGGTTGCGTCACGAAGGCCATTGCCGAGCAATGGGCCGTTCTCAAGGACGGCCATGCCGAACCGCGCAAGCGCGCCGAGGCCCTCCGTTATCTTGTCCACTTTGTCGCCGATCTGCACATGCCTTTGCACGCCTCCACCAACAACGATCTGGGTGGCAATTGTGTACCCGTGCGTTACCTGCGACGCTGGCCGCACCAGATGCTCGACTCCTTCTCGCCAAATCTCCATGCCATTTGGGATACCGCCATCCTCGAACGCGATATGGAAGGCGCCGATCCTGCAGAGTTCGCGGACTATCTGGAGCAAGCGTTCAGCAGTGAATTGGAGCAGTGGCAAAAGGCGGGGATACATATCGAAAATTGGGTTTGGGAGAGCCACGACTTGGCGGAGTCCGTGGCCTACGGTGAATTGAAGCCCAAGGTTCCGGTGGAAGCGCCCGTTTCCGTGCACTCTTGCGCCGACGACAATCACATCGGTGAGAGATTGTTGCAGATGCATTTGACTGCCGGCCAGGCATACCAGGATGCCGCCGCAGCCGTTGTCGAGAGGCGCCTGGCGCAAGCGGGTATGCGCCTCGCCATGATTCTCAACGACGCTGCAAAACCCTCCCCGGCAGGGAACTAAGGTTTGCTTGACTGGGAGGCTCCTGCGGACGCCGCATCCAGCCATAGCCGGTGAACACGGTACTCTCGCCGAAAGTTGTCTGACCGTCGAGGTATAGCTTGGTGGTCCACCGGGTGGTTACGCCATATTTCAATGCTGCCCAGTAGGCATGAAAACCCGGTCCGCCACGCTGCGTTCCAAAAGTGGAAACGTATTCGACCTGCAAGCTTCCCGATTCCTCGAGATTGTGACCATAAGCAACGATATAGGGATTTTCCTGGGACCACCTTGCAGGAGGATGGACGAAGAAAAGGAATAGGGCGAGGAGAATAGCGCGAAGCGCAGTGCAAACAAACAGAAAGAGTTAGAAGGACAAGCACCCATAAATTAAGACTAGCTTAGTCATATTTGGATGCAAAAATTTTGCAACTAGATGGCCCGTATTTCTTCCTTCATCGCCACTTCATTCTTCTCCTACGCTCTTTCCACTTCGGTGCTATTCTTGCTCCTGCTTTCTTGCTGTCTGGGTACCTTTGCTCCTCCTGACGGGCTTGGCCCTCTTGCCCCCAGGTTTTTGTCCTGCTTCACGGCAACTCCCTCCCAGTGCCGTTTGCGCGTATATTTCTTGCTTACGCAGCATTGGAATGAACTATGTGCACGACGCTGCCTTCTGAATTACTGCTCGAGCATCTCCTCGCTGGATCTGACGAAGCCTTGGTCGGCTTCCGGACGGACGGCACCATTGTTTTGTGGAACCGCGCTGCACAGGACCTTTACGGCTTCTCGGAGGCGGAGGTCTTGGGAAAACCCATCACGCAGCTTCTGCCTCTTTACGAGTTGCCGACCCTCGAAGAGTTGCTGGAAAGCCCGCTCCGCATCGACTCCAGCGAGGCAGAAGTCACCGAGCGGCTCCACAAGGAGGGCATGCGCGTACCCATCCACTTGCAGAGGTCCCTAATCCGGACGGCAAACGGGGAAATTCTGGGCGTCCTTGAGAGAACACGGCCGCTTCCGGCCGTCGCCGCGGGAACCGCCGCACAAGCTCATTTCCGTCTGATGGTCCAGCAGATGCCGGTCGTTTTCTGGACCACGGACCAGCGTCTGCGCATCACTTCGCATTGGGGTCCCACGCTGGGTCTCCATCGCAGGATGCAAACCAAGGCCATTGGACAGACGATTCATGAGTTTTTGCGCTGCCCGCGAGACGAAGAAGTTCCTGTGAAGCAGCATCTCGCCGCCCTCCGCGGAGTCTCCTCGCGGTTCGAGTACAAGCGCCGCAATCATGTGTTCGACATCAGCATCGAGCCCCTTCGGGACTCCGACGGAACCATTCTTGGTTGCATCGGCGTGGCTCTGGACATCACTGAGCGCAAGAAAACGGAGGAGGAAGTCCGCCACCAGGCCACGCATGACGGCCTGACCGGGCTCGTCAACTACCGTGAGTTCTATGGCAACCTGGAAAAAGAGGTGCGCCGCGCCGAGCGCAGCCATCACGCATTTGGCTTGCTGCTTCTCGACCTGGATGACCTGAAGGGCATCAACGATCGCCTGGGACATCTGGCCGGCAACCGCGCCCTGCGGCGCCTGGCCTGCATCATGCAGGAGAATTGCCGCGTCTCCGACGTTGCCGCGCGTTACGGCGGCGATGAATTCGCCATCCTCCTGATTGATGCGGATGCGGAGCGGGTCCAGCAGATTGCACAGCGCATCGCCAACCGTCTGAGCGAGCAGCCTGATGAGCCGCGGTTGTCCGTCAGCATCGGTTCGGCAAACTATCCGGAAGATGGCCAATCGCCGCAGGATCTTCTGGAAGCGGCGGATCGCCGTTTGTATCGCAACAAGAAGGCGCTTCGCTGGCAGACCGCGCACGCCGATTGAAGCCTCACCGGGCATCTCTCCAAGGATCACCTGGACTTCGCGTCATCTTCTACAAGCGTTTCCGCAAATGTGTAAAATGAGGTCGGCGAGCCTGCTATTGAGAAGTCCGCATTTTTGCGGGGTTCGTTCCAAAGCCTGACTTGATCCAGTTCGCGACCCGATTGCCTTGGTTCATCAAGGTGAGGCTTCATTAGAATCGAGGCGAAGTAGCCGGGGAGACCACCATGGACAAAAATGAGTTGCTTCTCGCGATGCTAGCGGAGGGTTTCACACGCTCCGCATGGCATGGGCCCAATCTGCGGCAATCGCTGAAAGGCGTCAATGCGAAACAGGCGGCCTGGCGCCCTGGTCACGGGCGTCATAATATCTGGGAACTTGCAGTTCACACCGCGTATTGGAAATATGCGGTGCGCCGGAAGATCGAGGGCGGAAAACGCGGTTCGTTTGCCCTGAAAGGAAGCAATTTCTTCACGCGGCCCGAAAAAGGGAAGGCCACGGAAGCGGCCTGGCGCGCCGATCTCGCCCTGCTTGCGAAAGAGCATCGCGCCCTGGAGCAAAGCATGTGCCGCGTCTTGACGACGAACCCCTCGAAAAGGCTCCTCCGCATGCTCTACGGCATCGCCTTCCACGATGTTTATCACGCAGGGCAAATCCGGTTGCTTCGCCGCTTGATGGAGCGCTGAAAAACTTCTTTGAGAGGGCGCTCCGGCGAGGCCGACGACGCCTTCCCATTGGCCACGCAACAATACCGCAAGTCACGAATTGGATTCGGGCGGGACTGGCGCAGGGCGCGAATTGAAAAGGCCGAAGGCAACGAAGATATCCAATACGCCGATGCCGCTGACAATCCCGCGTATCGCGGGGTGCAGCACAATGGGTATCAGCCAGGGAAAGCGGTGCAGGAAGTAGTTCTGCTCCCAGAACGCGGACCACGGCAGGTACAGCAGCAGCGCACCCATTTCAAACAACAACACGACGGTCAAGGCGCGCAGAAGGCGGTTCATGGAGGAATGCATGACCCCTGGTTAAGTTTGGACCTGTGGTCAGCGAGCGGGTTTTTGAAGCGCACTGATGCGCTCGGCAACGTCGCGATAATCGATGTTCACCGCATAGACCTGGGAAAAGCTCTTGAGCGCCGTATCCAGATCGCCGGCCGACTCCTGGGCCACTCCCAAATCATACCGCAAGGCGAGTTTACTTTCCGAGTCGATCCCGGGGGTCTGCAGCGCGCGTTCGTACCAGATGGCCGCGATGCTCGGTTGGCCCTTTTCCATGAACGCGAGGCCCAGCAGCGTGCAGCACTGCATGGCATAGCGGAAGGCCTTGCCGCGGTCGTTGGCTTTGGCCACTTTCTGGAACTCGCCGATGGCTTCTTCGAGGAGGCCCATTTCGCGGAAGGCAATGCCGAGATTATAGTGAGTTTCCAGATCCTCGTCTTCGGCGCTCATCTCGCCGAGTTCCGCGCGGAATTCTTCAAAGACTTCCCTCAGCGGTGCGGACTCAGCATTTACTCCGGCGTGCTCCGTGGACAATTCTCCCTGTTTCGCGGCCGGAGTGGCGGGTTCGGGCTCCGCAGGGGCGGGCGGCGTAAGTTCGCCCATGCCCAACTGATCAATCTCTTTTGCCAGATCCGCCAGGAAATCTTCGGAAGAGAATGCGCTCCCATCCGACGGCACGCCTGCGGGAACCTGTTCCTTGGGTCCGGGCTTTTCCGGAAGCGTGCTCTTTGCGGGCTCTTCCTTCTTCGGGAAAGCCGGCACCTGCCCCAACATCTCGTGGGCGGGCACTACGGGTTCCGGCTCGATCACCAACTCGAAGTCCTGTTCGAGTTCAAATTCAGGCTCTGCGGGTAGAGGCTTGGGCAAAGCTGCCTGCGGCAATTCCAGGGCGGGCTCCGGCCCCTCGGCCGCCACTTCGCCGTGTTCCGGCAGCGGCAGAGTGGTTAATTCCTCGTCCGGCAGCAATTCCTCATGCTGAGCAGCAATTCCCCCCGCCGGCGGCGTACTCGGTTCGGCTGGAACACCTTTTGGCGGAGCAGGCAGCTCTGAGGGAATCTCCTCCAGCGGGCTGGTCCAGTCTTCCGGATTGTCCGCGTCAGCGGGCACCGTAATTTGCGGATTTCCGATATCCTCGGTCGGGGCCACCACGACCTCATGCGGCAGCAACTCCTCTGGAATCTGCACAGGGGTCTCATCTTCCAGCACCAAATCGGGCAGCTCGACCTCTTCCACGTTCGATGGGGCAGCGACCTTCGGAACGGGCGGCACACCCTTTGTTTTGGGCTCCCGCTCCTTCGTTTCTTCCAGCAGCGAAGCCCATTCGGAAGAGAGGTCGACTTCTTCGGACGCGGAGACCGGCTGCGCATCTGCCGCTTCCGGTGCCGGTTCGATAATCTCAATTTCGGGTACGTCTTCCTCCACTGCAGCAGCGGCATCTTGTGCCACCGGACTGGCTTGCACAGGCGGGGCCGCTACTTCCCCTTCCCCCGAAACAACAGTAGCCGCCTCTTCGACGGGTACGGTCTCAACGGGCTGCGGCATGGCTGCTGCCACGGCGGCGGCGATTTCGTCATCCGTCAAGCCGGCCGCGCGCTGGAACCTGCGTCGCAGCTCGCCAAACCGTTCGCTGCTGCGCACATCCCCGCGTTCGGCATGAATGTGTTCGAGTTGCGCGGCTAGCTCCGCGGTGCGCCGGTCGTCGCCGGCCCCCAGCACGAAATCCAGCAATTTTTCGAGGGTCGGGGTGTGCGTCGGCGCGCGCCGCAAAATTGCTTCGAGCAGTCCGATGGCCTTCTGCGTCAGGCCGTAGCTGGCAAAAAGATCGACGTCCGTCAGGGATTGCGCGATAAACTTCTGGGTCTCTTCGTCCAGTTCCGGCTCGGCAGGCGAGGACGCCGCTGTCTGCGCCGCCACTTCCGGAATCTCTAAGTCCAGACCTGGCCGCACCTTCGGCGCGTGTGCCTCGGGCAATTCGGCCTGCAGCGTCTCGTGTGCTTCCACCGGCTTCGCTTCTGCCGGGGGCTCTCCTGGCAGCACGCCCATTTTGCGAAGCACGTCGTTCAACTTGCGCTTCGGCGATTCGCTTTCCGGCTGGCGATCCACCAGTTGCTGGAAAACGTCCTTGGCCCGCTGTAGCCTTCCGGCGGCGACCAGCGCATCGCCCAGGTGTGCCAGGGCATCGGGCAGGCGGAACGAATCACTGGTACGGCCGTACGTGTCCACCAGCCATTCAAGTGGTTCGAGCCGCCCGGGTAGCCGCGTGGCCAGCTCATTCAGCAGGTGCACCACGCCTTCGTGCTCCCCGGCGTCAATCATGGGAATACGGATGCGCGAAAGCACGGACATGGCGCGCTCGCCTTGTCCAGACTCCAAGAGCGCTTCCGTCACCTTCTGCGTGGCTGTAAAGTTCTTTTCGTCGGAGGAGAAAATCTTCAGCGCCAGGACCGTGGCTTCGTCCCATTTGGCGTTCTTCAGGTACAAATCCATCAGCAGTTCAGCCGGCTCGCCGCCCTTTTCGAGGTCCGGCACGCGCTCCAGGATCTCCGTAGCCTGGGCGGTTTTCCCGGCGGTTGTGAACGCTCTCGCCTTGACGATCAACGCATCCAGGTTTTTCGGGTTGATGTGCAGCGCCTTATCCGCCAGCTTTTCACATTCCTGCTGCTCGCCGCGAGCCAGGGCGCGCTGCGCCGCGGAAATGTACGTTTCCAGGGCTTCCCCGGACTGCCCCATGGCCTGATAAAGGTCGGCCAGGCGGATCTGAATCCGCAGGTTATCGGGTTCCGCCAGCAACAGCTTTTTCAGCAGCGCCACCGCTTCCGGCTGCTTGTTGTTTTTCAGGTGGAGTTCGGCAAGCTGCAGGAAGAGCGGCCGCGCCTCGCTCATGACCCCTTGCTGCACGTACAGGTCAGCCAGCTTTTCGAGCGGACGAATTTCTTCGGGGGCGAGTTTCGCGATGCGCTTGTAAACAGCGATGGCCTTCGTCAGGAAACCATCGCTGACGAAGAGTTGCGCGAGCCGCTCGAAGTAATCGATGGCCTGGAACGTCTCGCCCTGGCGGATGTACAACTCTCCGACGGTCATCAGGGTAACTTGGTCCCGCGGCTCGTACTTCAGGATCTGCTGATATTCGGCGATGGCTTGCGCCATCTTGCCCTGATTCAGCAATTTTTGTGCGGCTTCAACGAGTTTGCTCTTGTTGTAGGCCATGCCCCTATGAGACAGCTTCCCTACGAAAGCCGTCCGCGACTTTCTCCCTGAGGGCGTTGCAGGCGCTCGGAGGTCTGCAACGCTACATTTTCACGCTACAGTCCCTCGTGGGGGGCGTCAATGAAAGCGCGGCAGGTTGTTAGCAGGCAGTTATCCCCGTAGCTGATACGCTACCTCGCGGAAGAAATGGCGAAGGGGAGCTCAGTTTCCTGCTGGCCAGATTCCCAGCGGTAGCGCTTCCTGGACGGCTCCTGCGGCCCAGCAACCGGCGTCCCTGACCGGCGCAAACGAATAGCGGTGCAGCGGCGTCGGCCCATATTGCCGGAGTGCTTCCAGGTGGTCCGGAGTGGCGTAGCCTTTATGCCGCGCGAGGCCATATAGAGGGTAGATGGCGTCCCACTCTTCCATTCGGGTGTCGCGGTGGGTCTTCGCCAGGATGGAAGCTGCGGCAATGGAGACGCTGTGCGCGTCGCCTTTGATCAGCGACTGCTGTTCCATCAAAACATCAAGTTCCATGGCGTCAATCAGGAGGTAGTCGGGCTGGATGGTCAGATGTTGCACCGCCGCGGTCATGGCTTGCCGGCTGGCCTGGTAGATATTCCAGGCGTCAATGCGCTGCGCGTCCACTTCTGCCACCGCCCAGGCGAGGGCGTGCTCGCGGATGCGCTCGGCAAGCTCCACGCGGCGTTCGGCGGTGAGCTTCTTAGAGTCGTCCAGGCCCACAATCCTGCGCTTTGGGTTGAGAATGACCGCGGCGGCGACAACGGGGCCAAACAGCGCGCCGCGCCCGGCTTCATCCAGCCCCGCGATGCGGGTCCAGCCGAGCTTGCGCGCCGCTCGCTCAAAACGGGAACAGCAGAGTCGCGCCATGATCGTGGTCTGTGCCCCGCATCTTACCACACGAAGCAACCTATACGGCCAGCGTTGTGAGGCAAGCCAGCGCTTTCGGTGATGTAAAGAAAAAGAGACAGGCGTTGCCCTATCCCCTGTGAATTCAAAATGGAGAGACTGCTTAGGCTTTGACGGCGGGAGCGGCTTCCTCGCGGGCGGCGCGCTTGATGCGGGCGGCCTTGCCCCGCAGGTCGCGCAGATAGTAGAGGCGGGCGCGTCGCACGCTGCCTTTGCCGACCACGTCAATCGATGCAATCGAGGGCGAGTGCAGCGGAAAAATGCGCTCCACGCCGGTGCCGAAACTCACGCGGCGCACCGTAAATGTGGCGCTGCTGGCCCGACCTTTCTTCGAGATCACCACGCCTTCAAACGACTGGATGCGTTCCTTGACCTTTTCGCCTTCGCCTTCCAGCAGACGGACGTTTACGCGCACGGTGTCGCCGGGGCGAAACTCCGGGAGGTCTTTGCGCAATTGCGCTTCGTGCAGCTTACGAATTACCGGGTTCATTTTCTGTGTTCCCTGCAGACCCACTCAGGCGGGGCCAGCACTTCCCAGGCAAACTATTATTATAGACGGGCTGTTACGGAAATCCTAATCGTTATTCAAGGTTGGCTTGGCTCTCAAAGGTCAGGCCGGTTTCGCCGTGTCTTCACTGCTGCCTGTTGGCGGCGCCATTTGGCCACTTCGGCATGATTGCCGCCGGTCAGGACGTCGGGCACTTTCCAGCCTCGGTATTCCGCTGGCCGCGTGTAGTGCGGGAAATCGAGCAGGAGTTTCGCTTGGTGGGGCTGAGGAACCGTGGCGGCATGGGCAGTTTCCGACAGCTCCAGTTCACTGAAGGATTCGTTTTCCGTGGAGGCTTCGTTGCCCAGCGCTCCCGGCAAGAGCCGTGTCACTGCATCCACAACAATTGCTGCAGGCAGCTCGCCGCCGCTCAAAACGTAGTCCCCGACCGATAGCTCTTCGGTTGCCAGGAATTCCGCGACGCGTTCATCCACGCCTTCATACCGCCCGCAAATCAGAAGCAATCTCTCCAGTTTCGCGTAACGCCGTGCCGTCTCCTGCGTGAACAAGCGCCCCGCCGCGGACATCAACACGACGGCGGTTCCCGCTTCCGGCGGCACGCGATTCTCTGCATCTCCCACGCCACGCCCTAGTAACTTCTCCACCGCCTCAAACAGCGGCCCCGGCTTCAGCACCATGCCTTCGCCGCCGCCAAAGGGCCGGTCGTCCACGGTGCGGTGACGGTCCTTGGTGAACTTGCGCAGGTCATGCACATGGATCTCTGCGATCCCCGCCTCTTTGGCGCGGCGCACGATGCCATGGTCCAGTGGCCCAGCAAAGAATTCCGGGAAGATGGTGATGAGATCAAATCGCATTGCAGGAAAGTCTAACAGAGGCCCGGTTCGCGGGAGGGAAGAAACCCGCCTGGATGCTAGGTAGCATCCAGGTCTTTCAACCCTTCCGGCAAACGAACTTCAATGCGCCGTGCGGCCACGTCAATGCGCGTGCAAATCTCTTCCGCGAGAGGGATCAGCACTTCGCCGGCCGAGGTCGCCACCTGAAGAAGCGGCGCTCCAGCCACACTCTCCCCCGGGAAAAAGACATCGCGGACCGTTCCCAGCAGGCGCGGCGCTTCTTCCGCAGCACAGGCGGGAGATGCCAGTTTTGTTGCGATTTCAGGCAACTCGAACACCGCGCAGCCCATCAAGTCGGTCACAAAATAGTGGCCTGCGGGCAATTCCACACGCTCTTCGATGGGGAGCAGCACTTCCAGCCTGCGTAGCGATTCCGCTTCGCCGATGCTGCCGCAACCCTCGAAATGGAAAATGCCCTGGCCGGGATGGTTGCGGTCGATCCAGAAACCATGCAAGCCGACGCGCCTGGGCTCGCCGGCATCTTTGCGCAGATAAATGGATTTCAGCGAAGAAAGACGTGCCGGAAAGTCGGTGAACAATTCCGCGGCCACTTCGCCCTTATTGCCGCGGGGACGCAAGACTCTGGCAACTTGTACCCATCGCTGCGTTGTTTGGTGAGAGCTGCTCAATCTTCCAGAATCTCGAGGGTGAAGCGTTTGTGGAGTTTCATGCCTGCCGCACCAAGCAGAGTGCGGATGGCCTTGGCCGTGCGCCCCTGGCGGCCAATGACCTTGCCCAAATCTTCCGGGTGGACCCGCAATTCCAGGACGGTCACCTGTGATCCCTCAACGGCCTTCACTTGCACACCTTCCGGGTGGTCTACGAGGGCTCGGGCTATTTCTTCAACTAATTCCTTCATGGGGTCCTCCGCGCGAGCGTGTCACTACTCAAGCGAATGCAAGCGACCCCTCCCCACTTCCGTCAGAGGACGCGGAAAAACCGTTGACCCGACCCGGCTTACTAGTGCCGTTCCAACTTGTTCCAGCAAATCCCGTCGAGAATACTCTCTCCGTGTTCGCGTCAGATGCTTGGACCGTCATTTGGCCGAAATAGTTGGAACGGCACTAGGCAATCTTCTGCAGCTTGATAAAACTCCGAACCGTATCGCTGGGCTGAGCCCCTTTACTCAACCAGTGCTTAATACGCTCGGAATCCAACTTGATCTCAGCGGGCTGCTTCAACGGGTCGTAGGTTCCCACCGCTTCTCGTATGCGACCGTCGCGCGCCCGGGTCCGCTCAATGACAACCACGCGGTAAAACGGCTTCTTCTTCTTGCCAATCCTGGCCAAACGAATCGTTAGCACTAAAGTACGTCCTCCTAAAGAGCCTTTATTCTAACGTGATTCTGCGCCCCCCGGCAAACTATCCTGCTCGTCTAACGATCTGGCTGGACCCCTCGGAAATGCCCTCTCGTTCGCAGTCCCTCAGTACTTCTCGACCACAGGAAGCTCCACGAAGCTCTCTTGGCCGGGGGCATGATATACGCGCTGCAGCGCCTTCTTGTAATCCTCCGGCTTGGCCCAGAAGATATTCGGCACAAACGTTTGCGGATTCCGGTCATACAGCGGGAACCAACTGGACTGGATCTGCAACATGATCCGGTGCCGCGGCAAAAATACGTGGTTTGCATTCGGCAGGGCAAAGCGGTAAAGAAGCGGCTTATCGCTGGCAATCGCCTTTGCGCTCTCCAGGCTTTCGCGATAACGTCCCCGGAAGATATCTGCCGCAATCATCAACTCGTATCCGCCCATCGCCGTATCCCCGGCCACCTCGTCCGGGTGCACATCGATCAATTTCACAACCCAATCCGAATCGGTCCCGCTGGTGGAGGCGACAAGATTCGCGATAGGTTGCCCGCTGATTTTGAGCGGTGCATTCAAAACTTCGGATTCAAACACCAGCACATCCGGCCGTCCGGAGGCCTCCCGCTGGTCATCCACCAACCAAATCTCCCAAGGCGGGCCATACTTTGAATAGGGCTCATGATTTGGGCGATTGCGGTAAGGAACCGGTTTTGCCGGGTCCGAAATGTACTCGTCACTTGCCGCGTCCTCGGCTTTCGGTGCCGTGAAACTCAGCTTTAGTCCGCTGGAAAGATAGAGCGGGGTGAGCTTCACAGTACAACCGCTATCGCAACCGGCGGGCCAGGACTGCAAATGCCGCCACGTATTCGTCCCCGTCTCGTAAATCGTAACGGGAGCGACATTCGCTGTTGGCGCGTCATCCTTCAAATACTGGTCGAGAAACGGCCTCAGAATTTCGCGACGAAAATAGAGGGCGGTGTCGGTGCCAAACCTGAGCGCGCCGAGCGAACTGCCATCGCCGATCTGTTGTCCGTGGAACCATGGCCCGAGCACCAAAAACACTTTGTCGTTCCCGGTGTCCTTCGGTTTGATGGCTTTGTACACGGCCGTCGCTCCGTAGATGTCTTCCTGGTCCCAAAACCCTACCACCAACATGGTCGGAACCTTTAGCGGTTGTGCCGCCAGGATTTGATCCATGGCCTGTTGCTGCCAGAAAGAGTCGTAGCTCGGATGCTCCAGAATCTTCCGCCAGAAGCCCACCTGTTCGAGGCCATGTTGCCGCCCCAGTTCTCCTGCGGAGCCGGCCCTCATGTACAGGTCGTAGTCGTCAAACGTGCCCGTCCACCACAGCGCCTCGTTTGCGCGCGTCCCTTCCTGCTCGTAGATGTAAGGCATGTTCTGCTGGCGAAACGCCCCGTTGTGGAACCAGTCGTCTCCCTTCCAACCGTCCACCATCGGATTCATCGGCACAGCCACCTTCAGCGCCGGGTGAGGATTCACCAGCGCCATCAGCGACAGAAATCCGTCGTAAGAAACGCCCAAAATCCCCACCTTGCCGTTGCTTTCGGGCACATTTTTGACCAGCCATTCGATGGTGTCGTAGGTGTCCGTCGAATGATCCACCGACGTGGGGTTGAGCGGCCCGTGTAAGGGCCGAGTCATCACGTAATCGCCTTCCGAACCATATTTTCCGCGAATGTCCTGCACCACGCGGATATAGCCATCCCCGACGATCACATCGGTTACGTTGTCGCCCCCGCTCAGGATCGGACCCAGGTGCGCGCTTGCCGCATGGCTGGTCTGTTCCGCGGCGTTGTACGGCGTGCGTGTGAGCAGGATGGGAGCATTCTTAGCGCCTTTTGGCACCACTATGACGGTGTGGAGTTTCACGCCATCGCGCATGGGGATCATCACCTCGCGCTTCTCGTAATCAAAGCTGCTGTTCACGGGGACGAATCTTGCCGGTATCTCGCTCGGAAAATTCGGGTACTTGGCGGGTGCTTCGGTTGTCTGTGCCCGGGCGTCTTCGAGAAATGACCCAGTGCTCAAGAAGCAACCGAACACAATCATCCCTGCGATTGAATGCTTCAGTTTCATAAAATTCCCTTTGATATGCGGTACATGCCGCGTACAAAAATCTGGCTCGGACCTGCGAGCGCCGCGATTATATGCCGCGTTGCCCCGGCGCGCCACCGCCTCTTCTGAGGACGAGAGTCAGCCCAGCCGGTTTAGGCCGTTGAACGCCACAGCCCTTGTAGCACTCCGCCAGGTTCGGGTAATTGAAGGCGGCGTTGCGGCGAATCCCGTTGGTGTTCTTACTAATTGCGCGGGGCAGTCTTTGGCGGAGATTTTGCTTCAGCCCATGCCGGCGAGTTTGCCCAGCCCCTTCATCTTCGCGCGTGCGGCCATCGCGCCATACTGCTTCATCATTTGCCGCATCTGCATGTATTGCTTGATGACCTGATTGACTTCCTGCACGGAGGTGCCGCTGCCCTTGGCAATGCGCTTGCGGCGCTTTCCGTCGAGGACGTTGTAGTCGCGGCGCTCTTCATTAGTCATGGAGTTGATGATCGCTTCCACCTGCTTGAGTTTCTTCTCATCCACCGACGCGTCTTTGGGCAGATTCTGAAGCGGCCCGACCTTCGGCAACATATCCATCAACTGGTCCAGCGGGCCCATCTTGCGGATCTGCCGCAATTGGTCGCGGAAATCTTCCAGCGTGAACTCTTCCTTGCGGAGCTTGCGCTCCAACTCCATCGCCGCTTTTTTATCGAAAGCCGATTCGGCGCGCTCGATCAGCGAGAGAATGTCGCCCATGCCCAGCACGCGCGAAACGATGCGCTCCGGGTAAAAGCCTTCCAGCGCGTCGTACTTCTCGCCAAGGCCCACAAACTTTACCGGGGCTCCGGAAACTTTGCTGATCGAAAGGGCCGCGCCGCCGCGTGCATCGCCGTCCAACTTCGTCAGGATCACGCCGGTCAGGCCCAGCCGTTTGTGGAATTCACCGGCCGAGCGCACCGCGTCCTGGCCAATCATGGCATCGGCGATGAACAGCATCTCACTCGGCTGCAATTCCTTCTTCAGCACGGAGAGTTCATTCATCAGCTCATCGTCAATATGCAGGCGGCCGGCAGTGTCCACCAGGATGACATCACTGGCCGAGAGTTTCGCTTCCTTGATCGCGCCGCGCACAATTTCGACCGGCTTATCCGTGCCTGTGCCCGCCCACAACGGAATGCTGATGGCTTTGGCGACTTGTGCGAGTTGTTCGCGTGCGGCGGGGCGATACACGTCCGTGGAAACCACAATGGGGCGATGCCCGTGCTGCGCGAGCCATTTGGCGAGTTTGCCGGTGGTAGTGGTTTTGCCCGAGCCTTGCAGGCCCACAATCATCCAAACCGAAGGCGGACGCGAGGCGAAGAGCGGCTTAGCGTGCTTACCGAGCAGCGCGAGCAGTTCGTCGCGCACAATTTTGACCACCTGCTGATCGGGTGAAAGCTGCAGCATCACTTCCGAGCCCAATGCCTTCGCGCGGATGTTCGCCAGCAACTCGTCGGCGACCCCCACGTTGACGTCGCCCTCGAGCAGCGCCTCGCGGATCTCCCCGATGGCCAGGTCCAGGTGCTCCTCGGTGAGCTTTCCCTGGCCGCGCAGGTTCTTGAATGTTCGTTGCAGCTTCTCTGTCAGGTTCTCAAACATGGCTGACCGTTTTCTCTAAGTTCCTACCCCTATTGTACAGGGTGCGATGCGAAGGTACAGCGGAGCGCGGTTTGTGCGCCCCGTGCGCTTCGCCGGGGAGGAGGGATCCCTCCTTCTCGCATGTCGCTTCTCTTCTCATTCCAATTCGGGAAGGAAATGTTGGCAGCGGTGCTACTACCCCACCCCCGGTGTTTTTGTGAAGCATGTCAAAACAAAGGGGTTGCAGGCGCAAGAGTGCGCAACAGTGTAAAAACAAAGGAGTTACAAAGTGGATGATTCTATTTTCAAATCCTTTGTTTTGATATCGATGCGCACTGTTGGTGCAAAGGCCGAATGTGCTGGAGACCTGCAGACCGCGGGCGGGTTTGTGCCGAGTATTCACAAGACATTTTACCATGCTATTTACTAATTGTCAATAGCCATCTTGAGGTACTAGGCCCGAAACTGGTACGGGGGGCTGGGGGCGCTGCAAAAAGTTTCAAGTCTTAAGTTTTCAGTTCACGGAGAAGATGAAGAGAACCCCAAGACCCAGGTTCGCAAACCGAACCTGGGGCACCCTCCGTGGTTGTTCGGTTAGAGGAAACGGGAACATGGGGAGGTTTGGTTTACAGCGAGAGCTGCAAGAAAAGGGGTTGGGAACCCGCCTCGATTCCAGGATGATATCCTGCTCACCTGCAATCCGAACTCACGGTAGAGGACGCGCGACCCGCCGGGGAGGAGGATTGTTAGAAGTGAAGACACTCCGCACATGGGATCAGGGGGACAAGATGAACCAGGATGTTTGGACTGCGGTGGACAAGTACATCACGGACCTGCTGGTACCTTCCGATCCCGCGTTGGAAGCCGCTCTCCAGGCCGCTAGCGACGCGGGCCTGCCGTCCATCCAGGTCTCTCCGGTGCAGGGAAAGCTGCTGCATCTTCTGGCGCGAGCTTGCCAGGCACGCCAGATTCTGGAGATTGGCACGCTGGGCGGCTATAGCACGATTTGGCTCGCGCGAGCACTCCCCGCTGGCGGCTGTGTGATGACGTTGGAGGCCGATCCGAAACACGCCGAAGTCGCGCGCGCTAACTTTGCGCATGCCGGGGTAGCAAGCGTAATCGAGCTGCGGCTGGGGCCTGCGCTGGAGACTTTGCCGAAACTTGCTGCGGAAGGGCGCGGCCCGTTTGACCTGATTTTCATTGACGCCGACAAATCCAATATGCGCGAGTATTTTGATTGGGCACTGAAGCTATCGCGCCCAGGGAGTGTCATCATCGCCGACAATGTGGTACGCCAAGGCAAGGTGCTGGACGCCAGCAGCAGTGACGTTGACGTTCAAGGCGTCCGCCGCTTCAACGAACGGCTCGCCGCCGAGAAGCGTGTCTCCGCCACGGAAATCCAGACCGTCGGTAGCAAGGGCTACGACGGATTTGCCCTGGCCGTGGTCAATTCCGTTTCCTAGCCCTCTTTCCACGCTCACAGTGTGGCGCTCTATTTCATGCACTATAACTTCTGCCGGATTCACCAGACCTTGCGCGTACCCCCCGCCATGGAACCTGGGGTTGCAGACCATGCATGGAACATTGAAGAAATGGTAGATTTGCTAGAGCAACACGCCCAAAAGGATGCCGCTTCGTACCTAATTCATGGGTAAACGTAAACCACCACGGCATAGAAGAGCTAAAGAAGCGCAATCACCACTGCAAGCGAGAGAATCCACGTTCGTAAAATCACATAAGTTGCTGCTCCAAATACTTGGAGTAATCGGAACCGCGCTGACCATAGCGACCTTCTATTTAAGTTACATCGTCCCGAAATTGTCTGTAGATGTAGCTGGCTCATTGCAGCGCACCAGTCCAATGGGAACTGTTTTCTATCTGTCGAACGACGGTGCGCTGCCGATACACGATGTGGTCGTAACGCTCGGGAATATCCACATTGATGGCGAAGGTTTTCAAGTGCTCGGCATGGGGATGGAACTTAAGGCCCCTCCAGAGGCACAGGCCGATGTATTGTCGCCCGGACACAAAATGACCTTGCCATATGCCCCCGCTTTTGGATTCACGGCTGTTAGCAATCTGAAGGGCGCACGCTTGGTTATCCGAGCGCATTACAGACCGGCCTATGTTCCGTGGCATAAGACCGAAACATTCCCCTTCCAAGCGATAAGGGCTGCGGACGGAAGTTGGATATGGAGCAGTATGCCTCAGTGATTTCAAACCGCCCTCTTCTTCAAAATGAGTCACTACCCATCGTCCCGTTTTCTTGACCCTGTGCGCGGCGCGCAAGTACACTAGTGAATTCGGAAAGCTGCCTGGAATCAGACAGTCAGGCTTAACGAACACGACCCCAAGGCCATCCTGGTTCGCGGTGTGAACAGGCGGCGATACGCTGCTGGAGGATGAAACTTGGGGAGTTCGCGGGCCGTATCCAGTAAGGGGGATGGTTTTGCCAAAGCGTACATTTCAACCGCGGAAACGCCGCCGCGCCAAAACGCACGGATTTCGTTCGCGCATGAAGACCGAGGGCGGCCGCAAAGTCCTTGCGGCGCGCCGCAAGAAGGGACGTCATCGCCTCACTCCCGAGTAATGGGGCAGCCCCAGCATCGCCACCGGCGAGGCAGGGCCAGACGTTTCCGCGCGAGGCGCGCTTGGTGCGCAAGAGCGAATTCGACGCGGTCTATAGCACTGGCAAGCGCCGCTCCAATGCTCACTTCACCGTGTTCCTTCGTGCCAATGAACTGCCACTGAGCCGCTTCGGTTTCAGCATCAAGAAGGCACTCGGCGGTGCCGTGGCTCGCAACCGCATGCGCAGAAGGTTGCGCGAGATGGTGCGCTGCCACCGCGAGGAGATACCAGCAGGATGGGACATTGTCATTCACCCGAAGCGTTCCGTCGCGAAGGCGCCCTTTGCGACGCTGACGGCGGAGTTCCTGCAGTTGTTGAGCCCGTGAACACCTCGGCAAATGAGGCACAGGTTGCTGCGCCGGTACAAGAAGAAATGCGGCAAACGCGGAAATCGGCGAGCGTGCGCGCAGCGCTCTTTACGCTCGATTTCTATAAGGCTTTTCTGTCGCCTATCCTGGCCGGCGCTTGTCGCTACGAGCCCTCGTGTTCCCGCTACGCCTACGAAGCGATCGAGCGCTTCGGAGTGTGGCGCGGCATCTGGCTGGGGACAAAGCGCCTGATGCGCTGCCATCCGTTAGCCCGCAAATTTGGATTCGACCCGGTTCCAGAGAAATGGGAAGAGATGCGAGCGGATTCCAAGATCACAGTTGAAGCGCATGAGGTCCGCCCGTGAGCACCCCGCCAGTGAACGAATTCCCGCCAATCGGGCCGAAGAAGGATAAGTTCACGCCGGAGCTGCGTATCCTGGTCGCCGCGCTGCTTTCCATGGCGGTCATCATTCTGTGGACGAAATACTTCGGCCCCAAGCCTCCCGCGCATGTTCCACAAGAAAACCAGCCGGGTGTCACGGCTCCTGCGACGAGTGGATCTTCGGCAGCAACTTCTGCCCCAGCCGAGCCGACTCCTTCCGCAGCATCTTCAACCGTTTCCGCAGCGGCACGCCCGGCGGCTCCGCTCACTGAAGATACCCAGGAGCGCACCATCGTTGTTGAGAACGACCTGTACCGCGTGGAATTTTCCAATCGCGGTGCAGTCATCAAGAGCTGGCAACTGAAAAAGTATACGGACGATTCGAAGCCCCAGAAGATTCTGGACCTGGTCCACCCCAAAGCGGCTGCGGACACAGGCGGCTGGCCCTTCTCCATGGTCATTGACGACCCGCAATTGGAAAAAGCGGCGAACAGCGGGCTCTACAAGGTTTCCGGCGATTCCGCTTTACTGACCGCACCCACCGATCTCACCTTTTCCTGGAGCGACGGTCATCTTGAAGTGATCAAGAAATTCCACTTCGATCATTCCTACGTCCTGACCGCTGAGACCTCCGTAACCGACAACGGGACGCGCTTGCTCGGCGGATTGGCCTGGCGCGGCGGCTTTGGCGACCTCACCGTCACGAATCCCATTGCCGTGGAGACGGTCAGCACCTTCTATAGCGAAAATGGCAAGCTCTCCACGTTCCTTCACAAGAAGCTCGATGCCCCGGAAAAGTGGCGCAATATTTGGATGGGTGGAAAGACGTTCGCGGGCATTGCGGATCGTTACTTTACGGTGGCCTTTCTGCCACCCAAAGATGCGCCCAGCACTCTCTTGGAGACGCGCTATTGGAAGCTGTCCCACACCATTCAGGTGGACGGCAAGGACCAGTCGGAAGACGTGCCGGAAGTGGCCGTCGTCACGCGTTCCCAGCCGATGGCTCTGCGCGTATACGTGGGTCCCAAGGACTACGACGATCTCAAGGCCATTCATCCGCCCTTGAATTCACTGGTTCAGTTCGGATGGCTCGAGATTATCGCCGACCCATTGTTTCACGGCTTGAAGTGGCTGCACAATTACGTGCCCAACTGGGGCTGGGCGATTGTCGTTCTCACGCTGATCGTCAATATGGTGCTCTTCCCGCTGCGCATCTCCAGCTACAAGACGACCATCAAGATGCAGCGGGTGGGGCCGGAGATTAAACAGATCCAGGAAAAATACAAGAAGTACAAGATGAACGACCCGCGCAAAGCGGAAATGAACAAGGAAGTGATGGCGATCTACAGCCGCGAAGGGATCAATCCTATCGGCGGTTGCCTCCCGATGGCCCTGCAGTTTCCCATCTGGTTCGGGTTGAACCGCGCGCTGAGCTACGCCATCGAACTGCGCCATGCCAACTGGCTCTGGGTGCGCGATCTAGCCTCGAAGGATCCTTATTACGTCTTGCCCGTGATGGTGGGCGTTTCTATGTACGTCGTCTCCAAGATGACCCCCATGACGATTACGGATCCACAGCAGGCCACTATGATGAAGCTCATGCCCATCAGCATGGCGGTGATGTTTGTGGTTTTTCCGTTTTCCAGCGGCCTGGCGTTGTATATTCTCACCAGCAGCTTGGTGGGTATCCTGCAACAGTGGTACCTGAATCGGACGCACCCTCTTCCTGCGCCGGTCAAACCCGTTCGCGCCAAGAAGTAAGGGACAGTGTGATGGCGCAGTTCGTTGGGGTCAAACCAGTGGTTTCGAGAGACTTATGACGAAGGAATTCGTACGCGAGGGAAAGTTGGACCGCGTCGCCGCGGCCGATGCCCTCCGGGATTTTCTGCCGAAGATTGTGCGCGCCGCTGGCCTGGAGCTCTCCGTGAATGTGCGCGTTGCCGAAGCGGGCACCGGCTCAGTGGAAGGCGAGGCGGAGATTTTCGCCGACCTCGACGGCAAAGACAACGAACTCCTCATGGCGCGCGGCGGAGAAGTTTTGAAGGCCCTGGAACATATCGCATTTCGCGCCCTTGCCCTTGAGCCAATCTTCCATGAAAAGATTCACCTTGATTGCGGCGGCTTCCGCGCTTTGCGCTTCGAGGAACTGCGTATGACCGCCCGCGTGGCTGCGGAGCGGGTTCAGGCTACGCATCAGCCCTTCCGGCTCAATCCCATGTCCTCGCGGGAGCGGCGGATTGTGCATCTTGCGCTGAAGGATTTGTCGGGCGTGCGCACCGAAAGCGTCGGCACGGGCGAAGAGCGCCAGGTAGTTATTCACCCGGCGAAGAAGGACTCGAATCTCTAGCTCAGGCCTTTAGCCTGAACTTTTCACGCGGGCTGCACAATTTCGACCACAGATCCCCCCATTGAATCTCAGAGTTTGACTGCGCTTGGGAAATCCCCACCCCTGAAGGGGTGAGCTACAGCCAAGTGCGCGGCACCTGCCTTACCGGCGCACCCAACCCTGCGCGATCACGTTTCCGTCACCCGAAAAGCGCACGCGATACGTGAATGACGCTGGCCGATCTGGCCGTATCTGCGGAAAACGTAAATCCGAGAATTCCACCACCGCTTCATCGCCTTCCTTGTGAAAGCGAGTCAGGGGAAACCGCGCGAACCATAGAACCTTCTGAACTTCCGTCAACTGTCGCGCCCGCTCAATCCAGGGATTCGGAAGCGCGTCAGGATAGTACGTGTGTTCGATCTCGTTCGAGCCGGAAAAGCTGACGTTTTGCGCCCTCTTCTGGAATAAACCTTCGCTCAAATCCATGCGCATCTCGTAGACTCCTCGCGGCGCTCGTACCAGCCCATCCCAGTGCCACAACGATGGCGGCAAGGGCAGCGCGCCAATCGCTTCGACCTGTAGGTTCTCTTGCGCGGCAAACTGCTGGACGCGCCCGAACGCCACGTGGTGCGCATAGGTGGCCCCAATGAGATAGCCCACCGCCAGAACCAGACCCGCGCGATTCCAATTGGCATAAGACACGCGCAGGCCCCAGCCTCGCGCTGCCGGGAGCAGAAACAGCACTGCAAACAGGACCGTGGCCACAAGAATCGCGGCATTGGAAATCGGCGCGCCGACAATTTGGGCAATTTTGGCGATCAGGAATGGCGCCGGCGTGAACACCAGCCACATCAGAATGGCTCGCCAGTGGATATGCGCCGGGTCTTCGTAAGTCCAGGAGAGCAGTTGCGGAATCAGCAGGATGGCCGTGAAGCTGAAATCTACGATGAATAGAATGTCCCAGGCGGGCCGCGACCATGCGAGCGGCGACCAGATCATCGTGCCGAAGGTGGTCACCAGATCCAGGAAAATGTGGCTCAGGATACCGATCGCCCAGATACCCCAGAGCGCAAGGAAGGAGGGCGCTTCCCATTTTCGCCACTTCGCCACCACGCGGGTCAGCCCCGCCAGGATCACAGCCCAGATTGGCAGGCAGAGCAACGAATGCGTGATGCTGCGATGCCAGGTGAGCATCAGCAATTCATTGTGCGAAAATAAATCGCGCAGGACATCGCTGTCTGGAAAGACTGCGCCCAGCATCAACGACCAGGTGATGAGGCGCTGCTTGCTTAGCGACCGCGGCGAAAACAGGTCCCGCCCGCCAAACGCCGCTTTGCTGATCAGCGCGCCTGCAATTCCGTGTGTGATGGTGTCCACTGTGTGCTCGTCGTCCTCGCTCTCAGACCACCGTTAATAGCGCAGATGTCTTTGGCACGACGCGGCCGACCCGCTTGGCGTTTACACCATGACGCTGGAGACTGGCTCGCGCCAGTTCTTCATGTTCCGGAGCGAGTGCGATCAAGAGACCGCCGGACGTCTGCGGGTCGAAAAGCAGCGCGCGATTCTCTTCCGCCACGTTTGTTGCGAAGACAACGCAGCCGCCTAGAAACTCGCGATTGTTTTTCAGCCCCCCGGAAATCATGCCCTGGCGCGCGGCATCGAGCGCACCCGGAAGCAACGGCACATCCGCGACAACAATTTCAAGTGCTACACGCTCAATCCCCGAACCCGCGTCTCCCAGCGCCATTTCCCGAGCGTGCCCCAGCAATCCGAATCCCGTGATATCCGTCACGGCGTGCACGCAGCGCCTCCCTGCTTGCACTTCCAGTTCGCGCAACCCTTCGGCCGCCGCACGATTCAATTGCGTCATCGAAGCGATCGCCGCATCCAGTGAAGCTTTTTCCGCGCGTTCTTTTTTGAGTGCCGTGGAAATCACGCCGGTGCCCAATGCTTTTGTCAGCAAAAGTACGTCATTTGTCTGCGCGCCGACATTTCGCCAAACTTGCTGAGGATCGATCACCCCTGTGACGGCATAGCCAAACACGATATCGTCGATGCGAATCGAATGCCCGCCGATCACGCTGCACTTCGCTTCGCTCATCTTGTCGAGGCCGCCGCGCAGAATCCGCTCCAGAATCGCTGGGTCCCCTTGTTCGGGAAATCCCACGATCGAGAGCGCGGATACCGGCCGCCCGCCCATCGCGTACACGTCGCTCAACGAATTGGCCGCCGCGATTTGTCCGAAGGTGAACGGGTCGTCCGCAATCGGTGTGAAGAAATCGACCGTCTGCACCAGCGCTAATCCTTCACCGAGCAGGTACACCCCGGCGTCGTCGTTGGTGCTGAACCCAACGAGCACGTTCGGATCCGTTGGCAGTGGCAGGCGCCGAAGTATTGCGTCCAGGGTCGCGGGACTCAGCTTGGCCGCGCAACCCGCCGCCTTAACCATCGCCGTGAGTTTCACGGGATCTGTCAAATCACACCTCGCTGTACTGCGCTTCGATTATAGTCATGCCGCGCCCTTCTTGCTCGGCCCCCGATAGAAACGTGGCCTTCGGAACACCTTGCACGGATTGCCTGGAAAATGTTCTCATCAGCCGATGCCTTGGGACTTCTGGTTGATCTTTCTTTTTCTCGGAATAGTTGTGCCCTGGCGCGGCGCCGTGCGGTTGAAGAAACTCCTGGCGCTCCCTTCCGTCAGCACGAAGGAAAAGCTCGCACTCTATGGCGCGACCATCGCCGGCCAGTGGGGGATTACCGCTCTTGTTGCCTGGCGTGCTCTTGCACGGGGATTGTCCGCAGGCACCTTGGGCTTAGCCGATTACGGCGGTGTCAGCACGATTCTGGGGAGCCTGGCTCTGGCTGCTTTTATCGGGGGTTTGCACTGGTTAAACCTCCGACGCGTAGGCCAATCGGCAGGACATGCTACAGAGCGAATGCGTTCGCTGGCGCGCCGGATTCTTCCTGTCAATTCCGTGGAACTGCTCCCCTACTGCGCACTCGCCGTCACCGCCGGCGCCTGTGAAGAATTCCTTTATCGAGGATTTGCCATGGGCGCTCTCGCGCGCGTGGGACTCCCCGCTTGGGCCGGTGTGATTCTGACTGCGGCGCTCTTCGGATTAGCCCATGTCTATCAGGGCCGTGGCGGAATTCTGGGCACCTTTGTGATGGGCATCCTTTTCGGCGGCATTCGCGTGGTCTACGATACGCTCGTACCGGTCATCATGATTCACACGGTGGTGGATCTTGTGGCCGGGATTGCGGGGCCGCGCTACCTCTTACCGCAGCTCACGGAAGAGCAGAAGTGAGTCGAACTTATATCGTTGCGGGATAATTACTCTTATGACAACAGAAGTCGATAAGCCCATTTCGGTAGAGACGATCCGGCGCGCCTTGGGGGAATTCCAGGTCATTCCAAATGATAAACAAGTATTGTGTATTCAACAATATATAAGGATTCTAAGGCACTGGAATGAGAAGCTGAATCTGACCGCTATTCGCGATCCCCTGGAGATACTATATCGTCATTTCTGCGAGTCCATGTTTGCGGCCGTTGCTGTGCCGGTGGAAAATGGTCGGTTCGCCGACATCGGTTCCGGCCCCGGATTTCCTGGCATTCCGTTGAAGATTTTTCGCCCGGAGTTGGAGCTTTTCTTGGTGGAGTCGAACATCAAGAGGGGCACATTTCTTGCTGAAGTCATCCGTGAGTTGGGGCTTGGGAATACTCATGTGCTGATCAACCGTTATGAAGAGTTGGGCGAGGAACTGGCCCCGCTGGATTTTGTCTGCTCTCGGGCCCTCGGAGAGTTCGGCACGTTCCTCGAGTGGGCCGCGTCGGACAGTGTAGCCGCCTCTCGCGTGATTCTGTGGATTGGTGGCCGCGACCTTGAAGAAGTTCGCAGGTCGAACCGGTGGGAATGGCAAGAACCAATCGCTATGCCCCAATCGTTACAGCGGTATCTTCTTGTCGGCGAGAAAAAGGCTCATTTGTCGGCGTAACGACATCATAACAAAGGACTTTGCATTATTTTCCCTCCAACATGGACGATTCTTGTGTGCTTTTCTATCGCACGGCGTTCCACGTGAAACATTCAGTCCGTCGCCCGAGCTACAGACCGGTTTGTTCCACATAAAATTCTCCGCCTCATGTGCATTGCGATGTATCTCTCGGGCCACTTTGTGCCCTTCCGTGAAACCCTTGTTCCACGTGGAACGTCGGATGCGCCGGACACGCAGCGCCGTGGCAAGCGAATTGAATCAGTTCCAAGCCTTGTGTTGTTCCACGTGGAACGACTAAAAGGACTCATGGCTTGATGTCAGAGCTAGTCCGAGTGCATATCGCTCTTCCAACCAAGTTCAACCCAAAACTGTTCCACGTGAAACATTCACTTTCTAACAGAATCTCCGCAGCTCACTTCCTGTTTCACGTGAAACATCTTGCTTCTAGCGGGCGGCTCTGCTAGTTTCCCTACGTTGGGGAGACCGTCTTGGCCCGGGTCATTGCTGTTGCTAATCAAAAGGGTGGCGTAGGTAAGACCACAACTGCAGTGAACCTAGCAGCCTGCCTCGCCGCTGCGGAGCAGTCGACTCTCCTCATTGATTGTGACTCTCAAGCAAATGCTACAGCCGCAATCGGTTTCCAGAAGGATCCTGCCCGCCGTACCATCTATCACGCCCTTATTTTGAACGAATCGTTTGAGAAATTGATACAAAAGTCACAAGTTGAGGGCTTGGATGTTGTCCCAGCCGACAAGAACCTTGCAGGAGCTGCGGTGGAGCTCGTCCTTGCCGAGAGCCGTGAATACAAACTGCAATCCTTCCTGCAGAATGTGCGGCCAAATTACAAATTCATTGTTCTGGATTGCCCCCCTGCCTTGGATTTGCTCACTCTGAACGCGCTGGTTGCGGCCGATGCCGTGATGATACCCATCCAGTGTGAATACCTGGCCCTCGAAGGCGTGTCAGAATTGCTGGATACCTTGATGCGTATTCGCCGCACGCTCAATCCCAGCCTTGAAATCGAAGGTATCCTACTGACGATGTACGATGAGCGCACGACTCTATCAAGGCAGGTAGCCACGGACTTGCGCAGTTTCTTCGGCACTCAGGTCTTCCAGAGCCTGATCCCGCGCAACGTCCGCCTTGCCGAAGCACCAAGTTTTGGTAAGCCTATTATTTTCTATGATATACATAGCAAGGGCGCTGAGGGCTATACGCAGCTCGCCCAGGAGGTTATTGGCAATGCCGAGAAACGCGTTGGGGCGGGGGCTCGGAGCGCTCATTCGGGAGCCTGAATCGACAGCTCCAGCAACGCCGGCCGCACCGACATCTTCGCACGCTGCTCCCGTCGCGCACAGCTCTGGAGGAGCTGCTGCAGCCGTATCCCGGGCCTTGAGTCCCGCCTCCTCGGGTCCTTTGCAGATTGACATTGATCTGATCGACCCCAGTCCCTATCAGCCACGCACGCGGTTCCGTGAAGAAGCACTCGATGAGCTGGCCCGCTCAATTCGGACCAGCGGCATTATCCAGCCGCTCGTCGTGCGGCCGCTCGGCCAGCGCTTCCAACTGATCGCCGGCGAACGGCGGTGGCGTGCTGCGCAGCGTGCCGGTCTCGACAAAGTCTCTTCCATTATTCGCCAGGTTCCCGACGAACTCGCGCTGGAAATGACGCTAGTCGAGAACATCCAACGCGAAGACCTTAACGCTATGGAGGCAGCTCGCGCCTTTGAGCGATTGATGGACGAATTCCAGCTCACCCAGGAGTCGGTGGCCGAGCGCACGGGCAAGGAGCGCGCGACCATTGCCAACGCTATCCGATTGTTGAAACTGGAGCCGACCATTCAAGAATGGATTGAAGAAGGGAAACTAAGTGCAGGTCACGGACGGGCTCTGCTGGCGGTTGCCGAGCCACAGCTCCGCATGCGTTATGCGCAGCGCGCCGCTCGCGGCGGACTCACCGTGCGCCAGATCGAACGCCTCGCTTCGCGGCGGGCTCGTGGCGCAAAACTTCCCACGGAAGTCCATCCGGATCCCAACATCCGCGAAGCCCTGGAAGAACTCCAGCGGCATCTCGGCACGAAGGTGCATCTGCGGCAAAAAACGAAAGTGCGCCCGGGCCAACTCGTACTGGAGTATTACGATGACGCTCAACTCATGGGCATCTACGACCGCCTGATGAAATAGCGCCTGAGCAGCAGCGCGCTGCCACTGCACGAACGTTCAGGCATTTCATTCGACAACTCCCTCTGCAACGTGCGTTGACTTCTCGCCGCTTCAGGTTACATTGGGACCAGTAGACACAGGGAGTTTATCTATGGCTTGGAAGTGGCCCGGCACATCAAAAGAAGGTGGCGGTGAAGAGTGGACTGGCTTCATCGATCAGGGCGTGTCGCTCGAAGGCACGCTGACACTCACCGGAACGTTCCGCATTGACGGACACATCAAGGGGAACATTATCTCTGAGCAGACGGTAATTCTAGGCGAGAACGCGAAAGTCGAAGGACAAATTGAAGGGAATCGCGTGGTAATCGCGGGGCGCTTTGATGGCGTCATTTTCGCCAGAGGCCGCGTGGAGATTCAACCCAAGGGAGTCGTAACGGGCGAAGTTCACTCACCCTGCATGGTGATCGATCCCGGAGGCATTTTCGACGGACGTTGCCACATGCTGGCCTCCTCGGAGGCAGCCGCCGGTGTGACGATTCCAATCCGAGCAGTGAGCCAAGCGTAGAGCTGGAAAGTTCGGCAAGAAAGCAACCTCGCTGCACTAACTATTAACTTACGATAAAACAGTTAGTATGCGCTATAGCTCTTCCTCTAGGCGTCCCGTTTTAAGCTCGTTTCAACGATGACGAGACAAACCCTTAACGGGGCACCCCAGAGGGGACCGCCATCAGGGCGCGTTCGGCATCCTGCAGGCCCGCCTGGATGTTTGCCTCCCAATCCAAATGGGGAACCTTGGAAGCTGCCGCTGCCGTGTAGAACTTCAACGCATCTTCGGGGCGATTCAGTTTTCTCAAGCACAAACGCCCAGCCGCCAATAACGCTAGCAGCGATTGTTTTTCTGTGGGGTAGTTTTCCGCAAGGCGCTCGTATTCGGAGACGGCGCGATCGAAATGCTGTTGCGATTCGATGGCTCGGATGATCTCGAGCCAGGTTGCCGCGGGCATCTTGTCCCCGCCGGCGTTGTGGTATTCCTCAAAGGCACGCCAGGCAGCATCCACGTCCTGATTCTTGAGATAGGCCTGGCACAACTGAATCGTGACCTGTCGGTAGGCCGGCATGTCGCTGCGACGCCATTGCGCTTGTTGCAAGAGATTCAGGGCATCAACAGAGTTTGGATTTGCGGCAACATGCTTCTGCAGAAGGGATGCAGCGTCAGCCAATTTGTTTTGTTCCATGGCTTCTGAAGCGCGGACGACTTCCGGATCGCCGCTCCAGCTCAACTTGGATTCGATGGCTTCGTTGGCTTTCTGCTCCAGGCCTGATTGTTGCAACGCATACGCTCCGGCCATGCCGAACAAGAACCCGCCAACATGAGCCCAATGGGCGACCGGCGAGGACGTTCCAAATGCCGAGCCATAGAAGAATTCCATGGCTAACCACAAAGGAAGCAACCAGTAGGCGGCCGCTTTGAAGCGGCGCCGGTAGATGATGGTGAAGAACATCATCTCAATCTTCATTTTGGGGAAGCGCACGAGAAATGCGCCCATGAGTGCGGCCACGGCGCCGGAAGCACCAATGAGCGGTGTAAAACTTCCTTGGGCGCACCAGCCGTAAAACTGCAGCGCCGCGGCTCCCGCGACCAAGTAGAAAATCGGATAAATCTGGCGGCCCCAAGTATCTTCCAGAATGAATCCTGCGAGCCACAAGAACCACATGTTGCCGATCAGGTGTATCCAGCCACCGTGCAGGAAATTTGCGGTGACATAGGAAAGCAGCCGGGGATGCGCGGGGACGTAAGCGTATTTCTCCAGGATTGAGGTCTGCTCCACGGTGCCAAATTCCTGACAAAGGTTATCCATCTCCTGCTGCAATTCGGTGGGGTCCTGGACTTGGCGAATCTGGGCGTCCCAGGGATCTTCAGCTCTCCGCGAAGGCGCTGCCAATTGATCCCACCCATCGCCAGCAGATTTCTTGATCGCGTCGACAAAACCCGTACCAGGGCCGGAGGTCTTGAGTTCCGGATGCATGGCGGCAAGGAGGATCAGGTGGATGCGGACTTCGGTGCGCTGCGGGGCTTGATCTTCGATGGGGCCGTGGGTGATCAGGAAAATCAGGATGTTCAAGCCGATGAGGGCAAACGTAATCACGGGCCATCGTCGGCCCCGCATACTCTCGTGACGTATAGGGATCAGCATCGTGTTCTCCCGGAGGCCAGCCTCCGCTCCAATCGCCAGGAATCTGTTGTTTCAGGTTAAAGGTGCAACGGGCAGAGCGAAGAAAACCGAAGTACAGGTGCCGCTAAACAGTTAGCTTGACGGATACACTACGCGGTGAGGCGCGCAGCCTTGTTGCACAGCCATATTGAAGTGAAGCACCAGGTAACATCGCAGGCCCAATTGACACTCCCTAGCGGGCAGACTATCGTTCGGAAGGTGTGATTACGAGGCGAAATTCATGAAGGTTTTGGTGATTGGCGGTGGCGGACGCGAACACGCAGTGGTATGGAAACTCCACCAAAGCGCGGGTGTCGAGAAGATCTGGTGTGTGCCCGGCAACGGCGGAATTTCTGACGAGGCGGAATGCGTGGCTGGCGACGCAGGGGATGTCTCGGCACTGGTGGCGCTGGCGGACAAGATCTCGCCGGATTTGACGGTCGTCGGGCCAGAGCTTCCCTTGGTAAATGGCTTGACCGATGCCTTCCGGCAACGCAAGTACGCGGTGGTTGGGCCGTCGCAACAAGCGGCACAACTCGAAGGCAGCAAGATCTTCGCAAAGGAGTTCCTGCAGCGGCACAACATCCCCACGGCGGCGATGTATGGCTCTTACGATTCACCCGGGGCCGCGTATTCGGCGCTTTGCTCTGTGGATTGGCCCGTGGTCATCAAAGCGGATGGCCTCTGTGCAGGGAAAGGCGTGTTTCTGGCGGACCATCCCGACGCCGCCACGGGATTCATCGAGCGCGTCATGGAGAAGGACGAATTAGGAGCTGGAGGCGGGCGCATTTTACTGGAAGAAACGTTGGAAGGCGATGAGCTATCGTTTATCCTGCTGACCGATGGCGAGCGTTCCGCTTCACTCGTACCCACACGTGACCACAAGCGCGCCTTTGACAATAACGAAGGGCCAAACACAGGCGGTATGGGCGCCTATTCCTCGGACGAGCTTTTGCCCGCAGCTTTGCGCCAGACGATTCAGACCACCATTGTGGAACCGACCTTGCGCGGCCTAGCCAAAGACGGGTTGCGCTATCAAGGGTTCCTCTATGTCGGCCTGATGCTGACTAAGCAGGGACCCAAGGTGTTGGAGTTCAATTGCCGCTTGGGCGATCCCGAAACGCAGGCGATTGCCGCGCGCATGGATTTTGACTTGGCCGAGGTGCTCGCCGATGTTGCGGCGCAGAGACTGGAGCCCGCGAAGCTGAAGTGGAAGCGCGGCGCCAGTGCCTGCGTGGTGCTGGCATCCGGCGGGTATCCGGGGAAATTCGAAAGCGGCAAAGAAATTAAGGGGCTCGCCGAGGCAGGGCAAATTCCCGATGTGAAGGTATTGCACGCGGGAACGCGCCGACAGGGCAACGCGATTGTCACGAGCGGCGGGCGAGTCCTGGGCGTCACGGCAACCGGCGATTCGCTTGGCTCGGCGCTCCAGAAAGCCTACCAGGCCGCCGCAAAGATCCATTTTGACGGCATGCACTACCGTAAAGACATCGGCCGGCACCATCAGCAAAGCACGGCCGCAGGAGACTGACGCTTTTGGCCAAGATCCTGCACATTTTCCGCGCGCCGAAACGTCATGCGCCCATGGAAGAACTCGCTACCGCCCGCGCCGTCGAGAATTCAGGATTGGAGGGCTGTGCTCACGCGCGTCCGGGTAGCAAGCGCCAGGTTCTGCTCGTGGATGTGGAAACGCTCGGGAGCTTGAATCTGGTGCCGGGAATCATTCGCGAAAACATCACCACACAGGGCCTGGACGTGAACGCGTTGCAGGTGGGGCAGAGACTGGGCATGGGCAGCGCGCTTCTGGAGGTCAGCGCCGTCTGCGAACCTTGCGAGCTGATGAAGGCGATCCGCCCCGGCTTGCAGCAAGAACTGCAGGGGCGACGAGGGATGCTGTGCCGTGTCTTGAGGGGCGGCATGTTGAAGCGCGGGGACGCGATCGTTTTGCAGGCAGCGCGAAGCACGCCACAGCCGGACGTGGAATCTTAAGGTGTTGGCTTGCGCCGCAGCGTGGGCGCTTCTGGAGGCCGGTTTTTGTCCTCGGCCGGTTTTTCCTTCTCGATCCGTTCTTCCGGCGGAACAATCCACTGGAACGTGCCGCTCTCGCCCATAGCTCCCTCGAAGAAGTTCGCTCCGCCCGCCAAGAGCGGCAAAACCGCCCGCATGAAATCGGCCGAATCCTTGCTGTCGGCTTTTTGCGCCTGGCCGCGCTCGATCAACTCGATCACTTTCGCAAAACGCTGCTCGGAGGACTTCAAGCCCGCGATGCGGGGATCGTTCTGCTGAATTAGACCCAAGAAGGGCACATCCTGGGAGTCGTTCGGAAAACGCACTTCGACCAGAGTGTGCGCTTTGTGCTTTTCCGGGGGATAGAGCTGTGTAAACCGCGGGCGTAACGGCCGCGTCTGCAGGTAATCGGCTTGCGAGCCGATGGACTCCTGCTCCACGCGATACTCAACCAGCCAGACTTCCGGACCGTACTGCTTTGGCGCGTAGCCAATCAACACGATTTCCAAGAGCGGTTCGTCCGGTTTCAAATCGATTTTGTGGTGCAGCTGAGAAACGAGCGGCCGCAACTTTTCGAGGAATATCACGCCAAGCTGTTCCAGGTCGCTTTCGCTTTCGGTGGGCTGCTCGTAGCGCGGATCGGCCCGGCCGGTACGTTCGATGTCGTGATCCAGGCGAATGGGCCGCGGCTGGGCAGGCAACTGCCACTCCTCGGCACCAAAGAAGATGCCGATATGGCCCGTGTCAATTTCCGCCACGCGCGGGGGGACGCCATTTGCTTCCAGCGGTTGGTTAATCGCACCAAAGATGATGGAGTCGCGGGCCACGTGGACGAGGACTCGCCCGCCGGACAGGTTGGCGACAATTTCGTCCTCCTGTGCCCAAGCGGACGCAGTAGCCAGCAGCATTCCGCCAATGAGCAACCACCCTCGCATCACTTTCCTTTCGATCACAGGCCAGACGCCTGCTGCCCCTAGCATACTCCGCGGTCCGCTGGGGCGTTCAACCAAACCTGATCACCTGGGCATCAGCATTTACCGCCCGGCGTTTCTTCCGGTAAAATGGAGAAACACTCACAAGACAAGAGAAAACAACAGACTATGGGATTTCGGAAACTCAAAAGCATTCGGCATAACGGTAAGAGCGTGGCGGCCATCCTGGAGGCGCACGAACGCTTCTTCAGTGGGAAAGAAGGCGGAGCGCGGGCCGATTTCACCGGGGCGAATCTCTCCTGCGCGGATTTTGCGAATGTCAATCTGGCCGGGGCCATTCTGCGCAATGCAAATCTCGCAGGAAGCGACCTTCGCGGCGCGCGCCTGCCCGGAGCGGATCTCAGCGGGGCGCGGTTGCGCAAAGCCGATTTGCGCAACACGGACATGACCGAGGCGGTGCTTCCAGGGGCGGATCTGAGCGAAGCGCAAGCCAGCGGCGTGGAGTTTTTCCGCTGCGATCTGACCGGCGCTAATTTCCAGAACGCTCTGCTGCGGAACACCAATTTCCGCGATGCACGTGTGGATGGCGCAAAATTTTCCGGCGCGGATATGGGCATCAGCATTCTGCGCGAAACGGATCTGAGCAAAGTGGATTTGACCGGTGTCGACCTGTCCACGGCGCTCCTGCCCCCGGGATACGCGGCGAAAACCCGCGGGGCATAAGGGCCGCAGGGCCTGCGTGTTCGCCCTACGCTCGGGGCGGAACCCGGCGGGATGGCAAATCGCCGGAGCGCGTGTTAGCCTCTCGCGAAGCCCACAATTCAGGGGAAACTTTGGCGACCATCTCTACACAATTGGACCTGCCGGGCGTACGGGAGCGAGTGCTGGAGGTTCTGCGCGGGCTCCTCGAAGAACTCGGCAGCCAAGGCGCCATTCCACAGCTTTCCATCGCCTCCAACCTCGATCGCGATTTGGGACTTGGCAGCCTGGAGCGCGTGGAGCTTCTTACGCGACTGGAGAACGCCTTCGATGTGAGGCTTCCTGACACGCTCGCGGCGGAAGCGAGCACGCCCGAAGAACTTATCCAGGCCATCCTGACCGCTCCTGGCACGACTGTGAGCGAAGAGGAAGAGACCTCCGTGTTGCCCGCGTCTGCGGCGGTGCAGGTCATGCAGCGGGAAGCCGAGGATTCCATCGTTGAAAAAGCGGAAACCCTAATCGATGTGATCCGCCATCGTGGGATTCACGATGCCGACCGCGCGCACCTGCTGATCACCGAGGACGACGAGCAGGGCGAGCATCACTACACGCTGACGTTCGGCGAGCTCTACACCGCCGCACAAAAGTGCGCCGAAGAACTGGCGCGGCGAGGCGTTCCCGCGGGAGGGCGCGTGTCGTTAATGCTGCCCACTTCGCGGCAGTTTTTCATTTGTTACACCGGCATTTTGCTGGCGGGCGCCATTCCTGTACCCATTTACCCGCCGTACCGCGCGGACCGCATCGAGGAGTATGCGCAGCGCCAGTCGGCCATTCTGAACAACGCGCGCGTGTGCCTGCTGCTGACGTTTCGCCGCGCGGAAGCTGTCGCCAAACTGCTGAAGCCACGGGTGAAATCACTGCTGGGAGTTGTGGACGCACGGAAATTACTGGAAGCCGCCGAAAAAGAGCCGCCGGCGGCGCCCGGCGCTTTGCCTGCGTTCCTTTCGGGCAGTCGCATGCGCAAGGGCAGCGACATCGCGCTGCTACAGTACACCTCGGGTTCCACGGGCAATCCGAAAGGCGTGGTGCTGACGCACGCAAATCTTCTGGCGAACATGCGCGCGCTTGCGCAAGCCGTGCAACTCGGCCCGGGAGACGTCGCCGTGAGCTGGCTGCCGCTCTATCACGATATGGGATTGATTGGCGCGTGGCTCACGCTGTGTTTATTCGGCGATCCGCTGGTGGTGATTTCCCCGCTCGCTTTTCTGACACGCCCGGAGCGCTGGCTGCAGGCGTTCAGCAAACACAAAGGTACGATCGCCGCCGCACCGAATTTTGCCTACGAACTGTGCGTGCGCAAAATATCCGATAAGGCGATGGAAGGGATTGACCTCAGCTCCTGGCGCGCGGCGCTGAATGGCGCGGAGCCCGTCAATCCGGAAACGCTGGAGCGCTTTATCCAGCGTTTCCGGAAGTACGGCTTCCGGCGGGAATCGCTGTTGCCGGTTTATGGGCTCGCGGAAGCGTCTTTGGGCGTAACCGTGCCGCCGCTCGATCGCGGGCCACTGGTGGATTGCGTGGAGCGCGACGCTTTCACGATGCAGGGGCGCGCCGTTCCCGCGTCATCGGACGATGAGGGGAGCATCTCGTTTGTCTCGTCGGGGAAGCCGCTGGCGGGCCACGATGTGCTCATCGTGGACGCCGAGGGAAATGAACTGCCGGACCGCAGGGAAGGTTTTCTGTGGTTCCGCGGACCTTCGGCGACGAGCGGCTATTACAGAAATCCGGAAGCGACCGCGAGGCTCTTCCCGCGTGGACCGGCAACCATGCCGGGCGAGTATCCGTGGCTGAATTCCGGCGACCGCGCCTATCGCGCCGATGGCGAAATCTACGTCACCGGCCGCGTAAAGGACATCATCATCAAAGGGGGACGAAATCTTTACCCGCACGAAGTGGAAGAGTTGGCATCGAACGCCGAGGGAATCCGCAAAGGTTGCGTGGTGGCGTTTGGATTGAAGGATGAGGATAGCGGGACGGAGAAGCTGGTGATCGTCGCGGAATCGCGCGAAACGCAAGCCTCTGGCCGCGCCGCGATTGCCGCGAAGATTACGGACCAGGTTTCGCGCGGCCTGGGCCTTCCGCCCGACCGCGTGGAGCTGATTCCTCCCGGCAGCATCCCGAAAACGTCCAGTGGCAAATTGCGCCGCGATGAAACGAAACAACTCTACCTGGCGGGCACGCTGACGGCGGCGAAGCCTCCGGCATGGCTGCAGATCGCGCGTCTGGGCATGGGTTCCTCCGTGGAAGGGGCGTTGCGCGCCATTTGGGGCGGACTGCGCAAGGCATTTGAGAAAGTCTATGGCGTCTATTTCATTGTCGTGTTCAGCCTTTGGATTGTGCCGGCATGGCTGATGGTAAGGCAATTTAAGGATCACAAGGCGGCGGGGCGCTTCACTTCGGCGGCGCTTAAGGTCCTGTTTGTGCTGGTGGGAATTCGCGTGAAGGTCGTCGGGAAAGAGTACATGGATACGCCAGGGGCAAAGGTGTATGCCTCCAACCACGCCAGCTACTTCGACGTGCTGCCGCTGATGATGGGCCTGGGCGTGCCGTATCGCTTCGTTGCCAAGGGCGAAGTGAACGAGATGCCGTTCATCGGGACTTTTCTCAACAAGATGGGGCACCTCTCGTTCGATCGCCATGACGCAGGCTCGCGGCTGCGCCAGGTGCATGAGATCGAGCAGTGCTTGCGCAAGGGCGACTCCGTGTTTGTTTTTCCCGAGGGCACGTTCGTGCCGGAGGAAGGCGTGCGGCCATTTCAGCTCGGAGCGTTCCGCGGAGCAGTAGCCACGGGCGCGCCAGTTGTGCCGGTATCGCTGGCCGGCACGCGGAAGTTTCTGCGTGACCGGACATTTCTGCCGCGTCCCACCAGTGTCACGATTACGCTTTCACCGCCGATTTATCCTTCGGCAGCGATGCCCAGCGGCGGCTCTCGCCATTTGCCGGAAATTGTGCGGCTGCGCGATCTTTCCCGCGAAGCGATCGCGCGCTACTCCGGCGAGCCGATTACTTAAGCTGTGTTTCCGCTCGGTCCTGCCATCGCCAAAGAATCCGAACACTTTCCAGCCCGAGTCCCACTCGCATTTGAATGGGACCCGGGCTGTCGATGAGTTGCTGCTTTCCGCTGCCTGCTACACATGGTTGTGAGCACCGGCGCTCAGCGATTCAGCGTATAGATCACGCTGATTTGCGTGTCGACCTCGACGGCCTGCCCATCCAGGTAAGTGGGCCGGTAGCGCCACTCGCGAACCGCAGCGAGTGCGGAAGCATAGAAGAGTGGATCGCCAGACACAGCTTCAAGCGCTTGGATCGAGCCATCCGTTGCAATGATGGCGTGGAGCTCCACGCGGCCTTCGCGGTGCATCTGCAAAGGCAGCGGTGGATAGACCGGTTCCACGCGATGAATCAAAGAGGCGGCTTCGATATGGCCGAGGCTGATGCGCTTTTTCTCAGTGCGAGTCACGGTTGGCGGCGGCTCCGGACCTCTGTCGGGCCCTGTGGCGGGCGGGGTACCCGGGATGTATTGTCCATCTGGCACACCCGGAATCTGCGGGCCAATGGGCTCATTCGGGTCACTCGTTGGATTTCCGTGGTCAACGGGCGCGATTGTCGTCGGGATGCTAGGAGGCTCGCAAAACCGGCAGACCGTTGTTGGATTCTTCCCCGGTTGTGGGTTGTTACCGGTCGGGCGTGCGGGCCCTCCGGAATATGAGTAGGGCGTAACAGGAGTGAAGACGGTAAACGCGAGGCGTTCGCCGCGGCTTAGCAGCGGGTACAGCACCAGCGTGGCGAGTACGAGTATCTGCACGACGATGGACGCAATCAGTGCGCGGCGGCGCTCCTTGCGTGCGCCCTTCTCTTCATCCGCGTTGCCTTCCATCAGGCAACTTCTCAGGGAACCCAGACCTTCTTTGGAGACACTCGTTCGGTCTTGACTCATCACACACCTCCGTGGACTGGCCCGCGAGCGGCGGGGAAGTTTTACGGCACCAGCCTCCCGTGGTTGCCTACAGGAGGCCGGCGCCGCGCTCGCAGGGATGTGAGGTGCGCGCGTCCTCTATCCCATTGGACACCGTGGCGCGCGACAAGTTCCCCGGGAAGGCCGGTCCTTCGCTGCTTTTCGCCAGGGGCCGCTTTCACGGGCGCCGAATTCTTCAAACGATTCGCCGGCCAGCAGGTTGTTCCGTGGTGCATCTAGACTTGTCTCCCGAGCATCTAATGTACTGGACGTAGGTCCGAGGAGAAACCCAATGGACAGGCGTATTCCCGAGGTAGTCGGTGTGCGCCGCACGGGCTGGGCAGCTCTGGACCGCGATCCGCAGTTGGACGTCATTGAATTCATCTGTCCTCATTGCGGCGCGCAAAGCCAGAAAAAGGCGCGGCGCGAGCGCACCGAGTATCGCTTCACGGATGGTTTCATGCAGGATCTGCAGGGCGAAGGAGTGCAATGTCACCACTGCAGGCAGTCGTTGCGGGTCGTGCCGGTGGTGATGCTACACGATCAGGAAGAGGTCAGGCGGTTTGAGGCTATGCGCGCGGAAGAGAACGTACCAGCGCAATAGTGCACCCCGCAGACGTCGCGTCGATACACAGGGAAACAGTTGTGGCTGTAAAACGAAAGAAGCTTAGTAAGCCTGCAAGACAGGGTCTACCGGCAAACCGGATTTTTCCAAGCGGTCGCGAACCGTTTCAAACGCTTCGTCGACCGTATCGGCGAAGCTCAACTGGCCAAATTCTTCCCGGTTGATGGTGCCCCAGCGCACCATGGCCTTCAGGTTCAACACGTCATTCCAATATTTGCGCCCGTAGATCAGGATCAGCGTATTCTTGTTCATTTTCCCTGTTTGCGAAAGCGTCATCATCTCCCACATTTCGTCCATGGTGCCGAAGCCGCCGGGGAATACGATCAGGGCTTTGGCAATCTGCGAAAACCACAATTTGCGCATGAAAAAATAATGGAAATTCAGGCTCAGCTCGGGGCTAATGTAGGGGTTGGCGAACTGCTCGTGAGGGAGCTCGATCGACAAACCGATGGATTTTCCTCCAGCCTCATAAGCCCCGCGATTCGCCGCTTCCATGATGCCGGGGCCGCCGCCGGAGCAAATCACAAAGCGCCGCGGCTTGGGCCCCAAGGAAAGAGCCCAGGTGGTGATTTTGTGAGAGAGCTGGCGCGCCTCTTCGTAATAGCGGGACATCTCCAGGGCGCTCTTGGCCTCGCGCAACGCCCTGCGGTGATTCTTCAACTTCGTTTCGCTGAATCTGTCGGTGTTCTCATTTTTCAGGCGTGTGTAGCGCGCTGCCGCGGTTTCGTGCGATTCGATGCGCGCCGAGCCGAACATCACGATGGTGTCGCCGATGCCCTCCTTCTTGAGTTGCGCCAGGGGGTGAATGTATTCCGCGAGGATGCGGATGGGCCGCGCAGGCGTGCTGGCCATGAAATGGCGATCTTCATGCGGGGCTTTGGGGGCGTGCTGCGGTTTCAGGCGTTTTCCGTCGGGCATGAGCGGTTCTCCAATTCAGACGAACTTTGATTGTAGGCAGCGCGCGACCCCTCCGGCAACGTCTTTGGCTGTCAGTGCGTCGAAACAAGTACGCGGGGCACCCCGGAGGCAATCTGTGTGCATGCGGGTTTTCCGAACGGACTGTGCTAGCGTGAATCCGTAACATGGGAAAATCACACCGCTCGTTGAAGCTTTTATTCATTGCCGTGCTGGGCTGCTGCGCCGCGACGCTTCACGCCCAGGCGCCCGAGGGCCCCATGACGCCGCAGCCGGGTGTGGCCATCCAGCAGGCCCCGCCGGAGACAAGATTCAAGCTGCAGAGCATTCTGGTGAATACCCCCGTAACCGTGCGCGATGCCAAGGGCGAAATGGTCCACGATCTGGAGAGCGGGGACTTTCGCATCACGGATAACGGCATCGAGCAGAAAATCTCGCACTTCGATTTGGGCAGCGATCCCCTTTCCCTGGTGGTTGTTGTCGAAACCAGCTCGCGGCTGGACGCCATTCTTCCCGAAATTCGCAAGTCGGGCATCCTGCTGACGCAAACGGTCATGGGCCCGAATGGCGAGGCGGCCCTCGTGGGCTTTAACGATTCCGTGGACAAGTTGCAGGACTTCACGGTGAACGCCGATGCCATCGAAACCGCGATGACGCGCCTCAAAGAAGGAACGTCCGGGGCGAAACTTTACGATGCCATGAAGCTTGGCGTGGAAATGCTCAGCGCCAGGCCTATGGCCACGCCAACGCAACCCGGGCGCCGCCGCGTGATGCTGGTGCTCGCGGAAGCCCACGATGAGGGCAGCGATGCGAAGCTCGGTGAGGTCCTCCGTTATGCACAATTGGCCAACGTGACGATTTACAGCGTGGGAATTTCCTCGACGCGCGCCGCGTTGCAGAAAAAGGCGGAATACAAGCGCCCGCCCAATCCTGCGCCGGATGGCACGTTTGGCTTGCCGCCCATTCCTGGCACCGTGCAGACGCCCACCACGGAAAACGACCGCTACGGGAACATTGACCTGATGGCGCTAGCGGTGTGGGCCGTGCAGCACATCAAGGATCAGATAACGGATCACGCGCTGGAGATCGCCGCCACGGCCACCGGCGGCGCGCACATGGCCACCTGGAAAGACCGCTCGATTGAAAACGCGATTGACGAAATCGGCGGGGAGTTACACTCGCAATATTCCTTGTCGTATACGCCCAGCGACACGCAAGCCAGCGGCTATCATGAGATCAAAGTAGATGTGGATCGCGCAGGCCTGAAGGTGCGCGCCCGTCCAGGGTATTACCTCGCTGGGCCGGAGAGCTAAGAAATGCTACTCAGTTTCCGGGGCACAACGAAGAGTTTCCTAAGGGCCTGAGGCCCAAATTATTGCGAGCCAAAATGTCGGAGCTAAAGCTCCCGACGCCCAAGACAAAATTCACGAGCGAAGCTTAGGCGATTTGCTGCCAGAAGGTAGATTCGCGAGCGGCCAGCAGCGCATCCTTGCGCGCGTTCCAGCGGAGGAAATGCGGCGTTCTTGTGTGCGCGGTGTGGTGCTCGCGCGTTTCCCAGACTTCATGCAGGAAAAACTGTCCCGCCAGATCCGTCGAGCGGTGCAAATCGTATTGCAGGCAGCCTTCTTCCCGGCGCGTCGGCGCAACAAGTGCGCGCAACTCCGCTTCGAGAAGCAGTTCCTGGCCTTCCTTGGCGCGGACAATCACGGCGAGCGTCACCGCGTGCTTGGGGAGCTTCACGACCTTAGCGCCTTTGGACTTTCTTTGGGTGGGCCGGCGCCGCGCGGTCTTCTTCGCTTTTCGTTTGGCCATATCGGCGGGGATTGTACTCCATCTGGGGCCAAGAGCAACTGGGATTTGTGAGCGGAATTGGAAGGCAGTGTAGTTGCGCTAATACCTCGCCAGTTCCTTCGCCGTCGCAAACACCTTCCGCGCGCTCGGCAGAAACGCTGCTTCCAGCGTCGGCGCGTATGGCACGGGCGTATCCAGCGAAGTCACCCGCAACACCGGCCCATCCAGTTCCTGGAACGCCTTTTCGCACAGCAGTGCGGTAATTTCCCCCGCAATGCCTCCCGTTTTCGTGTCTTCGTGCACTACCAGGCACTTGTTCGTCTTTTTCACCGACTGCAGAATTGTCTCTTCATCCAGCGGCAACAACGTCCGCAAGTCGATCACCTCGGCCTCGATCCCTTCTTTCGCCAGCGCCTCCGCGGCTTCCAGAGAGGTGTGCATCATGGCCGCGTACGAAAGGATTGTCAGGTGCCTGCCCTCACGCCGCACCACGGCCTTCCCGAGCGGCACCGTGTAATCCCCCGCGGGAATCTCTTCCTTGAGACGGCGGTACAGGAATTTGTGCTCGAAAAACAGCACCGGATTGTTGTCGCGGATGCTCGCCTTCAGCAACCCCTTCGCATCGTACGGCGTCGAGGGGTACACGACCTTCAGCCCCGGCGTGTGCACGAAGTACATCTCCGGATTTGCCGAATGAAATGGGCCGCCATGCACCCCGCCGCCCGACGGGCCGCGAATCACCACGGGCGCGGGCGCGTTCCACAAATAATGCCCTTTGGCCACGAAATTTGTGATCTGGTTGAACGCGCACACAATAAAGTCGATGAATTGCATTTCTGCGATGGGCCGCAGCCCCAAATAACTCATCCCGCAAGCCGCGCCGATAATCGCGCTTTCGCTGATTGGCGTATCGATCACGCGCTCCCAGCCGAATTCCTCCAGCAATCCTTCGCTGGTCTTGAACGCCCCGCCGTACACCCCTACATCTTCCCCGATCAGCACTACGCTCGGGTCCGCGGCCATCTCTTCAAACATGGCCTGCTTGATCGCTTCCAGAAACGTGATCACGGCCATGGTTAGCGCCCGCCTTTCTTTGCGCTCTTCATTGCAGGCTTCTTGTCGGACTTCCTTACGGTCCGCCCCCTAAGCTCCTGTGTCTTGTGTTCCGGTTGCACATCGCCAAAATGAATCGGCGCATTCTTGCCGGTGGAACTTTTCCCCTGCCCAAATCCTTCCACCGTCCACACCGGTTCGACGCTGCTCTGCGGCGGCATCACCTCCGCAATCGGCCGCTCCCACTTTGCGCGAATCTTGTGACAATCGTCCCCGCTGCAGTAAATACCTCCATGGACGGTCTCCTCCGGCGGCATTGGCGAATTCTCCGCAAACTCACGCTCCTTCTCCAGCAGGCTCGTCAGCTTCTCCTCCATCTCTTTCTTGCCCTTTGCGTCCAGCAGCTTTTCCTTCAACAAAAAGGCTTCGCACAACGAAATCGGGTCGCGCTTTTCCCAGAATTCGCGCTGCTCTTTGGGAATATATTCCGCGGGATCGTGCTGCGCGTGTCCGTGCCGCCGGAAGGTTTTTGCCTCAATCAGGATTGGCCCTTCGCCCGCCCGCGCGCGTTCCACCGCCTCTTTCGCCGTGGTGTACACCTCCACCACGTCATTGCCATCCACAATGTAACTGGCGATGCCGTAAGCCTTTGCGCGGTCCGCCAGATTCTCCAGCGGCACCTGCCGCCGCACCGGCGTGGAGTACGCCCACTGATTGTTCTCCAGAATCAGCACAAACGGCGCCCTCTGTGACGCCGCCAGATTCAGCCCCTCATGAAAAACGCCCGTGGAACTACCGCCGTCCCCGATCCACGTCATGGCCACAATCTTGTGCCCAAGGTACCTTCCCCCCATGGCCACGCCCGTCATCACCGGGATCAGGTCGCCCAGCATGGAGATCGGCGAAATGATGTGCAAATTCTCCAGGTCCCCGAAGTGGCTGGTGCCGTCTCTGCCCTTCGTTGGCGACGAGTATTTCGCCATGTGCTGCGTGAAAATATCCCGCGGCGGCACGCCCTTCACCAGCAGCGCCCCGATGTTGCGGATCATCGGCGCCATCCAGTCGCGCTTTTCCAACGCGTACGCCGTCCCCACCGAAATCGCTTCCTGCCCCAGGCTGGAATACAGCCCGCCGACAATCTTGTTCTGCCGGAATAACCGCGTCATGGTCTCCTCGACCTCGCGGTTCAGGCGCATGTAGTAGTAGAGAGCCAGATACTGCTGGCGCGTGAGTTTGGCTTTGCGGCGCGATTCGATGGCAGGCATGGTCGGTGGTTCTCCGGAAGGCAGTCCGGTCACCTATGATAAATCGGAAGGAGCGCGGCGCCTAATTCCGGGCGCTCGAGTTTTCCCTTAAAATGCGGCAAGGGGAGGCCTTCACGTCGCGCGGGAAAGCCCCAGAAGTTCCTACGAAAAAGGGGGGTTCGGGGAGCAAGTTTGCACGAAGCAACCCGCTCCCCATCAGCTCTTCGAGGAGGTTTTGCAGGTCCGTTGGTTCAGGGTCGCTTCCCGCCGTTCGAGGCATACTTCTGGACGAGAACGAGGATCAGATTCCAAACCAGTATTGCGATCACGAGGGAGAGCAACGTCGAAGAGAGTTGTTCCTGGTTTTTCTCTACAAGGTATTCCCGGTTCTGCACAATTTTTTCATAGGTTTCGTGATTGCAGCTTAAGTAGGAGACGGAAATGAATCCCATCAGGGCCGGAAAAACTAATCCGTAAGGAAAGAGATTCTTCAAGATGGCTGGGAAACCCCTCCCCGAGGCAGTCTCCGCGAGCTCGCCGAACGAACGCCGCAGATAGAAATACACCAGCGTGCCCAGCGCGATAGAAAAAGCCGCGCTTGCGAAATAGGAGGCGATCAGATACTGCTCATTTGTCATCTTTGATCTTCAGCGAGGCGATGAGAATGGTGACCACCACCACATAGATACCGACAAACAAGAGTGTCATTTGCATGGTTGATGACACGCCCTCGGCACCCTTCCAAACATATTGCATAAAGTGAGTGCCCGCTGGCAGGTCGAAGGAAGTTCCCACCGCTACCGAAAGCGCGGAGAGATAGAGAACAAGCTGGAACGACCGCAAATAAAAGGTGACCCCTCCGGGCAGCTTGACGGTGTGTTCCAGCAGTTCGCAAAGGCTGTCGCGCAGAAGGAGAAACAAGATAGTTGGCACAGCAAGCGACAGCACCAGCAAAATCAGAAAAGCACCTACGCCAGGGCTCATTCTTTCCTCCTTGCGGCTGGCGGCGAGAGTTCCGCCGAATCCACTGACGCTTCTTCCTGGGGATTAGTTCCTTGCGCGAGCATATCACCTCCTCTTCGCGTCAACACGGAGAGGTCTTACAAGCTACCTAGAGCGAAGTGGAAACTTTTTCCTCAAACCCGGAGAGAAAGGAGGTGAGTTCTTCGCTGGAGATGCGGCGAGGCACAAAGGAGAAGAGTTCGGCGAAGTGGTAACCGAGGCGGGGCTTCACTTCGTCGAGGGCGACGTTGCGGGAGAGGAGCTTTTCAAGCGATGTGGCTTTCCGCTCGGCGATACCGCAGGGAATGATGAGATCGAAAAAGCGTAGGTCGGTGGAGACGTTGTAGGCGAAGCCGTGGGAGGTGACCCAGCGGCTGATGTGCACGCCGATGGCAGCGAGTTTTTCCTCGGCGGCGCCTGGCTTCGCGGTGGGGTTGACCCAAATGCCAGTTCTTCCCGGAATGCGGAAGGCGGTGAGGCCGAAATCGGCGGTGCCGCGGATCATCGCCTCTTCCAGCCTGCGCACGTACCAGCCCACATCCCGCTTAATTACTCCGAGATTCAGGATCGGGTAGCCCACAATCTGCCCTGGACCGTGGTAGGTGATATCTCCACCGCGATTGGTCGCGTGCAGCTCAATGCCCTTCTGCCGCAGCACGTGTTCCGACACCAGCAGATTTTCCCGCTTCGCATTGCGCCCCAGCGTGATCACGTGCGGGTGCTCGCACAGCAACAGCACGTCCCCAAGCGCTTCGGCCTTCCGCGCCGCTGTCAGGCGTCGCTGCAGAGCATAGGCCTCGGTGTACGAAATGAGACCAATGTCGGTGATCAGGAGAGGATTCATAGGTGAGGCAGCGGAGATGGTCTAAAGTCGAAAGTTAAAAGTTCAAAGTAAACCCAAAAGAAGCGCACCGACCCGCCTGCCAGTGCCACTTCCCACTCTCGATCCTTAACTTTCGACTTTCAACTTTTAACTTTCAACCCTCTTCAGACGTTGATTTGCAGGCCGCGGACCGACGCGAATGCGTCCCCCATCGCTTCCCACACCGTCGGGTGCGCGTGGATCATGTTCATCATGTCGTCGATGGTGCCCTCAAGGTGCAGCACAGTGGTGGCCTCCGCAAGAATCTCCGTCGCCAGCGGTCCGATGACGTGAATTCCCAGCACTTCGCCATAGGTCTCGTCGGAAACCACCTTGACGAAGCCGCCATGATTTCCCAGGATGGTCGCCTTGCTGTTGCCAACGAACGGGAACTTCCCGATTTTCACCTTGTAGCCGGTTTCCCGCGCCTGCATTTCCGTCAACCCGATGGAGCCAATCTGTGGCTCGCAATACGTCGCATTCGGTATGCGTGTCTTCAAGATTGGTTGCGTCGGCTTCCCCGCGATATGCGTGACCGCTACGATTCCTTCCATCATCGCCGCGTGCGCCAGTTGCGGTAATCCTGCGACGATGTCGCCTACCGCGTACAAATTCGACTCTGCGGTCTGCATGAATTCATCCACAAGCACAAACCCGCGCTCCAACTGCGCCTTGGACTTCTCCAGCCCGCAATTCTCCGTCATCGGCTTGCGCCCGACCGCCAGCAGCAATTTCTCCGCCTGCAGCGTCTGCGCCTTCCCGTCCCTATCCTTGAACGACACCGTCACGCCTTTGGCGTCCTTCTTCACGCCGTCCACCGTACATCCCGTCTGAATGTTGATGCCTTTTTTCCGATAGGTCTTGTCCAGTTCCGCTGAAATCTCCTCGTCTTCCACCGGCACAACCCGCGGCAGCGCTTCCAGAATCGTTACCTGCGAGTCAAAGGAATTGAAAATCGACGCGAACTCCACTCCTACCGCTCCCGCCCCAATCACAATCAGCGTCTTGGGAATTTCCGGCAACTGCAGGATCGACCGGTTCGTCAGAATCGTTTTATGGTCCGGCTCGATTCCCGGCAGCACCTTCGCTTCCGAACCGCTCACCATCAGGATGTTGTTCGCTTCGATTGTCGATTTCTTGCCGTCCTTCTCGACGCTCACCTTGCCTGTGCCTTCGTATTTTCCCCAGCCCTGCACCCACTCCACCTTGTTTTTCTTGAACAGAAATTCGATGCCCTTGGAGTGTTTCGTGACAATCTTGGATTTGCGCGCCAGCACGTTGGCCCAGTTGATTTTCAGCCCGCTGACCTCAAACCCCAGCTCCGCGGCATTCTTCATATGATCGTAAACATCCGCGTGATACAGCAGCACCTTCGTCGGAATGCATCCCACGTGGAGGCACGTTCCGCCCAGGAAAGGATCCTTCTCCACGACCACGGTTTTCAGACCGAGTTCGCCCGCGCGAATCGCCGCCACATAGCCGCCCGGTCCGCTGCCGATAATTGCGATGTCGTATTTAGCCACGCGAATTCTCCCATCTGAAGGGCCGAGGCCGATTTTATGTTGTGGGCCGGGCCGGAATGCCGCTTTCGCCGGAATTGCCGCGTTGGCAGCGGAAAGTCACGCAGGGATGCCGGTGTGACGCCCGCAGATCACAATCTGTGCCACGCCAAAAAACACCCGGCAAGTCTGCAGTGTAGCAGCCCGTTGCAAAAGTTAGCAACTTGGCGCTCCTCGGCTCTGGCCCGCCAGTTTGAGCTCCAAAGCACTGCGTTGGCGTTCCGAAATGGAACTCCTCCGCCCTCTTTTTCTGCATACACAGCGAAGGAAACGGGAAACTTCGCAGCCTTCCCAAATTGGAAACCATCTCTTCCCCACAACCCTGTTTATTTTGTTTTTTCTCTTGCTTCTATTACTGCATAGGTATATGAAGCACCTTATAAACTTTAAGGAAGTACCACCGTTTACTGTGGACGTTTTAATAATCGTGGGGTCCGTTATGATGAAAACGGAGGGAGTAAATTGGTTTTGTGAAAATCGTGATTGTCGCTGGTCCGTAACCTTGCCCCTGCCGTCAAGGGAAGAGATCATCCCCCGTTGCATCTGCGGCTGGCCTTTGAAGCGCGCCAACGCACCCGTAGCCTCTACCTACCTGGAGTTTCTCCACAATGACGAATCGTTCGGGAAACAACGGCAAACCCAGAAGGAGTAGTCTTCCATGCGCATCATTCGAAGTGATTCAGCAGTTGCACACTGCAAGACACCGTTGGTGGTTCGCGCCAGCCTCCCACGCACGTTTTGGAGCCTCGGTGTGTTTGTCGAACTCGGCCTCATCTTCTGCGGAATCTATTTGCTCGCGGAGGCCGGCCTCAAGCCCCTCGAAGCCGATCAAACTTCCATCCTATCCGCGGGCGTGATCCTCGCCTTGGCCATCGTTCTGCTCTTCTATATGGTTCGTCCGCGACGCAAGCAGGTACTCCCCAGGCCTGATGCATCCCGCCTTTCACGCGTCCAGTCCGGTGAGTTGCCCCTCAGGGCATATGGAAATGCCGTCCCGGCGCGTCGGGAAGCTGGACACGCGCTGCAAAAGAACCCGCATCTGCCTGGGCCAATGTGATGGATAGTTAGGTCCGCGGCAACACTGGAAAGTACCGCTCCTGCAGCACCACGCGATGATGACGTTCGTGCCCCGCAATGACGAACGCCTGCGCTCGCACGCTGATCTCTTTCTGATTGGCCGCGCCCCGCCGCACCGCCACAAACTCTTCCAGAAGTTCCGCCAGTGGCCGCGCCGAAAAATTTCCCGTCTTCACGTAATCATCCTGCTCGAATCCCGCCAGCGGCATCTGGTCCCCGCGAGCAATCCGCAACAGCCGGTAGGCAAGAATCCGTTCCGTATCGCTGATGTGTCCCAGCACCTCTTTGATCGACCATTTCCCCGAGGCGTAGCGAAACTCCGCGCCTTTCTTGCTCAGGTTTCCCAACAGCAGCTTCATTTCCCTTAACTGCGCCTCCAGCGTTTCCGCAATCTCCCCATCGGGTACCAGCGCCACATACTTCTCATAATTAGGCGCGTATTCGCTCGCTTGCGGACGATTCTGTGTCATGATGCATTTGCCTCCCAAACAGCGGCAGATTGCCAATTACAACTGGCCATGGCGTGCAGGAGAAAACCTGGCGGCTGACGGAGGCCAAACATGGGCGAGCTAAATTTCAAAACGATGCGCGTTGCCTTTCAGGGCGAACCCGGCGCCTTCAGCGAAGCCGCCGCCGTGCAATTGCTCGGTGAATCCATCCACACGGTTCCTCGCCCCACCTTTGACGCTACCTTCCGCGCCATCGCCGAGGACGCCGCCGAAGGTCTGCTTTTGCCGCTCGAAAACACCCTGGCGGGATCCGTCGTGCGCGTTTATGACCTCTTGCTGGAAAGCCCGCTTGAAATTTGCGCCGAAACCATTCTCCCTATCGAGCATCACCTCATCGCCTGCCCAGGCTCCACCTTGGACCTGCTTCGCTCCGTCGCCTCCCATCCCATGGCACTTGCGCAGTGCGAGCGCTTCTTTGAATCATTCCCCGACCTCAAGCGCGTCCCCGCCGAAGACACCGCCGGCAGCGTCCGCGAAATGATGGCCCGCAAGGACAAATCCTGCGCGGCTATCGCTGGACGCCGTGCCGCGGAACATTACGGCGCGGTCATTCTTCTCGAAAGCATTCAGGACAATGCTGAAAACTTTACCCGCTTTGTCCTGCTTCTTCAGCCCGGCCAGGCCATGCATTTTCGTCAACCCGGCGCAACCAAGGTCTCTCTGGCCATGCGCCTCGCTCACAAGCCCGGCGCCCTCCTCGCCTCCCTCGAGCCCTTCGCCAAACACGGCGTCAATCTCCTCAAAATCGAGAGCCGCCCTATCCATGGCAAGCCCTTCGAGTATCAGTTCTACCTGGACATCGAAGCCGATCGCCTGGATGAGCTCGAACAAGCCTTGAAGGAAGCGCGCCTAGCCGCCAGTGAATTGCGCGTTCTGGGCCGCTTTGCTCCCGCTCGCCGCTAGTGCCGTTCCAACTTGTTCCAGCAAGCCCCTTCGAGAATACTCTCCGCATTCGCGTCAGATGCTTGGACCGTCATTTGGCCCAAATGGTTGGAACGGCACTAGCCGCCACTCCATCGGCGCAACAAAATTCAAGGATGCCAAGTTGTCTGCTACATTCACTACATGCTGACGGCCATCACGCGCGAAGTAAGTTCTTCGTTCGCAAACTGCGAGTTGAGTTTTATCCCCCGTCACCCCATCGATCTGGCGAAGGCTCGGGCCCAACATCACGCTTACGAAGATGTCCTGCGCAATCTCGGCGCTCAAGTGGTCTCTCTGCCGGAGGAGCCGGATCTTCCGGACTCGATGTTCGTCGAAGATCCCGCCATCGTCCTCGATGAGCTGGCGGTGATCTGTTCGCTGGGAACGCAGACGCGCAGGAAAGAAGCACCTTCCCTGGCGGCCGCCCTGGAGAAGTACCGCAAATTGGCCTTCGTCAAATTGCCGGGACTTCTTGAGGGTGGGGATGTATTGCGGGTGGGGAAAAGAATATTCGTGGGCCTCACGCGCCGCACCAATGCGGAGGGTATTCGTCAACTCGCGGTTATCCTTTCGCGGTTCGGCTATGACCTCACGGCCGTGCCCGCCTCGGGTTGCCTGCACTTGAAATCAGCGGTCACCTATCTGGGCCGCAACACCCTTTTGGTGAATCGCGCGTGGTTTCAGTTGTCACGAATGGATGGCTTCGAGTGGGTTGACGTCGACCCCGCAGAGCCGCATGCCGGCAACGCGCTTGTCATCGGCGACACCGTCGTTTTTCCCGCTTCGTTTCCGCGTACGCGGGACGACATCGAGGCGAAAGGTTTCCATGTTACCTCGATCGAAATCGGTGAACTCCAGAAAGCGGAATCGGGATTGACCTGTTCCAGCCTGTTGTTTGATGCCCCGGAATAGCTCCGCGAAACCTGCGGGAATAGTGGAAGGTCACTGTGCTTCTGGAAACACCCGCCTGCGCGCCGTCACTTTTCGTTGGGAATTCTAAACTGGTGTGCTAGTCTGTTAGTGATGCTGGCTAATCTCACGAAGCGAAAGCCCTCCCGTGCCACGCGGTCGATTATTTCGACTACGACTATTACTACGATTATGTGCACTACCACCGCTTTGGGCGACGGGAGAAACGGCTAGCCACCAAAAAAGTTTCCATCCCACCGCCAGAAGCGAACCTGGCGGTGGGTTTTTTAGTTTCTGCCCTCCCCAAGAGTCGCTTCCGCGGTACACAACTAAGGAGCATTTGCCATGTGCCCGGAACAGCAGGAAGCATCTCTCGCAGCAGGTGACCATTTAGCCCCGCCTACAGGAAACGGACGGTTTCCGCGGGATGTGACCGCCGCAACGGCGACTCGCTGCCCAGAGCGCGGCATCGCCTTCAAGTTCGGTGGCTCTTCTTTGCTGGGCGCCGATCGTATATTGCATGCCGCCGCGCTGGTTCGGGAAGCGGCCTCTGCCTCACCGGTGACCGTGGTCGTATCGGCGATGAAGGGAGTCACGGATACCCTCCTGGAAATCGCCGGAAAACTCGCGCGCAAACAGTTCGCAACAGCGCGTGAAGCGGCGGAGAATCTTGTCGTGCTTCACCTCGACGTTCTCAATGGCTTGCAGCTTCCCGAACATGACCATGCGCAGGTGCTGCACGAATTGAAACTTCTTGCCCGCGACCTGCTCCATGAAACACCGAAGCGCGGGCCCGTGGCCGTCGATCCCGCTCTCTTTGACCGGCTGGCCTCTTTTGGCGAACGCTTCTGCGCCCGCCTGTTCGCTGCCGCTCTAAACAAGCTTGGCATCGTCGCGGTTCCCGTGGCTTCTTCGGACTTCATCCTGACCTGCGACACTTTCCAGAACGCGAAACCCCATCTCGGGCAAACCAGAGAGCGCGGCCGCGAAGTTCTTGTGCCATTGCTGGAATCGGGCATCGTGCCGGTCGTTACCGGTTTCATCGGCGCGACCCCCGACGGCCGTATCACCACGCTCGGTCGTAACAGCTCCGATTTTTCTGGCGCCCTCATCGCCCACGTCGTGGACGCCGAAGAACTCGTCATCTGGACCGACGTGGACGGCATCTTCAGCGCGAGCCCGCGCGAAATCGCCGAGGCCAAACTCCTCCACGAATTGAGTTACGATGAAGCCCACGCTTTGGCCGCGAGCGGGGCAAAAGTGCTTCACCCGCACGTCTTGCCGCTCGCGGCAGAGCACGAAATGACTGTGTGGGTCAGGAATACATTCAAGCCGCACCTGCGCGGAACGCGCATTGGGCCGGCGCAGAACGGGGGTGCAGCATGAACGCTCTTCCAAATGGAATGAAATGGCGAGCGGGAGTCTTGGGTGCAACTGGCATGGTGGGGCAGCGGCTGGTGAAGCTCCTCGCCGATCACCCCTGGTTTACTTTGACGGAAGTCGCCGCATCGGAGCGTTCCTGCGGTAAACGCTATGCCGAAGCCGTGCGCTGGCACCTCGAAGGTCCGGTGCCGGAAATTGCCTGCGGCCTCGCCGTGAAGGAGCTCGAACCCAACCTGGATTGCGATTTCCTCTTTTCGGCCCTCGATTCTTCGGTAGCCGGCCCGGCGGAAGAGGAATACGCGCGGCGCGGTTATCCCGTCGTAAGCAATTCACGGAATCACCGCATGGACCCGGACGTTCCTCTGCTCATCCCGGAAGTCAATGCAGCGCACCTGAACGCCATCCCGGTGCAGCAGAGAAACCGTGGCTACGACTCGGGATTTATCGTCACGAATCCCAATTGTTCCACGGCCGGGCTTGTCGTCGTCCTGAAACCTCTGGCGGATGCTTTTGGACTGGAGAAAGTGTTCGTCGTCACCCTGCAAGCCATCTCTGGTGCCGGCTATCCCGGCGTGCCCGCACTGGACATCCAGGGAAACGTCGTTCCCTTCATCAGCGGCGAAGAAGAAAAGATGGAAGCAGAACCTCAGAAGCTGCTCGGCAAATGGGATGGCAACCGCTTCATCGAAGCGGGGCTGGGCATCAGCGCCCACTGCAACCGCGTCCCCGTGGTGGATGGCCACCTGGAATGCGTTTCCTTGCGCCTGAAGAAGACCGCCACGCTCGACGAAGTTCGCGAAGCGCTGCGCTCCTACCAGGTTTCAGACCAGTTGGCCGCTCTGCCCACCGCGTTGAAACATCCTGTGGTCGTACTCGATGAACCCGATCGTCCGCAACCCCGCAAGGATGCCAACACGGGCCACGGCATGGCTGCCGTCGTCGGGCGTATTCGTGAGTGCCCGCTGTTCGACGTCAAGCTCACCTTGCTTTCGCACAACCTGGTCCGCGGCGCGGCCGGCGCTGCATTGCTCAACGCCGAACTTCTGGCGGCGCAAGGATTCCTGAAATCGCGCAATCAAGCGCGCGCGCAAAGCGTGGAGCCGGTTTCGCGCTGATCCTTGCCTCCCGGGCGAATTTGGAGTGCGGCGGCTTGTTTACCTTGAGCTTCGAAGGGCCGCCGCTTTTACGGCTGCAAGCGTCACCAACAAACTTCATTCCTTCCCCGCCCGCCTTCCCTGAGGCACGGTTCTGTTGTAGCGCAAGGCGAGTCCGCACTTCACCAGCCCGCCGTCCTCTCGCGGGAACCCTGCGGCTCTTCTCTTCCTGCGACTCGCTGAAAAACATGGATTACGGAACGAAGTAGTACCGCACCAAGTGGAAAAAAATCGGCGCGGCAAAACACAGCGAGTCAATGCGATCCAGGATTCCGCCGTGTCCTTCGATCACCCTGCCGAAATCCTTGATCCCGATGTCCCGCTTGATCGCGCTCATTACCAAGCCCCCGCAAAATCCCAAAATGCAAATGGTCAACGACATTCCCGCGGACTGCAGCGGCGTAAACGGCGTGGCCCACCAGAGCGCCGCGCCCAGCGCCGTCGCGCTCAAAATCCCTCCGAAAAACCCTTCCCAGGTTTTATTGGGACTCACGCGCCACGCGATTTTGTTCCGCCCGATCAGCTTGCCCCACACAAATTGCAGGACGTCGCTCATCTGATCGACGATCACCAGATAGAGCAGCAGTTGCGCGTCCTGCCCTTCGAATCCTGGAATCTTCAGCAGTAGCAATGCCGGTGCATGGCTCAGGCAGTACGCGCACACCATGATCCCAAACTGAATTTTCGCGACGCGCTCCAGAAAGTTCGCCGTATCTCCCGCAATCGCGATGCGTGTCGGAACGTAAACAAACGCCAGCACCGGAATCATAATGGCGAAAAGACCGTACCACTGGATGCCGATGAGGAAATACTGCAGCGGCATGATTACAAAGAAGCTCCAGAAAAGCGTCCGGTGATCCCCTCGCCGCGTGGGCACCAGGGTCATGTACTCGCGCAATGCCAGAAACGAGATCAGGCCAAACAGGATCAGCGAACCCACGCGTCCCAGGAGTATGGCCGCGGCAAAAATCGCGCACATCTTCCACCACGCCCGGATGCGCGCATTCACATTCTCGATCGTGGCGCGGCTCGCTTCGCCCTTCCGGCGGCGCTTCAGCCATCGGCCAATCAGGGTGGAAACGACCAGCAGGAACAGCACGCCGCCGAATAGCCACGCCAGCTTCGCATCGTGAATCGCTGGCAGCATCATGCCGATCCAATCCGCCGCAGGCTGCTAACGGCTTCGCGCGCGCGTTCCAGGAACGTTTCTTTTTCTTCTCCCGGCTCCACTTGCAGCGGCTTGCCAAAGGTCAAAAGGCTCAGCATGGGCACGGGCAGAACCTCTCCTTTCGGCAAAATACGGTTCATATTTTCAAGATACGCCGGAACCAGTTCCACATCCGGCCGGCGCAACGCCAGGTGATACAACCCCGCTCGGAACGACCCGACCTTTTCGCCGTTGCCCCGCGTCCCCTCGGGAAAAAGAATCAGCGAGTATTGTTCGCCCAGCGCCGCGGCCATTTGCTCGATCAGTGCGCGTCCGGCATAGCGCGCTTCTTCGGGACTTTTGGCTTGCGCCATCACGCCACGCTGCAGCAGCACGGCGTTGAACACATTCGTCACCACGTAACGTCGCAGCGCCGAGCTTTCCCAATAGTCCTGCGCGGCCACGGGCCGCGTACGTGCCCGCAAATCCGGAGGCAGCCCCGACCACAACACAACGAAATCCAGATGGCTGGTGTGGTTCGCGAAGTAGATGCGCTGCTTTTCGTCCGGTTCGCAGCCCGCCCATTGCACCTGCACTCCGGTAATTCCGCGGGCAACCGCCGCCAGAAGACTTGCGAACGGATGAATGTGACCGTTCATTAGGACGTGCGACCTCGGATTTCCCGCAGCGCGCCACGCGCTCGGTTCACGATTGTCACGAGCAGGAGCACCAGAACAATCCACTGGACGGGGATGACTACTCGAAAGATAGGCAATTGCAACCCCAGAAGCAATCCCAGAATCCCGAAAACAAACGCGCGGTCGCTCTTTCCCATCGGCCCGTCGTACCGCCGCGAAGCCCCAATTTGCACCACTACCACTCCCGTCATTTCGCTGATCACGGCAAGTAGAACGATCAGCACCATCAGCGCGGCATCGAACGGAGGAAAAGTGGCCAGCGGCAGGTAAAGAGCCGCATCGGAAAAGACATCGCCAAGCTCATTCAGAATCGCGCCCACCGCGCTTTTCTGATTGTGCTTTCGCGCCAGCATTCCGTCGATCGCATTCAGCGCCATGCGGAGGAAAAGCACGGCTGGCAGCAATAACAAAATGCGGATGCCGCGAAAATGGAAAATCGCCAAACCCGTCGCGAAGGAAAGCAGCATCGCGCTGACCGTGACCTGATTGGCGGTCATGCCCGCACGGGCCAACGCGTTGGTGAAGAGCCGCAGGAACCCCTGAAATTTCGGTTTCAGGCCATAGATGCTGGGCATGGCGGTTATCCTCATCATCCTACCCGCAAGGCGTCAGCGGTACACGATGCGTCCCCAATAAAATGCGTAAGAGGCAATCCAGATCAGGGCGTGAATAGATGCGAGCTTTTGAGTTGCAAGCGCGTATTTTCTTCGCAGCCAGCCGGCAGCGGCCCCGAAAATGATCCACACCAAGGTGAATCGCACCGCGCGCGCGGGCGGGGTGGCCAGCAGAAAGGCAAACTGCGTCGAAACCCTCGGTGCTTCGACCGCGTAGAGTTTGTAAGGTATGCCGGAAACAGAACCGGACAACACGGCCAGCAAGCCCATCTTGTCGAAGCCAGAATTCACTTTGGCGAACATTCCCGGAGTGATGAATGGAACGCGTGCGACCGTGGCGTGTGCCGCTTTAGGATCTGTCTGCGACCAGTGGAATAGCAGCGCTCCCCCGAGGAGAGCACCTGCCAGCGCGGCAACGATGTGCCTCCATGTCGAACGCCAGTCGAGCATCGCGACGAACGACAGAAAAACGTCCGGGATAATAAAGAAAAAGGTGGCTTCCGCCAATCCCCACAAAAACGCCGCGGCCAGGCCTGGGTGGCCAAGCATTCGCCGCTCCCAGAGAGGGCGCGGCGGATTCAGCCGCGAACCAGCGACCGCGGTCAAGAAACGACCTTCGACTCAACGTCGTGGCCCTGCGCGTATTGCTGCAGCAGCGTCGTCATTCGCTGGCACCAGCGGTCCAGTCCTTCGCTGCCTCCAAATCCCACCAAAATCGCGGCAATGCGTTTCGTCGCTGGCGTAACCATGGTGCGCTCGGAGTCGCTGGTAGGGCTTCCGTGCGGCCCCGCCGCGTCGCAAAACACCGGCAACCCCTCCAGATTCAAGTCGTACTTGCCAATGCCCTTGTAAGTCTCTCCCGCGCGGCCTGCGCGAAAAATGATGTCGCCCTGCACATTGGCCAGATCGTAGAGCCCGACGGGCAATCGGCTTTCCACCGAAATCAGATTGATGACGTCCACAACCGCGCCAATCTGCGGAAAACTCTTCCCGCTCAGGATGCGCCGCAGCAGCGCTTCGGCCGAGCCACGGTAGCGTGCCGGGTCCTTGCCCAGCGCTTTATATCCGGCGCGCGTCGCCGAAATTTGCGGCCCTTCCAGCACGGCTCGCGGTTCCGGCAGCCCAAGAATTTTCGCCTCGCACGCTTTCATCTCCGCAAGCAGCGCTGCCGGCGTTTCCACAGCCTCCACATTGCCTGTAACACAACCAAGCGCCACCCGCGGGCACTTCGCCTTCAGCGCCGTATCAATCGTCACAGTAACCATGCTGTGCCTCGCGCGTGCCGCATCTCAATCTTGATATCCTGAGAGCCTTACCGCGCAATCGGCTTCAGCTTCGCCGTGAAGTGCCGCAAGAACGGCGCCTGATGCACAAGCTCGTACCCAGGAATCTTCTCGCGCCGCCGCCACACGTCCAGAATCACTTCCACCACATACTCGATGTGGCTCTGCGTGTACACCCGCCGGGGAATGGCCAGCCGCACCAGGTCCATCTGCGCGTGCTCTCCAAACATCAGCGACCCAATTTCAACCGACCGGATGCCTCCCTCGAGATAAAGCTCCACCGCCAGCGCCACACCGGGAAATTGCGAAGAGGGGATGTGCGGCAGAAACGCCCGCGCATCCAGGTAAATTGCGTGCCCGCCGGGAGGCTGCACAATCGGCACGCCCTCGCTGGCGATGTGGTTGCCCAGAAAAGCGGTCGAGGCGATGCGGTACTTCAAATACTCTTCCTCCAGCGCCTCGTTTAGTCCCACGGCGATCGCTTCTAGATCGCGTCCTGCCAGCCCGCCGTATGTCGGAAATCCCTCGGTCAAAATCAACAAATCTTTTTCCTGTTGCGCCAGGGTGTCTTCATTGGTGCAAAGGAAGCCCCCAATATTCGCCAGGCCATCTTTCTTCGCGGACATCGTGCACCCATCGGCATGGGCAAACATTTCCCGCGCGATATTGCGCGGCGTTTTGTCCGCATACCCCTCTTCGCGAAGCTTGATGAAGTACGCGTTTTCCGCGAACCGGCACGCGTCAATGTACAGCGGGATGCCGTGTTTCCGGCATACCTGCTTCACTTCCCGGATATTGGCCATGGAAACCGGTTGGCCTCCGCCGGAATTGTTCGTGATCGTCAGCATCACGAGCGGAATCTTCTTCGCCCCTTCCCGCGCGATCACCTCGGCAAGCCGTTCCACGTCCATGTTCCCCTTGAACGGGTGCAGGCGGCTCGGCTCCTTCGCTTCCGGGAGGGGTATATCCAGCGCCGTAGCGCCCACAAATTCGCAGTTGGCGCGCGTCGTATCGAAGTGCGTGTTGTTCGGCACGATGTCGCCCTTCTTGCACATCACGTTGAACAGGATGCGTTCCGCTGCGCGCCCCTGATGCGTCGGAATCACGTGGCGAAATCCGAAGATCGACTGCACCGATTCGCGGAACCTTGTGAAGCTCGGCGATCCCGCGTACGATTCGTCCCCGCGCATCATCGCCGCCCACTGCTCCGTGGACATCGCCGACGTGCCCGAATCCGTCAGCAGGTCGATCAGGATCGCTTCCGATGCGACGAGAAAAAGATTGTAGCCCGCGGCTTCAATCAGTTTTTGCCGCTCTTCCCGCGACGTCTCGCGGATGGGCTCAACGCTTTTGATACGGAATGGTTCAATTATGGTGCGGATCGCCATGACGGGAATGAACTCCTCTTCGTGACACTACCACAGAATCCTCAAGCGCTTGCGTGAAGGCGGTTTCCCCACGCGCGCCGCATCCACAGGCGGCTGTCCGGTCTTCTCTGCGGCCCTCCCGCCGCACTTTCACCGCCTCTCTGTTTCCATCGTAGTACGCAAGTACTATAGCCCCCTCTACCAACCCGCCCCACCATAAAGAAGTGGACCAGGGGGCTCTGTCTTCACAGGGCTGCCATTGCAAATTCCTTTTTGAGCGAGCGCGCCATGCCACCCATTGTGAAAGATTCCGAAATTGCGGTTGCGGCGCCCACCGCTGCCGCTCCGGCCACCACCGTCGCGAAACCGAGGGACGAATCCCCCGCCCGTCCTCAGCCTGTCGCTCTGGAAATCCCCGTCACCGTGAACGGTGCCCGCACGGTTGAAGGCTCGGACAAGCGCGAGCCTTTTTCTGAGAATACCAAGACCGTCCTGGTCTTCAGCCACGGCGCGGTCATCCGCCTCGCTTCTTCCCTCGCGCCCGGCCAGCTCATTTTCCTCACCAACGAAAAAACCAAGAAGGAAGTCGTCTGCCAGGTCATCAAATCGAAAAATTATCGCAGCGTGACCGGATACGTGGAACTCGAATTCACCGAGCCCGCCATCGGTTTCTGGGGCATGCGTTTCCCTCCCGAACACCCCGTTCCCGCCGCGCCCGCTCCTGCAGTCACGCATGTTGCGCCGCGCGCCGCTGTTCCCGGCGTTCCTTTTCCACCCAAAACCGTTCCACGTCTTCAGCCCGCTCCTCCGGTTGCCGCAAAGCCCGTTGCGCCAGTTTCTCCCGCGCCTGCCATTTCTGCGCCAGTGAAGCTTGCTGTGCCGTCGCCTCCTCCGGCTCCAAGACACGCAGTCGCGATTCCTCCGGCGCCCGTGAACATCGTCGCGCCGCCTCCTGCTCCATCTGCCATAGCCCCTGTGGCCGAACAAGCCGTCACCGTCGTCCCTGTCGTTCCTTCGCTTCCGCCACCGGTAGTCGCAAAACCGGGACCCGCCTCCATCAAGCGCGTATCTCTTCCCCTCCCGTCGCCAGATTTCGCGTCTGCAATCTCTTCGCTCTTCGACTCTCCGGTCGTTCCCGGTGCCAAGCCCGCAGCCACTGAACCTCCCAAGATCGAAGCCGCTACAGCACCCGCCGAATCGTCCACCGAGCAGCTCAAGCTGCACACCGCGCGCCTTCAGGAGCAGCTCAGCTCCCTTCTTTTCACCGAGACTCCCGTAAAGCCGCCGTCTTCGCCGGCTCCTGCAAGCATTGCGAAAACAGAATCCCCCTTACCGGAAGTTGCCGATAAGCTCCTGCAATTCGCACAAGCAGGCCTGAAGCCGACTGCACATCCCGAGATCAAGCCGGTTGCCCCGGCACGCAATTTCGTGCCTCCCTCGCTCGCTGCCGAAAAGGTCAAGGTTCCGTCCTGGCTCGCTCCTTTGGCGCGCGAATCGGAATCCACAACCGCCGAACCCGCCGCTGTCCCCGAGCTTTCCGCACTCTCCGATTCCTTTCCGGCTTCGCTGTCTGCCTCTGAGGAATCTCTCACGGTTGGTGTCACGGAGTCCCACCGCTGCCCGCATTCCGCCACCTTCGGCGGACAGTTACTCGGCGAATCCAGCGCCCCCACGCCAGCCGTTTCCCCCCGCTCAAAGAAGGGCCTCTTCATCGGCATTGCTGCCACGCTCTTTCTTGCTGCCGGTGTCGTGTGGTACATGCGCCAGCCGGACAATTTGATTTCAAGCCTGCTCGCTTCGAAGACCGCTCCCGCGCAGGCCGCAAATTTCTCTCCCGCGTCCGTGTCCCCCGCCGCGCCGCAGCCCGCAGCTCCCCCTGCCGGCATAACCAAGCCGGCTCCCGTACCAGCAAGCTCACCTCTAATTCACAGTGAGCCTGCCGCGAACGCCGTTGCTACCGCTGTGCCGGCAACTTCGCCCGCCGCCAAGAATTCCAAAACAACTGCCCGCAATACTCCTCCCGTCGAGGAGCCCAAAAAGCCTGCTGTCGGCGAAGTTCACCTCGCCACTCCCGTTGTCAATCGTGCCGGTGAATCTCAGGAGGGCAATGAATCCGAGCCCTCCATTGAGGCCAATCAATCTTCCAATGCGGATCCCCTCGCCGGTCTGGCCGCTGGCCGTCCCAAGGAACCCACCGCTCCTCTTCCCGTCGGCGGAGACCTCAAGCAAGCCCGCCTGCTCAAGTCGGTTCCTCCCATCTATCCACCAACCGCCAGAGCCCAGAACGTTTCGGGTGACGTCAAGATCGACGCCCTGATCGACGCAGACGGGAATGTCAGCTCCGTCAAAATTATCTCAGGTCCGGCTTTGCTTCATCAGGCCGCCTTGAACGCCGTCAAGCAATGGAAATACGAACCGGCACAGTTGAACGGCAAACCCACTCCCGTCCAAATTGCCGTCACCGTTCATTTCCGCAGCCAATAACGCGCCACGCCCTTGCGCATTGCGCACTGCTCTTCACCAAATTAAAACCTGTATCCCTTCCTTGCGATTGGCCATTCCCCTTCGTATACTGGCCCCCCGGCCAATTGGCAGGTCCAGCGGGCGGGTAGCCCGCCTCCGTTCATCCCACTTGGCCCTTCTTTTCGCGCCTGCGCGTCTCTCACAGGCCGAATTTCGCAGCCCCGTTGGTAGCAGGGTGGTCCGACTGGGCAGAGGAGACTTTTGCATGCCCCAAACGCTTGTGCCTGAAGAAATGAATGTCTACCAAAACGCCGAAGCGCGTTTTGAGGTGGCCGCGAACAAACTTGGTCTTGAGCAAGGCGTCTATCGTTACCTCAAATATCCCGACAAGGAGATTACGCTTTATATTCCCGTCGGCATGGACAATGGCCAACTCGAAGTCTTCACCGGTTATCGCGTCCTTCACTCCAAAGTGCGCGGCCCCGGCAAGGGCGGCATCCGTTTTGCCCCCGACGTCAGCCTCGATGAAGTCCGCGCCCTTGCTGCCTGGATGACCTGGAAGTGCGCCGTGGTCGACATTCCCTTTGGTGGCGCCAAGGGCGGCATCATCTGCGATCCCCGCAAACTGTCCCGCGGCGAAACCGAGCGCCTTACCCGCCGCTACACCGCCGAACTTTCCGACTGGCTTGGCCCGGAGCGCGACGTTCCCGCTCCCGACGTCGGCACCAACGAGCAGACCATGGCTTGGGTCATGGACACCTACTCCATGCACATCCGCCAGGCCACCACCGCCGTCGTTACCGGTAAGCCCATCGAATTGGGCGGTTCGCGCGGACGCCGGGAAGCCACCGGCCGCGGCGTCATGATCTGCGTCGATAAAGCCATGGCCAAGCTCGGCATGAAAAAAGAAGACACGCGCGTCATCATTCAGGGATTCGGCAACGTGGGCTCTCTTGCTGCCGAGTTGATGCAAGAGGCCGGCTACAAAATCATTGGCCTCGCCGATATCGGCGGCGGCCTTTACAACGAGAAGGGTTTTGATCTTCCCAAAGTTATTGATTGGGTCTACGCCCAGAAAAAACCCTTGCAGGAACTTCCCACCGGCGGCACCAAGATGAGCGCCCGCGACATTCTCTTCCAGCCTTGCGACGTTCTTATCCCCGCCGCCATCGAAAACCAGATCACCGAGCAGAACGCTCATCAAGTCCAGGCCAGGGTTCTTTGTGAAGGCGCTAACGGCCCCACCACCTGGCAGGCCGACGCCATCATCGACGCCAAGGGCATTTTCACGGTCCCCGATATTCTCGGGAATGCCGGCGGCGTTACGGTGAGCTATTTCGAGTGGGTGCAGGACCGCCAGGGCTTTTTCTGGCGAGAGAGCGAAGTCAACGAGCGTCTCTTTGACGTCATGGACCGCGCCTTCGACGAGGTGGTTCGCTACGCCGAACTCCACCGCGTCAACAACCGCATTGCCGCCTACATGGTGGCGATCAACCGTGTGGCTACCGCTCTGAAACTGCGCGGCATCTACGCCTGATTTTTTCTTGGTTTTCGGCGCCAGGCGGCGTACTCTTTGTCCCGGACTTTCTGTCCCACTTGGCGCGCGCCGTCGCCTGATTTACACTGGGTCTTACCGTTCTACGGTCGAGGAAGGAGTCCTTACCGTGCCCTCGGATTCATCGCCTGAAACTTCCGCACTGTTGGAAGATCAGTATCGTCGAGAGATTTGCCGTGTTGGCCGCTGGTTGTATGAACGCGGTTATATCGTCGCCGGTGAAGGCAATCTCTCCGTTCGTTTGGATGCCGAACGCATTCTCACCACTCCCACCTGTGTCAACAAAGGCATGATGGCGCCCGAGGACCTCGTCATTATGGATATGGAGGGCACGCATCTTCAGGGTGACCGCAAAATCTCTTCCGAAGCCGCCATGCATCTTCTTTTTTATCGCATGCGCCCCGATGTCAACGCGATTTGCCATAGCCATCCGCCGACCGCCACGGGTTTCGCCGTCGCGGGCCTCGGCCTCGACCAAGCGCTTCTCCCTGAAGTGATCATCGGTCTCGGCAAAGTCCCTCTCGTCCGCTACGCTACCCCTGGCACGCCAGATCTGTGCGCGGTACTCGAGCCTTACGTGCCTCACTACGACGCGCTCCTTCTCGCCAATCATGGTGCCACCACCTGCGGGCCCGACCTGCTCACCGCCTTCTTTCGCATGGAAACGCTCGAGCACTTCGCAAAAATCACCCTTGCCGCCAAGCTCGTCGGCGAACCCCAACTGCTCTCCACACGCGAAGTCGCCAAGCTCATGGCCGCCCGCGCCAGGTATTTCGTCACCCCGCCTCCCGGCGGCGGCGCTGAGTTGCCGGAAACTTGCGATACCGGCGAATCCAGCGCCGACGAAGTTACGCTCACGCGCGCCGAACTCGACGCCCTCATCGACGAAGCCGTCCGCAAGGACCGCTCCCGTCGCTAACTGATCTCACAAACGGCTCTCGGGAGGACACGGCTTCAGCCGTGCCGAGAGGTCCGGCGAATAGGGGGTTTTAACCCCTGAGGTTGGTCGCGCAGCTTGCCGCAATCCCTCTTCAGACCGTATGTTGCAATGCTCAATCGTCGCCGCGCGTTGCTTCTGGTTTGCTGTCCGGTGAATCGGGCTCTTCCGGGGTCTCCAGCAAACCGGCGCGCCCCAATTCCCGGTAATAACCGGGTCGCGTGTGCCGGTAGTGGTCCGCCGGTATTTTCCCGTTGAGCCATGCCGTGTCCATCGGATAGACCGTGGGGTCGAAGATCACCAGGTAGAAGTGCCAGAGCAGGATCGAGAAGGTCGCCAGCAGCGCTTCATACCAATGCACGGCGGTCGCGGCGTCCGCCACCCACTTCGGGAAATGACGTAGAGTGAAATTATTGAACCACAGCAGAAAACCGGTGAGGCCCATCACCACCGTGCCCCACAAGAAGGCCCAATACTCCATTTTTTCCGCATAGTTGAACTTCGCGAATTTCGGTCCTTCCTTGGTGAGCCCCAGGTTGTAACGGAAAACATCCAGGATGTCCGTCGCGTCTTTGATCGTGGGGATCATCGCCGGAAGGAATCTGCGGTCGCGCTTCTTCAGCGCCAAATGAATGAAATGATAGAGCGTCGCCGCAATCAGCACGATCGCCGCCGTGCGATGCAATCCGCCTCGCAATCCCGCGTTCGATTCCCACATCATTAGCGGGCGCGCCCACCAACTCTCCGGGTACTTCAGCGCAAACCCGGTCACCACCAGGGTGGGGAAGCTGGCCATCACCCCCCAGTGCGCGATCCGGAATCCCAGGTTCATCCGCACCGCAACTTCGCTGGTTTCCTGCCGCGGCCGCCGCCGAACCAGTTTCGCCAGCAGGTCCAGCAAGTTGTGCAACAGCATGAATCCCAGCGTGAACGGGATCAGCACCCAGTACGTCCAGCGGATCCATTTCACTACCGGATGATTGGGGCCGGCGTTGGTCTGCACGTGCACGGGCCCGATGGCATAGCGCGCCTCAGCCGCCCCTTTGTGACATTGGCCGCACGTTTTGCCGAGGTTGACGGTGTTCACCGTCGAGCGCGGGTCGCTGGACTTGAAAATGTTGTGCACGCCGTGGCACGACGCGCAATTCGCTGCTGTGAGCTTTCCCCCCTTCATCGCCAATCCGTGGTAGCTGTCGGCATAGGAAGGCACGCGATCTGCCGGCAGATCGTACAGCTTGGCGATTCGCGCGCTCGCGTGGCAACGCCCGCAGGTTTCTGCCGAAACATTGGCCGCGTTCACCGGTGATGCCGGATTCTTCGGGTCCAGAATCAGGTGCTCTCCGTGGCAATCCACGCACACCGGCGCATCCTTGACGCCCGCCTTCACCGCCACGCCATGAATGCTTTCGTTATAAACCTTGGCAATCTCGGTGTGGCACTCGCCGCAGGTGTCCGCCACCTTCCAGTGATTCACCCGCGAACGCTCATCCCGCGCCGGGTAGATATTGTGGCTCCCGTGGCAGTTATTGCAGCTGGCCGCCTTCTCGTTTCCGTTCGCAACCGCCCGCCCGTGCACGCTCTGCTTGTAAGCCTCCACCGGATGCGCCACGGGAATTTCATGACGCGACAAAAATCCGGCGTCGCTATGGCATTTCGCACAGGTATCCGCCAGCTTGGCATGCGCCACTAGCGATTCTGGCTCGCTGCCAGCCTTCACCTCATGAATAGAACCGTGGCAGGATTCGCACTTGGGCGCGTCGGGATCGCCCTTTTTCGCCGCCTGCCCGTGGATGCTCTCCGCAAGATTCTTCATTTCGTCTGCATGGCACTCCGAGCATTTGCCGGGTATGAGTGCGGCGGCGGAAGTCAGTTCATGCACGCTGCCATGGCACGTGGCACATGCCGTCTGGCCCAGAATCGCGTGCACGCTCCCTGCATAGGCTTTCACTTCGTCCGCGTGGCACGTGCCGCACTGCACCTTCGCAATCTTGGCGGGATGCGGAAATTCCTTGATGGCGGTGTGGCAATCGGAGCAGCCCAGAATCGCATGTGCGCTGGCCGAGTGCTTGGCGGGATCCACATAAATACTCTTGCCCTTGTCGGATTTCATCCCCGCGGTGCCATGGCACGCCAGGCACGCCTCATCTCGCTTTGAGAGCGCCGCTTTTCTTGCCTTCGCGGCAGTGCCAATGGGAGCAAGCACCCACGTCAGCGCGATCAGCAAGCCGCATACGATTAGATCGTGGGCATGCCTTTCGGCGTGTCCGAAGCTCATACGGCGCTTCCTCCGGGCCCTGATGGCCCAAGCAGTTTCTTTACTTCAATCCGAGGTCGGTCAGTATCTTCGGATTTTCCTCTTGTACCGCCAGTATATTGTGGCACGCGCTGCAATCGTTGGTAATCGTCAGGCCATCCGCGCTCGTATGCGACCCATCGTGGCAGCGGAAGCACCCCGGAAAACCACTGTCTCCGATGGGGTGGCCGAGGTTGTTGGGATGAACGCCCCAGCCGACTTTCATGTCCGGGAAGATATTGCGCAGGTAAATTTCGGCGACGTTGTTGGTAGACTGCTCAACTAGGGCGCGCTTGGAATTGTAGATGTCGGGATAACTGGCGCGGTAGAAGCTCGTCAAGCCCTCAATGATGCGGGATTTGGCTGAATCGCGATCCGGATAATCGGCTTTCAGGAGTTCAACGGCCTTCTTCTTGATGAAAGGGAGATCCGGACTAACAAGGCCGCGAGACATGCGGTCGTCCATGGCATTCTCCGGCAATTCAAAGGCATGCGTCGGGCGGTTATGGCAATCAATACAGTCCATGGCGCGCTTCTCGCCCTTATCCAGTTGCTCCTTGGTCGCCTTGATGTCGGTGGAGACGTACTCGATGGTTTTGCCCTGGTCGTTAGTGTAGTAGACGACCGGGATGACCTGGCGCGCATCGTCAATCGAGATGTAGTGAATTCTGGAACCGGCGTCGAGATGGCGCCCATGGATGCCGACGGAACCTTGAGACATGCGGCCGCCGATTTTCAGGACGAGTGCGGTAGTCAGGGGCGTGTTCTTCTCGTTGTCCTGATAGGAGGTCTTCATGATGAGCTTGTCCCCGGAGAAGCGCTGCGGCCAGTGGCACTGCTCGCACGTTTCGCGCGCGGGGCGTAGGTACTTCACGGGCGAGGGTATGGGTCGAGAGTAAGTTTTGAAGGTTACTGCGAAAACCTGGCGCACGCCCGACAACTTCGATTTGACGAACCAACCGGCGCCCGGACCAATGTGACACTCCACGCAGTTCACCCGCGCATGCGGCGAATTCTGATACGCCGTGAATTCCGGCTGCATCACCGTGTGGCACGTCTGCCCGCAGAACGTGGTCGTGTCCATGTACGCCACACCCCGGTACGAAGCGAACGTGAAAATCAGTATATTCAGAACCGTCGCTATACCGATGAACAACAGGCCGCTGCGGACGATCGGCACGCGTAAATCGATTTCTGGATAAGCGATCGGCAATTCCCCCGCGCCGCGCAGCTTTTTTCGCCGCAACAGGATCCCCAGCGGAATCAACAAAAGTCCGAGGACGAACAGTCCGGGAAGGATCAGAAAAATCAGTATGCCAACGTACGGGTGCGGCGGGCCTTGCAGCATAAAATCGTAAATCCAGAAGGCAATCATCGTGATTGCCGTGCTCGTCGTCAGAACCACGCCAATCAAGCTGATGACGTTCTGGCTCAGAAAGTAGAACAGTCGGGCCCAATTCCGTACGGTGTTCTGCGGATTCATGAGGTGGATGCTCCCACAGCGCTTGCTTTAGGCGCTTCCAAACGCGCCTTTACAAAAAAAGCCCCAGCGAAGGATGCGCCGGGGCCTTGAGACCTTCTAATTTTTCGTGTACCTGCAGTCGCGGGCTCACCGGCGCTCTTACTTGCACAGACTCCGCATGTAAGCGATAACGTCCTTGATTTCGGCGTCGGCGATCTTCTTGTCGTAGCTGGGCATCTTGTTCTTGCCCTTGACGATGATGTCCGTCCAAGCCGCGTCCGTTTCTTTCTTCACTTCGTCGGAGCACATATCCCGCGCCTTGGTCGTCTTTCCCGTAGCCGTTTCTCCCTTACCATCAGGCCCGTGGCATATGGCGCACTTTGCCTTGTACACCTTCTCGCCGTTGGCCTTATCTTGCGCGCTTACCACCCCACCTGCCAAACACAGTACAGCTATCGCCACAATCCCTGACAGCACCTTCTTCATTGTCTCCTCCTGGTTTTTTTGATGGCACGAAGCGCGTAGGAGCGAACGCGCCTCGTGCCGCAATCCATCTCTACAACTCTCCGTGCCTTACTTCTTCAGCGAACGGATATACGAGACCAAGTCCTTCACCTGCTCGGGAGTTAAGGACTTAGACGCCGGCATTTTCGGCGGCTTCCCGTTGGTGATGGCGCCGCTCAGATCCGCATCACTCTTTTTCTGTACATCCGCGGCAGTCAAGTCGCTATTCGCCATGGATGCCTTTCCCTTGCCATCCGCTCCATGACACATCGCACACTTGGCCTTATATGTGGCCCCGCCCGCCGCAACATCCGCTCTCGCGGACGCGCTAAACAGGCACGTTCCTGCCAGCAGGGTCGCGACCAGCGTCGCTGTCCCGAGGTTCTTCCTTGTTGTCTCCATGTTTTGCTCCCTGACTAGATTTTGGCGCGGATTGAGTGAGCCTGCTCCGCGTCTTTTTTCTTAGAGTGCATATCGTATCGAAAGTGCGACCACATTTCCTCGGAAATCCCGGGGTAGGGTGGGGCCTACATCCGAATACTCTTTGTCATCATAATAGTTCCAATTGGTCTTAATGGGAAGTCCTTGCTCTCCCCATTCGCTATCCGCGCCACTGGCAGTTGATACCGAAACGTCGGCGGGTCCGTTGGCGTGCCCGGATTCTAAATGTTGGCGGGGAGAAAAGGAATCCCACTCCGACTTCGCCGGTCATCAAAAGGGAGGGGCGCAAGGATCCTCTTAACTTATGGCGCTTGTTTATCCAGTCAAAGCAACTCTGAGTGAATCAAGAATTTTTTTGCAAGGTAAGACGCGGTGGAACTGTTCGCGTTTTCTTGGAACACTGCCTCGGCTTGGAACTCCGCGCTCAGACTCGTTGGTACTAGACCTATTCCCAGTTGTTCTACTTTTCCCTTCCTTTCTGTCCTATAATTCTTACGTCATTACACCCGCCCTATACTCGGAAGATTCGACTGGTGCTTCTTAATTCCTGCAAGGAGTCACATCATGAAAAAAATCTGGTTTTCGCTTGTGGCCATGGCCTTTGTGGCTTCGGCCAGCTATGCGGACAATAAGAAAGAAGTGGATCGCGTGGAAAATTCCGGTACCGTGATCACGGAAATTCTCAATATCCCCGATAACATTCCCCAGGACCTGCTCGACAAGGCCGAGTGTGTGGTCGTGTTGCCGTCCGTGGTGAAGTTCGCCATCGGCATTGGCGGCAGCTACGGCCGCGGCGTCATGACCTGCCGCAGCGGCGAGAAATTCAACGGGCCGTGGGGCGCGCCTACCATGATCGCACTCGAGGGCGGCAGCTTCGGTTTGCAGCTCGGCGGTCAGGCTACGGATTTTGTCCTTTTGCTGATGAATGCGCGCAGCGCCGAAGGTGTCCTTTCCAGCAAGGTGAAGCTGGGCGGCGATGTCGCCGCTGCGGCTGGTCCCAAGGGCCGCGACGCCTCGGCAGAAACGGATGCCACCCTCCGCGCGGAGATTCTCAGCTATTCGCGCTCCCGTGGCTTGTTTGCCGGCATCTCCCTCGAAGGTTCCACGCTCCGCCCGGACAACGACGCCAACATGCATTTGTATGGCAAGGACCTCCCGGCCAAAGACATCGTGCTGAACGGCGTTGTCCCGGCGCCGCCCAGCGCCAGGCAACTCCTGGCCACCTTGAACAAGCGCTCGCCAAAAAACAAGTCCGCCAACTGAGCGATTCCCCGCCGCATCGTTTGCAGTCCCAACCCCGGACGGCCATCGGTTTGCCGTCCGGGCCTTTTTTCTGCCCGCAACATTGCCCGCCAATTCAGACAGTGCTGGCTGTTGGTCCTTAAGGCAACATAAACTAACCGCGGATAGACAAGCCGAGATGCCAGTGAGTCTAATGGAGATTCTATCGAAAGAAACTTATGGTCCCATTCGGAAAGACTTCGGACAAGCCCAAGGTAGTGGTCGTGATGCCTGCCTATAATGCCGCGAAAACCTTGAAGATCACCTATGAGGCCATCCCGCATCAAGCCATAGATCAAATTATCCTTGTCGATGATGGGAGCACAGACGGGACCCTGGAGATTGCCCGGGAATTGCACCTCACCGCTTTCGTTCACACGCGCAACTACGGTTACGGGGCCAACCAGAAGACATGCTATACCGAGGCCCTGAAAGAGGGCGCCGATATCGTCGTAATGCTCCACCCGGACTACCAGTACGATCCGGCACTGCTGCCAGAAGTCGTGGCTCCTATCAAAGCCGGGGATGCCGATATTGTTTTGGGCTCTCGCTTCCTGATGGGTAAAACGCTCGAACAGGGTATGCCCTGGTGGAAGTACCTGGGAAATCGATTCCTGACCAAACTCGAAAATTGGGTCCTTGGGCTCAGCCTGTCGGAGTATCACACCGGCTACCGCGCTTTCAGCCGCCGAGTCTTGGAGGAGATTCCGTTCTCCTTGAATTCCGATAAATTCGTCTTTGATCAGGAAATGCTCGTGCAGGCTGCTCATCTGCGATTCAGAATCAGGGAAGTGCCTGTTCCGACGAAGTATTTTCCGGAAGCATCCAATGCGAGTTTTCTGGACAGTGTTATTTATGGGCTGAGCATCCTGTTTCTCCTGTTCTGCTTCCTGGCCCACAAAATATCGCTGGTCGAACTGCGCCAATTTCAGCCTTTACATTCCAGATATAAACGCGTGGAGTAATTCGTTTGAAAACGCCGGGTTCTAGCTATGAATTTAAGGCCTTCAAGTACAGCAGCCATTACTGGATCCTGAAAATCCTCAAGTCTGAAAAGGATCGCCTCAAGATTCTCGATGTCGGGACTGCCGGCGGCTATCTGGGGAAGGTATTGAGAGCTAGTGGCCATTCTGTCTTTGGCATCGAGAACGATGCCGTAATAGCGGAAAAAGCAAAGTGCTTCTACGATTCGTTTCAGTTGGCGGATCTGGAAACCTTCGAGTTTCCTTACCGCCGAGAGTTCGACTACATTCTGTTCGCTGACGTCCTCGAACACCTGCGCGATCCTGCCACGGTATTGCGAAAGTGCCTCCCGGCGCTGAAGGAATCCGGAAAACTGATTATCTCCGTTCCGAATGTGGCCAACCTTGTCGTTCGCCTTAGCCTGCTCTTCGGCACTTTCGACTACATGGACCGTGGGATTCTCGATCGGACGCATCTCCGATTTTTCACGCTGCGAAGCCTGGACAAAATGCTGAGCGGAGTATCGTGCAGCGTTCTCGGCGTCGTTGCGACTCCGCTGCCTTTGCAAATTGTATTGCCATTCACTGGCAAGAGTTTGTTTGGGCCACTCCACGAGGCGCTTTATCTGTTAACGCGATGCTGGAAAACCGGACTTGGCTATCAGTTTGTGATTACGGCTGTGCCCAGCAATCCTCCAATCGCTCTTGATTCCGCCGATGAAAATGTCCGGGAGGATAGCAAAAAAGTGATCCCAGGAACTACGACCGGCAATGAACTGCAGCCACCGCGGGACGTTCTGCCAGGAAAGCCCGAACTCGGGGCGGCCAGAAGGGACAGCTTTGTCGAGGCCTGGCTCAAGGGCCATCTCAATGCCGTGGCGCTGGCGATAGTTGCCGCTGGATTAGTGATCAGGCTGGTCATTGCGAGTAGGGGTTTCCTAGATCCCGACGAGGCGCTACATTACTGGTTGATTGAACAACAGTCCGCCTTTCTAGCCTACCAGGCCAGCCTGACCAACGCGCATCCCCCGCTTCTTTTCCTTGTGCTCTACTTCTGGCATCTTCTGGGACACTCCGAGATAATGCTTCGCCTGCCGCCTGTGTTTGCTGGAACGGCGTTTTGCTGGTTTTTCTTCAAGTGGATGGGGATTTCTTTTAGCAGGACGGCTAGCCTGATTGCCCTCATTCTCGTCGCCTTTTCGCCGACGTTGATCGGCCTTTCAGCTGAGGTGCGAGAATACAGTCTCTTGTTATTCTGCATGGCAGCCGCGCTCTACTACCTAGAGGGGGCTATTCGGGAAAAATCTGCCCGTAAAATGTCGTATTTCAATGTTTTTCTCTGCCTGGCGATTCTTTCGCATTACTCGGCGGCTTTCTTTGTTCTGGCCGTTGGCCTGTACGCCCTGGCGCGAATTGCGGAAGCACATCTCCCGCGGAGGGTTATTGGTATCTGGGTTGCCGGCCAGGCGGGCGGCGTTGCGATATATGGAGTTCTCTATGTGACGCAGTTGGCAAAGCTCAAGGATGTCATTCCACGATGGGCGGGTATCTACAATCGGTTTTATTTCCAGGGTGGATTTGCAGATATTTTCACTTTCCTGCGAGAAAATACGCCAGAAATTTTTCGTTATATTTTTGGACCAAGCTACGTTTTCCCAATCATGCTGTCGTTGTGGATCGTTGGCGTCGCGATGCTTTTTGTGAGCGGCATGAGAGCGGAGCGCGGCTATCACTGCTCCATCCAGTTGGGATTTCTACTTTTGATGCCGTTCATGGCGCTCTGGGGCGCCGCAGTTGCCAGAAGATATCCTTATGTCCCCAGTCGCCACACGGTCTTTCTAGCCCCTTTTGCCATAGCGGCCGCGAGTGCGCTGCTCGCCTCGATGGCCGGCCAAAAGCTTTGGAGGGGCCTCTTGATTGCGATTCTTTTGATGGGAGCAACGAATGCTTCTGGAGACGTGTCGGAGTCCTACCTCAGTACGGAAGACCAAAGGCGGACCTTGATGAGCGCGGCTTTGAGTTATGTTCAGAAGTCCATCCCGGGGAATGACCTGATCCTTGCGGATTTCAAGAGTAGCCTGACGATCGCATATTATCTGTGTACCCCGGAGGAGGGCCGCGATACTTTTGCGTCCGAAAGGGAGTTCATCCGCATGAGGTGTGGCGGGCATTCCATCATGTCCTTGAACTACCGTGTCTGGGAGTTGAACGAAAAGAATTTTTTGCGGGCGTTTGAACAAATGGCACACGAATGTGGTCTGAGACCCGGGGATCGGGTCTGGGTCTTTCAGTCGGGTTGGGAAGCGGACCTGGACACGGATTTGCAGCAACATTTTCCGGAATTTCGGCGCCTTGCTCCGAGGAGATTCGGTGGAGATATCGTGATCATTCCTTTTGTCGTCAGCCCGGAGCTATTGCCTGCTGTACCGGCCGCGGACCGCGGAAATTGAATCGCGAGAACTCGCACCTCATTCTCAGGCGACCCGCTCTAACCAGCCGAGCGCCAATCATCGGGCAATGAATGGCAGATCCATGCGGAATCGAATCCCGGACCGCTATCGTGTTAAAAGCCATCTAGCTAATACATTTCCCAACGACCGAGACTGCCGGAGTATGCGGAAATACATGTAAGTTGGAGATTCGTCAGAACCGAAAACGGTGCGCCTTTATCTGTCGTTCCGCACTGGACATCAAGGAAGATGCGCGCCCGGAGTCCTATTGCTGAGAACTGGGCGCGGAGGAGTCGCTTGTAGTGTTGCTGATGGCGCTGCCATTGACGACGAGTTCGACACGGCGGTTGCGCTGCCGTCCTTCGGGAGTGTCGTTGGAGGCGACCGGTTGGGTTTTGCCGAACCCGCGGGCGGTGATGGAGGAGACGGGGACGCCCTGCTCGGCAAGAAAATCGCGCACGGAGTCGGCACGGCGTTCGGAAAGCTGCTGATTGAATTCGTCGCCGCCAACGCTGTCGGTGTGACCTTCGATTTGCAGCGTGAGGCCGGGATGCGCGAGAAGAATACCTGAAATCTTGGCCAGTTTTTCGCGGGCGCCGGGCTTCAGCGTGT